>ENA-OPAL01000003-OPAL01000003.1-human-gut-metagenome-genome-assembly--contig:-NODE-3-length-233507-cov-5.214228_pt1 | contig 233507 bp, 216 predicted proteins | sample MGYA00241057_ERZ501430 | MGnify/ENA primary metagenome ERZ501430 (study PRJEB25962, sample SAMEA2042506) | human gut metagenome | biome: human gut; feature: human-associated habitat; material: faeces...
GCACAAAGCAATGAATACCACGGTCCCAGAAGTACGGAACAGACGATGCTTGGATTATTTGCTGATAATTAAAGCATGGACACAAACAATAAACAGAAGCATATGAGTCAATCCTCTTTTTTAGTTCCATTTGATTCAAAATATAATTATTTCCTACTCTTCGGTAGAATGACCACCAAGGATTATTAGCTGCACTTACTTGTAATCTGTGACAACCAAAAGGATTTTCGGTCATATAACTAGCACCATAACAAAAATGTGGGTCACCACTACGGCATTTATCACCATAACAATAATTCAACTTACCTATTATCTTTCTGTCAATGACTTTCCCGTTTATTATAGTAAAACTGGATTTCCATGTGCTAACCAATTCATATAAGCTTATAAAAGCGAGATATTCTTGTGGAGCACTCGAGTATATAGCCTGATGAAGAATGATTCCATTATCCGTTTGAGTATGATATTGCGGAGCCTGCTTGGCAAGAGTGACAGCTTTCATGTAATTTTCCGAAGAGGATTTTCCAAAGCAGATTGATATATACCAATCTGGGAAAACTATGTGAGCATCTTTTGTTTGCGGTGCATCCAAATTATTTGATATTGATGAAGAGCAGTCTGTTTTATCAGAATATGAAGGCGAATATTCTGTAGGCTCATTAATGGGTTGCTGTGATATTGTTGAATAATTCAAGTTGGCAACAAAATTTTTAATATCTTTTTGGACAGAAGGTATATTATATTGCATAACTAATGTATTATATATCTTTAATAGGTTGTTATCAGAAGAAGAAAAAACTATAAAAGAATTATCAATAAATTCTATAACGATGTATTTTAAAGAGAGAAATACATTATTTATTTCATGAGTAGAATAAATATATTTGTTTCCACCAAAGAAATCTATAAACAATTTATCTTCAAACATTCCAACATTACAAGTTATTTGGCGTTCATACTGAAGACCATTTATGTATGAGAGTGTAATATAAAATTTATTGTTAGTTAAAAATTTTGCAGCCTTTTTTAAAGATTTTAGCTCTTTCTTATCTATAAGCATATAAAGCATTCTCCCCCTTTTTAATGCTTAATTTATGTTGTGTGCATATATTTCAATCATATCAACATCTTTGCACTGTCTGTCATAATCTCCATTTTCAATGTGTGTTAATTCATGATGATATGATTTAAGATGTTGTTCTCGGTTTAGCCGAGAATTAAGCACGATTGTAAAAGAATCATCATTATTATTAACAGTGTATGCCTTTATTGTAGGAGGCATATCTGCGTAAATAACATTAGTAGTAATATTAATCATCCCCTTTATTTGACATTCTATCTATCATCTGCTTAACAAAGTCGATATCTTCTTTCTTGACCTTGCGAGAAGCGTCAAAGAGAACTTTGTATTCAGGATTCTCATACATAAACTGAGCCATATCTCTGGCATCATCATCAAGGTAATACCTATCGGGAATAACCTCAGTAGTAGGTTTTTTACCTAGTAAATAGTTCATATCAACATTAAATGTATCAGCAATTAGTTCCAAAGTTTCAAAATTTGGTTCTCTTTCGCCATTTTCATACATTCCAATAGCGCTTCTGGATACACCAAGTTTATCAGCCATTTGCTGTTGAGTAAGTCCACTTTGTTCTCTTATTTTTCTGAATATGTTAGGAAAATCACCCATATAATTCAACTCCTTATGTTACTTTAAATATATAATAACACGAATTGTGGAAAAATCAAGAAAAAATTCCACAAAATGTGTTGACACGATATGTGACAAGTGATATATTACAGTTGAGCCACAAAGTGTGGCATGAAAGGAGTGATAATTTGCAACCCAAGGAAATAGGCAACAGGTTAACAGTGTTAAGAGGAAATAAGCCACAGAGTGAAGTTGCGAAAGCAATAGGCATAAGTGATTCGGCTTTGTCTATGTATGAATGTGGCGAAAGAATCCCAAGAGATTCTATAAAGATTAAACTGGCACAGTATTATGGAAAGTCGGTTCAGTCTATTTTTTTTGATTAATAATGACACGATATGTGACATTATCTATTCGAGGAGGTGAGAGAGTGAATTATACAGCAGTAGCGATAACAGCAATTATCTGCATAACAATATTGGTATTATGCCATGAACCTAAAAAGCGTAAGTAGCATATAAAACATAAAAGGGCATGAGGTGAATTAATGAACATAGTTATAAAAATTATTGAGGGAGAGAAGATAATAGATTTCTCAGCCCTGGATGAAAATAAGAAGAAAGAATACGGACAGCGCCTCAATGAGCAGGGGTTAAGTGCTATGGGTTATGTCCGTAGTAAGGAGGCAACATGAGAGATGTAGGTTTAATTATAGCATATAACAAGCGTATTAATGCGGCGGTAGACGATAGACGCATTGAAGATGCAGCTAAGTGGATGTGCAGATTACATAAGTTAGAAAATAGAAATGGAGTTCCGGTAGGTAGCTTTAGGCTCAGGGAGGCGTAAATGACTAAAAGTACATATTTGGGAAAGTGCATGTATTGCGGGCAACAAGCAATGCTTGAGATTAATGATGATATTGCAGATTCATTTGAAGACAAACCAGATGATTGGGATACATACATTTCAGAGGAAGTGACTAAGATTTGCAAATGTGAAGGTGCAAGAGCATGGTGGAATGTAGAAAGGCGAGTGCGTAAGGCAGAAGACGAGTGCCTGAAGCTTGCTGGCAATGAACAGATTGGAGAAATGTTGAAAGTAGCAGTAAGACATGTGATGAAAGATAAGTTTGACAAACTCATAATTAAAGATGGGGGGGGTTACATACAGTGTGTATCTTGACAGTGATGAACGCATTCATGTCCGTAGAGAACACAAGGTTACAGAAGATAAGACAGAGTAAATAAAAAGAGCCGCTTGGAGAAGCGGCTCAAACCAAATCGACAAGTTGCGTAACAACTTGAATACATAATAAATCATTTTAAGAATAAAGTCAATATTTGATGTGAATATCAAGAAAAATAATGGGGAGAAATCCCCATAAAAACTTGATTGTATTAATTAAGTTAAGAACCAAGGAGACAATTTTTAATGCCATACATAAAGGAAATATGTATAGCAGGTAGCGTAATAACAATAAGACGATATCACACCCTTAGATATAACTGTCGAGGGGAAAGAAGGGAGAGCCGGGAGAAGGTAACAACAGCGAAACAGGAAACCATAAACCGGAGACTGGCAGAAAGGAAGCTGGCGGCAAAGATGAATACCAATTTTACAGATGAGACAGGAATGTTGGTTACATGGACTTATGCCAGGGAGAGCCGACCTCCCACACCTGATGATATGACAGTAGATATTCGCAATCTGCTAAAAGCTTTGAGGAGAGAATTTGAGAACATTGGTCCTCTAAAGTACATCTATGTTAAAGAGATAGGAAGCAAGGGAGCGCATCATATTCACATGATCATGAGTGTATGTGATGTGCGTGTATTAAAGAGATGCTGGAACAAAGGGTTTGTCCATGTAAAGCCGCTGGACAGTGACAATGACTACACAAGAATTGCTCAGTATTTTGTTAAGTATGCAAATAAGACAGAGGAGACTCTTGGCAGAAGAATAGGTAAGCGATGGAATTCTTCAAGAAATTTAAAAGAGCCAGTGATTGTAAAACAGGTAGTTAATGCAAATACGTTTGCAGATAAAACAAGGAGAAGCACAATACGCAAGTACGAGAAACAAGGATATTACATGGTTAAGGATTCTGAGAGAACCGGAATATCTGAGATGGGCTTTAGATACTATGAAGCCAAGTTCCGACGACATAAAGGAAGGGAGTGTGGTTAGTGCAGAAAGTAGATGTTTATATAAAAACAAGCGCTAGAGGACCAGCAGTCCGTAAGCATGTAGCATACATGTATGTCTTAAAGATAGTTATTAATGGCAAGGAATTTGTCCGTAATGGAAAAGGCGCACTTGAGAATGTAACAGAGAACCAGGCAACGCTACAGGCAATAATACATGCACTTATGCGTTTCCGTGAAAACTGTGAAATCCGCATAAATACAGAATGTGAGCATGTGTTAAACAGTTGTAGAAATGCTTGGCCACAACAGTGGGAAAAGGACGGTTGGAAGAAAAAGACAGGCAAGTCAGTAAAGAATGCGGATTTGTGGCAGCAGTACCTAAATGTAAGCCGCGGACATGTTATAAGCTGGTCGGATGAGCCACATGATTTTACAAAGTGGATGGAATATGAGCTTAAGAAGATGGAGGCGGAATGGACGAGATAAAGATAAAAAAAGAGCTGGAACGGCTTAAGTGGTTAAGAAAAGCCGCGTACATGATGCCGCCCTGTAAAACAGCGGATGAAACAAGCATCAAGGTTACTAATCTTACTATTTTGGGAGGACAGATTGCAAAGCTTGAGCGGGAATTGTATGTCTGCCAGCATCCAGAGGTAGACAATTAAGAAACAAGAACGGTGCAAAGCCGCATAAATACAGAATGGGAGTGACATTTTACTCCAAATACATCTACACGGTACTTATTCACGCACAGATTAAAAATATATCACAGTTTTATTATCTGGCAGGTTAATCCTCCCGGTCATGCTGGGAGGGGAAAGGAGAATTGATGGAAAGTATAATGCAGGACATTAAAGAATGCTTCCTGTGTAGAGAAGCAATGATTAAAAACAATAATTTTAAAAGGCTTCCATCGAATGATTTAGAGTGCCATCACATTATGCACGGTATGGCCAACAGAAAGATATCAGAGCATTACGGGCTTAAGGTATGGCTTTGTGAGGAGCATCACAGGACGGGCAAAGAGGCAGTACATAAATGCAGGGAAACAGACCTGAAGCTTATAAGAGCAGGTCAGAAGAGATTTGAGCAGTTATTCAGCCACGAGGAGTGGATGAATTTATTTATGAAAAATTATTTGTAGGAGGAACATTATGTTTGATAAATTCGGGGAGTTTGACAGTGCAGAGGAAATAAACAAGGCAGCAGCAGGACTTGATGAGACTGAACTTAAAAAATTAGCGGAGGAAAACGGCCTTGATGAGGATGATGCTATGGATTATTGTGGAGGCTTAATAAAAGAATTGGCTACACCCATGACAGCAGCGCTTGGAAAATTAAAAGTTGAAAAAGCTGAACTTGCACTTAAAGGAGTTCTGGAAGACTGGTATGACATAGTTGTTGATATATGTATGAATGATGAAAAAGTAATGGCAGCAGTTAGACATAAAAACAAGAGCCTTAAAGTATTTATGAGTCGGGTTTTAGCACGAGCATTTGACACAAAAGAACTTGTAAGCGACCAGATTGTAAGGATTACAAAGGTAAAAAATGGTAAAGAAAACATGAGAGGTCCTGTGTATCTTGGTATTCCTAACAGGGCTGAAATTAAAAAAATGTGCAGGGATTATTATCTGGAATAGGAGGTACATATGAGAGCAATTAAAGCATTTGATTCACAATTATGTGCAACACAAGGAAAAGGAATTATGCAATATGAATTTGGAAAGACATATAAAGAGGCAGAAGCGAAATGTGCACATAATGGTTTTCATTGTGCAGAAAATCCTTTGTGCGCCCTTGGGTATTATGAAGGTATGAGTTCAAGATTTTTTATCGTAGAAGCTGGTGGAGAGATTAACCAGGATGGTAATGGAACAAGGATTTCATGCACAGAAATAACTCTGTTAAAGGAGATTACGAGATTACAGCTTGCAGCATTGGCGTGCGAGTATATACAGAAATACCCTGATAGAGAAGAGAAAGAAACACACCTTGAACGAAATGTCGGTTATGTAAATAGGAAAGATGATTTTATCATCGTTAGAGGTAAGAATCCTAAAGCTAAAGGAGTTAAAGGTTCTTATATTTTTTTACTAAAGGAGAAAAAAGGCAGCAGAGAAATTGAACAGATTCAGGCTGCATATATAGATGATATAGAAATAAAAGCAGATCAATATTATGGATTGCGGGGTGATGCTATATGCAAAAAGAAATGCTGAGAGGATTAAAACGCATATATGCAACGCCGGCAATGATAAGAAATGCACAAAACAACAAGCTGGATGAACCAATTATATATAACTGCGGCTGGCATACATATAAATATGACACAAAATATGACTTGATGATTAGATGTCAGAGCCGAGGGAAAATTCTTATGATAGCTGTTTTTCTGCCTCAAAATATTGCCAAAGGGTATAAATATCCTAATTATGAAATATACTGCAATCCTGAAGGGGATGAATACATAACTAGGGTTAGGCATGCAACTGACGGGAAAGAAATAAAGTGGTCAAGTACTATGATATGCAATTTAGACAAGGTAGATAACATAAGGTATTTCGATTATGGATTGCCAGAACGTTTTAAAAAAGCGGCAATATGGCAGAGGTATGAAGGAAAAGATGAAATCAGACAATTTCTAAAGGTTAAAGAGATAGGATTGGGAGGGATTCTTGAATATCAGCGGCGTTGTAAAGTACGAAATATTGAGAAAATAGAAAAAAGAGAGCAGAAACCATGGGATGATGAGTTGGCATTAACACCACCTATATTACCAGGATTTGAAAGATGGTCAAAGCATGAGGCAGCAGATGAAAATTTTATTTTTTATAAAAGTATTCATAGCGCCACAGGATATTGCTCATATTGCGAAAAAGAAGTCCCTCTTATAAAACCACAGAGAAATAAAGATGGCAGATGCCCTTGTTGTCATAGAAAAATTAAATACAAGCTTAGAAATAAGATAAAGAGTTTACATACAATACCAAGAACTACAACTTGTATTCAAAAGATTAATGATGGTGGTGGTTGTGTAATAAGAAAATATAGAGTTTTTGCGTATTATCGTGATAATGCATACGATAAACCTAGTTGGATATATCAGGAAGAGGAACGTATTTTTATATATGATAATGGGAAAATGTCTTTTTATACATACAGATATTATAAAAACAAATATATGAGGTTTTGCAAAGAAAATAGGACTATACCAATAGATTATTGGTACGGGAATTATGGAAAGTTATATAGAAGAAATTTAAAGGCTCTTACAAAAACGATATTAAAGAATAGTGCAATTATGTTATGGAAAGAACTTCCTTGTAGCTCAGAAAGATATCTGTTTGTAGAAAAAAACAATCCAGTAATAGAGATGTTGGCCAAAATAAATCTTTTGGGATTGGCAAAAGAGATTGTGCAAACAAACTATGATAAGGATTTACTTAATCAGGATGCTACTGAATTGTCAAAAGCATTAAAAATTGATAGTGCACGTTTAAAAAGACTAAAAAATATGACTCCTACAACTATAACATTAAAGTGGATGCAGTATGAAAAGATGGCAAATACGATTTGGCCTGATTGCATGATATCGGAATTTGGCCAGAATAGAATTAGAATTAATGAGTTGAATTTTCTTCCCCAGCCAGTGAAATATGTAAAAATATATAACTATATAAAGCGGCAGCAGACATTAAGCGGAGAAACATTCCACCAGACTTTTATTACATATAGAGATTACTATAATCTTGCAGAGCAGAACAAATGGAATGTGACAAGTACACAGATTTCTATGCCAAAGGATTTAAAATTGGCACATGCTAATGCAATATTGTTTGCGAGAGGCGAGTCTATTAAGAAACAGGTGAAGAAACTGGAAAAGAAATGGCCTAAGTGCAATAAGATTCTGCCCAATTTAAAGAAATATGAATATAGCAATAAAGAATATTCGATAGTTGCTCCTGTATGCATTGAAGATATGGTTAAAGAAGGAATATCACTTAATCATTGTATGGATCATGCAGATTTTTACTATGACAGGATACAGCAGCATGAAGCATATCCGTTTTTTTTAAGAAAGACGAGCCAGAAAGATATACCGTGGTATACGCTAGAGGTAGAAGCTTCTGGAAATATTAGACAGAAGAGAACCACTGGCGATAATCAGAATTTGGATTTAGAAGCAGCAATACCTTTTTTATATGAGTTTATGGCTAATTTTAAGAAAGTTATGAATGAAGAGGAAAGGGCACAAGGGAAGAAAGCAGATAAAAAGCGTAAGGAAGAGTATAAGAAGCTGAGAGAGGAACAGAAGAAGGTATGGCGTGGTAAGTTGGCTGGACAGTTACTTGCGGATGTTCTGGAAGCGGATTTTATGCAGGCAATTTAACAGAAGGAGAAGCAAAATATGATAGAGATAATACCTACAGGAACATTTGATGAGTGGCAGCAGGCATTGGATACAGAATTTAGTAAGAGTGCGGAAAGCTTTATAAGAATAGGCTATCTTTTAAAAGTGGCCAGAGATACAGACATTCTTAAGGATACACCGTATGCCAATGTAATTGATTATGCTAAAACAAGATATGGTTTGGATAAGACACAGGTGTCCAGATTTATTGCTATAAATGAGAGATTTGGAAGTAAAGAAGATGATTCTACCCTGGAGGATAAGTATAAAGGATTTGGATATGCCAAACTTGCTTTAATGCTTAATATGCCAGATGAAATCATAGAGGAAATATCCCCGGATTATTCTAAATCTGAAATAGAGGACATTAAGAAGGAAATCGATGAGGAAAAGAAGATGTCTGACATAGAGGTTTTGATCGAGGGTAAAGATGAAAGAGTGAAAGAACTTAATGAGCTTGAACAGGTTCTTCATCAGCTGTTTCATGACAATCCGGAGCTGTTTACGAAGATACATACATCATCATATGAGACAGGGGAGCTGATAGATATATTAGCTCCTACAGGAGAAATGATATATTCAGTGCGCCTGCAGGGCGTTGGCCGCCTTATGCTAAGTATCAAGGCAGACTCTGGAAGAATAACGATAACCAATGTGCGAAGCATGGATAAGACAGAGTGGAACATAGAGGACATTGCGGAAGCTGTGATAAATATATTTAACATGGCAGTGGATACAGAAGATCCGGCTAAGGCGTGGACGAGCATCTATCAAGATGAATATCCGAAAAAAGCAGAAATTGCACCAGTGCAACAGGAAAAGCCAGTGCAGAGGAAAGAAAAGAAGGTGCAGAAAGCCAAGATTGAGAAGCCTAAGCCCCAGCCGGTAGAAGAGAATACGGAAGAGGAGCAGATACCAGGGCAGGACAGCGTGCTTAATCATCCGGAGTATTTACCGGAAAACGGCAATAATAAGGCAGATTCCACAGGAAATGTGCAGGAAACAGATACATTTGTGGATAAGCAGCAGGAAAAACCGCCATATTTTGAAAAAGTTTCTGCAGAGAAAGAAAAAACAGAGCCAGAAATGCCAACAAATGCGATAAATACAGAATGTGAGGACGAAGTAGACGCACTTGGAAACTATATGAATTGCTGGGAAGCAATATGTGATGCACATCGCAAGATTACTCTGTTTATCGAGGATTACAGCGCATCTGATACAACACCGGATAATATGCGGATAGAAGCAGCACGAATAAACGCGGTTACATTGGCGGAAGAATTAGAACACTTAAAAGCTCTGTAGACCGCATAAATACAGAATATGGAGAATGATTATGATTAAATGTGATAAAAATAGAATTGAAATAAAAGGAACACCGGTAATACTTGTTGGAGAATTAGGAACAGCAATACAGACTGTATATAGAGCAATGCTTAATACAGGTATTGATAAGGTATTTGCTGAAGAAAGAATTAAGAAAGCCTGTGAGCTGGCACTTTTAACAGATGAAGAGCAGGAAGAGGTATCGAAAGACCTTGATAAAAAAATAGATGAAAAGTTGGATAAATTGGCTAATGCAATATTAAAGGGACTTTTTTGAGGGAGGTAGTAATGATGGTGAATAGAGATTGTATAATGGCTAATCTTGAGCAGAGAGACTGTAAAGGACTTAAAGAACTGTATTGTGCCAAGGAGGATAAGCCTTGCCCGTTCTATAAGTCGGCTGATAAATACAATAGAGATGGCAGCAGAAGGAGGAAGGCAAATGAAAAGACTTACAAGTAATAAAAATACATCTGATATGTCTATGATTGAACTGGCACATAATAGTTGCTATATAGATAATAAGCGTAATGCAAGATACAGAGATTACAATTTAGACATTGACAGTAGGCAGCTTGCAAGAAGTCTTATGAAAGATATTTGCAATGTAGATTTAACTGATTTATCAGATGAAGAATTTGAGGAATATATGGGTTCTATGCTTTCAGTAGAAATAGATAGTACAGTAGGACTTCTGGCATTGTTTTATCGTAATTTATGGGCGATAGCTGATTTAAGAGAAAAACTGAAAGAATATGAGGACTTAGAGGAACAGGGCAGACTTGTCAAGTTACCTTGTAAAATCGGAGATGATGTTTATTTTGTTCCTAGTCAGGTCAATTACAAGCTGAACATATTAAATAGGCATAGTGAAAATAACAAAGTCTATCATCAGAAAGTAGAGAATTTCGTACTGACAAGGCGCGGCTGGTACTTAGAGTGTGATCAGGATGTTAAGTATGGAGCAGGACATATTTTAACAGATAGGTTCTTTAATGAAACTTGGTTTCTGACAAAATCCGAAGCCGAAGCAAAACTGAAAGAATTGAGAGGTAAGAATGAATAAAAGAAAAGCAATATCTAAAAAAGTGAGACAATCTGTATATCTCATGTATAACGGACATTGTGCTTATTGTGGTACAGAAATAGCTTACAAAGATATGCAGGTAGACCATGCAACACCGCTTAGGATAGGTGGAGCAGACGACATTTCAAATTACATGCCAGCTTGTAGGAGCTGCAACCACTATAAAGCCACTTTAGATGTCGAGGGATTTCGAAAGTATCTTTCAGAAATACATAAAAGGCTTATGCGTGACAGCATACCTTATCAAGTGGCGAAGCGGTTTGGTATAGTAAAGCATATGTCGGATAATGTGAAGTTTTATTTTGAGAAAGTAGAAGGAGACGATTATGTGGAAAATAACAAAGAAAGACGGTATTGCAGTGGAGATAGAGAGGTGTCCGGATGAGCAGAAGACGACATAAGCACCTGAATGAATATACATGCTGTGAGCAGTGTTCTAACAGCGTGGCAGCAGACGGAACATATACATGCAATAGAAAGACGATAATAGAGAATTATATGCCAACAGAAGAATACTTCTGGTGCGATGGAGAGATGTTTATTAGGAGGGAGTATGAAAAATGAAATTAATAATAGAAATGCCAGAGGAATTTGAAATACATTTTATGCAGGATAAATTTGAGGATTTCTTTATAAGAATCATTGGGGATATGAGTAGAAATGTTCCTAGTTTATGTGGAGTTGACGAGAAGGAGATTGCTGAAATGTTTAAAACAGCATTTTTAAATAGTAAAGTAGTCAATAATGATGTCAATGAAGCTGCAGATTATCTTGAAAAAGGAAAGGAAAGAAATAAGGCTATAGAGGATTCGAAAAGGGCTGTGGCAAAGGCAATATGTATAGGGTGCGGATATCTCAAAGAGACAGAATGTACATATACTGGCCAGAATTGTGGAACTAGCAAACCAATGTTAGAAGTAGCCATGAAAGCATTAGATAAATTAAAGGCAGGTGATTCATAATGCTAATATTGCCAATCAAGAAAAAGTGGTTCGACATGATTCTTTCTGGAGAGAAGAAAGAAGAGTATCGGGAAATAAAAGAATATTACGAAACAAGATTCCAGAATCTGTTCGGAGCAATAACAATATATCCATTTATTGAGGATTACAGCGCATCTGATACAACGCCGGCAAGTATCTTCTTACATAGAAGCAAATATGAGTTATTGCAAGGAGAGGCAGTACCAGAGGAAATAAGGAAAGACAGCATTCAGGAGATTATTTTCCGTAATGGATATAGCAAGGATTCTAAAGCAATAAAAGCAAGATGTAGATTAAGGATTGGGGAAGGGAAATCAGAGTGGGGAGCTGAACCAAATAAGCAGTATTATATTTTAGAAATTCTTGATAAGGAAGAGCTGGCAGCAGATGAGAAGAAGGTAGGTGATGAACAACTTGAAAAATAACAATATAAAAGACCTTCTTAAGCAGTACAATGATCTGGTTAAGGAGAAACAGGAAATACAGGCCGCGATTGATAAGATACAAAGAGAATTGGATAAAATGGAAGCTGAAGGCTATACGGAAAAGGATAGTGTTACCGGTGGAAACGGAGGTAAGCAGCATTTTGTTGTAGAAGGCTTCCCTTATCCGGCATATTCACGTAAGAGGACACTTCTTCTAGTGCGACAGCGGCAGCAGATGGATGTTAAAGAAAAGATAGATACACAGATTAATCTAATAGAGCAATGCATAAATGAAATTGACAACAGTAGAATGAGGCGGCTTATAACATTAAGATACATAGAAGGCTTATCCTGGGTGCAGGTAGCAAGAAAGATGGGAAAACACCACACAGCGGATGGCTGCAGAATGGCAGTAGAAAGATTTTTAGCAAAAATTTAAAGTTTGTTCGCTCTGTTCGTTTTGTCTGTGTTAATATCTAAACTGGACAAGATGGATGAGGTAAAGCATAATTTCTCCTTAATTAAATACCCCTGATGAGGCACTGGCTTAATGCTGGTGCCTTTTTATATGCAAGAACAGAAAATGTTAATAAATGTTAATAAAAGGCAGGTGATAATATGTTAAAGCCAAAACAGATAAAATGCTTACAGTTGCTGGTTAGAGGGGACATGACGGACAAAAAAATAGCAGAGGCAATTAACATTTCACCGAAGACATTATGTGAGTGGAAAAAGAACTGTGAGGAATTTCAGAGAGAGTACAATAAGATGATGCGTTCTAATCTGCAGTATGCTGCACCAAAAGCATTTAGAAAGCAGATTAGATTGCTAGATTCTCACAATGATATGGTGGCTCATATGGCTGCTAAAGATATTATGGATAGAGCAGGATTTAATCCGATTGAGAAAATAGATGCTAATGTTAACGATTCTGTAAAGGATGAGCTTGCAGAGCTTCTTGCTCAGCGTAAGGCAAGGGGTGAGCCTGATGCTTCTAAGTGATAAGTATTGGGATTACATAGATACACCGGCAAGAGCAGAATTCCTTGAAGGTTCTACTGCATCAGGTAAGACAACAACGGTTGCTGTGAAGTTTATCATGAATGTAGCAGAATCAGATGCGAAGCTGCATGTTATAGCCGGTAATACAACAGGTGTTATTGAAAAGAATATAATCAATGCAGATATGGGATTACTTCAGATATTCCCTAATTTGGAATACTGTGGAAACGGTGATAAAGAGAATAAACTTCCACATATTAAATTCAAAACTGGCAGCAGTACAAAGATAATATATATTCTTGGTTACGATAATGCCAGCAAGTGGAAGAATGCCTTGGGTTCACAGTTTGGATGTGTGTGGGTAGATGAGTGCAATACAGCTAACATAGACTTCATACGAGAGATATTCGGACGTTCTGAATACTTTGTAGGTACACTTAATCCGGATGCGCCTACGCTGCCAATATATTCAGAGTACATCAATCACGCAAGACCGATTGATAAGTACAAGGCAGATGTGCCGGAAGAGATATGGAAGGACCTTAATGGCTGTGAGCCTATTAAAGGCTGGGTATACTGGTTCTTCACATTTGAAGATAACGTATCTATGACACCTGAGAAGATAGAACAGAAGAAAATGAGCTATCCTCCCGGTACCAAGATATATAAAAACAAGATATTGGGATTAAGAGGCAAGGCTACAGGTCTTGTCTTTTCTAATTTCTGCAAGAGACATGTTATTACAAAGGAACAGGCTAAGGCATTTATTAAGCGAGAATATGACGACAAGCAGACAGAATGGTTTGTAATATATACAAGCGGTCTTGATACGGCATATTCAACCAAGAGTCCTGATACTATTGCTATGTCCTTTATGGGAATAACCAACAAAGGCAAGTTGATAGTACTGGATGAAAAGGTATATAACAATGCGGCTCTTGATATACCAATAGCTCCAAGTGATACAGTAAGGAATTACATAGACTTCCTGGAGCGTAACAGAAAAGAATGGGGTGGAATGTCAAAGAATGTGTTTATAGATAATGCTGATCAGGCAACGATAACAGAGTTTGCCAAGTACAAGAGAGAACACATTGACTGCCAGTATATATTTAACAATGCGTATAAGAAAGTAACCATAATAGATAGAATTAACTTACAGCTTGGCTGGATGTCCTTTAATGACGAAAAGGGCAGAGAGCCAAGCTTTTATATTGTCGATACGTGCACGAATTACAAGACAGAGTTAGAAACGTATTCGTGGCTTGAAGATAAGGACTGTGAGCCTGAGGATGGCAATGACCATATGGTAAACAGCGTACAGTATGGTTGGATTCCTTATCGAAGCAGGATAGGTATAGAGAACAAGACATAATTCCAGATAGGAGAGTGAGAGAGGTGAACATATTTACAAGTATGGCAGAGAAGATAAAAACAGGAATAAGAACGTGGCTGCACATCCAGCCGGCTGTTAATGGATCCATAAGCATACAGGAAACTCTTGATTACGAGGGAAATGCCATAAAGAACAAGATATGGTACAGAGGTGAGAGTGAAGAATTGTCACAGCTATACAGCCAGATAGATGGTGACAAGACAAGGTTCTGGTCTGCATCCTGTACAATAGGTATGGAGATAAGAAAGATACACGTGGGTCTCCCTGCTATGTTATGCGATATGCTGGCCAGTATAGTAACAGATGATATGAATTTAATAGATGCTGGCAGCAGGCAGACAGAATGGGATAAGATAGCAGAGGAAAATGATTTCATTGAGCTTGTTAAGCAGGCAATAACAGAAACGCTTTATATCGGTGATGGAGCATTCAAGATATCGTTCGATACGAACCTTAGCAAGTATCCTATATTGGAATTCTACTCTGGTGATAAGGCAGAGATTATCAAGGACAGGGGAAGAGTTAAGGAAATAGTGTTTAAGACTGTGTATAACGTGCAGAGACAGGAATATGTATTACTTGAACATTATGGCATAGGCTACATACATTATGAGCTTACAAGAGGCGGCAGGGAATATGATTTAAGTGTTATACCGGAGCTGGCACATCTTAGTGATGTTACCTGGAATGACAAGTTTATAATGGCTGTTCCTCTTCTGTTTTATAAGTCAGCCAAGTATAAAGGACGAGGCAAGAGCATATTTGATGCAAAGATAGATAACTTTGATGCGCTGGATGAAGCATGGTCACAATGGATGGATGCCTTAAGGAGGAATAGAACAAAGGAATATATACCGGAGAATATGTTACCAAGGAATCCCCTGGATGGAAAAGTGCTAAAGCCTAATGCTTTTGATAATGCCTATATAAAAACAGATGGCAGCATGGCAGAAGGTACAGTTAATAAGATAGAGCTTGTACAGGGCAATATACCACACGAAAGCTATCTTGCAACATATATCACAGCGCTTGACCTTTGTTTACAGGGGATTATGAGCCCATCAACATTAGGCATAGATGTTAAGAAGCTGGATAATGCGGAGGCACAGAGGGAGAAAGAGAAAGCAACGCTTTACAGCAGAAATAACATTGTAGAGCGGCTTCAGAAGGTTCTTCCAAAGCTTGTTACAGCAACATTTAATGCCATAGACACGCTTAATAAGACAGCTATTAAGGATATAGATATTGATGTGACATTTGGCGAATATGCTAACCCATCTTTTGAAAGCCAGGTAGAAACAGTCAGCAAGGCTAAGCAGGGCGGTATTATGAGCATAGAGGCATCTGTTGATGAGCTGTATGGAGATACCAAGGATGATGAATGGAAGCAGGAAGAGATATCAAGGCTTAAAGCAGAACAGGGGATATCCGATATGGAAGAGCCAGCCCTTAATATGCAGGCAGATGGCTTCTCAGTTAATGGTGCTGATAACAGTTTCACAGGTTATGGTAACAAGTGAGGTAGCTTATGGCACTTAATACAGAATATGACATAGAGGAAGCCTTCCGTGCCATAGAAGATGAGCTGATAGCTTCAATGATGAGAAATCTCGAAGGACATAGGGCAGAAGAAATAGAAGAAGGATATAATTGGACGCAGTGGCAGGTAGAACAGCTTAAGGCGCTTGAGAAATATAAAGCACAGAACAAGAAAATGTTTTCGTCGAAGTTCAGTGATATCAATGATTCTATAGATGCAATGATATTTGCAGCCAGACAGGAAGGCGGAACAGAACAGGAGCAGAAAATATTAAGAGCATTAAAGAAAGGGTTGAAAGCATCTAAGGTGTCGCAAGGCGCTGAGGGTGCTTTTTTCAGACTCAATACAAGAAAACTTAATGCCCTGATTAAAGCAACGAAGTCAGATTTTAGCAGGGCAGAAAAAGCAATGCTTAGAATGTCGGAGGATAAATACCGACAGATAATATTTAACGCTCAGGTCTATGCGAATACGGGCGCAGGAACATATGAGAAAGCAGTTGATATGGCTACAAGAGATTTTCTTAAAGCTGGTATCAACTGTATTGAATATGCGAATAGTGCAAGGCATACAGTAAAAGATTATGCCAGAATGGCTATTCAGACAGCCAGCAAGCGTGCATATCTAACTGGAGAAGGCGAAATGAGACAATCATGGGGAATTAGTACAGTTATTATGAATAAGCGTGCTAATGCCTGTCCTAAATGTCTTCCGTTTGTTGGAAAGATTCTCATAGATGATGTGTGGAGTGGAGGTAAGGCATCTGATGGTCCTTATCCACTTATGTCTTCTGCAATAGCTGCGGGGTTGTACCATCCAAATTGCAAAGACGTACATACAACATATTTCCCTGAGCTGGATGAAGAGCCAGACAGTAAGTTTACCAAGGAAGAACTTGAGCAAGTTAAGGAAGATTACAAGCAGGACCAGAAGCGGCAATATGCAGGTAGGATGGTTGAGCAGTTCAACAGATTGTCGAAGTACTCACTGGATCCGGATAATAAGAAGATGTATGGGGTAAGAAAGGAACAGTGGGAGAATGTAGTTGCAAATAACCAGAAGAATGATATAATGGAATCAGACCTAAGTATATTTAAAAATAAGTTAAGAAATGATACAAATATAGATAAAGAATATTATAATATTCTTAAAGAAAAGTTTTCTCATGGAAATAAAGATGCAAAACACTTATTTGCTAAGTATGCAAGTGGAGATACAATAGAAACATCGTTGTTTGAAGGTACTGCACATTATAATACGAAAACTAAAAAAATATCCATGCACTATAGAGCTGATTTAGATAACTTACGAGGTACTGGTGCAACATGGTTTCATGAACATGGGCATTTGATAGATGATGCACTTGGAACAGTATCAAATGATAAACAATTTAAGGCATTACTTAATGAAGATGTTTACCAATATAGGATAAGATATGGAAAAGAGCATAATTTAAGAACATATGATAAAGTAGATAAAGCGATTAGTGGTGATTTGCAGGATATGCGTAAGCACTCGGCTGTATCAGATTTATTGGATGGATTAACAAGTGGAAATATTAGAGGTTGTGCTGGACATATGTATGATTATTGGGATAATCTTGAAAATATTACATCAGAAGCATTTGCTCATATGTTTGAAGCACAATTTGATAAAGTTCGATATGATGAAATGAAAAAATATTTTCCACAATCATTAGAATATTTTGAAAAGAAATTGAAGGAGGCAGCAAAATGATAAAGAAATTGAAAAAGGCACATTTACAATTTGTTATGCATTTTGATTATTGTCCTAACTTTCCGCCTAATCTGGATTTCAATCAGGAAGAATATGCTGAATTATTGTTGAAATGCATAGAAGATGATTTTGATTATACAATTGAGAAATATGGAACAGTAGTGCCAAAGAAAATGCCAAGACCAGAAATAATATGGGATTAACAGCCACCAGTCGAGAGATTGGTGGTATTTTTATACCCAATTTTAAGAAAGTGAGGATTTAGAAATGAAGGATTATATTGGAGTAAAAGTGGTGGCAGCAGAGCCAATGAGCAGGGGCGAATACAATGAATACAGAGGGTGGAAGATACCAAGTGACGAGAATCCAGAAGATGAAGGCTATCATATAAGATATTCTGATGGATATGAAAGTTGGTGTCCTAAGAAACAATTTAATGAAGCGTATAGAAAATGTGACAATATGACATTTGGAATTGCTATTGAGGCCATGAAAAAAGGTAATAAGGTAGCAAGAAGAGGTTGGAACGGAAAAGGAATGTTTGTTGTATATCAGAAAGCATATCCGAATGGAATCCCCTGCAATAAGCAAACAGCGGAAGCATGGGGGTTAAACGAAGGCGATTTGTTTATATGTAACCCATATTTTCAGATAAAAAATGTGGATGGTTCACATTCAATGTGGGTTCCAAGTATTAATGATTGTCTCGCTGAAGATTGGATTATAGTAGAATAGTCCAAAGTTGCACCAGTGCAACACAATTTAATATTAGTTATTAAGCACACATGGCAAATAAGCTGTGTGTGCCTATTTTTTTTATGCCCAAAACTTAATGGCACTAAACTTTAGGGAAATGGGAAATGCCGACGGGCGGTAAACGGAAGAAAGGAGATAGAGTGATGAGAAAGACATTACCTATGAATTTACAGTTCTTCGCAGAGGGCGGAGATGGTAACGGCGACCAGAACGCTGGAAGTAACAATAATGGACAGGCAGGACAGCAGGGTAATCAGAATAATCAGCAGGCGGCTGGTGTTGATTATGACAAGATACAGGCAATGCTGGATAATGCAACTGCCAAGAAAGAGAATGCTGTGCTTAAAAGCTATTTCCAGCAGCAGGGATTATCAGAAGATGAGATAAGTCAGGCTATTGCAACATTTAAGCAGAATAAGCAGCAGCAGACAGAACAGCAGCAGAACGCTAATGCTAATCTTCAGAATGAAGTGGCAGCAGCACAGAAGGTTGCTGAACAGGCTCAGATTGACCTTGCGGCTACAAAGGTAGCAATGACACTTGGCATAGAAGCTAAGACACTTCCCTATGTGCTTAAGATGGCTGATTTCAGCAAGGTAAAGGGTGTGGATGGAAAGGTGTCTGAAGATAATATCAAAGCTTCACTTGAGCAGGTACTTAAAGATGTACCAGCACTTAAGCCAAGTATGGAGAACAATGCTGGCTTCCAGATTGGTGCTCCTGGTAACAATGGAAATGGCAATCCGGGTAATGATGATGCGATAAGAAAGTTATTCGGATTAAAGCCAAAGCAGTAAAGAAAGGAATAGGATTATATGAATAATATTGAATTATCTACAATATACCTTCCAATACTTGATGAGGTGTATAAGGAAGGTGCAAAGACCTCAGTATTAGATGGTGATGAAACAACAGTAAGAAAAGGCAATAACGGTGAAATCAAGATTGCGAAGCTTGATATGGATGCACTTGGTGATTTTGATAGAAAGTCAGGTTATACAAAGGGTTCAACTTCACTTACATGGGAAACAGTTAAGTACGATAAGGAACGTTCACAGGATTTAAGAATTGACCGTCTTGATAATGATGAAACACTTGTACAGCCATTTGCCAAGTTATCAAGTGAATTCTTAAGAACAAAGGTTATTCCGGAAACAGATGCCGCGCGTATTGCTAAAATCTGTGGAACTAAGGATATAACAGTAAAGGAAGAGAATATTGAAACAGGAGCTGAATTAATAACAGCGTTAAGAGCTTGTGCTAATAAGATGGATGAGGATGAAGTTCCTATGGAATCACGTATTTTATTCATCACACCTACATTAGTTTCTCTTGCGGACGATATGGATACAACTAAATCAAGAGAAGTACTTAAGAGATTTTCTCAGATTATATCAGTTCCACAGTCACGTATGTACACATCAATAACCCTTCATGATGGTAAGAATTCATATGGATATGAAAAGACTAAGGCAGCTTATACATTATCAAAGGATACATCACCACAGCCGGGTAAGACTTATTACACAAAAGAAAGTGAGGGCAATTACAAGGCTGTTAGTAGTCCAAGTGGAACACAGGTTGAAAATTACGAGATGACAACTAAGCCGGCTAAGAATGTTAATTTCTTATGTGTAGAGAAGTCTGCAGCTGTAACAGCTATGGATCAGTATATTAAGTACTTTAGTCCAGATCAGGACCAGGATGGCGATAGTCATGTATTCAAGTATCGTAATAATAACCTTTATGGCCATGTATATGAGAATAAGACCGCTGGGGTATATGTATCACATAAGGATAATTAAGGAGGAATCATTATGGCAGATACAGTAATTGGATTGACCTTTGAACCAAAGGTTATTAGGTCAAAGAAAACAGGTAAGGCAAAGGAAGACAAGCCAAAGGAAGAGAAAGTAACAGCAGATGAACCAAAGGAAGATAGGACAGAATAGGCGGTGGTCTTATGGTATATGCAAGTAAAGAGCAGTACCTTAGTGAACATAGACTTATCCCGGATGAGCAGATAGAACGAAGATTAAAACAGGCGAGCCGGCATATCGACTCGCTTACTTTTAATCGTATAACATCAAGAGGCTTTGATAATCTGACAGAGTTCCAGCAGGCAATAATCATAGATGTATGCTGCGATATGGCTGATTTTGAGTATGAGAATGAAGATATGATTAATTGTGTCTTGCAGAATTATGCTGTAAATGGAGTATCTATGCAGTTTGGCAGCAGTTGGAATGTTCTTGTGCAGAATGGAATTGCTGTAAAACGAGATACATACCAGATACTTTGTCAGACCGGTTTGTGCTGCTTAAGTCTGGGGGTGTGAGTATGAAGTACCCATGTTTAATACTAAAGAGCATGTGTAAGACAGAAATACACCTTGAGATAGAACAAGAAGGCAGGAATGTCTATGGAGAACCTCTTGAACCCATTATTTGGGATGGCTTATGTAACTATCAGGACAGCGGTAAGACAGAATTAACAGTAGAAAAGGTGCTTATAAAGCTTGAAGGATGTGCTTTGATACCAGGAGATATTGCACCGGATCTTCCTGTTATTACTAAAGGTGATATAACGGTGTTCGGTGTAACAAGGCATATATACAAGGGTACGAAGTGCCGTAATCCGGATGGTACGGTTAATTATGTAAGATTGGATGTGATGTAATGGCTAGAAATGTGAAATCTACAGTGAAGCTTAATATGCCTATGGTAAGGAAGCTTACGGCAGCAGCAAAAGTGTCAGTTGCACAAACAGCAGAAGCAATACATACAGATGTTGTTCAGAGTCAGGTTATACCGAGGGATACAGGAGCATTACAAAATGAAAGCACATTTGTTGATTTATCTGATATAGGTCAGGGAAAAGCATATCTTGTGTCTAGTACACCATACGCCAGAAGGCTGTATTATCATCCAGAGTATAATTTCCATCAGGCACCATGGACTGATGATAAGGGCAAGAAACATGAAGGAAATGCAAATGCTAAAGGCAGATGGCTTGATGACTACATGAAAGGCGGTAAAAAGCAGGATTTTGCACCTAAAGCATTTGGAAAGTTTTATAAAAAGAATGCGGGGTTATGATGTTAGGATGTTAGGAATAGGTGATGTAAGAGACCTTATAGCAGGTCTTGGAATAGCGGCTGATGACCATGTATATTGTGGAAAGCTTGATGATAAGAAAGATAAGAGCATAGGTGTATACCATCTTAACAGGGGAGATAATGTTCAGATGGCTGTTGGAGGTATACAGAACAGCTCTTATGCTGTCAAATCCATAAGTATACTGATTCATTGGAATAAAAGTGTCAGGGAGACTGAAAAAGTCTCACAGGAGCTTTACGACAAGCTCAGAGATATGAAACACGTAAACATTAATGACACAAATATTCTGTTTACAGAAATGCTAGTATCAGCACCGATTGAGGTTGATACAGATGATAAAGGAATATTTGAAATGGTCATAGAACTTAAATTTTGTTATGAAAGGTAGGTAGAAGTATGTCACAGAATACAAAGATAGCTGGGTATAACCCGGAAGCTACACCATTAACAGGGGTTAATCCGGTACATAAAATTCAGTTTGGAGTATGTATAACTGGAAGAAAAAACACAGATACACCGGAAACAGTAGAAACTAAGATTGTAAAAGATGCAGAGAGCTTAAGTATATCTGTAGATGGAACCATTGAGGAATGGAATCCAATGGATCAGGCTGGCTGGGTAAGAAGGCTCATGACAGGTAAGTCACTTGGTATGTCTTTCGGCGGTAAGCGTAACTATGGAGATGAAGGAAATGATTATGTAGCAAGTCGATTTATGAAGACAGGTCAGGATTGCAATACATGGGTGTCTATTATATTCCCTAATCTTGATCAGCTTCTTGTACCTGCAGTAATCGATGTAAAATCTCTTGGTGGAGATGCTACAAGTATTGATGCGCTTGAATGGGATGCAAATTCGGATGGAAAGCCAACATATATAGCATATGTAGCAGCTTAAAGAAAGAGAGGATTTGAATAATGGCAAAGACAGATTTTAAAGTAATAGATATATCTATGAAGATTACGAACCAGTTACCTATGATTCGTATTACAGAGGATTTGGTTGTTACTGTTAATAACAGAAAGAGCACAATTCTCAACATACAGGCTATGGCACAGGAAGCAGAGAGCAAGGAAAACAAGGATGATATGGCATTTATGATTAAAGGCCTTGAAATGCTTGTTGGAAAGGATGCTTCAGATAAGATTGAGGCATTAGACCTTCCTGTTCCTGAATATAAGGAAATGTATAATACAATCATGCAGGTTGCTATGGGAACATACGGCGAGGAGCAGACACCCTCAGCATGAGACATATTATGATATATGGGATGATTGGGAGCTGATAGAAGCCAGCTTCCTGTCCCAATATGGCATACGGTTGCGTACCGAAGACGATATGTCATGGTCAGAGTTCTGTTCGTTGCTTAGTGGAATAATGCCTGAAACACCCCTTGGAAGAATTGTGGGAATCAGAGCAGAAAAGGATCCTAAGGTTATAAAGGAGTTCACTAAGGAACAGAAGAAAATCCGTAATGACTGGATATTAAGAAGAAATAGAAAATTAATGGAAGATCATGCAAATTACAATAAGTATTGGAGTGACTTCCAAAATTGGGCTAAGACCGCTTTCTCTAAGTAGAAAGTGGTCTTTTTAAATGCCGGAAAGGAGGGAGTATGTCGGATGTAGTAGGACAGATAGCTCTTGAACTTGGCATAGACAGTTCACAGATAGTTAATCAGCTTACAGGTGCTTCCAATAAGGCAGCAAAGCAGGCAACATCCATCTTTTCTGGTATGGGAAAGAAGATAGCCGGAGCTTTAAGCATTGCAGCATTTGCTAAATTTACAAAAGACTGCATAGAAGTCGGTTCAAATGTAACAGAGGTACAGAATGTCGTAGATACAGCATTTGGAGATTTGAGCCGTCAAGCGGATTTGTGGGCTTCCAATGCCATGACTAACTTCGGTCTATCTGAATTATCTGCTAAGAAGTACATGGGTGTATTTGGTCAGATGAGTAATGCTATGGGTATTACAGGACAGGCTGCACTTGATATGGCAGAAGATGTTACCGGATTAACAGGTGATGTTGCATCATTTTACAATTTGAGTACAGATGAAGCATATACAAAGCTGAAATCCATCTGGACAGGTGAAACAGAGACACTTAAGGACTTAGGTGTTGTAATGACTCAGACGAACTTAGACCAGTATGCACTTAATAATGGCTTCGGTAAGACTACAGCAAAGATGACAGAGCAGGAAAAAGTAATGCTTCGTTATCAATATGTTACTAGTGCACTGTCCAATGCCACTGGTGATTTTGTTAAGACACAGGATTCCTGGGCGAATCAGACAAGAATACTTACATTAAGGTTTCAGCAGTTAAAGGCTAGTCTTGGTAAAGGCTTCATAGCATTGTTTACACCTATTCTGCGTGGCTTTAACAACTTGCTGGCAGGATTACAGAAGGTTGCGGATGGCTTTTCCAGCTTTGTGCAAATGCTCACAGGAGCAGATGTATCAACCTCTATGGGTTCGATAAGTTCGGATATAGCTGGTATAGGAGATGATGCATCTAGCGCAGCGGATAATGTAGGTGATATAGGAAGTGCAGCCAAGAAGACTGCTAAAGACATAGAAAAGTCGCTTGCAGGCTTTGACCAGATAAATAAGCTGACAGAGCCAACAGATGATAGTTCTGATTCAAGCGGTAGTACAGGTGGAACATCTTCAGGAATCGGAAGTGTTGACCTTGTACCAGATGTGAGTGGAAGTACATCTAATGCAACATCTGCAATTAGTGATTTTGTAAATAAGGCAAAGAAAGAATTAGATAAACTCCGCAAATGGAGTGTATCGACATTTTCTCCATCTATGTCAAAAATATGGGATGGACTTACAAAAAATACAGATACAGCCAAGAAAAACCTAACAAGTGCGTTTAACGATATAAAAGCATTAGGACCGCCGTTGTTAAATTATTTTAATGGTCCATTTACAAATTATCTTGTAACATGGGTCAACACTAATGGCAGTATATTAAATGGATTATTTGATAGCTTTAATACAGTCTTTTCGGATGTATGGAATAAAGCAGCATATCCTATACTTGCAAATTTTGTTTCTGTTGGATTACCAATGCTGACGGATTTTGCATCCCAGACGTTATCTTTAAATGGAACAATATTTGATACATTTAAAGCATCTTGGAATTCTTTATGGAGCGAAGGTGTAAGTCCAGCCATTGAATCTATATCAAATGTATGGATTGGCTTGGTTAATACAATGGCAGGTGCATGGAACGAATGGGGAGAGCCGATATTTACTGGGATAAAAGCGGCTGTTAAGACTACCGGAGATGTATTCTTAGACATTTGGAATAATATGCTTCAGCCAGTCTGGGAGAATGCTTTAGATGTAATTGATAGAGTATGGAGTGAACATTTACAGCCATTACTTGCTAATTTTCTTGATTTTGTCGGTGAAGTGGTTACATGTGCTACGACAATATATAACAACTTTATTGCACCTGTAGTTGGATTTTTATCTGAACTATTAGGACCAATATTTATAGCAATATTTGATTCTATAGGAAATAAGGTTGGAGTTGTCGTTGGAACCATAGCTGATTTAATGAACGATACAATTACTGTATTTAAAGGAGTTATACAGTTCATTAAGAGTGTTTTTTCTGGCGATTGGGAAGGTGCTTGGAATGGTATAGTTACGGCTTTTGATGGCATATTTAGCGGAATTGCTGAAATTGCAAAAGGTCCTATTAATATGGTGATTGGCTTAATTAATGGATTACTTTCAGGAATGCAGAGAGGAATTAATGCTGTTGTAAAAGGTGTAAATAAATTAAGCTTTAAAGTACCAAACTGGGTACCGGGTATAGGTGGCGAAGATTTTGGATTCCATTTACCGGAAGCCGACTTCTCCAAGATTCCATACCTTGCACAAGGTGGATATGTTAAGCCAAACACTCCACAGCTTGCCATGATTGGCGATAACAGGCATCAGGGCGAAGTTGTAGCACCTGAGGATAAATTACTTGATATGGCACAGAAGGCAGCTGCCATGGCATCCAGTGCAGAACTGCTGGCAGAAGCCATAAGTATTCTTAAACAAATACTTAAGATACTGGAGACACTGGACCTTGATATACAGCTAGATGGAAAGAGCCTAAAAAAATATGTGGTTGATAAGATTAACGAGCATACAAAGCAGACAGGAAAATGTGAGATTATAACTTAACAAGGATGTGATGAATTGATACTGAGATGTGACGGGCAGGAGCTTCCGGCTCCTGTGTCCATCAAGGTGGATGATGAGATTATATGGTCTTCTTCTACAGGACGAGCACTTGACGGAACAATGTTGGGTGATGTTGTCGCTGAAAAGAAGACCTTATCTATTAATTGGGGAATATTGAAGGAAGATGAGATGGCACTTATTAAGAACAAACTCATCGCCGGATTCTTTCCAATAACATTCCATGACGATGGACAGGATATAACAATAACAAGCTATAGAGGTACATTGAGTAAAGAGGTGCTGGGTGATATAGGGGACGGTAACTATTACTACAGAAGTGCCAGTGTATCTATAATACAACAGTAAGGAGCAGAACATGAAAAAAACAATGACTATTAAACAGATTGATAATAGTGCAACAATGCTTAAGAATTTACAGGGCTTAAGAAAGCATTGGCCTGTAAAAGTAAATTATGCAATTGCAAAGAACCTTAAGACATTGTTAGGAGAAGTAGATATTTTTGTTACACAGAGAACTGAAGTAATACAGAACAATGTGCTTAAAGATGAAAATGGGAATGCTGTCATGGACGGAGATTCTTACCAGTTCCCAGAAGGTAAAGAGCAGGAAGTTGTAAAAGAGATTGATGAGATGTACAACATGGAAACGGATGTTGATGTACATATGATTAAGATGGAAGACATATCTGTATGTGATTCTGACAGCAGATACGATGGAACTACATTAGAGGATATTGCAGCCATTGAATTTATGATCGAGGATTAAGCCTATGTATAATAATGTATCAGAGCAGTTTGCAACAACGATTAGATCACCATCGCGGACATTTAACCTGCGATTAAAGATAAATGGTAAGTGGATTGACGCTGGCTTTAAAAAGATGAGCTATGAGACCGCTTCCACATCTGATGAGGGTATACAGATAGGTTCGGCTGTTGCAGCTAAGATAGAACTGACAGTAAAAAGAATAAATGAGTTGTTTGAAAACACAGAGATTCCTATAGAGATAGGATTGAAACTGCCAAGCGGAAAGTATGAGTATATTCCACTTGGCTTTTTTACTGCAGAACATCCAACACTTGACCAGGCAACCACAACATTTACGGCTTACGACAGAATGATGAAGACCACAGGTGTATATGTATCTGAATTGACATATCCTGCAAGTGCAGAATCTGTTTTAAAAGAGATAAGTAATGGATGTGGCGTTCCCTGTAATGTATCTGGCTTGAATGGAATAACTATTGATACTGCACCGGTAGGATATACCTATCGTGAGGTTATCGGATATATCGCTTCTTTAGCTGGAGGTTTTGCCTGCGTAGACAGAACCGGCACAATTGTTATTAAGTGGTATGAGGATAATGGCTATACAATAAATGAATCCCGGATAATGACATTTGAAAAGAATGAGAGTGATTACCATTTAGATTATCTCACGTGTAATGTTGACAGTAATACTTCTTTTACATCAGGAATTGGAACTTTGGGAATAACATTTGATAATCCACTTATGACGGAAGAAAAACTTAATTCTGTACATAAGAAAGTAAGAGGATTTGCGTATAGAGGTGCAAGTTTAAAGACGCTGGGAGACATTCGACTGGATCCATGGGATATTGTAACTGTTGAAGAATCAGGGGAGACTTATAAGATTCCGGTTATGAATATAACACAGGAATATGATGGCGGTCTTGCTATGACTATTACAGCTTATGGCAAAACAGAAACTGAAACAGAAACAGATTATAAAGGACCATCTGCTAAGCTTGCAGAACGAATATATGCGGAAATGATGCTTACTAAGGAACTGGTTGCTAAAAAGGTAGATGCAGAATGGGTTAAGGCTAATACTGTACAGGCAGAAACGGTAGTAGCTATAAATAATGAACTAGAGAATATCCGGAATAATTATTTGAAATCTAATATTGCGGAGATTAAATACGCAACGATAGAAAGCCTTAAAGGTGTTTCCGGAGAATTTGAGAAGTTCAAGACAAATGATTTTACTGCAATAACAGGAAAGGTTAATGATCTAACTGTTGGGGTAGAGAAAGTAAATACTCTTATGTTTGGTTCTGCAAGTGGTGGAAGTCTTACGACAGAGTTTTCCAATTCAGTTATAAGCCTTATAGGTGATGCACAGATAAAAAGCGCAATGATAGAAAGCATTGATGCAAAAAAGATAACATCACTTGATGTAAACACTACAAGCGTGAATATACACAGTGAAAGCGGATTGTCACGTTGGAAAGACAACACAATTGTAATCAGCGATGGAACACGCACACGAGTTCAGATTGGAAAAGATGCAAATGCTGATTATAATATATATGTTTGGGATAAAGCAGGTAATCTGATGTTTGATGCACTTGGACTTACTGAAAAAGGTGTTCAGAGAGAGATAATCCGCAACGACATGATAAAAGAAGACGCTGATATATCAGCAAGCAAGCTTGATATCGGCAGCCTTTTTGATGTTATTAATAACGACGGAAGTCACACGCTTAAATCTAGCAAGATATATGTTGATAGTGATAAACAGACGCTCGATGTTTCTTTTAAGGCAATAACTACTAAAACAGACACGGCAGTTACAGCTGCAAATAAGGCAGAACAAAATGCAGGTATGGCGCTTTCTACAGCAAATTCAGCAGACACAAAAGCACAAAGTGTTATAAATCGTGCTAATGCCGGAGAATTTAAAGGCGCTGATGGAAAGAACTTCAATTGGAATCTGATTAAATATGATTATATTGAAGCATTTGCGTCAGAAATTGATAAAAGTGAGTATATAAAGAATGGCAAAGTAATATGCGAAGGAACTGATGTAAATGCTGGCATTAAAATCGATTCTGTTAATTGTTATGAGTCATCTACTCAATATGTTCTGAGTGGGTATGTCACAATTCTCAGTAAAACATGCATTAATTTTTTTATATACAATGGGAAAAAGCATACTTTCATTTCTTTTTCAATAGATGGTAAAAGTTATGCAAATCCATTAGATATTATTACAACGGATGCAGTTCAAATTTTAAACGATGGGAAATCACATTTTTTTGAACTTAGATTTCAGACAGCTAATGATATGCCAGCCGACGATAATACTAAAGTGACATACACATATATTCAGCTTAATAAATCAAATCAGACTAATATACGATATCAGATTGTTGGCTTAAAACTTGAAAAAGGAAATAAATCAACGGATTGGTGTCCGGCTAAGGAAGATTTAAAAGGCGCAACTGGAGCAACAGGAAAAGGAGTTTCTGCAATTACTCCGCAATATTATCTGTCTACTTCAAACACAACTCAAAGTGGTGGTTCGTGGAGTAATACAAGACCTTCATGGTTTGCAGGAAGATATTACTGGATGAGAGACTATATACAGTGGACAGATGGCAGTGTTACAGCATCCGCCCCACAGCTTGCGACAGACCTGAACAATCTTTATTCCTCATTGCAGACGGTAACTAATACAGTATCTTCACAGGGAACACAGCTATCTACAGTACAGGGACAGATAAGTTCTAAAGTGTGGCAACAGGATATAACGACAGCTGTAACTAATCTGCAGATTGGTGGAAGAAACCTGTTAACTGGTTCCGCAGGTTGGACTAAAGCTAATCCAGCAAAAAGTACAAATGCAGCAGATGCATATGCATATATTGGTGGAAAAGTATATCTTGAAAATGGTAAAACATATACTTTGCAAGCGGTTAGCGATTCCGTATGGGCTACAGGGCATGGTGGTCAAACTGGCAAAGCAACGATATGGCTTCATGGTTTAGGAGATGGATTTCACAGAGTATTTTGTGGAGATGGTAAAACATCGGGACGATATACATGGACATTTGTTCATACATCAGCAACTCAGAATTGTGAAATAAGAATCAACGGTTATAGCAAAGTTACAAGCTTCTGGGATATTAAAATAGAATCGGGCAACAAAGCTACAGACTGGACACCAGCACCAGAGGATATTGACGCGAATATCTCTTCTGTAGAAGGTAAAATAACAACGGTAAGCAATCAGTACACAACGCTGAATCAATCGCTTGCAAGTCTTAAAGCCACGGTTAACAGTAACACGACAGCAATAAGCAAAAAAGCGGATAATAGTACAGTTACTGAAATTAATAATAGAGTAACAACATTAACGGCAGATTTAAGTGGCATAAAGCAGTCTATTTCAGCAACCTATGTAACTAAAACAGAATACGCAAAAGAAATAGACTGGCTTGGAGACAACATAAATAATGTTGATGATAAAGCCAGTGCGGCCCAGGATTGGTGTCAAACCATAGAGGACAATATAACAGACCATTACTCTACAACTGTACAGATGAATAACGCGATTACGCAAGCTGTTAGTGCGGAAAGTAACAGTATTAAGCTTGAAGTATCAGGAACTTATGCAACTAAAAACGATACAAATAATCTTCAAATCGGTGGAGTTAATAGGTTCATAAAGAGTACTGCAACCATTAATAAGTATATAACAGCCACTGGCACAATAACAGCTGGTGGGAATTACTGGGATTTAACGGACTACATTGATGTATCACAGTGGACACATTATATAGCAAGTGGATGGACTAGTCTAGGAAATGCCCCAGCCACATGCTTCTACGATAGCAATAAGAAATTTATCAGTGGTGTTGCTGGCAATAATACTTCTGCAAGACATTCATTACCGATTCCAACAGGCGCGGCGTACATGAGATTTAGTTATGCACATGTAGATACAGATAAGCTAAAAATAGAGAAAGGTACAAAAGCTACAGACTATTCACCGGCACCAGAAGATGTTAATGCTAAATTTAACAATTATGCAACAACGGCAAGCCTGAGTGCATATATAGCAAAAACAGATACAGGAGCATTAAAGAGCTGCATTGAAGCAATTGCAGACGATATTAACTTAACTGCTGGCGGTTCTATTAATATTAGTGGCAACAAGAGTGTTAATATCAGAGGTAATACTTTTTCTCTGGATAGTTCGGGTACAAAAATTTCTAACACCGGATATCTTCAAACTGTCAATGCAAAGCTTGGCGAATGGAATGTAGATAGTAAAGCAATATATTGTGAGACAGCAGACAAAGTGTATACAGCTTATCTACAAAATCCAGACTATGTTGTAGGAAACACAAGAGAAGATGCATGGGTATATTCAGTTCAAAAAAATGGAATAGCGACATTCTATGTAACAAGCGAAGGAGATTTGTATTGCAGATGCTTTTCAACGCCTTACACAACGTATCAGCCGAATTACAGGTGGGCAACATATGAAAACAACTTAAATACAACGTTATTTATAAGAACATTCCATGGGCCATGTTTAATAATCGCAAATGTAAGCATATGGACAGATGATACAAGTGATTATGGCACAATAAAATGTGGATTGTATTTGGACGGATATTGCGTAACAGAAAATCAACATAGATTAGAGACGACAAATGCAATAGAATTATCAGCAGGGGCGACATATGTATGGTATTTTAGTGACAACGAAGCACATACGCTATCGGGAATAGGTGGAAGCACAAAGAATGGAAAAAAGACAATAACGTACTCTGTACAGGCACTATTTAATAATGATGTTGGATGGGGTACAGGGCAATAATAAATCCGCACAGCGGTAGAAAGAGGTAAATTATGGAAATACAGAAAAATGTAACATTAAATGCATCTATAACAGCAAAGGTAGATGAAAGCGAGACAAATGTTGTTAATATGTATGCAAACATACCACAGCAGGGACAGCCAACGGTAAGTAAGACAGTTGTTAATGTTAAAGGCTATATCGCAAATAAGAAGGCGTGCGATGCAGATGTTGCAACATTTGAAGCAGAAGTATATAAAGCAATAACTGAAAGACAGGAATAAAAAGTTAAAGTTGCACTGGTGCAACGGAAAGGATAAATATGGAAAAATTAAAAGTGATTGTAACAGCGGTGTGGAGCATTATATTAAGTGCTCTGGGAATCTTAGCAGTTCCAGTGTTATTACTGGTAACATGTAATCTAATAGATTATTTCACAGGTGTTGCAGCGTCAAAATTCAGGAAGCAGGAAATTGACAGCTACAAAGGAATAAAAGGAATTGCAAAGAAAATATGTATGTGGCTTTTGGTAGGAGTTGGTGTGATAATAGACCAGCTCCTTTCTTATTCTGCAGGAGTTGTAGGAATAACATTACCTTTTACATTTCTTGTAGCATGTGTCGTAGCAATCTGGCTTATATGCAACGAAATCATAAGCATATTAGAAAATATCAATGACATTGGAGTAACACTTCCACCATTTTTGCAGCCAATAGTGAAGAATCTTAAGTCACAGGTAGAAAAGAAAGCAGATATAGAAGAAAGAGAGGATAAGTAATATGAGAACATTTCCAGTGATTAGCACAAAGTATGAGCATGTAAACAACTTTATTAACACTCTTGCACCAGTGGTGTGCAATGCATGGATTAAATACAGAAGAGAAGAAAAGAAAACAATAAGCCCAGCTGTAATTCTTGCACAGGCTGCTAAAGAATCTGGTTGGAATTTAGGGGCTGCTTCACTTTTTGGAATTAAGGGAAGCGATGCAGAATATGATACAACAGAGTACATAGATGGAGAATATGTAAACATTAAAGATTCCTTTGAAAAGTATCCTGATGTAATGGGTGCTGTATATGGATATCTTGATCTGATGCAGTGGAATAATTATGATGATGCAACAGCAGCAAATACAGTCGAAGGAGAGCTTTATGGTCTTACAAATGCTGTGAACAATACAGACAGAGATGCAGAAGGCAACTGGGTTGGATATAATTATGCAACTGCTCCAGATTACTATGAGACAACACTTGCTATTATTAACGACTTTGACCTTAGAGCATTTAATGATTATGTATGGTCTGTTGTTGATGAAAAAGATGATACAGAAGAGATAGAACAGCCTTCAGAAAAACTTAATGAGAGTGTTATTGATGCAATTTACCGTGGTGAGTACGGTGATGGAGAAGAACGCAGACAGAAGCTCGAAGCTGCAGGTTACAACTATGCAGATTATCAGGCCGCCATGGAAGCTAAGTATTATCCTAAAGAGGAAAGCGAGGATGAGCCGGCAGAGGAAGCACCACAGGAGACAGAAGAAAGAACGGCAATAGTAGAACCAAGAGAAGGTTTCTGGCAGGTTGCAGAAAGAGCATTAGGAGATGGTACAAGATATCTTGAATTAGCAGAGTTTAACGATATGGATATTAGTACACCGCTATATGCTGGCATGGAACTTAAACTCCCTAATTAATTTTATAATCAAGGCTGAAAAGGGGCATATTGCAAAAGCGATATGTCCCTTTTTTTATTGTCCAAAAATATTTATAAAAACTATTGACACAATAGGCGATAACGACTATTATATGAATGCGGATAGGCGATAACGACTATAAGAAAAAAGGGTATATATGTTGTAAGAGAAAAAATACGGAATAATAAAAATGATGTATTATAAAGGAGAATGAGATTATGACAAATATGGAAATTGTAAAAAAGATGGCAAAGTTAAACATATTATGTGCAAGGTACAGCGAAAGACATAACATAATAAAGTGTAAAACATGGAGAGATATAGACAGACTTATCACGGGCAATAAAATGACAATTAAGTATAAAGATGCTGCAGATGTTTTGTGTACTAATATATCTAAGATATGCGGTGCAAATGAATATTTGGTTAAAAGCGCTTTAGAATTAAAGGTGGAAATATATAACAGTGACATTAAAGATTTGAGATTCGGTCTTGAGCCACAGAGAAAGTTCTCAGATGAAGAAAATAAATTGGATCAGGAGTTAATTAAGCAGAAATTCTTTTATAACTCAGAAATGTTAGAGATAAAAGAAGCAGTAGAAATTCTCGATGGAACTGTAACAGAAAGTGCTATTAAGCAAGCATGCCAGCAGGAACGTTTACTTAATACACAGAAGATAGGTAAAACGTGGCTTGTAAATGGACCTGAATGTAGAGCGTACTGGAACATCCCAGATCCATACATAAATGAATCCAAGGTGAATAGAGAATATTAAGAAGTGTAAAATGATAGGGATACAGATAATATGTAGCTGTATCCCTATCATTTTATAGCTTATTTATTACATTACTTTAAATTACATTATTGAATTGTGATAGCATACACATATAAATAGGTAGAAAAACAGTATATCTTATTGAAGTATGGTGGACCAGATGGTGAGCTTGGAGCATCAATGAGATATCTTTCACAGAGATATTCCATGCCATACAGGGAGGTTGCCGGATTGCTGACTGATATAGGCACGGAAGAACTTGGCCATCTTGAAATGGTCAGTACAATGGTTCATCAGCTTACAAGAAATCTTACAATGGAACAGATAAAAGGAACTCCGTTTGAGGCATATTATGTTGATCATACGGTTGGAGTATGGCCGCAGGCTGCAGGAGGTGTACCTTTCTGCGCAATTGAATTCCAGTCAAAGGGGGATGCAATAACTGATATTGCAGAGGATATGGCAGCCGAGCAGAAAGCAAGGAGTACTTATGATAATCTGTTAAGACTCTGCCGTGATGATCCGGATGTGTATGAACCGCTGAAGTTTTTAAGAGAAAGAGAAGTTGTGCATTTTCAGAGATTCGGAGAAGCTATGTCGATTATACAGAGCAAGCTGGATTCTAAGAACTTCTATGCATATAACCCGGAATTTAAAAAATAATAAATAGAATGATATTAATAAAATATTATGATAGAATACATTTATAAAAGACTGATTAAAGGAGTACTTATGAAAGAGAAGATATATACTATACCTGTTAATGATGCATTTTCATCAGACTGTGAATGTCCGATTTGTTCAATGTATAAGGCACTGGAGGATGATGCAGTAAGCTATACAATGGGACCTAGTTATATGGAAGATGATATAAGGGCTGTGACTGATAAAAAGGGTTTCTGTCAGAAACATTTAAAGAAAGTGTATGACTGTGAGAACAGACTTGGCTTTGCACTTGTCATGAAGACACATCTTGACAGGGTGATTAATGATATTGAAAGTCTGCAAGATGGAAAAGTGGCAGGAAAGTCTATGTTTAAGAAAGCAGATAAACCGGCTGTGACAACGTATACTGAACAGCTTGAAGGCACATGTTTTGTATGTGAAAGGATTGATAACACATTTCAGAGATATCTGGACACTATATTTCATATGTATAAGCATGATAGTGATTTCAGGGAAAAGTATAAAGCATGTAAGGGATTCTGTACGAAGCATTATGGCATATTGCTTGAGCAGGCAGCTAATTCTTTAAAGGGGGATATGTTAGATGAATTTATTAAGACAACTAACAGTCTCTATATTGAGAATATGAAGCGGGTAAGAGATGATGTTGAATGGTTTATTAATAAGTTTGACCACAAATATATTGATGAGCCATGGAAGAATGCGAAAGATTCACTGGTAAGAGCTATGATAAAGGATGGTTCTTATATAGCAGATGAACCGGGAAAAAGGAATAATACAAGATGATAAATAACGGCCCTGTGGTGTGTGATACCGCAGGGCTGTTTGCACATGTAATAATGTCTGTTAATACGAAAATGTAACAGAATACATTGTATAATTGTTTCGTATGGTTGTTTTATATGAGTACGAAAGCTGTACACCGGCACTGGAAACAGCGGATTTAATATCAAGGTCGTTAGTTGTTGTGAATTCTATATGCTGGGAACGGCTTTTAATACACCTTAATATATAACGGTCAAGTTCATACTGTGTTCCAGCTGAATGAAGCTTAGCCTGAACAGGATATGTATATATATATCCATTAGCTGGATTAGTTTCGTTGAAATCAGATGTCCATGTATGATCAATTGCCATATCTGAATCAGATATATTGAAGTAACTGTGGTCAATATATTCCTGTGAGCTGCCTACCGGGTCATCCCATGTGACATCTACCTGATACCAGTCATTATCAAGCTTAACAACATTCCATATATGTTGTTCATTACCAGCCTTTCCGGATATTGTATAATTCTCGATTCCTAACATATCCATAAATGTTTTGAAACTTTCTGTATAACCGCTGCATACAGCCTCACCATTAATCATAGCGTCATAGGCATTAAAAGTTGAACCACCATTATCAATGTACGTTATATGTGATACAAGATAATCGTGGATTGCCAGTTCATTTTCATAATCGCTTCTTGCAGGTGAGGTTACTTCGGCAAGAACTTCTATGTATTTGTTATAGAGTTCAACCTGACGGCTGTTTAACTGGGAAGTGTTTCCTGAATTAAAAGCTTTTATAATTGCATAATTATCCCAGCATTCAAATGTTACAACAAGGTTATAACCATCTTTAATTCTGCGGTATTCACATTTTATCTGCTCAATTCCGCTTATTCTTGTCAGCCATTCATTGGCATCTATAAGGTCAGGGTCGGGAACAAATATGTTACATGAAGTCTGGTTATCCGACATTGCTTCTATGATGAAATTAATTATATCTTCTGTGTCAGTTGCTTTATTGTCAAATGCTGTATATGAAATCTCTGTAGAACTGTCAGAGCTGTTATCATTCGTAAACGGTAATGTGCATCCGTATAGGGATGCAAGAATTACGGCTCCGGTTAAAAGAGACGCCCAATATTTTATATGTTTCATGTGTGGTCTCCTGAAAATTCTGTTATAATCATATACGATTGTATAACGAGATAATTGCAAATGTAAAGCATATTTATGGAGGAATTTTATGTCAGATTATAAATTAAAAAATGTATGTGATTTCGACCTGGCACAGACATTGGAATGTGGTCAGTGTTTTCATTTTGTAAAGCTTGATGAAGAGGATTATGTATTGGCTGCAAAGGGGCATGTACTGCATGTTTCACAGGAGGACGATACCGTTACATTCTATGATACGGAAGAAGATGAATATGTAAATGTATGGAAAGATTATTTTGATATGGACAGGGATTATTCGGCAATTAAGAAAAAGCTGCTGGAAAAAGATGATAAGTTAAAAGATGCAATTGAAAGTATGTGGGGAGTGAGGATTCTTAATCAGGATTTTTTTGAAACTCTTATATCATTCATTATATCGCAGAATAAGCAGATACCACATATTAAGAAGATAGTATCTGATATATCTGCAAAGTTTGGTACATATAAGGGAACATATGGCGGAGTAGATATGTATACATTTCCATCACTTGATCAGCTTGCTAATGCAAGTGAAGAGGACTTTAAAGAGTTAAAGACAGGATTCCGTGCACCTTATATTATGGATGCAATAAGAAGGAATAGGGAAGGCCAGTTTGATGAAAATGAACTTAAGAGCATGGATTATGATTCGTGCATTAAGGAACTTATGACAATAAAAGGTGTTGGAGAGAAGGTTGCCAACTGCGTAAGCCTTTTCGGACTTGGAAAGAAAGAAGCATTTCCTGTTGATGTGTGGATTAAAAGAATTATGGAGACAATGTATTTTGACGGTGTGGACACTCCAAAGGATAAGATTGCTGCTTTTGCAAAGGAACAGTTTGGGGAACTGGGGGGATTTGCACAGCAGTATCTGTTTTATTATGGAAAATCAATAAAAATGGGTGTTAAATAATAATTATTAATAAAATCTAAAAAATATAATATATTTGAATTAGCTGTTGACAAATAAAAGCGTGAAGTGTTACATTATGTGCAGTGGTTAGCACTCGAAAAGAATGAGTGCTAACAGGAAAATGAATGCTGCCATGAAGGGTTCACTCTCATGTGAAGACAGCGGAATGGAGGAATATATAATGAAATTAGTACCATTAGGAGACAGAGTTGTTATTAAAGCATTAGTTGCAGAGGAGACTACTAAATCAGGAATCGTCCTTCCTGGACAGGCTAAGGAGAAGCCACAGCAGGCAGAGGTTATTGCTGTAGGACCTGGCGGAGTTGTTGATGGTAAGGAAGTTGTTATGCAGGTTAAGCCTGGTGATAAAGTTATTTATTCTAAGTATTCTGGAACAGAGGTTAAACTTGATGAAGATGAGAATCTCATCATTGTAAAGCAGTCTGATATTCTTGCTATCATTGAATAATTGACAATGTCAGTTGCAGATGAGGACGGTTTGAACATATAAGAAGTATATTTATTTAGGAGGCTATTATTATGGCAAAGGAAATCAAGTACGGAATTGAAGCTAGAAAGGCTTTAGAGGAAGGTGTTAATAAGTTAGCTAATACAGTAAGAGTAACAATCGGACCTAAGGGACGTAACGTTGTTCTTGATAAGTCATATGGTGCACCACTTATCACTAACGATGGTGTTACTATTGCTAAGGATATTGAACTTGAAGATGCATTCGAGAATATGGGTGCACAGCTTGTTAAGGAAGTAGCAGCTAAGACTAATGATGTTGCAGGTGATGGTACAACAACAGCTACTGTTCTTGCACAGGCTATGATTAATGAAGGCATGAAGAACCTTGCAGCAGGCGCTAACCCAATCGTATTAAGAAAGGGAATGAAGAAGGCTACTGATTGTGCTGTTGATGCTATCGCACATATGAGCGAAAAGGTAACAGGCAAGGATCAGATTGCTAAGGTTGCGGCTATTTCAGCAGGAGATGAAGAAGTTGGACAGATGGTAGCTGATGCTATGGAGAAGGTTTCTAACGATGGTGTTATCACAATCGAGGAATCTAAGACAATGAAAACAGAGCTTGATCTTGTAGAAGGTATGCAGTTCGACAGAGGATACATTTCAGCATATATGGCTACAGATATGGATAAGATGGAAGCAGTTCTTGATAATCCATATATCCTTATTACAGATAAGAAGATTTCTAATATTCAGGAAATTTTACCAATTCTTGAGCAGATTGTTCAGAGTGGTTCTAAACTTCTTATTATAGCAGAGGATGTTGAGGGTGAAGCTCTTACAACACTTATTGTTAATAAGTTAAGAGGAACATTCAATGTTGTTGCTGTTAAAGCTCCTGGATATGGTGACAGAAGAAAAGAGATGCTTAAGGATATCGCAATTCTTACAGGTGGTCAGGTTATTTCTGAGGAACTTGGACTTGAACTTAAGGATACAACAATGGATATGCTTGGTAGAGCTAAGTCTGTTAAGGTTCAGAAAGAAAATACAGTTATCGTTGATGGCGAAGGTGCTAAGGAAGATATTGATGCAAGAGTTGCACAGATTAAGGCACAGCTTGAGGAGACAACTTCTGAATTTGATAAAGAGAAGTTACAGGAAAGACTTGCTAAGCTTGCAGGTGGTGTAGCTGTTATCAGAGTTGGTGCTGCAACAGAGACAGAGATGAAGGAAGCTAAGCTTCGTATGGAAGATGCTCTTAATGCAACAAGAGCTGCTGTTGAAGAAGGTGTAGTATCAGGTGGTGGTTCTGCTTACATCCATGCTTCTAAGAAGGTTGCAGAGCTTGTTAAGACACTCAGTGGAGATGAGAAGATTGGTGCCCAGATTATCTTAAAGGCCCTTGAAGCTCCATTATTCCACATTGCATACAATGCAGGTCTTGAAGGTGCTGTTATCATCAATAAGGTAAGAGAGTCTGAAGTTGGTACAGGATTTGATGCATACAAGGAAGAGTATGTCAATATGATTGATGCTGGTATTCTTGATCCGGCTAAGGTTACAAGAAGTGCATTACAGAATGCTACAAGCGTTGCCTCAACACTTCTTACAACTGAATCAGTTGTTGCTAATATTAAGGAAGATGCTCCAGCTATGCCAGCAGGTGGTGCAGGCATGGGCGGAATGATGTAATTCCACAATATAATTAAAACTTACAGCCCGGTGGGTAATTTCCCGCCGGGCATATTGCTTTAAAGAAAGGTTATTGAATTATGATAGAAGGAACAGTAGAGCAGATTGTTAAAGTTACCGCTCCTAAGATTTCGATTTTTTACAGAATAATACTTGTAATTGCATGTCTGCTCGCAGCAACAACAATTGTGCAGACAGGCTGGTTAGGTGTAATAGTTCTTGTTATATTTATATTCTTTACAGTGTTTGTATTTGAATATTATAACGCTGAATATGAATATTCATATGTTAACGGAAGCCTCACTATAGATAAGATTATGGCTAAGTCTGTGAGAAAGAATGTGGGAAGCTTTGATCTTACAAGAGCAACTCTGGTTGCGAAAGTAAACAGTCAGGAAGCTTTGGGTAAGGCAAGACAGCAGTTAAGGACATACAATTGTTCATCAGGAGTTGATGACCCTGAAGATATTGTAATATACACATATGACAATGACAGCAATGAGATGATAAGACTGTTTATGCTTCCTGATGATTCAATGAAAGAAGCAATAGTAAGTGCTGTTGGTAATGGGGTTGCACATTTATAAAAAATGTTTGACTTTTAGCGGCAGTTTTGTTATATTACTCTTGTAACATATTTATAAACTGACTAAGATGTCAGATACGCGTAGAAACATCCGGATTAATTTATTTATTCGGATTTTTTCTATATATTAAAACACAACAGAAAGCGAGGATTTTAGCAAAATGGGTAAAATTATTGGTGAAGGCATTACATTTGACGACGTACTTTTAGTTCCACAGTATTCAGAAGTAACACCTAATATGAGTGACCTCTCAACACAGCTCACTAAGAATATTAAACTTAACATTCCTTTAATGAGTGCAGGTATGGACACAGTTACAGAACACAGAATGGCAATCGCAATGGCTAGACAGGGCGGTATTGGTATTATTCATAAGAATATGTCAGTAGAAGCTCAGGCAGAAGAAGTAGACAAGGTTAAGCGTTCAGAGAATGGTGTTATCACAGACCCATTTTTCTTACATCCAGATAATACATTACAGGAAGCTAATGACCTTATGGGTAAGTTCAGAATCTCCGGAGTACCTATCACAGATGATAATGGCAAGCTTGTTGGTATCATTACTAACAGAGATCTTAAGTTTGAGGAGCATTTTGAAAGACCAATCAAGGAGTGTATGACAAGCGAGAATCTTATCACTGCTCCAGTTGGAACTACTCTTGAAGAGGCTAAGAAGATATTAGGAAAGGCAAGAAAAGAGAAGCTTCCTATCGTTGATGATGATTATAAGTTAAGAGGACTTATTACAATTAAGGATATCGAGAAGAGCGTTAAGTATCCATCTTCAGCACATGATTCACAGGGAAGACTTTTAGCAGGCGCAGCTGTTGGTATCACAGCTAATGTCATGGACAGAGTTCAGGCACTTGTTAATTCAAGTGTTGACTGTATTGTAATTGATTCAGCTCATGGCCATTCTAAGAATATTATTACAACTCTTAAAGATATTAAGTCAGCATTCCCTGATCTTCAGGTTATTGTTGGTAATATTGCAACAGGTGCAGCTGCCAAGGCTCTCTGTGAAGCTGGTGTAGATGCAGTTAAGGTTGGTATCGGACCTGGTTCTATCTGTACAACAAGAGTTGTTGCAGGTATTGGTGTACCACAGGTTACAGCAGTTATGGATGCTTATGCAGAGGCTAAGAAGTATGGTGTTCCTGTAATTGCTGATGGTGGTATCAAGTATTCAGGAGATATCGTTAAGGCTATCGCAGCAGGTGGTAATGTCTGCATGTTAGGAAGCCTTCTTGCAGGTTGTGATGAGGCTCCTGGTACATTCGAGTTATTCCAGGGAAGAAAGTACAAGGTATACAGAGGAATGGGTTCTATCGCTGCCATGGAGAACGGAAGCAAGGACAGATATTTCCAGACTGGTGCCAAGAAGCTTGTTCCTGAGGGTGTTGAAGGACGTGTTGCTTATAAGGGTCTTGTTGAGGATACTATATTCCAGCTTATGGGCGGTTTACGTTCAGGTATGGGATATTGTGGAGCGCCTACAATCCCAGTACTTCAGGAAACAGCTCAGTTTATTAAGATGTCTTCAGCAGCTTTAAGAGAGAGTCATCCACATGATATTCATATCACAAAGGAAGCTCCTAACTATTCAGTGGAAGATAAGTAATTAATAATAGTATTCAACCCGGACAGATTGTGTAGTCCGGGTATTTTTTTTCATGATAAAATGTAATTTCTTCTGAAATTATTGCTATTGAACAATGGTATGATGTATAATGAACAGAGTATTTATATATTAATGTGAATGAACAGGGGATATTTTGGGACGCTAAATCAACGAGAAGGAGAAAACTATGAAGGACAGAATACTCGGCAGATATATTGCAAAGAATCACTCAGATAACGTGTTCACTGACAGAGAGTTACAAGTCATAAAGCAGGGAGATACGGATACGCTTGTTGAAACATTTCTGCATATGGACAATGATTATTACAAGACGCAGATGCAGTGTACATTAAAAAGTCTTGGAATGTTCATGGATGGTAATATTGAACTGAACCAGATAGATTATGAAAGAGAATATAAGGGTCAGTTTATTGGCTGTCAGGTTATGGATGGGGATATTGATGTGTTTCTTGGCGTAGCTGGTGATAACAGGGAACTTTTGAAAGTAGCATCTACATTTGCACAGGAAGATATAGAAGAATTTGATGAAGATGCTTATGATGCATTATGCGAATTTATTAATGTGATGAATGGGGCATATGCAACTAAACTTGGGGAAGCAGATATTGAAGTAACACTTCATCCGCCAGTGTTTTATAAAGATACAGAAGTTACGGCAGATACCGGTTTTTATGTTGTGACTTTCAATATTGAAGATAATGTATTTAAGATTTTAATGGCTGCTGATAATAAAATCCAGCTTTCAGCTTAATAAGGAGAATAGTTATGGCAAAAGTTTTGATAGTAGATGATTCTAAGACATCAAGAAAATTTTTAAGAAATATGCTTGAAGATGCAGGTCATGAGGTTGTATCAGAGGCAGTTAATGGGGTAGAAGGCGTAGAAAAATTCAGGTTGTATAAGCCTGATGTTGTTACAATGGATATTACAATGCCTGTTATGGATGGTATAGAAGCAGTAAGAGAGATTATTGAGATTGATCCAGGGGCAAAGGTTATTATGGTAACTGCCGCTGGTCAGAAGACTAATATGGTTGAGGCATTAAAGAGAGGTGCTGCTGATTTTATTCAGAAGCCATTTGATAGTGCTGTAATTATTAATACAATAGAAAAGGTTTTGGAAGACGAATAATGTATAATTACCGTATAGAGATAGAGTACGATGGTGGAAGATATGATGGTTGGCAAAGACTTGGTAAGGATGCCAGCACGAATACTATAGAGAGCAGACTGTGTGAGATAATAGCAAGAATGACTGGTGAGACAGTTGACATGTATGTTGGATCAAGAACAGAAAAGGGCGTGCATGCACTTTGCCAGACAGCGAATTTCAAGCTTGAGAAGGAAGTTAAGGCACTTGATATTAAGAATTATCTTAACAGATATCTGCCGAGAGATATTGCGGTTATGTCTGTTTCACAGGTTGATGAAAGATTTCACAGCCAGCTTAATGCAAAGTCCAAGATATATGAGTACAGACTGGATACAGGTAATGTAGCTAATGTGTTCAGAAGAAAATATGCGTATCATACATTCAGTATGCCGGATTTTGATGCCATGAGAAAGGCTGCCGGATATTTTGAAGGAAAACATGATTTTAAGGCATTTACAACAGCAAAGAAGAACAAAAGCACAGAGAGAACTATTAAGAGGATAAACATTCAGTATGAAGGAACAAGAGCTTACATAAGGATTGAAGCTGATGATTTCCTTCATAATATGGCAAGATTTATGATTGGGATGCTGCTTGATGTAGGCAATGGTATTAAGAAGCCGGAAGATGTGAAGAGATGTCTTGATGGGGAAAACGTACAGATGTCATTACCGGCAGAGAGTTATGGACTGTTTCTTGTAAAGGTGGTTTATTAGATATTGTAAAAGGTGGAGAATATGAAGACGATTATTGAACTTATTACTGATGAGATTAAAAATGTATTCACTGAATGTGGATATGATGAGGCATATGCGAAAGTTACAGTTTCTAACAGACCTGACTTGTGCGAGTTTCAGTGTAATGGTGCTATGGCAGCAGCCAAAGCATATAAGAAAGCACCATTTATGATCGCTGATGAGGTCGTTGCAAAGTTAACAGATAACAAGATGTTTTCTAAGATTGAGAGTGTTAAGCCTGGATTTATCAATATTAATATATGTGAGGATTATCTGGCTGGATATCTTAATGAGATGTCTGAAACAGAGAAGTTTGGATATTTTAATGCTGATAAGGAAAAGACTGTTATTGTAGATTATGGCGGAGCTAATGCTGCAAAGCCTCTTCATGTCGGACATTTACGTTCTGCAGTTATAGGAGAAAGTGTTAAGAGAATCAATACATTTGCTGGAAATAAAACTATAGGTGATGTCCATCTTGGAGACTGGGGTCTGCAGATGGGACTTATCATTGAAGAATTAAGAGATAGAAAACCAGAACTTCCGTATTTTGATGACAGTTTTACTGGAGAGTATCCAGAGGAAGCACCATTTACTATCTCAGAGCTTGAGGAGATTTATCCGGCAGCTTCTGCAAAGTCTAAGGAAGATGCTGCATTTGCAGAAAGAGCTCATGAAGCTACACTTAAGTTACAGAGCGGTGACAAGGCATGCCGTGCAATATGGCATCATATTATGAATGTTTCTAAGGCTGATCTTAAGAAGAATTATGATAATCTTAATGTACATTTTGAATTATGGAAAGGTGAATCAGATGCACAGCCATATATTGACGATATGGTTAATAAGATGATTGCAGACGGAATTGCTTATGAAAGCCAGGGCGCAACTGTTGTAGATATCCAGCAGGAGGGTGATACTAAGGAGCTTCCACCATGCATCGTAAGAAAATCTGATGGTGCGGCACTTTATGCAACATCTGACCTTGCAACTATTGTTGAAAGAGAAAAGTTATATCATCCTGATACATATATTTATCTTGCTGATAAGAGGCAGGAACTTCATTTTACACAGGTATTCAGAACGGCTAAGAAGGCTGGGATTGTAGCGCCTGATGCAGATATGAGATTTGTGGGCTTTGGTACTATGAACGGTAAAGATGGTAAGCCATTCAAGACGCGTTCAGGTGGTGTTATGAGACTTGAGCATCTTATAGCTGATATTGATGAAGCTGTATATGAGAAAATTATGTCTAACAGAACTGTTGAAGAGACAGAAGCAAGAGATACAGCTAAGATAGTAGGACTTGCTGCATTAAAGTATGGAGATCTTTCTAATCAGGCATCAAAGGACTATGTGTTTGATATTGAGAGATTTTCATCATTTGAGGGTAATACAGGGCCATATATTCTTTACACAATTGTAAGAATTAAGTCTATCCTTAACAAATATACAGAAAATGGTGGAAGCACTGATAACCTTAAGATTATGGCTGCTACAGAAGAAAGTGAGAAGAATCTTTCTTTATCACTTATTAAGTTTGCAGATACAATTGATGGGGCATATAAGGATAATGCACCACATAAGATATGTCAGTTTATATATGAGGTATCTAACGCATTTAACGGCTTTTATCATAACAATAAGATACTTTCAGAACCTGACGAGGTTAAGAAAGCAAGCTATATTGCACTTATAAGCCTTACGAAGAGCATTCTCGAGCAGTGTATTGATTTACTTGCGATTGAATGCCCTGACAGAATGTAAAGGAGAAATTTGATGGGTAAATTATTATCATTTGCAATACCATGTTACAACTCCGCAGAGTATATGGAACATTGTATTAATACAGTGCTTGCCGGTGGGGATGAAGTTGAGGTTATTATAGTTGATGATGGTTCAACAAAGGATAATACATATGAAATAGCCAAAAGATATGAGAAGGAATATCCGGATATTGTCAAAGCTGTACATCAGGAGAATGGTGGACATGGTGAGGCTGTAAATACAGGTCTTAAGCATGCAACAGGAAGGTTCTTTAAGGTTGTTGACAGTGATGACTGGGTAGATGGCAAAAGTTATAAAAGAATGCTTGCTACATTAAGAAGCTTTGAAGAGGGCAGTGAGCCGGATATGGTTATTGCAAACTATGTATATGAAAAGGTCGGAGCCAAGAGAAAGAAAGTTATCCACTACGAGAATGTATTTCCTGTAGAGCAGATGTTTACATGGGATGATATTAATATAGGCGATTTTAAGGTTGACCAGTATATTCTTATGCATACTGTTGTATATAGAACACAGCTTTTAAAGGATTGTGGATTAGAGCTTCCTAAGCATACATTTTATGTTGATAACATATTTGTGTTCGAGCCACTTCCGTATGTTAAGAACATGTATTACGTAAATACTAATTTCTACAGATATTTTATTGGACGAGAAGATCAGTCTGTTAATGAGAGTGTTATGATTTCAAGAATTGACCAGCAGCTTTCTGTTAATAAGAGAATGATTGATTCGTTTCTTTCAGAAAATCCTCAGAATATTAACTGTAGAAAATATATGATTAACTATTTAAGAATTATGATGGAAGTATCGTCTATATTCTTAATTGTATCTGGAACAAAGGAACATCTTGCGAAGAAGAAGGCACTCTGGCAGTATGCTAAGGATAAGGATGAAGTGCTTTACAAGAAGTTACGACACAGTCTTTTGGGCTGGTCTGTTAATATCCCTACATCTGCAGGAAGATGGATATCTAAGCAGGGATACAAGATAGCTAATAATATAATAGGTTTTAATTAAAGAGATTTAGAAGGAGAAGAATATATGTCTATAATTGATGCATTCAGACTTGATGGAAAGGTTGCAGTAGTAACAGGTGCCAATACAGGTCTTGGACAGGGAATGTCCGTTGCACTTGCGCAGGCAGGTGCTAAGGTTGTAGGTGTTGCAAGAAGATCCTGCGAGGATACTAAGAAGCTTATTGAAGCTGATGGAGGAGAATTTGCTGAGGTTATAGCAGACCTTTCAGATATGTCAGCTATAGATGTTATTGTGAATGGTGCACTTGCAGCTTTTGGAAAGGTTGACATTCTTGTTAATAATGCAGGACTTATTAAGAGAAATGATGCTATTGATTTCACAGAAGATGAATGGGATAGTGTTATTCAGGTTAATCAGAAGATGGTATTCTTCTTAAGCCAGGCATTTGCAAAGCAGTATATTAAGCAGGGACATGGTGGTAAGATTATTAATATCAATTCCATGCTTTCATATCAGGGAGGCATAAGAGTTCCTTCTTATACAGCAAGTAAGAGTGCTGGTATGGGACTTACAAAAGCTATGTGTAATGAGTGGGCATGCCATAACATTAATGTTAATGCTATTGCACCAGGATATATGGCTACTAATAATACGGCACAGTTAAGGAACGATTCTGACAGAAGTGAAGCTATTATAGATAGAATTCCGGCAGGACGCTGGGGAACTCCTGATGATATGAAGGGAGCCGTTGTGTTCCTTTCATCAGCTGCATCGGATTATGTTAATGGATTTACACTGGCTGTTGATGGCGGATGGCTTGCAAGATAACTTAAAAGATGATAAAAGGCGTTTCAACTTTAACTGTTTGAAACGCCTTTTGTGTATTGTTTTTAGAAGTTGATTTTGCAAATGTTTCTGTCAACATGAGACTTGATATACGCAGGAACAGCAGCTTTAATATCATCGGGCATGTCCTTCTGACTTAACATGACAATCATACGTCCTTTGTTAAATAACATGTAATAGCCGAATTTGTTGTAAACATTAGTGAACTGATTCCACTCATATGTGTATACAAGATTATGCTCAGGAATATCTGCCATAATAGCATTATTCATAAGAGTAATTGTACATGGGGCTTCTTCTGATGGATCTCTGTGCTTTAAATGATAGTTAACACTTGATCTGAACTGGTATCCAAAAATATATATTGGGTAAAACCAGCATACAGCATAAAGAATCAGTAAAAAGCTGGAATAATAATGAAGGCATAGAAGCACAAGCGAAATTACGGCAGGAAGCCATGACAGAATAAGCTCAATGGGATTTCTTATAAATCTGTTCCAAAATACAATCTTGAAATAATCCTTTCCAGAAGCTTTTAATGTTGTGTTAAATTTAATAATGTCCATAATAATCCTCATAAATAAATTGATATAGAGATATAATAACACCCTTAAATAGATAAAACAATTAATTATCTGTGAAATTAAAAATATATATTGAAATGATTGTAAAATCATGCAAAAATCAGTTTCCAAAAAGATTGTAATAGGCTATAATATTATTAGATTTGTGTATTGCTGGAGGAATATTTTGAGTAGTGATAATAACAGAAATATAGGGCTTTCAGAGATTATACGTATGCTTGAAAATAATGTTACATTTACTCAGGCAGCAGATAGTGTTCTTGAATGCATAACTGACAGCATGGATATATGTGATGCTGTTGTAATGCAGATAGACAGGGAAAGTGACACTATGCATGTGATATCTGAAACCGGAAATTGTTTTAAAGATGAATCAGGCACGGTTAAACGGTCAGAGTTTGTATTATGTTCAGATGCAATTAAGATTACATACGAAGGAAATGCGGATACAGCACAGAAAGGGCTTCTGGATAGACTTGGAGTAAAGCTGAGCATAACAGTACCGATTTTAATTAATAATGTAAAAGCAATGTATCTTATAGTTCTTAGTAATGATGTACAGGCAGTATCAGATAATAAGATTAAGGAATACATAAGCGACATGGCACTGGTACTTCATGGTATAGCACAGAGCAAGGTGATTAATAATTCACTGATATCATCTTATGATGTTTTACAGAAGATTCTTGATAATATAGGCTCTGGAATTATTGTGTGCAGCAGGTATTCTGGCAATATATTGTTTGAGAATGAGATGGCAGCTAATGTACAGGAGGTTCGGGATACAATAAGGGAATGTCTGGAGGATGTGTTTACATGCGAAGATGTACACAGAAATATCGGAGCATCCATGGAACGCTACAATACAGAGTCAGGATTGTGGTTTGAGGTGAGGTTTTCTGAATTGAAGTGGATTGACGGAAGTGAGGTTATTGTTGTGACCGCCGTAGATATTACCCAGAAGAAAAAGAATCAGCAGAAGATTGAATATCAGGCACATAATGATTTTCTTACAGGTCTGTATAACCGTATGAAATGTGAAGTCGATTTAAGAAAAGTTATAAGAAGAACGGAAAAGGTAGGACTTAAAGGAGCGGTACTGTTTATTGATCTTGATGATTTCAAGCATATTAATGATGGACTTGGCCATCAGTATGGGGATATACTTCTTCAGCAGATTGCGGCAGGACTTACGGGAATTCCAGGTTTGCGTGGACATTGTTACAGAATGGGTGGAGATGAATTTGTAATAATAGTTGAACCTGAAATATTTGGAGACATAGATAATATTATTGGCAATATAACTGCTTTATTTAATAAGCCGTGGTATCTTATGGAAACTGAATATTTCTGTACAATGAGTATGGGAGTTGCTGTGTTCCCAGATAACAGTGTTGATGTTCATGAAATAACAAGAATGGCAGATGTTGCGATGTATGAGGCAAAGAGGTCAGGAAAGAACGGCTATACTTATTACAGCAGTGAGGTTGAGAATTCGACAGCCAAGAGACTTGATATAGAGAATAACATGAGACAGGCAGTTTCTACAGGAATTGAGGAATTCGTAGTATTCTATCAGCCCGTTGTTGATGTCAACACACAGATGTGTACTTCCTGTGAGGCACTTGTAAGATGGGACAGCAAAGCACTGGGATTTATGGGACCGGGTGAGTTCATACCGCTGGCAGAATATCTTGGACTTATTACTTCAATTGGTGACTATGTTCTTGAGGAGGCATGCAGAAGATGTAAGCTATGGAATGATAATGGATATCCGGATTTCTATATTAATGTGAATCTGTCGGTAGTGCAGCTTTTACAGAAGAACGTGGTTGAGAATATTAAAAGAATTCTTGATAAGACAGGTGTTAATCCTAAGAATATAGTACTTGAGATTACAGAATCATTTGCAATTAATGATATGCAGAGGGTTATGGATATTATTACAGGTCTTAAGAAGTTAGGACCTAGGATTGCACTTGATGATTTTGGTACAGGTTATTCTTCACTTAACTATATAAAGCAACTTCCTCTTGATATCATTAAGGTTGATAAGACATTTATTGATGATATTGTTGAAGATGATTATGCACAGGCATTTATTAAGCTTATAGTTGACCTTTCCAAGACTATCGGTACTAAGATTGTTGTTGAAGGTGTTGAACATAAGGAGCAGTTTGAACTGCTTAAAAGTCTTGGTGTGGATTATATACAGGGATATTATTTTGGGAAGCCTGTACCAGCCAATATTTTTGAAGAGAAAAACTTAGAGGGGAGATTGGGCGAATGAATATACTGATTAAAGAAGGCAGAGTGCTTGACCCTGCAAGTAAAACAGACAAAGTTATTGATGTGCTTATTAAGGACGGATTTATTGCTGCAGTGGAGGAGAATATTGATGAGTCACAGGCTGATGAAGTGATTGATGCATCAGGATGCATGGTTATGCCTGGACTGGTTGACCTTAATGCACATTTCAGGGAACCGGGACTTGAGCATAAGGAAACTATAAGAACAGGCTCAAGAGCGGCAGCTAGGGGCGGATATACAACAGTCTGCATGATGCCTAACACGAAACCTGTAATTGATAATGTTGATATGCTGCAGTATGTAACAGATAAGGCAGAAGAGGTTACTGACATTAATCTGTATACAATAGCTGCCATGACAGCAGGTCAGGAGGGTGAGTATCTTACTGATTTTGAGGCACTTAAGGATGCAGGTGCTGTTGCAGTCAGTGACAATGGCGGAACTATTATGAATGCAAGAACTGCAAGGCAGGCTATGAGGCAGGCAGCAGAGGTTGACATTCCGGTATTTGCACATTGTGAAGATACTAACTTGGCTGCAAGAGGTGTTATGAATGCCGGAGAGAGAGCTAAGGAACTTGGTCTTTTCGGAATAATGGATGCCGTTGAGGATGTTATTGTTGCAAGAGATATTCTTCTTGCAAAGAATACAGGTGCAAAGCTGCATATAAGTCATGTGTCTAATAAGGAATCAGCATTTATTATAAAGATTGCCAAGGAACAGGGGATTCCAGTGACAGCAGAGGTTGCCCCACATCATTTCACACTGACAGAGGAAGCGGTGAACGGGGATGATGCAAACTTTAAGATTAACCCTCCTTTAAGAAAGGCAGATGATGTAAAGGCTCTTAAAGAAGCGCTTGCATCAGGGGTTATTGATGTTATTGCAACAGACCATGCTCCACATCATCCTACTGAGAAGGAAAGACCTTTTGACGAAGCACCGTTTGGTGTAGTAGGTCTTGAAACAGCAGTTCCGGTTACTATTACTGAGCTTGTAAGAACAGGAGTGCTTACTCCGTTACAGATGGTTGAGAAAATGAGTTATAATCCGGCTAAGATACTTGGAATTGACAGAGGAGTTCTTGCACCGGGAAAAGTTGCTGATATAACAGTTGTTAATCCTACAGAAGAGTATGATATTGACAGCAACAGATTTGCTTCAAAGGGAAAGAATACTCCATTTGAAGGAATGCATGTGTATGGAAAGGTTTTATATACGCTTGTTAATGGAAGAGTTGTGTATTCAGACCATAATGGAACAGAAATTCTTATTGAAAGAGAAGTTCCAAAGTTGTAGAATAAAGTGATTTTGCGTATGAATTAAGGAGGCTAAAGTAGATTAATGATTAAGAAGCTTGTTGATAAGATTGTAGAGACTAATGCACCAATAGTTGTAGGACTTGATCCGATGATGAAGTATCTTCCAAAGCATCTTGCAGATGTTGCATTTGAGCAGTATGGTGAGACACTTGAGGGAGCAGCAGAGGCTATATGGCAGTATAACAAAGGCATTATAGATAATATATATGACATTGTTCCAGCTGTTAAACCACAGATTGCAATGTATGAGCAGTTTGGAATTGAAGGACTTAAGGCATTCAAGAAAACAGTTGATTACTGTCACGAGAAAGGCATGATTGTTATCGGTGATGTTAAGAGAGGCGATATTGGTTCAACTTCTGAGGCTTATGCGGTAGCACATCTTGGAAAGGTAAATGTTGGCTCTAAGGCAATTACTCCTTTTGACGAAGATTTTGCAACTGTTAATCCATATCTTGGCTCTGATGGTATCAATCCATTTATTAAGGTTTGTAATGAGCAGGACAGAGGTATATTTATACTTGTTAAGACATCTAATCCTTCAAGTGGAGAATTCCAGGATCAGCTTATTAACGGAAGACCATTATACGAGTTAGTTGGTGAGAAGGTTAATGAGTGGGGAGCTTCAAGCATGGACGGAGATTACAGTAATGTCGGTGCGGTTGTTGGAGCTACTTACCCAGAGATGGGAAGAGTATTAAGAAAGGTTATGCCTAAGGCGTATATCCTTGTACCAGGATATGGTGCACAGGGCGGACAGGGCAAGGATCTTGTTGATTTCTTTAATCCTGACGGACTTGGAGCTATTGTAAACAGCTCAAGAGGAATTATTGCAGCATATACTAAGGAGCAGTATGCGAAGTTTGGTGAGAAGAACTTCGGAGAAGCTTCAAGACAGGCTGCTCTTGATATGATTGCTGATATCAACGGAGCACTTGGCAAGTAATTATACATATTTACACACAGGTTAATAATGGAGATTATTATGGCGTACAGAGAAAATGCGAAGATTCTTAAGGCGGATTGTCTTGCTGACGGAGTCTATGAAATATGGTTTGAAACAAAGGATATTGCTAAGGCCGCTAAGGCAGGACAGTTTATATCAGTATATTCTAATGATGGTTCAAGAATGTTACCAAGACCTATCAGTATATGTAAAGTTGAGAATAATAATTTAAGAATTGTATTCAGAGTTGCCGGCAAGGGAACAGAAGAGTTTTCTAAGATGAAGGCAGGAGAATATCTTGATATTCAGGGACCTCTTGGCAATGGATATGATCTGGGAAAAATTGCTGCAGAGATTAAGGCAGAAGGCAGAAGCTTTGATAAGGCTATTCTTTTCGGTGGCGGAATAGGTGTTCCTCCTATGCTTGAGCTTGCAAGAAGATTAGACTGCCACAGGAATGTTGTAGTTGGTTACAGAAACAGCCAGACTTTCCTTAAGGAAGATTTTGAAGCAGTTGCTGATACAGATGTGTATATTGCAACTGAAGATGGAAGTGTTGGAGCAAAGGGTAATGTATTAGATGCTGTAAAACAGGAAAAGGTTGAGGCAGATGTTATATTTGCATGTGGACCAACTCCTATGCTTCGTGCAATTAAGGCATATGCACTTGAGAATGATATTCCGTGTTATGTTTCATTAGAAGAGAAGATGGCATGCGGAATTGGTGCATGTCTTGCATGTGTATGTAAATCAACTGAGATTGACGACCATTCTCAGGTTAAGAATAAGAGAGTGTGCAAGGAAGGTCCGGTATTTAATGTTAAGGAGGTAGAACTGTAATGAGCGATATTAATATGTCAGTCAATATTGCAGGAGTTGAATTAAAGAATCCTGTGACAGTTGCTTCCGGAACATTCGGTTCAGGCATGGAGTATGGGGAATATGTTGATCTTAACAGACTTGGTGCAGTAACAACAAAGGGTGTTGCCAATATTCCATGGCCGGGCAATCCTACACCAAGAATTGCTGAGACTTATGGTGGAATGATGAATGCTATCGGATTACAGAATCCGGGACTTGATACATTTGTAAAAAGAGATATTCCATTTCTTAAACAGTACGATACTAAGATTATTGTTAATGTTTGTGGAAAATCTGAGGCAGATTATGTGGATGCTGTTGAAAAGCTTGGCGAACAGCCAGTTGACCTTCTTGAAATCAATATCTCATGCCCTAATGTCAAAGAGGGTGGAATTGCTTTCGGACAGGTTCCATCTTCTGCAGAGGCTATTACTAAGGCGGTTAAGAAGGTTGCAAAGCAGCCGGTTATTATGAAGTTAAGTCCTAATGTTACTGATATCACAGAGATGGCAAAGGCTGTAGAGGCAGGTGGTGCTGACGCAGTTTCGCTTATCAATACTCTTACTGGTATGAAGATTGATGTGAACAGAAGAACATTTGCAGTAGCTAACAAGACTGCTGGTGTATCAGGACCTGCTATTCATCCAATCGCAGTAAGAATGGTTTATCAGGTTGCCAATGCAATTAACCTTCCTATAATCGGAATGGGTGGAATCAGAACAGCAGAGGATGCACTTGAAATGATTATGGTTGGTGCAAGTGCAGTTGCTGTCGGAACAGCGAATTTTAATGATCCATATACAACTATTAAGGTTATTGATGGAATCAGGGAATATATGGAAAAGAATAATGTAGCAGATATTAAGGAGTTGATTGGTTGTGTCAGATAGAATACTTTTCTTAAGTAATGGTTCTATATGCTATGACTCAACAACTTACTTTATTGACTGTATAAGTGAAGAATTAAAGGCTATGGGCTGGGAAGTCATGCATATCAGGTTAGATAAAGCCACACAGAGGGATAAGCTGTGTGTGCTGGCTGATGAGTATGACTCCCAGCCTTTTGATTATATATTTGATGTTAATACAAAGCTGGATGCAGTATGTGATGATTCGGGAAGATATTGCTTTGACAGGCTTGGAAAAGCGGTCTGGCATTATATTCTTGACCATCCGTTCTATCATCATGACAGTCTCAAAGTGCCTTTAAAGAACATGAATGTAATATGTCTTGATGAGATGCATAAGAAGTTTGTTGATGAAACCTATCCTCATATTAACAGCTGTATTGTTCTTCCGCTTGCTGCAAAGCAGGCAGAGAGCGGTCTGAAGCCATATGATATGCGTGATAATGACCTGATATTCACAGCGTCCTATACTGACCCTGATATGGTGTATTTTAAGGCAAAGAAGCAGGATAGTGAAAATGTTTATTTTTTTAATACATTTACACAAATACTGTTTGATAATCCAGAGCTTACGCAGGAGGAAGCCATAAGGAAGATATATCCGGGTATCAGCGGAACACAGACAGCAGAGAAGCTGCAGCAGAATTTCATGGCTGATGTTTATATTCAGGCGGCAATCAGGCAGGAGATTGTGGTTCAGCTTATAAGAAATCATGTGCCTGTGAAGCTGTATGGACATAACTGGGATACTTTTCTTACAAAGGCAGAGGTTCTTATGAAAGATGATCTGCCATTTATTAAAGAGTTTGTTAAGGACTGTGGAGAGGTAATGTATGGAGAGCTTCCAAAGATATATAATAATGCCCGTCTGTCGATTAACCAGCTTCCATGGTTTAAGGCAGGAATACATGACAGGACGCCGCTTGCACTTATGAATGGCTGTGTGAGTATTACAGACGGAAGTACTTATATGCGCCGGGAGATTCCTATGGATTCAGGAGTTGAATATTATTCTCTTGATGAGCTGGAAAAAGTTGGAGAGAAGATTAAAAGCCTTGTGGCTGATGTGTGGTCTATGAAGGAGAAAGTGGCAAGAGGCGTTCAGTATGCAGAAGATATGTGGTCGTGGAAGCACTGGGCTGAGGAGTTTGAGGAGGCTGCTAAGGAATGTTGAGGCGTGGCGCTTGAGACTGTTGGTGAGATAACTGTAATGTGGCGATCAGGCTGGCGCGTCCTATAAGATTGTTTTTTATAGAGGCTTTATAGGCTGTTTTCAGACAGAAAAAGTGTTTTCGGTGCGGAATTACCTATAAGGCTGGCACGAGGAAGCTTTTGATAGGTGGATTGAGAGATAAAATGGCTGGTTTAGCAGGCAATTTGCTGAAATTGTCCTATAAGAACTTGACTAATGCGACTATCTATAGGTATCACGTCAAATATGCATGTATTTAATCATGCCACAGCCATTATGGAAACTAAAGACAGGGATAAATTCTAAAAAGACATGACAGTCATTGATAAAAATGATTGCCATGTCTTTTCGATTATAATGAAACAATATAGTTATAATGTTGCTGCGATATCTTCTGCAATCTGTTCAGGAGTAAGGTGGTTGTCCTTTAATACTTCTGATGCATCGTATCTGTCGATAAATTCTTTCTTAATACCGAAGTTTAATACCTTCATATCAGAAGAACCATAGTATGCTGCAATCTTAGCTCCGAAGCCGCCTTCAAGGTAGCCGTCCTCAAGAGTTGCAACTACTGCGTGGTCTTTCTTTAATTCATTAAGAGTGTCTGCGTCAATACCTGAGATATAGTAAGGATTGATAACAGTTGCGTCAATTCCGTGTGAAGTCTTAAGAATATTAGCGGCTTTTACAGCAGTTTCATAGAAAGTTCCAAGCCCGAGGATAGCAACTCTGCTTCCTTTCTTAGTAATCTCGTAAGTGTCAAGCTTGCTGAAATCTTTAGTTACAGGTACACCTGTTGAAATCATGCTGCCGCCCGGAACTTTAATAGCAACAGGATACTCATTCTGTGTTAAAGACCAGTCAAGCATTGCAATATAATCTTCCTTGGTAACAGGTGCAAGATATATAAGTCCCGGAATGCTGTTGAGCATAGGGATATCCTGAAGTCCGAGATGTGTAACATCATTCATCCCGTACACAGAACCTGCAAATACTGAAAATGTTACGGCATTGCCGTTAATACATACATCCTGTGTAATCTGGTCATAGGCTCTCTGTATAAATGAGCTGTAAACGCCAAATACAGGCTTTCCGCCGTTGGCAGCGATACCGGAAGCTAATGCAACAGCAGTTTCCTCTGCGATACCAACATCAACAAACTGTTTTCCTGCTTTAGCTCTCATGTCAGCAGTAAATCCCATAACAGTAGGAGTTCCGGCTGTGATTGCAACAACACTTTTGTCCTCGTCCATCTTCTTTAAAAGATACTCTAAAGAAGCGTCAGCGAAATCAGGCTCTCCGCCCTTGGAAAGAGATTCTCCGGTTGCAATATCAAAAGGGATATGCCAGTGCCATTCTTCCTTATTCTGTTCAGCAGGTGCATAACCCTTGCCTTTAAGCGTATTAATGTGGACAACAACCGCCTTTTTAGTATCTTTAACCTTTTCAAATGCTTCAATTAAAGAAGCGATATCATTACCCTTATCAACATAGATGTAATCAAGGTTCATTGCTTTGAAAAGATTACATTCAGCCTGTCCATTTGTTTCACGAAGAAGCTTTAAGTTGCCATAAAGACCACCGTGATTTTCAGCAATAGACATGTCGTTATCGTTAGCAACAATAATCATGTTGCTATTTAATTCAGAAGCGAAATCAAGACCTTCCAAAGCCTCGCCGCCGCTTAAAGAACCATCACCTATAACAGCGATTACATTACCATCTTCACCGTTTAAATCTCTTGCTTTGGCAAGACCGCAGGCAAGACTTATAGAAGTTGAAGTATGACCTACAGTAAAGAAATCATGTTCGCTTTCGTTCGGATTAGTGTATCCTGACACATCATCATAATGCTCCTCATAAAGATATGCATCTTTTCTTCCAGTGAGCATTTTGTGAGGATAGCACTGGTGTGATACATCAAATACGATTTTATCTTTAGGCGAATCAAATACATAATGCATGGCGATGATTGCTTCTACCATACCGAAGTTAGGACCAAAATGTCCGCCGTGTTTGCTGGCTCTTGTAAGAAGGGCGTGACGCATTTCTTCTGCAAGGACATTAAGCTGCATAATGTTTAATTCCTTCACATCAGCAGGACTGTTAATATTCTCAATATACATGTTTTCTGATACTCCTTATCTTATATTTTAATATATTTTATATAATAGCATCTAAAGTCAGGTTTAGGTCAAGAGGAATGTGTTGGGAGTTTTATACTATTTGCTATAAGGAAATGATGATGCAAAAACAATCGGGTTGAAATTTAAAAATCTATCGGATTGAAAATGCAAAAACAATCGGATTGGAAATCAAAAATCTGTTGGATTGTAATTGAAAAATTAATCGGGTTGAATTATAATGATGAATATAAATATGTATATAGGTTAAGCTTAAATCAATAATATTAATGATATATAAGAATAGAATGGAGAGAATATGGAAAGAGAGGATTACAGACCAAGACTGATTGACAATATAATTGATAGTTATTTAGAGGCATTTGGTGCAGTATGTGTGGAGGGACCGAAGTGGTGTGGAAAAACCTGGACATCATCATATCATTGTAAAAGTGAAATTATGCTTGGCAATCCAGATGGTAATTTCCAGAATAGACAATTGGCGCAGATGAGTCCATCGCTGGTTTTGGAGGGAGAGACTCCAAGATTAATTGATGAATGGCAGGAAGTTCCTCAGTTATGGGATGCTGTCAGGTATAAGGTTGACCAAAGCGGTAATAAAGGGCAGTTTATATTGACAGGCTCTGCGACACCAAATCATAAAGGAATATTGCATAGCGGAGCTGGAAGAATTGCAAAATTGAGAATGAGACCAATGTCATTATTTGAAAGTGGAAATTCCAGTGGAGATATTTCTTTAAAAGATATATGTGAGGGTAGAATAGAACCTAAAATATCAGGTGAGGTTGACTTGAGAAAACTTATTGATTTCATTATAAGAGGAGGCTGGCCTGCTAATCAGGAGACAACATTAAAACAGGCGGCATATCTTCCTATACAGTACATCAGGGCTGTATTAGACGATGATGTTTATAGAATTGATAATGTAAAAAGAGATAAGCATAAAATGGAGCTGCTTCTTCGTTCACTTGCAAGAAATGAGGCAACAACTGTAACAAATAAGAAATTAAAAAATGACATTAAGGAAATAGATGATGAAGATATTGATGTGGAAACAGTTTCTGCTTATCTAGATGTTTTCCAAAGACTTTTCCTCACAGACAATCAGAAACCTTTTGAGGCTAAGCTTAGATCATCAATCCGTATTAAGCAGGCAGAAAAGAGACATTTGTCAGACCCATCATTAGCAGTCGCATTGTTAAATGCGACACCTGAAATGTTACTGAATGATTTAAATACATTGGGATTCTTATTCGAAGCATTGTGTGAAAGAGATTTGAAAATATATGCTGAGTCATTTGATGCAGAATTGTATCATTATCAGGATTATAATAACAATGAAATGGATGCAGTTATAGCAATGCCTGATGGAAAATGGTGTGGATTCGAAATCAAATTGGGTGCAAACCAAATAGATATGGCGGCAGAGAATCTTATAAAAATAAAAAATGAAATTAAAGCAAGTGGAGGAATTGCGCCAGATTCGTTATGTGTTATATGCGGATTATCTAATGCTGCATATCAAAGACCTGATGGAGTATTTGTTGTGCCGATTACAGCGTTAAGAAATTGATACTTGTACGGTTGAAATTCCCTGATATCCATGATAAAATAACAAATGAGTAGATTTCAAAACAAAAGAGGGGTAAACCTGCAGAAATGCAGGGACACAAAGCTACAAGTCTAAGTTGATTCAGTAGTCTGTGGAGTATTGGATATATTGAAGATATAAGATGGTTGAGTTGCAGATGATGTCACGGAATGTGATGTTGTCTGCTTTTTTGTTTTTGGAGGAAAGAGAGGATAATAAATATGTATACAAAGATAGGGATACCAGAAAATAACAGTTTAAAGAGCAAGATTGAAGAATTATATGAGTGGTGTGACAAGCGGGACAATGATGATGAGCTTGGAAAAACATATTTTAATGAACCAATAGATGAAGATAAATTAAATAAATGGGAGGAGGCAAATGGCGTAAAGATTCCAGAGACATATAAGGAATGGCTCAGATTTACAGAAAAATGTCTGATTGATGGATCGAGTGCAATGTTTTGGGGAACAGATGATTTCCATCATAATTTTATGCCAGATAATCTGACGGTTATAGGAGAAATGTCAGGAGATGGAGAAGTAGTATGCTTCTCCAATGATAATGGCGAATTCATGGGATATTATGAAGGTGATATTACATATAGAACAAATGATTTTTCTCAGGTTATTGACCAGATATTTGAGAGAAACAGTGCATGGGGTGGAATGTCTAAGGAAGCTATGGAATTATTTATGAAATTTTGTGAAGAAGAATAAAAGAAAAAGCAGAAATGGAACATGATGATTAACATATCATGGGTTCGGTATAAAGAGAAAAAATGTATGACAGCAATAATAGCTGCTTCATTAGCTGTAGCGTTGATATGGCATTAATTATTAATGTGCTTTAATAAAGAGATGCGGGGTAAAATTATGAATTATATATATGACTATATTTCAGAAGAAAGAAAAAAAGAAATAGCATATATGAATATTGTTGATACATATAATCGTACGGGATATTTAGACATTCCAGGGGATAAGGTTGTCAAAAGCAAAGATGAATATTTTTTATTTTGGTATAATTCACCGGATACACTTTGTCTCAGGCAGCAGATAGAAGAAACAGGCTCGTCTAGTATTGGAAAAAAAAGATATATGCTCATATATGGTGATAAATATATGGATATCGAGATACCTAATGAGAATTTTGGAACAGAATATGAATATCCTGATAATAATTCGGGATTTGACAAAAATACGGAAAAAATGAACCAATACAATACTATAGACTTAAGCTTTTTAAGAGATTGTGAATATAAAAATGATATATGTAATATGCTTTCGGAATACATACATGGTTCTGCTGTGTGGTTTAAAATTATGAAAAATAAAATTACTATTGACAATGAAATTATGGTGAAGGAGTTTTGAGCTTTGTTAATCGAGATTTAAAAGAAAATGAAAGAATCGATTATGTGCTGGAATATCTCATATGTGATTAGAAATATAAAAATCGTGTTTTTAAGTTTGAAGGTGTAACTTTTGTTTTCCAAACGATTGGGGAGAGATATACATAAAGTTTTGATAAAAGGTGTGGAAACCTATTAATTCAGTGTTCGATGTAAATTTGGTATATTATTTTGGCACATATTCAAGATAATTGACAGTAACAAGACCTACTAATCAGGCAGGAAGAAGCCTTTTTAGTAGGTTTTATAAGTATAAAATGAATGTTCATTCCTCTGGAAAGCAGGAAAAAGACCTACTAAATTATGAGCTTGACAATGGTTAGTGGGGTTTAGGGATTTCCGGCTGCCAGATAATCAGGAAAAGGCATACATAGTATGTTGATATTCAGATTTTAATATGTATTTGTAATGTTCCAAAGACGCATTGAAACGAGAAAACATTTATGATAAAATAAAAATCAATATTGAATATGAAGCAGCACCGCCGGACAGCGGGGCTGAATAAGGAGGATATAATGGAGCAGTATAAGCAGGAATTTATAGATTTCATGGTAGAGAGTGATGTGTTAAAGTTTGGAGATTTTACTTTAAAGAGTGGAAGAAAGTCACCTTTCTTCATGAACGCAGGTGCGTATGTTACAGGAACACAGCTTGCAAGACTTGGTGAGTATTATGCAAAGGCTATTCATGAAACATATGGTGATGATTTTGATGTACTGTTCGGACCAGCATATAAGGGAATTCCAATCAGCGTAGTTACAGCAGTTGCATATGCAAAGCTTTACGGCAAGGAAGTAAGATACTGCTCAGACCGTAAGGAAGAGAAGGACCATGGTGCTGATAAGGGCGGATTTCTCGGAAGCAAGTTAAAGGATGGCGACAGAGTCATTATGATAGAAGATGTAACAACATCCGGTAAGTCGATGGAAGAGACAGTTCCTAAGGTAAGAGGGGCAGCAGATGTTACTATTGTAGGACTTATGGTTTCACTTAACCGTATGGAAGTAGGCCTTGGCGGAAAGGTGAGTGCGCTTGAGGAGATTAAGGAAAGATACGGTTTCCCAACAAGCGCAATTGTATCTATGGCAGATGTTGTAGAACACCTTTACAATAAAGAGTGTGAGGGTAAGGTAGTTATTGATGATGCACTAAAAGCAGCAATTGACAAGTATTACGCAGAATATGGTGTTAAGAACGCATAAAACTGATGTTAATGGAGGGTTAACTATGGAAGAGAATCTTTATAAGAAATTAAAGTCAGTAGGAGCTTCTAATCTTGTATTTGGTATCCTGATAATACTCTTTGGTATCGGTGCAGGTGTAATGATGATTATTAATGGTGCAAGACTTCTTGCACACAGATCAGATAGCTTATTCTAGTGAAGGGGAACTGCCTGGTGGGTTAATTATGCCTGCCGGGCAGATTTGTTATGAAAAAGAAACATTATGTAACGCTTATAAAATGGGCGCTTTTTGTTATATATATGATTCTGCTATTTTATGTAGTCTTTTTCGCGGAAGGAATGGGAAGGGCAGAGATAGCCAGCGGTTACAAATACAATCTTACACTGTTCACGGAAATCAGGCGCTATTGGCGTTATCTTGGACATTTTGACTCGCTTGGCTGGATAGCATTTCTTAATATAATTGGAAATGTGCTGGCATTCATACCATTTGGCATATTCGTGCCGTGGCTTTCCAATGGCAGAATTAATGTTTTTGCTACATTTGCATATGGATTCGCACTGTCGCTTACAATAGAAACAGTACAGCTTATATGTAAGGTCGGCTGCTTTGATGTTGATGACCTTGTGCTTAATGTACTGGGAGCATTGTGCGGTTATGCGATATATGCGATAGCATACAGAATAGTTAAAATGTTTAGTAAAAAGGACAGGTGAAAAAATGAAACTTTTTAATAAATACAAGTTCTCTGATAAAAGTCAGGCACTTGGGGGTTTGATATCGACTGCGATGGGAATACTGTCATTGCTTTCTTTTGGTTACGGAGTGTATCTGTCTTTTAAAGCAGCAGGAGAAGGCGGCTTAAGAGTAGGAAGTCTTGGAATATTAAGCCTTATCTTAGCGGTAATTGGAACAGTAATCGGACTAATCAGCTTCAAAGAAGATAATAAGTTCTACGGAACTTCGAGATTTGGTTCAATGCTGTGTGGGGTAATAGCAGTATTTATGATAGCAGTATTCTTAATGGGAATATAATCCTTATCAGGGCAGAAGGAGAAAGAAATTGTTTAATGATAATGTAGAAGAACGTTACGCTCTTGCAATAGAAAGAATTAAAGAGATAGCAGAGGAACCGGGGCTTAAGACGGATGGGTTTGCAGATTATTTCAAATGTATTGCCACATTTATCCTTAAGATGGATAAGCTTGCGGCTGACTTAAAAGCTGATGTTTTCAGAGATTATTCACTTGAAGAATATAAGAATCTGAATACAGGTCTGTATGAAGATGTAATTGGAAAGGCTTACGAGACAAGCTACGCTAATCCGGCATATGCAGCTTCAAAGTTAGGGCTATCAGAGGGAAGGCTTTTGTCATTCCTTTACGTTGAGATAAGAGGAATGATTGTGTATGCATATGAAGGCAGAATGGCAGAAATGACAGCACTTATGGAGCTTTTTGTTGAAGTGTACTGCATGTGCGTATCGACTGAGGAAGACTGTGGAAAGCCAGATTATAAGCAGATGAAAGAGTCTGTATACTGGTATGTTAGTGATTACAGTGATGACCTTATGGAGTATCGGGTAAGAGAGCTGTTAGACCCTGAACTTGATTTTGCAACTAAGATAATTATGGAGTCTGACCTTACAGATGTAAGATATCTGTACAGATTCGGTGAGTATGTTACTGACAATGAGATTAAGACAGCAGAGTATCTTAGTTCGCTCAGTGAAGAAGAAATCCAGAAGATGGCAGACACATTTACAGAAGGATACAGAATTGGATTCGAGCTTACAGGCAAGGATTTGTCTAAGAAGAAAACAGTTAATATAAGATACTGTCTGGGATTTGAAAGACTTGTGAGAGCTGAGATTAAGAACTTTGAAAAGCTTGGACTTAAGCCTACGATATACAGGGCAGCGGTCAACACGATTAATAAAAGACTTAACATTAAGGTTGGCTATTACGGAGCTAATCCTAACAAGCAGATGGATTTCGACCATCGTTTTGACAATGCGCTTTATATGGATGGCGAATTTGTTGAGAGAAAGACAGGCGCATTAAAGCTTGCATATGAGAAGAACAAAGAGCTTGCAGCGGTGCATGGTGGACCTGCTGTTATGGAGGTGTTTGGTGAAGTGCCATTCGAGCCTCAGATTAAGAGCGAGGCATTAACGCTTGATACTAAGCAGCAGAAGCTTTCTGTGAAATACAGCAATGACGCGGGAAGCATTGTTAATGAGTATATTAAAGGCGAGGAGAGAAGCTTTACAATAATTGCTTATCCGATACCGGAGATTGGAGAGAATTTCGAGGAAATATTCGAGGGTACTGTTAAGATTAATACCCTTGATTATAACAAATATAAAGCTATCCAGCAGGCGCTTATTGATGTACTTGATACAGCACAGTATGTTGAGGTTAAAGGGGCTAACGGAAACTGCACAGATATGAAGGTTTCTATTATGAAGATAACCGACCATAAGACGCAGACTGTATTTGAGAACTGTCTTGCGGACGTTAATATTCCGCTTGGAGAAGTATTTACATCGCCTGTGCTTAAGAAAACAACAGGTGTGCTTAATGTGAGCAGTGTATATCTTAATGATATTAAGTTCAATAATCTTACGGTATGGTTTGAGGACGGATTTGTTAAGGACTACACATGCACTAACTTTGATGATGAAGCTAAGAATAGAGAGCTTTTCAAGGCAAATGTGTTATATGACCATGAAACTTTACCGCTCGGAGAGTTTGCTATAGGAACTAACACTACAGCATATGTGTTTGCCAATAAGCATGATATTGTGTATAAGCTTCCGATTCTTATTGTTGAAAAGATGGGACCACATTTTGCAGTCGGTGACACATGCTATTCAAGGGCAGAAGATGTGTATGTAACTAATCCGGACGGCAAGGAGATTATCTCAAGGGATAATGAGGTTTCACTTCTTCGTAAAACTGAGCCGGACAAGGCTTATTATAACTGTCACACCGATATTACCATTCCGTATGATGAGATTGGTAATATTACTGTTGTGGCAGAGGATGGAACAAGAACAGACTTGATTAAGAACGGCAGATTCGTGCTTGATGGCACGCTTGCACTTAATGATGCATTTTTAACAGAATCATAAATATATAATTGTAAGCTGTAAACAGGCTTTATCTTGACGCAAAGTTTAAAACAAAGTACAATGATAATTAGTGTTTTCACTAATTTTAATATTATATCTATCGGACATAGGAGGTTAATATGGCTTTAGTAGGAATTGTTATGGGAAGTGACTCTGATATGCCTGTTATGGCAAAGGCAGCAGACATTCTTGAACAGTTAGGAATTTCGTATGAGATGACAATTATCTCAGCACACAGAGAGCCTGATGTATTCTTTGAATACGCTAAGAGTGCAGAGGAGAAGGGATTTAAGGTTATTATTGCAGGTGCAGGTATGGCAGCACATCTTCCGGGTATGTGCGCAGCTATTTTCCCAATGCCTGTTATTGGTATTCCAATGCACACAACATCACTAGGCGGTAGAGATTCATTATATTCAATAGTACAGATGCCTACAGGTATTCCGGTTGCAACTGTTGCTATTAACGGCGGTGCCAATGCAGGTATTCTTGCAGCCAAGATTCTTGCAACATCTGATGCAGCACTTCTTGAAAGACTTAAGGATTATACTAAGAATCTTAAGGAAAGTGTTCAGAAGAAGGATGCCAGACTTCAGGAAGTCGGCTATAAGAATTATTAATTAGTAACTGAATAGTTACATTAACTTACATTTATTATAATATTGAAGGAGAAAGAATCATGGATTACAAGAAATCTGGAGTTGATATTGAAGCAGGTTATAAGTCAGTTGAGTTAATGAAAGAGGCTGTTAAGTCTACTATGAGAGAAGAAGTGTTAGGCGGAATCGGCGGATTCTCAGGAGCATTTTCACTCGCTAAGATTAAGGAGATGGAAGAGCCTGTATTACTTTCAGGAACTGACGGATGTGGAACTAAGGTTAAGTTAGCATTCATTATGGACAAGCATGATACTATCGGTATTGATGCAGTTGCTATGTGTGTTAACGATGTTGTATGTGCTGGTGGAGAGCCACTCTTCTTCCTTGATTACATCGCATGCGGCAAGAATTATCCAGAAAAGATTGCTACTATCGTTGGTGGTGTTGCAGAGGGCTGCAGACAGTCTGAATGTGCACTTATCGGTGGTGAGACAGCAGAGCATCCGGGACTTATGCCACAGGATGAATATGATCTTGCAGGATTTGCTGTAGGTGTTGTTGATAAGAAGGATCTTATTACAGGCGAGAACATCAAGCCGGGTGATACTCTTATCGGTATCGCTTCAAGTGGTGTACACAGCAATGGATTCTCACTTGTAAGAAGCGTATTTACAATGACAGAGGAATCTCTTAATACATATTACGATTCACTTGGAAAGACATTAGGAGAGGCATTACTTGCTCCAACTAAGATATATGTTAAGACAATGAAGGAAATCAAGAAGGCAGGCGTTAAGGTTAAGGGCTGCAGCCATATCACAGGTGGTGGTTTCTATGAAAATGTACCTAGAATGCTTCCAGACGGTGTTAAGGCAGTAATTAAGAAGGACAGCTACGAAGTACCACCAATCTTTAAGATGCTTGCAGAAGATGGCAATATCGAAGAGCATATGATGTATAATACATTCAACATGGGTATCGGTCTTGTACTTGCCGTTGATCCTGCTGATGTTGATACAGTTATGGCAGCAGTTAAGTCTGCAGGTGAGACTCCATATGTTATCGGAAGTATTGAAGCTGGCGAGAAGGGAGTTACTTTATGCTAAGAGTTGCAGTTATGGTTTCCGGAGGCGGAACTAATCTTCAGGCTATTATCGATGCTGTTAAGGATGGAACAATCACTAACACAGAGCTTGTAGCAGTTATAAGCAATAATGCCGGAGCATATGCACTCACAAGAGCTAAGGATAACAATATTCCAGCATATTGCATATCACCTAAGGATTATGAAAGCAGAGATGCATTTAACGATGCGCTGCTTGATAAAGTGAATGAGCTTAATGTTGACCTTATAGTACTCGCAGGATTCCTTGTAAGAATCCCAGGGAAAATGGTTCATCAGTACAGCCACAGAATTATTAATATTCATCCATCACTTATACCTTCATTCTGCGGAGTTGGTTTCTATGGACTCAAGGTTCATGAAGCAGCTCTGGCAAAGGGTGTTAAGGTATCAGGTGCAACTGTGCATTATGTAGATGAAGGAATGGATACAGGAGAGATTATTTTCCAGAAGGCAGTTGATGTACTTGATGGTGATACTCCTGAAACTCTTCAGAGAAGAATTATGGAGCAGGCTGAATGGAAGCTTCTTCCTAAGGCAATTAACAAGATTGCCAATGAACATGTTAATTAATGATTACTGACTAAGTATATAGATAACAATATGCGGAGGAATTAAGATGAAAGTATTAGTTGTAGGCAGCGGCGGAAGAGAGCATGCAATATGCTGGAAGTTAAGCAAGAGCCCTAAGGTTGACAAGATATACTGTGCACCGGGTAATGCGGGAATTGCAGAGCTTGCAGAGTGTGTTGATATTAAGGCAATGGAGTTTGAGAAGCTTGTAGCATTTGCTAAGGAAAACAGCATTGACCTTACTGTTATCGGTATGGACGACCCACTTGTCGGCGGTGTCGTTGATGTATTCGAGGCAGAGGGCTTAAGAGTATTCGGACCAAGAAAGAATGCAGCTATTCTTGAAGGATCTAAGGCATTTTCTAAGGATCTTATGAAGAAATACAGTATTCCAACAGCAGCTTATGAAACATTTACATCAGCCAAAGAGGCTAAGAAGTATCTTGAGACTGCTGAGTATCCTATCGTTCTTAAGGCTGACGGACTTGCACTTGGCAAGGGTGTTCTCATCTGTGAGAACAAAGAGGATGCACTTGCAGGTGTTGATGAGCTTATGCTTGACAAGAAATTCGGAACAGCAGGTGATACAATTGTCATTGAGGAATTCATGACAGGCCGTGAGGTTTCAGTACTTTCATTTGTTGATGGTAATACAATTAAGATTATGTCATCAGCTCAGGATCATAAGAGAGCTAAGGATGGTGACCAGGGTCTTAATACAGGCGGAATGGGTAATTTTTCACCATCACCTTTCTACACTAAGGAAGTTGATGAGTTCTGTAAGAAATACATTTATCAGGCAACTGTTGATGCAATGAAGAGTGAGGGCAGACCATTTAAGGGAGTTATCTTCTTTGGACTTATGCTTACTCCAAAGGGACCAAAGGTTCTTGAGTACAATGCAAGATTTGGTGATCCTGAGGCACAGGTTGTTCTTCCTAGAATGAAGAATGATATTGTTGATGTATTTGAGGCTTGTATCGATGGAACTCTTGATAAGGTTGACCTTCAGTTTGAAGATAACGCATGTGTATGTGTAATTCTTGCTTCTGACGGATATCCACTCGCATATGAGAAGGGCTTCGAGATTAAGGGAATGGAAAACTTCAAGGGTAAGGATGATTATTTCTTATTCCATGCAGGTTCTAAATTCAACGAAGAAGGCAAGGTTGTAACTAACGGAGGACGAGTTCTCGGTGTTACAGCACTTGGCAAGGACCTTAAGGAAGCAAGAGCCAAGGCTTATGAAGCTACTGAATGGGTAGATTTCGATAACAAATATATGAGACATGATATTGGTAAGGCAATTGATGAAGCTTAATTAGTAGCTGTTAAGAGTCAGGCAAAATGCGAAGCATTTTCGATACTGGCGGAAAATAGTTAGTATTAAAGAAAATGGGGGCAGATGGCTGGAGAATACCGGTTATCTGCCTTAGTGTGTAAATAAGGAGACAACTATGAAAATAACACCAGTTAAGGGTACTAATGATTATCTTCCTAATGAGGTTGAAATCAGGGATTACCTTCAGAATGAGATATTAAAGGTATATGTTGCTAATGGATTTGAACACATTACAACACCTATTATTGAGGATATTGAGAATCTTGATAAGAGTGATGGTGGTGAGAACTTAAATCTTATATTCAAGATTATGAAGAGAGGCGATAAGCTTGAGAAGGCTGTAAGTTCACTTCAGGAAAATCCTAAGACAGGAACAGCCTGTGAGAATGAAATTGCTGATATGGGATTAAGATATGACCTTACACTTCCGCTCAGCCGTTACTTTGCTAACAACAAGGACAAACTCACTCTTCCTATGAAATGTATCCAGATGGACAGAGTGTACAGAGCTGAAAGACCACAGAAGGGCAGACTTCGTGAGTTTGTTCAGTGTGATATTGATATTATCGGTTCTGATTCTACAGATTCAGAGGTTGAACTTATTCTTACAACAACCAAGGCTCTTAAGGCTATTGGCATGAAGAATTTCAAGGTTAAGATTAACGACAGAAGACTTCTCCGTTCATTCCTTCAGAATTGTGGATTTACCGAGGATCAGCTTGATAGTGTGTGTATTACATTTGACAAGATGGATAAGGTCGGACTTGACGGTGTTAAGGCTGAGCTTACAGACAAGGGATTTGATGCTGCTGCAATTGAGAAGTTTATCGGATTCTTTGGAAGTGTTTCAAGTGCACAGGAGATAAGCCTTGAAAGTGTTGAGGCTATACTGGATGATAAAGCTCCAGCAGAAAGCGTAAGAGGAATTATTAACACTGTAAATGAGCTTTCAGACGGTCAGTTTGATGTTGTATTTGACCTTTCTTTAGTAAGAGGTCAGGGCTACTATACAGGAACTGTATTTGAAGTTGAAAGTATTGATTTCAAGGGTGCTATCGCAGGTGGTGGAAGATATGACAACCTTATTGGCAAGTTCTTAGGACAGCAGGTAAGTGCTGTTGGATTCTCAATCGGATTCGAGAGAATCTTCTCAATCCTTATGCAGAATGGTGTTGAGACTAAGGCATCAGCAGACAAGATTGCTGTTATGTACGATGAGGGACAGGTTAAGGAAGCCTATGCAATAGCAGAAAAATACAGAGCAGAAGGTAAAGTATGCTCATTATATGTAAAGCCTAAGAAGATGGGAAAGTTCCTCGGAAAGCTTGAGGAACGTGGATATAAAGGATTTGTTAATGTCAGCAATGGGGACGAGATAAGCTTGTTCTAGTGTTGATGTGTAAGCCCCGGGCAGGTTAGAACTATTTCACCGGGATAGTTTGCATAAACCTACTAAACTTAGAAAATATATATTAATAGTAGGCTGATTAATGCTGAAATTTACATAACAAATAATGCAACAACCTACCAAACTGCAGTTAATGTGGAGTTTAGTAGGTTGTTTTCTTGTATATTGAAGTCGTGATAACAGAGTTAGTGAAAAATACAACTCAATTTACCTACTAAAGAAGCGAGATGTAATGAATTAGTGGGTTTCTGACAATATTTTTATAAAAAATTTTCTTAAAAAACATACTAACGAAGTATATATCATGAGTTAGTATGTTTATCTTAAAATTTTCAGGTTAAATAAAAATTTTTCGATAAATAATCTCAATAATTATAGTTGACATATACCCATATGGGGTATATTATACATCTTGTGAATAGAACATACCCCACTAGGGTATGTTGCAATCACAACAGATAAATATAATAAAGCGTTTATCAGACACAGAATATAACAACCAGACTAAGGAGGAATAATGGAAAAAGAATGTTGCTGTCATAAGACAAAAGAACGCGATGCCAAGGAATATAAAGACCTCTGTAACAGGCTTAGCAGAATTGAAGGTCAGATAAGAGGGATTAAGGGAATGGTCGAGAAGGACGCATACTGTATTGACATTCTTAATCAGGTATCGGCAGCCCAGTCAGCACTTAACAGTTTTACGAAGGTGCTCTTAGATAACCATATCAAGAGCTGTGTAGTCCAAGATATTAAAGAAGGCAAGGAAGATACGGTAGAAGAGCTTGTTAAGACAATCGGCAAATTCATACGCTAGAATTTGCACAAGGTAATGAAGTATAAAAGGAGATGCATAATATGGGAACAGCTATAATAATCGGCATATTAGCAATAATAGTAGTAATTGCAGTTATAAGCAGTGTTAAGCATATGAAAGGTGAAGGCGGCTGCTGTGGCGGTGGTGGAGATACTGTTGCGGAAGAGAAGAAGACACTTGATAATCCTGTAATTGCTGTTAAGACTGTAGATATTGAAGGCATGCATTGTGAGAACTGCAAGAACAGTATTGAGAGATCTGTTAACAAAATTGATGGTGCTTCATGCCAGGTTAATCTTAAGAAGAAGCAGGCAACTATAGAGGTTGACAGAGAAATTGATGATGCTGATATAAGAATTGCAATTGAGAGACTTGATTTTAAAGTGACAGGAATAACAACTAACAGCAAGGAGAAGTAGTGCGATATGGAACAGTACAATGTTACAGGAATGAGCTGTGCAGCGTGTCAGGCAAGAGTTGAGAAGGCTGTCAGTAAAGTGCCTGGAGTGGAAAGCTGTGCAGTAAGTCTTCTTACTAATTCAATGGGTGTTGAGGGAACTGCAACCCCAGATGTAATCATTAAAGCTGTGGAAGCTGCAGGATATGGTGCATCAGTTAAGGGGGCAAAGAGCAGCAGTCCTTCAAAGCAGGAGCAGGAAGATGCACTGGAAGATAAGACAACCCCTGTTTTAAAGAAAAGATTAACAGCTTCAGTTATATTTCTTGTTGTGCTTATGTATTTCAGTATGGGACATATGATGTGGGGCTGGCCTCTTCCATCAGTGCTTGAAGGAAATCATGTGGCCATGGGCCTTATACAAATGCTGCTTACAATAATAATAATGGTTATTAATCAGCATTTCTTTATAAGTGGCTTTAAGGGATTGTTACATCGTTCACCTAATATGGACACACTTGTTGCGCTTGGCTCAGGATCAGCATTTGTGTGGAGTACATATGCGCTTTTTGCCATGACAGACTGTCAGGTGAGAGGTGATATGGCAGGCGTGATGCACTATATGGATGAATTCTATTTTGAGTCAGCGGCTATGATTCTTACACTTATAACAGTAGGGAAAATGCTTGAAGCCCGCTCTAAGGGAAAGACGACCGATGCATTAAAGAGCCTTATGAAGCTTGCTGCGAAGACTGCGGTACTTTATGCAGATGGGCAGGAAACATGCGTCCCTGTTGAACAGGTTATGACAGGAGATGTATTTGTTGTAAGACCGGGTGAGAATATACCTGTAGATGGTGTCATCATTGAAGGTAACACCGCAGTTAATGAATCAGCACTTACAGGAGAGAGCATTCCTGTTGATAAACAGGAGGGAGATCAGGTAAGTGCAGCAACACTTAATACATCAGGATATATAAAGTGCAGGGCGACAAGAGTTGGAGAAGATACAACACTTTCCAAAATAATACAGATGGTAAGTGATGCGGCTGCAACTAAAGCACCTATTGCAAAGATTGCTGATAAAGTTTCAGGTGTATTTGTGCCTGCGGTAATAATAATAGCAGTTATAACAATAGTAGTATGGCTGTTATGTGGCAAGGACTTAGGATTTGCACTTGCGAGAGGAATCTCAGTGCTTGTAATAAGCTGTCCTTGTGCGTTAGGGCTTGCAACTCCGGTTGCAATTATGGTTGGTAACGGAGTCGGAGCAAAGAACGGAATTATGTTCAAGACAGCTGTTTCTCTGGAACAGACAGGCAAGATGCAGACAGTTGCACTTGATAAGACTGGTACTATTACAGAGGGTGAGCCAAAGGTTACAGATATTATAACAGGTGATAGAATCCCACAAAATGAACTTATTGCTATAGCATATGGTCTTGAAAGAAAAAGTGAACATCCACTTGCAAAGGCAGTTGTTAATTATGTTGAAGAGAGTGGCGATAAGAATTCATTTGCAGAAGAAGTGACTGACTTTAAGGCAGTTGCTGGTAACGGACTTAAGGGAATGCTTGATACAAATGTAGTGGCAGGTGGTAATCTTAAGTTCATTTCAGAGTATTGTAATATCTCTGATGATTTAAGGAACAAGGCTGATGACTTATCATCAGAAGGAAAAACACCACTTTTCTTTGTAAGAAATAACAAGCTTCTTGGAATAATAGCTGTTGCGGATACTATCAAGAAAGACAGCCCACAGGCTATCAGGGAACTTCAGAATATGGGAATCAGGGTTGTGATGATTACCGGAGATAATGAAAGAAGTGCGAAGGCAATAGGAAAGCTTGCCGGAGTCGATGAAGTTATAGCAGGAGTACTTCCTGAAGGAAAAGAAAAAGAGATAGCAAGACTTAAGGAGCAGGGAAGTGTTATAATGGTAGGTGATGGAATTAATGATGCACCTGCACTTACAAGAGCTGATATAGGTATTGCAATTGGAGCCGGTACAGATGTTGCAATAGATGCGGCAGATATAGTTCTTATGAAGAACAGGTTATCAGATGTTCCTGCTGCTATAAGACTTTCAAAGAGAACACTTACCAACATACATGAGAATTTGTTCTGGGCATTCTTCTATAATTGTATAGGAATCCCACTTGCAGCAGGTGCGTGGATACCAGTATTTGGATGGACACTTAATCCAATGTTTGGTGCAGCAGCTATGAGCTTATCAAGCTTCTGTGTAGTAACTAATGCATTAAGACTTAATCTTATAAAGATATATGATACAGGAAAAGACCACATTTATAAGAAAAAGTCTAGCAAAAATAAAAATAAAACGACAAAAGGAGACAAAACTATGACAAAGACTATGAATATTGAGGGTATGATGTGTGGACACTGTGAAGCTGCAGTTAAGAAGGCACTTGAGGCTGTTGATGGTGTAACAGAGGCAGTTGTAAGCCATGAGAACGGAACAGCAGTTGTTACACTTTGTAAGGAAGTTGATAACGATGTATTAAAAAAAGCTGTAGAGGATAAAGATTACAAAGTAACAGCAGTTAAGTAAGAAATATAATGAATAAGAATAAAGCTATAAGCTGCAAATGTATGTGATACATTTTAAGGTATGGAAAGCCCTACGTGATACAAAAGTGTCGTGCGGGGCTTTTTCAATGCATGGTATTTTTTATAACTGATAGTTGAGTAAGCTGTTTAATAATGTTAATATTATGTATACAGATTATGGGTATGGGAGATATGGGAATATGAATATTATGTATCTGTCTCTTTATGGAGTTGCGGCTGTGGTACTTGTCGTGGTGTTTATAAGAACATGTCTTGAGCGGGATAAGATGACACGGATAGTGTGTCTTACAGAGATGCTTGCTCTCATATGCGTTGTGGCATATTCGGTCAATTTTATCACAGATAATTACAGGGCAATGTCGGTGGCAACAAGCATAATGATGGCAGCACAGGATTTTGCACTCGTTGCGCTTTTAACGTATACAGGCATATTTACAAGGCTTGCAAACAGGATAACCAGAACTGCAGTTGTTTTGTGCATATTTGCGGCAATGGTTGATTCAGTTGTATTTATAATTAATATATTTAATGAAACGGCATTGAAATATAGTCTTAACAAATGTGGAGGAGTCTATGTTCTCGGCTATGAAGGCGAGCTGTGGTTTGGTATTCATGCGATTATGAATATGGTTATTGTAGCATTTATAATTGCACTGCTTATTATCAAATGCATACGTATTCCATCAGCGTATTGGGGGAGATATATATTTACGGCTGCCGGGCTTATTGTTATAATTGCTTTTAAATATATATTCATCATGAAAGCTGTTGACTTAAGGTTTGACATATCAATTTTTATATATGCACTTATGGGAACAATGGTGTACTGGAATACTTTCTGGTATTCTAAGAAAAATATGCTTACAGTTACACATGAAATGATAATTGAACATATGCAGATTCCTGTAGTACTGTTTGATTATGAGGGAATTCTTGCAGATTTTAATTCTTCAATGAAGGATGTTGCAGGTAATCTTGAATACGATAACAGGGAACAGAATATTGAGTGGTTTGTCAGGGAGAATGACCTGCCCGTTAAACAGGGAGAGGATACATTTGAATGGAAGCATAATGGCAGAATATATGACTGCAGGATTGAGAGACTTTCAGATGAAAAAAACCGACTGCTGGGTACTATTATTGTTATGCAGGATGTGTCGGAGTTAAAGAAGGCTTATGCTGAACTTGAAAATATGGTTATTTATGACCAGCTTACAGGAGTTTACAGCATGTACAGCTTTATGGAGCATTGTAAACAGTATGATGAATATAATGGCAGCGTTGCTGTAGTTGTCTGCGATATTAATCATTTGTCAGATATTAATATACAGTATGGACAGAAAGCAGGTAACCAGGCACTTATAAATGTGGCTGGTGTGCTTAAGAAGATACTTATGGACAGAGCATATATTGCAAGAATTAATGAAGGTAATTTTGTTGCAGTAATGAAGAATGTCACGGATGCAGAGGCTGGTAAAACATTTGAACAGATAAAGAGAACAGTAGAAAAAGAGTGCAATAATGGAAAGTTTGGTGTTACTATAGAATATGGTATTGCTATGAGAAAAGCTTCTAACAGATGGATAATGGATATTGTTCATGAAGCGGTTAATGATATGAGAGACAGGAAAGGCAGATAATACACATGAAGTTTGATGGTGTTAAAAAAGTTGATGAAGGAAGGTTTATCAGCAGATACGATCTCTATTATACAACTGAGGATGACAAGAAAAAGGTCTACGAGATTATCAGCAGAAACAAGGATATAAAGACGCTAGAAGATATAAGAAATGAAAAGACTGACGGAGTTGTTATTGTTGCAACTGATGAAGCGGATGAACATATTCTGATTAATAAAGAATATAGAATGTCAGTAGGAGATTATGTGTATAATTTTCCTGCAGGGCTTATTGATGAAGGTGAGACTCCTGAAGTGGCGGCGAAGCGTGAGCTTAAGGAAGAGACAGGGCTTGACCTTATTGTAATTGAAGACAAGCTTTATGACAGCTACAGTGCAATAGGATTTTCCAATGAGACAAATGCTGTGGTTATCGGAAAAGCATCTGGAGATTTTTCGCCAAGCACTTCAACGTTTGAGGAGATTTCGGCGGCATGGTATTCAAAACAGGAAGTAAAAGAGCTTCTTAAGGATAATCATTTTGCAGCGAGAACACAGGCATTTTGCTATATGTGGGCGAGAAATAAATAATAAAGAGGCAGGATATGTTTAGAGGAAAAAGAATAATTTCAGGAATTATGCTGGTGCTTATGCTGGTTAGTTTTATTGGATGTAAAAAGACTTCCAAAGCAGCAACATTTACATATGAGGAGAATGCTGCCGGTAATATAGTTATAACTGGACTTACTGATAAGGGAAGAGCAGATGCAAAGGTTATTGTGCCAGCTAAGATTGATGGCAAGAAGGTTGATGGAATAGGCAGTGGTGTATTCCGTGATGATACGACTGTTACTGATGTTGTTATATCAGATGGGATAAGTTATATAGCTGAAAATGTATTCTTAAGCTGCTATAATCTTAAAACAATTGAGATTCCGGAATCAGTTAATTCTATTGGAACTAATGCATTTACAGATACACAGTGGGAGTATGACCAGCTTGCAGATAACGATGAGATTATTGTTAATGGTGTGTTATGCAAGATAAGCATAGATAGTGGAACGTATAATATTCCGGATGGTGTAAGGACAATTGCTTCGGGAGTATTTTATAATAAAGATGGTCTTACACAAATAAATATTCCTGACAGTGTGGAAGTAATTGGGGCATATGCATTTGCTGGCTGCAAGGGACTTAAGGAAGTTAAACTGCCTTCAGGCATTAAAAGAATTGAGTATGGAGCATTTTCTGATATGAATATCAGTGAGATTGTTGTGCCAAAGTCAGTAGATTATATAGGAAATGAAGCATTTGAAGGAATTGAGAATGTCGTAAAACGATAAGGAGGATGGCTTATGATAAAGAAGAAAAGCAATTCTTTTCTATCATGTGATAGAAAGACGTCTGTTAATGTTGTTATGTGGTGTCCCGATGAGACAGAATATGACGAGCCTGTTGCGGTATTGCAGATATGTCATGGGATGATTGAGTATATTGACAGATACGACGGATTTGCAAGATATATGGCAGAGAGAGGCTTTGTTGTTGTTGGAAATGATCATCTTGGACACGGAAAGTCAGTATGCACGGATGATGATCTGGGATTTTTTAAAGATAAGAATCCGGGAGAGGCACTTGCAAAGGATGCACATCATCTTACAGTTCTTATCAAGAAAATGTATCCTGGTATTCCATATTATCTTGCAGGACACAGCATGGGGTCGTTTGTTACAAGAAGATATATATGTGATTACGGATATGAACTTGATGGAGTTATTGTAATGGGAACAGGACACCAGCCGGCACCAATGGTTTTTGCCGGAAAGGTGCTTGCTGATGTAGTAAGACTTATAAAGGGGGACCGTTACAGAAGCAGACTGATATCTAAGATTATGTTTGGTAATTATAACAAGCGTATAAAGAATGTAAGAACAGTCAATGACTGGCTGACAAGAGATGAAGCGGTTGTTGATGAATACAATGCCGGAAAACTGACAACATTTCTGTTTACGGTTAATGGTTACAGAGGACTTATGAATATGATTCTGTATGTAAGAAAGCCGCGCAACATAGAAAGAATTCCTAAGAATCTGCCAATGCTTATGATATCAGGACTTGATGATCCTGTGGGAGAATACGGCAAGGGCGTTTACAGGGCATATAATTCGTATCATGGTCACATTGATGATATTGATTTAAGACTTTACGAGGATTGCAGGCATGAGTTGTGCAATGAACTTAATAAAGAAGAAATATATGAAGAAATATATGGCTGGATTATGAACCATATGAGTAAGTAGGTTAATAAAAGCGGAATGGAAGTTTCAAACCATTCCGCTTAATTCTTTATTGATTATAATCTGATAGTGGTGTACTTAGGAATGCAAGCAATTCCTAATGCGTAAGGCCCTGTATGGCAGCCTGAGATAATACTGATTCTTGTCTTGAAATCTTCGCGTCTTTCGAGAAGCTTCACACCAAGCTGTGCTTCAACATCATCTCTGTATTTCTCAGCTTCTTCCAGATTAGTACAGTAGCCAACAGTGATATCCCAGTTTTCAATCGGCATTCCCTTTGATTCGATGTATTTCTGAATCATGTCAATAACATTAGATTTACCTTTGTTTCTTGTTCGTGTAAATCCACCAAGCCCAATTTCTCCTTCTTTCATAACGATGATAGGACGGAGACTTAATTTGCTTGTGATTGTAATTGCAGTCTTGGCAAGACGTCCGCCTTTACTTAAGTATTCAAGTGATTCTGTTGTAAACATTATTCGGCCATCGTTTCTTAAAGCTTCAAGAACTTTGATTGTATCCTCATATGAATACCCTGCTTTTCTCATCTGGAGAGCCTGATATATGAAGAGTGAAAATGATGCTGAATTAAGCAGTGAATTAATAACTGTAACTTTAGCATCAGGATGATCTTCTAATATAATGTCCTTAGCTGTGCAGGCTGAGTTATAAGATCCTGAGAAGTATGATGTAATTGTACATACAATAGCAGGTCTGCCAGCTTCCACACTTGGCATAATAGCATCAACAAAATCCTGCACACTTGGAAGAGATGACTTAGGAAATGCGCCTTCGTCTGTCATTCTTCTGTAGAATTCATCATGAGTAATGTCATATTGTTCTTTAAGATAATTAACACCATCAAAAGTTGTGTAGAGCGGTACAAGTTTAAGATTGTGTGTCTCTGCATATTCTCTAACAATATCGCAGGCTGAATCAGTGATTATATCAAACATAATATATATTATCCTCCGCGTTGTAAAAACGATTTGTTTTGTTAATTGAGATGATAACACATAGTTTTCAAAACCACAATACATTAATATTAATATTTTATAAAATATAAGTTTGTAAAATTAAAAAATTGTTGTATAATCAATTCGTATGTATATTTTTTCGAGTGGAGGAAATAATTAATGAAGGTATGTGCATTTCTTACAGATGGTTTTGAAACGGTAGAAGCACTTGCAGTTGTAGATATATTAAGAAGAGCGGATATTAAGACTGATATGATATCAATAACAGGTGACATTAATGTTAAAAGTGCTCAGGGGGTAATTGTTCAGGCTGATGAGCTTTTAGATGAATATGTATTTGAAGGAGATGAGCTGTTATTCCTTCCAGGTGGTCCGGGTCATAAGTCATATTATGATTGCAAGGATTTACTGGAACTTCTTAAAGAATACAATAAGAAGAATAACAGAATTGCAGCCATATGTGCAGCACCTTCAATTCTTGGAAATCTTGGATTACTTGAAGGAAAGAAGGCAATGGCATTCCCAGGCTTTGAAATGCAGTTAACGGGGGCAGTTATAATAACAGCACCGGAGAGGGTAGTTACAGATGGTAACATTACAACATCGAGAGGAATGGGTACATCACTAGATTTAGGACTCGAGCTTGTAAGACTTATTAAGGGAGAAGAACTTGCAGAGCAATTAAGGACTTCAACACAATATATATAATAAGTTTATTTTATGCGAGAGGAACTTTTAAAGATGAAATATGATAATTATGATGAGGATGCAATACGTCGCAGCAGAAAAAGAAAATCACAGTTGATGAAGAAGAAAAGACAGAAGATTTTAAGAAGAAGACTTATTATGATGGCAGCTGTGACATTTTTAATAGTGCTTGCAGTAGTTATTGTGAATGTAACATTGGGGCTGAAAAAAACATTAGGTCAAAAAGCAGCATTTGCTTCTGATATAACAGATGAGACACAATCAGAGATACTGATGCCAACAGAAGCACCAACAGAACCGCCTCTTATATATGCACAGATGGCAGAAGATTATCAGGATTTGTCAGCTGATGCACAGATAGCGTCGCCTTATGCAGCATTACTCGATGTCAATAATCATAGAATAATAGCAGGTAAGCTTGCTGATACTAAGATATATCCAGCTTCAATGACTAAGGTAATGACACTTATTGTTGTATCAGAGAATATAGATAAGATGCCAAAGACTTATACATTTGGATTTGAGATGCTTAACAGACTTTATAGGGAAGAAGCGTCTGTTGCAGGATTCCTTGAAGGTGAGACAGTAGATGTTGAAGATCTTATGTATGGACTTGTGCTTCCATCAGGAGCTGATGCAGCCGAGGCACTTGCCATAATGGTTGCAGGTTCTAATGAAGAATTTGCAAAGCTTATGAATGAAAAATGTAAAGAACTTGGACTTAAGTATACACATTTTACTAATCCGACAGGATTATATGATGAGGAACAGTATACAACTCCATCAGAGATGGCAATGATTATGGAATATGCCATGAAAGATGAGACCAGAGCCAAAGTACTTGGAACATATCAGTATAAGACTAAAGCAACAGAACAGCATCCGGAAGGAATACCGCTTACAAGTACAATGTATTCAAGAATATATGGTAATGAAGCACCTGGAGTACTCGTAAAAGGTGGTAAGACAGGATTTACCAATGAAGCAGGAAGCTGCCTTGTAAGTTATGCTGTAACTAATAAAGGTAATGCGTATGTTTTCTGCACTGGAGGAGCAACATACAGATGGGCACCTGTATATGATGAGATATATGTATATAAGAATATAATTCCGGCGTCAGCCAAAGATTTAGAAACAGAAACAACGAAAATGTCTCCTAATAATTAGCAACCAGAATATGTCATAATAATTAGTATTAACGGACACATAATAACATCAAGACGTTAAGTTATGGCGCCATAACTTTTCGGCTTAAACCTAAAAATGTGTTTAATAAGGAGGCTTATTATGGCTAAATCAACAAGTTCTAATTATAAGACTAAGAAGGAAGCACAGAATGCACTTGACAGATTCAAGATGGAGGTTGCTTCAGAAATTGGTGTTAACTTAAAGGATGGTTACAATGGAGACCTCACATCAGCAGAAGCTGGTTCAGTTGGTGGTAACATGGTAAAAGAGATGATCAGAAGACAGGAAGAGCAGATGAGCGGTAAGTAATTGCGGGATGCTCACAACTGAATACGAATTATCTTAAGTGATAAATGGGCTGTAATCCGAATGTTTATTAGTAAATATAAGGTTTGCAGCCCTATCTTTTATTTTTTTAAAATAGTACTGGTAATCTAAAAACAGTTGTGTTATAATTCGTGGGTATGTTGTACGATAGTAACAATACATAGTTCATAGGAGGATTAATTTATAATGAGTTTCACAGTTGAGAATTTAGAAGAGAAGAATATGGTTAAACTTGTTATTGAGTCTACTGCTGAGGAATTTGAGGCAGGTCTTAATACTGCATATAATAAGAATAAGAGCAAGATCAGCCTTCCTGGTTTCAGAAAAGGTAAAGCACCTAGAAAGATGATTGAGAAGATGTACGGTGCAGAAGTGTTCTACGAAGATGCTGCTAATTCAATTATTCCAGATGCTTATGCTAAGGCTGCTGATGAGTGTGGTCTTGAGCTTGTTTCTCAGCCAAAGATTAATGTAACACAGTTAGAGGCTGGAAAGCCATTCATTTTTGAAGCTGTTGTAGCAACTAAGCCAGAAGTTGAACTTGGACAGTACAAGGGCGTTGAAGTAACTAAGGCTGATACAGAAGCAACAGATGCTGATGTAGAAGAAGAATTAAAGAGAGTTCAGGAGCAGAATTCAAGAACAGTAGCTGTAACAGACAGAGCAGTTAAGGATGGCGATAATACAGTTATTGATTTCGAAGGATTTGTTGATGGTGTTGCATTCGAAGGTGGAAAGGGAACAGATTACCCACTTACAATCGGATCTCATTCTTTCATTGACACATTTGAAGATCAGATTATCGGTATGAATATCGGTGATGAGAAGGAAATCAATGTTACATTCCCAGAAGAGTATCATGTAGATGATCTTAAGGGTAAGCCAGCTATGTTTAAGGTTTCTGTTAAGGAAATTAAGGAGAAGCAGCTTCCAGAGCTTAATGATGAATTCGCTCAGGACGTATCTGATTTTGATACAATTGCTGAATATAAGGATGATTTAAAGAACAAGATTGCTGACAGAAAGTCAAGAGAAGCTAAGGCTAAGCAGGAAGACGAAGCAATCGCTAAGATTATCGAAGACTCTAAGATGGATATTCCAGATGCTATGGTTGACACACAGGTTAACAGAATGGTAGAGGATTTTGCTCAGAGATTACAGCAGCAGGGCTTATCAGTTGAGCAGTACTTCCAGTATACAGGAATGACTGCAGATAAGATTATGGAAGAGATGAAGCCAGAAGCTGTTAAGAGAATTCAGTCAAGACTTGTTCTTGAAGCAGTTGTTAAGGCTGAAAATATTGAGACTTCAGAAGAAGATTTTGAAGCAGAGTTAAAGAAGATGGCTGAGACTTACAAGATGGAACTTGATCAGATTAAGGAATTCATGGGCGACTATGAGAAGAAGCAGATTAAGGAAGATCTTGCAATCCAGAAGGCTATAGAAGTTATTACAGGATCAGTTGTTGAAAAATAATTGAGGTTGTAAGAAACATTTTAGTATATTGGAGGTTGTGTAATGAGTTTTGTACCTTATGTCATTGAACAGAACAGCAGAGGCGAAAGATCGTATGATATATATTCACGTCTGCTTAAAGACAGAATTATATTCTTAGGAGAAGAGGTAACAGATGTTTCTGCTAATCTTGTAGTAGCACAGATGTTATTCCTTGAGGCAGAAGATCCAGGCAAGGATATACATTTCTACATTAACAGCCCAGGAGGATCAGTATCAGCAGGTTTTGCTATATATGATACAATGCAGTACATCAAGTGTGATGTTTCTACAATCTGTATTGGTATGGCTGCAAGTATGGGTGCATTCCTTCTTTCAGGCGGTGCCAAGGGAAAGAGACTTGCTCTTCCTAATGCAGAGATTATGATTCACCAGCCATCAGGCGGTGCAAGAGGTCAGGAAACTGAGATCAGAATCGTTGCTGAGAATATACTTAAGACAAGAAATAAGTTAAATGAAATACTGGCAGCTAATACTGGTAAGTCAGTTGAAGAAATTTCACGCGACACAGAGAGAGATAACTATATGACAGCACAGGAAGCTGTTGCATATGGACTTATCGACAGTGTTGTAGAGAAGAGATAATAATTGCTTATGATAAGGAAGATGCCTGCAGATAATACATTTGCAGGTGTCTCCCTTGTTTTTGTGTGATAAGCGAACCTTTATTTAAAGGATTTATAGTGATTTGGAGGATAGTATGGCAGGCAGAAATATTGACGAGAAGCTTAGATGCTCATTCTGTAATAAGACACAGGATCAGGTTAAAAAGCTGATTGCAGGACATAATGGCGTTTACATTTGTGATGAATGTGTAGAAATATGCAGCGATATCCTTGATGAAGAGTTTGAAACCGAGGCAGATGAAAAAGAAGTGGTTGATGGAATGAATATCAACCTGCTTAAGCCGAAGCAGATAAAAGAATTCCTAGATGATTATGTTATAGGACAGGATGATGCAAAGAAGGTACTTGCTGTTGCTGTATATAATCATTATAAGAGAATAATGTCACAGGCTGATCTGGATGTAGAGTTACAGAAGAGTAATATTCTTATGCTTGGACCAACAGGTTCAGGAAAGACATTCCTTGCACAGAATCTTGCAAGACTTCTTAATGTACCTTTTGCAATTGCTGATGCGACAACTCTTACAGAAGCCGGATATGTAGGCGAGGATGTTGAGAATATCCTATTAAAGCTTATTCAGGCTGCAGATTATGATGTAGAAAAAGCTCAATATGGTATTATATATATTGATGAAATAGATAAGATTACTAAGAAGTCAGAAAATGTTTCTATAACAAGAGATGTATCTGGAGAGGGTGTACAGCAGGCTCTTCTTAAGATATTAGAGGGAACAATAGCATCAGTTCCACCACAGGGAGGAAGAAAGCATCCACAGCAGGAGCTTATTCCAATTGATACAACTAATATTCTTTTTATATGTGGTGGTGCATTTGACGGACTCGAGAAGATTATTGAATCAAGAATGGATAAGAGTTCAATTGGTTTCAATTCTGAACTTAAGGAAAAGAGCAACGACGATGTTGGAGAGATGTTCCATAAGGCGCTTCCACAGGATCTTATCAAATTCGGTCTTATTCCTGAGTTTGTAGGCCGAGTTCCGGTTGTTGTTTCGTTAGATTCGCTTGATGAGGAAGCACTTGTGAGAATTCTAAAAGAGCCTAAGAATGCTATTATAAAGCAGTATCAGGCACTTTTTGGACTTGATGAGGTAGCACTTGAGTTTACTGATGAAGCTGTTGAGGCAGTAGCCCACAAGAGCTTTGAGAGAAAGACAGGAGCAAGAGGTTTACGTTCAATCTTAGAATCAGTCATGAATGAAGTAATGTATGAGATTCCGTCAGATGAAACAATATCAAAATGTATAATAACTAAGGAAGCTGTAGAAGGAAACGCAAAGCCTCTGTTAGAATACAGAACAGATGCTGTTAAAAAAGCACAGTAATGAAATTAATTCAGGCGGGCTGTTCATGATGGACGGTCCGTTTTTTTAGATAGAGAGGAATATATGAGTAACAAATATGATAGACATTATCCAGCTATTCCATTAAGAAATGTCACTGTTTTTCCTGGGATGGTAATGCACTTTGACGTGAGCAGAAAGAAGTCTGTAAAAGCTGTAGAAGCAAGTATGGCAGCTGATGAACTTATATATCTTGTAACACAGAGAGATTCGCAGGTGAGCGAACCAGGGATAGCAGATTTATATACAGTAGGAACAATTGCTAAGATAAAACAGATAATAAAGATGCCAGGCAAAATTTTAAGGGTTCAGGTAGAGGGGCTTGAAAAGGCACTTGTAAATAGATTTGAAGAAGCGTCGGGAATGATGCTTGCTGATGTAAGTGTTATGCAAGGATTTGAGAAGCCTGATAAAATGGTGTCGAGAGCTATAATTGTAGGCATGAGAGAACTATTGACACAGTATGCACATGTTAATCCGAAGTTTGCAAAGGATACAGTCAAGAGATGGCTTTCTTATAGTGATGCAGAAAAGCTGATGATGGAATTTGCTCAGGAATTTATGATGGATTTTGATAAAAGACAGCAGTTTCTTGAGGCAGAAGACTATGAGCAGATGTATACATTTGCTGCAACATTACTTGTAAATGAGATAAATGCTTATACTATTAAAGAAGAACTTGGCAATATTGTAAGAGAAAGAGTAGATAAGAACCAGAAGGATTACATATTAAGAGAAGAACTTGCAGCAATTAATGAAGAACTTGATGGAGGAACCATAACAGAGGCGGAAGAATATGAGGCGGACGTTGAAAAGCTTGATTCACCACAGTATGTAAAGGATAAGCTAAAAAGGGAGATTAAGAGACTGAAATCACTTGCTGGTAATAATGCTGAGGCCAATGTTGAGAGAACATATATAGAGACATGTCTTGAACTACCATGGAATGTGTCGACTGAAGATAACAAAGATATAGATAATGCTGCAAAAGTGCTTGATTCGGACCACTATGGAATGAAAGATATTAAGGAAAGAATTCTGGAATCACTTGCGGTAAGAAACATAACAGGAAGTGGAAAAGCACCTGTCATATGTCTTGCAGGACCTCCGGGAACAGGTAAGACATCTATAGCAAGATCAGTTGCAAAGGCACTTGGCAAGGAGTATGTCAGAATCTGTCTGGGTGGTGTAAGAGATGAGGCTGAGATAAGAGGACATAGAAAAACATATATTGGGGCTATGCCTGGAAGAATTATTGAAGGACTTAAGAATGCCGGAGTTAATAATCCTCTCATGCTTCTTGATGAGATAGATAAGATAAGCAGTGATTATAAGGGCGATACATCAGCAGCACTTCTTGAAGTGTTAGACAGCGAACAGAATGTTAATTTTGTCGACCACTATATAGAGATGCCGGTTGATTTGTCACATGTGCTTTTTATTGCAACAGCTAATGATCTGTCTAATATAAGCCGTCCATTGCTTGACAGAATGGAAATTATTGAAGTCGGTTCATACACAGCTAATGAAAAGTTTCATATTGCTAAGGAACACCTTATTAAGAAACAGATTAAAGAGAATGGTCTGCTTGTATCTGATGTAAAGTTCACTGATAAAGTTATAAGAACAGTTATTAATTCGTATACAAGAGAAGCTGGTGTGAGAGGTCTTGAAAGGCAGATTGCAAAGATTGTAAGAAAAGCGGTTAGAGAATTATACAAAGCCGGAGTGTTCACATCTGATGGAACAAGAGATAAGACTGTAAAGAAAACAGTTAATATATCTGATAAGAATATTACAGATTATCTTGGAAAAGTTAAATACAGACCAGACAAAAAGAATGCAAAGGGTGAAGTTGGTATAGTAAGAGGGCTTGCATGGACACAGGCAGGAGGAGATACTCTTGAGATAGAGGTTATAACAATGCCGGGCAAAGGCGAGTTCAAGCTTACAGGGAACATGGGTGATGTAATGAAAGAATCAGCAAGCATAGCTGTTTCTTATATCAGATCAGTAACAGAAAAAGGCAGATATAAAGTGGATGCTGAATATTTCCAGAATCATGCATTCCATCTTCATATACCAGAGGGTGCAACTCCGAAAGACGGACCTTCTGCTGGTATTACAATGGCAACGGCAGTATTGTCTGCGGTTACTGGAATTCCTGTAAGAGCAGATGTTGCAATGACTGGAGAGCTTACATTAAGAGGTAAGGTACTTCCAATAGGAGGTCTTAAAGAAAAGCTTCTTGCAAGTAAGACAGCGGGCATAACAAATGTTTTTGTACCTCGGGATAACAGGTCTGATGTAGAGGAACTTGACACAGAGATAACTGAAGGGATGAATATAATATATGTTAATAATGCTATAGAAGTATTTGCACAGGCATTAATGCGTTAAATGAAAGGAGCAGCGGATTATGGTTATAAAAAAAGTTAATCTGGATATAGTAGTCGGAGTTACAAGTACACTTCCTGAGACTCCATTCCCTGAGGTTGCATTTGCAGGTAAGTCAAATGTTGGTAAATCATCGCTTATTAATGCATTAATGAACAGGAAATCATATGCAAGAACGTCATCACAGCCAGGTAAGACACAGACTATTAATTTCTACAATATTAATGACAGTATGTATCTTGTTGACCTTCCGGGTTATGGATATGCTAATGTAAGCCCTGCTGTTAAGGCAAAATGGGGTAAGATGATTGAGAAATATTTAAGAAAGAGCAGCCAGTTAAAGCAAGTGTTCTTGTTGATAGATATCCGTCATGACCCATCTGATAATGACAGAATGATGTATGACTGGATTGTAAATAACGGTTACAGACCTGTAATTGTTGCAACAAAGCTGGATAAGATTAAGAGAAGCCAGATAAGCAAACAGGTGAAAGCTGTAAGAACAGGACTTGGATTAAGGCAGGAAGATATTCTTATTCCTTTTTCATCACAGACTAAGCAGGGACTTAAAGAATTATGGCAGCTTATAGATTCATATGTACTGCCACAGGAAGAAGCGGCAGATAATGAGTAAATAAAAAGCTTTCTGACAGGCATATACACCTGTCGGAAAGCTTTTTTACATAAGTTTACGAACGATATAATCATATACTTCCTGACTGTTTTCACGCCATCTTGCACATATTATCTCTGCCTGTTCTTCAACTGGAACATTAAGGTTAAGTTCAATAAGAGTTGTGTCGCCTTCTTTTAGCTGACAATGTGCAATATAATTACCATTAGACAGCTTGTAGCAGTCAGTTACAGTTCCGGCTTCATTCTTTAATTCGTATTTGTTATCAAACAGATAGGTCTCTATATCATCACGTATGGCAGTTGATATCTTGGTGTAGAAAAATGCAATAGTTTCTTCACCTTCTTTAGTGAGAGTATAATGTGTGCTGCTCTGATGCGAGTAGCCTCTAATAAAGCCGTCCTCAACCAGAGAGTTGATGGTTTCCTGGAAAGTGAAATAATCCGTGTACTGCTTATCTAACATGAAAGATGAAAGCTGTGTGTTTGATAATGGAAAATTCACTTTGCTCAGCATATATAAAATCATTAATTTGTACAATGTGGTTGAGTCAGTGTTCATAAATCGTTTCCTTGATAAATCATATTTTCTTTGAGGTAATGAGAGAGTGCGTTGAGAACTCTCTTTTTGTCAGCTGTCCATAAAGGTGCAGCAAGAATATTCTTAGGTCCGTCACCGGTAAGTCTGTGTATTACCATGCTTTTTGGCAATACAGGAAGTATAGCTCCTATTGCGGCAAGGTATTCATCCATGGTAAGAGCTTTGAATAATCCTTTACAATAATCATTGTAAAGGTCAGTATCTTTTAAAATGTGCAATAAAGAAATCTTGATTCCCGATGCACCACTGTCTGATATATAGCGGGCAGTAGCAATATAATCGCTTATTGTCTCATGTGGAAGACCGATTATCATATGAACAACCGGTGCAATTCCTATGGAAAGAAGATTGCTTACGGCTTCATCATATACGGATAAAGGATATCCTCTGCGTATATAGTCGGCAGTTGAATTATTAATTGTCTGTAATCCTAATTCAATCCATACAGGCTTGATGCGATTGAGTTCATCAAGAAGCTTTAGGACGTCATCACCGAGACAATCCGGTCTTGTTGCGATAGACAAGATACGGATATCGTCTCTTAGTATTACAGGCATAAAAAGTTCACGCAGATATCCGGCATCAGCATATGTGTTAGTAAATGATTGAAAATATGCAATATATTCACTGCCGGAATATTTATTAGATATCAAAGTCTTAGCTTTGTCAATATCTTTAACGGCAAAATCACCGGAACCATGACCACTGCAGAATATACAGCCTGTTGTACCTAACTTTCCGTCTCTGTTAGGACAGGTCATGTTTCCGGAAAGACTTAATTTATATAGTTTCTTACCATAAGTGTCTTTAAGATATTCGCTTACAGAATAATAATATGGAAGCATAATTACTTCTCAATATGGTCAATTACGGCTTTGCTTACAACATCAGCAACTCTTGGGTCAAATGCTTCAGGAAGGATATTAACATCACTTACTTCATCGTCTGGAACAAGGTTTGCAATAGCAAGTGCAGCAGCAAGCTTCATATCTTCAGTTATCTGTCTTGCACGGCCTTCAAGAGCACCCTTGAAGATACCAGGGAATGCAATAACATTATTAACCTGGTTAGGGAAATCAGAACGTCCTGTACCAACAACTTTTGCACCAGCTGCCTTGGCAACATCAGGCATAATCTCTGGAACAGGGTTAGCCATTGCAAATATAATTGCATCTTTATTCATAGTCTTGACCATATCGGCTGTAACGATGTTAGGAGCAGAAACTCCGACAAATATATCTGCACCACGGAGTGCATCAGCTAAAGAACCAGTCTTGTTCTCAAGGTTAGTTACTTCCATCATTGACTGCTGCATCCAGTTAAGACCTTCTGAAGCCTTAGAAAGGATACCAGACTTATCACACATTGTTACATGCTTGAAACCATATGTAAGAAGAAGCTTTGTGATAGCAATTCCGGCAGAACCGGCACCGTTGACTACTACCTGGCAATCTTCTTTAGTCTTGCCTGTAACTTTAAGTCCATTAATAATACCTGCTAATACAACGATAGCTGTACCATGCTGGTCATCATGGAATACAGGTATGTCCAGAAGCTCTTTAAGTCTTGTCTCGATTTCAAAACATCTTGGAGCTGATATATCTTCAAGATTGATACCGCCAAATGCAGGTGCAATATTAACTACAGTTTTGATGATTTCTTCTGTGTCCTGTGTATCAAGGCAGACAGGCACAGCATTAACGTTACCAAATTCTTTGAAAAGAACAGCTTTTCCTTCCATAACAGGCATAGCGGCATGAGCACCGATATTACCGAGTCCAAGTACAGCACTTCCGTCAGATACAACAGCGATAGTGTTAGACTTGATAGTGTACTTATAAGCTGCTTCTTTGTCCTTGGCAATAACCTTGCAAGGTTCTGCTACACCAGGAGTATAAGCAAGAGCAAGATCTTCTCTTGTCTGAATCTTCATTTTAGGAGTTGTTTCAAATTTACCATTCCACTCTTCATGGAGCTGTAAGGCTTTCTCTGCATTAGTCATGATATCTAATCTTCCTTTCAATAATTAGTGCTTTTAACAGTATTATATATAATAACATATTGCTCTGACTAAAAAAAGCATTTTTAGTCTTTTCTTTTAGAATAATACGTTGTATAATCAGTTTATCTTTGATGCGATTTCTGCATCATTTCCCATTAAACTATGATTAATAACAGAGGTGGATTATATGAAGGCAAAGTTAGAAACATTGTCAGTCAGTGTATTACGCGAATTTGCGAAAGACAAGAATATAAAAAATATATCAACAATGAGAAAGAGTGAACTTATTGATGCAATTATTGCTGCAGCAGAAAGAGAAGAAAAGAAAGAGCCGGCAGAAGTTGAAGATGTTGTTTTTGAAGATGCCGGAGCAGAACATGATGTAGCAGGAATATCGGATGAGTCACACCATAAGAGTGAGCAGTATGTTAAAGAAGATAAGAAAGATAATTATCATGCACAGCCAAGACAAGAGCATGATGCTCCATTGGCAGATGGAATACTTGAGGTTTTATCGGACGGTTATGGATTTATAAGATGTGAGAACTTTCTTCCGGGAGAGAACGATGTATATGTTTCTCCATCACAGATAAGAAAGTTTAATCTAAAGACAGGTGATATTATTCATGGACCAAAGAGAATGAAAACATCTGGTGAAAAATTTTCGGCTCTTATGTATCTTGAGACGGTCAATGGAAAAGATCCGTCAGTTGCACAGAGAAGACCTGCATTTGAAAGTCTTACACCAATTTTTCCTAATGAAAGAATTCATCTTGAAAAGAATTCAAGTACAGTGGCAATGAGAATGGTTGATCTTATATCACCAATAGGTAAAGGTCAGCGAGGAATGATTGTTTCACAGCCAAAGTCTGGTAAGACAACACTTCTTAAGCAGATTGCCAATGCTGTAACTAAGAATAACCCTGAGATGCATATTATAATTCTTCTTATTGATGAAAGACCTGAGGAAGTAACTGATATCAAGGAATCAATCGTGGGTGATAATGTTGAGGTTATATATTCAACATTTGATGAACTTCCAGAGAGACATAAGAGAGTGTCAGAGATGGTTATTGAAAGAGCCAAGAGACTTGTTGAACAGAAGACAGATGTAATAATTCTTCTTGACAGTATAACAAGACTTGCAAGAGCATATAATCTTACGGTTCAGGCAAGTGGACGTACACTTTCAGGTGGTCTTGACCCTGCAGCACTTCATATGCCTAAGAGATTCTTTGGTGCAGCAAGAAATATGCGCGAGGGTGGAAGTCTTACGATTCTTGCAACTGCTCTTGTTGAGACAGGAAGCAAGATGGATGACGTTGTATTCGAGGAATTTAAGGGAACAGGTAACATGGAACTTGTTCTTGACAGAAAGCTATCAGAAAAGAGAGTGTTCCCTGCAATTGATATAGCAAAATCAAGTACAAGAAGAGAAGATCTTCTTCTTAATAGTGAAGAGCAGGAAGCTGTTGATATAATGAGAAAAGCTCTTAATGGATTAAAAACAGATGAGGCGGCAGAGAGAATACTGGATCTTTTTGTTAAGACTAAGAATAATCAGGAACTTGTAAGAACAGTAGTTAAGAACCATTATATTTAAAATATATTTTCTTTTTATAACTCTTTTGAAAAAATGCTTGCATAACATGTCGTATCGTGATACAATATGAAAGCTGTTTATGACAGATAAAGAGGTCATTGTGTCTAATGCGCATAGATCCCATCGGGACAGAAAGGGAATCTAAGGCGGAATTCACAATTGTAATACTTAATAATTTGTAAAGAGGTGAAATCATGAGAGAAGGAATCCATCCAGATTACTATCAGGCAAAGGTTGTTTGCAACTGCGGTAACGAGTTCGTAACAGGTTCAACTAAGGAAGAAATCCACGTAGAAATCTGTTCAAAGTGCCATCCATTCTACACAGGACAGCAGAAGGCATCATCTACTCGCGGACGTATTGATAAGTTCAACAAGAAGTACGGAGTATCAAACAATTAATTTTGAAATTAAGGTTGAGGTTTTTCGGGACCTCAACTTTTTTTGAATGTATACAAAACATTTAAGAAAGGTATGGTGTAATATGAAGCCATCAGGAATTGGGGGACAGGCTGTAATTGAGGGTATTATGATGCGTAATAAGAATAAATATTCTATTGCAGTCAGAAAACCTGATAATGAAATTGAAGTTGTTGTCAAAGAAAGCAGAGATTTAACAGAAAAGCATCAGTGGCTCAATTTCCCTATAATAAGAGGAATTGTCAGTTTTGTTGATTCACTTGTTACAGGTATATCAACAATTAATTATTCAGCATCTTTTTATGATGATCCGGCAGAACAGGAGAAGACTAAGATTGATGAGGTTGGCAAGAATATTCTTAAGGATAAGTTTGAATCGGTTCTAATGGCAGTAACGGTTATTTTGTCAATATTCTTTGCAATTGGATTGTTTATGGTTCTTCCATATCTTGCAGCCAGACTGGTATCAAAATACATAATTTCCAAGACACTTCTTAATTTCATAGAAGGCGTTGTGAGATTATTAATATTTGTTATATACATTTTACTTATATCCATGATGAAAGATATTAAAAGGACTTTCATGTATCATGGTGCTGAACACAAATGTATCAACTGCATTGAGAATGGTGCAAGACTTACACCAGAGAATGTAAAGAACAGTTCAAGATATCATAAGAGATGTGGAACAAGCTTCTTATTCTTTGTAATGTTTATAAGTATTGTGTTTTTTATATTTATAAGAGTTGATAATACGGCACTGCAGATACTTATAAGAATTCTGCTTATTCCTGTAATTGCAGGAGTTTCTTATGAGGTAATAAGATGGGCAGGAAAGAATGATAATGCATTTGTAAGAGTTTTGAGTAAACCGGGAATGTGGTTTCAGAAGCTTACTACAAGAGAGCCGGATATGGATATGATTGAAGTTGCCATAAGGGCAGTTGAGGAAGTATTTGACTGGAGACAGTTTATTGCTGAATATTATTCAGAAGCCGATAATCCGGTTGAAGCACTTGTGGCATCTGAGGCAGAACTTGCAATATCAGGAAGTCTTATTCATGGGAATGAAGAGACAAGAACTATTGATATAGAGGAACAGAAGTCAGAAGATAATCAGGAAACAGAACTTACCCCTGAACAAAAGTATTTACAGATGGGCAGGGAGATGGAATTTGGTATGGACGATACAGACAGGGAGTCATTTGCTTTTGTATATGAAGCAAGTGATGAATCAGAAAGTACTGTATATGATAATTCAAATGATTATAATGCTGATGATAAAGCAGAGGAACTTACAGAGGAAGAGGTAGTTGCGGGCTTTGAGTTCGAAACTGGAAAAGAGCCGGAAGAAGAGCAGTATCCTGAGGATGTTCCTATGTTTAAACAGAAAAGGCTGGAAGACAGATAATTATGATGACAATTCGAGAAGCAGTAAAATGGGGGGCAAAGCGACTTAGAGATAATAACGTCGATAATGCAGACCATGACAGTTTTGAATTATTATCTGCCATTAATGGTATGACAAGAACTTTTTATCTTGTGAATGGTGACAGCATGTTGTCAGAAGAGAATTTTTTGCTGTATGAAGAGTATATTGATAAAAGGGCTGCGCATGTTCCGCTGCAGCATATTCTGGGAAAAGCATATTTCTATGGATATGAATTCGAAGTGAATGAAGATGTGCTTATACCAAGACCTGATACAGAAGTGCTTGTTGGTGAGGTAATCAAGGTTACAAGAAATGGTGATAATATTCTTGATATGTGTACAGGCTCAGGCTGCATTGGGATTACTCTTGCTAAGAAGTTCCCGGAAAGCAGGGTGCTTGGAGTAGATGTTTCAGAAAAGGCACTTAAAGTTGCCCAGAAGAATAAGCATAATCTCGAGGCTGATAATATTGATTTTATGCTTAGTGATTTATTTGGCGAATTGGGTAATGATATTACATTTAATACAATAGTATCCAATCCACCATATATACCAACTAAGGTTATAGAAACTCTGCAGGATGAAGTCCGTTTACATGATCCTCTGCTTGCACTTGACGGAACAGAGGACGGACTTATGTTTTATAGGAAAATCACTGAGAAAGCACGAGAATATCTTAAGACAGACGGATACCTGTGTTATGAGATAGGAGCCGAACAGGCAGCAGATGTTTCTGAAATAATGAAGCAGGCTGGTTTAAGAGATATAACGGTTGTAAAAGACCTCGCTGGCCTTGACCGTGTTGTTATGGGCAGAAAGTAATTATATAGTTAGAGATAGAAAGGAAAAGTGACACGTATGTTTGACAGACTTGAAGATACAGTCAACAGATATGAAGATATAACGGCTGAACTTGGTAATCCTGATGTGGTTAATGATCAGGAAAAGTTCAGAAAGCTTATGAAAGAACAGAGCAGTCTTGCACCACTTATAGAAACTTATACTGAGTATAAGAACTGTAAGAAGAATATTGAGGACAGTCTTGCTATTCTTGATGAAGAGACAGATGAAGAACTTAAAGAGATGGCGAAGGAAGAACTTAATGAATCTAAGGCAAGAGTAGAAGAATTAGAGCATGAATTAAAGATTCTTCTTTTACCTAAAGACCCTAATGATGATAAGGATATTGTTGTTGAAATCAGAGCGGGTGCAGGTGGAGAAGAGGCGGCACTTTTTGCAGCAGAGCTTTTCAGAATGTATGTACACTATGCACAGGCAAGAGGCTGGAAGGTTGAAGTATTAAGTGGCGATGAAACCGGTATTGGTGGAATGAAGGAAGTAGAATTCATGGTTAAGGGACAGGGAGCTTACTCTATTATGAAGTATGAATCTGGTGTACACAGAGTACAGAGAATCCCGGTAACTGAATCTAACGGACGAATACAGACTTCTACTGCTTCTGTAGCTGTTATGCCAGAGGCAGAAGAGGTTGATATCCACATTGATGAGAAGGACATCCGTATTGATGTTATGCGAGCGTCAGGTAATGGTGGACAGTGTGTCAATACAACTGATTCTGCTGTACGACTTACTCATTATCCAACAGGAATAGTTATTTATTCACAGACAGAGAAGTCACAGATACAGAATAAGGAGAAAGCATTTGCGCTTTTAAGAGCCAAGTTATATGACATTGAGACTCAGAAAGCACATGACGCAGAGGCAGATGCAAGAAGAAGCCAGATTGGTACAGGTGACAGAGCTGAGAAGATAAGAACTTATAATTTCCCACAGGGAAGAGTAACAGACCACAGAATTGGTCTTACATTATATAAGCTTGACAAGATTATGGATGGAGACATCCAGGATATTATTGATGCATGTATCGCTGCCGACCAGGCTGCCAAGCTTGCTAAGATGGGCGAGGATTAATTGGTATTATGAAAAAGGATAGGAATTCTAATCCGGTTGCGCTGGTACCTATACTTGTTTTTCTTGTGTTGTATCTTGGAACCGGAATTATATTTGAATATGTCATGAAGATTCCAATGGGATTTTATAATGTACCAATTATTGTTGCATTTATGGCTGCAATATTAGTAGCGTGCATGCAGAATTCACAGCTTAAGTTTGATGAAAAGCTTGATGTAATGGCAAAAGGGTTGGCTGACAGGAACATTGTTACAATGCTTCTGATATTCATTACAGCCGGAATATTTGTCGGAGTTGTAGGAAGAAGCAGTGCAGAGAGTGTAGCTTATTTTATGTTAAGCATTATTCCTGCAAAGTTTGCAGTAGCGGTACTTTTTATTGTTGCCTGCTTTGTATCTACTGCAATGGGTACATCTGTTGGAACAATAACACTTATTACACCAATAGCGGTTGCGGTATCAGAAGCATCAGGATTTAGTATGGCATTATGTGTTGCATCTGTCATGGGTGGTGCAATGTTTGGAGACAATCTTTCTTTTATATCAGATACTACTATTGCAGCTTGTAATGGTCAGGGCTGTGCCATGAAAGACAAGTTCAGGGAGAATTTCTGGATAGCACTTCCGGCAGCAATTGTGACCCTTGTTATAATTCTTGTGCTTTCTTTTAGTACAGATATTCATGGTGAGATTGCACATTCATATAATCTTTTTCAGATTATTCCATATGTGCTTGTACTTGCGGGTGGAATTATTGGTGTAAATGTTTTTGTTGTACTTATAACAGGTATTATTTCGGGAATAGTTATTATGCTTGTTATGGGAGAGGTTACATTGGAGACTCTGCTTCTTAATATGGGAAGTGGTGCGTCAGGAATGTTTGAGACATGTATGGTTGCAGTTCTTGTATCTGTAATGTGTTCACTTATTAAAGAATATGGTGGATTTGATGCTTTACTTAATGGAATAAGAAGATTATTTAAAGGGAAAAAAGGCGGACAGCTTGGAATGGGACTTTTAGTTGGAACAATGGATATTGCTACAGCTAATAATACAGTTGCTATTGTAATGGCTAACCCTATTGCAAAAGAGATGGCTGATGATTATGATATTACTCCAAGAAAAGCGGCTTCGCTTCTTGATACATTTTCATGTATATTTCAAGGAATAATACCATATGGTGCTCAGATGCTGGTTGCCATATCAGCGGTTTCAGAGCTTGGATATAGCATTACAGCATTTCAGATTCTACCAAAGCTGTTTTATCCAATGTTTTTGTTTGTAAGTTCACTTATATGGATATATGTTATTCCTGAAGGAAAAAGTAAAACTAAAGCATAATAATGTACTGCCAAGAATATATAAGAAAGCTGAGTGTGAGGGGAAGTGTTAGTATGTCAGCCCGCGAACAGGTATTGATGAAAATAATCGCGAATCTTAGAAGACTCGGAATAGATATTTCTAATTCAAAATTCAAGGATAAAGATATAGAGAATGAAGTTGTTATGACCGTATATATAAAGGATGTAAGGGAATATATGGCGTGTTATGACTTCATAAGACTAGAACAGACACTTAATAATACACAGTGGTCTGCAGCGTTTACTTCAATTACAAGACTGGAACAGAATGCTAAAGAACTTGGAATTAACAGCTTTCTTAAACCATTCGAAGGAATAAGGGCGGCAGTGATTCAGAAAAATATTCGTTCGGCCTTGCAAAACCTTGCAGTTGTCAACAACAAGAAATCGCAGATATTAAAATGTTTAGGATAGCCCATATAGACTATCATTTTTACTTGAAATATTTATTAAAAAAGTGTAAAATACTTATAAAATCAATCAAGCGATTGGAGGCGTGAACAATGTTATTTCAACTTTATGGCAGCACAGCCATGACTCAGTTACTGGGTTGGGTGCTTGTGTTTGCAGGATTAGTAATTCTTAATGAGATAGGTCGTCGTACTAAGATTGGTGGTATCGTGTTATTCGTTATCATACCGGCTATACTCACAATCTATTTCATAGCAATTCAGGCAGGTCTGTTTGGCGGTCACAGCAATCAGACATATGAGTATATGAACGGATGGTTCCATTATGCTAAGCTTTATGCAGCAGATATCGGAGTTGTCGGTTTCCTCATGATTAAGTACAAGTGGGGAATTGGAAAGAAAGAATGGTTTAAACCTTGGCCATTCGTAATTGTTGCTATTAATATTCTTATTGCAGTAGTATCTGATTTTGAATCAGCCATAAGAGCTTATCAGATTACTGGAGATTTTTCTGGTGCGTGGTGGGCATCTAATGAAGGTGTATTCCTTTATGGCGGCTGGTGGAATATTGTTAATGGTATTGCAGGACTTATTAATATCTTCTGTATGACAGGCTGGTGGGGAATTTACTCATCTAAGAAGAAGGATGATATGCTCTGGCCGGATATGACAATATGGTTTATCGTTGCTTATGATATCTGGAATTTTGAGTATACATACTGTAATCTTCCAACACATACATGGTACTGTGGTGTAGCTCTTCTTCTTGCTCCTACATTTGCGAATGCATTATGGAACAAGGGCGGATGGATTCAGAACAGAGCCATGACACTTGCAACATGGTGTATGTTTGCACAGGTATTACCATTATTCCAGTTAAGCAATACATTTAGTGTATTGCCATCATTATATGGTGGAGCAACTAAGGCTGGTGTTAAGGCACTTGATCTTTATAATGCAGCAATTACATGTCATGCTACAGGTGCAAGTGCAGGAGATGCAATTGCAAACTTCGGTATAACAGCTAACCCGACAGCACAGGGCGTTGTTGCAATGCTTGCAATAATAGCAAATGTGGTATGTATTTCGGTTATTATCAAGCGCTCTATTGAGCAGAAGAAGTGCCCATATACTAAAGAAATCTGGGTTGGAACAAGAGACTACGAGCAGGCTATGTCAAGAGCAGAGTAATCTGTATATGTTAACTTAATATTAAATAATAATAAAGAACATCACGGACAGATTAAAGTGCAGAAAATGCATGCCTTGAAGTGATGTTCTTTTTTGTGTATAATCAAAAGAATAAAAGGACTAAGGTTCTTTGAAATGAGTGAAAAGGAGATGGAGCATATGAACAGTATTTATAAGAAGTTAAAGACAATTAAATTTGAGATTATTATTGTTTCAATTGCATTGTTTGTTCTTGGCTTACTGCTGGTAATATTTCCAACAGCATCCCAGGAAATCATATGTAAAGGAATTGGAGTTGCCTTATGTGTATGGGGAGTATTAAGGCTTATCAATTATTTCAGGATTGCAGGCAGTGAGATTCTTGGATCATATGGTCTTGTACAGGGAGTTACTCTTCTTGCATTTGGTATGTTTTTCGTGATTAAACCAGGCTTTATTGCTGTATTCTTAGGAACAGCACTTGCAATTATTATTATTGTTGATGGAATCCTTAAACTCCAGTATGCTGTGGATTTCTATCATCTAGAGTCGGACAAATGGTGGATTGAGCTCATAGGTGCAGTTGTAATGGTGGTTATTGGTATAATTGCATTATTGAATCCATTTTCAACATCATCAGCACTTATAGTATTTATTGGAATTGCTCTGATGATAGAAGGATTATGGGACTTTATATCTCTTATGAGAATTGTATCTGTAACAAAGAAGGCTGGAAAGGCTATAAAGAACTTTAAGGATCAGGTTGATGCTGTAGATATGAAATAAATGTATCACAGATTAATATAATAAACTTAACATAATAAACAGGAATGAGGGCGTACAAAGTAATGAGCAGAAAGATTTATGCGGCTATATTAGGAGCAGGAACAGTAGGAACAGGTGTATACAAGTTATGTCAGAGTATGAAAGATGATGTGATTAGTAAGACAGGTGCAGAACTTGTAGTTAAGAAGGTTCTTGTAAGAAATCTTCATAAAGACCGTGCTCCAATTGACAGAGAATTACTGACTGACAACTGGAAGGATATTATTGAAGATAAGGACATTGAGATTGTAATAGAGCTTATGGGTGGAACTACTCCTGCAAAGCAGTATATTCTTGAGGCACTTGAGGCTGGAAAGCAGGTTGTTACTGCCAATAAGGATCTTCTTGCTGAGTATGGTGAAGAGGTTATGGGAATGGCAGATAAAATGCATGCTGACCTTCAGTTTGAGGCGGCTGTTGCGGGAGCAATTCCAATAATCAGACCATTAAAGCAGAGCATGGCTGGCAACAATATCACAGAGATTATTGGTATTGTTAACGGAACAACTAATTATATCCTTACCAAGATGACTGAATCAGGAATGAATTACAAGGACGCTCTTGCCAAGGCAACAGAATTAGGATATGCAGAGGCAGACCCTACAGCAGATGTTGAAGGATATGATGCAGGAAGAAAGATGGCTATTATGTCATCAATTGCATTTAATTCAAGGGTAACATTTAATCAGGTATATACAGAGGGTATTACTAAGATTACAGCAGAAGATATTAAGTATGCTAAGGAATTCGGATATGTTATCAAGCTTCTTGGACTTGCGAGAAATACACCGGATGGAATTGAAGTTAAGGTTCATCCTATGCTTATTGATGAGAATCACCCTCTGGCTACAGTAAGAGATTCGTTTAATGCGGTATTTGTTCATGGTGAGGCAAGTGATGATACCATGTTTATGGGCAGGGGTGCAGGCCAGATGCCAACAGCTTCTGCTGTTATGGGGGACATTATCGATGTATGCCGTAACATAGTTCATGGCTCATGTGGCAAGATTGGCTGCTCATGCTACAAAGAGCTTCCTATTAAGGATATATCTGAAACCAAGAGCAAATTCTTCTTAAGAATAGAAGCATTAGACAAGCAGGGGGTTCTTGCTAACATTGCAAGTGTTCTTGGAAACAATGATGTAAGTATTGCGCAGGTGGTCCAGAAGAGCCGTAAGGACGGTGTTGCTGAACTGGTTATTATTACAGATGTTGTTGCAGAGAAGAATTTTAATGATGCAATGACAGTATTTAATGGACTTTCAGTGGTAAAAGAGATTGCCGGAGTAATCCGAGTTTATTAATCAGAATAGGGAAATATATATGGCTAAGAAATATTATGCTGTGCGTGTAGGTAAAGTTCCCGGAATATATCAGACATGGGACGAATGTAAGAAGAATGTACATGGTTTTCCAGCTGCCGAATATAAGAGCTTCATGTCTATGGAAGAGGCGAAGGCTTATATGGGAAGGGAAGCTGTACAGGAGATTAATGGAAAGACCGGAAGTGGCAATATGGAAGATGTAATGCCTGACAATGATTATGCATTTGTTGATGGTTCTTTTAATATTGCAACCGGAGTGTATGGATATGGCGGTTTTCTTATGCATGATGGCGTAAGATATGAATTGTCAGGCAATGGCAGTGATAAAGAGATGGCTTCAATGCGTAATGTTGCAGGAGAGATTCTTGGAAGCATGGCCGCTGTAAAAAAAGCAATAGAGCTTGGACTTAAAGATATTTCTATATTCTATGATTATGCAGGTATCAAGGCATGGGCTGTGGGAGAATGGAAACGAAACAAAAAAGGAACAATAGAATATTATAATTATATTACATCTGTCAGGGATTCAATTAATATCAGATTCGTGAAGGTCAGGGGACATTCAGGGGTGGAAGGAAATGAAGAGGCTGACAGGCTTGCAAAGAGAGCAGTAGGGTTGTGTTAGGTTCGGACATTTCCAAGTGGTGGTCTGTCAGAACACAAGCTTTCATGATTTATTCGCTTAGTGGGAGTAAGAGCTGCTATATACAGAATCTATTACAGTGCTAAAAAACAACGCGCTACGCTTGAACGTGTTTTTTGGCACTGATTTTTTGTATATAGCAGCCCTAACTCCCACACAGCTCATAAAAAATCAAGCTTATATTCTGACAGACCGCCACTTGGAAATATAGACTGACACAACCTACTGGCGGGGTGAGTAATTATATTTTTTTATAATAATTTTTTGTTGACAAATCACTATGCAGGTAATAACATATAAACATACTAAACAAGTATGGAATGAACAATGATAGATATTACATGGGAGGATGTGGCAATGAAAAATATTTTGTTTTTTGGGGATTCTAATACTTATGGATATAAGCCTGATAAATCAGGAAGATATGATTATGATGTAAGATGGACAGGCAGAATAGCTAATCTTCTTGGAAATGAATATAATATTATTGAAGAGGGACTGTGCGGAAGAACAACTATATTTCCAGATGCTGTAAGAGATGCAAGAAAGGGCATTGATCTTATTGGAGTAGTTGTTGAATCACATAAGCCGGTAGATGTTATAGCTATAATGCTTGGTACGAATGACTGCAAGACTGAATTTCATGCTGATGCAAAGACAATTGCAAAAGGAATGGAGGCAGTTGCAAGAAAGGCTAACAAGACAGCAGGAGAACATGCAAAGATAGTTATAATTTCTCCGATTCATCTTGGAAAAGGTGTAGGTGAAGAAGGCTTTGATCCTGAATTTAATGAAAGTTCTGAAAATGTTTCAAGGCAGCTTGCATGGGAATATGAAAAAATAGCAAATGAAAATGGATTTTATTATTTTGATGCCGCTGGTGCTGCTGAACCAAGTGAAGTTGACAGACAGCATTTAGATGAGAAAGGACATAAAATGTTTGCGGAAAAATATAGTGAATTCTTGTTGACAGAAGTTTTATAGGTGTTATAATGAAAATGAACATATGAATGAATGTTCATATGAAAGAATTTTGATTATTTAATGTTTTTAAGGAGAGAATATTATGAAGAAGACTTATAAGATTGATGTTGATTGTGCAAACTGTGCTAATAAGATGGAAGATGCAGCTAAGAATACAGCAGGTGTTAAGGATGCTACAGTTAATTTTATGGCACTTAAGATGATTGTTGAATTTGAAGAAGGACAGGATCCTAAGGCTGTTATGCAGGATGTTCTTAAGAACTGCAAGAAAGTAGAAGATGATTGTGAGATATATCTGTAATAGAAAGCCGTGAGAGTTGTTCTGGCAGATTGGAGTAGAATATGAATAAAAAGCAGAAAAAGATGCTTACAAGAATCATTATCGCAGCAGTCCTTATGATTGCTTTTAAGGTGATAAGCACATTTGTTGATATTCCTACGGTTGTTCTTTTTATAATGTACATGGTTCCTTATCTTGTTATTGGATATGATATTTTAAGGAAAGCAATTAAGGGAATTCTTAACAGACAGGTATTTGATGAGAATTTCCTTATGGCAGTTGCAACTGTAGGTGCAATTATAATTGCACTTGTAGATGATGGTGATTTTACAGAAGCAATTGCGGTTATGCTCTTTTATCAGATTGGTGAGCTGTTTCAGAATATTGCAGTTGGAAAGAGCCGTAAGAACATAAGTGAGCTTATGGACATCAGACCTGATTATGCCAATATTGAAGTTGATGGAAAGCTTGAGCAGGTAGATCCTGATGAAGTAGAGGTTGGTACAGTTATTGTTGTCCAGCCGGGAGAGAAAGTTCCTATTGATGGTATTATTGAAGAAGGTAATACAACTCTTAATACAAGTGCACTTACAGGTGAAAGCCTTCCAAGACAGGCAAAGGCTGGTGATGAAGTAATAAGCGGCTGCATTAATATGTCAGGTGTGCTTAAGATCCGCACAACTAAGGAATTTGGTGAATCCACAGTATCTAAGATACTTGATCTTGTAGAGAATGCAAGTTCCAAGAAATCGCGTTCAGAGAACTTTATCAGTAAATTTGCAAAGATATATACACCTGCAGTCTGTTACGGTGCGCTGGCACTTGCTATAATTCCACCACTTGTAAGCATGATATTCTTAGGAGTATCTCCTCAGTGGGGAATGTGGATATACAGAGCGCTTACATTTTTAGTAATAAGCTGTCCTTGTGCACTTGTCATAAGTATTCCGCTCAGCTTCTTTGCAGGAATCGGTGGAGCAAGTAATCAGGGTGTTCTTGTAAAAGGTTCAAGTTATCTTGAAGCACTTGCAGAGACAGACATTGTTGTCTTTGATAAGACAGGAACTATGACACAGGGAGTATTTGAGGTCAGTGGTGTATATAATAACACTATTGACAAAGATGAACTTATAAAATATGCTGCATTTGCAGAAAGCTATTCAACACACCCTATAAGCAAGAGTTTACAGAAAGCTTATGGAAAAGAGATTGACAAGACATTAGTTACAGATGTTGAGGAAATCAGTGGTGAAGGTGTTAAGGCTAATGTATCAGGAAGAGAAGTGGCTGCAGGTAACAGAAAGCTTATGAGAAGACTCGGTCTTGAATATGCAGAGTGCAACGAGGCCGGAACTCAGGTTCATGTGGCAGTTGACGGGGCATATGCAGGACTTATACTAATATCAGATTTGTTAAAGCCTCATGCAAAGCAGGCTATAGAAGAACTTAAGAAAGCTGGAGTACGTAAGACAGTAATGCTTACCGGTGATGCAAAGAATGTAGCAGATGCTGTAGCTAAAGAATTAAATATAGATGCAGTGTACAGTGAACTGCTTCCGGCAGATAAGGTTTCTAAGGTTGAGGAGCTGTTAGAACATAAGAAATCAAAGAAAAAGCTTGCATTTGTAGGTGATGGTATCAATGATGCACCGGTACTTTCAAGAGCAGATATCGGAATAGCAATGGGCGCATTAGGAAGTGACGCCGCTATAGAAGCAGCTGACATAGTATTGATGGACGATGACCCGTTAAAGATATCCAAGGCAATTAAGATATCAAGAAAATGCTTACGTATTGTTTATGAAAATATTTATTTTGCAATAGGCATAAAGCTTATATGTCTGGTGCTTGGTGCAATAGGTATAGCAAACATGTGGGTAGCAATATTTGCAGATGTAGGTGTAATGGTTATTGCTGTAATCAATGCAATAAGAGCATTATTCGTAAAGAACTTATAAAGAAAGAGGTAATATAATGGCAGATTGTGAATGCTGTGAGTCAATAGAAATACATGAGGACTTATTAAAGATAGTTAATGAAACAATGCCAGATGAGAATGAATTATACGACCTTGCAGAATTGTTCAAGGTATTCGGTGATTCAACGAGAATTAGAATACTGTATGTATTATTTGAGGCAGAAGTGTGCGTATGTGATTTAGCACAGGCTCTCAATATGACACAGTCTGCAATATCTCATCAGCTAAGAATATTGAAACAGAACAAGTTGGTTAAGAACAGAAGAGAAGGTAAATCAATATTCTATTCACTGGCAGACGATCATGTAAGAAGCATAATCGCACAGGGAAGAGAACATATTGAGGAAGATATGTAATTATGATAGGGCTGTTCAGGACTGGAATGGCTGGAAAAACCTACGCAACTGCATTATTAATAAGCGTGAGTAGGTGTAATATAGGCAGTAAGGATACAAAATCATATTAAGAAGCCTACTATTTAATATCAAAATGTAGATTGTGTAGGTGTTATTTTACAAAAAAGGAGTTTCATCGATGATGAAGCTCCTTTTTTAGTGAGAAAAAACCTACGCAAACGATAGAAAATAGAAAGATGGTAGGTTTTATGCAATAAAGTTCATAAGAAGTGAGAAAATAAAACCTACGCAATAGCGTGATTAACAAGTATGCGTAGGCAAAATAACAGCTTAATAGAAAAATATACCAGAGAAATCGGCAGAGCAACCCAACACCCCAACTGTACAGAAAATTTTACAACTGTCTTGTCACATGTAAACATTCGTGGTATACTCTAGCACAATGTATGTAAAACGCAAGTCAAGCATATGTAAACCTTAACGATTGGAGAAGCAATATGTCAGTTACAAGTGATATTTTAAAGTTGAAAAAAGAGAAGAATGCAGTTATTCTTGCACATTATTATGTAGATGAAGATGTTCAGGAAGTTGCTGATTATGTTGGGGATTCATTCTATCTTAGCAAGGTAGCTACTAAGGTAGAACAGGATATTATAGTATTTGCGGGTGTTGAGTTCATGGGTGAGAGTGCTAAGATTCTTAATCCGAAAAAGAAGGTGCTTATGCCAGAGCCGGGGGCTGATTGTCCAATGGCACATATGGCAACTAAGGAAGAAATTCTTAAGATGCGTGAACAGTATGATGACCTTGCAGTTGTCTGTTACATCAATTCAACGGCAGAGCTAAAGACTTATTCAGACGTCTGTGTGACATCATCAAATGCAGTAAAGATAGTAAAGAACCTTCCTAATAAAAACATCTTCTTTATTCCTGATCAGAATCTTGGAAGATTCGTTGCAAAGCAGGTGCCAGAGAAAAATGTGATTCTTAATAAAGGCTTCTGTCCAAGACATGTCGCGATAACAGAGGATATGGTCGTTGAAACTAAGAAGAAATATCCACAGGCAAAGCTTGCAGCACACCCTGAATGTACAGAGAAAGTATTAAAATATGCTGATTACATAGGCAGTACATCAGGAATTATTGATTATGTTGTAGATACAGATTGTGAGGAATTCATAATTGCAACAGTTGATGGTGTATTTGGTGAGATAAGAAAAAAGGCACCTGGCAAGAAACTGTATACATTAAAGCCTGACCAGGTATGTGTCAACATGAAGATGGTAACCTTAGATAAGGTGCTTGATGTTCTTGAACAGGAAAATAATGAAGTGTTTGTAGATGAAGAAGTTGCAAAGAAAGCAATGAAGCCACTTACAAGAATGCTTGAGCTTGCAAAGTAAGATTGTAGTATGCGCAGAAAGAATGGAGGTATCCTATGAATAATACAATTAAAACAGATGTGCTGATAGCCGGATGTGGCTGTTCTGGTCTGTATATGGCAATGAATCTGCCTGCTGATAAGAAGATTCTTATGATAACAAAGTCTGATTGTGAGAGCAGTGATTCATTTCTGGCACAGGGCGGTATGTGTATGCTAAAATGTGAAGAAGATTACGACAGTTATTTTGAAGATACAATGAAAGCCGGCCATTATGAAAATGATAAGAAATCTGTTGAAATAATGATCCGTTCATCAGCAGATGTAGTAAAAGATCTTGTGGATTGTGGAGCAAGATTTGCAAGAGAGGCTGACGGAAGTCTTGCATACACAAGAGAAGGAGCTCATTCATCTAACAGGATAATATTCCATGAAGATATTACAGGTAAAGAGATAACAAGCCATCTGTTAGAGAAGGTGAGAACTCTTCCAAATGTGACAATTATGGAATACACAAGACTGCTTGATATAATAAGCAGAGATAACAGATGCCTTGGTGCGGTTATAAGGACAGAAAATGGAGAGCTTATTAAGGTAGAAGCTTCAGATGTTGTACTTGCTACAGGTGGAATTGGTGGTTTATACAGACATTCAACGAATTTCAGACATCTTACAGGAGATGCAATTGCAATTGCTATAAAGCATGGAGTAGAATTAAAGGATATTAATTATGTCCAGATTCATCCGACAACATTTTATTCTGACAAAGAGGAAGACAGGAGCTTTCTTATATCTGAATCAGTAAGAGGCGAAGGCGCAAAGCTTTATGATAAGAATGGAAAAAGATTTGTTAATGAGCTGCTACCAAGAGACCTGCTTACAGAAGAGATTAGAAAACAGATGGCAAAGGACAATACAGACTTTGTATGGGAAGATTTAAGGACAATACCTGAAGAAGAATTAAAAACGCATTTTCCTAATATAGTGCAGTATTGTATTGATAAGGGATATGACCCGTCAAAAGAGTGTATTCCGGTTGTTCCTGCACAGCACTATTTCATGGGAGGAATTAAGGTCGACCATGAGAGCAGAACAACAATGGATAACCTGTATGCAATAGGCGAGACAGCCTGCAACGGAGTTCATGGAAGAAACAGGCTTGCAAGCAACTCACTTCTTGAAAGTCTTGTGTTTGCAAAGAGGGCAGCGCTAGATATTACTGAAAATGCAGTTGAAAAACCGACACAGGATGAGATTACATATTTTGATACATTTGATGCAGAAAAATATGCAGATGAGTCGAAAATTGACGGAGAATATGCAGAATTAGTTAATAAAAAGATTGAAGAGGCAGATAAAGCCTATAAAGAAAGCCAGAAGAAGAATTACGCATAATATATAGAAATGGAGAAATGATATGTTTGATAAAGTTACTTTAAAGTTAAATGTGGATCCGCTCATTCTTGGAGCACTTAAAGAAGATATTACAAGTGAGGATGTGTCAACTAACAGTGTTATGCCAGAACCAAAACTTGGAGAAGTCGAGCTTATATGCAAGCAGGACGGAATAATATGTGGTCTGCAGGTATTTGCAAGAACATTTGAACTGCTTGATGAAGATGTAAAGATTACATTTTTTGCAAAAGACGGGGATGAGGTTAAGAAAGGTCAGAAGATGGCAGTTGTAAGAGGAGATATAAGAGTTCTTCTGTGTGGAGAAAGAACAGCACTTAATTATCTCCAGAGAATGAGTGGAATTGCGACATATACTAATGGTGTTGCGAAGCTGCTTGCAGGAACTAAGACAAAGCTTCTTGATACAAGAAAGACATCACCTAATAACCGTATATTTGAGAAGTATGCTGTCAGAATCGGAGGTGGTAATAACCACAGATATAATCTTACAGACGGAGTACTCCTTAAGGATAACCATATAGGTGCTGCAGGCGGAGTTAAGCAGGCAGTTACAATGGCTAAGGAATATGCACCATTTGTAAGAAAGATAGAAGTTGAAGTTGAGAACCTTTCAATGGTGCGTGAAGCTGTTGAGGCAGGCGCAGATATTATTATGCTTGATAATATGAGTCATGAGGATATGCGAGAGGCTATGAATATAATTGGTGGAAAAGCTTTAGTTGAAGTTTCTGGAAATGTAACTAAAGAAAACATTGCAAAAATTACTGACCTTGGTGTAGACTTTGTATCAAGTGGTGCACTTACACATTCTGCACCAATTATGGACATTTCATTAAAAAATCTTCATCCTGTACAGGAGTAATTATTGTCGGGGTGAACCGGGGAGTTGTAGCAATGAATGGAGAAGAGAGAAGAAATCAGATAGTAGATATATTAAAACATTCGTCAAGTCCTGTGCCGGGTACACAGCTTGCACAGATATTAGATGTCAGCAGGCAGGTTATAGTGCAGGATATAGCGCTTATCCGTGCGAAGAATATAGATGTTTTCTCAACTAACAGAGGCTATGTGCTTAATGATAAGCAGGAATACAGCCGTATACTTAAGGTTAAACATGGAGATGATGAGGTGGAAGCAGAACTCGGAGCAATAGTTGACATGGGTGGCTGGATAAGAGATGTTTTCGTATATCACAAGGTATATGGTGTTATAAGAGCAGATATGAATATTCACTCAAGGCGTGATATCAGGAAATATCTTGAGGAAATTGCAAATGGAAAGAGCAGCCTATTGATGAATGTGACATCAGGATATCATTATCATACAATTGTTGCGGATGACGAACAGACACTGGATTTAATTCAGGAGGAGCTTGGAAAACTTGGATTTCTTGCAAAATTGCAGGAGTATGAGCCAGTGGATTTCTGGCATAAAGGGTGAATATGGACTTAACAATTTACACACTTACACATAAACATTTTACAAAGCCTGATGATAATATGTATGTGCCGCTTCAGGTAGGTACAGCCATTAATTCACCACTGGGGTATCTTCGGGACGATACAGGAGATAATATATCGGCTCTTAACGGTTATTACAGTGAACTTACAGGATTATACTGGATATGGAAAAATGTGCATGATATTAATTATGTTGGAACATGCCATTACAGAAGATATCTTATTGATGAGAACGAGCATATTATGAATGAAAAGCAGTATGAGCAGATTTTTAAGGAGTACGAACTTGTTACAACCAAGAGAGTCGTTCTTAATAATTCATATCATTACGGATTTTCTGCTAATCATAATGTAACTGCGCTTGACATGACAGGTGAAGTTATTAAGGAATTATATCCCGAGTATTATGATACATTTATACAGCTTGTTAATGGCAATGAGACATATTTTGGAAATATGATAGTCACTTCTAAAGAGCTTTTTGATAAATATGCTGAGTGGTTGTTTACGATATTCTTTGAGGTTCAGAAACGCATTGATATGGAGACTGATAAGGATTCATACCACAGGCGTGTGTTTGGCTTTATATCTGAATTCTTATTGCTTGTGTGGGTGAGAGTAAACAATATCAATGTAAAGGAATGCAAGGTTGGAATGGTTGGCGAAAAAGCCGAAACAAGGGAGCTGAAAGCAGTTTTGTCGTCTTTTCTTGCAAAAGAGGATACAAAGGGTGCTATGCAGTACTTTATGGACTTTTACAACAAAAGACCTGATGTTCTCATGGAGGCGTCTGATGTAACCGGTGAATTGCATCTTATGTTACAGATAACAGCAGTTATGGACATGCAGATAAAGCGTGAGGGTGGCAGTTTTTACAAAAGCAATCCGGATGTCCGTAAATGGTTTGGGGTATTTTCAGGTATAAACAGGAAAACACAGCTTGAATTAAAAGGACAACTTACAGAAGACTGGAAGGAAATGTATAGAGAAATGGGGATTCCTGAGGAAGCATTTGCGGTAGCACGGAAGTTGTATGGTAACAAATAAAAAGGAAATAATGTCTTTAGGTTTCAGGGGTAATAATTGTAATATATCCGAAAAGTTCAGGTAAAATATGGAGTAAATATAAAAAATGTTATTGACACCAGCAGATAGTTATATTATATTTTAAAGGTATTTTGGATATAAAAAGATATCGCAAATACAGACCACATGTTTACATGTTAAGCCTTGCGGACGGGCGGGTCGGTTGCCGAGTGTGACGAGGGCACACATTATTGATTGAGTTAGAAGCTCAAATTTTATAAGTTGATTTTAAAATTATCATGCGAGAGAGCATATCATCTTGTGAAACGGTCAATAAGAGCGGTAACAGTGACTTACTTGGATAAACTCTGAAAGGTCAGATTTTCTGTATTTGGCAATACAGTAATCAAAAAGAAGATAGAATATGATTATACAGGCGTGATTGATTTTAAATCAATCACGCCTTTTTGCGCGAGCAGCGATGAGAATAGAAGTGAAAAATCACAATCATGCTTGCATGAATTGGGATTTCTTCACGGATATTCGAGGAGCGCCGCGACAATGACAGAGCGCAGCTCTGGAATAAAGCTGCGAGCGCGAGCAGCGATGAGAATAGAAGCATAGGCAGCAATGAGAACAGGGGGATATTATGGACTTAAAAAGACAGGCGAGTGCGCCGCTTTACGAAGCAATTGAGAAATTCAGAAAGAAAAGAATTGTTCCGTTTGATGTTCCGGGACATAAGAGAGGAAGAGGCAACCCAGAACTGGTAGATTTACTTGGAGAAAGATGTGTTGGAATAGATGTTAATTCAATGAAGCCACTTGATAACCTGTGCCACCCTGTTTCTGTTATTAAGGAGGCAGAGGAGCTCACAGCAGAGGCATTTGGGGCAGAACACGCATTTTTCATGGTAGGAGGAACTACGCAGGCAGTACAGAACATGGTGTTATCTGTATGTAAGGCTGGAGATGAGATTATCGTTCCAAGAAATGTGCATAAAAGCGTAATTAATGCATTGATTCTGTGTGGTGCGATTCCTGTATATCTTAATACAGAGATTAATGCAAAGCTTGGTATAGTGCTTGGAGTTACTGTGCAGCAGGTTGAAAAGACGATACAGGAACACCCGAATGCGGTGGCAGTTTTAGTAAACAACCCTACTTATTATGGAATATGTTCAGATATTAAGGGGATATGCGATATAGCGCATGCATATGGACTTAAGGTGCTTGCTGATGAGGCACACGGAACACATCTGTATTTTGGTGATAACCTTCCTATGAATTCAATGAAGGCAGGAGCGGACATTGCGGCAATATCAATGCATAAGTCAGGCGGTTCGCTTACGCAGAGTTCAATACTGCTTACAAATAATGGCATGAATGCAGATTATGTTCAGACAATTATTAATATTACGCAGACAACGAGTGCGTCATATCTTCTTATGACAAGCCTTGATATATCAAGAAGAAATCTTGCCCTGCGCGGCAGACAGTCATTTGCAAAGGTAAGCGAGTGGGCACAGTATGCAAGAGATGAGATTAATATGGTAGGCGGTTATTATGCATACGGAAAAGAACTGATTAATGGTGGAACAGTCTATGATTATGATGTTACCAAGCTTTGTGTTTATACAAGGGATATCGGACTTGATGGAATTGAGGTGTATGATATCTTAAGAGATGAGTATGATATCCAGATAGAATTCGGCGACATTGGAAATATAATGGCGTACATATCAATTGGTGACAGAATACAGGATATAGAAAGACTTGTCGGAGCATTGGCTGAAATCAGCCGTTTGTATTCAAAAGAAGAAAAACGCTTTGAAGTAGACAGACAAATGCTGCTTCCAAGGGTACTTGCTTCACCACAGGAAGCCTTCTATGCCGATAAGATTAAAGTTCCAATCCGTGAGGCAGCAGGACATATATCAGGGGAGTTCGTAATGGCATATCCGCCAGGAATTCCTATACTTGCGCCGGGTGAAGAAATCACAGACGAGATAATAGACTATATTCAGTATTCAGTAGAGAAGGGCTGTTCAATGCAGGGAATGGAAGATTCAACATTGCAGACACTGAATGTATTAAGAATGTAAATGTCCGATTCGTTCAATCGGTCAAATATAGAAGGGAGAAAGTTTCTATGGAATTTTGGTTTTCAGAACTTCATTCACCACATGTGAAGTTTGATATCAGGGTTGAAAAACAACTGTTTTCTGGCGAGAGCGACTATCAGAGAATAGATGTATTTCAATCGCCAGAGTTCGGAAAATTCCTGACACTTAATGGAAGTGTTATATTTTCAGAACAGGATTGTTTCATCTATAACGAGATGGTGGTGCATGTGCCAATGTCAGTCCATCCAGATGTTAAAAATGTATTGATAATTGGTGGCGGTGACGGAGGTGTATCAAAGGAACTGTTGCAGTATGACAATATCGAAAATATTGACATTGTTGAACAGGACAACATGTTTGTTGATGTGTGCAGGGAGTATTTTCCAGAGACGGCAGTAGGATTAGAAGATGGGAGAGTACACATTTATAATTCAGATGCATTAAGGTTCTTACGCTCCAAGCAGGATATGTATGACCTTATAATTAATGACGCAACAGACCCGTTTGGTGCGAGTGAGGGACTGTTTACAAGGGAATTCTATGGTAACTGTTATAAGGCACTTAAGGAGGACGGAATACTTGTGTACCAGCATGGAAGTCCGTTCTATGATGAGGATGAGGATGCGTGCAGAAGCATGCACAGAAAGGTATTCCATACATTTCCAATAAGCCGTGTGTATCAGGCACATATACCTACGAGTCCGTCAGGATACTGGCTGTTTGGATTTGCGTCAAAGAAATATCATCCGCTTAAGGATTTTAAGCCGGCAGAGTGGAAGAGAAGAAATATACATACAGAATATTACACAACTAATCTTCATACAGGTGCATTTATGCTGCCAAAGTATGTTGAAGAATTATTAGAACAGGAGGAAGAAAGATGAGCAGAGTATTAGTAATTGGTTGCGGAGGAGTTGCTTCAGTAGCAATCCACAAGATATGTCAGGTGAGCGAGGTGTTTTCAGACCTGTGCATAGCGAGCAGAACAGTGAGCAAATGTGACAAATTAGCAGACGAATTGAAGGGTAAGACAAGTACTAACATCACAACAGCAAAGGTTGATGCTGATAACACAGACGAGGTTATTGCGCTTATCAATGAATTCAAGCCGGATGTAGTTCTTAATGTGGCACTTCCATATCAGGACCTTACGATTATGGATGCATGTCTTGCATGTAAAGTTCCTTATGTTGATACTGCTAATTACGAGTGTGAGGATACAGACAATCCTGAGTGGAGAAAGGTATATGAGGAGAGATGCAAGCGTCTTGGATTTACAGCATATTTTGACTACTCATGGCAGTGGGCTTACAGAGAAAAATATAAAGAAGCCGGAATTACAGCACTTTTAGGAACTGGTTTTGATCCAGGTGTAACAAGCGTATTCACAGCTTATGCACAGAAACACTATTTTGATGAGATACATACAATTGATATATTAGACTGCAACGGCGGCGACCATGGATATCCGTTTGCAACTAACTTTAACCCGGAGATTAATCTTCGTGAGGTATCAGCACCCGGCTCATATTGGGAGGATGGTCACTGGGTTGAGATTCCTGCTATGTCAATAAAGAGAGAGTACAATTTTGAGGGAGTAGGAATGAAGGATATGTACCTGCTTCACCATGAGGAAATAGAGGCACTTGCTGCTAATATTCCGCATGTTAAGAGAATACGTTTCTTCATGACATTTGGACAGAGCTATCTTACACATATGAAATGCCTTGAGAATGTTGGAATGTTAAGAACTGACCCGGTTGAATTCAACGGACAGGAGATTGTTCCAATCCAGTTCTTAAAGGCACTTCTTCCAGACCCTGCTTCACTTGGACCAAGAACAGTAGGTAAGACTAATATTGGCTGTATCTTCACAGGTATCAAAGACGGCAAGGAGAAGAAGGTATATATTTACAATGTGTGCGACCATCAGGAATGTTACCGTGAGGTAGGTTCACAGGCTATTTCATATACAACAGGCGTACCTGCTATGATTGGTACAATGCTTGTTGCAAAGGGACTCTGGAATAAGCCGGGAGTATTCACAACAGATGAATTTGATCCGGATCCATACATGGATGCGCTTAATAAGTACGGTCTCCCATGGGTTGTCGATGAAAATCCTGTTTTAGTAGACTAAAAAGAGAGGTTAATTATGAGATTTGATGAGTTAAAGACACCGGCATATGTAATAGATGAAAAAATGCTTATTCATAATCTTGAGATACTTCATAAAGTGGAAGAAGATACCGGCTGCCACATACTGCTGGCGCAGAAAGCATTTTCAGCATATGCAGAATATCCGCTGATTGGAAAATATATAAGCGGAACTACGGCAAGTGGAATATATGAAGCCAGACTTGGTGCTGAGTGTATGGGAAAAGAAAATCATGTATTTGCACCGGCATTTACTGATGAGGATATGGATGAGCTTGTAAATATATGTGACCATGTTGTCTTTAACTCAGTTTCACAGTTAAAGAAGCATAAAGCCAGATGTATTGAGGCTGGAGTAAGCTTTGGACTTCGAGTTAATCCAGAGTTTTCTACACAGGGTGACCATGCAATATATGACCCATGCGCGCCGGGCAGCAGACTTGGAGTTACACTTAAGAACCTGAAAGCTGCACTTGAGGAAGAACCTGATGTGTTATCAGGTATGGAAGGAATACATTTTCATACATTATGTGAGCAGAATTCAGATGACTTAGAGGCAACATTAAAGGCTGTTGAAGAGAAATTCGGATTTCTCATGAAAGATATGAAGTGGGTTAATTTTGGCGGCGGACATCATATAACCCGTGAAGATTACGACATTGAAACTCTTGAAAAATGTATCAGTCATGTAAGAAGGAAATATGATGTACAGGTGTATGTTGAACCGGGGGAAGCTGTTGCACTTAATGCAGGATATCTTGTGACTACAGTGCTTGATAAGGTTGAAAATGGAATAACAACTCTTATACTTGATGCATCTGCAGCGTGTCATATGCCAGATGTACTGGAAATGCCATATACACCGCCTCTTCGTGGTGGATTGAAAATATCGGACATGGAAGATGAGTATGGAATTGATAAGGACATAGAGATTGATTTTGATATGGACGTAAAAGAAGGTATATGGAAACCGGCGAAGAATGGAAGATACAGATACAGACTGTCATCGTATACATGTCTTGCAGGAGATATCATAGGTGATTATCAATTCGGCAGGGAAATCAATGTCGGGGACAGACTTGTATTTGAAGATATGGCTATATATTCAATGGTTAAGAACAACACATTTAACGGAATCCCGCTGCCGGATATTGTAATTATGGATAGTGATGGAGAATGTAAGGTATGGAAGCATTTTGGCTATGAAGATTTCAAAGGGAGATTATAGATATGGATTATATTAACAGTACTCCGGCAGCAGATGGTTTTCGCATGCCTGCTGAATTTGAAAGACATCAGGGCTGCATTATGATATGGCCAGAAAGACCGGGCTCCTGGGCTTATGGAGCAAAGGCGGCTAAGAAAGCATTTGCACAGATAGCGTCTGTAATCAGTGAAAGCGAGCAGGTATACATGATTGTATCAGAAGGTAGAAAAGAGGAAGCAGCAAAGATGCTACCGGAAACGGTCAGGCTTGTAGTCATGGATACAGACGATGCATGGGCAAGAGATACAGGTCCTACATTCGTTGTGAGTGGAAATGTGGATACACCATATGAAGCGCGTGATTTGCGTGGAATTAACTGGGAATTTAATGCGTGGGGCGGAACATATGACGGACTGTACGCGGACTGGGACAATGACAACCTTGTAGCCGGACAGATTATGTCTTATCTTGGCTGTCAGGGATATAATGCAGCACCATTTGTTCTTGAAGGTGGTTCAATACATACAGATGGCGAAGGAACAATGCTTGTTACTGAAAGCTGTCTGTTGAGTAAGGGAAGAAATCCACAGCTTAGCAGGGAACAGATTGAGGATAAATTAAAGCAGTACTGCAATGTAAGCAAGATAATCTGGCTTCCCTGTGGAATATATAATGATGAGACTAACGAACATGTGGATAATGTATGCGCATTTACAGCACCGGGAGAGGTTGTACTTGCATGGACAGATGATGAGAATGACCCGCAGTACGAGATGAGCAAGGCTTGTCTTTCTGTTCTTGAGAATGTAACTGATGCCAAAGGAAGACACATTAAAGTAAGAAAAATGCTTATTCCTAAGAAACCTGTGTGCATAACTGAGGAAGAACTTAATGGCTTTGAATTTGAGGAAGGCGAGGACATGAGAGAAGCAGGCGAGCGTCTTGCTGCGTCTTATGTTAATTTCTATATTGCCAATGACTCAGTCATAGTGCCGCAATTTGATGACGAGGCGGACAGCCTTGCAATAAATGTGCTTAAAGAAGCATTTCCTGACAGAAAGATAGTCGGGATATATGCAAGAGATATAATAGTCGGTGGAGGCAATATCCACTGTATTACACAACAGATTCCGGAGGTAAAATAGTGTGAGAAATGTAAAGTATGCAGGCATACAGATGCAGTGTTCACGGTCGGTAGAAGAGAACATTGCAAAGGCAGATAAGATGGTTCGTGAAGCGGCAGCTAACGGTGCACAGATAATACTGCTTCCTGAGCTTTTTGAAAGACAGTATTTCTGTCAGGAGAGAAATTATGATTATTACGCATTTGCAACACCTGTTGATGAGAATCCGGCGGTGAAGCATTTTCAGAAGGTGGCAGCCGAGCTGCAGGTTGTGCTTCCAATAAGCTTTTATGAAAGAGATATAAATGTGTTCTATAACACTGTTGCAGTTATTGACGCAGATGGAAGTGTTCTTGGAATATACAGAAAAACACATATTCCTGATGACCATTATTATCAGGAAAAGTTCTATTTCACACCGGGAGATACAGGCTTTAAGGTGTGGGATACAAAATATGCCAGAATTGGAGTAGGAATATGCTGGGATCAGTGGTTTCCAGAGACAGCCAGAGGAATGGCAGTACAGGGAGCAGAAATTCTTTTCTATCCGACAGCGATTGGCTCAGAGCCGATTCTTGAGGTTGACAGCATGCCGCACTGGAGAAGATGTATGCAGGGACATTCAGCGTGCAATATAGTTCCTGTAGTAGCTGCCAACCGTATTGGTGAGGAGAAGGTTACACCATCTGAAGCTAATGGTTATCAGGAATCATCACTTGTATTCTATGGTTCTTCATTTGTAACAGATGCAACAGGCGAGATAGTGACACAGGCATCAAGAGACAAGGAAGAAATTGTCTATGGGGAATCCGACCTTGACGCAGATGCCGACCTTCGCGTGAGCTGGGGTCTGTTCAGGGACAGAAGACCAGAAATCTATAAAAGTATCAGATAAAATAAGCCAGTTAATCTTAATTGCTAGATTAACTGGCTTTAATATTACTAGTATGGTGTTAGTTCTCATTAGCGATAGCAGCTTCTGCTCTTTCTAAATCCTCTTTAGTGTACCTGGTTAATATCTGTTCTCTGGTTATGCCGAATTCTAGCATGGAGATGATAGAGTTGACTTTTTCGGAATCGATACCTTCTTTCATACCTTTGCTTTCACATTCAGCCTGAAATCGTTTCATTGCTTCACACATATTGACAGTCCCTCCTTGTTCAGTATCTGTACATAAGTCCATAAGCTTTGGAACTGAGGTTATGTTACATATCAGTTCCATTACATCAATATCTACATTGCGGGATTCATATTCACGATATATTGAATCGAAATCATCATTATATATGTTCCTTATAATATTAAACACATCTCTTACATCTTCATTATAAAATGTATATTTATCAGAATCAAGTATCTGGACAAGATTTAATTTGTAGTCAGAGAAGTATTCCTTGATATTATTAGACATAGAAATCATCATGTCAGACAAGCAGGTAGGACCATCCCATAACGACTCACCATAGTAAAGAACGATTGTTATTATAGGGTGGAAGCGGTCGGACTTGTTAATCCCAGACAGAAATTCTTCAGGAGAACAGAAAGAATCCTTATTCAGCTTATGATGTTTTTTGATATCATTATATTCTTTTATGTAGCCGAGTGCATCATAAGTCATAGTTCTTAGAGGCATGGCATAATGGGTCTTGTCTTGAATCTCAAGACCAAGAATATTGAACTCTACGCCGTCTGACATCTTCTTTACAACATCTCTGTTTCTGGTAATAGATTCATTGTAACTCTTAGACTGGATAGTAGCAGAAACATCAGTGTCCATCTCAGTAAGCTTGTTGGGCTTAAGCACCTGTTTACCATTAAAGACGGTAGCATTGAAAAGGTCTGCAAAATGTTCATTATCACGCCAGAATGTCTTAAGGGTGACATCTTTCTGATGTGTATTAGTGTTGTTATAGTTCATAAATCGCCTTTCGTAGGAATTTTATTTTTTAAAAATGATGCATCAGTAACGAATGTATAATAACAATACTAATAAAATATGTCAATAGCATTTTAAATAATATATTATAAAAATATATAAATTATTTGGATTGATAATTATACAACATCTATTATAATTGCATATTCTGCATGATTAATAGACTGTCATCCGTGAATACGATAGTTATCATAACCTAAGTTACAACCGGTCAGCTGGAAACAAAACGGTTATAAAACGGGTGTTTATTTACTATATTTTGGTTGACTAATGGATATACAACTCTTATAATGAGTATAGAAATTATATTTAATCATGTACGGATACTCATGTTTTGATTGGAGATGGTTATATGACAATTAATGAGATGAAAGAGAAGAAGAAGGAAAAAGGATATTCATATGCCAAGATAGCTGAATTGTCTGGGGTGCCTCTGGGAACAGTGCAGAAGATTTTTTCTGGGGAAACAGAGAGTCCGCGATATGACACTCTTACAGCACTTGAGCAGGTTTTTAATGAACAGTTGGAAGTAAGGGAGCCGGGTGGATTATATAAGGCAAGAAAGAATGGTGAATACACTATTGATGATTACAGGGCACTGCCTGATGAACAGAGAGTGGAGCTGATTGACGGATACTTTTACGATATGGCTTCGCCTACTTTTGGACATCAGTCAATTGGTGGAGAGATTCACAGGCAGATTGCTAATTATATTATGGAACATGGTGGAAACTGCCGTCCATTTATAGCACCTGTAGATGTACAGCTTGATTGTGATGAGAGGACTATGGTTCAGCCGGACGTAGGAATAGTATGCGATACATCTAAGATTAAGAGATTTGGTATATATGGTGCACCGGATTTTGTCGTGGAGGTCGTTTCTTCGTCTACCAAGAAGAAGGATTATGCATTGAAGCTTTCCAAGTATATGGAGGCCGGAGTGCGTGAATACTGGATACTGGACTTTGTGCAGGAGAAGGTCCTTGTGTATTTCTTTGAGAGTGATGTATATCCGGTGATATATGGATTTGATAAGCCGGTTCCGGTGAATATATATAATGGAGAACTTAAGATTGATTTTACCAATATTGCGAGATGGCTTAAAGAAGGCATGGAATAAAACTTGGAGAAAGGAAATGATATGGCACATAGTAATCCGATAACAATCGGCATGCTGGCACATGTTGATGCAGGAAAGACGACGCTGTCAGAGGCGATACTATATAGTGCGGGAAGCATAAGAAAATTAGGACGAGTTGATAATCAGGATACATTTCTTGATACAGGGGATATGGAGAGAGCAAGAGGAATCACCATATTCTCAAAGCAGGCGGCTTATAATTATAACGGAAGTTCATACACGCTGCTTGATACACCAGGGCATGTTGATTTTTCGGCTGAGACAGAGAGAACGTTGTGGGTGCTTGACGCAGCGGTTCTTGTAATAAGCGGAATGGACGGAGTACAGGGACATACCGAGACGCTGTGGAGTCTGCTTAAAAGACTTGGAATTCCGGTATTTATATTTGTCAATAAGATGGACCAGCAGGGAACGAACAGGGCAAGAATTATGGAGCAGCTAAAGAACAGGCTGTCAGAGTCATGCGTGGATTTTAATAATATAGATTACGAAGAAGTTGCAATGTGCCATGAAGAGGCACTTGAGCAGTTTCTTGAATCTGCACATGTTGATGATGCCCTTATGAGCCGCATGATTATGGAACGAAAAATGTTTCCTGTATATTTTGGTTCGGCACTCAGAATGAACGGAGTAGAGGAACTTATAAATGGAATTGATACATATGTAAGCTGTCCTGATTACGGCGAAGAGTTCTCGGCAAAGGTGTATAAGATTACAAGAGATGACAGAGGAGAAAGACTTACACATCTTAAAGTATGCGGTGGTTCTTTAAAATCAAAAATGCTTATTGGCAATGAGAAGGTCAACCAGATAAGAGTCTATGCAGGAGATAAATTTACAAGCATTAATGAAGCAGTTGCCGGAACTGTCTGTGCTGTGACAGGACTTTCAGAGACTAAGGCAGGTCAGTTTATTGGAGCAGGCGGAGAGGATAATATACCTGTGCTTGAGCCGGTACTTAATTACAAGCTTAATCTTCCGGCAGGGACAGATCCGGTGGCACTTCTTTCAAAGCTTCGTACACTAGAGGAGGAAGAACCTGAGCTTCATGTTGAATGGGATGAGAACTTCAAAGAAATACATGTAAGCGTAATGGGTCCGGTGCTTATCGAGGTGCTGACCAATATTATCAGGACAAGATTTGGTGTAGATGTAACATTTGGTGAAGGAAGCATTGTATATAAAGAGACAATTAAGAATAAGGCGTATGGTATTGGACATTTCGAGCCTTTAAGACATTATGCGGAGGTTCATCTGCTGCTTGAACCGGGAGAGCCGGGAAGTGGCATGAGATACGAATGTCATTGCAGTGAGGATATACTTGATAAGAACTGGCAGAGGCATGTGTATACACATTTGTGTGAAAAAATGCATAGAGGAGTGCTTACAGGTTCTGAACTCACGGACATGAAGATTACGCTGGTTGCAGGAAGGGCGCATCCAAAGCATACGGAAGGCGGAGATTTCAGGCAGGCAACCTACAGAGCTGTAAGGCAGGGGCTTATGCAGGCAGAATCAATATTGTTAGAGCCATTCTATGCGTTTTCACTTGAGGTGAAGAGAGATTATGTCGGCAGGGCAATGACAGACTTCGAGAGAATGGGTGCAGCATTTAACATGCATGAGGCTGATGGTGATAATGTTGTTATCATAGGTGAAGGTCCGGTTTCAGTGATTGGCAACTATCAGGCAGAGGTTAATGCCTATACCAAGGGAACAGGCAGGCTTGCACTTAAGATGGCAGGCTACAGACCATGCCATAATACAGAAGAGGTTATTGAAAAATTCGGCTATGAGCCTGAGCGTGATACAAGAAACCCGGTAGATTCAGTATTCTGTGCAGGCGGTTCGGGATATGTTGTGCCGTGGAATGAAGTAAGAGAGCATGCACATGTCGAGATAGCCGTGACGGATTCTGGGGTTGCCGGTGGACAGTCTGACAGGGAGGTCAAGCTTACGGCAAAGCAGGCTTCAAGAACAGTGTCTGACGAGTGGATTGGAACAGACGAGGTAGACAGAATCTTGAATGAAACATATTTTTCTAACAGCAGAGGCGATAATGAAAGAAGAAAGTTATCGAAAAGAAAAGCTGACACAGCAGTTGGAAGATATGTTACAGGCGGTAATGCCAATGTTAAAAACTCTCCTAAAGCACCTGAATATAATCCAGATAAGAAGAGTTTTCTTCTTGTTGACGGATATAATATAATACATGCATTTAAGGAGCTATCAGAGCTTGCACAGGTCAATCTTGACAGTGCAAGAGGCAGGCTGCTTGATATACTGTGTAATTACCAGGCGATGAAGGGATGCGAACTGATTGCGGTATTTGACGCATATAGAGTGCCGGGACATGATGAGGAGTTTATTGATTTTCATAATATTCATGTGGTATTTACGAAGACAGCGGAAACTGCTGACCATTATATAGAAAAATTTGCACATGAGAATGGAAAGAAATATAATGTAACGGTGGCAACATCAGATGGTGTAGAACAGGTAATTATAAGAGGACAGGGATGCCTGCTTATATCTGCCAGAGAGTTCGAGAAAGAGATAGCTGCGATGGAGGAACACCTCCGCGAAAACTACCTTAATAAGACATATTGATGATAACACATATATTTAAAACGAGGTGACATACGATGAGTACATTATGGGTTGTTGGTGATTCAACATTAAGCTCTTTTGATGACAAATACTATTATCCAAGATATGGATACGGAACCAAGCTTGGCTGTTATCTTAACAGCAAGGTGCAGGTTAATAATCTTGCACTTTCAGGAAGAAGCAGCTTAAGCTTTACTAAGGAAGAGAATTATAAGGAACTTCTTGCAGGCATGAAAGCAGGAGATTTTCTTATAATCGGATTTGGACATAATGATGAGAAAACAGAGGCAGGAAGATATACAAGCCCGATAGGCGGCAGGGATAAGAAAGGCACATTTGCAGCATCATTATATGACAATTATATTAAGCCGGCACTTGATGTTTCATGTACACCAATACTGTGTACACCTATTGTAAGAAGAACTGCAACAGGAGAGTGGACAAGGCAGGAGCTTCACATAACTGATGACGCTGCACAGTTTAAGGGAGGGGATTATTCACAGGCAGTCCGTGACCTTGCAAGAGACCTTGGAATCGTCTGTGTTGATATGACTGAAAAGACAAAGGCTTTATATGATAAGTTAGGACCAGAAGAGACAATTTATCTTCACGCATGGCCATCTAATAAAGAAGTAAGTGTTGACAATACACACACTAATATATGGGGCGGCAGGGTTAATGCTTTTCTTGTTATGCAGGAGCTTGAAAAGGCTGGAATATCAGGACTTTCAGAGAATATAGTTAATATAAGGGCAGATGAACCGCTTCCAGACAAGAACAGATATCTTGAAAAAAATGCTTCATACAAGCCGGTAGTGTTCAGCGATGAACTTACTGACAGTAAGAACTTTAAAGATGCATATGGATTCAAAGGCACAGTATTCGGTGATGTTACAACTCTGCCAACGGAATCTGATAATTATATAATTGAAGAAGTTCCAGGGGGAATACACATCGCGGTTAAGAATAATGATGGCAAGATATCTGCTGTTACAGACGGAATTGCAATGTATTATAAGAAAATTCCTGTAAATGTGAACTTTACCCTTAAGGCTAAGATGACAATTAATGATTATTTCTATAACAATCAGGTGTCATTTGGGCTTATGGTAAGAGATGACATGTATATTGATAAGAAAATGCCAGATGTACTTGGCGATTATGTAGCGGCAGCACCACTTAACCTTACTTATAAAGACCAGGCATGGAGCTGTTTTGCAAGAAAGAACAGCGAACTTATGCAGGGAAGCGTGATAGGAAGAGAACTTAAACCGGGTGATACAGTAGAAGTATGCATAAAGTCTAATCCGGACGGATATGCAGTAAAATTAGGCGATGGAGAGTTCTTAACAGGCGGATTTGATTTTAAGCTGACAGCCGTAGACCCTAAGCATGTATACGCAGGATTCTTCGTTTCGAGAAATGCGGATGTTACATTTACGGATATAGAATATACAGAGAATTAATACAATTTTTATATATGATTGTATTTAATTTTACATAGGAAAATGTTACAATTACATCAGAAATATCGTGAAAAAATAGCGTTGACGCGGAAATGAGGCATATTATGAAACTAACATTTTTAGGCGCGGATCATGAGGTAACAGGAAGCTGTCATTTCTTACAGGCGGCAGGTCTTAATATTCTTGTAGACTGCGGTATGGAACAGGGCAATGATGTATATGAAAACCAGGAACTTCCTATTGCAGCATCTGATGTGGATTGCATATTGCTGACGCATGCACACATTGACCATTCAGGTCTTATTCCTCTTATGTATGTGAATGGATTCAGGGGACAGGTGTATTCAACATCAGCTACGGCACAGCTGTGTGAGATAATGTTAAGAGACAGCGCACATATTCAGATGTTTGAAGCTGAATGGAGAAACCGGAAGGCTGCCAGATCAGGAGGAAAACTCAAGGAATTTGTTCCACTGTATGATATGGATGCAGCAGTTAATGTCTGCAAGCAGTTCGTAGGCTGTGAGTATGACAGGGTATATGATATTGCAGAAGGAATTAAGATTAGATTCACAGATGTTGGACATCTGCTTGGTTCAGCGAGTATCGAGGTATGGGCAACAGAGAAGACAGAGAATGGTGATGTAACAGAGAAGATTGTGTTTTCGGGTGATATAGGTAATATTAACAAGCCGATAATTAAAGACCCGAAGCATGTCAGGGATGCCGACTATGTAGTTATGGAGTCAACTTATGGTAACAGAAGCCACGGAGGAACTCCTAATTATGTGGAAGATTTAACTGATATATTTAAGAGAACATTTGAAAGAGGCGGTAATGTTGTTATTCCGTCCTTTGCAGTAGGAAGAACTCAGGAACTGCTTTATATCATAAGAAAGATTAAAGAAGATAATCTCGTTGGCAGAGATTTTGATGTATATATGGATAGTCCACTTGCTATTGAAGCGACGAACATATTTATTAAGAATGTGGAGAGCTGCTTTGATGATGAGGCAGTAGAACTTGTAAGAAAGGGGATTAATCCGCTTTCATTTCCAGGACTTAAGTATGCAACTACGGGTGATGAATCAAAGCAGATTAACTTTGATCCTAATCCTAAGGTTATTATTTCTTCATCAGGTATGTGTGAAGCGGGAAGAATAAGACATCACCTGAAGCATAATTTGTGGAGACCAGAGTGTACAATTGTATTTGTCGGTTATCAGGCTGTTGGAACAACAGGCCGTATAATAGTTGATGGTGCAGAGGAGATTAAACTTTTTGGCGAACCGATACAGATAAAGGCAGAGATTGTACAGCTTAAGGGTTCAAGTGGTCATGCTGATAAAGATGGGCTTCTTTGTTGGATTAATGCATTTGACACAAAGCCTAAAAAGGTGTTTGTTGTGCATGGCGAAGACAGTGTGTGTGACGAGTTTACGGAATGCCTTAAAGAAGAATATGGTTATGATGCCATGGCACCATATACAGGCGGAAGTTATGACCTTATTGCAGACAGAGTTATCTCTGAAGGTGTTAAGGAAAGAAAGACTAGAAGAACGACGAGTACACAGCGTGGTAAAACTGTATTTGACAGACTTGTTGCTGCTGGAAAGCGCCTCATGACAGTTATTACACACAATGAGGGTGGTACGAATAAAGATCTGGCTAAGTTTACAGATCAGATTAATGCATTATGTGATAAATGGGACAGGTGATTATGATGAAGATGCTGTTTGTTTTTAATCCAAACTCAGGAAAAGCTCAGATTAAGAATCAGCTGATGAAGATAATACAGGTGTTTTCTAAGGCTGGATATGAGATTACTGTATATCCGACTAAGGCACCGCTTGATGGCTATCAACACATTTTAGATAATGAAGGCAGGTATGATGTCATAACATGTAGTGGTGGAGATGGTACTCTTAATGAAACGGTTGCGGCTGTTCTTAAGTATAAAGGAGAGAAGCCGCCGATAGGGTATATTCCTAGTGGAACAACGAATGATTTTGCTGCGAGTCTGGGAATTCCAAGAAATATGACGAAGGCCGCTGTTAATATAGCAAAGGGTAAACGTTTTCCTTGTGATGTAGGAATTGTAAATGGAGAACGCTCATTTAATTATGTTGCTGCATTTGGGGCGTTTACAAGGGTTTCTTATGGAACTCCACAGAATCTTAAGAATGTACTTGGGCATCAGGCTTATGTAATTGAAGCGGTCAGAAGCTTATCAACTATTAAACCACAGTATATGCGTGTATATTCTGAGGAGATGAATGTTGAGGGCAATTTTGTATATGGAATGATAAGCAATACAGATTCAGTTGGTGGAATAAAGAATCTTACCGGCAATGATGTTAATCTGCAGGATGGATTATTTGAAGTTACCTTGATAAGAGAACTTAACAATCCTATAGCAGTCCAATCGCTTATTAATGCTTTTATAACTAAAGATCTTAGCAAATGTGACTGGGTATGTACATGGAAGACCAAGTCTGTAAGGTTTGAATCACCACAGCCTGTATCATGGACACTTGATGGTGAATATGGTGGAGAACATACAGAAATACAGTTTTCTGTTAAGGAGAGAGCAGTTGATTTCCTGATAGGAGGAGTACCTGTTAATAACTAATTGATAATCATTAATAATATAAAGTGATAAAACCTTGTAAATTAATATGCAGGGTTTTGTCACTTTATTTTTTTACTAATTTTATACAGATAGGTAAAAATCAGACACAACTTAGATACAATTTGGCTGTTTTGCTTAAGAACAAGTAGAAATTAAACAAAAATAAGATGATAATAAATGTAGATAACAATGTGTTTTAAGAAACAATACTGCGATAATTTTAATAATTATCAGACAATTACAAATAAATATGATAATAGTTATACTATCAGACAATTAGAGCGAAAAAATATTTACAAAACCTATAAAACAGGAGTATATTATGTGCAAACAAAGCTTTAGAATATACGAAAGGATGATTAGACTTATGGAAAATGAAATCAAACAGCCTGGTCTTTACAGATCTGAACTTGAGCATGATGCCTGTGGTATCGGAGCTATTGTAAGTATTAATGGAATTAAGACACATCAGACAGTATCTGATGCTTTAAGCATTGTAGAAAATCTTGAGCATAGAGCTGGTAAAGATGCAGAAGGAAAGACTGGTGATGGTGTTGGTATCCTTCTTCAGATATCACACAAATTCTTTAAGAAAGCCGTAAAGCCATTAGGAATTGAGCTTGGAGATGAGCGCGATTATGGCGTTGGAATGTTTTTCTTCCCACAGGATGAACTGGCAAGAAACAGAGCCAAGAAGATGTTCGAAATCATTGTTGAGAAGGAAGGACTTGAGTTCTTAGGTTGGAGAGATGTTCCAACATTTCCTAATGTCCTTGGTAAAAAGGCAGTTGACTGTATGCCATATATCATGCAGGGATTTGTAAAAAGACCTGCCAATGCAGCTAAAGGAATTGAGTTCGACAGAAGACTTTATGTTGCAAGACGAGTATTTGAGCAGACAGCAGAAGATACAACTTACGTATGTTCATTATCAAGCAGAACGATTGTATACAAAGGTATGTTCCTTGTAGGACAGCTTCGTCAGTTCTTTGGTGACCTTGAAAATCCTGATTATGAGTCAGCTATTGCACTGGTTCATTCAAGATTCTCAACTAACACTAACCCAAGCTGGGAGAGAGCTCATCCTAACAGATTCATGGTACATAATGGTGAGATTAATACTATCAAGGGTAATGCCGACAGAATGTTAGCAAGAGAAGAGACAATGACATCTCCATATCTTGAAGATGAGATGTCAAAGATTACTCCGGTTGTTAATACTAACGGTTCAGATTCAGCGATGTTAGATAACACACTTGAGTTCTTTGTTATGAACGGCATGCCGCTTCCACTTGCTGTTATGATTACAATTCCTGAGCCTTGGATTAACAATGGTGCAATGGCACAGGAGAAGAAGGATTTCTACCAGTATTATGCAACAATGATGGAGCCTTGGGATGGTCCAGCTTCTATCGCATTTACAGATGGAGATTACTTTGGAGCAGTGCTTGACCGTAATGGTCTTCGTCCTTCAAGATATTATATCACTAACGATGGTTATCTTATTCTTTCTTCAGAGGTTGGTGCACTTCCAATCCCAGAGAGCAGAATCAAGTTAAAGGACAGATTAAGACCTGGTAAAATGCTTCTTATAGATACCGTTAAGGGTGAACTTATAGAGGATGATAAGCTTAAGGAAGAGTATGCAACTAAGAATCCTTATGGTGAGTGGCTTGACAGTAATCTTATCCAGCTTAAGGATTTAAAGATTCCTAACAAGAAGGTTCCTGTTCATACTAAGGAAGAAAGAGCAAGACTCCAGAAAGCATTTGGTTATACATACGAGGACTTCAAGACTTCAATACTTCCTATGGCGCTTAATGGAACAGAGCAGACAGGAGCAATGGGTATTGATACACCACTTGCAGTACTTTCTAACAAGCATCAGCCACTGTTTAATTATTTCAAACAGTTATTTGCACAGGTTACTAACCCACCAATTGATTCAATAAGAGAGAAGGTTGTTACATCAACAACTGTTTATCTTGGAACAGAGGGTAATATTCTTGAGGAAAAGGCTGAAAACTGCAAACAGTTAAGAATTAATGATCCAATCCTTACTAACACAGACCTTCTTAAGATTAAGAATATGAATGTTGAAGGATTTAAGGTAGAGACTATTCCTATTATATATTATAAGAACACTTCACTTGAAAGAGCTATCGACCACTTATTTGTTGAGGTTGACAGAGCACACAGAGAAGGTGCTAATATTATTATTCTTTCAGACAGAGGTGTTGATGAGAACCATGTTGCTATTCCTTCATTACTTGCGGTTGCTGCATTACAGCAGTATCTTGTACAGACTAAGAAGAGAACAAGCATGGCTGTAATCTTAGAGAGTGGTGAGCCAAGAGATGTCCATCATTTTGCAACTCTTCTTGGATATGGTGCTTCTGCAATTAACCCATATCTTGCACAGGAGAGTATTCAGGAGCTTATCGACCTTAATATGCTTGACAAGGATTATTATGCAGCAGTTGATGACTACAATAAGGCAATTATCACAGGTATTGTTAAGATTGCTGCCAAGATGGGTATTTCAACAATCCAGTCATATCAGGGTGCTAAGATATTTGAGGCAATTGGAATTAATTCAGATGTTATAGATAAATACTTTAAGGGTACAGTTTCAAGAATTGAAGGTGTGTCACTAAAGGATATTCAGGAAGATGTTGAGACACTTCACTCTAAGGCATTTGATCCACTTGGACTTTCTACAGATACTACTCTTGACAGCTCAGGCGCTCATAAGATGAGAAGCGGCAAGGAAGAACATCTGTATAACCCACAGACAATACATTTGTTACAGCTTGCTACAAGAACAGGAGATTATAAGACATTTAAGGAATATACAGCTCTTGTTAATAAGGAAGAGGGCGTTAAGAACTTAAGAGGTCTTATGAACATTAAGTTCCCTAAGAAGGGAATCAGCATTGATGAGGTTGAAAGTGTTGATTCTATCGTAAGAAGATTCAAGACTGGTGCTATGTCATATGGTTCAATATCAAGAGAGGCACATGAAACTATGGCTATTGCCATGAACATGCTTCATGGTAAGTCTAACTCAGGTGAAGGTGGAGAGGACATTGACAGATTAAAGGTTGGTCCGGATGGTCTTAACAGATGCTCTGCAATCAAGCAGGTTGCATCAGGAAGATTTGGCGTTACTTCAAGATACCTTGTAAGCGCACAGGAGATTCAGATTAAGATGGCACAGGGCGCTAAGCCGGGTGAAGGTGGACATCTTCCAGGAAAGAAGGTGTATCCTTGGATTGCAAAGACTCGTCTTTCAACTCCGGGTGTTGCACTTATTTCACCACCACCACATCATGATATATATTCAATTGAGGATCTGGCACAGCTTATATACGACCTTAAGAATGCTAACAAGAATGCAAGAATATCAGTCAAGCTTGTTTCAGAAGCTGGTGTTGGTACAGTTGCATCAGGTGTTGCCAAGGCGGGCGCACAGGTAATTCTTATTTCTGGTTATGACGGAGGTACTGGTGCAGCTCCAAGAAGCTCTATACATAATGCCGGACTTCCTTGGGAATTAGGTCTTGCAGAGGCTCATCAGACACTTACAATGAACGGACTCCGTAATAAGGTTATTATTGAGACAGATGGTAAGTTAATGAGCGGAAGAGACGTTGCTATCGCAGCAATGCTTGGTGCAGAGGAATTCGGATTTGCAACAGCTCCACTTGTAACTATGGGCTGCGTAATGATGAGAGTATGTAATCTTGATACATGCCCTGTTGGTGTTGCAACACAGAATCCTGAGCTTCGTAAGAGATTCACAGGTAAGCCTGAATATGTTGTTAATTTCATGAGATTCATTGCACAGGAACTCCGTGAAATAATGGCTGACTTAGGAATTAAGACACTTGATGAACTGGTAGGAAGAACAGATTTGCTTGAGCAGAAGAATGTTGCCAAGAGCGGACGTTCAGCAGAGGTTGATTTATCACAGATTCTTGATAATCCATATGTTAAGCAGACAAAGATACATTATGATAAGAAAAATGTATTTGATTTCGAACTTGAGAAGACAGTTGATGAAAAGATTTTACTTAAGAAGTTTGAATCTGCCATGGAGACAGGAAGCAAGAGAAGTCTTGAAATCGATGTTGCCAATACAGACCGTACATTAGGAACACTTCTTGGTGCTGAGATTACAAGAAGATTTGATGATAAGCTTGATGATGATACATATACAGTAAAATGTAATGGCGCAGGCGGACAGAGCTTTGGTGCATTTATCCCTAAGGGACTTACACTTGAACTTGTAGGTGATAGTAACGATTACTTTGGTAAGGGACTTTCAGGTGGAAAGCTTATTGTATATCCACCAACAGGAAGTACTTATAAGGAAGACGAGAATATCATCATCGGTAATGTTGCATTATATGGTGCTACAAGTGGTAAGGCGTTCATCAATGGTGTTGCCGGAGAAAGATTCTGTGTAAGAAATTCAGGTGCAACAGCAGTTGTTGAGGGAACTGGTGACCACGGCTGTGAATATATGACAGGTGGTATAGTAGTAGTATTAGGCAAGACTGGCAAGAACTTTGCTGCTGGTATGAGCGGTGGTATTGCTTATGTTCTTGATGAAGATACAACTCTTTACAAGAAAGTTAATAAGCAGCTCGTTTCAATGGAAGCAGTTTCTAACAAATATGATGTCCTTGAGTTAAAGCAGCTTATAACAGAACATGTTGCTTACACTAATTCTAAGAAGGGCAAGGAAATACTTGATAACTTCGGAGAATATCTTCCTAAGTTCAAGAAAATCATGCCACATGATTATAAGAAGATGCTTAACATGATAGTACAGATGGAAGAAAAAGGACTTAGCAGCGAACAGGCTCAGATAGAAGCATTCTATGCGGCTACCAAGTAGGGTGCGCAAGATGTAGAAAAAGGACAGTGCAGGTTTACCTGCAGCTGTACTTGTTCTGTATCTTGCATAGGCGACGCAGTCGCGACTGACAAAAGCGAAGCTTTTGGAAGTGCACCCGTAGGGACAGTGCAAGTTTATAACATACATGAAAGGAGCTAACCATGGGAAAGCCAACAGGATTTTTAGACTATGAAAGAGTTGAAGCCACAGCGGTTTCACCTAAGGAAAGAATAAAGAATTTTAATGAATTTCATACACCTCTGTCAGAAGATGAGCAGAGAAAGCAGAGTTCACGCTGCATGGACTGTGGCGTGCCATTCTGCCAGTCTGGTATGACAATAAAGGGAATGACTAGCGGATGTCCTCTTAATAATCTTATTCCGGAATGGAATGATCTTCTTTACACAGGAAACTGGGAACAGGCATATCACAGGTTACATAAGACAAGTAACTTCCCTGAATTTACAAGCCGTGTGTGTCCTGCACTCTGTGAGAAAGCATGTACATGCGGACTTAATGGCAAGGCAGTATGTACCAAAGAGAATGAAATGGCAATCATTGAACATGCATATGCCAAAGGTTATGCGAAAGCAAATCCTCCTAAGGTAAGAACTAAGAAGAGAATTGCTGTAGTAGGTTCAGGCCCTGCCGGACTTGCTGTAGCAGACCAGTTAAATCAGAGAGGACACAGTGTTACTGTATATGAAAGAGCTGACCGTATCGGTGGACTTTTAAGATATGGCATTCCTAATATGAAGCTTGAAAAGCATATAATTGACAGAAAGCTTGATATTATGAAGGAAGAAGGCATTGAGTTCGTAACTAATGCAAATGTTGGTGAGAACATTAAGGCTAAGAAGCTTATGGCAGATTATGATGCTGTAGTACTTGCGTGTGGTGCTGCTAATCCAAGAGATATCAATGCTCCTGGAAGAGATGCCAATGGAATATACTTTGCAGTAGATTTCCTTACAGCAACTACAAAGAGTCTTCTTGATTCAGGACTTAAGGATGGCAGATACATTTCTGCAAAGGATAAAAATGTTATCGTTATCGGTGGTGGTGATACAGGTAATGACTGTGTCGGAACATGTATAAGACACGGCTGTAAGTCGGTAACACAGCTTGAGATGATGCCAAAAGCACCAGATGAGCGTGCGGAGAACAATCCTTGGCCACAGTGGCCTTTAGTCTGCAAGACAGATTACGGTCAGGAAGAAGCAATTGCAGTATTCGGACATGATCCAAGAATATATACAACTACAGTTAAGGAATTCAAGAAGGATAAGAAGGGTAATCTTACAAGTGTTGTTACAGTAAAGCTTGAGTCTAAGACTGATGAAAAGACAGGAAGAAGAATGATGGTCCCTGTGGAGGGAACAGAAGCAGAGCTTCCATGTGAGTTTGTACTGATAGCAGCAGGTTTCCTGGGTTCACAGAAATATGTCACAGACGCATTTGGAGTTGAACTTACAGAGAGAACTAATGTAAAGACAGCAGCAGACGGATTTGAAACAAGTGTATCGGGTGTATTTACAGCAGGAGATATGCATACAGGACAGTCACTCGTTGTGAAAGCTATAAGACAGGGAAGAGACTGTGCAAGAGCAGTTGATTACTACCTTATGGGATATACTAATCTCTAATTTATGATTATCAGAATATGGCATGGATGATATGAAACGGCTTAGATAAGCGTTTTCTGTGGCATCCGTGCCATATTTTAGTCTTAGTTAATGGTTGTTTTTATAAGTTTTATGGTGTATATTAGTCTCTGATATGGGAATTACAATATGAGGAAGCGGAGGAGATAATATGCTGACAGTGATGATTCTTTTGGATTCTGTGGAGAAGGTTCAAAGGTTTGTAAGTACAATTAGTAAGTACTCATGTGGGTTTGATGTTGAATCAGGATATAGCTGTGTTGATGGCAAATCATTAGTTGGTTTGTTCAGTCTGGATATCAGTAAACCATTACAGCTTACAATTAATGACGGAGAAGGCGAGATTGAGGATGTATTAAGGGATATACAGGAGTTCATGGAATACTAATTAAATATATCAGGAGAATAATAAGTTGAAGAAATTACTAGCAGTTATACTTTCGGTTATTATGGTATTTTCATTTGCGGCATGTGCAGGAAAATCAGCTAATAACGAAGGTGAGAGTCAGACAGAAGAGACAACAACAATAAGAATCGGAGCTATGGCAGGGCCTACAGCGATGGGAATGGTTAAGCTGCGTAAAGATTCAGAGAATGGCAATACTAAGAACACATATGCATTTGAAGATTTTGCTACAGATGCATCTGCATTTGTAACACCACTTGCAACCGGAGAGATAGATATAGCAGCTGTACCATCTAATCTTGCAGCTAATATATATAATAAGACGGAAGGTAAGGTTCAGGTTGTTGCTGTTAATACACTTGGAGTTCTTAATCTTGTAGAGAGAGGCAACAATGTCAACAGTATCAGCGACCTTAAGGGTAAGACTATATATGCTACAGGAATGGGTGCAGTGCCGGAATATACCATAAGATATATTCTTTCAGGTAACGGACTTGATGCCGACAAAGATGTTAATATTGTGTGGTGTTCAGATACAACAGAAGCACTTTCTAAGTTAAAGTCAGAAGATGGTGCAATTGCTGTTCTTCCACAACCTTTTGTTACAGCAGCAAGTGCCCAGATTAGTGGTTTAAGAGTTGTTATGGATCTTAATGAAGCATGGGAGAAGATTAATAATAATTCTAAGATTGTTACAGGTGTAATTGTTGTAAGAAAAGAATTTGCTGAAAAATATCCAGAACAGCTTAAGAAGTTCATTGATGAATATAACGAAAGTGTTGCATATACTTCAAGCAATATTGATGAGACAGCACAGCTTATTGCTGAGTATGGAATTGTTGCATCAGAAGCAATAGCTAAGAAGGCTCTTCCTAAGTGCCATATTGTATGTTATATTAATAATAACATGAGAAGTGCACTTGAAGGGTTCTTACAGGTGTTATATGACCAGAATCCTAAGTCGGTAGGTGGCAGTATGCCGAAAGATGATTTCTATTATGAATATTAATAAGAAGATATTAAATGTAATATATAAAGTGCTGGCAGTTATGCTGGCACTTATTTTATGGGAAATAGCTGCGCTAAAGATTGATTCATCAATAATATTAGTGACACCGGTACAGGTGCTTGGCAGATTATTTACTATATGGCATGAGCCGGATTTTGCAGGAACTGTGTGGTTTACAATGTATCATATTGTCGTTGGATTTCTCTCAGGATTATTGTGCGGAATTATATGTGCAGTGCTTGCATATATATGTAGGCCTGTTGAATATATTCTGTGGCCGTGGATGGTTACAATTAAGGCAGTACCAGTTGCGTCTTTTGTGGTTATATGTCTTATATGGTTTACGGCAAAGAACCTGTCGGTGTTCATTGCATTTTTAATAGTTGTACCTGTTATATATCAGAATACGCTTACCGGACTTAGAAGTACTGATAAAGGCATTAGGGAAATGGCAGATGTATTTCATATTCCTTGGATTCGCAGAATACGTTATATTATGATGCCACAGATTTCACCTTATCTTATATCAGCAGGAAGAGTTACTGCTGGCATGGCTTGGAAAGCAGGAGTGGCAGCAGAGATTATCGGAATGCCCAAAGGTTCTGTTGGACAAATGCTTTATATGTCGAAAATATATCTTGATACGGATGATTTGCTGGCGTGGACGGTTATAATTGTTGTATTGAGTGTGATATTTGAAAAACTTGTTGTGCTTGCTTTAAAAGCAGTACTAAAAAAATAGCGTTGACAATGTGAATATTGCCAGCGCTATTTTTGCGTTAATTTTATTTGTGCATTGAAAATGCTGTTAAGTCATATTTACTTAAGTTGTCTGAAACATTACGGTCGTCTGCTTCGGCGAGCAGCTTGTCACGGTCTTTGGCAGCAAGAACAGGATTCTTTCCGCTTCTGTGACGGCTTGGTCCACCAACACAGCCGCCTTCACATACCATTCCCTCAATGAAATCTGCAGGGAGTTTTCCTACTTTAAGAAGTGTAAGTGCTTTCTTACATTCGGTAGCACCTGAACATTTTTCTATATTGAATTTATCAGGGTCAGCACCTGCTTCACGCATACACTGTGCAACAGCAGCGGAAACACCGCCTCCGTTACCGAATCTTTTACCATATATGCTTGCCTGCTGGTCGCTGTTTTCCTCAGGCTCAAGAACTATCTCTTTAGCTCGCATCATTGCTCTGAATTCACCGATTGTAAGTACGAAATCAGCATTTCCCTGACCCTTATATTCCTGCTTTTCATTCTTCTTGGCAATACATGGTCCGATGAATACGGTTATTGTATCAGGGTCTTCTGATTTAAGAAGTCTTGAAAGTGCAAACATAGGTGATATTGTTGTTGATATATGTTCTGCAAGCTCAGGATACTGTTTCTTAATCAGATTAACAAATGCAGGACAGCATGAGGTTGTAAGCTTCTTTCCTTCTTTAGCTGCTTCAAGCCATTCTTCTGCCTCGGCCTGTGCAGTAAGGTCTCCGCCAAGACCTACCTCATACATATCATTAAATCCCAGCTTCTTGCATGCTGTGCGGATGCTGCTCATTGTTATTGTGTCTCCAAACTGTCCTTCAACAGCAGGTGCTACCATGGCAACGACTTTCTTTCCGTCTACGATTGCCTTTATTACATCAACTATATCAGTTTTAGAACCGATAGCACCGAATGGACAGGCGTGGATACACTGTCCGCACTGGATACATTTGTTTTCATCTATTTCACAGATGCCATTCTCATCCATTGTAATAGCATTGGCTGGACAGATTTTCTTACATGGCCTTATGAGGTCTGCGATTGCATTGTATGGACAGGCTTTGGCACACATGCCGCATTCCTTGCATTTGTCAGGGTCTATGTAGGCTCTGTCTCTTGTCATGCTTACAGCACCGAACTTACATGCCTGCTGGCAGGCTTTCATCATACATTTTCTACAATTATCAGTTACGATATAGTGAGAAAGTGGACAGTCGGCACATGCGGCTTCAATTACCTGGATTATGTTATTGGCACCCGGATGGTCACTTTCTGTTGGACATTTGCCTTCTGCAAGGCGGATTCGCTGTCTTGCGATTTCTCTTTCTTTATATACACAACAGCGGAATCTTGCTTTAGGACCGGGAAACATCTTGTATGCCAGTTCGTCCTTTTCTTCTTCAAACCTTCCTGCATATGCGAGCTTGGCAACTTCATACAGGATTTCATGCTTGATATTCTGAATAGTAGCATCATTAGATAACATAATGAAACCTCCTTTGTAATGATTGACAAAAAATTATCGATTACTAATTACTATAGCAGATTTTTTAAAATGATTCTATATAAATGTGGTATTTTTTCTCATTATATGTAATAATATTTTTGAAAATCAAAATATATAAAGGGGGATTAATTATGCCTTACATTCCAATTATTCCAATCATTATTGTGGTACTGCTTATATTGTTATTCGCATTTGTACCAATGAGATTATGGATTACAGCATTAGCATCAGGAAGCCATGTCGGTATAGGAACTCTTATCGGTATGAGACTGAGAAAGGTTCCACCAGCAAAAATTGTGCTTCCACTTATTCAGGCAAGAAAAGCCGGATTACAGCTCAATACTAATCAGCTCGAGTCACATTATATGGCAGGTGGCCATGTAGATGCTGTTGTTAATGCACTTATTGCATCAAGCAGAGCTGGTATGAACATACCATTTGAGATGGCTGCAGCTATCGACCTTGCAGGCCGTGATGTTTTAGAGGCTGTCAGAATGAGTGTTAATCCTAAGGTTATTGAGACACCTAATATTTCAGCAGTTGCCAAGGATGGTATTGAACTGTTAGTTAAGGCAAGAGTTACTGTTAGAACTAATATTAACCAGTTGGTTGGTGGTGCAGGCGAGGCTACTGTAATTGCCAGAGTCGGTGAGGGTATTGTAACAACAGTTGGTTCAGCAGATTCGCACAAGAGCGTGCTTGAGAATCCTGATTCTATCTCTAAGGCTATATTGCAGAAGGGTCTTGATATTGGAACAGCATTCCAGATTCTTTCTATTGATATTGCGGATGTTGATATCGGAAGAAATATAGGCGCTCATCTTCAGAGTCTTCAGGCTGAGGCTGATAAGAATATTGCACAGGCTAAGGCAGAGGAAAGAAGAGCAGCCGCTGTTGCTCTTGAACAGGAGATGAAGGCAAGCGTTGTAGCTGCTGAGGCAGAAGTACCTAAGGCTTTGGCTGAAGCTTTAAGAACAGGCAGAATGGGCTTTAAGGATTATTATGACCTTCAGAATTTAAAGGCTGATACTAAGATGAGACAGTCGATAGCAGGAGAAACAGAGAAGCCGGCAACTATATAATGGACTTGTGAATTAAAAGGGAAAGCGGGTTTTATGGAAATATTAATTGTTTGGGCAGTGTTTGCTTTGATAATTATATCGAATATTAAGAAAGCTAAGAAAATGCAGAATGAGCGCATGCAGGAACAACAGCGGAATATGCAGGATCATAACCAGAATGTGCCAGAATATGGTCGTAATATGCATCAGATGCAGAATAACAGTTCCGGGAATGGATCATTAAGCCATGGTGCTAATCTGAATAAGAAGAATGACAGCGATGCACAGTCTGCACCATATATGGTGAATTCTTATGGTGAAAAGCAGTACATTGATCCGTCTGTACAGACATATTCAGGTACTCAGAAGATGACAAGTGCAGAAACTGAAAAGCTTAAGCAGGAGATTCGTTCAAGAAATAACTTTAATGGAAAGAATGTTACTTCGCATAGAGCAGAGGCACCGGTTCCGCAATATGTTACTCCACCGCCAGCAGCAGATAATGCTGCACCTGCAATGAAGACACTTGATAAAGCAGAATTTCATTCACCAGTTATGCAGGCAGGAAGCACAGGAACTTATTCTGATATGACAGGCGGACACACATTTACACAGTATGACTGCGGACATGAATATAATGATGAGATTGTTCCACAGAGTCAGACGGGAGGTAAAGCTATTCTTGATGACATTAAGTTTGATAAGAATGAGATGCGCAAGGCTTTTGTTATGCAGGAGATATTAAAAAGGAAAGTTATATAATTGATATGAAAAAAGAACCGTGTGACACAAAATCACACGGTTCTTTTAATTAGTGCAGAAGATGGGACTTGAACCCACACGCGGTAACCCGCACAAGAATCTGAATCTTGCTCGTCTGCCATTCCGACACTTCTGCATATATAATATGTAATGAACTTAATATAAGTTACGCAACATTGATATTTTATAAGAGAATTTAAAATGTGTCAATATGAATGACTAAAAAAGTTAAATATGAATCTTTTTGAAAAAAATTAAAAAAAGTTGTTGACAATGTGTGTGCATGATGATATTATAATCAAGTCGTCAGCGAGCAGCGAACGACACGAAAACAAAACAAGCAGTCGTGGCGGAATTGGCATACGCGCTAGACTAAGGATCTAGTCCATATTGCTTGGGTGCGGGTTCAAGTCCCGCCGACTGCACTAAAAGCACCGAGGTAACCTCGGTGCTTTTTTTGTGCCTGCAGCGATGAGAGAAGATATGGAAAGCTCACAGTTGTGCGGGCAGCGATGAGAATAGATGTAGAAAGGAAATTATATGAATACAGCATTAACAATAGCAGGAAGTGATTGCAGCGGAGGGGCAGGAATACAGGCGGATTTAAAAACATTTGCAGCACATAAGGTATATGGAATGTCAGCAATTACTGCTCTTACAGCACAGAATACTTTAGGAGTTACAGGAATATCGGAATCTTCACCTGAATTTCTTAAGGCACAGCTTGATGCAATATTTACAGATATATATCCTGATGCAGTTAAGATAGGAATGGTTGCGTCAAAGGAACTTATTGAAACAATAGCAGATGCGTTAATTACATATAAGGCAAAAAATATTGTTCTTGACCCGGTTATGGTATCAACAAGTGGAAGCAGACTTATTAAGGAAGATGCAGCAGAGGTTCTTAAAGAACGCCTGATGGTGCTTGCTGATGTTATAACTCCTAATATTCCGGAGACAGAGGTTCTTACAGAAATGACTGTTGACAGTGCATATTCAATGGAGAAAGCAGCAATAAAGATATATGAACATCTGAAGACAAAAGGCGGTAATGCGGCTGTCTTAGTAAAAGGTGGACATGCAGTTCATACAGCTAATGACTGTCTGTGCGTAGATGGCAGTATAGTGTGGCTTAATGGAGAAAGGATTGATAATCCTAACACACATGGAACTGGCTGTACATTGTCATCAGCCATTGCAGCTAATCTTGCACAGGGATTATCAATAGAAGAAAGTGTGAAGGCAGCTAAGGAGTACCTGACAGGTGCATTGAAAGCAGGACTTAATTTTGGAAGCGGCAGCGGCCCGCTTGACCATACATACTGGCTTGATATTAATAAGTAGTAGAAGGAGAGACAGATGGACAGCTTCTTATATAGTATAAATGCAACGGTACCAATATTTTTAGTTATGATAGTTGGCTGGGTAATAAAGCAGCTTGGCGTTATAGATGACCATTTTGCAAATGTGGCTAATAAATATGTATTTAAGGTGGCACTTCCAGTACTGTTATTCAGGGATTTAGCAGCAGCAGATTTTAAATCGCAGTTTGATGTTAAGTTTGTACTGTACTGCATGATTGTTACTACTATAATGTTTAGCGGAATATGGATATGCACAGAGATATTCATGAAGGATGATACGCAGAAGGGTGCATTTGTGCAGGCATCATTCAGAAGCAGTGCGGCGATACTTGGGATGGCATTCATACAGAATATGTACCAGAGCACTGGAATGGCACCACTTATGATAGTTGCTGCAGTTCCGTTGTTTAATATATTTTCGGTAATAGTGCTTACCTTTAAGGCACATCCTGAGTGTCATGGCAGCACAGAAGAACAATCTACGGATAAGAAAGAAAACATTAAAAAAGCGTGCTTTAATATTGTAACTAATCCGATAATTATAGGAATTGTGCTGGGGTTGTTATCTTCTCTTGCAGGATTAAGATATCCGGTAATTATCAATAAGACAATTAATAATATTGCGCAGACAGCTACACCTGTTGCACTTATATGTATTGGTGCGTCATTTGAAGGGAAAAAGGCAATTAAGAAGATTAAACCTACGGTTATTGCTACATTTTTAAAACTCGTGGGTCTAGCAGCAATATTTCTTCCTATAGCAGTAAAAATGGGATTTCGTAATCAGGAACTTATGGCAATTCTTATTATGCTTGCTTCACCATCTACAGTTACCTGCTTTGTTATGGCTAAAGGTATGGATAATGACGAGGTGCTGTCATCAAGCATAGTTGTGCTTACAACATTACTTTCAAGTGTGACTCTTACAGCGTGGATATTTATATTGAGAAATTTTGGATTTATTTAGAATATTTATAGTGTTTTTATCATGTAATTCATGTTATAATAGACAAGCTTGATTTACTGTGGTAAAGTGAAAGCATATTAAAGCGAGAAAGGCATGGATTTTTATATGGCTAAGAATATCAGAAAAGCCGTCCTGTTACTGGCAATGTTGTCTGTGATTGTGGGAATGTTCACAGCATGCAGTAATAAAAAGAGCGATGATGGACGAACTACATTTACAGTAGGATTTGATGCGGAATTCCCACCTTATGGTTACAAGGATGATAGTGGAGAGTATGTAGGTTTTGACCTTGATCTTGCACAGGAAGTATGTGAAAGAAATGGCTGGAATCTGGTTAAGCAGCCTATTGACTGGGATTCTAAAGATATGGAGCTTAGTTCAGGCTCTATTGACTGTATATGGAACGGTTTCACGCTTAATGGAAGAGAGCGTGAGTATACATGGTCTAAGGCATATATTGATAATTCACAGGTTGTTATAGTTAAATCTGGTTCAGGAATAAAGAAGTTAGAAGACCTTAAGGGTAAGGTTGTTATTGTACAGGCTGATTCATCAGCTCTTGCAGCATTTACAGGAGAGGATGCAACAGAAGAAAATCTTGCACTTGCGGCACAATTTAAGACACTTCAGCAGGTATCTGATTATAACTCAGCATTTATGAACCTTGAATCAGGTTCGGCAGATGCTGTATGTATGGATATGGGTGTTGCAAAGTACCAGCTTGAGCAGAGAGGTAACAAGTTCACAATGCTTGATGAGACTGTTTCATCGGAACAGTATGGTATTGGTTTTAAGTTAGGTAATACAGCATTAAGAGATGAAGTTCAGACAAGCCTTAATGATATGCTTGCTGATGGCACATTTGACAAGATTGCTGAAAAATGGGGACTTACAGACAGCGTATGTCTTGGAGAAGAAGGAACAGACAGTGCCTATCTCCTTGACAGTACCAGTACTACTAAGGCTTCTTTTGGTGAAAGGCTTGTGGATATAGTTAAGCAGCTTTCATCAGGAATGTTAGCAACTCTTGCAATATTCTTCTTAACACTTATATTCTCAATGCCGCTAGGACTTCTTGTATGTGAAATAAGAAAGTCAAGAATAGGCATTGTAAGATGGATTGCGAGAATATACATATCTATAATGAGAGGAACTCCTCTTATGTTACAGCTTCTTGTTGTGTTCTTCGGACCATATTATCTGTTTGGAATGAAGGTTACGGCAACATACAGATTCTATGCTGTAATTATTGGATTTGCACTTAATTATGCAGCATATTTTGCGGAAATATACAGAGGTGGAATTGAGAGCATACCTAAGGGACAGTACGAGGCAGCAGAGGTACTCGGATATTCCAAGGTACAGACATTCTGGAAGATTATATTCCCTCAGATGGTTAAGAGAGTACTTCCTCCGGTTACTAACGAGGTTATAACACTTGTTAAGGATACATCACTTGCATTTGCACTTGCTTACACAGAAATGTTTACACTTGCCAAGCAGGTAGCGGCTTCAACAGCAAGTATCATGCCATTATTCATAGCAGGATTGTTCTATTACATTTTCAATTTCCTTGTTGCTATGGTTATGGAAAAGTTAGAGAAGCGTATGCAGTATTTTGATTAAGGAGGATTTTAATATGAAGAAATTATTAGAAATATCACATTTAAAGAAATCCTTCGGCGATACTGAGGTGCTTAAGGATATATCAATGGAAGTTAACGAGGGTGAGGTTGTTGCAATTCTTGGACCTTCCGGCTCTGGTAAATCAACACTGCTTCGTTGTGCAACACTTCTTGAGACAATGGATGCAGGAACTCTTAAGTTAGGTGGTGAAACTGCATGTGAGGACAAGGACGGAGTTTCAGTGTATGTTGGAAAGAAAGAATTAAGAGAAATCAAGAATACATATGGACTTGTGTTCCAGAACTTTAATCTTTTTCCGCATTATACAGTTATGAAAAATGTTACTGATGCACCTGTTTGTGTCCAGAAAAGGGACAAGAATGAAGTAGAGAAAGAAGCCAAAGAGCTTTTAAAGAAAGTTGGACTTGATGGCAAAGAGAACAGTTATCCATGCCAGTTGTCAGGAGGACAGCAGCAGCGAGTTGCGATAGCAAGAGCACTTGCAATGAATCCTGAAATGCTTTTCTTTGATGAGCCTACATCAGCACTTGACCCTGAGATTACTGCAGGAATTCTTAAGGTTTTAAGACAGCTTGCTGATGAAAAGATGACAATGATTATCGTTACACATGAGATTGAATTTGCAAGAAAAGTTGCAGACAGGGTAATATTCATGGATGGCGGAGTTATTGTTGAGCAGGGTAAGCCGGAGGATGTTATTGACAATCCAAGCAATGAAAGAACCAAAGCATTTTTACAGAAGATGGAAAAATAATTATTTATGTGTATACAAACTAAATAGCTGGATATAATTATGAATGGGAAGTTTTTTAATGAGAAAACTTCCCATTTTCTTGCATTGTGGATTTTGTTGTATAATGCTAGAATTGTATTGCTAAAGTTAGAAGAGACTAACTTGAAAGATTACAAAGCATTTGTTTAGGAGGATTATATGGCAGCATATTTAGAGATTGAAAAGGTTATAGGCAGAGAAATTCTTGATTCAAGAGGCAATCCTACAGTTGAGGCAGAGGTTTATCTTGCGGATGGAACTGTTGGAAGAGGCGCAGCACCTTCAGGAGCATCTACAGGTGAATTTGAGGCGCTTGAGTTAAGAGATAAGGATAAGTCAAGATATTTGGGAAAGGGTGTTACTAAGGCAGTAGAGAACATAAACACTGTTATTAATGACTGCCTCTTTGGAATAGATGCATCTGATATATATGCAGTTGATGCAGCGATGATTAAAGCTGATGGAACTAAGGATAAGTCTAATCTTGGTGCAAATGCTATTCTTGCGGTATCTATTGCAGCAGCAAGAGCAGCTGCTGTCTCTCTTGATATTCCTCTTTACAGATTCCTAGGCGGAGTATCAGGAAACAGGCTTCCTGTTCCAATGATGAATATTATTAATGGAGGCTGCCATGCATTATCAAGTGGGCTTGATGTTCAGGAATTCATGATTATGCCCGTTGGGGCACCAAGCTTTAAGGAATGCCTAAGATGGTGTGCAGAGGTATTTCATGCACTTGCAGCTATACTTAAAGAAAGAGGACTTGCAACCTCTGTAGGCGATGAGGGTGGCTTTGCTCCGGCACTTAAGTCAGATGAGGAAGCAATTGAGACAATATTACAGGCAGTAGAAAAGGCTGGATATAAGCCGGGCAGGGATTTTAGGATTGCAATGGATGCAGCTTCTTCAGAGTGGAAGAGTGAGAAAGGAAAGGGTTATTACAAGCTTCCTAAGGCTGGAACAGAGTATACAGCAGAGGAGCTTATTGAGCACTGGGCTAAATTATGTGAGAAGTATCCTATTATATCTATTGAAGATGGTCTTGATGAAGAGGACTGGGAAGGCTGGAAGAAGCTTACAGACAGACTTGGAGATAAGGTTCAGCTTGTAGGTGATGATCTTTTTGTTACTAATACAGAGAGACTCTCTAAGGGAATTGAACTTGGAGCAGGTAATGCAATTCTTATCAAGCTTAATCAGATTGGTTCAGTTTCAGAGACACTTGAAGCTATCAAGATGGCTCATAAAGCAGGATATACAGCAATCAGCTCACACAGATCAGGTGAGACAGCAGATACAACAATAGCAGACCTCGCTGTTGCTCTTAACACTTGCCAGATTAAGACAGGTGCTCCTTCAAGATCAGAAAGAGTTGCTAAGTATAACCAGCTTTTAAGAATTGAGGAACAGCTTGGCACTAGTGCAGTATATCCGGGAATCAGGGCTTTTAATGTTAATAATGATTAATCATTTGAAACAGATATTGAAAAAATATTAAGAAAGCCTTATAGTTGTGTATGATTATAATATATGTAACAGGAAGGCAGAACAATGATTAAGAAATTAGGAAGAAACGACCATTGCTGGTGTGGCAGTGGTAAGAAATACAAAGCGTGTCATGAAGCATTTGACGATAAGTTAAGATATCTTGAGGATATTGGACATATTGTTCCATCACACAAGTTAATCAAGACACCTGAACAGATTGAGAAGATTAAAGAGAGTGCTAAGATAAATGTAGCATGCCTTGATGCGGTTGCAGCAGCAATACATGAAGGCATGAACACTGCTGAGATTGATAAGATTGTATATGATGTAACTACTGATATGGGGGGGATTCCAGCACCACTTAATTATGAAGGATATCCTTACAGTGTGTGTACATCTGTTAATGAGCAGGTATGCCACGGATTTCCATCTAAGGATGTTATCCTTAAGTCAGGTGATATTGTAAATGTTGACTGTTCTACAATTCTTCATGGATATTTTTCGGATTCATCAAGAATGTTCTGTATAGGTGATGTTAAGCCTGAGGTAAAGAAGCTTGTTGATGTTACTAAGGAATGTGTTGAATTAGGACTTGAGCAGGTTAAACCTTGGGGCTTCTTAGGTGATATGGGACAGGCAGTACATGACCATGCATATGCTAATGGATATACTGTTGTAAGAGAAATCGGCGGTCATGGAGTCGGACTTGAATTCCATGAAGATCCTTGGGTTGGGTACAACACTAGAAAAGGAACAGACATGGTTATGGCTCCGGGAATGATGTTTACAATAGAGCCTATGGTTAATATGGGTAAGGTAAATGTTGTTACAGATGAAAAGAACGGCTGGGAAGTATCTACAGCAGATGGACTTCCTTCAGCACAGTGGGAAATTCAGGTTCTTGTAACAGAGGACGGACATGAAGTAATAAGTTGGTAAGAAATAAAATAAGTTCCTGCCAATCAGGCACGCTTTCGCTGCTCTCGCCTCGCAGCGGTACTAAATTCGCGTTACACGCTCATTAAGTACCGGCGGGCTCAAAGCGCCTGATTGGCAGGAACTTTTTTATTGATGTGATACCTATAGGTAGTCGCATTATGGGGTGCTTGATAGGTAATTTTGATAAATAACTACTAAGATAAACGTTAAAAAAGCCTATAAGATGTAAAAGATGCATACATCTTATAGGCTTTTTCGTTATTCAAGCTGGATTAAAAAGAAATTAAGTAGAAATATTACCTATTAATCATACATTTTAATTGTTATTATAGGTAGGGCATAATAATATATGTAAAATAACCTGGTTAACACAGTTTATAAGTATATTCAGCACACAAATGACATTGTATATCCAGAATTAGACGACTTGTCGTCCATCTGACAGTAGATATCCGGTGTTAAGAGACAGTTCACAGACATCAGACTGTCATATAATTATCATCATATAACCGCCTTCTGTGTCCATTTTCCACGGATGAATCTTATAAGGAATGCAAGTGAACGGAATCCCCAGTCGATGAACATACCAAACCATACACCGAGCACGCCAAGTCCTAATGTACCACCAAGAAGGTAACTGCTTCCCACACGGAATGCCCACATAGAGAAGATGCTTACCATCATTGTGTATTTGGCATCACCGGCAGCACGGAGAGCATTAGGCATAGTAAAGCTAAGTGGCCATATGAATATTGCTACAATTGAGAAGCAATGGATAAGGCTTAAACCGGTTTTGGTTGCTTCCGGTGACAGATGGAAAAGTCCTACCACAGGAACGGCAACTATTGTCATTACAATGTTGGTTGCAAGAATACCTGCATATGCAATAAACATAAGTTTTTTTCCATATCTTTTGGCTTCATCAGGCTTCTTTGCACCTATACACTGGCCAATAACAGTAATCATTGCCATGCCAATTGCGTTACCCGGAATATTGGCAAACATTGTAACAGAATTGGCAACAGAGTTGGCAGCGATGGCAGCAGTACCAAATGTTGAAACAAGGCTTGAAACAGAAAGCTTACCTATCTGGAACATGCCGTTTTCCAATCCGCTCGGAAGACCAATAGACAGAATCTTCTTAATGATAGAAGGTGATGGAAGAAAATCTTTGCAGGTCTTTATTCTTATTGCTGATTCTGTTCTGAACATAAGTCCAATAATAATTATGGCTGATATGATTCGCGAAATAAGAGTGGCTAAAGCTACACCGGCAACCCCCATATCAAATACAAATATAAATAAAGCATTCCCACAAATATTGATTATGTTCATGATAAGGCTTGTGTTCATACTTATCTTGCTGTTTCCAATACTTCTAAAAAGTGCTGCACCTGCATTATAAACACCGAGGAACGGGTATGAGATTGCTGTTATATAGAAATATATACTTGCACTTACAAATACATCTTTTTCAATCTTGCCAAATATGAAATTGATGATACCGTGATTGCCTATGAGAGAGATAACCATCAGTAATGATGATAGTGCACTCATAATAAATATAAGCTGTCCGGCAGATTTCTTGGACATATTAATATTCCTGCTGCCAAGATACTGGCTGCATACAACAGCACCTCCGGTTGCGAGAGCTGATAATATCTGAATAAGCAGGTTACTTATATTATCAACAAGTGCGACACCTGAAACTGCCGCCTCTCCTGCTATTGATACCATGAATGTATCAACAAAGCCTACGCTGACAGCCAGCAGCTGTTCAAATATCAGAGGAATAATAAGCTTCTTTAAATCTTTAGATGTAAACATAATAATCTCCTATATTAATACATAGCATATCTTAATAATATAAAACAATAATTTATGTGAAAACATAAGAAAAGTAGCTGTATTTAATGCAAAATACATAAAAATTGCGAAAAGACTTTTGAAAGAAGAATAATTATCTGAACAAATCTTTAGAATAAATGATTGAAAATAAGACTTGTACATGATATAATACGATATAATTTGAATATATGAAGGAGGTATTGTCGTGAAACATATTAAGACAATCAGCAACCGCGTATTAAAGGATACAATGAAGCACGGCGGATGTGGCGAGTGCCAGACATCATGCCAGTCAGCATGTAAGACATCTTGCACAGTTGGTAACCAGAGCTGTGAGAATAAGAATAACTAGTATTTTTAGTAAGAGAGTGTCGAGCTATTCTGCACTCTCTTATTTTTCGTAAATGTATAGAGAACATTTACGGTTTGGAGGCTTTTTAATGATACATCAGTATAAGAATAACGGTTATAACATCGTATTAGATGTCAACAGCGGTTCTGTGCATGTTGTTGATGACATGGTATACGATATTATAGGACTTTATGAGAATAATACTCTTGAGCAGATTACAGATGCACTTAGAGACAGATATTCTGTTCAGGATATTAAAGAGGCATATGAAGAGATTGGCGAACTTAAGGAAGCAGGCCAGCTCTTTACAGAAGATATATATGAACCATATATTGATAACTTTAAGGACAGACCTACAGTTGTTAAAGCGTTATGTCTTCACATAGCACATGATTGTAACCTTGCATGTAAATATTGTTTTGCTGAAGAAGGTGAATATCATGGAAGAAGAGCTCTTATGAGCTATGAGGTAGGAAAGAAGGCACTTGATTTCCTTGTTGCCAATTCAGGTTCAAGAAAGAATCTTGAGGTTGACTTCTTTGGCGGTGAGCCAACTATGAATTTTGAAGTTGTTAAGCAGCTTGTTGAATACGGAAGAAGCATAGAAGAGGCTAATAATAAGAAGTTCAGATTCACACTTACGACTAATGGTATTCTTCTTAATGACGAGATTCTTGATTTCGCCAATAAGGAGATGAGTAATATTGTACTTAGCATAGATGGACGTAAGGAGATTAATGACCTTATGCGTCCGACAAGGAATAACCACGGCAGCTCATATGACATTATAATGCCTAAGTTTAAGAAGGTGGCAGAGAGCAGAAATCAGATGAATTATTATGTCAGAGGTACATTTACACATAATAATCTTGATTTTTCAGAAGATGTTCTTCATCTTGCTGATGAGGGATTTGAGCAGATTTCTGTTGAGCCTGTTGTTGCACAGCCGACAGATTCATATGCTATAAGAGAAGAGGATATTCCGTTCCTTTGTGAACAGTATGATATCCTTGCGAAAGAAATCATTAAGCGAAAGAAAGCTGGTAAAGGCTTTAATTTCTTCCACTTTATGATAGATATTAATGGTGGTCCATGTGTTGCCAAGAGATTGTCAGGATGTGGTTCAGGCTGTGAGTATCTTGCAGTTACACCTTGGGGAGATTTCTACCCATGTCATCAGTTTGTTGGTAACGAAGATTTCCTTATGGGTAATGTTGATGATGGAATAGTAAGACCGGACATCAGAGACATGTTTAAGAATAGTAATGTCTATTCAAAGGAAAAATGTAAGAATTGTTTTGCAAAATTCTATTGCAGTGGTGGTTGTGCAGCTAACTCATATAACTTCCATGGTAATATCAATGATGCGTATGATGTTGGATGTGAACTTCAGAAAAAGCGTATAGAATGTGCAATAATGATTCGTGCGGCCATGGCTGAGGAAGAATAAGTATAAGGGAGAGTTTTTAACATGAAGTACAGTTTACCTAAGAAGATTATTTATTCAATAATCGTTGCTGTTTTACTGGTTGGACTTGTATTAACAGCATTTTTCGGACTTAATGGAAAGGGATACGGAAGCACTTATGATATAGATCTTGGTCTTGATCTTGCCGGTGGTGTAAGTATCACATACCAGATTAAGGAAGATAACTTTACGTCACAGGATGTAGAGGATACTATCTATAAGCTTCAGAAGCGAGTAGAAGGAAAGAGTACAGAGTCACAGGTTTATAAGGAAGGTGACAACAGAATCACAGTTGAGATTCCTGGAGTAACAGATGCTAATGAGATTCTTAAGGAACTTGGTACACCAGGTTCATTGGAATTCCTTGATTCCACAGGATATACAGCATTTTCACAGGGAAATGACTACACACCATTACTTACAGGTTCTGATGTAAAAGCTGCACAGGCTTACACAGATACTAATAGTCAGGAAGATACTCCTTATGGAGTGCAGCTTACATTTACAGATGAGGGATCAACTAAGTTCTATGATGCAACATCAGCTAATATCGGTAAAAGAATATATATTGTATATGATGGAGAAGTTGTAAGTGCACCTAACGTTAAGACAGCTATATCAGGTGGTACAGCAACTATCACAGGTATGGAATCATTCGATGAGGCAGATAACCTTGCAACATATATAAGAGTTGGTTCTATTCCTCTTACACTTGAGGAAGTAAGCTCTAACATTGTTGGTGCACAGCTTGGACATGCAGCAATCAAGACAAGTTTAATTGCAGCTGCTATAGGTCTTGCATTACTTTGCTTATTCATGATTGTTATGTTCAGAATTCCTGGACTTGTTGCAACATTATCACTGATTATCTATACAGCACTTGTTTTATTCCTTGTAAGTGTATATGATCTTACTCTTACACTTCCAGGTATTGCAGGTATTATTCTTGGTATTGGTATGGCGGTAGATGGTAATGTTATTATCTATACAAGAATAAGAGAAGAGATTGGTGCCGGAAAGTCTGTAGAAAGTGCTATTCTTTCAGGTTATAACAAGGCAACATCATCTATAGTAGATGGTAACGTAACAACACTTATCGCTGCTTTAGTATTGTACATATTCGGTACAGGTCCAGTTAAGGGCTTTGCTACAACTCTTGCAGTTGGTAATATCGTATCAATTTTTACTTCACTTGTTATTACTAAGGTTATTATGAAGCTCTTATATAACTTTGGTATAAGGGACGCTAAGTGGTATGGTAAGAATGTATACAGAAAGACGCTTGATGTTCTTAGCATTAAGAAATGGGCTGCGATTGGCTCAGCAGTAGTTATTGCTGCAGGTATCATAACTATGGCAGTTCAGGCTGGTCTTGGAAACAGAGCATTAAATTTCAGTCTTGAGTTTGTTGGTGGTTCAACAACAACATTTACATTTGATAAAGAATATACAGCAGAAGAGATTGAGGATAATATCATCCCTGTAATCAGAGATGCTGCAGGTATTACAGAGGTTCAGCAGCAGAAGGTTGCAGATTCAACACAGGTTTCTTTCAAGACATCTGATCTTTCACTTGACCAGAGAGAAGCTATTGAAAATGCGGTTACTGCTAAGTACCCAATCAAGGATGGAACAATCGTTGAGACAGATACAATCAGTTCATCAGTTTCTGCAACAGTTAAGAGAGATGCTATTCTTTCGGTTATACTTGCTACAATCTGTATGCTTATATACATCTTTGTAAGATTCCGTGATATCAGATTCGCATTAGCTGCTGTATTAGCACTTCTTCATGATGTACTTGTTGTTCTTGCATTCTATGCATTTGCAAGAATTCCGGTTGGAACAACATTTATTGCATGTATGCTTACAATAGTAGGTTACTCTATTAACGGTACAATTATTATCTTTGACAGAATAAGAGAGCAGTTAAAGACAGCTAATTCGAAGACTAACATTACAGAGCTTGTTAATTCATCAATTACAAGTACAATGTCAAGAACAGTATATACATCTATAACAACACTTATAATGCTTATTGTTCTTTTCATTATGGGCGTAACTTCTGTTAAGGAGTTCACACTTCCACTTATCGTAGGTATTGTTGTTGGTGCTTACTCATCAGTATGCTTAACAAGTGCTATGTGGTATGTAATGGGTGGTAAGAAGAGAGGCGTTGTAGAAGAGAATAATAAAAAAGCAGCTTCTAAGAAAGAGGTTTTTGAAGATGGTTCTCAGGTTTAATTAACAGATACAATAAGTTTATGACATGGCGGGGATTGTATATCAGTTCCCGCCATAATTGGTTTAATAGTGAAACAGGGAGAAAAGAGTGAAAAGCAACTGGAGAGTATACACTAAGAAAGCTGATTTCAAAGCAATTGGGGAAAGATTTGGCATTGACCAGGTTATGGCAAGAATTATCCGTAACAGAGGGTTAGAAACGGACGAGCAGATAAATATGTATCTTAATGGAACGGTGGATGACATGCATTCACCACATTTATTAAAGGATGCAGACAAATGTGTTGATATCCTCACAGACAAGATACAAGCAGGAAAGAAAATACATATTATCGGTGATTATGATATAGATGGAATATGTTCAACAACAATTCTCTACAAAGGGCTAAAGGCTGCAGGAGCAGATGTAACATTTGCAGTACCAGACAGAATTATTGACGGATACGGTATTAATGAGCACTTAATAGATGAAGCATATAATAATGGCACAGATACAATCATTACATGCGATAATGGAATTGCTGCGATTGAGCAGATTAAATATGCTAAAGAAAAGGGAATGACAGTGATTGTAACTGACCATCATGATATACCGTTTGATTTCGTTGATGGGGAAAAGATACATAAAGTACCACAGGCAGATGCAATTGTTAATCCTAAGCAGGAAGACTGTCCGTATCCATTTGATAAACTGTGTGGAGCGGGAGTAGCCTTCAAGGTTATTAAGATTCTATATGAGAGACTTGGACTTAATCCAATCGATCTTGAAGAATATGCAGAGCTTATGGCAATTGCAACAATAGGGGATGTAGTTGATATATCAGATGAGAACAGGGTAATTGTTAAATATGGTTTAAAGCATCTGGCAGTAACTACTAATATTGGTATAAGAGCACTTGTAGAGGCGTGTGAGCTTGAGATAGACAAGATAAGCTCATATCACATAGGATTTGTTATAGGTCCATGTCTTAACGCAACAGGAAGACTTGATTCAGCAAGAAGAGCCATTGAACTGCTTCTTGCTACAGATATGGAGGACGCGAGAAATAAGGCTTTAGAGCTTCGCACACTTAATGTTGAAAGAAAAGATATAACAGAAGAATATGCCGCTATTGCAATTGAACAGGTTGAGAACACTGAACTAAAAGACGACAAGGTGTTAGTTGTGTATCTTCCTGACTGCCATGAAAGTGTTGCGGGAATAATTGCCGGAAGAGTAAGAGAAAAATTCTATAGGCCTTCAATAGTAATCACTAAAGCAGAAGATGGTGCAAAGGGTTCAGGGCGTTCAATAGAAGGCTATAACATGTTTGAGGAGATAAGCAAATGTGGTAAGCTCCTTAACAAATATGGCGGACATCCAATGGCTGCCGGAATATCGCTTGATATTGATAAAATTGATGAATTCAGGAAAGCGCTGAATGAGAATCAGACAATGACAGAAAATGTACTAACGCCGACAGTGTGGATTGATGTGCCTATGCCGGTTGATTATGTTGATATAAAACTTATAAAACAGTTTGAGAAGCTGCAGCCTTTCGGGAAAGGTAATGAAAAACCGGTGTTTGCAGACAGAAATCTTACTGTCAGACAGTCAGCTGTGATTGGAAAAAATAAAAATGTATTAAGATGTCAGTTAGAAAGTGAGCATGGCAAGCTGGTGACAGCAATCAGGTTCAAATTAGACGGTCAGGAGATACCAGAGGTAGGAAGGAAGATATCTATGGTGTATTACCCTGATATTAATGAATATAATGGGATTGTTTCAATACAGTTTCGAATAGAAGACTGGAGATATGTGTAAGTAGCAGCCCTCCAATAAAAGAACCGTCGGTTCTTTGACCTGTACAGGTCAATGGGACCGGCGGTTTATATATTCTGTCTTATACTTAGAATAGACGATTTTCTGGCTGTTATACAGGCTGTAATATCCGGATAACAGATAACTTAATGCAATACACAGAATCGTGAATTTCATAGTTGATGCACCAAACATTTCAATAGATAGAATAAATGATGTGAGGGGGCAGTTAGTTACTCCGCAGAACACACTTACCATACCACATGCTGCACATAATCCTACAGGGAGTCCGAATATAGGTGCTAAGAAGCTTCCAAGCGTTGCACCCACGAAAAGAGTAGGAACAATTTCGCCACCTTTGAATCCACCGCCCAAAGTTACGGCTGTAAACAGCATTTTTAAAAGGAATACATACCATGCACAACTTGTTACAAAGCTTCTTGCAATAATATCTGAGCCTGCACCGAGATAATCAGTTGTGCCAAATATGTAACGCATGGCAATAACAAGAGTACCGGCAATAATTATTCTTATGTATGGGTTGTTTATGTAATCAGTGTAGAGCTTTGAAGTACCGTGTAAAACAACACACAGCAGAATGCTTGCAAGAGCAAAAAGTACGGACATGATGATGAATTTACTGCCATTAATAAAAGAAAAAGAAGCGATTTCATCAACTACAAAATGTGTAGATTCAAGTCCCAGTGCAGAGGCTATGCCCTGTGCTATAAATGCAGCGAGTACGCATGGCACTAAAGCAGCATAATACATAACACCGACGCTGATTACTTCCATGGAGAAAACAGCTGACGCAATAGGTGTTCCGAAAAGTGCCGAGAAACAGGCACTCATGCCACACATAATCATAATTCGTGTATCTTTCTCATCGAATTTAAACAGCTTTGCAAATGTATTGCCTAATGCACCTCCTACCTGAAGTGCAGCACCTTCTCGTCCGGCAGAACCACCACACAGATGGGTAAGCAGTGTTGATACAATTATAAGGGGAGCAACTCTTCCCGGGACTTCATCATTCGACTGTATTGCGGTTATGACAAGGTTAGTTCCACGGTTTCCAGCTTCATGGACTATATTGTACATGAATACAATGATGATACCGGCAACAGGCAGTCCGAATAGTAAAAATGGGTATTCAACGCGCAGGCTGCCTACATAACCAAGCATCAGGTGAAATACAGCACCGACAGAACCAATAAAACAGCCACATACAACCGAGCAGAATAACCATTTGAAAAGAGTTATTACTGCAAGCTTAAGCCGTTGAATATATTCAAACATAGTTTCTTTATCCATATTCCAGACCTCTATATTAGAAAACTTTTCTGCTCATATTACTGTTATGATAAGCAGGATCATTAGTAACATCATCAATAAACCATGAAGGGACAGTGTATGAATTAGCAGCTTCGATAGTTGGAAATTCAACTTCTGCAAGGATAGTGCCAGTAAAGAGCCCCTCAAATATGTCAAGTTCAATAGTATATCCATTGCCATCAGGAATTTCATAACGCTTCTTGGTGATGATATTGCCATCAGCTTTCTTAATCAGATGTTCATAGGCTTCTTTGTTAAGTGGAAGATTATATTCTTCCCTGGCCATCATTCCGCCACCCTTATAAGTGAGATAGTAATTATCATTGTCGCGTCTTACACGGACAACAGGAGCAGTGTTAAGATAGCCCTGTTCAATAAAGCGGCAGGGATAAGAATCTATATTGTCAGGGATGCCTGACACAAGATACTTGCGTTCGATTTCCATAATTAATAAACCTCGATTTCATGAACTTAATTAAATAAAGAGAAAAAAGGCTGCCACATAAGTGACAGCCTTTAAAAGTCATAATTAATTACTTCTTCTTAGACTTCTTAGCTGGAGCTGCAGGTGTGTTAACAACATCCTTTAAAGCCTTACCAGCCTTGAACTTTGGAGCCTTAGAAGCAGGAATCTTAATAGCTTCGCCTGTCTGAGGATTCTTTCCTGTTCTAGCAGCTCTTTCAGCAACTTCAAATGTACCGAAACCTACTAACTGAATCTTCTCGCCAGCCTTTAACTGCTCTGCAACAGTATCTGTGAAAGCCTTAACAGCACCTTCAGCGTCCTTCTTAGAAAGTCCAGCCTTTTCTGCGATAGCAGCAACTAATTCTGTCTTATTCATGATTTAATTGTCCTCCTTAAAAAATTAAGTAATAATAAGTATAGATTATTTATACTCCTAGATTCATGATTTGTCAATAAAAAGTGGCTCAAAATGGGGATTTTTGGCACTTTTTGCTGAATGTAAATACTTATATTTCATCCATTAATTCTTCCCAGTGTTCATACAGTTCGTCTAATTCTTTCTTTAGTTGAGTGGATTCATTATGAAGTTCCATTAAACGGGCTGTATTACTGCCTATTGAAGGATCTGAATATTCTGTATCAATAGCGGATAATCTGTCTTCAATTTCAGCAATTCTTATTTCGGTTTTCTTAATTTCATTCTGCTTTTTCTTAAGCTTATTTTGTTCTTCACGCGACTGCTGCCATGAGAGTTTTGAATCTTTTTTAGTAGTGTTATCAGAAGAACTCAATTGTGCATCAGGGGAAGCCTTTGCTGTAAGTATATCCCTTTTTTCCAGATAATAATCATAATTACCAATATAATTAACAATATTCCGGTTAGTGAGTTCAATTATTCTTGTTGCTGTTGCATTAATAAAGTATCTGTCGTGTGAGACATAAAGAATTGTGCCAGTGTAGCTGTTAAGGGCGTTCTCAAGAATTTCCTTGGATACAATATCAAGGTGGTTAGTAGGCTCATCGAGAATAAGCAGGTTGGCATTGGAAAGCATAAGCTTTGCCAGTGAAACACGTCCGCGTTCACCACCACTTAAATCGCGGATATATTTGAATACATCATCATCAGTAAAAAGAAATGCTGCAAGAGTATTTCTTATCTGTGTATTGTTGAGGTCAGGATATGCGTCCTGAATCTCCTGAAAAAGAGTCTTGTCAGGGTCAAGAACATGGTGTTCCTGATCATAATAACCAATGGCAACTTTAGCACCAAGATAAATGCTTCCGCTGTCTGGCGGGATAATGCCGTTAATAAGCTTTAATATAGTAGTCTTTCCAGTTCCGTTATTACCTATTAAAGCAACACGTTCACCACGCTTAATCTCAAAATTAATATTATTAAAAAGAGTATTGCCGTCAAACGATTTGGTAAGGTCAGTAACAGTAAGGACATCATTACCACTTATAACAGATGGCTCAAGTTTAATGTTCATCCTGGCATTAAGCTCAACTGGTTTGTCAACAACCTCAATCTTATCAAGCATTTTTTCACGGCTCTCCGCACGTTTGATGGATTTCTCACGGTTAAACTGCTTTAACTTGGCAATAACCTCTTCCTGATGCTTGATATCACGCTGCTGATTTAAGTATTCCTTTAACTTCATATTACGAAGAATTGCCTTCTTTGAGGCATAATCTGTGTAATTACCAGAAAATACAGTACAGTCACCGTTATCAATCTCGATAATCTTGCTTACAATCTTATCAAGGAAATATCTGTCGTGTGCAACGATAAGAACCGCACCATTGTAATTAAGGAGGTAATTCTCTAACCAGCTTATAGATTCCATATCAAGGTGGTTGGTAGGTTCATCGAGCATAATAATGTCAGGCTTGGAAAGTAATAGCTTGCCTAAAGATACACGGGTCTTCTGTCCACCGGATAAAGTATTTACGTGTAAAGAGAAATCCTCTTCAGCAAAACCAAGACCTTTAAGTACGCCTGTAATCTCGCTTTTATATGCGTAACCGTTATTCATCTCGAATTCATGATTAAGATTGGTGTATCTGTTCATAAGAGCCTCAAGCTCATCACCTGAAGCACTGTTCATGGCAGCCTCAATTCTTCTTAATTCACTCTCCATATCAAGGATATACTGCTTTACAGAAAGAAGCTCATCATAAATGCTTCTGTCAGACTGAAGGTCCTGCTGCTGAGCAAGATAACCAAGAGTCTTATCCTTAGCAAGAGTGACAATGCCTGTATCAGCAGGTTCTTCACCGGTGATAATCTTTAACAGAGTAGATTTACCGGCACCATTGATTCCAACAATGGCAGCCTTCTCATGGTCTTCTATATTAAAAGAACAAGACTTAATAATAATGTCCGTTCCGAAAGATTTACTAATGTTATTGCAAGATAAAATCATAAAAACTCCTTTTGAAATTCAGACTTTGCCAATTTTGCCATATCATATATTCAGCCGCTCATGAGGCTGTGTGCATTCACTTCTGTGTCTGTGTATACCATATGCCCTCAAGGATTGCTACACTTAGTGGGAGTAAATGCCGCTATCTACAAAGCTTATTACGGTGTGCGAAAGCAAACGCGCTTCGCTTGAACGAGCTTTAGCACACCGCCCTTATGTATATAGCGGCATTAACTCCCACACAGTTCGCAATATATCGGTCATATGGCACACACAGACACAGCAGCAAACGCACACCGCCACATGAGCAGATATATAAGTATATAGCAAAATTGGCAAAGCCTGAATTAATATTCACAATCGATTATATATGTACAAGAAATAAAATGCAATTATTACTTTGACTTATGGCTTTCTGTAATGTAAAATTAACAAGTTATAGAAATGGAGATTAAAGAATGAAATTTGATGAATTAAATATTGATGAAAGAATTTTAAGAGCGGTAGAGGATATGGGCTTTGAGGAGACATCTCCTATACAGACACAGGCCATTCCTGCAGTATTGGAAGGAATTGACGTTATCGGACAGGCACAGACCGGAACAGGTAAGACTGCTGCGTACTCTATCCCTATGTTACAGAAGATTAATCCAGATGTTAAGAAACCACAGGCAATTGTACTCTGCCCTACAAGAGAGCTTGCAGTACAGGTTGCAGAAGAGATAAGAAAGCTTGCCAAGTACATGAGTGACATTAAGGTGTTACCGGTGTATGGCGGACAGGAGATTGTAAGACAGATTAAGTCGTTAAAAGCCGGTGTACAGATTATTGTTGGAACACCGGGACGAGTTATGGATCATATGAGAAGAAAGACTGTTAAGTTTGATTCGGTATCTATGGTTATATTAGATGAAGCTGATGAGATGCTTGATATGGGATTCCGTGAGGATATGGAAACAATTCTTACAGAGACACCAGAGGAAAGACAGACAGTTCTTTTCTCAGCTACAATGCCTAAGCCTATAATGGAGATTGCAAGAAAATTCCAGAAAGACGCTAAGATTATAAAGGTTGTAAGAAAAGAACTTACAGTTTCTAATATTGATCAGTTTTATTATGAAGTAAGACCTAAGAATAAAACAGAAATCTTAAGCCGTCTTATTGATATATACAATCCTAAGCTGTCAGTTGTGTTCTGTAACACTAAGAGACAGGTAGACGAGCTTATATCAGAGCTTAAGGGCAGAGGATATTTTGCTGACGGTATACACGGAGATATGAAACAGCAACAGAGAGACCGTGTAATGGACGATTTCAGAAGTGGAAAGACAGAAATTCTTATTGCAACTGATGTTGCGGCAAGAGGAATTGATGTTGACGGAGTTGATATAGTATTTAACTATGACCTTCCACAGGACGAAGAATATTATGTACACAGAATAGGAAGAACAGGAAGGGCTGGAAAATCAGGACTTGCACTTTCATTTATATCTGGAAGAGAAGTATATAAGTTAAAGGATATTGAGAGATATTGCAAGACCAAGATTCTTGCAAAGCCAATCCCATCACTTGATGATGTCAAGAACACCAAGATGGATGGTATATTTGACAAGATTAAAGAGATGATTGAAGCTGATGAGCACAGAGCCATGCTTGATATGGTTGAGGAGCATGTTAATCAGGAAGATTATACATCAATGGATATGGCAGCAGCTCTTCTTAAGATGATAGTTGGAGATACATTGGACAGAATCGATGAGGTAGAGAATTTTCATTTTGATGAAAATGCAGATACATCAAGAATGGTAAGACTCTTTATTAATGTTGGTAAGAAGGACAAGATTACACCAGCCAATATTCTTGGAGCGATTGCAGGAGAATCCGGAATGCCGGGAAGACTTGTCGGTGCAATTGATATGATGGATAATTATACATTTGTTGATGTTCCTGCAAAGCATGCGGAAGCAGTACTTGCAGCAATGAATGACAATGTACTTATCAAGGGCAGAAAGGTTAATGTAGAGAAAGCAAATGTATCTGCCAAGCCGGCAAGAAAATCCAAGTCAAAGCCAGATACAAGAAGAAGAAAAGACGAGTCCCGTGGAAAACATGACAAACTTAAAGAACGCAGAAGTAAAAGCGGCAAGGTAAGAAGAAATGGAGAAAAGTATTAAGCTTACCAGTCTTAACAGAAAAGAAGCGTTAAGATATCTGGGTTATAAGAAAAATGCACCTGATGAACGGGTGGAAGAGCTTATGGATGAATGTGAGGAGCTTGTATTAAAGACCGCAGTTCCAAGATTTATTTATAAGAAGCTTGATTTTACAGTTAATGAAGACGGTGTGGCATTTAAGAATACAAGCATGGTGCTTCCGGGCGAGTCCATTAAGAAACATCTGTATAAATGTGACAGTGCAATATGCATGGCTGTAACGATATCGGAAGGTATTGACAGACAGCTAAGAGTGTTGCAGCTTACGGATATGGCTAAGGCACTGGTGTTTGACAGTCTGGCAAGTGTAGCTGTTGAACAGACATGTGATAAGGTTGAAGAGCTTTTAAGAGAGGAATATCCTGATTATTACCAGACATTCAGGTTTGGAATTGGTTATGGTGACCTGCCAATAAGCATGCAGGAGCCTTTTCTGAAGGTGTTAGACGCCGGTAAAAAGATAGGACTTAATCTTAATAAATCATATATGCTGGCTCCGGTAAAGTCGGTAACTGCGGTTATTGGACTTACTAAGGAGCCTGTAAGTACTAAGAACAGAGGTTGTACAACATGCAATCTTAATAAAACCTGCGCATACAGAGGAATGGGAGGACATTGTAGTGGCTGACAGATTCAGAGAACTCTTAAAAACTAGGGATTATATAATATTTGATGGTGCTATGGGGACAATGCTTCAGGCAGCGGGCATGAAGATGGGAGAGACGCCGGAAGTACTTAATATAACAAGACCTGAGCTTCTTGTTTCGATTGCAGGGCAGTATTACAATGCAGGCTCAGATGTGGTATATGCCAATACATTTGGTGCAAACAGATATAAGCTTGAAGAATGCGGAAAAAGTGTTGAGGAGCTTGTAACTGCCGGGATTGTCAATGCAAAGAAGGCAAGAGATACAGTAAAGCCGGACGGCCTTGTTGCACTCGATGTAGGACCAATCGGACAGCTTCTTGAGCCAACAGGTGTATTAAGCTTTGAAGAAGCATATGATATGTATGCCGAGATAGTAAAGGCAGGAGCAGCTGCGGGAGCAGACCTTGTTGTATTTGAGACAATGACTGACCTTTTAGATGTCAAGGCTGCTGTACTTGCAGCTAAGGAAAACAGCGACCTTCCTATTGTTGCCACGATGACATTTGAACAGAATATGAGAACCTTTACAGGCTGCTCTATATCGGCAATGGCTCTTACACTTACAGGACTTGGTGTTGATGCACTTGGCGTTAACTGCTCATTAGGACCTAAAGAATTAGAGCCGGTTATTGAAGAACTTGTAAAATGGACTAATCTTCCGATAGTAGTAAAGCCTAATGCAGGACTTCCTGACCCTGAAACTAACCTTTACAATGTTACTGCAGCCCAGTTTGCAGATTTCATGAAGGATTTAAGAAAATATGGCATTAAGATATTCGGCGGCTGCTGTGGAACTAATCCTGAGTTCATTAAAGAATTATCAGAGATGTTAAAAAGAGAAGGCAATCCGGCAGCACCACACAAGTATATTCCAGGTGCAGTGTGTTCAGCTACAAGCACTGTTGTTGTTGATGAACCAAGAATTATCGGTGAAAGAATCAATCCTACAGGTAAGAAGCTTTTTAAGGAAGCTTTGTTAAGACACGATATGGATTATATTCTTGGACAGGCTTTAGAGCAGATATCAGGTGGCGCAGATATTCTTGATGTCAATGTAGGCCTTCCGGGAATTGATGAACGTGAAATGATGATTGATACAATAAAGTCATTACAGGCAGTTGTGGATGTTCCGCTGCAGATTGATTCTACAATACCAGAAGTACTTGAGGCAGCACTCCGTGTATACAATGGTAAGCCGCTTGTCAATTCAGTTAATGGTGAGGAGGAGTCTCTTAACAATGTTCTTCCTCTTGTTAAGAAATATGGTGCAGGAGTTATAGGACTCGCACTTGATAAAGATGGTATTCCTAAGAAGGCAGAGGACAGAGTTGCGATAGCAAAGAAGATTATGGACAGGGCTGTTGCAATGGGAATCCCTAAAGAAGATATTTATATTGACTGCCTTACACTCACAGCTTCTGCTGAGCAGGAGGGCGTAATGGAAACTCTTAATGCACTTCATACAGTTAAGAATGAGCTTGGCTTAAAGACAGTGCTTGGTGTTTCTAACATTTCATTCGGACTTCCAAACAGAGTGCTTGTAAACCACATTTTCCTTACAATGGCACTTACTAACGGACTTGACCTTGCAATTATCAATCCTAACATCCCAGAGATGACAGGCGCGGTAAGGGCGTATAAGCTTCTTGCTAATATTGATAAGAATTCAGTTGATTACATAAAAAACTATGGCGCTATGCCAAATGTTTCTAAGATTGATCCTGTCAAGAAGGAAAAGAAAGATGGAAACTATACAGGAGATGATCTTTTCTATGCTGTTGAAAAAGGACTTAAGAATGAAGGTGCTGAGATAACAGAGGCTCTTCTTAAGAAGATGGATTCAATGGAGATTGTTAATCAGGTGCTTATTCCTGCACTTGATAAGATAGGTGCTGAATTCGAGAAGGGTACATTGTTCCTTCCACAGCTTATTATGTCAGCAGGTGTTGCACAGGCAGCATTTGAAGTTATAAGAAAGCATATGGTTATGTCTGATAATGCCCCTGTAAGCAAAGGAAAGATAGTTATAGCTACAGTCAAGGGTGATGTTCATGATATAGGAAAGAATATTGTTAAGGTTCTCCTAGAGAATTATGGGTATGATGTTATTGACCTTGGAAAGGATGTTGAGTACCAGGCAGTTGTTGATGCAATAAGAGATAATGATGTTAAACTGTGCGGATTATCAGCTCTTATGACAACAACACTTGTATCTATGAAGGAAACAATTGCACTTATAAGAGAAAATAATCTTGACTGCAAGGTCATGGTTGGAGGTGCGGTACTTACACCGGAATATGCTAAAGAGATAGATGCAGATTTCTATGCAAAGGATGCAAAAGAATCTGTTGATATTGCTAAAAGAGTTCTTGGTTAAAATTTTGACATATGAGAAAAAAATGGTTATACTATGTATAGCTTATTATAGTATATTTATATACTCGTTTATATCTTGGTAAAATGAGCAATCGTGGTCTGGAGGTTTGGTTTAATGGAAGAGAAAAAGATTTCGTCGGCGGTAATAAGAAGACTGCCAAGATATTACAGATATCTGGGAGAACTTATAGAGTCTGGTGTGCAGAGAATATCGTCTAAAGAACTGAGCGCCAGAATGAAAGTAACTGCTTCACAGATAAGGCAGGATCTTAATAATTTTGGTGGCTTTGGTCAGCAGGGATATGGATATAATGTGCAGTATCTCTATGAAGAGATTGGTAAGATTCTTGGTATAGACCGTAATCACAATATGGTTATAATCGGAGCCGGTAATTTAGGAAAGGCTATTGTTAACTATAGTGATTTCGAGAAGAGAGGTTTTGTTATTAAGGGAATATTTGATAATAATCCTAAGATTAAAGGAACTAAGATTCGTGGAATAGAAGTAAGAATGATGAATGAGCTTACTGATTTTATTAAAGATAATGAAATTGAGATTGTTGCACTCACTATTCCGAAGGAAGCTGCCAGACAGATAGCGAAGGTTGTTGCTGATGCAGGAGTTAAGGCTATATGGAACTTTGCACATACAGATCTTAATCTTCCGGATGATGTTATTGTTGAAAATGTACATTTGTCAGAAAGTCTTATGAGACTTTCATACACTATTGCTAACAGGAAGTAACTGTTTGGGAGGATAATATGGCAGAACTTGATATTGAAAAGCTGAAAAGTTGTACAGCCATAAAACAGATACCGATACTTACTCTCGATGAGAGATGGTATCATCTTATAACGGATAAATTAAAGACTGATGAAATCTGTTATTGGGAAAAACAGGTTAATGAGCTTCTTAAGAAGCAGGGACAGGTTAATAATGATATTAAGGAAGTAAAAAAAATAAAGAATCAGCTTATTCAGGATGTTGTTGATAATATGCAGGATGATGATAATGATCCTAAGAGAGCAAAAGTGATGGAGAAGAATCAGAGACTTATTCAGGAAGCTAAGGATAAGATTAATTCTCTTGAAGATGAAGCACTCGATATTCCAAGAGATCTTGTTAATGCCAATGAGCGTCTTATGATTGAAACAGTAAAGGTGTGTTATAACAAGATTAACAGTAATAAGGAAGACCTTGAGGTTTTGGATAAGTGGATTAATGCAACAAGAGTAAAGTTAAAGAAGAATATACTTATCAAGCAAGATAAGGAAGAGGTGAATAACCGCATGTATTCTGCAATGCATGACATATTAGGACCTGACGTTATGAAGGAACTTGATAAGGTAAATGAGGAAGAGGTATGAGATATTTAACTGATTCACATACAATGAAAGCAGTTGATAACTGCTCAATACATGAATTTGGGATTCCCTCAGTGGTGCTTATGGAAAGAGCAGCACTGGGGGTTTCAGCTTTTTTAAGAAAGCATGCAGAGCACAACAATAAGAAAACAGGAATAAAAGTTGTGTGTGTATGCGGAAGCGGGAATAATGGTGCAGATGGTCTTGCAGCAGCAAGACAGCTTAATGAAGATGGAATTGATGTACATGTTGTGTTTGCTGGTACATCGGAGGGAACTGATGAATACAGGCTTCAGAAATCAATTGTCGGTAATCTTGGAATTGACTGTGTTGAATATGATGGCAATATTGATTTTTCTGAATATGATTATATTATAGATGCAATATTTGGCATTGGCTTATCAAGAGCAGTTGAGGGAAGATATGCGCAGGTTATAGAAGCAATTAATAAAGCCCGGGAGAATCCTGATACGAAGATAATTGCCGTTGATATTGCGTCAGGCATAAGTGCAGATAATGGACAGATTATGGGAATTGCTGTCAAAGCAGATTACACAATCACATTTGGATATAATAAGACAGGTATCATGTTTTACCCGGGAGCTTCATACAGTGGTAGTGTAAAAGTCATTAATGCCGGATTTGTAACAGAGGATATATTACATAAAAAAGTCAAATGTTTCGGCAGTATTTTTACATATGACGATGAAGATGTGGGCAGACTTCTTGTAAGAAAACCTGATTCTAATAAAGGAACATATGGCAGAACACTTATTATAGCAGGCTCTAAGAATATGGGAGGAGCCGCAATTCTTAGTGCATCAGCCGCATACAGAAGTGGAACAGGGCTTGTAAAGGTACTTACACATGAGATTAATAAGACAGCACTGTTATGCAGAATGCCAGAATGTCTGATATCAACATATCAGGATAATATGCCGCTGGCAGCAGAACTTAAAGCAGATTTTGAATGGGCAAAAAGTATAGCTGTGGGACCGGGATTATCTATGAACGTGGCAGCAGCAGAGATTACCAGATGTGTTCTTGAAAGAGATGATAAAGTAAGAATACTTGATGCAGATGCACTTAACATTATTGCTGGCGAACATATTGATTATAAAGGAAGCAGAGAAGGGCAGATTATAATCACACCTCATATTATGGAAATGTCAAGGCTTACAGGAAAGACAGTTGCTGATATTAAAGAGCATATGATTGAGTCTGCTAAGGAATATGCAATACAACATTCATGTATATGCATATTAAAGGATGCAAGAACAGTAGTTACTGACGGACAGAAAGTATATATTAACTGTACTGGAAATGACGGAATGTCCACAGGAGGCTGCGGTGATGTGCTTACTGGACTTATTGCAGGAATGACAGCCATGGGGTTAGATGCATTTGAAGCAGCATGTCTTTCTGTATATGTTCATGGCAAAGCAGGGGATTATGCGGCATCAGGCAAAGGCAGGGCCGGAATGACGGCAGCAGATGTATCAGAAGCAATTGCATATGTCCTGAAAAGATAAATGATAACTGAATACACACTTAAAATCAGGCAATACTAAAGCCAAGGTAAGAAATATAGCTTTAGGAGTGTGACAGTTGTGGTAATAAAAAGAGGAGATATTTTTTATGCAGATTTAAGACCGGTGGTTGGTTCAGAACAGGGGGGAATAAGACCGGTACTTATAATTCAGAATGATACGGGGAATAAACATAGTCCGACAGTTATCTGTGCAGCAATAACAAGCCAGATGCATAAAAGCAAACTGCCGACTCATGTTGAACTCGATTCTGCCAGATACGATATGGTAAAGGATTCGGTTATTCTGTTAGAACAGTTGAGAACAATAGATAAAAGAAGACTTAAAGATAAGGTATGTCACCTTGATAATGATATAATAGGACAGGTGAATAAAGCATTGTCTGTAAGCCTTGAGATGAATTGACTATCAGCATAATAATGTGTTATTATTGAAATGATAATTATTTATTAAAGAACAACTTATAAATATGGAGGAAAGCTATGAATGACGGCCATCCCGCGGATGGGAAAGAAAAGAGGTTTTCATCTCTGCTTAAGTTATTTGGCAGGGGAAAACGAGATGAAGATGTAACAGAAGAGATAATGGATATGGTTAATGAGAGCCATGAACAGGGTGTTCTTGAAGAAAATGAAGCTGAGATGATAGGTAATATCTTTGAATTCGGCGAGAAACAGGCATCTGATGTAATGACGCACAGAAACAATATCGTGGCACTTGATGATGATATTACTGTCAGAGAAGCATTTGACAGGATAATGAAAGAGAATTATTCAAGATATCCTGTGTATGATGGAGACATTGATAATATTACAGGTATTTTACATATCCGGGATCTTCTTAAAATATATGTTGATAAGGATAATCAGGATAGGAAGCTTAGAGATGTAGAAGATACAGTACTTTTTAAGCCATATTGTATACCTGAAACAAGAAATATAAGTCCGTTATTCAGACAGATGCAGTCAGAAAAGATTCATATGGCTATTGTTGTTGATGAATATGGACAGACAGCAGGAATTGTCACGATGGAAGATATACTTGAAGAAATCGTTGGTAATATTCTTGATGAATATGATGAAGAAGAAGAACAGATTGTAACCGACGCAGACGGTTCATATATAATAGAAGGTCAGGCAGATCTTGAGGATGTAGAAGCTAAGTTAGGAATAGAGTTTGAATGCGAAGATATTGATACTTTGAGCGGCTTTATGATTTATAAGCTTGGGAAGATACCTGATGACGGGGAGAACTTTGAGGTAGAATACAAAGGATATATATTCAGAACTCTTGATGTACGAGGAAGAATGATACTCAAAGTTAAGGTTGAGAAAACCAGTCAGGGACAGCATGCTTAGAGAATAATTGTCCTGTTCCTTAGAATGGGGGACTTTTTATGCGAAGATACGAATTGGATACTTCATATCAAGGCAACATGCCTAATGAAGTAGAATTTACGCTTGATAACAGATATGTAGTTAAAATAGGTGATGAAAGATTTTACAATCTCATGGGCGAGACTATGCTTTCTGCATTTAACGGACTGGTGCATCCGGATGATGTCATGGGTTTTGAGCAGTTTATTAATTCAGATATGTCTGTGAGATATTGTATAGTCAGATGCCTTATAAAGAATGCTTCATACAGATGGATGCTTCTGGTAAAGAAGCGTATATATGAAGTTGGTACAGACCGTATGGTTGAGCTTGTGGCACAGGATATAATTGTTATTTCGAATGATTTTGACATGTATTATCACCGTGTAAGAAAATACAGGGCAATAATTAATGTTATTGATGAGAAGATATTTGAATATGATCCTGTTTCTGGAATGATTACAATATATTGTTATCGTAATAATAAATCTGAGATATTTGAGAGAACCAGTCTTAAGGAATGGAAAGAAGCGTGTATCACTAAGGGCTTTGTAACAGGTGATGATGCTGTTCAGTTTGAAGCATTATGTACAGCAATTGCAAGTGGAATGAATAACTTTATTGTTAAGCTGTCGTCATCTGTTATGTCTAAAGGAGAAAGAGTTGACAATCTTATCTTCAGAGGACAGTCACTTCTGGCTGATGGAGAAAACAGAATTACAGTAGGCGTAATATCTGAACCAGATAGAAGAACCAGAACTGTTCAGGAGTATGTCGGAGTAGATGAGGCAAAACTTGATTTAGCGACAGGCATATATAACAAGAAGACTGTAACAGATATGATAACCGATGATATCAATAAAACAGCGGTTTCAGACAGAAACCGCCAGATGTTCCTGATGATTCTTGATATTGATAACTTCAAGAGTGTTAATGACAGTTATGGACATTATTTTGGTGATGAGGTTATTAAAGCATTTGCAGATTCATTAAAATTATCAGTTGGCGGACGTGGAATAGTTGGACGCATAGGCGGAGATGAATTTATAGTACTTATAAAAGATGTTACGATTGAAGAACTTCGCATTATGCTTAAGGCAATGAGAAAGGGACTTAAGGTATCGCTTGCACAGAAGCAGCCAGAGTATATGTTTTCAACATCAATTGGTATCGCACAGTTTGGCAAGGATGGCAGTGATTTTGAGACATTGTTTAAGATAGCTGATGCAGCACTTTATATAGCCAAGGAAAAAGGCAAGGACAGATATATTATATATGATTATAATAAGCATGGAGATATTCTGGCTGACATGAAGCATGACATTGCATTTGGAAGTGGCTTTATGAAGCCTATGGCTAAATATGAGCTTGCAACCAATATTGTAATGAAAGTATCGCTTGGAATGATGACAGTAAAAGAAGTGCTTTCAGAGCTTACCGATAAGCTTAATATTCATGGAATAAGTATTTACAGTGGTAATGATATGGAATGCATATACAGTACAGGTCACTATAAGAATAATGTAATTGAGGCAGCATATGTTAATGATGATAAATTTGTGAATCATTTTGATGAATATGGCGTTAACATGGTGAATAATATAGCATCACTTACTATAGAATTCCCGGAAGTTTTTAGAAAACTCAGAGACAACAATATATGCTCGTTTCTTCAGATGAAGGCTGATGGTGCTGATGGTAAAGAATATATGGTAGAATTTGATATATTTGGCACTAACAGAAGAAAGTGGAGTGATACAGATGTTATCATGCTCAGAATGGTAGTTCTTGGAGTAGTAAATGCTATAAGTGGGCAATTGACAGATTGATGTTCTGTGTTATAATAATTGACAATAAATGCATTTTTATGCATTTTAATATCAGAATTTAGGAGATTAGGTTATGAGACGAGCAGTTTTTTCTATTCTCGTGGGTAATTCATCTGGTGTACTTAGCCGTGTCGCTGGAATGTTCAGCCGTAGAGGATATAATATAGACAGCCTTACGGTTGGTGAAACTCTCAATCCTGAATTGTCACGTATGACAATAGCTGTAACAGGTGAAGATGATGTACTTGAACAGATTGAGAAACAGCTTAATAAGCTTATAGATGTTAAGGAAATTGTGGAGCTTCCTGCACATGAATCAGTATGCAGAGAACTTGTTATGATTAAAGTTGAATGTGGACCAGAGAAGAGACAACAGGTATCTTCTATTGCAGATATATTCAGAGCCAATATTGTAGATGTATCTAAGGAGTCCATGATAATTGCACTTACAGGAAGTTTAAGCAAGATGAATGCGTTTGTGGAACTTCTTGAAGATTTCAACATTACAGAGATTGCAAGAACAGGAATTACAGGACTTGCAAGAGGAAGCGCAGATATGAATAAGATGTAATAATTCTTTGGTGTATCCGGAGAACTTTTACAATATAAAACACATTTATATGGAGGTAGTTTAAAATGGCAGAAGCTAAGATCTATTATCAGTCAGATTGTAATTTATCATTACTTGACGGTAAGACAATCGCTATTATCGGTTATGGTAGCCAGGGACATGCACACGCATTAAATCTTAAGGATTCAGGTTGTCATGTTATTATCGGACTTTATGAGGGTTCTAAGTCATGGAAGAGAGCTGAGGAGCAGGGATTTGAAGTATTTACTGCAGCAGAGGCTGCTAAGAGAGCTGACATCATCATGATTCTTATCAATGATGAGAAGCAGGCTAAGCTTTATAAGGATGATATCGAGCCAAATCTTGAGCCAGGTAACATGCTTATGTTCGCTCATGGTTTCAACATTCATTTTGGTTTAATTAAGGCACCTAAGGGCGTTGATGTAACAATGATTGCGCCTAAGGCACCTGGACATACAGTACGTTCAGAATATCAGGCTGGAAAGGGAACTCCTTGTCTTGTAGCTGTAGAGCAGGATGAGACAGGAAAGGCTCTTGACATGGCACTTGCTTATGGTCTTGGTATCGGTGGAGCAAGAGCTGGTCTTCTTGAGACAACATTCAGAACAGAAACAGAGACAGATCTCTTTGGTGAGCAGGCAGTTCTTTGCGGTGGTGTTTGTGCACTTATGCAGGCTGGTTTCGAAACTCTTTGCGAAGCTGGATATGATCCACGTAACGCTTACTTCGAGTGTATTCATGAGATGAAGCTTATCGTTGACCTTATTTACCAGTCAGGATTCGCTGGAATGAGATACTCAATCTCTAATACAGCTGAGTATGGTGATTACATAACAGGTCCTAAGATTATCACAGAGGATACTAAGAAGGCTATGAAGAAGATCCTTTCTGATATTCAGGATGGTTCATTTGCTAAGGAATTCTTACTTGACATGAGCGATGCTGGTGGACAGGTTCACTTCAAGGCTATGAGAAAGCTTGCTTCTGAGCATCCATCAGAGAAGGTTGGAGCAGAAATCAGAAAGCTTTACAGCTGGAACAATGAAAGTGATAAGTTAATCAACAACTAATATTTTTATTAATAATAAGAATGGTACATAAGTCTAATCATAGCCCTCTTTAGTGGATATGTTTGGTATATAATTCTTATTAGATAGAAGTTGAATCATACGCGGGTAGGCTGCTTTTTAGCTTACCCGCTTTTTTTAAAAAAATAATGGAAGAAGTAAGCCATAAACATCTTTTAGAAAAAAGAGGAATGTATTATAATCTGTATATGGCACAAGTAGATTATTAATTAAAAAAGGTTTGCAATAAAAATGCAATTACATACGTATTATATATAACAGACCAATGAAGAGTAGGGTTAATTATGGAGAAAGAACAGACTAATATCATTGATGAAGGACTATTTGAAAAAATAGCAAATGGGGATGATGCCGCTTTTACTGAATTGTATTATGCATCATACAGACAAATATATGGTTTTCTCTTGGCACTGACTAAGAATAAGGAAGATGCTGAAGATTTGCTACAGAACACATATATAAGAATAAGAAATGGAAGTCATTTGTACAGGAAACAGGGCACACCTATGACCTGGATGTGTGCGGTGGCGAAGAATCAGTTCTTGGATTTTGTAAGAAAGAAATCCAAAGGTGTAAGCGTTGATTTTGATGAAGTTGAAAAATACGTTTCAGAGGGACTTGGAACCGGAGTTAAGCAACATAAGGATGTAGAGAATGAAATGGTCTTAGAAAAGGCATTTGAAATTCTAAATAAACAGGAAAGGACAATTGTAGTATTACATATGATTGATGGTTTGAAACACAGGGAAATATCAAAAATAACAGGAATACCATTATCGACGGTTCTTTCAAAGTATAACAGGTCATTAAAGAAACTAAGGGAATTTATTAAAGAATAGGAGGTCATTATGCAGGAAAAAGATATTAAAGAACAGTTAAATCAGGAACTTGACAAAATGGCTCCTGATATTTTAGAAAAGGTTTTAGCAAAACCAATTGAACCAATAGAATCAGAAGAGAATTTGTTTAACAACGAACCTTTATTTGAAGAAAAAAAAGACAAGGGCAAATACTTATGGATTCCACAGGTTATTGCAGTAGTAGCCTGCTTAGTGCTTGTAGCAGTATTGTCATCAATTTGGTTTAAGCCTAACGTTACACCAACGGCACCGGATCCAAAGATGGCTACAGCTTTTACAATTACAATAGACGTAAATCCAAGCATTACAATGAAAGTAAAGAAAGATAATACGGTTGAAAGTATTAAAGCATCAAACAAGGATGCAAAGAAAGTAGTTAAAAAGGTTAAGAAAAAATTAAAAGATGATACAACTTATGGCGAAGCTGTCGAAATGGTTGTGTCAGGCTTAAAAAAGAAAGGATATCTTAAGAAAGACAACAGCGCAATGCTTGTTTCAGTAGTTACTGATGACAAAAAAGCCGGAGAAGAAAAGCTTAAAGAAGTAAAAGATTACACAAAAAAGGTAAAGAAAGATAAAAAAGTAAAATGTGCAACAATTTATCAGAATTGTGTTAGCAATGAAAAAATAAAGAAAGTAGCTAAGAAGAATAAGGTTTCAGAAGGTAAGGCAGCTCTTTGTATAAAGATTGCTAAGAAAGAAAAAGTAAGTGTTAAGAAGATGTGCAAGAAGAGCATATTTATACTTATTAAACAGGTTGAAAAAACAAAGATAGATGTTGAGCCGGATATTGAAATTGATGATGAAATAAATGTTGTTCCGGAAGAACCTACAGGAGAAACGGAATCAGCAATAATTGAGGAAACAACAGAGATTGGAAGCGAATCATCTACAGAAAATATGGAAACTGAAACAGGTGAGGAGACTTCACCTGTTTCAGAGAATGTTAATGAGAATGAAACTATTCCGGAAACAGTACAGAATAGTCAACCTTAAGAACAAAGACTTCCCTGGATAACATTAAGTTCATTGAAGCGCTTGTTCATATAATTAAGAACAGCTTTCTTGTTACCGCTCCACAGAGGGGCAACGAGAATTGATTTAGGACCATCACCGGTTAGGCGATGGATAACTATGCTTTTGGGAATATAACGTAAACATTCAGCAATAATGTTTACATATTCTTCCATGGACAGAACTTCAAATTTATTTAAAGAATACTCCTTTTCTAAAGGGGTATTTTTTAATACATGTAAAAGTTGAAGCTTTATGCCTGAAATATTCATAGACGAAACATACTTAACACTTTCAAGAATATCCTCTTTGGATTCAAATGGAAGACCGATAATTAAATGAACAATAACATCAACGTTAATTTTGTTCAGGTTATTAACAGCTGTATTAAAAACGTCCAAAGTGTAACCACGGTTAATATACTTGGCAGTATTTTCGTGAATGGTCTGAAGTCCAAGCTCAACCCACACAGGCTTAATTTTGTTTAATTCACCTAGAAGGTTTAAAACTTCATCAGGAAGGCAATCAGGTCTGGTGCCAATGGAAAGAGCCACAATATCCGGGTGATTAATAGCTTCCGTGAAGATACTTCTAAGATAATCAATATCCCCATAAGTATTAGTGAAAGACTGGAAATAAGCTATATACTTTCCATTTTTGATTTTGGCTGAAACTCTGTTCTTGGCACTTTCAATCTGCTCAGTAATAGACAACATCTTGTCCGCAGCAAAATCTCCTGAACCACCATTACTGCAAAAGATACAGCCTCCTGTACTAATGGTTCCGTCACGATTAGGGCAGGACAGACCGCCTGAAAGGGCAAGTTTATATATTTTGCATCCGAATTTTTCTTTTAAATATGAATTAAGGGAATTGTACCTCATTGTAATATCTCCTTGTAACAAAAGTCAAAATATGGTATAAAATAAATGTTGTAAAAATATGGAGACGTATCGAAGTGGTCGTAACGAGCTTGACTCGAAATCAAGTTGTCCACCCGGGCACGTGGGTTCGAATCCCACCGTCTCCGCTATTTAGAAACTTACAGACTATTATAAAATAAAATTTTGCAAAAAGGTATAAGAAATGCAGACTTCTATGTTATAGTAGCCTGTTTTTTTATTGTAATGTTAATATTTATAGGCATAATGTCACTAATATTAAAGCAACAGAGTTTTGGAAGACATGGGGTTAAAGGAACATATAAATAAAAAGCCGGGTGAATTATCCGTTGGGCAACAGCAAAGAGTTGCAATAATTAGATTAAAAGATGGAAATGTAATTAATTAAAATCAAGATATGGTGGCTTTACATCATTGACTAAGAAATGTTTTTGTTTTAGAATAATAGGGATTATAATAAAAATTAGGTTTGCCGTAACTTTAGGTTTTGTGGCAACTTAAATATAAACTAGGAGGAAAGCATTATGGGAATGACAATGACACAGAAGATTCTTGCAAAACATGCAGGTCTTGATGAAGTTAAAGCCGGTCAGTTAATTGAAGCTAACTTAGATTTAGTACTTGGAAATGACGTTACAGCTCCGGTTGCTATTGGTGAAATGAAAAAAATGAATGTGGATTGTGTTTTTTGCAAAGATAAGATTGCATTAGTACCTGACCACTTTACACCAAATAAAGACATCAAGTCAGCAGAACTTTACAAGTGTGTTAAAGATTTTGCAGAAGAAAATCAGATTACTAATTATTTTGAAACAGGAAGGGTAGGTATTGAACATGCTTTACTACCTGAGAAAGGTCTGGTTGTTGCTGGTGACGTTGTTATTGGTGCAGATTCACATACATGTACATATGGTGCACTTGGTGCATTTTCAACAGGTGTAGGTAGTACAGACATGGCTGCCGGTATGGCAACAGGAAAGGCTTGGTTTAAAGTACCATCAGCTATTAAGTTTAATTTGACAGGAAAGCCTGCTAAGTGGGTTAGCGGAAAAGACGTTATCCTTCACATTATCGGTTTAATCGGTGTGGACGGAGCTTTATACCGTTCAATGGAATTTGTTGGAGACGGTATTAAGTACCTTTCAATGGATGACAGATTTGCCATGACTAACATGGCTATTGAAGCAGGTGGAAAGAATGGTATTTTCCCTGTTGATGATTTGACTATTGAATATATGAAAGAACATTCAACAAAAGAATATACAGTATATGAAGCAGATGAAGATGCAGAATATGATGAAGAATATACTATTGACTTAAGTACATTAAGACCAACAGTAGCATTTCCACATCTTCCTGAAAATACACGTACAATTGATGAAGTTGGCGATGTGAAGATTGATCAGGTTGTTATCGGTTCATGTACTAATGGTAGAATTGAAGATATGAGAACAGCCGCTAAGATTTTAGAAGGCAGAGAAGTAGCCAAGGGTGTAAGATGTATTGTTTTCCCTGCAACACAGGCTATTTATTTACAGTGTATTGAAGAAGGCATTATGACAACATTTATTAAGGCAGGATGTGCTGTAAGTACACCAACTTGCGGACCTTGTCTTGGTGGTCATATGGGTATTCTTGCAAAGGGTGAAAGAGCAGTTGCTACAACTAACAGAAACTTTGTAGGACGTATGGGTGATCCTGAATCTGAAGTTTATCTTGCAAGCCCTGCTGTTGCTGCAGCAAGTGCAATTACAGGAAAGATTTCGGGTCCGGAAGAACTTGGATTATAGTAGATATTTTATAGAAAGGCTGGGTTCATATTATGAAAGCAGAAGGAAGAGTTTTTAAATTTGGAAGCAACGTAGATACAGACGTTATCATTCCGGCAAGATATTTAAATGTTACGGATCCATCAGAGCTTGCAAAGCATTGTATGGAAGATATAGATAAAGAATTTGTTAACAAAGTATCTAAGGGAGATATTATTGTGGCAGATAAGAACTTTGGATGTGGTTCATCAAGAGAACATGCACCTATCGCTATTAAGGCAGCAGGAGTAAGTTGTGTTATTGCAGAAACATTTGCAAGAATTTTTTATCGTAATGCCATTAACATTGGTTTACCTATTATTGAATGCCCTGAAGCAGCAAAGGGTATCGAAGAAGGAGACCAGGTTGAAGTTGATTTTGACAGTGGAATGATTTATAACAAAACTAAGGGAACAGAGTACAAAGGACAGGCTTTCCCTGAGTTTATGCAGAAGATTATTTCAAACGGTGGATTAATTAATTACATAAATAATGCTAAGTAATACGCAACTATTTTGTGGCAATGAATGTAAAAGGAGACAATGATGAAAGAAATACTTTATAAGAGTACTAGAAGCGCAGAAGGAACTTTAAAGGCATCAGAAGCAATCTTAAAGGGGTTGGCAGATGACGGCGGACTTTTTGTTCCTTTGGAAATACCGGCACTTGATGTAACAGTTGAAGAATTATCTAAGATGACATATCAGCAGGTTGCATATGAAGTAATGAAATTATACTTCACAGATTTTACGGAAGAAGAATTAAAGAATTGTATCAACAATGCATATGATTCAAAATTTGATACAGAAGAAATTGCACCTTTGGCAGAAGTTGAAGGAACATATTTCCTTGAATTATTCCATGGCAAGACTATTGCTTTCAAGGATATGGCTTTATCAATTTTACCACATCTTCTTACAACATCAGCTAAGAAGAATGGTGTAAAGAATGAAATAGTAATTTTAACAGCTACATCAGGAGATACAGGAAAAGCTGCTATGGCAGGTTTTGCAGATGTACCGGGAACAAGAATAATTGTTTTCTATCCTAACGGTGGTGTTAGTCCAATTCAGGAAAAACAGATGGTAACACAGAAGGGTGACAATACATACGTTGTTGCAATTGAAGGAAACTTTGACCAGGCACAGAGTGCGGTTAAGGCTATTTTCGGCGATAAAGAGCTTGCAAAAGAAATGGATGAAAAGGGATTTCAGTTCTCATCAGCTAACTCAATTAACATTGGACGTCTTATTCCACAGGTGGCATATTATGTATATGCTTACGCAAAATTATTTGCAGAAGGAAAAGTAAGCAAAGACCAGAAGATTAATGTTGTAGTTCCTACAGGAAATTTTGGAAATATCTTAGCAGCTTATTATGCTAAGAATATGGGACTTCCAATTGATAAGTTAATCTGTGCATCAAACGAAAACAGAGTATTATATGATTTCTTTACAACAGGTGAATACGACAAGAACAGAGAATTTATTCTTACAAACTCACCATCAATGGATATTCTTATTTCAAGTAACCTTGAAAGATTGATTTATAGAATTGCAGGAGATGATGCGGAAGCTAACAAGAAGATGATGGAAGAACTTTCAAAAGACGGAAAGTATTCTATTACACCTGAAATGAAAGCTAAATTAGCTGACTTCTATGGCAATTATGCTTCAGAAGAAGAAACAGCAGCAATCATTAAGAAGATTTATGAAGAAACAGGATATGTTATGGATACTCATACAGCAGTTGCAGCATCTGTATATGAAAAATACAAGAAAGAAACAAAGGATGACAATGTAACTGTAATTGCTTCAACAGCAAGTCCATTCAAATTCACAAGAAGCGTAATGAATGCTATTGATCCAAAATATGACTCAATGGGTGACTTTGAATTAGTTGATGAATTATCTAAGATTGGAAATGTAAAAGTTCCTAATGCTATTGAAGAAATCAGAAATGCAGAAATCAGACATAACAACTTATGTGAAGTAGCAGGAATGAAGGATATCGTAAAGAAATTCTTAGGAATGTAATGAATATAAGAAGATAAATATAAGCTGTGGCACAGTGCTTGTTTTAAGGCATTATGTTCACAGCTTTTTTTATCTTCTTGAATTGAAATCGATTTAATAGTACAATAATAAAGACTATGGTTACAAAAGAGTTTAGGAGATTATTATGGGAATATTAGAAGCAATACTATTAGGAATTATTCAGGGGATTGCAGAGTTCCTGCCAATTAGTAGTTCAGGACATTTAGCAATCTTTCAGAAATTGTTTGGAATGGATGAAGTAGGTATATCATTTGATGTTTTTCTTCATATAGGAACATTGATTGCAGTTTTTATAGTTTTCTGGAAAGATATTTTAAGACTTTTTGTAGACGGAGTAGGAATTGTAGCAGATTCATGTGTTAATGTTTACAGATTTTTTAGAAGCAAGAATAAAAAAGAACCTGTAGAATACATAAGGGTTATAAGAACAGCATATAGAAAATTCGCACTTCTTGTAATTGTGTCAACTATACCAACAGGAATTATTGGATATCTTGGAAAGGAATTAGTAAGCAACGCAAGTGATACGCTTATTATTCCGGGCATATGCTTGCTTGTTACAGCAGTTTTACTTTTTATATCAGATCAGATGCCTGACGGACAGAAGACACCAAAGAATACAAGTTATTTTAATGCAGTATTTATGGGAATCTGTCAGGGAATAGCAACATTGCCGGGATTATCACGCTCAGGAACAACAATTGTTGCAGGACTTTTATGTGGATTAAGAAGAGATTTTGTAGTAAAATATTCATTTATAATGTCTATTCCGGCTATACTTGGTGCAGCAGTTTTAGAAATTCCTGATATGGGAAAAGACATGGCAACAACAGGTGTGGCATCATATGTAGTGGGAATGATTGTTGCAGCAGTTGTAGGTTACATATGTATTAAGACTATGTTAGTAGTAGTTAGAAATAAGAAATTTAAGTATTTCTCATATTATTGTGCAGTAGTAGGTTTGGTAGCCATTATTGCATCATTTGTAATTAAATAATTAGATTTAAATTACAATAGAATTACAATAAGAAGAGAATAAGAGGAATAAGTAGAAATTAAAAACGAGGTGTGAAAAGTGGCCAATACAACATCAAAGAGTAATGGCAAAAAATCAAATACTAAAAAGGCTACAGCTAAAAAAAAGACTACAAATACAAGAAATAGTAGTTCAACCAGTGCTAAAAAAGCAGCAGAAACAAGAAGACAAAATGCAGCCGAAAGAAAGAGAAAAGCTGAACTGGCAAAGAAAAATGAAAAAATCGTTAAGGAAGTGTATCTCTGGATTTTTGTGGCAGTTTCACTTTTACTCTTTTTAAGCAATTTTGGAATTTGCGGAATTGTGGGAAATACTCTTAGAGGTGTAATGCTTGGGGTTTTTGGCTCAATGGGATACGTTTTTCCAATTATACTTGTAATAGTAGTAGGACTAATGGCGTATAATGAAGCTAACATTTTAGTTGTTTCAAAAATAACAGGATTTTTATTGTTTTTTATGGATGGGACATTATTGTTCCACTTAATAGCTTATGGTAGTGATAACGATAAATATTCACATTATTACAAAGTTGGTGCAGCTAATGAGTTTGGTGGAGGCTTTATAGGAAGTGTCCTAGGGAAGACATTACATTCATTATTAGGATTAACAGGCGCTTATATTATTGCAATAGTATTGCTTATGATTTCAGTTGTGATTTTAACAGAGAAGTCAATTATGTCTGTTATTAAGAAGAATGGCGAGAAAGCTTATAAGAGTGCCAAAGAAGAAGCCAATAATAGAAGAGAAGAGAACAATCTTATTAGGGAACAGAGACGTCTTGAAAAGAAAAAACAGAAGGCTGTTGGAGTTAATTTCAAGGACACAACAATTGAGCCTGAAGCTGCTGAAAGTGGCAAAGCTGAGGATAAGAATCAGGATGTTCATGAGATACATATAGAAGGTATTGATGAGCAGCCACTTAAAGAGATGGAACAGGATCCTGTTACATATACATATGAAGAAATGGCAGGAAACAAGCAGATTAAGATTGAAGGATTGGATGAGCCTGAACTTATGGCATATGAGCCGGAAGAGAGTTACAATTCAGGTGAAGAAAGTTTGAATGATGAATCTGTTTTAAATGGAGAATTTGTTCCAAAAGAGAGAATTATTGTAAGCCAGTCTGCAAAGGATGCAATGAAACGCAAACCATATGGAATGGCACAGGCTGCATCAGGAATAGGGGGAACATCAGGAACAAGTGTTTCGTTATGTGCAAATGCTACAGCCGGACAGAGTGATGCAGTGATTGATTTAGAGGCTGAGAATATGCAGCAATCAGGTGTAACAGCGCAGACTGAGGTAAAGAAAAATTCTTCTGAAGGAAAAATAATAGCACCAAAGAAGAAAAAAATGAGCTACAAGAAACCACCATACAAGTTATTGGCGGACAATCCTGGAAGTTCTAATGGAACAACAAAGGCTGTATTAATGCAGACAGCTAACAAGCTTAAAGAAGTTTTGACTAATTTTGGTGTAAAAGTTGAAGTTACTAATGTAAGCAAGGGACCTTCAGTTACAAGATATGAATTGCAGCCTGAAATGGGAACAAAGGTTAGCAGAATAACAGGTTTGGCTGATGATATTAAGCTTAATATGGCAGCAGCAGATATTCGTATTGAAGCGCCAATTCCGGGCAAGGCAGCAGTGGGAATTGAAATACCTAACGACAGCAGAGATACAGTGTATCTGAAAGAGTTACTTATGTCTAAGGAACTTAAAGAGCATAAATCTAAACTTGCTTTTCCGGCAGGTAAGGATATTGCAGGACGAGTTGTTGTGGCAGATATTGCAAAGATGCCACATATGCTTATAGCAGGAACAACAGGCTCAGGTAAATCAGTATTTACAAACTCAATTTTAATGAGTATTCTATATAGAACAACACCTGAGGAAGTACGAATTATTGTAATTGATCCTAAGGTGGTAGAATTTCAGGTATATAATAAGATTCCACATTTGTTGTACGATGTTGTTACAGATCCAAAGAAGGCTGCCGGAATTTTAAATTGGGCAGTTGCTGAAATGACAACAAGATACAAGAAATTTGCCAATATTGGAGCAAGAGACATTTCAAGCTATAATGCCAAAGTGGAAAGTGGCGACTATTCAGAAGATGAACAGGTTGAAAAAATGCCTCAGATTCTTATTATAATAGATGAGTTAGCTGACCTTATGATGGTTGCTGCAAAAGAAGTTGAAGAGGCAATATGTCGTCTTGCACAGCTTGCAAGAGCAGCGGGAATCCATATGGTTATTGCAACTCAAAGACCTTCTGTTGATGTTATTACAGGTCTGATTAAGGCTAACATTCCATCAAGAGTAGCATTAACAGTTGCATCAGGTACGGATTCACGTACTATTATTGATATGAACGGTGCAGAAAAGCTTTTAGGAAACGGTGACATGCTGTTTTATCCTGCAGGTTACGTTAAACCTGTAAGAATACAGGGAGCTTACGTTTCAGAAAAAGAAATTTCAGATACCGTTAATTATATAAAAGAGCATAGTGGTGAGGCAGAATATGACGATACCATTGATGCAAAACTTACAACGGATCAGGAAGCAATGGCAAACGGAGGAGAGTTAGATCCTTATTTTGCCCAAGCAGGAAGATTATGTATTGAGAAGCAAAAAGGTTCTACAAGTATGATTCAAAGACAGTTTAAAGTTGGTTTCAACAGGGCTGCAAGAATTATGGAACAGCTTTATGATGCAGGAGTTGTAGGACAGGAAGAGTCAAACAAACCAAGAAAGGTTATTATGTCCATTGAAGCCTTTGAGCAAATGGTTAACGGTGGTCAGTAAGCAAAAATGATGTTGTGAAAGAGAGGAAAAAAGATGAAGACTGATATTGAAATCGCACAGGAAGCTGAAATGATGCCAATTAAGAACGTGGCAGAACAGTTAGGAATTACAGAAGATGACATTGAATTATACGGAAAGTATAAGGCAAAAATTTCCAATGAATACTATGAAAAAATCAAAGATAATGAAGATGGAAAACTGATTCTTGTAACAGCAATTAACCCAACTCCTGCCGGTGAAGGAAAAACAACTGTAACAGTTGGACTTGGAGAAGCTTTTGGTCAGTTAAATAAGAAAGCAGTTATCGCGCTTAGAGAACCATCACTTGGACCATGTTTTGGTATTAAAGGTGGAGCAGCAGGTGGCGGATATGCACAGGTTGTACCAATGGAAGATATGAACCTTCATTTTACAGGTGACTTTCATGCTATCACATCAGCTAATAACTTATTGGCTGCAATGCTTGATAACTCAATTCAGCAGGGCAACGTATTAAACATTGATCCTAATCAGGTTGTTTGGAAGAGATGCGTTGACATGAACGACAGAGTTTTAAGAAACGTTGTTGTTGGTCTAGGCAGAAAGGTAGACGGAACAGTAAGAGAAGACCATTTTGTAATTACTGTTGCGTCAGAAATTATGGCAATTCTTTGTCTTGCAACAAGCTATGCAGATTTAAAAGAAAGATTAGGAAAGATTATTGTTGCATACACATATGACGGACAGCCTGTTACAGCAAAAGACGTTAAGGCAGTTGGCGCAATGGCAGCACTTCTTAAAGATGCAATGAAGCCTAACATTATTCAGACATTAGAGCATACACCGGCATTAGTTCACGGTGGACCTTTTGCAAATATTGCTCACGGATGTAACTCGGTTAAGGCTACAAAGACAGCATTAAAGATGGCTGATTATGTTATAACAGAAGCAGGTTTTGGTGCTGACCTCGGTGCTGAAAAGTTTATGGACATTAAGTGCAGAAAAGCAGGTCTTAAGCCTGACTGTGTTGTATTAGTAGCAACAGTTAGAGCATTAAAATACAACGGTGGAGTTCCAAAAGACCAATTATCAGAAGAAAATCTTGACGCATTAAAGAAAGGTATTGTAAACCTTGAAAAACATATTGAAAATCTTCAGTTATTCGGAGTTCCTGTAGTTGTAACATTAAATCAGTTTATTACAGATACAGAAGCAGAATATGAATATATTAAGAATTTCTGCGAAGAAAGAGGATGCGAATTTGCATTAGCAGAAGTTTGGGCTAAAGGCGGAGAAGGTGGAAAGGCATTAGCAGAAAAAGTTATTGAAACTATTGAAAACAAGCCATCTAACTATGCACCTCTTTACCCTGATGATATGTCAATCAAAGAAAAGATTGAAACAATAGCAACAAAGATTTACGGAGCAGATGGTGTTACATATTCTCCTGAAGCTGAGAAAGCTATTGCAAATATTGAAAAAATGGGATACAAAGAATATCCTGTATGTATGGCAAAGAACCAGTTCTCATTCTCAGATGATAAGACTAAGTTAGGAAGACCTACAGGATTTAAGATTAATATTCGTGACGTTTATGTTTCAGCAGGCGCAGGATTTGTAGTTGCATTGACAGGTAGCATTATGACAATGCCTGGTTTATCAAAGTCTCCTGCAGCATTTGGAATAGACTTAACAGACGATGGAAAAATCACAGGATTATTCTAAAGTATACAAAAGTGGAGGAGCCTTTTAGGCAATAAAGAAATGGCAAAAATTATAGACGGAAAACAGATTTCATTAGACATTAAGAATGAATTAAAAGAAAAGGTTGCAAAATACAAAGAGCAGGGAATTGAAATTACTCTTGCAGTAGTAAAAGTAGGAAATGATCCTGCATCAGCAGTTTATGTTAGAAACAAAGAGAAAGCTTGTGAATATGTTGGCATAAACTCAAAGACTTTGGCATTACCTGAAGAAACAACAGAAGAAGAGCTTTTAAATGTTGTTAAGGAATTAAATGAAGACAAAAATGTTAACGGTATTTTAGTTCAATTACCACTTCCTAAACATATTGATGAAAGCAAGGTTCTTCTTACAATTGACAGCACAAAAGATGTGGATGGTTTTCATCCTGTAAATGTTGGAAAGATGGTAATAGGTGAAGATACATTTTTACCTTGTACACCTGCTGGAATTATTGAAATGATTAAAAGAACAGACATTGATATTGAAGGTAAGGAATGTGTGGTTATTGGAAGAAGCAATATTGTTGGAAAACCAATGGCTATGTTAATGCTTAAGGAAAATGCAACAGTTACTATTGCACATTCAAGAACTAAAGATTTAAAAGAGGTTACAAAGAGAGCAGACATTATTGTGGCAGCAATAGGAAAAGCTAAGTTTGTAACAGCAGATTACGTGAAAGAAGGCGCTGTTGTAATTGATGTTGGAATGGACAGAGATGAAAATGGTAAGTTATGTGGTGATGTTGATTTTGAATCAGTTTCAAAAGTGGCATCAGCCATTACACCTGTACCTGGTGGCGTAGGACCAATGACAGTAACAATGCTTTTGGTAAACTGCTTAAGAAGCGTTGAACTAAACAAATAAAATTTTTGAGCCTGTCGAATATGATAGGCTCAAATAGCTTATACAAGATTAAAAATATTTGAAGGGAGGTTTAATGAGAATATGAAGTTTGCCAATGTCATTGTAGACATTTCACACGAAAAGTTAGACCGTCCCTTTGGATATATTATACCTGATGAATTGGAAAAAGAGATTACAGTAGGAACCGCTGTTACCATACCATTTGGTAAAGGCAACAGGCAGATAAAAGGCTATGTAATTGAAATAACAGACCAGCCATCTTTTGACATATCAAAAATGAAAGAGATTATGGCAGTTGAAGAGGGAGCAGCCAAGGTTGAAAGTCAGTTAATTAATTTGGCTTATTGGATTAAAGAAAATTACGGCTCCACAATGAATCAGGCATTAAAAACTGTAATACCGGTAAAGAATAAGATTAGAAATATTGAAAAAAAGACAATAGTATTAAATTTGAACAGTGAACAACTGGAAGAAAAAATAAAACAATATAAAAAGAAAAATGCAAAAGCAAGACTTAGGTTGTTAGAAGAATTAAAGATAAACAACAGAATGGCAAGAGAGCTTGTGGTAGATAAATTAAATGTTTCACCAAGTACTCTTAAGTCAATGGAACAGTTAGGGGACATTGTAATTGAGAAAACAATTAATTACAGAAATCCTATTGAATTAAAAGAACAGCCTGAATATGACATAGTTCTTAATGAAAATCAGAGAAAAGTTTCAGAAGCAATTAAGGAAACAATGGATTTTAAGAAAAAAAACAAAGTGAATGTGCATCTTATTCATGGAATTACAGGAAGTGGAAAAACAGAAGTTTATATGGATTTAATAGATTATACTATTAAAAAAGGCAAATCAGTAATTGTTCTGATTCCTGAAATTGCCCTTACATATCAGACTGTAATGAGATTTACAAGAAGATTTAAAGAAAAGGTATCAATAATAAATTCAAGGCTGTCATCAGGAGAACGTTACGACCAGTTTGAAAGAGCGAAAAATGGTGACGTAACCATAATGATAGGTCCAAGATCAGCTTTGTTTACGCCTTTTTCCAATTTGGGATTAATAGTAATAGACGAAGAACACGAAAGTGCTTACAAAAGTGAATCGGTTCCTAAATATCATGCTATTGAAGTGGCGCAGAAGAGAGCATATGACACAGGTGCAACAGTGGTTTTAGGCTCGGCAACGCCATCTCTTGAATCTTATTATAAGGCTAAGAATGGAACCTATATTCTTCATAAGTTAACAACAAGAGAGAAAGGCAATCTTCCATCAGTATCAGTTGTAGATTTAAGGGAAGAGTTACAGCAGGGAAATAAATCTATTTTCAGTAATAAACTTCAAACATTAATTAATGACAGATTAGAGAAAAAAGAGCAGACAATGCTTTTTATTAATAGAAGAGGATTTGCGGGATTTGTTTCCTGCAGGGATTGTGGAAAAGCAATAAAATGTCCTCATTGTGATGTTACACTGAAACTTCATAATAACAAGAAGCTAGTGTGCCATTATTGTGGCTACACAACAAAGCTTCCAACCAAATGTCCTGAATGTGGTTCAACATACTTAGGAGGATTTGGGATAGGAACTCAAAAAATAGAAATGCTTATAAAACAGTTATGCCCTACAGCAAGAGTTCTCAGAATGGATGCGGATACAACATCAACTAAGGGTAGTCACGATGAAATCCTGTCAGCCTTTGCCAACCATCATGCAGATATTTTGGTTGGAACGCAGATGATAGTAAAAGGGCATGATTTTCCTGATGTTACTTTAGTTGGAGTGCTTGCAGCAGATATGTCTTTGTATGCATCAGATTATACTGCGGCAGAAAAAACATTTCAGCTTTTATGTCAGGCAGCAGGAAGAGCAGGCCGTGGTAAAAATCCGGGAGAGGTAGTAATACAGACTTATGCACCGGATAATTACAGCATAATAGCTGCAAGTCACCAGGATTATGATGAGTTTTTTGAGCAGGAAATAGTTTATAGAAAGCTTATGGGATATCCGCCGGTTGCAAACATGGTATCGGTTTTGTTACAATGTTCCGGGGAATCAGAGCTTGAAATGGCTACAGAATCAGTGGTTCAATTAATTAGAAAAGTAAAAGAGCAGAAATATAATGAACTGTTCGTAATCGGACCGGCTGATCCACCCGTTTCAAAAATAAATGACATATATAGAAAAATCATATATTTAAAAAGTGATAATAGAGTACATCTTATAAGATTAAAGGATTATTTAGAATATGTAATAAATAGTTCACAGAATTTCAAAAATATTAATGTACAATTTGATTTTAAAGCATAGATATGCAGAAAGGAAGATAAAATGGCAATAAGAAATATTAGAGAATTAGGAGAACCATGTTTAAGAAAGATTTGTAAACCTGTTAAGGAAGTTAATCTAAGAACGAAAATCTTAATTGGGGATATGTTTGATACAATGTATGAGGCTAACGGAGTAGGACTTGCAGCACCCCAGGTGGGAATCTTAAAAAGAATATTTGTAGTTGACTGTGGAGATGAAGAAGGTAATTCAGTACCATATGTATTTATCAATCCTGAAATTATTGATAGAGAAGGTGTTCAGACAGGATACGAAGGATGTCTTAGCGTACCGGGCAAGTCAGGTATGGTTCCAAGAGCACAGAAAGTAAAGGTTAAGGCTTTTAATGAAAATATGGAAGAATTCGAAATGGAAGCAGAAGGTTTACTTGCAAGATGTATTCTTCACGAAAATGACCACTTAGATGGAATTGTTTATGTAGACAAAGTTGAAGGAAAACTTTATGATAATTCAGAATTGTATCCTGAGGAGGAACAGTAAGAATGAAAATAGTATTTATGGGAACACCTGATTTTTCAGTTCCGGCATTAGAAGAACTTGCAAAAGTACATCAGGTGGCAGCAGTTGTAACACAGCAGGATAGACCAAAGGGCAGAGGTCACAAGATGCAGTATACACCTGTTAAGGAGAAAGCATTAGAATTGAATATTCCGGTTTATCAGCCTGAAAAAGTAAAAAATCCTGAGTTTGTGGATATACTAAGAGAGATAAATCCTGACGTTATAGTTGTAATAGCTTTTGGACAGATACTTTCAAAAGAAATATTAGACCTTCCAAAGTACGGCTGTATCAACGTTCACGCTTCATTATTACCTAAATATAGAGGAGCAGCACCAATTCAGTGGGCTGTAATAGATGGCGAAGAAGAAACAGGCGTTACAACAATGTACATGGCAGAAGGACTTGACACAGGAGACGTAATAGACACAGCAGTCATAAAATTAGACGAAAAAGAAACAGGTGGAAGTCTTTTCGATAAGCTTGCAATAGAAGGTGGAAAATTAATAGTTGAAACATTATCAAAACTTGAAAATGGAACAGCTACAAGAACCCCACAGGATGATGAAAAATCATCATATGCAGGAAAGATAACAAAAGAATTAGGGCAAATCGATTTTACAAAACCGGCAGTTACAATAGAAAGATTAATTAGAGGACTAAACCCTTGGCCAAGTGCATACACAACACTAGATGGCAAAGCCATGAAAGTATGGGATGCAACAGTAGAGGAAGGAAACGTAACAGAACAACCCGGCGAAATCGTAGAAATCGCAAAACACTATATAAAAGTAGCCACAGGAGAGAATTATTTAAAGATAAACGAAATTCAACTTGCAGGCAAAAAGCGAATGGCAATGGATGCGTTCTTGAATGGTTACACTATTAAAGAAAATATTTTGGGGGTATAATATGATAGCTAAAAACTATAACGCAAGCACGCTCCCGCTGCCTTCAGCTCGTAGCGGTACTAAGAAGCTATGGTAGCTTCACTACCCTACCTTCTAAGGACCGACGGCTTCAGAGCACTTGCTAATATAGTTTTCATCTATCATATAAACGAAATAGTAGTTAAAGAATGAAGTAACCGTAAAAAATACACGAACAGCATTCGACATAAAAACAATCATTTCGTTATTTATATGTGGGAAAATTTCCATAAAACAAACAATAGGCAACTTTTTGCAATTTTGCGAGCATAGCGTAAAGCAAAAATCAACTGTTTGAGCCGTAAGGCGAGTTTTGATTTTTGTTTTACAATAGGCGGCGGAGCAAAATAAAAAAAGTAACGTGTTTGTTATGGGAATTTTCCCACATATGTAAAAAAGAAAGGAGACGATATTATGCTTTACGGATATTATTTTGATCCAACCTATGTACTTATTGTAATCGGTATGGTTATTTGCATGGCTGCATCAGCCCATGTAAATTCTACTTTTAGAAAATATTCTAAATACAGAAGTAATTCAGGATTAACAGGTGCCCAGGCGGCTAAGATGATTCTTGAATCACAGGGTATTTATGATGTTACAATTCAGCATATAGGTGGAGATTTAACAGATAACTATAATCCTTCAAACAAGGTTTTAAGCCTTTCAGATGCAACATATAATCAGACTAATGTTGCGGCAATTGGTGTTGCGGCTCACGAATGCGGTCACGCAATGCAGCATGCAAAAGGATATGCACCTATAAGTGTTAGAAACGCCCTTGTTCCTTTTGCAAACTGGGGCTCAAGATTATCATGGATTTTGATTATTGTAGGAATATTATTTTATGGTAATGGAACAGGACAGACATTGCTTGACCTTGGTATTATTGCTTTTTCATTGGCAGTATTGTTCCAGTTAGTAACATTGCCTGTAGAATTTAATGCATCAGGAAGAGCGATTAGAGTTTTGGAAAGCACAGGAATATTTGGAAATACTGAATTAAAGTATACTAAAAAAGTTTTGGGAGCAGCAGCTTTAACTTATGTTGCAGCAGCAGCTTCATCGATTTTACAGTTATTAAGATTGGTAATTCTTTTTGGAGGAAGAAATGACGACTAGTAAGCCGGTAAATCAGGTAAATTTAAGAAATATAGTTTTGGAAATGCTTTTGCAGGTTAATAAAGGAGAAAAAAGTCACGTTGCATTAAAAAGCACATTAGACAAAAATGTTAGCCTTGACAAACATCAACGATCTTTTATTACAAGACTTTTTCAGGGAACATTAGAGAGAAGAATTGAGCTTGACTTTATTATAAATCAGTTTTCAAAAACTCCGGTTAATAAGATGAAACCTGTAATAAGGGAGATTTTGAGAATGGGTGTTTATCAAATTAAGTATATGGATAATGTACCTGTTTCGGCAGTTTGCAACGAAGGGGTGAAGCTGGCTGAAAAAAGAAAATTTAAAAATCTTAAGGGATTTGTAAATGGAGTTTTAAGAAATGTGGCACGAAATATTGAAAAAATAGAATATCCAAAGGAACAGAAAGAAAGACTGTCGGTTATTTATTCTGTTCCTAAGTGGATAATTGAAAAATGGACTAAAGAGTATGGAATTTCAAAAACAGAAGAGATGCTTGAAGGGTTATATAAGCCGAAAGCAACTTCTGTTAGATGCAATATATCAAAGGCAACTGTAGAAGAAATTGTTAAAAGCCTTGAATATCAGGGAACAACAGTTGAAAAATCTAAACTTTATGATAAGGCACTTAAAATATCAGGCTATGACAAGTTAGAAAATCTTGATGTTTTTAAGGCAGGAATGATTACCGTTCAGGATGAAAGCTCAATGATGGTAGGAATTGCAGCAAATCCTAAAGAAAAAGACTATATAATTGATGTGTGTGCTGCACCGGGAGGAAAGAGTCTTCACGTTTCAGAACTTCTTAATGGAACAGGAACTGTTGAGGCGAGAGATTTAACAGAGTATAAGATAGGGCTTATAGAAGAAAATGTTGCCAGAGTAGGTAATGAAAACATAATAACAAAAGTAAGTGATGCCACAGTATTAGATAAAGAAGCAATTGAAAAAGCGGATATTGTTATTGCTGATCTTCCATGCTCAGGACTTGGAGTTATTGGCAATAAAAGTGATATAAAGTATAATGTAACACAGAATCAGATCGATGAATTAGTAGAATTACAAAGAAAGATACTAAAGCAGGTAAGCAAATATGTTAAGCAAGGTGGAAAGCTTTTGTATAGTACCTGCACGGTAAACAGACAGGAAAATGATAGTAATGTTAAATGGATACAGGACAATCTTCCTTTTAAATTACAATCATTAAATGGAATTGTGCCGGAGCAGCTTAAATGTGAAAAGGGTTGTCTTCAGATTTATCCGGGACAATATGGCATGGATGGATTTTTCGTGTCATTATTTATAAGAGAATAAAGGTTATGGTTATGACAGAAAAGAAGGATATTAAATCATATAATTTAGATGAATTAAAACAGGAATTAGCTAATATGGGCGAAAAGCCTTTTAGAGCAGGACAAATATATAAATGGTTACATATTGAAAAGGTTCAGTCTTTTGATGAAATGACTAATATTTCAAAAAAACTAAGAGAAACATTAGATGAGCAGTTTGAAATTGTCACATTAGAGCCTGTAAGGGTGTTGATTTCAAAGATTGACGGAACAAGAAAGTATTTGTTTAGAATAAAAGGTGGAGCAGTAATCGAAAGTGTACTTATGAGATACCATCACGGTAATTCCGTATGTATTTCAACACAATCAGGATGTCGAATGGGCTGTAGATTTTGTGCCTCAACTCTTAACGGACTGGATAGAAACTTAAGACCTTCTGAATTGTTAGAACAGATATATGAAATAGAAAAGAACATAGGAGAGAAAGTTTCCAACATTGTTTTAATGGGAAGTGGAGAGCCTCTTGATAATTTTGAAAATGTGACAAAGTTTCTTGAATTAATAAGCGATGAAAATGGGTTAAACATAAGCCAGAGAAATATAACGTTGTCAACCTGTGGATTGGTTCCAAGAATGAAGGAATTGGCAAATATGCATCCTCAGATTACGTTGGCATTGTCACTTCACGCTTCAGATGATGATACAAGAAGGGAACTTTTACCTATAGCAAGAAAATATACCATAGCTGAAGTTTTGGATGCCTGCAAGTATTATTTTGACAAGACGGGCAGACGTATAACTTTTGAATACAGTCTTGTGGCAGGGGTAAATGACACAGTGGAAGAAGCAGAGAAGCTTTCAGCACTGGTTAAGAACCTTAACTGTCACGTAAATCTTATACCGGTTAATCCTATTAAAGAAAGAGATTTCGTTCAGACGGGAAAGAAGGCTGTTGAACGATTTAAAAGGGTACTTGAAAAAAATAGGATAAATGTTACTATAAGAAGAGAAATGGGACGAGACATTAATGGTGCCTGCGGACAGCTTAGAAATGACGCTATGCGGGAAGAAAGGGAGGAATCAGGTGAATAATTACAAAATAAATGCATTTGGGAAAACTGATGTAGGGTTAATGAGAACCATTAATCAGGATAGCATTTTTGTTTCCACTAAGCCGGTGGGTAAACTCCCAAACCTTTTCATTGTAGCCGATGGAATGGGGGGACATAAAGCTGGAGATGTGGCATCAAGAGTAGCAATCGAGAAGTTTGTTAAATATGCCTGCACAACACATATGACAGATCCGGCTAACATATTGGATGCCGGTATTATGTCCATTAATAAGGAAATATACGATATGGCTAATTCCAACAGGGATTATAGCGGAATGGGAACAACTTTTGTTGCCGCTGTTATTGCAGAAGGTCATGTTTATATTGCCAATGTTGGAGACAGCAGATTATATTATATTGGAAAAGATATACAACAAATAACAAGGGATCATTCCTTGGTTGAGGATATGGTTAGAATGGGACTTTTGGAGAAAGAAGAGGCAAGAACTCATTACAAGAAAAATGTAATTACAAAAGCCATTGGCGTTGCTGAGGACAAAACAGCAACACCTGATATATTTGAGATAGAAATAGATAATGGGGACAAATTATTATTGTGTTCAGACGGATTAACTAATATGGTAATTGACTATGACATTAATAAGATTATCAGGAAAAGTGAGTCAATTGAGGATGCAGTGAGAACTTTAATTAATACTGCAAACGAAAATGGCGGGAAAGATAATATATCAGCAATTCTTATTAGCGCAGAATATACGGAAAATCAGGATAGTCTGCTATCTGAACAATAGGAGTGAGAAAGTTTATGTTGGAAAGAGGATTTTTTATTAATAACCGTTATGAAATTCTTAGCAGAGTAGGGGCAGGCGGAATGTCTGATGTTTATAAAGCTAAGGATCATAAATTAAATAGAAACGTAGCAATTAAGGTGCTAAAAAATGAATTTAGCAAGGATAAAAATTTTGTGTCCAAATTTAGGGTTGAAGCACAGTCAGCGGCAAGCCTTATTCATCCTAATATTGTAAATGTATATGATGTAGGTGAGGATGCGGGTCTTTATTATATTGTTATGGAATTGATAGAGGGAATCACATTAAAAAGCTATATTGACAAGAAAGGCAAGCTTTCTGTTAAAGAAACAATAAGTATAGCAATCCAGATTGCCAATGGTATTGAATGTGCCCACAATAATCAGATTGTTCATAGAGACATAAAGCCTCAGAACATTATGATTTCAAGAGAAGGAAAAGTCAAGGTGACAGACTTTGGTATTGCAAGGGCTGCATCAGCCAATACTATTAACGGCAGTGCAATGGGGTCCGTTCATTATATTTCACCTGAACAGGCAGGTGGACAGTATGTTGACGAGAAAAGTGACATATATTCACTTGGCATTACAATGTTTGAAATGCTTACAGGCAGAGTTCCTTTTGACGGTGAATCAACAGTAACAATAGCCTTAAAGCATATTAAAAGCAATGTACCTAGTGTTAGGGAATATTTGCCTAACGTACCTGTAAGCATTGAAAAAATAATTCTGAAATGTACACAGAACAGAGCAGACAGAAGATATCCAAAAATCTCATTGCTTATATCTGATTTAAAGAGAGCTTTGTCTGAACCAAATGTTGATTTTGTTCAGCTTGAACAGAGAGTAGACAATGGCTCAACAGTAATGATTACAGATGATGAAATTAACCAGCTTAGAAGTGGAAGTAATAAGAAAGTAAAGGATGATAATGGCAAACCTGACGATGACATTGATTATTTACCACCTAAAGTAGGCAATGCAGTGACAATTGGTAGTGTTGTTGCAGGCATTGTGGCGTTAATTATTGTGGCTGCAATAGTTACAAGTTTTGTATTTTCAATGGTTAACAGCAACAAGATTAAGTTGCAGAATACAGTTACAGGCAGTGATGTGGAAACAACTATTGATCCTAAGAAGACAGAAGTTCCTAACGTAGTTGGAATGAGTGAAGATGAAGCAGAAAAAACACTTCATGAAAAAGAATTAGGTGTAAAATATGAAGCTTATGAATACAATGATCAGTATCAGAGTGGTTATATTATTAAACAGTCAGTTGCAAAAGGAAAAGTAATTGATAAGAATGAAACTATTTTACTTACTGTAAGTAAGGGAGCCGAAAAGATCGAAGTTCCATCAGGAATAAAGGGCTCAGACCTTGACACTGCAATTTCAAAACTTGAAGATAAAGACCTTAAATGGGAATTGGTTTATGAATACAGTAGTAGTGAGATTAACAGAGTTATTTCATGTTATCCAATAGAACAGGCTTTGGTTTCCAAGGGAGATACAATTAAGCTTACTGTAAGCAGGGGGCAGAAGACAGTCGAAAACAGCAATATTGGTACAATACCAAATGTTGAAGGAAAGAAGCTTGACAAGGCACAGCAGCTTATTAGTAATGCAGGATATTCTGTTGGCGACACAAGGGAAGTTTACGATGAAGAAATAGAAAAGGGTATTGTAATCAGACAGACAATAAAGTCAGGCTATGCACCAAAGGGAACAACAATAAGCCTTGTTGTAAGTAAAGGCTCAAAAGATGCTGACAAGAAGTATAAGGGAACATATACTTTTGCAAAAGAGGACTTAATGGATGAAGAGGGCAATCCTATTAAAAGTGGAACAGTAGTTGTTTTATTAAACGGCTCATCACAGGGAATTGATCCTGAATATTCAGATGTATCAAAGTGGCCGGGAGATTACACAATGACACTTACAAGTGATACAAAGGGCAAGGCAACAATTGAACTGTTAATAGACGGAAAAGTTGTAAAAACAGATAAGGTTAAACTAAAATAAAATCAGGTGCCGTGGTAAATGCTACGGCACCTTTAATGAAATTAAGTGGAATAAGAAGGTATGCAGGGAAAAATAATAAAAGGAATTGCCGGATTTTATTATGTTTATGTTGAAAAAAAAGGCATATATGAATGCAAGGCAAAAGGAAAATTTAGAAACAAAAGCATAAAACCATTAGTTGGGGACAATGTAATGGTGGACATTATTGATGAAGAAAAGAAAAAAGGAAACATATCAGAAATTTTGGAGAGAAAGAACCAGCTTATAAGACCGGCTGTGGCAAATGTAGATCAGGCAATGATAGTGTTTGCCGTGAAAAAACCAAATCCAAATTTGAATCTTTTAGATAGATTTCTTGTAATGATGGAGTTTCAAAATATAGAAACAATAATATGCTTCAACAAAATAGACATAGGCGATGATGACTACATGAACCAATTGCAGACCATCTATCAAAAGGCAGGTTACAAAGTAATGTTTGCCAGTGCCACAGAAGAACAAGGGGTAGATGAAATCAAAAAAATGCTAAAAGGCAAAAGTACCGTGTTTGCCGGACCTTCAGGAGTTGGAAAATCATCAATGCTTAATGCACTAACCAAAGACTACAAAATGGAAACAGGTGCAATAAGCGAAAAAATCGGTCGTGGAAAACATACAACAAGACATTCAGAAATATTCAACATAGACAGCAACTCATACGTTTTTGACACACCCGGCTTTAGCTCACTATTCGTACCGGGAATGACCAAAGAAAAATTACAGTACTGCTTTCCTGAAATGCCACAATACGAACCGGAATGTCGTTTCACAGGCTGCGCCCACATAAACGAACCGGACTGCGGCATCAAAAACGCCTTAGAACAAGGCAAAATAGCCCGGGAAAGGTACGAAAACTACGTACTGTTATACAAAGAACTAGAACAATTAGAAAAAAATAAATACTAAATATAAAAATATAATAAAAATGTAATACCTATATTTGCCACATAAAATTTTCTATTCAGCAAACAATAGACGGCGGAGCAAAATAAGAAAGACAACGTGTTTGCAATAGAAAATTTTGCGTGGAAAAAGTAAAAGAACATTTAAAGGAGAAAGAAAATGATTAAACTAGCACCTTCAATTTTATCAGCAGACTTTGCCAATCTTGGCAACGACATCAAAAGAATAGACCAGGCAGGCTGTGACTGGATACATGTAGACATAATGGACGGAATGTTCGTTCCAAACATCTCATTTGGAATGCCTGTAACAAAAGCTGCAAGAGCATACACAAAAAAATACTTTGATGTACATTTAATGATTCAGGAACCAATTCGTTATGTAAAGGAATTTAAGGCAGTAGGAGCAGATATGCTTACAGTACATGTGGAAGCATGCGAAGATGTTCAGGCTACGATTGATGCAATTCACGCAGAGGGAATGGATGCAGGTCTGGCTTGCAATCCTGAAACACCGGTAGAAGATATAGTTCCTTTTATTGATAAGGTTGAAATGATTTTGATAATGACAGTTCATCCGGGATTTGGCGGACAGTCATATATTGACGAGTGTACAGAAAAGATTGAGATTGTAAACGCAATTGTACATGAATACAATCTTAAAACATTGATAGAAGTTGATGGTGGAATTAAAGTGGATAACGTATGCATTCCTTTAGATGCCGGAGCTAATGTAATTGTTGCAGGCTCAGCAGTATTTGGCGGAAATGTGGAAGAAAATGTTAAAAACTTTAAAGAACAGTTTCAGAATTTTGAAGACTAATAATTGAAAAAATGAGAAGAATTATACATAATATAAAAAGGTATCCTGACAAAACTGCCGGGACACCTTTTTTTGTTACTAAAATTATTTAATATTTATTTTAGAAAAATGATATTATTAATTTAAACATTAAATCTAAATGTAATTACATCTCCGTCCTGAACAACATAGTCCTTACCCTGTAATCCAACAAGACCTTTTTCTTTAGCCTTTGCTAAAGAACCACATTCAATTAAGTCTTTGTAAGCAACAACTTCGGCACAGATAAATCCACGTTCAAAGTCTGTGTGAATCTTTCCGGCAGCCTGTGGAGCCTTAGTACCTTTCTTAATTGTCCAAGCTCTTGTTTCATCTTCACCTGATGTAAGGTAGCTGATTAAACCAAGAAGAGAGTAGCTAGCCTTGATTAATTTATCAAGACCTGATTCGCTGATACCTAAGTCTTCTAAGAACATCTGCTTTTCATCATCGTCTAATTCAGAAATTTCCTGTTCAATTTCAGCACTGATAACAAAAACTTCACTTCCGTTTTCAGCAGCAAACTTTCTAACTGCTTCAACGTGTGGGTTAGAATTGCCATCGTCAGCCAAATCATCTTCTGAAACATTAGCTGCAAAAATAACAGGCTTGTATGTTAAAAGATTGTATTCAGCAAGCCAAGCTAATTCGTCTTCATCTTCTGTTTCATATTTGATTGCAAGGTTTCCTTCTTCAAGGAAAGCCTTCATTCTCTGTTGGAAATCTAATTCTTTAGCCAAAGCTTTGTCATTTCTTGCACCACGTGTTGTTTTTGCAATACGTCTTTCAAGAATTTCAACATCAGAGAAAATTAATTCATAGTTAATTGTTTCAATATCTCTAATAGGATCAATGCTTCCATCAACGTGGATAACATTAGTGTCCTCAAAACATCTTACAACATGTACAATTGCATCAACTTCACGAATGTTGGCAAGAAACTGGTTTCCTAAACCTTCTCCCTTAGATGCACCCTTGACCAAACCTGCAATGTCAACAAATTCGATAACAGCAGGGATAGTTTTTTTTGAATTATATAAAGCTGTGAGCTTATCGATTCTTTCATCCGGAACTGCAACAACGCCTACGTTAGGATCAATTGTACAGAATGGATAGTTAGCAGATTCAGCACCGGCTTTAGTTAGTGAATTAAATAAAGTACTTTTTCCTACATTTGGTAGTCCAACAATACCTAATTTCATAATTAGAATCCTCCAATCTTTAGTTATATATATAAAATTATTATTGGCTATACATAAATCAATTGTAAATACCAAATGATAGTTTAACATATTTTTGAAAAACCCTCAATAAAATAAAGAAGTATTTCTAACAAAGTATTTCCGTAAAAAGTAATATGTTACAAAAATTAAAGTCAAAAAAGCATTGCGAAGAAAATTCTAAAAAATAAAATAAATTTAATAAGTATCTCATAAGGCTGTATTATTATAAAAATAAATGTGGTATAATTTCATAGTTAAAGTAAATGAGCGTATAAAGAGAGGACACAATAATGAATTTAAATTTGTTAGCAACAACATCAATTGAATTTCCTAATTTGCATATTTCATTAAATAATCTTCCAAAGTCATTTAGTTTATTTGGCGTTGATATAGCTTTTTATGGAGTTATTATTGCATTTGGAATGTTAGCAGGAATTGCACTTGTATGTTATGATGCAAAGTCATCAGGTCAGGATTATAATTTGTATATAGATTTTGCAATGTATGCAATTATTTTTAGCGTAATCGGGGCAAGACTATATTATGTAGCTTTTAGTTGGGATTACTACAGTGCACATCCTTCTGAAATAATTAATATTAGAGAGGGTGGACTTGCAATTTACGGTGGAGTAATAGCCGGAGTAATTACGTGTATTGTCTATACAAAAATTAAAAAAATCTCATTTTTCAAGGTGGCTGACTCAGCAGTTTTAGGATTGATTATTGGTCAGATAATTGGAAGATGGGGAAACTTCTTTAACAGAGAAGCGTTCGGTCAGGTTGCCACAAGCAAGAATCCTTTTATGATGAGAATATTTTTTGACGATAATTATAGCATAAATCAGGTACCTGATGCTGTAAGAATCGGAATGGAAAACCTTAAGGGAATGGATTTGTCAGAGATTGGCTATATTCAGGTACAGCCAACATTCCTTTACGAATCAGTATGGAACCTGATGGTATTAATATTAATGCTAATATTCAGAAAAAAGAAAAAGTTTGATGGAGAAGTTTTTCTCTGGTATCTCTTTGGATACGGAATCGGCAGATTTGTAATAGAAGGCTTTAGAACAGACCAACTTATAATGCCGGTAACAGGCTGGCCGGTATCTCAGGCATTGTCACTGGTGTTGGCAGTGGTTGCAGCAGTAGTAGTCGTAGTTAAAAGAGTAAAGATAAGAAAACAAGAAAAGATGGCGTAGAAGGGGAAAAAAGCTAAAAGAAGAGAGATAAAAAAGAGAAGAGAGTATAGAAAAAGAGGGTATAAAGGGAAAAGTAAAGATTTAAAGAATTAGAACCTTGATTGTTCAGAAGAATAATCGGGGTTCTTTTTCTTTTGGCGGTAAGACAGGAAACAAGTGGTTGTGTGGTAGAACATTGTTTATATTCTGGCATAAATGGGAAGAAATATAAGTTTAGAGGTAGTGAAATATATTATTTCTTCGATAGAAAACTGCCGGAATATTGAATTTGTACCATACAGGAACATTTTTGAGCATATGGTACAGATATTAGGCTTGTAACAAACAAATATTCTTTAATCTGTACCATATAATAAATTTTTTGCTTGTATGGTACAAATATTGCTTTTTGGCTCGCTGAAGTTGTTTCTATTTGTACCATATGTAGGGAATTTGATTAATATGGTACAAATCGCAAGATTATAGTTCTTGAAGTGCTTTAAATCTGTACCATATAAGAATTTTTTTACGTATATGGTACAGATTCTAGAATTGTCATTCTCAAATCATTGAAAGCTTGTACCATATGGAGAAAAATAAGAGTATATGGTACAAAGCCTGAAAAAATACCCCATACCCAGACGAATGCAGTCCGTATGGGGCAGATATGTAAAAGCTTGAATGGTAACAAGCTTAGAAAATACCCCATATTCCGCCGCAAACTGTTCGTATGGGGCAAATATGTAAAAACTTGAATAGCAACAAACTTAGTTATTACCTCATACTTCGCTGAAAGTTGTCCGTGTGGGGTAGACAAGTAAAAGCTTGAATTATGGCAACAAGTTCAGAAGGGCACCACATTCTTCCATTTTCCACATCACCACCTAATCCCATCCATAAAACATTTCTTAATTTCCACATCCGCCACAATCCAACCACATCATTACCACCTTTTACCACCAAATATCAAGAAAATCCCAATATCCCCATAAAACAAGGAAAAGAACAGTGTAAAACCATCAAAAAAGGGGTTGCAATAATCCCTGAAATAGTATAAAATTTCCTTATGAGTGGTAAATTGATGTCAATTAGTGGTAAAAAGTGGTAAAAATTACTGCTTTTCGGAAAAAAGTAGGTGAGTTTTTTGTTTACAGGAGAGTACACACAAAAAATGGATACTAAGGGAAGAACAATCGTCCCTGCAAAGTTCAGAGAAGAACTTGGTACAAGCGTAGTTGTAACCAGGGGACTCGATGGCTGTCTTTTTGCGTACTCAAAAGAAGCTTGGCATGCTTTGGAAGAGAAACTTAGCAGTTTACCATTTGCAGACAGAAAAGTTAGAGATTTTAACCGTTTCTTTCTTGCAGGAGCATCAGAATTAGAGACAGATAAGTTGGGACGAGTGCTTATGCCGGCAGTTTTAAGAAAGTTTGGAAACTTAGACAAAGAAGTTGTTTGGGTTGGTGTTGGCGACAGACTTGAAATTTGGAACAGTGATAAGTGGAATGAACAGATGATGTCATACCTTGAAGGAGACGACGTAGAAGAGAAGATAGAAGACCTTGCATCTTATATGGCAGAGTTGGGAATTTAAAGACCAATAAAGAATAAAAAGAAGATAAACTTAAAAATAGCATTTTAAAATTGCATTTAAGATAACATTTAGTTTTGAGACTAAATTAGAAGTGTAACAGCATAAAGGCGCGAGAGTTAAGAATAATAAAACAGAAAGAAGGTCAAACATGGATTTCAAACATGTATCAGTATTATTAAACGAAACCATTGATGGCTTAAATATAAATCCTGATGGAATATATGTAGACGGAACATTAGGCGGTGGCGGACATTCTTACGAAATATGTAAGAGATTGTCAGACAAGGGCAGATTAATCGGAATAGATCAGGACGGAGAAGCATTAGAAGCTGCCAGAGAACGCTTAAAGGAATTTGAGGACAAGATCACATTAGTTAGAAGTAACTATTGTGAGATTGACACAATCCTAAAGGATTTGGAAATAGAGAAAGTCGATGGAATCGTATTAGATTTAGGAGTTTCTTCATATCAGTTAGACAATTTGGAGAGAGGTTTTTCATACAAGTCAGACGCTCCTCTTGATATGAGAATGGATCAGAGACAGAACAAAACAGCAGCAGATGTTGTTAATAATTATAGCGAAAACGAACTTTTTAGAATAATAAGAGATTACGGCGAGGATAAGTTTGCAAAGAATATAGCTAAGCACATAGTTATGGCAAGAAAAGAAAAACCATTGGAGACAACAGCAGAACTAAGCGAGATTATAAAGGCTTCAATACCAATGAAGTTTCAGGCTAAAGGCGGACATCCTGCAAAGAAGACTTTTCAGGCTATCAGAATAGAAGTAAATCAGGAACTTACAGTTTTAAAAGAATCTTTGGATACAATGATTGATCATTTGAATCCGGGTGGAAGAATCTGTGTGATAACATTCCACTCATTAGAGGATAGGATTACAAAGATTAAATTCAGGGAGAATGAGAATCCTTGTACATGTCCACCTGATTTTCCGGTTTGTGTATGTGGAAAAGTTTCAAAAGGAAAAGTAATAACAAGAAAACCAATTATTCCTTCAGAAGAAGAAATGACAGAGAATAAGAGATCAAAGAGTTCAAAATTAAGAATTTTTGAAAGGCGTTAAAAAATGAATCAGGTAAGAAGAAGTAATTACGGAAGAGAATATGTGGACGGAAATACCGTAAGAAAACTTAATCCGGATAGAGATAGAAGAGTATATGTTGACGGAAAAAGAGTACAGGAAAATGAAAGACAGATAAGAGCAAGAGAATACGCAAAAATAATGAATGCACCATATGTAGCATTCCTTGCAATCGTATCAGCAGTTTGCCTTATAATGTGTGTATGTTACTTAAATATTCAGTCAGACATATCAGAAACAAGAACAAACATAGCAACATTAAAAGGTCAGATTAGTACAGTTCAGTCACAGAATGATGCTTTAAATTACTCAATTAACAGCTACATAGACACTGACAATATTTACAAGATGGCTACAAATAAGTTAGGAATGAAGCAGGCTACAGATGACCAAATCTCCAAGTACAAATTAAGTGATGGAGGTTATACAGTTCAGTATGGGGATATACCTAATAAATAGTTATGAGTGAGAGAAGAGTTAGAAGAAGAAAACCAAGGTTAAAATTTGATAAGCAAATGTACAAAAAGCTAGGAATACTATTTTGGATTGTAGTACTAGCTTTATTTGCATTGTGTACAAGAATAGCTTACCTTAATGTGGCAAAGGGAGATAACTATTCAATAAAAGTTTTAGAACAGCAAAGCTTTACAAGCAAGACCATTCCTTATAAAAGAGGAGACATAAAGGACAGAAACGGCAATGTATTGGCAACAAGCGTTATGGTATACAATCTTATAATAGACTCTAAAGTAGTAATGAGCAATGAAAAATACCTTACGCCAACAGTTAATGCATTAGTAAAGTATTTTGATTTTAATGAAGATGATCTTCGAACAGCAATCAAAGAAAGAAAAAATAACAGCTATTGGGTTGCAAAGAAGAACCTTGAGTATAAGGATATTCAAAAGTTTGAAAGTTATCTTAATTACGAATATGCAGATACAAAAGAAGAGGAAACCACAGTTCAGAATACCAAAGGTGTTTGGTTTGAAAAGAAATACAAGAGAATGTATCCGTATAATAATCTGGCATGTTCACTATTAGGTTTTGCAAACAGTGATAATAGTGCCACAATCGGAATTGAAAGCAGCTATAACAGCTTTCTTCAGGGGACAGATGGAAGAGAGTACGGTTATATGGATTCCGATAATAATATGGAAACAGTAATTAAGGATGCAAAAGATGGAGACAATATTGTTTCTTCGATAGATATGAACATTCAGCGTATTGTTCAGAAATCTATAAAGAAATATATGAAAAAATACAGTCCAAAGAGAATTTCAGTTGTTATTGCAAATCCTAACAATGGGGAAATTTTGGCAATGGCAGATGATACTACTTTTGATTTGAATGATCCATATAATTTAGAAGATTATTATACAGAAGCACAGATTTCGTCAATGTCACAAAAGAAACAGTCAGAAAAATTAAACAGCATATGGAATAACTACTGTATAACAGACTCTTACGAACCGGGGTCAACTGCTAAGCCTTTTACAGTGGCGGCAGCTTTTGAGGAAGGAAAAATAAACAGAAAATCAACATTTACCTGTGATGGTCAGGAAAAAGTTGGTGGCTTTACAATTAAATGCCATAAAGTTGACGGACACGGAACAATAACAGTTAAGGAAGCCATTGCAGAATCATGTAATGACTATATGATGCATATAGGAAAATTACTTGGTGCAAAGAAATTTGTCAAATATCAGGAAAGATTTGGCTTTGGCACAAAGACAGGAATTGATCTTCCAAATGAAACAAGAGGACTGGTATATGGAACAGATATGGGTTCGTCAACACTTGCAACTAACTCATTTGGACAGAACTTTACAGTAAATATGATTCAGATGGTTTCAGGATTTTCATCATTAATTAATGGTGGTTATTACTACGAACCAAGAGTGGTAAAGCAGGTTGTAACATCAGACAATCAGCTTGTAAAGAACTACTCAAAGACTTTGGTTAAGCAGACAATTACAAAAGAAACATCTGATTATATAAAAGAATGTTTAAGATCTGTTGTAACTGATGGTACAGGTTCAACAGCCGCAATAAGTGGATATACAGTCGGTGGGAAAACAGGAACTGCCGAAAAGGTTGATACATCGGGAAAAGGCAAAGGAAGATTAAAAAACCAATATATTTTGTCGTTCTTAGGTTGTGTACCTTGTGAAAATCCACAGGTAGTATGTTATACACTTATGGATACACCTAAAAAGGATCCACAGGCAACAGCTTATAACACGGAATTGTGGACCGACATAATGAAACAGGTTTTACCATACTTAGGTGTTGAAAAAACTGAAAAGATAGAAAAGAAAGCTAAGAAACAGAACCTTGAAACAGAATTTTATTCAGATGGAATAATAGAAGGCGATGATGGTTCATTAGTGAAGAAGAGCAAAGAAGATTAATTAAGTTAATATATTTAAAGTGTAATTGTGGGCAGCTATAAAGAATAAGTTATAATAAATGTCTTTATAGAGGCCCACAAGTGCATACAGTTAAAACAATAAACCGAAAAATGCTTATGATATATATGGCTTTTATAATTTCTATTTGCATTATTGTAATAGGAAAGCTAATATATTTAATGGTATACAAGTCAGAATATTACGGAGCTAAGGCTCTTGAAATTCAGGAAAGAGAAAGAAAGATTAAAGCACCACGTGGAGAGATACTTGATAGAAACGGAAAGGTTATAGCAAGTAACAAGACTGTTTGCACAATATCCGTTATATATAATCAGGTTAAGGAAACTGAAAAGGTTATTGAAATTCTTGCAAAAGAGCTGGAAATGACCGACAAAGAGGTGCGCAAAAAAGTCACAAAAAGAAGTTCAAGGGAAAAAATAAAATCCAATGTGCCTAAAGAAAAAGGCGATGCCATAAGAAATTATAATCTTTCCGGGGTAAAGGTTGACGAAGATTATAAAAGGTATTATCCTTATTCAAGTCTGGCATCTAAAGTTTTGGGTTTTACAGGAGCCGATAATCAAGGTATAATTGGACTTGAAATTAAATATGACAAATACTTAAAGGGAACAGACGGACTGATTCTTACACCAACAGATTCCAGAGGTGTTGAACAGGAGAAGGCTTTGGAACAAAGAGTTGAACCTGTAAGCGGAAACAGTCTGACAACAAGCATAGATGTAAATATTCAAAAGTATTCAGAGCAGATAGCTTACAATGCCTTAAAAGCCAAGCAGGCCAATTATGTATCAATAATTGTAATGAATCCTAACAATGGAGAGATTTTGGCAATGGTTAATGCTCCGGAATTTGATTTGAATAATCCATATAAGTTAATTTATGAAACAGATAATAATATATCGGCTAAAGAAAAGCAGAAGCTGTTAAATAAGATGTGGAGAAATCAGTGCATCAATGACACTTATGAACCAGGTTCAACTTTTAAAGTTGTAACTGCAACAGCAGCTTTGGAAGAAGGAGCCGTAACAATAGACTCAAAGTTTAACTGCCCGGGATTCAAGATAGTAGAGGACAGAAAGATTAGATGCCACAAAATCACAGGTCATGGAAGTGAGGATTTTTTACATGGAACAATGAACTCATGTAATCCGGTTTTCATAGAGGTCGGCTTAAAAGTAGGAGCAAAGAACTTCTACAAATATCTTGGAAAACTAGGGCTTTTAAATAGAACAGGAATAGATATTCCGGGTGAGGCATCCACAATAATCCACAAGATTCAGAATGTGGGAGAAGTGGAACTTGCCACAATGTCTTTTGGACAGTCTTTTCAGATAACACCAATGCAGTATTTAGTTGCTGCAAGTGCGGTGGTAAATGGTGGAACATTGGTAACACCTCATTTTGCCGTAAAGGCTGAAAATGCTGACAATAAATTAGTTGAAAAGTTTCAATATAAAAGTCAGAGTAATGTTATTTCCAAAAACACATCAGAAACAATGAAGTTTATACTTGAAAAAGTTGTTTCAGAAGGAACCGGAAGTAAAGGTCAGGTTCCCGGTTTTAAGGTTGGTGGAAAAACAGCAACATCACAAAAATTACCAAGAGGTTCAGGCAGATACATAGCTTCATATATGAGTTTTGCCCCGGCAGATAAGCCGAAAGTAATAGCAATGGCTATTATTGATGAACCAAAAGGTATTTATTATGGCGGACAGGTGGCAGCGCCACTTATCAGTCAGTTATACAAAAATATACTTCCTTATTTATTGGAAGGAGAGAAACAAGGAGAATAAAATGAGTACAAGTACAACAATTATTATGGCAATTATTATTTCATTTGCAGTAAGCGTAATATTATGTCCGATAGTAATTCCAATTTTGAAAAAAATGAAATTTGGACAGTATATTAGAGAGGTAGGACCAAAATCTCACCAGAGCAAAACAGGAACACCTACAATGGGTGGAATGATTATATTGGCAGGAGTTATTGTAACATCTTTGATTTTCATGATAGTGGAAAAGAATACTAAGATAGCACCTGTTCTTTTTATGACAGTTGGATTTGGTCTTATTGGTTTTATAGATGATTATATAAAAGTCGTAAAAAAGAGAAATCTTGGACTTACGGAAATACAAAAATTTTCATTGCAGGTTGTTGTAACAGCAGTTTTTTGTGTATATATGATAAAATATATTGGTACATCAACAATAATTCCGTTTACAGGCGGATATGAAATTACAATGCCAACATGGTTATTTGTAATATTCTTATTTATTGCAGTTATTGGAACTGTTAACGGAGCAAACTTTACAGACGGACTTGATGGACTTGCAACAAGCGTAACAATTATTATTGCAGTATTCTTTACAATGGTTTCAATTGGAACCGGGTTAGAACCTATTTCAGCGGCTTTTGTAGGGGCGTTAATGGGATTTTTCTTATATAATGTATATCCGGCAAGAGTATTTATGGGAGATACAGGTTCATTAGCACTGGGTGGATATGTTGCAGCCATTGCATTTGTATTAAAAATGCCTATATTTATTGTTATTGTGGCATTCATTTATTTAATTGAAGTTATTTCAGTTATGATGCAGGTAACATGGTTTAAATATACAAAGAAAAAATACGGAGAGGGAAGAAGAATATTTAAGATGGCACCTCTTCATCATCACTTCCAGGAAAGTGGTTACACAGAAACACAGGTTGTTACAGCATTTGCTGTTGTAACAGCAATATTGTGTTTAATTGGATATTTAGGATTATAAAAGAAAGGTCGAACAAGTCATGGATTGGAAAACACAAAAGGTTTTAGTTGCAGGTTCAGGAAAAAGCGGAATAGGAGCAACTGATTTATTAAAGAAAGTTGGAGCAGAAGTTATTATTTATGATGGTAACGATAAGCTTAAAGAAGAGGATGTTTTAAACAAACTTGAAAATAAAGAAGATGTAAAAGTTATTTTAGGAGAACTTGAAGATAGCGTTATTAATGAAATAGATATGATGGTTTTAAGCCCGGGAATAGCTATTGATGCACCTTTTGTTTTAAGAGTAAAAGAGGCAGGAGTTCCAATTTGGGGTGAAATTGAACTTGCTTATGTAATTGGAAAAGGAAAGCTTGCAGCAATTACAGGAACTAACGGAAAGACAACCACAACAGCTTTAGTTGGCGAGATTATGGCTAATTATTATGATAAGGTTGATGTTGTTGGAAACATTGGAAATCCATATACAACAACAGCATTTGATTCAACTGATGATACAGTTACAGTTGCCGAAATCAGTAGCTTCCAGTTAGAAACAATACATACATTTAAGCCTGATGTAAGTGCTGTTTTAAATATTACACCTGATCATCTTAACAGACATTATACAATGGAATGTTATACAGATGTAAAAATGAGTATTGCAAAGAATCAGGACAGCAATCAGCCTATAGTTTTAAATTATGAAGATCCTATTTTGAGAGAATATGCAGGAAAACTTACTAACAGAATTATTTGGTTTAGCAGTAAGCAGAAAGTTAATCCTGGTGTTTATCTTGAAGGAAAGAACATAATTTATGCAGATGGAAAAAAGGAAACATTTGTAACAACAACAGAAGATACTACACTTGTTGGAATTCATAATGTTGAAAATATTATGGCAGCAATTGCTATTTCTATTAATATGGATGTACCTGTTGATATTATAAGAGAAACAATTAGAAAGTTTAAGGCTGTACCACATAGAATAGAATATGTGGAAACAATAAATGATGTAATTTATTATAATGACTCAAAGGGTACAAACACAGATGCGTCAATTAAGGCTATTGAAGCTATGTCAAGACCTACAATTCTTATTGCAGGAGGATATGACAAGAAGGTTTCATTTGATGATTGGGCAGAAGCTTTTGGAGATAAGGTTAAGTGCCTTGTTTTACTTGGTCAAACGGCAGAACAGATTGCGGATACAGTTAAAAAACACGGATTTACTAACATTATATTTACTGAATCACTTAAAGAAGCAGTTGATGAATGTGCTAAGAATGCAAAACCGGGAGATGCAGTATTATTGTCACCTGCATGTGCAAGCTGGGGAATGTTTGACAATTATGAACAGCGTGGAGATATGTTCAAGGAATATGTAAGAGCAATGTGTGAAAAATAATGAATTTAGAAGATATCCTGACATAAAAAGAAAGGAGATTTTGCTGTGGCAACAATGGAAGAATTGGAAACAACAAAAACTGAACCTGAAAAAAAGCCGATAAGAAGGGCAAGAGGTTATTTTGATTATAGCCTGTTGTTTGTATGGATTTTTATTATGCTGTTGGGATATGTTTTACTTTATAGCGCAAGCTCGTATGTGGCGTTAACTTCTTATGGAAACTCATTTTATTTTCTGAGAAAACAGGTATTTTCCACAGCCGTAGGTTTACTTCCAATGGGATTTTGTACAATTATAGATTACAGACGTTGGAGGAACTTTGCAAAATATGCATATATGGGCTCATTGATTACAGTATTTTTGGTTTTGTCACCTATTGGAATTGAAAATCATGGCGCCAAAAGATGGGTAGGTGTTGGACCGTTACAGTTCCAGCCGGCAGAAGTAGTCAAAATTGGAGTTATTCTTATGACTGCATATATGCTTTCTAAATGTGGCGCTCATGCTCTTAGAAATGTGAGAATATGTTATCAAATTTATGCACCTGCAATTATAGGCGGTGTTTTGATTGTGGGAATAACTTCTAACCTAAGTTCTGCAATTATTATTTTTGGCATCGGAGCTATAATGATAATTATTGCCGGAGCAGATAAGAAGTTTGCTTTATCCCTTGTGGCACTTGGAGGACTTTTCCTTGTGGTTATTTTGATTGCGGGAGCCGCGATGGGAAAAGGCTTTAGATTTTCCCGTATTATGGTATGGCTTAATCCTGAAGAATATGCAGATTCCGGCGGATATCAGGTAATGCAGGGCTTGTATGCCATAGGTTCAGGTGGACTTTTTGGAAAGGGACTTGGAAATAGTGCACAGAAGCTTGGATTTGTTCCGGAAGCAACTAACGATATGATTTTTTCAATTATATGTGAAGAGTTAGGAATTTTTGGAGCGATATGTATCATTCTTCTGTTTATATTTATGATTAGAAGAATGAGAGTGGTAGCGTGTAATGCACCTAACCTTTTCGGTTCAATGATTGTAATTGGGGTTATGGCTCAGATTTCAATGCAGGTAGTTTTAAACATTGCAGTTGTAACAAATAGTATGCCTAACACAGGTGTGTCATTGCCGTTTATAAGTTACGGAGGTACGTCCCTTGTATTTCTGATGGCAGAAATGGGATTGGTTTTTTCTGTTTCAAAAAGTGTAAAGAAAATCCGATAATATAAAAAATGTATTATCAAAGGAGAAATTATATGAAAAGAAAAAAGAAGAGAAAACTGAAAAAAAGTGTTAAAAAACTTCTAATATTGATTCCGATTATAGCGGTGATAGCTATCATATGTGTTTATGGCTTTGCATTAAAAGATGTAAGCTATTCTTCTGATTTACAACAATATTCGGTAGAAGAAGTAAAGGCATATCTTAATGCAAAAAAAATAGATAATACACTTTTGTTTTGGATAAAAAACAAAATAGGAAAAAGTGAAAACATTGACTTGTTTGAAGAATACACTGTAAAAATGCAAAATCCAATGAAAGTTAAAATAATTTCTTACGAAAAGAAACTAAAAGGATACATTAAGATATATAATAGCTTCTATCAGGTTGACGAAGATGGAAAAGTTCTAAAGATAACAGCCGTAAAACCTAAAGACATTCCCATAATAACAGGTTTGGATATTAAGAAAGCTTCAATGTACAATGTACTTGAAACTGGAAACAAAGGTGACATACCGGCACTTACTAATATGTTTAAGGAATTAGATGCATATAAGTTAAAGCCTAAGAAAATAGACATTAACAGGAACTGCGAAATAACAATGTATATCAAAGACCTTAAAGTTCAATTGGGAAAAAATAACAATCTTGATAAAAAATTGAGCGACTTTAATGATTTGTATAAGAATGCTTCCAAATATAAGGGAACACTTAATATGAAATGGGTTAGTACAGATGGAAGTTATACACTGAAAAAAGAGCAGGAAACTACAAAATCTAAAAATACTAAAACAAAAAATAACAAAAAATAAAAATTTACTGTTGATATTTTTCTCAAAGAATTATATTATATTACTATATGTAAATAAGTAATACTATATCTCAGTATGAAAATATGTAAAATAAATTAAGAAAGAATATGGACAAAGGAGGATAAAACCTTGTTAGAGATTACTACAAACGAAAGTGAAGCAGTTGCAAAGATTATAGTTGTAGGTGTAGGTGGAGCAGGAAATAATGCCGTTAATAGAATGATAGATGAGAATATCGGAGGAGTTGAATTTATTTCAGTTAACTCAGATGCTCAGGTGCTTAAGAGAAGTAAAGCACCATCAACATTACAGATTGGTGAAAAGATTACTAAAGGTCTTGGAGCAGGAGCTAAGCCTGAAGTTGGTGAAGCTGCAGCAGAAGAGAACGTAGAAGAAATCGCACAGTTATTAAAGGGTGCTGACATGGTATTCGTAACTTGCGGTATGGGAGGCGGAACAGGAACAGGTGCAGCTCCTGTAGTAGCACGTGTTGCTAAGGAACAGGGAGCTCTTACAGTAGGTGTTGTTACTAAGCCTTTCAGATTTGAAGCAAAGACACGTATGAACAATGCCATTGCAGGTATTGAAAGATTAAAAGAAAACGTAGATACACTTATTGTAATTCCAAATGATAAGTTACTTGAAATCGTAGATAAGAGAACAACTATGCCGGAAGCTTTAAAGAAGGCTGATGAAGTTTTACAGCAGTCAGTTCAGGGTATTACAGACTTAATTAACGTACCAGCATTAATTAACCTTGACTTTGCTGACGTTCAGACAGTAATGAGAGATGCAGGAATCGCTCATATTGGTATTGGTGAAGCAAGCGGTGACGAGAAGGCAGCAGAAGCAGTTCAGCAGGCTGTTACATCTCCACTTCTTGAAACAACAATTAACGGAGCTAAGAATGTTATCATTAACATTACAGGTGATGTAAGCTTATTTGAAGCTAATGAAGCAGCAAGCTATGTACAGGAACTTGCAGGTGAAGATGCAAATATTATCTTCGGTGTTAGATATGAGGATACATATCCTGATGAATGTTCTATTACAGTTATGGCTACAGGTATAGGTGAACCTGCTACAGAAAAGACTTCATTCTCAACAAAGATGAAGACAAACCCATTTGCATCAACAGTAGCAAAGCCTAAAACATCAACAACACCAATGACTGACTACACAAGAAATGTAGCAACAGCACCTCATGGTACAGTTGAAGAAAGACCTATTAAGATTCCTGAATTTTTACAGAAAAAGTAATAGGCTGTCGAACAATTTTGAAGTATTCTAAACATACTTCGACGGACTTTTTATAACAGAATAACTATAATAAAATCCATAAGGAGTAAGCAATGGAACAAGACATTTATTTAGATGTTTATTTCAGCTTTAATTTCCTTATGGATTTTTTTGTGCTTTTTTTGACAGGAATAATTATAAAAAACAACAAAAAAATATATAGAACCATTGTATCGGCCATAATTGGGGCAACATATGCAACAATAGTTATGATTACGGAAGGCATGGAAATATATCAAAAAAGTATAGTAATATTTCAAAAAGGTATAGGGGAAGACCTTACAAAACCGTTAAAAATAGTTTTAACTTATGTTGTGATAGTTTATGTTATGGAGCTAATTGCATATGGAAAATACAATGCAGTTACAATGACAAGAAACATGATTATTATATACATAATTACCTTTATTTTAAGCGGTGCTGTCAATGCATACTACTGGGAAAACAGAGTAGATGGTATAAATGTAACAAAAACTATTTTGCTTGTGTTTTTTATAGAAATATTTTTAGTTGTTTTGGTTAAAAGAAGTCAGAAAGATGTATCAATTACATCTCTTTATCAGGTAACATTATTGGTTGATGGAAACAGAATTAATGTAATAGGTCTGGCAGACACGGGGAACAGTCTTACGGAACCCATAACAGGAAAACCGGTGTCAGTTATACAGGCAGAAGAATTGAAAAAGATTCCGGATAAAATTTTGCTTGTACCTTATAATTCTGTTGGAAAAGAGAGAGGACTAATGAGGGCTTTTGTGGCAGACAATATGATTGTAAATGGCAGAACGGTGGAAAAGCCCATAATAGGAATCCATAAAGGAAGTTTTGGTGGAAATAACCGGTATCAGTTAATATTGCATCCTAAAATATTAAAAGGGGAGTAAGATATGTTAATTAATCGTGAAATGAAAACAAATGAAATGAAATTTTCCTTTTTGCAGGGAATGATTATAAAAAGGGAGGGTGGAATACATTATATAGGAGGTAATGATATTCTTCCTGCACCACTTAGCACGGACAGAGAGGGAGAGTGCATAAAGAATTTAATAGAAAACAATGATGAGGAAGCCAAGTCTATGCTTATTGAACATAATCTAAGACTTGTAGTGTACATAGCAAAGAAATTTGACAATACAGGAGTTGGAGTGGAAGATTTAATCTCTATAGGTACAATAGGTTTGATTAAGGGAATAAACACTTTTAAGCCGGACAAAAACATAAAACTTGCAACTTATGCTTCAAGATGTATTGAAAATGAAATATTAATGTATTTACGAAAAAACAACAAAACAAAGCTTGAAGTATCAATTGATGAGCCTTTAAATGTGGACTGGGACGGCAATGAATTACTGCTTTCAGATATTTTGGGAACAGACGAAGATGTGATTTCTAAAGGGATTGAAAGTGAAGTGGAAAAGAAACTTTTATACAAAGCCATAGAAAAGCTAAACCATAGGGAAAAAGTCATAGTTGAAATGCGTTATGGGTTAAACAACAAAGATGGGGAAGAAATGACACAAAAAGAAGTTGCAGACTCCCTAGGTATATCTCAATCATATATTTCACGACTTGAAAAGAAAATAATAAAACGTTTGAAAAGAGAAATTTTAAAATTCGAATAGAAGTTTTTGAATAAAGAGCCATATTTTAGGCAATTATAAAAGATAGATATAAATATAATTATTAGATTTTTGAAAAGTGGATTATTTTTAAAAATGAAAATAATCGGGTTTTTAATAAAAAATAAATATCTATAGATTTGTAATTGCGGGGGAATATATGGCTCTTTTTAAAGTAGAAATATGCGGAGTAAATACATCAAAATTACCTTTGTTAACAGAGGACGAGAAGAAGGAATTATTTAAAGAAATAAAGAAAGGAAATGAAGTTGCGAGAGAAAAATATATAAGAGGAAATTTAAGACTGGTTTTAAGCATTTTGCAAAGATTTTCTAATAGCAATGAGAATGTGGATGACCTGTTTCAGATAGGCTGCATAGGTTTGATTAAGGCAGTAGACAATTTTGACGATACATTAAATGTGAAATTTTCTACTTATGCCGTGCCGATGATTTCGGGCGAATTAAAAAGATATTTAAGAGATAATGCAGCAATCAGGGTAAGTCGTTCCATAAAGGACATTGCCTACAAAGCAATATATTGCAAAGAAAATATAATAAAAACTACTCACAGGGAGCCTACTGTGGTAGAAGTTGCAAAAGAGATAGGAGTGGAACCTGAAGATGTGGTGTATGCCCTTGACGCAATCCAAAGCCCGGTGTCTCTATATGATCCTGTATACGACCAGGGTGGGGATACCTTATATGTAATGGACCAGATAAGTGACAAAAAGAATAAAGAAGAAAAATGGGTAGAGAATATAGTTTTAAACGAGGCATTAAAAGGCTTAAGTGAAAGAGAACGAAAAATAATAGATATGAGATTCTTTAATGGAAAAACACAAATGGAAATAGCAGATGAAATTGGCATAAGCCAGGCACAGGTTAGCAGACTTGAAAAGAACGCACTGAAGGCAATGAAGAAATATATGGAGTAATAAAATCAGGAACCAATTATAAGAATCTGTATATACTAAAGAAAAGGGTGAAATTGTTCAATCATAATGCGTATAGAAGAATTGAAACAAAAAGAAGTTATAAATACTTGCAACTGCAAAATATTAGGTTGTGCAGATGACATAGAGTTTGATATTTGTACAGGCTGTATTGAAGCAATAATAGTTCCGGGACCGGGAAAATGGTGTGGTCTTGTGTGCAGTGATTTTGAATATGTAATTCCATTTAAATGTATTGTTCAGGTGGGACCTGACATAATTCTTGTAAAAGTTGATGAAAAAGAAGTGAGAAACAAAATAAAAGTGTAAATTTCTTGACCTATGGATAAAAGTTCCATATAATCTAGTAGTAAAAACATTTTAGTTAGAAGAATGTAATAGTTAAAAAGAAAATATGTAAAAACTTATAAGAACTAACAAGTACGGAGGATTGAAATGAAGTGTCCATATTGTGGAACAGATGATACAAAAGTTATAGACTCAAGACCGGCAGAAGAGAACAATGCCATTAGAAGAAGACGTCAGTGCGAGAAATGCAACAAGCGTTTTACAACATATGAAAAAGTAGAAACAATACCTTTAATAGTAATCAAAAAAGAAAACATAAGAGAGCCATATGACAGAGGAAAAATAGAGGCAGGAATACTTCGCTCATGCCATAAAAGACCGGTATCATATGACCAGATAGTGCAGGCTGTGGAAGATGTTGAAAACACTATTTTTAACATGGAAAAGAAAGAAATTCCAAGTCAGGTTATTGGCGAGATTGTAATGGAGAGACTAAAACAGCTTGATCAGGTAGCCTATGTGCGCTTTGCATCTGTATATAGGGAATTTAAGGACGTAAATACCTTTATGGATGAATTGAAAAAATTACTAAAATAAAACTTAAGGAGACAAAATGCTGGAAAGATTTTACCCGAATGAGTATCTGGATTCAGTTTATGATATTGATTTTGAAATGTATTACAAACAGGGAATCAGAGGAATAATCTCAGACATAGACAACACATTGGTTCCTCACGGAGCACCTGCCACAGAAGAAATAGTGGCATTGTTTGACAAAATACATAAATTAGGAATAGATACATGTCTTATATCAAATAATCAAGAGCCAAGAGTTGAGCCATTTGCATATGCAGTTAAGTCAAAATACATATTTGATGCTCATAAGCCAAGCACAAAAAACTACAGGAAAGCAATGGAACTTATGGGAACAACACCTAAGAATACGCTATTTTTAGGCGATCAAATCTTCACAGACATATGGGGAGCTAATAGAGCAGGAGTGCAAACAGTAATGCTCAAAAAAATAGACAAAAAAGAAGAAATACAGATAGTCTTAAAACGAATCCCGGAAAAATTTGTTTTGTGGAGATGGCGAAAGAAACTTCAAAAAACACAGTAAAAACTTGGAAATAGTATATAAAAAAGAACAACCAACTCTAAAGAAAGTACTCTGAAGCCGTTGGTCCTTAGAAGATGGGGCAGTGTAGCTGTCACAGATTCTTAGTACCACTACGAGCTGAGGGCAGCGGGAGCGTGCTTTCGTTGAGCTGGTTGTTCTTTTTTGAAAAACTTTTAGTAAGTTTTTATTGCACTAATCAAAGTACTTTGCTTTGATTTCTTCAGTAGGCATTTCCTTGCCTGTCCAAAGAAAGAATGCTTCCGCACCTTGGTAGAGTAACATATATAATCCGTTGAATACTGAACAGCCTTTTTCTTTTGCCATCTTGTATAGTTTTGTTTCTAAAGGATTATAGATTATGTCTGAAACTATTAATTCAGGTCTTAAGATTGAAGAATCCTTTACTAGGCATCCGTATGTATTTGGTGCCATTCCGATTGGTGTGGCATTTGTAAGAATATCGCTTGAAAAAACTGATTCTCCAATTGAATCGTCGTTCATTTCAATTAAGTTTACTTTACAGTCTGTGTTGTCGTTGATGTCGCTTACAAGTTTTTCTGCTTTGCTCCAGAAGTTATCTTTTATGCTTAAAACATCAATTTCACGGGCACCGTCTAAAGCTGCCTGAACACAAATAGATGAAGCAGCACCGCCTGAACCTAAAAGTGTCATTTTTTTGCCAACAATATCGTGACCGCAATCCTGAAGTGAACGGATATAGCCTGTTCCGTCAGTGTTGTGACCAACGAATTTGCCATTATCATTTACAACAGTGTTAACTGCGCCGATTATTTTTGCGGCAGGTGATAATTCATCAACTAATTTGCTCATTAATGTTTTGTCAGGCATAGTGCAGTTAAAACCTGCAACATTTAATTTCTTAAGACCTTCAAAAGCAACCTGAAGATTATTTTCAGGTACATCAAAACATAAATAAACGTAATCAAGACCTAAAAGTCTATATGCCTCGTTATGCATTAAAGGAGATTTGCTGTGTGAAACAGGGCTTCCAAGAAGTCCGGTAAGTCTAGTCTGTCCTGTAATTTCTGATATACAACCCATAATTGTATCCGCCTTTCCTAATATGTAAAAATAAAGCCGACACGTAAAAAAGTCGACATTTTGATTATACGGATTGTGTTTCGTTTTTCACTTTCACAACCTACTGTAATCATATCTGTTTAAATAATACAACACAAATATAATGTGGTCAAAATTTTTTTGAAATAACAAGGAAAAACTTCTCAATAAAACAAATTAGCCAAGGCCTTAAGGTTGACTTAGAACTTTTGCTAATTTATACTTTGTATATGTGAAAAAGGGAGGACTTTGTACCAATGAAGACTTTAGAGTGTAGAGGAATCACATTAAGTGATAAGCAAACTAAGATTTGCGTTCCGATAACAGGAACTGATTTAGAAGAAGTAAAAGAACAGGCAGAGAAGATTGCTAATATGAATCCTGACGTTGTGGAATGGAGAGCAGATTTCTATGATGTAAAGAACAATGACGAAACTGAGTTTGAACAGTGTCTTAAGGCTATCAATGATAATCTAAAAAAAATCCCAATTATTTATACATATAGAACATCAAATGAAGGTGGAGAAAAGAGTATTGATGTTGATGATTATTGCAGACTTTGCAAGTATGTTTCAGAAATATCTGAGAAATACAATGTGGCAATGATTGATGTGGAGTTATATGAAAATAAAGATCAGAAGGACATTGGCAAGTTGCTTTTAGATATTAAAAGCACCGGAGTTAAGGTTATTGGTTCTAATCATCACTTTGAGGGCACACCATCAGAAAAAGATATATTCAATGTATTGAAAACAATGGAAGAAGCAGGGGCAGATATTTGCAAGATTGCAGTAATGCCTAAAGAAAAAGTTGATGTTAAAACATTAATAAATGCTTCAAAGAAAGCTAATAAAGAATTAAATGCGCCAATTATAACAATGTCAATGGGAGAGCTTGGAGCGGTAACAAGAATTTGTACAAGAATGACAGGATCAGTCGTTACATTTGGAGCAGGAGTTAATGCATCTGCACCGGGACAGCCACCATGTGAAACGGTTAGATTCCTTTTGAAAGCTTCAGAAAGTGGAAAGATAGATTGCAACGTGGCTTTAATAGGTTTTATGGGAACAGGAAAAACAACAATATCCAATGCCTTATCAAGAATAACAGGTTTTAAGGAAGTAGATGTGGATCAGTATATTGTTGAAAAAGAAGGCATGGCAATAAAAGATATTTTTGCAGAAAATGGCGAGCAATATTTTAGAGATTTGGAAACTCAGGCTTTAAGAGATTTACAGGAAGAAAAAGAAACAATTATTTCCTGCGGCGGAGGAGCTGTTTTAAGAGATGAAAATGTGGAAATACTAAATACTGGAAGTGTTATTGTACAGCTTAAGGCTACACCTGAAACAGTATTTGAAAGAGTAAAAGACCATACACACAGACCTATTTTAAATAATGACATGAGTGTAAGACACATTACTGAATTAATGAATCAGAGAGAACCAAGATATAATTCAGTTGCGGACATACAGGTTAATGTTGATAAGGGAGACAGGGTAGAAACCTGTTATTACATACTTAAAGAACTTGAAAAAACAGGTCATTTTAGTGTAGAATAAAAAGTGGTTGAAATAAATATAAATATAATTTATAATATTTTTTAGCGTGACTTAGTCACAGACGAACTTTAGGAGGAATAATTATGGTAACAGCAGGCGATTTCAAGAATGGTATTACTATTGAATATGATGGAAAGATTTGTCAGATTATTGAATTCCAGCATGTTAAACCGGGAAAAGGCGCAGCGTTCGTTAGAACAAAATTAAAAGATATCAAGAGTGGCGGTGTTGTAGAAACAACATTCAGACCAACAGAAAAATTCGAAAATGCACATATCGATAGAAAGGATATGCAGTATTTATATAACGATGGTGATTTATACTACTTTATGGATGGTGAGACATATGACCAGATAGCAGTAAGTGCTGAAAAGGTAGGCGATTCACTTAAGTTTGTAAAAGAGAATGAAACAGTTAAGATTTGTTCATGTAAGGGTGATATTTTTGCAATTGAACCACCTATTACAGTTGAACTTCAGATTACAGAAACAGAACCTGGATTTAAGGGTAACACAGCAACTAATGCTACTAAGCCTGCAGTTGTTGAAACAGGAGCAACAGTATATGTTCCATTGTTTGTTGAACAGGGTGAAACAATTGTTATTGATACACGTACAGGAGAATATTCAAAGCGTGTTTAATGCATAGTAAGCTGATAAAAAGCTGCGCTGATGCGCAGCTTTTTATATAATATAGAATCTTTTTACAAAAATGCAAAAGTGGAAAGAAATTCTTTTTTTATATTATTTTGTTAAAAAATTAACAAAATAAAAGGAATATAAGGAGGATGGACATATGAATATAGTTATTTTAGATGCCAACACACTAACATTAGATAACGACATTGATTTTTCAGTGTTTAACCAGTATGGGGATGTAACGATATATCAGTCAAGCACTGATGAAGAAGTAGGGGAAAGAATTAAAGATGCAGAAGTTGTTTTGTGTAACAAGACAGTTTTGAACGCAGACAAGTTAAGCAAGGCGCCTAATTTAAAATATATCGGATTATTCGCAACAGGATATAACAATATTGACATTGATTATACAAGAGCTCATAGCATAACTGTATGTAATGCAGGCGATTATTCAACAGAAGCAGTTGCCCAGCATGTATTTGCATTTATTTTGCATGAATATAACACAGTAGACAAGTATAATACATTCGTTAAGAATGAAGGTTGGGTTAATGCTGAAACATTTTCTCCATTCTTTGCCATGAGAGAATTACAGGGGAAGACTATTGGGGTTATCGGTTATGGATCAATCGGAAGAAAAGTTGCCGACGTAGCAAGAGTTTTTGGAATGAAGGTTATGGCATATAGTAGAAGTCAGGAAAAGAAAGATCCTAACTTTAGAATATTAGAATATGCATCAATTGATGATATTCTTGCTAATTCAGATATTGTAACAATGCACTGTCCTCTTAATGAAGATTCAAAATATATGTGCAATAAAGAGTTCTTTAAGAAAATGAAAAAAGATGCCTTATTCATTAACACATCACGAGGAAACGTAGTAGATGAAGAAGCTTTGGCTTGGGCACTTAACAATGACATTATTGCTCATGCAGCAGTAGACGTAGTTTCAAAAGAACCTATGGAAAAGGATAATGTATTACTTAAGGCTAAGAACATTATTATTACACCACACATTGCATGGGCTCCAATCGAGGCTAGAACACGACTTATTAAAATTGTTTCAAAAAATTTGCAAAAATGGGTTGCAGGAACCCCTATAAATGTTATAGAATAGCATTACGAAAGGTGTTTAGAACGGATTAATGTTAATCTAATCTAAAAAAGGGGCGGGAACAGTGATTGAAATTATTATGTTCTCAGCAGATTAATTTTTTTTAAGGAGGAACAGTCATGAGAAGATTGACAAAGAAGATTGCAGCATCTGCTTTAGCACTTTCTCTCGTATTTACTATGGGAACACAGTGTTTTGCTGCAAACTGGGGTAGCTATTTCGGAGGCTCACAAGGATGGTATGAAGGAGCTGAAGGAACTTTAACATCTAACACAGATAAGGCATGGACAGCACAGATGGCATCTATCGGATACGGTGGAGCTTGGGGTGCTCAGGTTTATAAGAACGGAATCAGTGTTAAGAAGGGACAGCAGTATACACTTTCATTTGATGCACAGTCATCAACATGTGATAAGTGGGTATACGTTAAGGTTTCAACAGATGAAACATTAGCTTTCTCAGATTGGGTTCAGTTAAAGAAAGGTAGCACAACTAAGTATTCAACAACATTTACAGCTAAGGCTAATGCTAAATCAGTATACTTCGGTATTGGTGGAGAATTTGGTGACAGACAGGGCGTTGACACAGATAAGGATGCAGCAATCAGATATGGTGTATTCACATCAACAAAGGGTGCTCTTTCACAGCTTACAGATGTTGATCCAACATTCTCAACAACAGTTAAGCTTACTAATTTCTATTTAGGAGCTGCTAAGCCGGCTAGGGTTAGCTTAAAGAGTGTTAAGGCTGCTAAAAAGGGTAAAGTTAAAGTTAAATATAAGAAAGTTTCAGGAGCAGCAGGATATCAGATTCAGTACTCATTAAAGAGCAACATGAAGTCAGCTAAGAGCAAAACAACAAAAAAGGCTACTTACACAATTTCAAAACTTAAAAAAGGTAAAAAATATTATGTAAGAGTTAGAGCTTACAACAAAGGTAAGAAAGCTTACGGCGATTGGAGCAAGAAGAAAGCTGTTAAAGTTAAATAATAAAGAATAATTTTGTTATCCCTCATATCCTTTGATATGAGGGGTTTCTTTTAATCAATCAAAAAACGTTTCTAAGTAGAAAGTCGTTATAAGTCGAACGATTTTTTACATATTTGGTATTTTTTTACATATAATAGTAATGATAAAAAAATAATAAACCAAAGTATGGTAAAGGGGGAAATACAATGATTGACAAAGTTATTGAAAACAACAGAGTAAGTATTATAGGAGAGATAGTTTCTGAGTTTAAATTCAGTCATGAAGTTTTTGGCGAAGGTTTCTACACAGTTGACGTGTCGGTGAACAGATTAAGTGAATTAACAGATGTAATTCCGTTAATGGTGTCAGAAAGACTTGTTGATGTCAGTGAAGACTATCAGGGAAGGCTTGTTGAAGTATCAGGTCAGTTCAGATCTTATAATCGTCATGAAGGAGCAAAAAACAAGTTAGTTCTATCGATTTTTGTAAGGGAATGGGAAGAAGTAGAAGAAAACCTGGAATCAGGCAAAACTAATCAGATATTCTTAGATGGTTATATCTGCAAAGCACCTATTTATAGAAAAACACCTCTTGGAAGAGAAATAGCAGATTTATTAGTTGCAGTTAATCGACCTTATGGCAAGTCAGATTACATACCTTGTATTGCATGGGGACGAAATGCAAGATATGCATCAACTTTTGAAGTAGGTGGTCATATTCAAATCTGGGGAAGAGTACAGAGCCGTGAATATGTGAAAAAGATAAATGAAGAGGAAAGCGAAAAGCATGTTGCTTACGAAGTTTCTGTAAGCAAACTTGAATATATTGATGAATAAAATATAATACTGAAGAGTTAAAAAAAGGTTGTTTTTGAATTAAATTTCGGAAACAACTTTTTTCTATGTTTGTAAATAATAAATAAAAACGTTTTGACTTTTACATATGTATGAAGTAATATTGTATAAAAAGGTGATATTCAAAAGGAGGAAATATGAAAAAGAGTATTAAAAAAATTATCTCTTTAGTTATTGCTATGGCACTGACAATTAGTGGAATTACATATTCAACTGTAGCAAAAGCTGACGAAAGCGAAGGCTCATGGAAAACCGACGCAGTTAAGGTTCCCAGTGAAGGACAACTTGTAGGAGCAGGATATATTGATGTTGAATTCGATAATTCAATGGAAGGATACACATACACTGTATATCTTGATGGTAAGCCTGTTTATTGGAATGGCAATGATATTGTAAGAGAAGAATTGGGTGAGAAAAAGACAGATGATTCTGTCACAAAGACATTTACTTCAAGTGATGAAGGAAAAACAGAAGTTTATGCAACAACAGTAAGTAAACATGAAATCACTGTAAAAGCTAAGAAAGATAATGTTGAATTAACATCTGTAAGAAATTTTTATGTTTCAAAGAAAGGACTTGCTTTAGGCGGAGACATGAGCGATAAGATTAAGTTAAGTAAGCTTAACTGTTCATGGTACTATAACTGGTCAACAGAAGCTTTTAATAAACCGTTGGATGAAGGCGTTCAGCATATTCCTATGATGTGGGGAAGCGGTGATGATAACAAAGAAGCAATGAAGAACTTGGTAACAACATCTAACTATATTTTAGGATTTAATGAACCTGATATTGGAACACAGGCTAATATTGAATTCTTTGAGGCTTCAAGTGTGTGGGATGAATATATTAAACCACTTAATATGAGAAAAGTTTCGCCTGCACCTGCAGCTCCGGGTGGAGACTCAGTTTGGCTTAGAAGATTTATGAAGGGCGATTATATTTGTAAGAATCCATGGGATGGAAGCTGGGGATTGTTCTATGACTACGAAGATGAAGCTACAAAAAAATTTGTTGAAGGAGAATCAGACAGTGTTGATTCTGTAGTGTTGCACTATTATAGAAACACAATTAACTTGAAAGGATTGCTTGATGCAGTGGAAACACTTTGGAATTCATATCATAAACCTATTTGGATAACTGAAATGTCATTGTTTGGAATGAAAGGAACCGATAGTGATTTTAGCTATGAGAACGAAGAAAAGAGAGCTGAAATTCAGAAATATCTTGAAGGGGCAATGGAAGTATTAGATGCAAATCCACATGTAGAAAGATATTGCTGGTTCCCATATGATATTGATAGTACAAATGACATAGATTCTTTTAATGGTTCTGGCGGAACAGCAATGTTTGACTATTCATCAGGTGCATATACTGAACTTGGAAGAATGTATTCATCAAAGGGAAATCCGGAAGGGTATAATGCACAAACAATTTCAGATGACGAAATGTTTGTATATGTTCCGGAGGAAACAACAACACAGGAACCTACAACAGCGGAAACAACAACACAAGCACCAACAACACAGACACCTACAACAAAAAAACAGGAAGAAACAACAACAAAGGCTGAGACTTTACAGCAGGTAAAAGTGACAGGTGCAAAAAATATTAAAAAGAAATCTGTAAAAGTTACTTGGAAGAAAGTTGCCAAAGCGAAATCTTATCAGATTCAGTATGCAATGAACAATAAGTTTACAAAGAAAGCAAAGATTAGGAAAACAAAGAAATTAACTTATACAGTTAAAAAATTACAGAAAAATAAAAAGTATTACTTTAGAGTCAGAGCTGTTTCGAATGGTATTAACGGAAAATGGTCAAAGACAAAGAAAGTAAAAATTAAGAAATAAACTGATTAATATAATGATGAAGAGAGTTGATTAAAAATTGGCTCTCTTTTTTTACTTAATTTATTTAACAGGATAAATTAAATGGAAGTAATTGTAAAACTTGATACAAAAAGTAAGAATAATATAATATATTTACAATATTGGTAAAAAATACTTTTAAACAGTTGTAAAAACAGGTAAAATTAATAAACAATATATCTAAAAATGTTTCACCGTAAAACAAATTATGCAATATTACACATTTCATAACGAATAAAAACAGTTTTATTCGTTAAAATTAACATTAAATGGTTGAGAAATAAAAACGTTTATGATATAATGACGTTAATTGAAATGAGAGTGAAAGATTTCAAGTGTAAATTTAAGTTTTATTTAAAGGAGGAATTGAAAAGATGAGAAAAGTTTTCAATAAGGCATTAGCAGGTGTAACATCAGCAACTTTAATCGCAACACTTGCATTGGGAGTTAACTTCACAAGCACAGTTAAAGCTGATGAAGCAACAACAGTAGACACAGTATGGTCATTTACACAGGGTGGACAGTATAATCCAAAGGAACCAGGCAATACTGGATATATTAAATCAGTAAGCGTTGGTAACGAAACATTAGCTAATTGGGAAAGAGATAAAAGTACAAAGCAGACACAGACAGCAAGCAAAGCATCAACTGAATTCACATTAAACATTGAAAATACAGGCTGGGATGCACAGTGGCCAGATGTAACTGGATATCCAACAAATCGTATTAATCCATGGGCTGTAGAAGCATCAAACACTATTGAAGCTAAGGCAGGACATATTTACAAAGTATCATTTAAGGCTAAAGCATCAAAGAAGAAATATGGATATGTAGCCTTTGGTACAGAAACAGATGACTTAATGCCATATGATAAGGCACCAATTGAAATGAGTGATGATGCAACAAATCAGATTATTACATTAGGAACAGCAGAAAAGAAATTTACATTTACATTTACTAACTGGGTATCAGCTAAGAATATTAGAACTAGCATTATGTTAGGAGCTTTCGATGCACAGTATGATTATGCAGGTGAAGATGTTTCAAGTATTATTACAGAAGTTGAAAATAACTGGAATGGTACAGTTGTTGTAAGTGATTTCACAATTACAGATGAAGGATTAAATCCGGAATTTGTTGTAGAACCACCTAAGCCAACACAGCCATCACAGCCATCACAGCCATCACAGCCATCAAAGCCATCACAGCCAGCAGTTACTCCTGGAAACAATAATGGTGGAAATAATCAGCCAGCTGTAACTAAGCCAGCAGCTAAAAAACTTGCAAGAGTAGCTAAAGTTAAGGCTAAGAATAACAAGGCTAAAACAGTTAAGGTTACTTGGAGAAAAGTGGCAAGCGCTAAGAAGTACGAAGTTAAGGTTGGAAATAAAACTTATACAGCAAAGAAAGCTACTTTAACAGTTAAGAAGTTAAAGAAGGGCAAGACATACAAGATTAAAGTTCGTGCTAAAGCAACAGGATTCAAAACAGGTGCATGGAGCAAGACTGTAAAAGTTAAAATTAAAAAATAATACATAAAATTTATAAACTATTAGGTTACCCAATGCGTATGCATTGGGTAACTGTAACAATAAGAAGAGTTTATGTTAGTCGGGAGGACTTAAAGTGAGAAAGAGTATTTTAAAGAAAGCTACAGCAGTAGCAATGTCATTAACAATGGTTGTTGGAATGACAGGAGTTGTTTCAGCAGCACATGCATCTAATGGAACAGATGTTGCAACAAATGCTAAGGTTAGTTCATTTTCTATCTTAACAGAAGAAGATGGTGGAGTTTGGAAGAAAGCATTAGAAAATATCAGATCAGACAAATATCCTAATGGACAGGTTGCCGGAAAAGATTTCGTAACAGAAGGATGGCTTACAGATCAGAATGGTAAAATATCAACATCTAATATGGAAATGTTTGTTAAGAACACAGGATGGGATGGAGAGTACAACAAGTTCACAAACGCTTTAGTTGGAGATAATCCATGGGGATTAACAATGACAGTTAGTGACATTCCGGTTGAATTAGGTCGTAATTATACAATTTCTTTCAAGATTAAGAGTACATTAAAGGGTACTGTTACAAACGAAGAAACAAAGGAAGAAAAGACAGTAGATTCAAAACATATCTTATTCAAAGCATATGATCAGAAATCTAAAGGTGAACCAAGTGTAAACTTCACATCAATTTCAGGTGCTACTAGTGGTGGTTATATCACAGTAAAGAATGGTGATGATTATAAGACAGTAACAGCTACAGTTAAGATTCCTGATACAAGAAAGGCATATGGCGGAGATGTTATGGGACTTAAGTTTGCTTTAGGTGCATTCGTCAAAACATTCCCAGAAGAAGTTAACATGAAGGGAACAGTTTATGTTAAGGACTTAAAGGTTATTGCAGGTGATCAGTATACAGTTAAGTTTACTGACGGAAGCCAGTCACAGGCTAAGTATGTTAATGCAGGAAGCCAGGTCACACCAGCAAGCTTTTCAAAGAAAGGCTACACATTAGCAGGATTCAAGAACAAAGCTACAGGTGCTATGTACAACTTTGGTTCAGCAGTTAACAGTGATTTAGAACTTGTTGCTGTATTTAATAAGACAGCTAAGCCTGGAAAACCATCAATTAAGGTTAAAGGTGCTAAGAAGAAAGCAACAGTTAGATATAAGAAGGTTAAGAATGCAGCAGGTTACCAGATTAAGTATTCTGCAAAGAAGAACATGAAGGGTGCTAAGACTAAGACAACTACTAAGGTTAAGTATACTATTAAGAAACTTAAATCAAGAAAGTTCACATATGTTCAGGTTAGAGCTTTTGCAAAAGATTCTACAGGACAGAAGGTATACGGTAAGTTCTCAGCTAAGAAGAAAGTATTCATAAAGTAATTAATTTTTAGATAACATAATATTAATCTTAGAGCAGGTGAAAGGGTGAAAAGATATTGTATGGTGTATGCAATATTTTCGCCCTTTTATTTTCTTTTAAAAAGAAAATAATAAAATTAAAAACAAACAATTTATTATCAAATATAAATTGTAAAATAAATATAACAAAGAGGGTATCTTTTATAGGAAGGGGATTACAATATGAAAGGATTAAAAAGAATCACTTCAATTGCTTTGGCATTGGTAATGTTTGCAACAGGTATTGCAATAAGCGGACCTACTACAGTAAAAGCTGATACAGCAACAGACAATTGGAAGGCTAATGGTATTGTAAGTCCTAAACAGGACAAGTTAATTGGCGCAGGATACATTGATGTTAAATGGGATAACACATTAACAGACGTATCACAGTATAAAGTTTATGTTGATGGTGATTTAAAAGCAACAGTATCACCTTTATCAGACAAGACTATGAGTACAGAGTTCTATACAACACAGGTAAGTGAACATAATGTATATGTAGTTGCAACATTAAAGAACGGTTCAAACGTTCAGACAGCTAACAGACGTTTTTATGTAACAAAGAAAGGTGTTTGTGTAAACACTAAAGATATGGGTACAGCAGTAGATCCAGCCTCAATGAATGTTGGTTGGTATTACAACTGGGATTGGAAATCATTTAAAGATATGAATTTCTCAAACAAGAAGTTTGATGATTTGGAATTTGTACCAATGATTTGGGGCGACAGCATGACAGAAACAAGCGAGATTTTTGATAATGTTAAGAGCAAAGGTTATAAGTATTTATTAGCTTACAATGAACCTGATTTAAAATGGGAATCAAATGTAAGACCTGATGTTATGCAGTATAGATGGAATGACTGTGTAAATAACAAAGGTAATGTAAGACTTGGTTCACCGGCAGTTTCAGTTTTCCCTACATGGTCAAACGATTGGTGGACGCCATTCTGGAACTCAATGGCAGCAGACAAGAAGAATGCTATGTCATTTATAGCAGTTCATTCATACCAGAAAAGCTATGATGGAGCTAAGTCAGCACTTCAGTACCTTCAGGCAATTGATGAATGCTGGGAAACTTATCATAAGCCAATCTGGATTACAGAATTTGCTTTCTGGAAATTCAGCATTAACGATGCAGCAGGATGTGCAAAAGTACAGGAATTTATGAAGATCGTTATTAAAGGTCTTAATGAAAGAAGCTATGTTGAAAGATATTCATGGTTCTGTCCAAATATAGAAGAAGATGCAGCAAGCTCATCAAGTATCTTCAATTACAAGACTGGTGAATTAACAACATTAGGAAAGATTTATGCACAGATTGGAAATCCTTCAGGATATAATGCAAAAACGTATGGTGTAAGTTCTTACATTTCAACTAATACATCACCAGCAGCTTGTGCAGTAGCCATGCCAACAACATTATATAGTGCAAAAGCTAAAAAGAAAGCTTTCAAGTATCAGATTAAAGCTGTTTCAAAAGCAGCAGGATACCAGGTACAGTATGGTGTTAAGAAGAACATGAAAGGCTCAAAGAGCAAATATGTTAAGAAATTAAACGGAACAATTAAGATTAAGTTCACAAAGAAACAGAAAAAACAGATTAAGAAGAAAAAGCTTAAGAGAATTAAATATTATGTACGTGTAAGAGCATATAAGACTCTTGATGGAAAGAGATTATATTGCGCTTGGAGCAGCAAAGATAAAGTTAAAGTTAAGACTAGATAGAAGAGGACATAAATATGAAGGTATTAAAAAAAATAACAATTTTAGTTTTGGTAATAGCTATGGCATTTTCAGTGAATGTAACAGGTACATTCACTGAAAGCGTCAAGGCAGCTACAGAATTTCAGATAACAAGTCCAAGTGATAATGGTCTTGTTGCAGCAGGATACATTGACATTAAATGGAATAATCCGATAGGTGGAACTGCGTCAAAGTATAACGTTTATGTAGATGGTAATTATGTTAATTCAACTACATCAACAACATATGAATATTACACAACAAGTGTTGCATATCATACAGCATGGATTGAAGCAGAACTTTCTAACGGAACAAAGGAATATACCAAGACAGTAAAATTCGGAGTATCTAAAAAAGGTTTAGCAGTTAATGATAATATGGGTAGAAGACTTGATCCTGTAGCAATGAATATGGGCTGGTATTATACTTGGGGAACGACCCCGTTCTTATATACAACATATGGTTCAGTGGAATTTGTACCTATGATTTGGGGAACAGGTTCAGAAAATGCAATTTCAAGAATAGCAAGCAGTGGCTATAAATACTTGTTGGCATATAATGAACCGGATATGCCAATGTATGATGCTAATGGAAACTTTGTAGGTGGAAGTAATGTAGACGTTAATACAGCGATTAGTCATTGGTATAAGTTTGCAGGTAAAAGTTATCATTTAGGCGCACCGGCACCGGCTCTTTGTCCGGCATGGAATAGCGGAACGTGGTTTAGAACATTTATGGATAGTGATTTGGTTGACAAGAGTACTATTGATTTTATTCCATTACATTGCTATTACGGAACATATGGTGGTGCAACAGGAGCAAATACATTCCTTAAAGAAGTGGTAGACGCGACTTATAATATGTATCATAAACCTATTTGGATTACTGAGTTTGCAGTAAGTGGTTGGGGATATAGCAATGCTTCAAATAGAAAACAGGTTGAAGCATTCCTAAAAACAGCTATTGAAGGTTTAAATAAGAGAAGTTATGTTGAAAGATATTCATGGTTCTCATTTAACACTACAGACAATAGTAACGGTGCATCAGCATTATGGACTAATTCAACAGGTAAGCTTACAGATTTAGGCAATATTTATGTAAATAACGGTAACCCAACAGAGCTTGCAGCTCAGGGAAGTGCAGTTAATAAGTATCAGCCTTCATCAGACAATGGCTCAAACAATAGTAGCAATAACAACACCAATAACCAGCCACAGGTTAAAAAACCTGCAAGAGCAAAGATTTCTAAACTTAAAAATGTAAAAGGCAGAAAAGTTAAAGTATCTATTAAGAAAATCAGGAAGGTTAAGGGATACCAGATTAAATATTCTGACAACAAGAAGTTTAACGGATACTGGCAGAAGAATTCAAAGAAGAATACATATACAGTTAAGAAATTAGATAAGAAGACTAAATATTACTTTAAAGTAAGAGCTTATGTAATAAATGGAAACAAGAAGTTATATGGTTCTTACAGCAAAGTAAAATCAATTACAGTTAAAAAGTAATTAGATTAAGTAGCCTAAAATGGCAGCATATTAAAAGAAGGGGTTTTAATAGCCTCTTCTTTTTGATATTATTTACGTATGTGACATTAAAATAAAAATTTGAAATTGTGTCATTAGCAAATGTAGAGAGGATAGATTATGACTTCTAAAAATAAAAGAATATCATTAAAAGGAATATTTCAAATTATATTAATATTGATTTTGGGAGCCACTGTTCTTGCAGCGTGTATTGTTGCAGTAATAAAGCATCAAAATGTAGAGGCTACAAAAAGAGAGCAGAAAGCCAGAATCTCTGCAGCAGAGAAGATTGTAAAAGAAAAGGATAAGTGGAAAAGTGATGCTTTCATTACACCGACATCAGGTTCACTTAAAGCAGCAGGATATATAACAATTGAATGGAAAACAGCCAAGAATATGGGAAAGGTTGAAGGCTATAAGTTATATATAGATAATGAAAAAGTGGCAGAAACAGATTCAAAGACTACATCTTTTGAATATTACACAACGAAGATACAATCTCATGAAATATATGTGGAAGCTGATATGCAGTATGGATCAGTTGTTTATTCTGATATTTACACTTTCTTTGTAAATAAGAAAGGCTTTTGTCTTAATAAAGATATGTCTATGAATGTAACAGCAACAGATTGGGGTACATCTTGGTATTATAATTGGGACATGACACCTTTTAGTTATGACTCATTTCAGGAGATGGAATTTGTACCTATGATGTGGTCGTCATTTCCGGGAGATAAAGACCAGATTGCAGTATTTCCAAAGATGGGGTATAAGTCAGTGTTAGCTTTCAACGAGCCTGACAGAGAGGATCAGGCAAACTTGGATGTTGATACGGCAGTTGAGGGAATGAAAGCTTTTCAGAATAAAGGGATACGTGTTGGAGCACCTGCAACATCTTTGTGTCCGCCATGGTCAGATAATTGGTTTGTGCCTTTTATGAAGAAGATGGAAGAACAGAACATGGATGTGGATTTTATACCAATACATCATTATTGGAACTGGTATGCAGATGAAGGGGCACAGGCATTTCTCGACCTTGTTGATGAAACATGGGAAATGTACCATAAGCCTATTTGGATTACTGAATTTGCCATTAGTGGAGATCCGGGTAAAACTAAATTCCAGAGAAAAGTAGTAATGCGATATATGAAAAAAGTTATTGCCGGACTTGATAAAAGAGATTATGTGGAACGTTACGCGTGGTTCTCGTTTAGTCCAACGGATTACAAAAACGGCGGTTCAGGTTTGCTTAATCATTATGAAGGCAAAATCACTGATTTAGGATATTTATATCAGAAATTAGGAATGCCTAAAGGATATGATAGAAAAAATCCTGTTATGGCTAAAGCTAATACGAAGGAAGATGTAATAAAGAAGTATTATATTACGGTAAAATAATCAGACATATTAGATGTTAAATAAGAAAATTATTACAAATAATCAGGCATTGATTAACTTAGTTAAAATATTAATATATAGTATCATTTATGGCATTTCAGAATAAAATATATAAAGGCGTGTTGACACTAAAGCCTATGAATGATATTATTACTTTAGTTAAATAATAGTAGAGGTTGCGCTACCTATTAGTACATTATAAGATGCCCCGGAGGCAGATGATTATGTTGGAAAGGATGTAGCGCCGAAGGAGAATCCACCGGAAGATTTATCCTGGGCATACGGTTAAGAGCCGTATGACTGTCATCATTTGATGGAGAGCCATTATCGACAATCACATTGATGGAGAGCTACTTATAAGCATTCGGTGCGGTACTTATAAGGAGCTATGAAAGCTCCTTTTGTTTTGTAAAAAGTTACAAAATATGCTCCGGTTAATGGAAATTCAAAATACCACACAGGCTTAAAATAGCATACTAAAGTTTAATGAAATACATATAATTTAGGAGGTTTTGTAAATGTCAATTTTTACAGGCGCAGGTGTAGCAATTATTACACCATTTAATGAAGATGGATCAATTAACTTTGAAGAATTTGGAAAGATTATTGAAGATCAGATTGCAGGACATACAGATGCAATTATCGTATGTGGTACAACAGGTGAAGCATCAACTATGGATGATGATGAACATCTTGCAACTATCAAATATTGTGTAGAAAAGGTAGCAGGAAGAATTCCTGTTATTGCAGGAACAGGTTCTAACTGTACAAGAGAATCAATTAATTTATCTAAGAAAGCAGAAGAAATCGGTGTTGACGGATTACTTTGTGTAACACCTTATTATAATAAAGCAACTCAGGCAGGTTTATATGAATATTACAAGGCTATTTCAGATGCTGTAAATATTCCTATTATTATGTACAATGTTCCTTCAAGAACAGGTACAAACATCCTTCCTGAAACAGCAGTTAAGATTGCAAAGGAAGTTAAGAACGTAGTTGCAATTAAGGAAGCATCAGGTAATATTTCACAGGTTGCTAAGTTAGCAGCTTTAGCTGACGGATGCATTGATATTTATTCAGGAAATGATGATCAGGTATTACCTATTTTATCATTAGGTGGCAAGGGTGTTATTTCAGTATGGTCTAACGTTGCACCAAAGCAGGTTCATGACACAGTTCAGTCATTTATGGATGGAGATGTTGCAAAGGCAACAAAGATGCAGTTAGAAGCAATTGATTTAATTGGTGCATTATTTAGCGAAGTTAACCCAATTCCTGTTAAGGCTGCAATGAGCATTTTAGGCTACAAGGCAGGTCCTATGAGAGCACCTTTAACAGAATGTTCAGATGAACATAAAGAAGGTCTTAAGAAAGCTATGAAAGAATACGGAATTTTATAAATTACAGTGTTAAAAGATCATATCCCACTGGTGCATGCACAATGGTGGGATAATGGTTTTAGGACACGCTGTGTAATAAAGACTTACGGAGGTTAAAATGGTAAATGTAATAATGCACGGTTGCAATGGCCATATGGGAAGAGTTGTAACAGAACTTATTGAAAAAGATGAGAATGTTAAGATAGTAGCAGGTATTGATGCTTACACAGGCGTTCAGAATGAATACCCTGTATTTCCATCAATTAAGGAATGCACAGTTAAGGCTGATGTTATTATAGATTTTGCAGTGGCACAGGCAGTTGACGGATTACTTGAATATGCTGTAGAAACAGGTACACCTGTTGTTCTTTGTACAACGGGACTTAGTGCAGAACAGCTTGAAAAAGTTAATCAGGCAAGCAAAAAGGTAGCAATTCTTAAGTCAGCCAATATGTCACTTGGAATTAACACTTTAATGAAGCTTCTTAGAACAGCAGCAGATATTCTTGCTAACAGAGGTTTTGATATTGAAATAGTTGAAAAACATCATAATCAGAAGCTTGATGCTCCAAGTGGAACAGCTTTGGCTCTTGCAGATTGTATGAATCAGGTATTAGATAATGAATATGATTATACTTATGACAGAAGTACAGTAAGACAGAAGAGAAAACATAATGAAATCGGTATTTCAGCAGTTCGTGGTGGTACAATTGTTGGTGAACATGATGTTATCTTTGCAGGAACAGATGAAGTAATCCAGATTTCACATACAGCATACTCAAAGGCAATTTTTGCTAAGGGGGCTATTGATGCTGCAAAATACATTGCAGGAAAAGAAGCCGGAATGTACAATATGGCAGATGTAATCGGATAAGATTAATATAGAAAGTTTTTTTAGAATTTTATATGGAAATTATTTTAAATTTGAAACTTTTTTATGCACAGAAAATGCTTTTTGTATTCTCTGTGCATTTTCTTTTTTGAGGAAAAATTTTAAAAATGTATATTTTTTTTGAAAGTGCAAAAAATAATCCTATACCGAACAAAATTTTAAATTAAGTTGGAGGATTTATAGTATGAACACTTTAAGAAATTACTTACTTGTATTTACTATGGCATTAATGTCAGTTTGTTTTGTGGCTTGTGGAAATAATACCACAACAGACAACGAAACAACTACAGCAACAAATCAGGAGTCATCTTCTGAAAATACTACGCAGGGTGGAAATTCAGGAAAAGTTGACAACAAAAATGATGGTGTTATAGGAGATATTGGTGACGATATAGAAGATGGTGTAGATGATATTGTTGGGGATGGCAATGATAAAAATACAACTGATACAACAAATAATCAGAATCAGACAAAGAACAACAATAAGACAACTACAACAAAGAAGTAGATTATATAGTTTCAAACGAAAACAGCCGTAATTGGTACTATTTTTAGACTTTTAGCATATCATATTATGATAATGATAATCGTAGGTTGTTATGGCTTATAAAATAATTTTAGATCCGGGACATGGAGGTTGTAGATAACGCAAGTGATGAAAACAACGAAAATACAAGGAGAAAGGCAACTGTTGTACCTATTAAAATAGAATATGTGTGAGAGGACAAGCCTTTCAGTAATGTAGACGTTCAGAAATGAGCGTCTATTTTTATACCCAAAATGAAAGGAGCATTAGATTTATGAAAAAGATATGGAAACGATTGTGTACGGGCTTTTTAGCTCTTGCGACTGTCGTTACTGCTTTACCGACTACACCCGTTCATGCAGAAAGTAAGCAATACT
>ENA-OPAL01000008-OPAL01000008.1-human-gut-metagenome-genome-assembly--contig:-NODE-8-length-164341-cov-6.595760_pt1 | contig 164341 bp, 160 predicted proteins | sample MGYA00241057_ERZ501430 | MGnify/ENA primary metagenome ERZ501430 (study PRJEB25962, sample SAMEA2042506) | human gut metagenome | biome: human gut; feature: human-associated habitat; material: faeces...
GGGGTTAAAAATCCGTTTATGTGGGTGAGAGTTTCTTTTCTTGTTCTCTTTTTTGCCTGTTTTTTCTCTTGTTCTTTTCTTTGCCGTATTACGTTCCTACCTTGTTCAGTATAAGTTAAAAGATTATTATATATAATCTACCTTGTTCCCTAAGTACTAACGTACGTAAGCAGTAAAACCCAATGGGCTTGTAAAAAAGTAAGGAAGCCGGAAAAGCAGCAGTACGTTAGCAGTGTTGCCTGACAATCTTGTGCAAACAGGCACTATCTCCAAACTGAGATAGTGCCGTAAGCAGGGTTTTGCCGCTAAACTACTTTTGCAGAATCATCCTGCAATAACTATGTAAAAGCACACAAAAACTCCCGTTGGTTTTGCGTGCCAACGGGAGTTTTGATAAAACAAAGCAAAAAAGCTTAAATTATAATTTTACTTACAGCACCAGCAGGCTCAAATCGCCAACGGCGTTAACTATGCCGCGTACTTCTTCAAGCATTGCCAGGCGGTTATTTTTAACGTTTTCGTCTTCGTCCATAACCATTACGTTGTCAAAAAAGGTGTTAACAGGTTCAATAACTTTTTCACCTGATTTTAAAACAGCAGCATAATCGTACAGTACAATTTCCGGAATAATTTCCTTGCTTACTGCTGCAACAACTTCATGCAGTTTGTTTTCGGATTCGTCTTTAAACAGTGCGCCGCTGATTGCAACTTCTTTTTCGATTTTTTTGCACAGATTGCTTACGCGCACGGAAACCTGTACCAGAGGCTCAGCGTTGCCTGCTTCAACATAAGCAGCCAAAGCTTTGCAGCGTGCGGCAAGGTCAACCACATCATCGTTGCGTTTATCGGCAAATACTGCGTCGATAACGTCGTAACGGATGCCCTGGTCCATCAAAAGATTACGCAGACGCTGTTTGAAGAATTCCATAATCTGCGGCACCAGTTTGCCGGTTTCTTCCGGTTTGATGTCCAACAGATACAAAGTACCGGCGATAATTTTAGCCAGTGAAATATGATAGTTTGCATCAAGCAGGATATTGATAACGCCAAGAGCCTGACGGCGCAGCGCATACGGGTCCTGAGAACCGGTAGGAGCAAGCCCGCGGCTGAAAGTAGCGCAGATGTTGTCGAGCTTGTCGCCAATGCCGACAATGCGGCCGATGGTTGTTGCCGGCAGTGCGTCGCCTGCAAAACGCGGCAGATAGTGTTCAAAAATGCCGGTGGCAACTTCCGGTTTTTCGCCGTCCAGCAGTGCATATTCGCGGCCCATTACGCCCTGCAGCTCGGTAAATTCAATTACCATACCGGTAACAAGGTCGGTTTTGCACAAAAGTGCGCAGCGGCGCAGTTCTTCTTCATCAACAGGGGTGTTAATGGCAAAGCGCAGCATTTCCGCCATTTTAACAAGGCGTTCGCTCTTGTCGTACATATTGCCCAGGCCTTCCTGGAAGGAAACGGTTTTAAGTTTTTCCAGACGGTCTTCCAGTTTGGTTGCACGGTCTTCGTTAAAGAAGAATTCGGCGTCGCTCAAACGTGCGCGCAGTACGCGTTCGTTGCCGTGAGTTACAATATCAAGGTGTTCGCTGCCGCCGTTGCGTACGGTAATAAATTTATTCAGCAGATTGCCGTCTTCGTCAAGCACAGGGAAATATCTCTGGTGCTCACGCATCGGGGTAATAATGCATTCTTTCGGCAGGCTCAGGAATTTTTCCTCAAACTTGCCGCACAAAGCTGTCGGCCATTCAACAAGATAGTTTACTTCTTCAAGCAAATCTGCGTTAATCTCGGCTTCGCCGCCGTTCTGCGCAGCCAAATCCTTAATCTGCTGCAAAATCAGCGCACGGCGTTCATCCTGGTCAACCATAACAAAATTGTCGTACATAACTTTTTTGTAATCACCGGCCGAAGGAATTTCCACAGCTCCTTTAACTCCTGCCAAAGCAGAATAAACTTTGTTGCCAACTTTGCTGAGCGCTGCGCTGAGTAAGCCCTGGCTTTCTGCCGCAGCTTTAAGCGACTGCTGCATAAAGCGGTGGCCCATGCTGAACTTGCCGCTTTTTACGCCGCAGATTTCAACAGGGATAATCTGGTCGCCAAACAGGGCAACCATCCAGCGGATAGGACGTACAAAACGGAATTCGTAATCTGCCCAGCGCATGGTTTTCGGGAAACTTAAAGAAGTTAAAATGTCCATCAAAAGGCCCGGCAAAAGTTCAACAACGGGCTGGCCAGCCAGATGTTTAACGGCATAAACATAGTTATCGCGTACAACAAGGTCTTTTACGTCAACGCCCTGGCCGCGCGCAAAACCCTGTGCAGCTTTGCTGGGTGCGCCGCTTACATAAGCAATTTTAACGGAAGGACCTTTGGCTTCAACAACAACGTCAGCCTGTGTTTCGGCAACGCCATCGGCAATAAACGCCATACGGCGGGGAGTACCGTAAACGGTAATATCTTCAAAAGGAATACGCAGCTCCTGCATTTTAGCAGCTGCAAGTTCTTTTAACTGTTTTAAAATGCCGGGCATAAATTTAGCCGGTATTTCTTCGGTGCCAATTTCAAACAATAATTTTTCCATTATAAATTCTCCCCTTTCAGCATCGGGAAGCCAAGCTTCTCCCTTTGTTCAACATAAGCGGCGGCACACAGCCTTGCCATGGCGCGCACGCGGGCAATAAAGGCCGTTCTTTCGCTTACGCTGATTGCCCCGCGGGAATCGAGCAGGTTAAAGGTATGCGAGCATTTCAAAACATAGTCGTAAGCCGGGCGGATATAGCCTGCTTCGATTACGCGTTTTGCTTCTGCTTCGTATTTATCGAACAAATCGAACAATAAATCGGTATCGGCAATCTGGAAATTGTAGTAGGACTGCTCAACTTCGTTGGTATGGAAAACATCGCCGTAGGTAACTCCATCAACCCACTGAATGTCGAATACGTTTTCCACGCCCTGAATGTACATGGCAAGGCGTTCCAAACCGTAGGTAATTTCTACGCTGACGGGTTTAACGTCAATGCTGCCAACCTGCTGGAAGTAGGTAAACTGGGTAATTTCCATACCGTCCAGCCATACTTCCCAGCCAAGGCCCCAGGCGCCCAAAGTCGGAGATTCCCAGTTGTCTTCTACAAAGCGGATGTCGTGCTCGTCCTGATGAATGCCAAGTTCGGCAAGGCTTTGCAGGTACAGTTCCTGAATATTATCCGGCGAAGGTTTAATAATAACCTGAAATTGATGATGCTGGAAAAGGCGGTTCGGGTTATCGCCGTAGCGTCCGTCTGCCGGGCGGCGGGAAGGCTCTACATAAGCCACGCGCCAGGGTTCAGGCCCAAGCACTCTTAAAAACGTGCGCGGGTTCATGGTACCTGCGCCTTTTTCAATATCGTAGGGCTGCGTTAAAATACATTTCTGTTCGCCCCAGAATTTTTGCAGCTTCAAAATAATTGTCTGAAAATCCATAATATCCCTCCTGTATTTGCGTTACAAAAACGAAAGCCCCCGTCTCTGTAACAATATTAGTTACAGGGACGGAGGCACAAATGCTTCCGCGGTTCCACCCTGCTTGGCTGCAATTTGCAGCCCGCCTCGATGTTTATATAATTTGGCTCCAAGACGCCTTCGCCGCTGTTGCCGGCTTACACCGCCCCGGCTCGCTGAATGTGCGGTTACTACTTCTTATCATTGCTTAACAGAAAATATACCAAATAACTGCTGTTTTGTCAATGCTTAAAAACCGGTCTGGCTTAAAAAGCCGAGGCTTTTTAAAGGTTTGTCGGTCTGGAAAACGATAAAGCGCTGCAAAATTTTTTCAAGCTCCATCAGTGCGCCGCCGCGTACTTTAAAAGGCTGCGGATTGTTAAAATCAAGCGTTAAAAGCTGCGTCATAAACTCCTGCGTTTCCGTACCAAACGGCAGCTCTTCGCCGCCGTGACAGTCATTGCACACAAGCCCGCCCTGCACAACGCTGAAATACGCATCGCCCTCTGCCGGTTTGCCGCAGTTTACGCAGCTCTGGCAGTTGGGCAGAATGCCTGTTAAAAACAGCAGCTTTACTATGTAAGAAAGCGCCACCAGGCGCGGATTATGCTTAGTAAGCACGCTGCGCACAGCCAAAAGCAGTTCGTATATTTCTTCCTGCGGCTGATGTTCTTCCGTCAGGTTTTCCGTTACTTCCGCAATTAAGGCGGCATAAGCCATCTGCTTTAAATCAAACTGCAACGGGTAACTTATAAGCTCGCAGCTTTTTAAAGTATCCAGCTTTTTGCCGGCAAAAAAGTTCATATCAAGCACAGCAAACGGCTGCACAAGCCTGCCGCCGTTAGTACGCGCATACCGCGCACCGTACGCCAGAAAACTTATTTTGCCGTGCCCGCGCGAAAAGCAGACTGCGTACTTATCCGCAGTCTGCCAGTTTTTAACCTTTAAAATTAGTGCTTCGTCGTTAAAACCTTTATCAGTCATTGCTATTCATCCGCATAAACAGGCATTTCCGGCTGCTTTGCCGCACGCACGCGCGTTACGCGGAAGCCTTCGGCACGCAGTACCTCAAAGCTCCAGCCGTCCACCTCAATTTTATCGCCGGGTTCAGGCTTGCGTTCCAGTAAGCCGAACACCAGCCCGCCGATGGTATCTTCTTCCGGCTCTTCAAATTTAATATGCAAAAGGTCGGTAATATCGTCAAGCAGCACCATGCCGTCAAACTCATAAGTGCCGTCGGCGCGGTGTACAACTTCTTCTTCCTTATCGGCGTCATGCTCGTCCTGAATGTCACCGACAATTTCCTCAAGCAAATCTTCCATGGTTACAAGCCCTGCCGTGCCGCCGTATTCATCGGCCACAACAACAAGCTGCACACGTTTTTGCTGCATAGTCTGCAAAACCTTGCTTATATCCATGCTTTCTGGAACTACCATAATAGGGCTCATGCGCGAACGCATGTCAAAATTTTCCTTTTCGCTGTCTTTAATGTTAATAAGGCTGCGCACATGCACAACGCCAAGCACATGGTCCTTGTCCTCATGCACAAGCGGATAGCGCGTATGCCTTGTAGCCATTACTTTGGCGATGTTTTTTTCAAAACTGTCTTCAACGTACAGGCACACCATATCCTGACGCGGCACCATAACTTCACGCGCCACGCGGTCGGCAAAGTCAAAAACATTATCAAGCAGGCGGCTTTCCATATGGTCAAGCTTGCCGCCCTGCTCACTGGCGCTTACAATCATGCGTAGTTCTTCCTCACTGCGCGAAATATCTTCCGTCGGCACCTTATCCATTTTTAATGCTTTAAGCACCGCTTTGGCTGCTTTATTAAAAAACACAACCAGCGGGTACATTAAATAATGGAAAAATATCAGCGGATAGGCTATTGCCATTGCCGCATGCTCCACATGCGCAAGACTGATAACACGCGGCACCAGCTCGCCGAACACAACATGCACAAACACAATCAATAAAAAGGCGCATAACACAACCACGCCGTCGTCATACCAGTGCTCGCCGATTAAATCAAACCCATCGGCAATAATGCCTGCCAGAAGCGGGCCGCAGAACCAGCCCAAAATCAGCGATGACGCCGTTATACCAAGCTGAACGGCGCTGATATAAGTATCGCGCTTCTGCGTCATTTTAAGCACCAGCTCCGCACGGCTGTTGCCCTGTGCAATAAGCTCTTCAAGCCTTGCCGGGCGGATGCTTACCAAAGCGTATTCAGATACAACAAAAAATGCGTTTAAGCCTGTAATTAAAAGGGCGGCCAAAATTTTTAATAAATCCGCCACGTGACTGTCAATAAGTCATCTCTCCCCACATTAATAAATTAGCTGCTGTAGCCAAACTGTTTTAAGGCTTTGTCCTTGTTGCGCCAGTCGGGCTTAACTTTAACCCACAAATCCAAAAATACCTTGTCGCCCAAAAGCGCTTCAATGTCGCTGCGGGCTTCCAGGCCTATCTTTTTAAGCAGGCTGCCCTTGGCGCCTATAACAATGCCCTTCTGCGATTCGCGCTCCACAAAAATAGTAGCGCGGATATAAATATCGTTATTGGTACGCACTTTAAATTCTTCAACCTCAACAGCAACGGAATGAGGAATTTCGTCGCGCGTATTTGTCAAAACTTTTTCGCGTATCATTTCGGCTGCAATTACGCGTTCCGGCTGGTCGGTTATCATGTCCTCATCATAATATGCAGGCCCTTCCGGCAGATGTTTGGTAATTTCATCCACCAGTGCTTTAAAATCCGTATCCTGCAAGGCAGATACCGGCACTACGGCGGCAAAATTATAATCATTTACGTAATTGGCAATAATGCCGAAAAGTTTTGATTTATCCTCCAGCTTGTCAACCTTATTGGCAACAAGTATTACCGGAGTTTTAACTTTTTTAAGCTGTTCGATAATGTAATTTTCGCCTGCGCCGCGCTTTTCGCTCACGTCAACAACAAAAAGAACTACGTCTACTTCTTTTAACGTGCTTTCTGCCGCACGCACCATGTACTGCCCAAGTTTGTGGTGCGGTTTGTGAATGCCCGGCGTGTCAAGAAACATAATCTGCGCGTTATCCGTATTTAAAATGCACATAATTTTGTTGCGCGTTGTTTGCGGACGGTCGCTCATAATGGCAATTTTTTCGCCGATAAGCGCGTTTGTTAATGTGCTTTTGCCAACGTTAGGCCTGCCAACCATAGCGGCAAAGCCTGTGTAATGTTTGTTCTTTTCTATTTTATTTCTCTCCTTTGTTATTCATGCTTTCCTGCCCAAAACCGTAAGGCAGCAGTTCTTCTGCCGTCATGGTTTTGGTTTCTTCCTTTAAATTGCCCATAACAACAAGCGGTATGCCAAACTCGGCAATTACCTGCCGGCACGCTCCGCAGGGCGCTACCGGTTCGAGGCTGTCTGCTGCTACCGCCAGCATTTTAAACCTGCGCTCACCGGCGCCAACTGCCGCAAATATGGCGTTGCGCTCCGCACAGCAGGTTAAGCCGTAACTGGCGTTTTCTATATTGCAGCCTGTATAAACCCTGCCGCTTTCGGTCAGCAGCGCTGCGCCTACGGCAAAGTGCGAATAAGGTGCATAGGCATTTTGGCGCGCTTTGCGCGCTATTTTCATCAGTTCTTTTGCGTCCATTATCTGCCGCCTTCTAAGAATTCCTCGCTCAGTTCAATCTCGCGCAGGGCTTCTTCTTCTTTGGCACGCATAACTGCCTTGTCTTCTTCCGTCATGTGGTCATAACCGAGCAGATGCAAAAGCCCGTGTACGGCAAGGTAAACCACTTCGCGCGTCAGCCCGTGCCCAAATTCTTCACCCTGGCGCTGCGCAGTTTCAGCAGAAATTATAATATCGCCCAAAAGGTGTTCTTCCGGCGCGTCTAACAGTTCCGGCTCATCTTCGCCGCCTTCGTCAAGCGCAAAACTTAAAACGTCGGTTGGGCGGTCAACATCCCTGTATTCACGGTTCAGGCGGTGTATTTCTTCGTCGTCAACAATGGTAATGTCAACTTCCGTCTGCTCTGTAAGCCCGTGCAGGCGTGCAGCAGCGTTTAGCCCGGCAACAAGCCTGCTCTTTAAAGCATCATCTATTACTATTTTGTCCTGGTCATTTTCTAACGTTATCAGCATGTTTTTTCTCCCGTTTATGCTTTTCTTTTTCGTATTCTTCGTAAGCGCGGATAACGGCACCGACAATTTCGTGGCGCACAACATCCGTTTCGCCAAAATTTACCACGCCAATACCGGGAGTATTGCGCAAAATATAGGCAGCCTGCTTTAAACCGCTCTTTTTGCCGCCCGGCAGGTCTATCTGGGTAACGTCGCCAGTTATAACCATTTTAGAGCCGAAGCCGAAACGGGTTAAAAACATCTTCATCTGCTCCGGCGTGGTATTCTGCGCCTCGTCCAGAATAATAAACGCTTCGTTCAGCGTACGCCCGCGCATATACGCCAGCGGCGCAACCTCAATCGTGCCGCGGGTAATATATTTCTGAAAGGTTTCATTGCCAAGCATATCATAAAGCGCATCATACAAAGGGCGCAGGTAAGGGTCAACTTTATCCTGCATATCGCCGGGCAAAAAGCCTAATTTTTCACCGGCTTCAACGGCAGGGCGCGTTAAAATAATACGCTCAACTTCTTTGTTTTTCAGCGCCTTAACAGCAAGCGCCACGGCCAGGTAAGTTTTGCCTGTACCGGCAGGCCCTATGCCAATGGTTATCGCATTACGGCGGATTGCGTCAATATAATTCCACTGCCCCAGTGTTTTTGCCTTAACCTGCCTGCCGCGCCTTGTTACGATAATCGTATCGGCATACATGCGGTGCAGTGCGTCAAGCTGCGCTTCGGCAATCATGCGTATGCTGTAACGCACATCGTGCGTGGTAATGGCAGCACCCTGACGCTCCAAAAACAGCAGTTCCTTAAAAAGGTTCTCCAGCTGCTTTACTTCTTCTTCGCTGCCGCTGAAACTGATTACATTGCCGCGCGCTACGATTTTAGCGTCATAACACTCCTGAATAACGCGCAAAAGTTCGTCATTACGCCCCAGAATGGCCAGCATCTCCTGCTGGTCCTGTACTTCAATCAAGCCTTCGCTTTGCATTAAAGTCAAGTCCGCGCTCCTTTCGTTACTGCTTAATGGTTATTTTGTTAATTACAACATCTTTCAAAGGTTTGTCGTTAGCGTCGGTTGGCACTTTGCCAATGCGGTAAACAACTTCCATGCCTTTGGTTACTTTGCCAAACACGGCATGTTTGCCGTCAAGCCACGGGCAGTCGCGCAGCGTGATGAAAAACTGGCTGCCGCCGGTATCAGGGCCTGCATTAGCCATGGAAAGTACGCCCGGCCCGTCATGAAGTAGCTTACTGCTGAACTCATCTTTAATGGTGTAGCCGGGGCCGCCCATACCGGTTCCCGTCGGGTCGCCGCCCTGAATCATGAAATTATCGATAACGCGGTGAAAAATTACACCGTTGTAAAAACCTTTGTTGGCAAGGTCAATAAAATTTTTGCAGGTATTCGGCGCCAAATCGGTCGCCAGAGCCACTTCAAAATTGCCCATATTGGTTTCAAACACCGCCGTTGCCGGAGGCATTGCTTCTTTCTGCGGTTCGCTGCCGCAGGCACTTACAGCCACGCTGCACATAAGCATTATTAACAGTAACAGTTTTTTCAAAACCATTCCTCCCAAAATTAAAAAATAGTTATAAGTATATTATACCTCTTAAAAGACTCGCCCGTCAAAAATTACAGGCGCGAACGTAGCCAGCCGATAACTTCTTCCGCCGCTTTATTGCTGTGATTGGTAAAACTGTGGTCGGCCCCGTTTACAATAACCAGTTTTTTCGGCCGCCCCGCAAGAGCAAAGCTGCGCTGCGCCTGCTCTACATTAACGGTTTCATCCTCACTGCCGTGAATTACAAGCAGCGGGCGTTTCTGCCACGCTTTAAGCATTGCCTGCAAATCGTAATTATCAAGGTCACTTACAAAATCCGGCGTCAGCGTAATGCTGCCGCGTTCATCCTCTAAATTAAGCGTTTCTCCGTTTTTTAAACGGTTGTAATTCTCGTTGCCCAGCGCATTTTTAAAAGTAGCGTGCAAATCATTCGGCGTTGCCCATAAAGCAAGCCCTGCAATTTCGCTGCGGCGCGAAGCAGTAACCAACGAAGCCGCTCCGCCCATGCTGCGCCCCAGTAAAAAAATACGCGGATTTTTATATTCTTTCATTGCAAAATCAAGCACAGCATTCAGTTCTTCAATCTGATGCGAAAGAATCTGGCTGCCGGTAAAATTAAAACGCAGAACGTTCACAAACAGCGACGCCATCTGCGAAAGATACGCCGCCCTGCCGCCGCCTTCCATACTGCCGCGGAAACCGTGCGCCATTATTAAAAGGTTGTTCGGCGCCTCGTCATCCTGGCACGGCTGAAACTTAGCGTCCATATCGCCATACGGGCCGCTGATTTTTAAAGATTCATCAAATTTAACTCTCATTATACAATCCTTCTTTTATATGGTTATGCTTATATTATATCAAAACCAACAAAAAATATAAAACAATAAAATATAAAAAATAGTTTACAAAACCGGCACTTTAAATATTATTTTACTTAAAATTAAAAACTATTGACAAAAACAACCTGCCATGGTATTATTACTATTGTTCCGTGACACCACGGACATTAAAAACGTGCCGAAGTGGCGGAATTGGCAGACGCACTTGACTCAAAATCAAGCGTGGTTACCCCACGTGCCGGTTCGAGTCCGGCCTTCGGCACCAAAATGAAATTTACGCTTCTGAACTTAGTTCAGAAGCGTTTTTGTTTTTTTATAACGAAAACAGGACAGCCCTAATCAGCCGTCCTGTTTTTCCTATTTATTTTTGTTTTTTACGGCATTTATAATCTTTTTCAATATCGTGCTTCCATTCTGCGCCGTTCGGTGCTCCAGCACTCATCGTTTTAATAAATTTGCACACCCCTTCAAAATTAAGGTTAATGCCCTCGCCGTCATTATTAAAATCAACCGCGCGCTCTTTTTCAATGCCAAAACTGGCTGCCGTTGCTACTGCATCTATATTCGCACCAAAGAACAAAAACTCCCAGCCGGCTTCTTTCTGCGCTTCAATAAGCTGTTTTATCTGCGATGCCGTATAATGCCTGCTGGCATTTTCCAAACCATCCGTAGTAATTACAACCAATGTATGTTCCGGCACATCTTCGTCACGGATATATTTATGAATGCCTTTTATATGCTCAACAGTTTTGCCAATCGCATCCAAAAGTGCAGTACAGCCGCCAACATAATATTCTTTCTCTGTTAAAACTCCCACATTTTCTGCTTTAAGCCTGTCATGCACAGTTTCCGTTTCATGGTTAAAAAGCACTGTCGTTACAAGCACTTCACCGCCGCTTTCTTTCTGCTTTTTAAGCATCGAATTAAATCCGCCCACCGTATCTTTTTCAAGGCCGCTCATAGAACCGCTTTTGTCAAGAATAAATACCAATTCCGTTAAATTCTTTTTCATAATCTTTTACCTCCAAAATATAAATAAGCTGCAAGCACTTTATTTTGCTTACAGCTTTATTGTAAAAGATTTTCATTTTTAAAAGGTCGCTTTTTAAGCGACATTTGCGCCGCCAAGCAAAAGCTGGTCAAACTTATACAAAGACAAATTTATTTCGCAAATATCATAAATACCGCGGCTTATATAATACTCTACAATAATATCAAAAGGCTGCGACGGCGACAGAGCAAAACCGGCCTTTTCCAGCAGTTCTTCCGTTTCGTCTAGCGTAAGCTTAAGCGCTACTGCAAAAGCAACAGCAGTCTGCTTTTTCGGCTTGTAATTTTTGTCGCCGCGTATTTTGCTGAACAACCGCCTGTCCACATTTGCAGCCCTGTAACATTCTGCGTCCGTCATACCTTTTTCGTCTATCTTGCGCAGCAGCATTTGTGAAAAACTTTCGTCTGCATAAGCCAGGCAGCGCTCAAGCTCTTCATCACGCATGCTCTTGTTAAAAACAGCTGCGGCAGGAACATTGCAAAATTTTAACAAACTTAATTTTTCTAACGGAATTTCAAAATCCTCTTTACCTAAAAACAGCAAAAGTTCTTTTAAAATTTCTGCTTCCGTACGCCGTGGTTTTGCCTCAAAAAGCGCAATATAAACGCTGATATCATTATGCAGAAGAAATTCACCAACAGTTTTTACCGCAACAGCCAAAGCCTCATCTTTAGGATAACCATACGCACCGGCAGATATCAGCGGAAATGCTACCGATTCACAGTTATTGGCCACAGCAAGTTTCAGTGCCTCACGGTAGCACGATTGCAGCAATTCCTTTTCTTTACTTTTGCCGCCGCGCCAAACCGGGCCTACTGTATGAATTACATACTTTGCAGGCAAATTATACCCGCCGGTTATCTTGGCTTCACCGGTAGGGCAGCCGTTAAGCCTGCGGCATTCTTCCAACAGTCCTCTGCCTGCTGCGCGGTGTATGGCACCATCTACACCGCCGCCTCCCAAAAGGCTGTTATTGGCAGCGTTAACAATAGCGTCTACTTTTAACGTAGTTATATCTGCTTTTATAATTTGTAACGGCATTTTGCGTCCTCCCGTAAAACATTATAATTTTATTTTACACCAGCAACGCTTTTTGCGCAAAAATCAGGCTTTTAAATTAAAAAGTAATTCCTTTTAACTGCAAAGCCTTGAACAACGCCGCAAACATCAGCCCATAGCAAATAATAGAACAAACTTCATCTTTAGTAAACTGCATTACAATTCACCCCACAACAAATTTATCACAGAAGCATTTTGCGGCAAACTGTGTACAACAGCCAGTAAAATATTAACTATAACCATCAATACAACAACTGCCTGTAATCGCTTGTGCGGATAAAAATATTCAACAAAAACATAAGCTAAAGAACTACACAGCCAGGCACCTAACGCATACCCCATATTATCACCGCCTTAATTTTTATAATAACTACAAAACCGGAGCTGCGCATTTACAACTCCGGCTTTTTTTATTTAATCTTCATCCAAGCTGCGCAGCTTGTTTTGTGCAATAGCAAAATCCATACCGGCAGCAGCCTTTAAAAACTTTCGCGCCCAGTCAATATCCTCTTTCTCTAAAATACAGCCAAAATCGTATAAACCTTTAGCGTCACCTGCTTTTTGCAGTTTATCCAAAAGCGCTGTCAAAACATCATCAGAATAACCGCTTTTCACTTCATAATCATCATCGTTTTCGGCAATAACATTATCATAAAAGCCTTTTGCCAAAAGCCCGCCAATAAAACTGCCTACTGCCCATGCAACCGGAAATGCCATAATAAACAACCTCTCTTTCAAATACTAAAATATGTGAGATAAACAATCACTATCACTAAAGAAAGCTTTTACCTCCTTCCTTATATATAGTATAAAAAACGAGATAGGCAAGTTCTGGCTATCTCATAATAATAATATATATTTATTTTTTATAATTTACTTAATTCTTCGACAATCTTTTCAGAATTAAAATTAATAACCCTATCGTAATATTTTACAATAAATACTCTACCTTTGCTATTAAGCATTTTATCATTTAAACTAATGCTTTCATCAATGCCTACTTCAAAAATCTCTTTACCGTCAGCGCTTAAAAAACTATGCTCATTTAAAAATTTAAACACCGCTTTAAATTTCTTTATAACCTCATTTTTATCCTCACCGGCATCTATATGCCATTGTGCTTTATCATAAACTCTCATAATTTAATCTCTCCTTTCTATCCTAGTTTGAACATCTGCTGGAATTTCTATTAAATTGCCATCTTTATCTTTAATATAATTACCACCATTTTCCCTAATTCTATTTTCTTTTGCAGTTTGTTCTGTTTTATCGGCTGTTTTTGAAGTTACTTCTATTGAATCTACAACTTTACCGTCTTTTACAACAACAAAATCAATTCTTCTTGCTTCCCCAGTTACAGGGTCCTTCACAATATTGCCATCTTTATCCCTTAGATATACCTCTGCATCAATACTATATCCTTCTTCTTCTGGATATTTTTCTTCCAATTCTATTTCCACTTCAGTTTCTCTAGCCAGGCCATCAAGTTTATTTTGTGAAGGAACTTTAACTTCACTATTTTCAGAGCTATTTATTTCATCTTTTTCTATAGCCCAATCGCCCAATTCATCATCCACCTCTTCATGTTTAGGTCTATCTGGATCGAAATTTTCAGGTTTATTCAACTCAGCATCTCTTATTTTATCAGAGAAATTGCCTAATACCCCTTCGTCATTAGATGGATTTTCTCTTAGTTTTTCAGCCTGTTTTCTTATTTCGTCCATCTGTTTTTGCAATTTTTCCATTGATTTTTGCAGACCTTCCATACCGCCAAAATTTCCTATAGGCATCATAATAAATTCCCCCTTTGTTCTACGTTTTTCAACCAATAATTATATTTATGATTTAAATGAGGTCTATCGAAAAAGAAATCTTCCATAAGTTTTTTACTTAAATCAAGAACATTAATGCTCTCTTGCTCAGCAAACTCCGATAATATAATATTTTTCAATTCAAGATCAACTTTTTCCAAGGTCTTAGATTCTTTTAAAATTTTTCTTACCTTATTTCTGCATTTCATCAAATTTACAATACCCTTTGCTGAGTCCTTTTCACCTACATTCTTATTTATTAAGGGATAAATTTGTTTCTTCTGAACAGTTGATAACGAAGAACTTATTAATGCCGTTTTTAATTTTTCTATATCTTTATCCAAATACTCTGCTTTCTTGTCATTGATGAAAAATTTAATTAAATTATGTTTGACTTTATTGTCACTACAATAAGCAGTATTTTCCGAAGTATAGTTATATAATTTTTCTTCGCCATCAAACTTATCTACTTTACACAAAACTGCTTCCAACCAGTCATTTTGATATATAACAGCAACGCCTTTTGGTAATTTAGCAATCTCGTCAATTTGCTCATCTTTTAAAGCTGCGGCTTTACCAGCAAGCATACGGTCATCTTCGTCCGGCAAACGCATAATAATTTTCGTATTAGTGTTTCTAATAGCAGAAATATCAACAGCATTAGGCGACTGGTCAGCAATAATAAAGCCTTCGCCATAAGTTCTCATCTCTGCAATGGCATTAGAAAGCATTTCTACAGATTTACCTGCCATATTAGCGCCTTCCATACTTTGCTCGGTAGATATACGTTTTAAAATATTATGCGCTTCTTCCAAAACGGTTACATGTTTTAAAGGTACATTCATGCCATCAGTTTGCGTCATACGATGCTCATTTAGGCGCATTACCAAAATCCCCATAATTAAGGCTTTAGTTTCCTGCGAACCTATTCTGCTTAAATCAATAACTACGTTAGAATCAAATAAAATAGCATTATCAATTTCATTACTACTAAAAATTTGCCCATTTAAACCATTAGTAAGAGATTTTACCCTTGTCTGCAACGAACCTATATAATTGCTTTTTACTTCCTGGTCATAGGAAGATTTATTGATAACATCAACAAGTTCTACCAATAAATCTTTAAATGTTGGGAACAGTTCAGAAGAAACTTTATTTTCAGATGTAATTAAATCCCAACCTGCATTTTCATATGCCTGTAATATGGCATCTTTTAATACAGCAGGCATTGCAGCATACATCGACCAGCAAACATTAAAAATTTCTACTAAACGGTCAACATGTTCAAGCACGTGTATGCCTTTAGGAAATTTAAATGGATTAATTTTTAAAAGGTCAGCAAAAGCAGGATTAGTTCCATAAATATGTACTCCATAATAATCGTTGTAACGGCTATTGCCAAATACATTTTTATATTCGCCTTTGGCCGGTTCAATAACCATAAATTTAACTTCATTTCGTAATAATTGTTCTAATATTTTATATACAGTATTGCTTTTACCTGAACCTGTAGCACCTGTAATAAAAGTGTGCATTGCCAAGCTTTGCAAATCAAGAACTGTTTCATTCTGAGTTACGGCACCCATATTAAAAACGGAACCTAAATTAATTGATTTTGCACTTTCTTGATTATTATATTTTACAACTTCTTTACCAAAATCAGCGTGCTCAATCACAGGAAATCCTGGTACTGATTTTCTTGGTAAGCCCATGTGTATCGCTAATTCATTGCTGCTGACCATTGAAGCAGCAGTTAGGTATAACCGTTGACCGTTTAAATTATATTCAAAAACAGGCTGTCGAATATTGAAGAGGTATTCTTTAATTAAGTTTACTTTATTTTTATTAGACGAAAACCACGAATTTACGGCACCTGCTTCAACGCCGCTATTTTCTCCGCGCATTAACGATTTATATGTTAATGCAGCAATTTCGGCCACATCGTTATCTTCCGACATAAAATACGCAGAACATTCCCACATACCAAGGCTTTCACAATCTTCTATACGTTTAAGCTGTTTTTCCAATTTTTGGACTATATCACTGATAGTTTTATTTTCAACTGTAAGCGTTAAAGTTCTGCCTGTGCTTTCAGTCGTTCCTTCTGTATCAGTCTTGCTTTCATTTCTGCTCTCCGTTGTTCCTTGAGTTGAAGTGTTTGTATCTGTAGTGCCACTAGTATTCGTTTCTCCATCTGTTGTAGTTTTCTGATTTGCTATACCAGCAGCACTCAAAAGTCCACCTAATGCCATAAATCCAGCTCCAATAGGCGCAGTAATTCCACCCATTATTAAAGCTGAACCAATGGCACCGCTAACAGCTCCTAATCCTGTTAAAGTTTTGCTGTCAGAATCCTGATTTGAAACAGAATGACTTATTGTACTTGAAATAGAATCACTATGGCTTTGACTTTCTGAATAGCTTTCTGAAACTGCTGTTCCCATGCAAGTAGCGACAGATTTACTAAAAGAATCGTTTTTAGAATATGCTAACTGAGTTTTGGCAAAAGGAATTAACTGTGAATAAATAGTTTCATAACTTCGTTTAATATCCTGTATTTTTTTAGTTGCAGCATCAGCCATAATTATGCCGGTATATTTTTCTCCCTGCATTGCTGTCACAAGCTTTTCTAACCCTTGTACAAAAGAATCGTTACTGTCTATTTCACTGTCTTTAATGTTCGCTACACATGATACAGAAGAAATATTTCTCTTATCTTCTTGCGTAGCCATAAATAAATCTTCAATATCATCAATTAAATAACTATCATCTACTTTAATTCCAGGGAACTGGCCATTTAAAGCCTTTTTCAAAGTATCTTCTATGGCAGAAGAAATACGTTCTTCATCATACCCTCTAATCCCCATATAAAAATCTGTTTTCTGTCCACTGCTATCAATAATTATAAATACAGTACAGTTAACATTTGCAAGTGTATTAAATACACTTGCAAATTTATAAGCTGAAAACTCATCTTTTTCATAAACCATTTCAGTAACTTTAAACATGCGAACATCTTTTAAAGCTTTCTTTTTACTTTCATCATCTAATGGTAATACTTCCAAAGTATCCAATTTAGACAGGTAATTTTTCAAAACAATATCATCAACTGCAAGCAGAGCATTGCTGAACTGATTTTGCAGCATATGATAATCAAATGTTTGTTTTTGATTATCTATCGGAATTATTGCTGATTTGTTCATAACTTTATCACTCCCTATCTTGCATTAGACCATATCCTGCTACAGCCACGCCAGCGACTGTCACAAATGCAGAACCCGCTATTAATCCCACTACTGCAACACCAGCACCAGCTAACATGATATTTTTTCGTTTATCTCTCGTTTCTCGATGTTTTTGCACTTTCTCTACTTTACGCTTAATTTCTACATTCTTTATATCATCAGCGTATAAATATCTGCATAATTTTCTTAAAAAAGTTATTCTTTCTCTCGAAAAATTGCGGTCAATTAAAATTGCCTGCTGATGATCCAATAAATCTTCATTCCACTCAGACTTATTATCATTAAAAACTTCCCCATCATGTTTATCATATAAACCAGGCATATTTTTTTCTGCATATGCAATCAATGCATTAAATTCTTGAAAAGACGGATCAAAAATCATACTATCTTTAAGCATAATTTTTACCATCAATAAATCTTTTTCATCTACTGCCTTTTTAAAAGAATCGTTTATATTCATAACAATCCCTCCATTAAATTTCTAATGCAGAATCAATTTCTTGTTTAATTTTATTCAGCCAGTCTAATTTCTTTTGATTACGAGCCAAATTTTCTTCCAAATGTTCTTTATCATTAATTTGAGTAATTAGCTCATTGGTTTTTTGTTGAATATTCTTATCTAATTCTTCAAAATATTTTTTAAAAGTAGCTTTTATATCAGTCGATTGTTCTTCAGAATATTTCAAAGCCATATTTTTATTTTGCATAACATTTTTAGTTACCTGCGCTAGATATGTTCTAAAAATATTATCAACTTCTATATATTTTTCCTTTTTAGTATACCATTCAGTTATATACGAATCCTTCCAAAACTGCCACCAGCTCTTATTAGGATTTTTTATTCGTCTGCTCTTTTCAATTTCTTTGATTTGAATAAAATCATTTACATTCATATTTACAGAATCAGTTACCCAATCAAAAGGATCAACTGTAATATTTTCCTGAACCTTAAGTTCATTAATTAATTCACTTAAATGCTCTCTATATTCTTTAAGTAATTTATGTGCTGCATCTACGATATTACTTTTAATTGCAGCATTCATTTCTACAGCAACTTGAGCTTCAAGCTCATTGCCAGAATTAATCAAACTATCTAATATTCGACTTGCCTCTTTTTCAGATATTTCTTTATCACCTCGCAGATTTTCAATAGTTTCGCGTAAATTTTTATTTAATTTAGCAATTTTTTTATCAATTACAGTTGATAATCCTTCTTTAAAATCTAATGCATTTACTTTATCTTCATATGCTTTAGCACCTTTGCCATCAGATAATAATTTTTCCAATCTTTTAATTTCATTAACTACTTTTTCTTTTTCATCTTTATCAAGTAAAATTGCCTTCTTAGTTTCTTCAAAATTACCACTACGATCCAATTCGCTGGCAAAACTACTAACCATATCATTAATTTTGGCAGTTTTAGCATATTTGCGAATATACATATCAATTGCGATTTCTAACGGCCTAATACCGCAGTGTATTAATGCTACGTTTTTCATTGCTTCCGAAAGAACTTCATCAGAATTAGTTTCATCACCAATTATTTTTTCAGCTTTAACTACGTCTTCAGTAATATCATTCTTTATTCTTTCCGGAAGTTGAACATATTTTTCAAAATAATATTTTTCTGGATTATCTGTTTCTTCTTCAGGATAAATAAACTGCATTACTCTAGCTATAGTATCAGCAAGATTTTCTTTTTTTAATTGTCTTGGTGACATATTAATCAATTCATATAAATTACGTTCTTTTAAATTACTTCTTATTTCAAGTGCCGTTAATGCAGATGCAGGAAATATATTATTAGTTTCAATACCATGTTTTTTCAAATATTCCCTTACTTTTTGTAAAGCAATATTAAGGTCATCATTTTCATCAAATTGATCTAATTTATTAACAACAAAAAAGAACCTATCTTTTCCTTGTCTGCCTTCCTTCATTTTTTCTGCTACATAATTAAGCAAAGCGTTATCATCATTAGTACTTAATTGTGTTGCATTAAGAATATACAAAACCAAAGGCGGTTTTGCTTGCTTTGTACCACTAATCTGTTCATATGTAGTAAGTTGGTGTTGTTCATCCCTAGAATTGTTAGGCCCCGGAGTATCAACAAGAACCAATTTAATTTCTTCTGATTTTGTAAAAGGAATATCCCCTTCTATTTTAATAGTGCGTACATTCTCATTTTCATTCAATTCACGCATCGTGTCTAAATCTAAAACTTCATAACTTTTTATTCTATTATCGTCTTTATCACGTGATTCACCAGAAAATTCTTTGCCATCACAATCTTTAATTTCTGTTATAACCGCCGTGCACGCTTCATTTTTTGCGGGCATTAAGTTTCTTCCAAGCAATGCGTTAACCAATGTAGATTTGCCAGAGCTCATTGTTGCTATTACGTTAATTTTAAATTCCTCATCCATAGCAGCTTTAAAATCTTGAGCTAATTCTTTAGACCTTAAATTATCAAAAGGACCATGTTGAATTTTTTCAAAAATTTCTTTTATTCGTTCTTCTTTTTCTTCGTTACCTTCTCCTTTTTGCCAATTTAATGTAAACTTAAAACCATCTGCATTAGCACCTTCTAAAACAGATTTTACGTCTTCATAGTCCATTGCTGTACCATAAAAAGTTACATTAAATTTTTTTGTTCTATATTCGTCCATTAAAATTTCAGGTAAATTATCAATCCATTCCTGCAATCGTTTATCGCCATTATTTAAATTACTCCCTTCCTTTGGTACTTCATTATCAACCAAAATTTCTGTTCTTAACTTGTAGGGATTGTACTTAATATAAACTTCTCTCATCATAATTACCTCCTAATTATTTTTATTATTCTTAGCTATATTTCAGTAAACTTTTTATTATATTTTTTATCTTTGAAATACAAGTCAAATTAGTTTCCTTATTTTTTATTATTGCAATAATATCTTCTTTTTTGTTTTCAACTGAAGTTTTTAAAATTTCTTTAAGTTTGTTTATATCGTTATATTCTTCTTTTTCAAGCGCGTTTAGTTTACACAACAAAGAATCATCTAAATTTCTACTGTATTCATTCATTAATTCTTTTATAGTATATTCAAGTCCAATTATTCCTGTACGTATTAATGCTATTTGATTTTTAGCCTCAAGCACAGCGAGCAAATCAACATGCTGATGTAATTTGTAATTTAATTCTTCTAATTCACGAGTTACTACAGTCTTAATTTCAGGACTTAATGAAGAATATCGTTCTAAACAAAAATTATTATTTGGGGTAATATAATCTAATTTACGAATGTAACTTTCATAATTATCATTATTATCATTCAAATTATTTTTTAATATTCTTATACGTAAAGCCGTCAACGCAGAAATTGTAAATAATTTAGGATTTTCAATACCATTTTCTATTAAAAACTTTTTAACTTTACTGAAAATATTGTCAATAGATTCTTCGTTTAGATCCATCAAATCTAACTTATTTATAGCAAACAAAAATCTCTTTTTATCCCATTCATCACCACTATTAATTTCTGCTGCAATAGATCTTAATAAATTACCTACATCAATCATACCTATTGACCAATAATTTAGAACATACAAAACAACTGGTTTAGACTTCCATTCCTTTCTGCCATCTAAAAGGTAACCTCTTAAATACTTATAATCTTCATTACGCACATTAACTGTAGTTGGCGTATCAGAAATAACCAAAGATAATTCGTCTGAATCAATAAATGGAATGTCACCTTCAACTTTAATTAAGCAAACATCTTCTTTATTATTTAAATTTTCAAGCATTTCTAACGAGCAATCTTTATATTTTATTATTGATTTATCATTCATATAAGTTTCTGCCACAAAAACGTTCCTATCAATATCTTTAATTTCTGTAACGACTGGCGTACATGTTTCGTTTTTTGCCGGCATCAAATTTTTACAAAGTAAAGCATTGACTAACGTTGATTTGCCAGAAGCTTCTGTGCTAATGATATTGACATGAAACTGTTCTTTTTTTACTTCAAAGTTAACATTTGAAAATACTTCCTTCAATTTTTCAAAGGAACTATTTTTTATTAGTTTTTTCAAATATTCAATGCTTTCTTCTCTAATATTTTCATCTAAGAATGTTATATTAAATTTAAAATTTCTATCTTTGTTAGCTGACAATAATATTTGCTCTAACACAACAAAATCTTCCCTAATGCCACAAAAAGAAACATTAAACGATTTTCTATTACACTCTTTCAATAAAACTGACGGAAAAAATGCAGCCCATTTATCAAAGCAATTGCCTTGATAATTTAGATTACTGCTATTTTTTAACCCTTCACCATCTATTGTGCATAGCATTTCATCTAAAAATCGGTTGTATTTTATAAAAATCTCTGTCATATTAAACACCTCAATCATTGAAAAATTATTTTTTCAAAAGGAGCTATACCACTATTAATCAAAAGATTTACTAAATCTGTATCCTTACTAGAAAACTTGCTATATAAGTCACTAATTTCCATTTGAGGATAGTACAAAGATAAATTATTTATTTCTTCCTCGAAATCTAATTGAAATATTTCTAATTGCCGATAATTTCGTTTCACCATATTTTCATGCCATAATTTTTCTTTCGCTAGTAAACCAGCATATGCCGAAACCGGACATAATATAAAATTAGTTAATCCAATTTTACTTAAATCACTCCAAATCGTTTTCAAAGATACAGGTATACTATCTTCATTTTGATTAAATCTATCCAACTTATTTATTACTATGATAATCTTTCTATCCTTTACATTATCAGCGATAAATTTTAAATGTTCATATTCATCAGAGGTTCCAAGATATTCAGCGTTCATAACATAAACTAATTTCTCATACTCTTTTTGAAGTACGGCATTTCGTGAAATTTCCCTATGACTACTATTGCCACTGTAATTTACACCCGGTGTATCAATCAGACAAAACGGTTTATTAACCGCATAACTTCTAAAATATGTCGAAGCAGCGATAACATTACTGCTATTAGCTATGCTATTATTTAATAAAAACTCTGAATCAGCATCTAAAGAAACATCACCATCAATTTTATAGTTAAAACCATCTTCAAAAGCTTTATTATAGATATAATGCAATTTAGATGTACATACCATATTTTGTGTTTTAACAATTCGTTTTCCTACTAAAGCATTAATAAGAGTGGACTTGCCTGCGCTCATGTTTGCCGTAACAAGAATTTTGGAAGGTTGTTTCATAATAAAATTTAAGTTTTTCTGCCACTTAAACACGGCATCTTCTACTGCATCCAGTTTTAAATCAGATTTAAATCCATTATATAATTCACCAGTTAAAGCATTCATGTTTTTTAAGTATTTATTTTTTAAGAACCAAAGTTTCAATCGCTTTTCGTATTCATTTAAAATGAGATTTGCTTTATTATAATCATTAAAGGCGCAAAGAAACATCAAATCTATAAGCAATAAATATCTATATGAAAACCAATGCCAGTTTATCAATCGTAACTTAGCTACAACTTTTAATAAACTCTCAAGCGCATCACTATATCGATAATTCATTACATCATTGCCCAACAAACCAGTTTTATAATTTTCCAGAAATTTTTTTGCAAAAATATCATTTGCTGCGAACTTATTAACAAACCATTCAAGCACGTTTATATATTTTATTTTGTAATCTAATGGCTCATTTTGAATCGGATGATTTGTAAAACTTTGTGCTAAAGATAATTTTTGTTCTATACTAAAAGTTGTTCGAGTCACTATTTAACAACCTCCACCATATCCCCTTGGCTGCGTAACCACATATTAATACCCTTACCAAATACTTCGGCCGAAATTAAATAGCCATTTTCATTCTGCTGTTCTATTTTAGCCGTTGGTAATCTGTCTAAAACAGCTTCTACAGAAGGGCCTTTGTACCAGAACTTTATTTTTTGCAGTTTGCCACCGTACATAAACTGCACGCGCTTACGGAACTCGCCTTCTTCAAAGCGGTTTTGATACGGTACATTAAAATTCCTATCTGTTACAGCATATTCTTTTATACGGTCTATCCTGTAAATAGTTGGAAACGGGTCATTTTCCACCTCAAATTTTATTTTTTCAAGCTGGTTTTCTTTATCTATAAAACCTACAAGGTAAAAATAAAATTCCGAGAACATTATGCCTACAGGCTTGAGTACACGGCTTACATCATCACCACTCTGGCGCATGTAGGTTATTTTTATTTCTTTATGTGCCCTTATTGCCGCAGATAAATTCCACATTTTTTCAAGAATTTCTTTTTTGTGCCGTGGTTCTACGTAATGATATTTTTCGTTAGCAATCAAATCCGTTACTTGCCGTCTGTTATCCGGAGGCACGCAGCAACTTATAAGTTTTTCCAGTATCGGGAATAATTCAGCCTTTGTCAGCGAGCGGCTTTCAAGCAAAACTTTCAGCACGGCAAAAGTTTCTTCGTTTGTCAGTAAATTACGCAGCGGAGGCACAAGACGGTAGGCATTAAGCTTTCTGTCATAGATAAGTTCCTGAACTAAGCCGGTAGTTTCGCTTCTGTCAGCAAAAAAAGACCGCAAATCCTCTATGTCACGCTGTATTGAACGCAGTGAGCAGTTATATTTTACTGCTTCGCGCGCTTTATACAATGGCTTGCCTTCAGCAAGCTGCGCATACATAGCAAGCAGGCGGTCTTTAGCTATTTTTAAGTCTTTTTGTTCCGTAGTCATAATAATTACCTTCCGCAGACAGTTTTATATATTATATATTACAAAACTATCTGGCCAGCATTGTGGCTATGTGTAATTTATTTTTATCAAGAACTGCTTTAATTTTAAAGCAGAAGTACAGATTTTATATAATTCTATAAATTACAGCAAATTACCTTCTTTAAACATAATTAAATATTTTCGCTGCTGCTTAAAAGTAAATTTACATCTATATCAAGCCCTACGGCAATCGAAAGCAGCGTTTCGAGTGAATAGCTTTTACCATTATTGCCGCGTTCTATCTGACCTAAATATGTTGTACTGATACCAATTTTACCTGCAAGCTGCCCCTGAGTATAGCCGCGCATTTTTCTGTAATATGCAATTTTCAAACCTATCATTTTATATCGCATTGCAAACACGGCTATCATCACACTCCCTATATTTTATTTTCTCATATTTTTAATTTTTTATTTTGCACTTATAGACTGTATTTTTAGGTATATAGTTTGTGTTAGAGTTTTGTTAAGTTAATCAAAAGGCAGCCTGCTGTGAAGCTGCCTATAAATGAAGTTATTCAGTTTTTCCAGTCCGGTGCTTCGCGCACGTTTACTTTGTAAAGTTTGCCATCATCAAAGCCAAAGCTGTATATCTGCCCGTTGGGCATTAAGTAATTAAGCCAATCGGGCTGCGCCAAAAGTTGGTAGTAAGGCTGCATTTTTTGTGCAACAGTATTCATACTGTCACCAATTTTAATACCGTTGCTTAAACTGCCTGTAAAACTTTCAATTACACTTACACTATCCTGCACCTGGTAATTAAAATACGGCATAAAATCAACAACTACACCGTTGGCAAACACGTTGGTAATATGAATTGTGCCCTCGCCTTTTTGTAATTGAAGCGGTGCTTTGTTGTAAAATTCATCTTCTGTAGAGTTAAAGTTTAAACCGTCAAAATTAAGGTTGGGCGTTGCGTTTTTATAATGCTTTTTGATGATACCAAGGTTTTCGTGCATTGTTTTTAAATCCTGCTGCACCCGGTCTAACGGTTTGTATACGTCTTTCAGCGCGTTATTTTTCCACAGCAATTCTTTAAATTGCGGGTGTATCAGCAAATATTCCGGCACGTCCTGCTCTCTGCCGTTTTTCCAGGTAAGCGTGGTTGTACCTATTTGCAGCACGTCTGTGTTGTAGGCATAGCCAGGCAGCTCGCTGCCATCGGCGCCATTGGGCAGATATAAAACGCCAAGGCAGTTTCTAAAGTTAGGAAAGGTTTCAAAAAATAGCCGCTGCGTTCCGTACAGCACATAGCCACCGTCGAGAGGGTGGTCTACCCAGGCGTAAATGCTTTTAACTTCGCGCGGGTTTAATGTATCGGCGTTAATGCCTTTGTTGGCAGGCAGGTAATCTTCAATATCCGCTTTGGTTTCATTAACCATTTTTTCTAATGTTGACTGTACATAGGCGTATTTTACCAGCGCTATAAACGGCGACATATATTCATCCCTTCCGCCTGCTTCAATGTGCAGATTAGCGTTTTTATCGTTGTTTACGGCTTCGTACAGTGTTTGTAAAAACTGCCTGTTATCGTTGCCGTCCACTTCTTTTAAAGTAATTTCAAAAGCTGCGTCGGCAATATCGTAAGCAATCTGCGGCTTATCAGCATCCGGCGCGCTGCGGTAAAGTTCAAAAACCGGCGCCATGTTGCCTGTTTTAATGGCTTCGGCAACTATTTTTTCTGTATCGTTACTGTTCATAAACCAGTAAACAGCACCGCCTATTGCCGCCACAATCACGGCAACTACTGCTATTAAAGAAATTGGCGATGTTTTTGGCGTTTTATCTTCCGGCTCGGCATTGCCGTTATCAGCGCTATCGCCGCTGGGCAGGCTGTTTTGATTTGCGTCAGCCTGTGCCGCCCATTCGCCAAATTCATAACGGCAGTGCGGGCAAAACTTGCTGCCGTAATCTACTAATCCGCCGCAGCTTGGGCAGATATATTTTTGTTCGTCCATGTTTTAACACCCCATTATCAATATTTGCCTGCAAGCGGGTCGGGTCCATATTTATTAGGGCCGGTTGTACCTTTAGCAAACCAAAAATAAAATATTGGTAAAATTAAAAGTTCGCTTAAAACAAACCAACCAGATTTATTTAAATCATGCCAACGCCTAATCGAAATACAGATACTTGAATACAAAAGTACTAAAGCTCCTACCAAAGAAATAATAATACCGATAATATTTAATTCAAAAGCAAATTCAGCTATAAACCATTCCAAAATCCGGCAGCAAATTCCATTAACAACCATTCGTTCAAATGCAGCTTTTCTGTTTAAACGCCCTTCACAGGAAAAATACATTTCCTTTAAGCTTTCTTCTTTGCTATTAACTACGCCATAATTAGTTTGCGGTTCTATATTTGGTTGCACAGCAGGTGCACCCCAATTTCCCAACGCATTGCCGCAGTGTGGGCAAAACCTTGTTCTGTAATCAATTAACCCGTTGCAGTTTGGGCATACATATTTTTGTTCAGCCATAATCAACAACTCCTTTTATTATAAAATTATTTACCGCCGGATAAAAAAGTTTTAAAAGCAAATACAATTATTGCTAATGGTATTGTAAACATACCTAAAAAAGCAGCTAAACCAATTTCCCTAATGATATAATAGCCTGTATTAAAATAAATTACCCCAACCTGTCCAAGCAAAGTTCGCCTTAAATACTGATTGGCATTATACCCCAGTAAAATATACAAAATTATTAACAAACCATCCATCTTAACATTCCTCCTATAATAAAATTTTATATTATGTGTTTAAAACTATTGTTTAACTTTACACAACACTATCACTAATCAGTGCCGCTGCATCAATTTCCAACTTTTCTGCAATCAGTAAAAGCACCTGCAAGCTTGGCATTTGCTTTCCGCATTCAATTTTGCTTAAATACTGTGAGGTTATGCCTACTTTTCCTGCAAGTTCTGTTTGCCCAATCTTTTTAAGCTGCCTGTAAAATTTTATTTTGGCACCGATTTTAATGTACCTCTCACGTTCATCGCCCATTTAATCACCAACCTGTCGCTATATAAATAATTATGACATTTATATAAAAATGCTTCCTGCACTTATGGTTTTAAATTTAGCTTTAATAGTTTATGCAAAGGCGCCTGCAATTTTATTTTTAGTACTTTACAGTTCTTATTTTAAACTAAATTAAATTTTAATCGGTGTCCCATAAGGACACAAAAATAGCGCAGACCATAAATCTGCGCTAAAATTTTAGTTTATTTTTATATTGTAGTTCTTCGTTATAGGTGTTATATTATCGCCGCTTACTGTAACTTCAGCTGCCGGCTCACTGCCGGTTTGATAATAATCAGCTATTGCGCCTGTCAGCGGAAACTCAAAATAATCTCCGGCAGGTATCGTGCCTGCAAGCAAAATTGTTACTTCATCGGCATAGCCTGCAGCATTTTTTGTAAGCTGCCAGTTAAGTGTTCTGCCTCCCCACGCTTTTGCTGTAAAATTATTTCCGGCTGCACAAATACCGGTAAACTTTATTTTCACTGTCGGGTTTTCCATTGCCTGGCCGCTGTTATTTTGCACTGTAAAAACAGGATATTTTTCCGGCTGTAATAACGTTAGCCCTTGCTGCGCACCTTGTTTACGTGCCGTTTCGTTAAGCGGATTTGTATTTACCGCAAACGCTAAATTATTGGCGTTCAGCGTTATGGTGTTTGCTGCTGCGCTTTGACTTTGTTCTTGCGGCAAAGCAGTTTTCGTTTTTTGCTCCGGCTGCTCAATCTCTGTTTTTTGTTCGCTTGGTTTTTCCTGCGGCGCATCTTTGGGTTGGACTTTTTCTTCAGCCGTTTGTTCTGCGCCGGGCGGTATAGCTTCTTCTTGCACATGCCGGTTAAACAAAAAATATATTCCGCTGCACGCAGTAAGCACGGCTAAAATTATGAAAATAAATTTCTTTTTGCCGCTGTTATTTTTAAGCAGTCGCTTTTTTAATTCTGCTGCAGAAGCTATGCGTTTTTGCGGATCGAATGCAGTACAGCCTGCAATTATTTTGCAAAGCTTTGCATTATGAAAACTTCCGCAAAGAATTTCCATGGTTTTTCCCAAAGCATAAATATCACTGCGTGCGTCCGTCGTTGTAAAACCATATTGTTCCGGCGGAGCAAAACCAGGCGTGCCTAAAATAACAGTATCATGTTCTTTAGTGCTGCCTTCAGCTTTTGCAGTCCCAAAATCAATCAGCCAAACACTGCTGCCCTGCTCAATTATGTTGCCAGGTTTAATATCGCGGTGCAATATGCCATATCCGTGAAGTACGATCAGTGCCTCGCAAATCTGCAAAGCAATATTACGAACCTGCTCTGCTGTAAATTTTTTGCCTTGTTCAAGCTCTGCCGCTAAAGTTTCACCGCTGATAAATTCTTCTATTACATAAGTTTTGCCATATGCTTCCGAATAATAATAAATTTCAGGTATATGCGCGCATTTTATCTGCGCCAGCTTTTTATACGGCAAACCGGTACGTGCAATAATTTTGCGGATATAAACGGCACCAGTAGTGTCTGCCACCAGTTCTGTCCGGCCATTTGCATTTTCTTTCAATACCGATATTCTTTTAAAATTAGTTTCAATAAATTCAGCTGTAATACTCATTTTACTCCGACCATGAATTTGTTGTATAATATTATAGCATAGAATTTTTCAGAGGTGTATTATGGAAAAATCAACCGAAGATTTACAGTCTGAACTTACGCAGGCACAATCATATGATGAATTTTACAATAAAAATACATCAGAAATTAAATTTCCTTCAGCTGTTGATTATTTAAATTATCTGCTTGATTTAAAAGGCATAACAAATAAAGCCGATTTTGTAAAAAAGACAAACCTTGAAAGAACTTATGTCTATCATATTTTAAACGGAAACAAAAATCCGGGGCGCGACAAACTTATTATTTTGGCACTTGCCGCTAAAGCCAACATTACCGAAACGCAAAACTTACTAAAATACGCCGGTGAACGGCCGCTTTATGTACGCGACAGACGCGACGGACTTATTTTTTACGCTATTGAACACGGCAAAGATTTAGATGCTGTAAACATTTTACTTGATGAAAACAATTTGGAAATATTAAAATGATTGTCACTAACTGCAAAATAAGTGCATCTCTAAAAGTTTAACTTTTAGAGATGCACTTATTTCATGAACAATTTAAAATTACATAAAATAAAGTGTTAAACCATTTCAATCAGTTTAACCTTCAACCTTACTTCTAACCTATTCCTATTTTCCCAAGCCTTCTCTTGCCACAATTTTATCCAAAATTTCTGCGCCTTTAAAAACTACCTTATCACACTGAATTTCAGGCTCAAAATACTTTGGTTTTACTTCGCAGCAATCGTAACTGCCTGTTTCGGCTTTAAAAGTATCAACAAATTCTTTACAAAGTTCTCTTACCTTACAGCCTTCTTCTTTGCCGTTTCGCTTTACATACAACGTGCTAAGCACCATGCACGCACCTGTAACCACACCGCAGGCAGCACCTACGCCCATGCCGCCACCAAAGCCTGCCGCAATTTTAAGTGCCTGCGGCGGCAGCTGCATATTATAAGCCCAGTTTGCTCCATAAAGAATTTTTTCGGCACAATTAAGGTTCATTGCCTTACCGTAACCTTTTTGCAATAATTCAAGCAGCATTGTTATCCCTCCTATTATTATATGCCACAAAAATTATACCATGGATTTTATATACTCAGCCAAATTCTTAAAATCAACATGTGTACTATGATTCCAAGAAATTCGTACAGCTTCATTAATACGCTTATCAGAAAATCCCATTGCCTTTAATACATAACTTAAAGAATGACTTCCTGCATTGCAAGCAGAACCGTTTGAAAAAGCATAATTTTCTTTTAAAGCTATTAAAAGACTCTCTGCATCAATATTCTCAAAACTAATATTAATCGTTGAAGGTAAACAATATTTTGGTTCTCCGTTAATATTATAATCTAAATTTTTTATTGATTCAAAAAAAGACTCTTTTATTAACCTACATTTATCCATATTTTGTTGTTCTTCCTGATCGCAAATTTTTGCTGCAAACGCAAATCCAGCAACTAACGCAACAGGGGTAGTTCCAGGTCTATAACCTCGTTCCTGCTCTCCACCATACATAAGTGGTATCAAAGGCGGTCTTTTGTAATTATTATCACGTCTCATTATAAGACAGCCAATTCCTTGTGGCCCTCCAATTTTATGAGCTGTAATACTCAGCATATTATATTTAGTTTGTCTTAAAACATCGTTAAGTTTCCCAAACCCCTGGGTAGCATCAATATGAAAATAAATCTCTGTATTTGCAAGTTCTTTACCAATATCTTCAATTGGCTGAATTATGCCAGTTTCACTATTTACATGCATTATTGAAACAAGTAAAGTCTTATTTGTAATTAAACTTAAAATCTGCTCTTTTTTTATACGCCCTGACCCATCCGGATAAACATAATCAACCTGACAACCATGTTTTTCCAAAAATTTCATGGGTTCTAAAACAGATTTATGTTCTATTGCTGTTGTAATAAAATGATTTCTCCCACTTTTTTGAGCAAATTCTAATAATCCTATAATAGCCATATTATTACTTTCTGTTGAACCACTTGTAAAAAATACATCAGTATTATCAACATTTAAAATTTTGGCAATTGTTTTTCTGGCATCATTAACTATTTCTTTAGCCTTCATTCCAAAAATATGTGTACGGCTATCAGCATTACCATAATTTGAGCGATATACTTCTATCATCTTTTTTAAAACACGTTCATCTATAGGAGATGTAGCATTAAAATCTAAATATACAGCCATCATTTATTCTCCTTCGGTAATGCTGACTTAAGTAAATCAGAGCAATCTTTTAACATATCTCGTGTACTATAGTGATTTATTCCTCTATTTAAATGCAGTCTAAAATATTTAGCCAAAGTTTTTTCATCATCTCCAACTCCATCGTTAATACACCGCTGACGAATAATAGCTTCATATATTTCTGAATATTCACCTGTAAAAGTTTGCCAATCCATTTCTACATTACTGTCAGATAGTGGATCAACGCCTCCAGGAATAGAAGGTTCCGACAATGACCAACATAATGCCCATCTACAAAGAATATTCCAATTTTGAATTCCTGTCCGAGCTTTTATTCTGATAAGTCTGTCTTTCTCTGGCTTAGATAATCTAAACTGTTTTACAATCATGCCTACTATTCCTCCTCAAAATAGCCACGAACTACAGACGTACATTGTTTATTTTCATCATAAACAAGAGTGTAACAATCAATAATTTTATCACGAATTTCATCCAGATATTGTCCATAAATTTCTTCATCAGTAGACAAAACTACTACTTGTGAACTTGCTTCCGGTAAATATTTTGTGACAAAATTTGTTCGATGAGCAGAATCAAGTCTTGCCATCGGCGTATCAACTACAACCGGTGCCTTATATCCGGAAGTAATTGCCAATGCCCACACAACTGCAACTGCAAACATTTGCTGCTCACCAGCTGAAAGCTGTGTTTTAAGTAATTCATTTCCATCAATATCTAAAATAATAATATCAAGAGTATCAGATTCTATTTTAATATTGCTTACTAAAGAATCTTTTTCAACCAGTTCTTTAAAACATTTTGTTATTGTATTAGAAAGTTTATTAAGTTTTTCCCGTTGTAGTCTGATTTTAAATTCATTTAAAACATCCATAGACATAACAGCATACTTGAGAATACGTGCATTATCATCATTAGCATTCTGTTTTTCTACAACAGATTTATATAAATTTTTTCTTTGTAATTTTAATGTCTCATATTGATAATTTAAATTTTCCAACGACTTTTTATATTTTTCATATTCAAAATCAGCTTCCGCCCGCTTAGCTTCTAAAAATTTTAAAGCTTCAAAAAGCTGCATTGCTAACGTTTTTTCATTAGCTTTTTCAAGATGTATATCCAGATTTAATATTTCGTTTTCCTGTTCATCAATTTTACTTATTAATACCGTAATTTGATGAATAATATTTTGAAATACTTCAGTAATTAAATGTTCATAAAGTAACTTACTTGCCGCAGATATGCTTTTCCTGTTTTGTGCGATAAAAGCTTTTGAATATTTATTTACCAAAACTTCATCAACTACAGATTTTACTTTTTCAAAAGACATTTTATCAAGCCCGCATATAGAAAGTTTATCCATAATTTGCTGATGTAATTCAAAAATTATTTTATTAGAATAATATTTTGCCTCTTCCTGCTGATAAATAAGCTCATTTTCATACGATTGACGTACTAAATTTTTACACATAAAAAGAGGCGTAGATGGGTTGCCTGATATTTGTTTTATCTCTGCCTGAAGTGCTTCCACTTCAGCTGAAATACGTTTCTTTTCCTGCTGAATTTTGTCACGATTAATGCTCAATGCTCCACCGGTTGACCAAAATTCTTTTTCTTTTATTTCAATTTTAGCAATATATTCATCACGTATTCTTTCGGCATTATAATAAGCATTCATCGCCTCTGTAATTTGTTTTTCAACATCTTTAATCTTACTATTTACTTCTTTAAAATCTGTATTTAATTCACTTTTTTCAAACGCAAGTAAAGCATTATTTTTCCTTTTAATAACTTCGTCAACATGCTCTATTGCTTTTTCTATCGTAGAAATGCCTATTGCCGATTTAATAGATGTTTTAACTTGTTCAAAAGTAATATCATCAGCAAGTTGTGTTATTTTTTCATTATTAAAAAAGAAAAACTTAGCAATACCAAATGGAAGAATTTCTTCTATATAATAGCTCCAACTCTCTCCTAAATATTTATCTTCACTGCCATTCTTTTCAACAATTACATTCTGCTCAAGCTTACCATTTTTTAACTGCCATGAACGCTTTATGCGTAAATTAGTACCATCATCAAGACAAATACTAACAGCAATAAATGTTATATCGTCAAGAGTATGCTTATTTATATGATCCGCAAGCAATTTTTCATATGAACGTGCTTTTTCCTGAATATACTTTAAAGCCTGTCGGCCATATAAAGCCAATAAGACTGCATCATGAAAAGTTGTCTTTCCACGGCCATTCAATCCACCAACAAGCGTAATATTTCTATTGCCACTTTTGTTTCTAAGGCACATTACATGAGTACCTTTATATATACCGAAGTTATGAAGTTCTACTTTGGTAAAATGCATAACTTATTAACCTCATTCCATAAAACTATATAATCCGTCATTATAATCTTCATTTCTAGCATTACGTTCTTCGGCAAGTTGCTTTGCATCTGCTTCATCACGATAAAATGCTTTTTTTATTTCTTTTTCAAAATTTACAATAACATTCTTTTTATTTGAAATAGCAGCTGCTTTAGCTTCAATATCAAGCAATGCACACTGCATTTCTGCAAGGAGCTGTTCTTCAGGATACAACTCTTTACAAATGTTGTTTAATACTTTTAACTCAAATGCACCGAAATATTTATTTTTACTTATAATATTATCATTATATATTTTTCCCGTTACTTCTTCATAAATTTTAGGAAGAGAATCATCAAATTCATGTTTTTCATCTAACCATATTTGTCTGATAACGCTAAGTTCTTCCATTGTAATTAACGGTACTTCTTTAATTTCCTGTGGCCCGATTTCATGTACAAGTTTTTCAACTTCTAAAAGTCTTCGCAAAAAATATTCTCTTGTCACTTTAGTATAAGGTCCATGAACCAAGCGTCCATTATGCCATGTTAAACGCCCGTCTTTACGTCTAAAATCACGACGTTCACGATCGGTTTTCCAATCTCCTGCTATCTCGTTTCTAAATTCGAGCATCGGCAGCATCCAAGATTTTTCTTCATCATTTTGAATCATTGCTGCCATTGATTTGTCTTCCGAAACTAATGTACAAACCCAACATCCAAAACGACTGTTGCCACAGCTTGGAGTAGAATTATCGAGAACCAACGGACATTCTCCATCTGCTGAAGCACCACTATACATAGACATTAAATCTTTATTTGAATGATCCCACGGATTAGAAAACTGCAAAAGATATTGCCAAACATTGTCATTAGACCAGTTTTCTATAGGTGTAAAAACATAAGAATTTGGGAAAGAACCGTTTGGACTCAAATGAGCTCTGTAACGTTTCTTCTCATACTCTTCTAAATTTGCTTTTCTTGCTGCACTTTCCGCCTTTCGAGAACCTAATACCATAATAGCTTCGCTTTCTGCATCAAGAATCCTTTTTATAAATCTATTTGAAACATCTATCTTAAGTCTATCAGTACACCAACGAAAATCACGTCTGGGATATGGATACCCTCTTCCTATTAAGTTAACCCAAAAAGTATTTGAAACAGCTGGTGTTAATCTATGCGGAATAATTGGAAGATTTTGTTCTTCAGCTTTATTTTTCATCTTTTTTAAAGACTGAGAAGCCCAAATTGCAACTACTGGTGACTCTACCAATGTGTCTGTACTAATAACATGCACTGTTTTCTTTAACTTTTCTTTTGGCAACTCAGATAAAGCTTCCCATACAAGCTGCACTACAGCCGTCGAATCTTTTCCGCCGCTATATCCACAAATCCATGGAATCATATCTTCTAAATAAAGTTCTTTAATAGTTTCAATTACATTTCTAATATCTTCTTTAGTTAAATTAGCCATTTTCTTTACCATTCAATAAAATTTTGTAAATAATTAACATATATAAATATAATACTAAAATACTATAAATTTTGATAACGCGTTATAATTATACTACTTTACTATAATATTGTAAATTCTATCAAATTCTATAAGAACCAATTTGTAAGCTATAAAAAATATATAATACTGTCACTATAAATATAAGACCTCCATAAAATCAGGAAGTCTTATATTTATAAGTCAATTATTATATTCACTATAACTCAAAATCCACTGCTTCACCTTTTTCTAAAGATGCCGGAACATCTATTAAACGCTGGTTGCGCGAACCGCGGTACGGAAAATCCAAATCGCGCTGCGCAAGAATAAATGGTCCGTCTACCAGTACGTTAATTTCCTTAAGCACCGGCAGATTTTTTACTTCGTTATATACATAACCGGTATAGCACCATACGTTCAGCCCCGGCTTAAGCTTTTTCATTGCCTGCAAAAATTCCAGCACGCCGCCTGCCTGTGCCAGTGGGTCGCCGCCGCTCAGCGTTATGCCGCGGTGCAAAGGCGTAAGGCGCTTTATAACATCCTGCGCCAAATCCTCCGGCGTATATTCCGTGCCGCCTTCAAACGGAAGCGTAGACGGGTTATGGCAGCCTTCGCAGTGGCGCGGGCAGCCCTGAAAGAACACTACCGCACGTATGCCGGGCCCATCTACGATAGATTCATTTAAAATACCTGCAACCCTCAGCATAGCCAGCCTCCTTATTCCGTGCAGCAATTAGCGCGCTGGCGAATCTGCGTAAGCTTCTTTTCGCATACAGGGCAGTAATCGGTGTCAATAATACCGGTATAACCGCAGTCCTCGCAGTAATCAATTGGGAAGTTAATACCTACATAACCGCAATCGCATGCCAGCATATGGCGCAGAACATCTTCAACAGCCTGCAAATTATGCACAGGCGAAGATTCGAACTCTACATAGCTGATATGGCCGCCGTTGGTAAATTTATGGTACGGCCCCTCAACGCGCATCTTATCAAACGCGCTGATTGAATAACCAACCGGCACATGGAAGGAATTTGTATAGTACGCTTTATCGGTCACGCCGGGAATAATGCCGTACTCCTTGCGGTCGATACGGATAAAGCGCCCGGAAAGCCCTTCTGCCGGCGTTGCAATAAGGCTGAAATTCAAATCATATTTATCGCAGTATTCATCTACGCGCTTGCGCATATAACCGATAATTTCCTGCCCCAGCTTCTGCGCTTCTTCGCTTTCGCCATGATGTTTGCCAATCAGTGAAGTAAGCGTTTCGGCAAGGCCGATAAACCCAATGGCAAGCGTGCCGTTTTTAATTGCAGGCTCAATGCGGTCATCCTTTTTAAGTTTATCGCTGCCCATGTAAAGCCCCTGGCCCATCAAAAACGGCAGGTCGCGCACACGCAGATTGCACTGCACGCGGTAACGGTGATAAAGCTGCTCTGCCACAAGGTTCATCATATCGTCAAGCATCTGATAGAACTTGTCTATATTGCGTTCTGCTTTAATGGCAAGGCGCGGAAGGTTAATTGTTGTAAACGAAAGGTTGCCGCGCCCGGTGGTAATTTCCTCGCCATGACGGTTGGCAATAACGCGCGTGCGGCAGCCCATGTAAGCCACCTGTCCGCCGTAATCGCGGTTGTAAGTGGTATCCATAAAGCTGAAAGTCGGGTTCAGGCGCTTTGCAGCCACGCTTATTGCCTGTTGGAACAAATCATAGTTCGGGTCGCCGGGGTCTAAATTAACGCCGCGTTTAACGCGGAAAATAACGTTCGGGAAAATCGGGTTTTCGCCGCGTCCAAGGCCATTGCCGTAAGCCTTTAACAAATTGCGCGTAACCTTACGCCCGTTTTCACTGGTATCAAGCCCAAGGTTAAGGCTGCTGAACGGCACCTGAGCACCGGCGCGCGAATGCATGCTGTTTAAATTATAAACCAGAGCTTCCATTGCCTGAAAAACTTCGTTTTCTTCTGCACCTTCTACAAAATCGGCCATATCGGTATCAAAAAAGCCGAAAGACTGGCCGCCAAACATATCGTTCTGGTTGCTTTGCAGCACAATAGCAGCCAGCGCAGCCGCAGAACCCGGGCGTTTCGGCGGGCGGATATAGCCATGCCCATTATTAAAGCCTTCGTGCAACAGCCTGCCAAGCGGAATGTTCAGACAATTTAAGGTTTTGCCGTAAAAATCAAGGTCATGAATATGAATATCGCCGCGTTTATGCGCCGCCGCCATTTCTTCCGGAATAACACGGTTCAAATAATATTCGCGGCTGGCAGCCGATGCAATTTGCAGCATTTTAGCCGAAGGCGAATTGGAAATATTGGCATTGTCGCGGTCGGTTTCCTTTAAAATTTCTGCCACGGTATCCATCAGTTCGCTGCGCGCATTGCGGATATCAGTACGTTTGGCACGGTACAAAATATAAGATTTTGCCGTTTTGGCATGGCCTTTTTTAATTAAAACCTTTTCAACAATGTCCTGAACATGCTCAACATCAACAATTTCCTTGTTTTCTGCCTTCAGGCATTTTAATACGCACAATGTAATTTCCACCGCCATTTCGCGGTCTGCACCGCCAACAGCCTGTGCCGCTGCAAAAATTGCATCCGTTATTTTGCTGTCATCAAACGCTACAATACGCCCATCGCGTTTACGAATTTTCATGCTCGGCGTCACTCCGTTCCTTATTTTCGTTGTTATTAATAATACGCTGCAATTCCTGCATAAAATTGTTCACATCGGCAAACTGCCTGTAAACAGAAGCAAAACGTACATAAGCAATCTGGTCTGTTTTTTCCAGATGGTTCATAACAAGCTCGCCAATAACTTCGCTGCGCACCTCCGATTCACCGCGCATACGCAGCTCACGTTCAATATGGTCTGCCATTTTCTTAATTTTTTCATAAGAAATCGGACGTTTTTCAAACGCTTTAATCAAACCGTTCAAAAGTTTTTTCGATTCAAACAGCTCGCGGCGCCCGTCTTTTTTATTTACAACCAAAGGTGTTTCTTCGTATTTTTCGTAAGTAGTAAACCTGCGGCCGCAATCGGGGCATTCACGCCTGCGGCGGATAGAAGCGCCGTCATCAACCGAACGGGAATCTACAACTCTGCTGTCATTATAATTACAAAATGGGCATCTCATACATTCACTTCCTTGTATTTGTTGGATAAGCACTTATATTATAACATAACGCCAACTTAAAAGAAACAAGATATTGTGTATATTTAAAATTACAAGCAAACTTTACCCCAAAATATAGAGAGCCTCTGCTAACATAAGCAGAGGCTTTAAATGCAGTATTAAGTTAAAATCAGCCGCGAATCCAAGGCGGAATCTCCGTATCGGAAGAATGTTTGTGAATAATTCCGCTGCCGCCCATATGCGGTTTATTGTTATTGCTGTCGTTATCGTGCTGCTGCTGATAACCGCCACCCGGACGTACAATAGAAGGTTTGCCGCCATGTGTCGGCATTTCCTTGTTAAAGCCGGTAGCAATAACGGTAACACGGATTTCGTCTTTAAGAGTTTCGTCGATAACCGCACCGAAGATAATATTGGCTTCGGGGTCAACGGCTTCGGTAATAATATTGGATGCTTCGGTAACATCAAACAGCGACAGTTCTGCGCCGCCGGTAATGTTAAACAGCACTCCGCGCGCACCTTCGATAGATGCTTCCAGAAGCGGGCTCTTAATGGCAGCTTCGGCAGCAGCGCGTGCGCCGTCGTCGCCTTTTGCCATGCCAATACCCATCAATGCAGAACCTGCGTTAGACATAACCGTTTTAATATCGGCAAAGTCCAGGTTAACCAGGCCCGGAACCGCAATCAAATCGGAAATGCCCTGAACGCCCTGACGCAGAACATCATCGGCAATGCGGAAGGCTTCCAGCATGGAAGTTCTTCTGTCGATAACCTGCAACAAACGGTCATTAGGAATGGTAATTAAAGTATCAACCTTTTCTTTGATATTTATAATGCCGCTTTCAGCCTGATTCATACGGCGTTTGCCTTCAAAAGAAAACGGTTTGGTAACAACGCCTACGGTAAGTGCGCCCACTTCGCGCGCACATTCGGCAACAATAGGTGCTGCACCGGTACCTGTGCCGCCGCCCATGCCTGCGGTAACAAATACCATATCTGCGCCCTTCAGCGCGTCCAGAATCTGGTCGCGGCTTTCTTCGGCTGCTTTTTCGCCGATTTCCGGGTTAGCACCCGCACCAAGACCTTTGGTAAGTTTTTCGCCAATCTGGATGCGTGTAGGTGCTTTGGAAAGCAAAAGTGCCTGCGCGTCGCAGTTTACCGCAATAAATTCCACACCCTTCACGCCTGCGGAAATCATTCTGTTAACGGCATTGTTGCCGCCGCCGCCAACACCGATTACCTTGATATTGGCAAGATTGTCCATGCCTTTTTCTTCAAACTCTTCAAACATTATTTATATTCCCCCTTAATAAGTTGGGTAAATTCCATCACATAGATATCAAAATAATATTCAACATAGAACGGTATTTTTCCTGCTATCTAAAAAAATTATTTTATTTTTTAAGAAACAGATGGCGGATTGCAGCAAGATTATTAAAAATGCGCATCCCAAAAATCAAAATACCGACAAGGTACAAATCTATGCCCAGCAAAATACCGGAATAGCACAAAAACGCTGCCAAAACAGCATTGGTAAAAAAGCCTGTAATAAATACGGTATTATCATATTTGCCTTCCATGCTGGAGCGCATACCGCCAAAAACAGTATCAAGCGCTGCCATCAGCGATACGGAAAGCAAACGGGCATATTCAAACGGCAGATACAGGGGAAAATACCATCCGGCTGCAAAGCCGATTACAATACCGGCGAGTGCGTAGAGCATATTATTTTCCCTCCTTTGCCGTTTCCTGATGTTCTTCGGCTGCCTGAGCATATTCAAAAGTGCGGCGGCCCTTAAAAGCAGGTATTTTTACAACTTCCGGCATGGTAAGCTCTGCCTGAATACCCCAGAACTTAAAGGTATCAAGCACGCCGCCCCTTAATTTAAGGGCACTGGCAAGATTTGAAGGATTGCCAATGGCAAGTATTACGTAAGGCGGTGCGCTGCGGTTGTTATTTACCGAAAGCGTAGGCCCTGCGCAGCGTATTTCACTGGTTGAAACAAGCCTTTCACCGTTAATGGAAATTGCTTCTGCACCGGCAGCGCGCAGTTCGTTAATTACGCGCAGCAGGTCATCGTCATGAATAATATACAAATTGGGGTTTTCGCCAACCTGCGCCGTTACTTTGCTGTCATCAAGAATTAACTGGATACCCTTGCCTTCCAGCGGAACCTCACCGGCAAATTCCTTCAAACGTTCAAGTTCGTTTTCCAAAACCTTGTCGCTGCTGTTATTGGCCTGTAATTTTTCAATTTCCTTAGCCAAATCGTCGCGCTGCTGTTCTACAACACGCAGGCGCTCTGTTAATTCTTCAGCACGCTGGACATTAATAGTTTTCTGCCGTTCGGTAGTTTTTATCTGAGTTGCCAGCATAAAGCCCAAAACGGCAAAAACCAGTACAAGCATTATTTTGGCATGTTTATTTGCTAACATAAATTTTCAAATTCCTTTCAAAAATATCAGGCTTTCTGCCTTAACTTAATATAAGGCTTTGCGAAGGTTAAGTCAATATATTCAGCTCTAATATTTTTTGTTTTTATATCATTGAAAACCGTAATAAAAATATCCAGCTTATCAGAAATGTTATCTGCATTACCCAAAAGAATCGGATAACCGTAGCGCAGGTTAAACTTAACATTATTGCTGCCGTCAACAGCAATTTCGGAGATAGAATCGGTTACTTCCTTATCAAGCTTGCTTAAAAAACCTAAAATTTCAAGCACGTTTTTTTCTTTAATCGTGTCGCCAAAAAATATATTGCCGGTTACAACGCCGGAAAGCACAGGGGCGTCGGCTTCTTTAATACCGTCGCTGACGCTCATCACAACACCGTTGTAATCAACCTGCGCATAACCTTTATACGAGCAGGCAATATACAGCGCCGGTATACGTTCTTTTACGCGCACCACCAGAACACCCGGCCAGAAATATTCGGTTTCTGCCTTTTCAAAGCGCACGTCATTGGCAATGGCTTTTTCTATTGCCGAAGGCGAAACAACAAATAAATTAACCGGTTCCTGCGTGCCGCACATACTTAAAAGCTCGCTCTGCGTAAGCTGCGATGTACCTTCAATAACAATGCTGCCAAAAGCTGTTCCCGGTGAAGTAGCCCATCTCCATGCCCCGGCAAGCGCGCCTATAATAACTGCTGCAATAAAAAACAGGCGCAAAAGGCGTAACCGCCGCTTTTTACGGTTTGCTTTTAAACGTTCGCGTGTCGATTGCACCTTTAACACCTCTTAAAAATATTCTTTGTTACTGCGTAAATTATTTATTATTAACTGATGCGGACTGTAAAATAATATTGCACAATTCAGGGAAAGAAATTCCTGCCGCAGCTGCAGCTTTAGGAACAAGGCTTGTTGCAGTCATACCGGGCACGGTATTAATTTCAAGCACATAGCCGTTGCCTGCTTCATCAAGCATAACATCGGCACGGGCAACGCCGCTGCAGCCCAAAACTTCATAAGCCTGTTTGCTTATTTCCTGCACTTTTTTGGTTGTTTCTTCATCCAAATCTGCCGGGCAAATATATTCCGTTGCTCCTTTTGTATATTTGGAATGATAATCATACATACCGGAATGCGGGGCAATGTGAATAACCGGTAGGGCAACCACTTCACCGTCTTTCTGCATCATGGAAACGGTAAGTTCCTTGCCGCCGATAAATTCTTCCACCAGAATATCACGGGAATATTTAAAAGCGTTTGCAAGCGCTTCATCAAGCTGATTTTCTTCTTTAACAATTTCCACGCCGATACTGGAACCCTGGCTTGCAGGTTTAATAACTACCGGCAGGCTGAAACGCTGCATAATTTTTTCTTTTATACCGCTTTCTTTTTTATTAACAATCAGGCAGGCCGGGGTGGAAATGCCTGCGTCGCGCAGCATGCGTTTGGTAATAACTTTGTCCATGCAGGATACGCTGGCAATCATGCCGCTGCCGGTATAAGGCATTTCGCGTATTTCAAGCAAGGTCTGCAAACGGCCGTCTTCGCCGTAAAGCCCGTGCACAGCGTTAAAAACAACTTCTGCTTTGCTTTCGGCAAGCTGCTTGCCAAAATTGCGCGGGTCAAGGTCAATTTCAACAACATTGGTATAGCCATATTCTCTAAGCGCATTGGCAATGGCTGCACCGGTATTTAAAGAAACCTCACGTTCTGCGGAAGGACCGCCCACTACAACTGCAACTACCTGATTTTTGTTAAACATTTTCATTGCTCCTTTGCAAATCTGCTACTAATGCTTCGCCAACTTTATATACATCACCTGCGCCGATAGTCATAACCAAATCACCGGTGCGGGCATTTGCCGCAAGATAATTTTCTATATCCGCCATTGACGGCACATACTCAACATCAACGCCCGAAGTTTCCTTAATGCCTTCGGCAAGCTTTTTGCTGTTTACGCCTTCAATGGGGTCTTCGCTGGCCGCGTAAATATCGGTTACTATAAGTTTATCGCAGCCTTTAAAGCAGGCGCAGAACTCATTGAACAAAAGCTGGGTGCGCGTATAGCGGTGCGGCTGGAAAACGCAGATTAAACGCTGCGGCTTCGTTTGCAGCGCAGCTTTTAAGGTTACGCCTATTTCCGTGGGATGATGCGCATAATCATCAACAACCCATACGCCGTTAACGCGCCCTTTGGTTTCAAAACGGCGGTGCGCACCGGTAAATTCCTTCAGTGCTTTTAAAATGCTGTCCGTTTTTATGCCCATTTCAACAGCGCAAACAAGCGCTCCCAACGAATTAAGCACATTGTGCCTGCCGGGAACTATCAGCTGAACTTCCGCAAACAAACTTCCGTTTTTATAAACTTTATAATCCGTGCCGCCGGTATGGTAAACAATATCTTTGGCAACGTAATCGGCCTGTTCATCATCAATGCCGTAGCTGATAACACGGGTTTCGGTTTCCTGCGCCAGGCGGCGGAGTTTGGGGTTATCCATGCACAGCACTGCCGCGCCGCCCAGTTTTACGCTGCCCACAAACTGCTTAAAGGCAGCATAAATATTTTCTTCGCTGCCGTAATGGTCCATATGGTCGTTTTCAATATTGGTTACAAGCGCATACAGCGGATAAAACTTCAAAAACGAACCGTCGCTTTCATCCGCCTCGGCAATTACATAACGGCCTTTGCCGCTGCGTGCATTGCCGCCGAGGCTTGTTACTTCACCGCCGATAACAATGGTAGGGTCTATGCCGCCCTGCGCCGCTATGCAGCTTAACATGGCGCTGGTTGTTGTTTTGCCGTGTGCACCTGCAACAGCCACGCCATCGGCATGGTTAAGCAGCTCTGCCAATACGTCCGACCTGTGCATAACCTTTATGCCCTGCTCTTTGGCTGCCACCAGCTCACAGTTATCCGGATGAATGGCAGATGAAATAACAACCGCATCCGCACCATTTACCTGACTGGAAGCATGCCCCTGATAAACAACGGCTCCCAGCGCTTTCAGCTTCTCGCAGATACCGCCGGCGTTTTTATCCGAACCGGATACATGAAAGCCGCGTTCGCAAAGCACATGTGCCAAAGCACTCATTCCGGCACCGCCAATACCAATAAAATGAATATTGTGTATTCCAGAAAGCATTTAAAATCCTCCCTGCTCAATTTTTTACAAGCTGCAGCGCCTGCTGCGCAATTTCCTTCGCCGCACCGGGCCTGCCCAGGCTTTTGGCAGCTTTTTTCATTTTCTGCAAATCTTCGCTGCGTATTAATAAATGCTCTATTTCTTCAAGCAGTTTTTCGCCTGTAAGTTCTTTATCCAAAATAACTTTGGCCGCACCGGCAGCCTCTACCGCACGGGCGTTAAACTCCTGATGGTTGGCAGTTGCATAAGGGTACGGAATTAAAACCGAAGGCACGCCCTTTGCCGTAAGTTCCGCAAGGCCTATCGCCCCCGCGCGGAACACCGCCAAATCTGCCGCCGCCAGTGCCATTGGCATATCATGCAGATAAGGCTTAACAACTATATTCTCTTCAACAGAGCCTTTTTTGTTAAGCTCCTTAATATATTCTTCGTAATTGGCTTCGCCGGTAGCGTGCAGTACCTGCACATCATGCCTGCCGCTCAGCGCCTGTTCAACATAAAGCATGGCCTTGTTAATGCTTTGTGCGCCGCGGCTGCCGCCGGATACCAGAATGGTTTGTTTTTCCGGGTCAAGCCCGAAAAATTTTACCGCTTCACTGCGTTTATTGGAAAGAATTTCACTGCGGATGGGGTTGCCGGTATATATTTTGCGCGATTTTCCCGTAAAATATTTTTCAGCCTCACGGTAACCCAAAAACACTTTTTTTACAAAGCGTGCCAAAATCTTATTGGTAACGCCAGGCATGGCATTCTGCTCCTGAATTGCTGTCGGAATGCCGCGCAGCGCCGCCAAAAACACCACCGGCCCGCATACATAGCCGCCGGTGCCTATAACAAGGTCCGGCTTTATTTCGCTGATAAGGCTGTTTGCGCCAATCAGCCCGGTAAACAATTTGCCGAAGGAACGCAGCGTATCAAAACTCAGGCTGCGCTTAAAACCGGCTATTTCAATATAGCGCAGCGGATAACCGTAGCGCGGAATAATATTTTTTTCAAGCCCCTGCTGCGTGCCTACAAAAATAATCTGCGCATCAGGGCGAAGTTTTTTTATTTGGTCGGCAATGGTAAGCGCCGGGTAAATATGCCCGCCCGTACCGCCGCCGGAAAGTATAACCTTCACTTTATTTTTCCTCCGCAGCCGAAAGTTCCGCAACTATCTGTTTAAAGCAGCGCCCACGCTCCGGGAAACCTGTAAACATATCAAAGGATGCGCATGCCGGAGATAAAAGCACCGTCTGCGGTTTAACAGCCGTTTTATGCGCCAGCTCCACAGCTTCCTTCATGGAAATTACCATGCGTATATCGCTGACGCCTGCTTTTTCAGCCGCTTCCTTAAAACGCTCTGCCGCTTCGCCAAGCAAAATCAGCGTATCAACCTTCGTTTTTACAAGCTGCATCATTTCTTCAAGCGGGGTCAGTTTATCGCGCCCGCCGGCAATTAAAATTAAATGCCCGTCAAACGCTTCCAGAGCCTTAATGGTAGAATCGGTATTGGTTGCTTTGGAATCATTATAATAACGTACGCCGTTAATTGTCGCCGTATATTCAATGCGGTGCTCAACACCTTTAAAGTTTTTCAGCACTTCTGCAATATTACAGGGTTCAACTCCTGCAAAAAATGCCGCGCCAATAGCAGCAAGCACGTTTTCTTCGTTATGCCCGCCAAAAATCTGCAAATCTTTCCTGTTGCAGATAACTTCTTTAGTATCGTTCCAGGCAATAACAAAATTGCCGTCCTGCATATAAATGCCCTGCGGCAAAACTTCCCTGCGGCTGAACCAGCACAATCTGCCCGGCACAAGCCCGCCCCAGCTTTTAACAACAGGGTCATCAAAGTTAAGCAGTGTTACGTCTTCCGGATGCTGGTTTTTAAAAATGTTGCATTTGGCCGCACCATAAGCCTCCATTGTATGGTGGCGCGTTAAATGGTCGGGCGTTAAATTTAAAATAACGGCAATTTCAGCGCGGAAGTTCTGCACAGTTTCCAGCTGAAAACTGGAAAGCTCAGCCGCCAGCCACGAATTTTCGGGCATGGTTTCAACTTCTTTGGTAAGCGCCATGCCGATATTGCCGCCAACTTTGGTTACGCACGGCAGCGTTGCCAGCATTTCGCCTATTAAAATAGTGGTTGTTGTTTTGCCGTTAGTGCCGGTAATGCCAACAATATGCCCGTTATAATTGCGGTAAGCAAGTTCCGCCTCGCCGGTTACATTAATGCCGCGGTTCAGCGCTTCCTGCACTAGATGGTTTTCCATACTGATGCCCGGTGAAAGGATTACTTCTTCCACATCGTCCAGCAGTCCTTCTTTTTTGCCTATTACAATTTGTCCGCCGCTTTTGGCAAGCAGTTCTTTTAAATCTGCATCAACCTCATGCCCGGCATCATTATAAAGCAGCACACGTTTGCCCTGGCGTGCCAGAATATCCGCAGCGCCGCAGCCGCTGATGCCTATGCCATAAACAAGTACAGCCTTACTCAAAATTAAAATCCTCCGTTTCCGTTAAGCCACAGCAAAACACCCGCAATGCACAGCAGGCAGCTTGCGGTAAAAAAACGTTTTACAATTTTGGTTTCTTTCCATCCGCCAAGTTCAAAATGATGATGTATCGGCGTCATGCGGAAAATACGCCTGCCGCCCGTAAGGCGAAAATAAGTAACCTGCATTATTACAGATGTTGCTTCCATAACGTAAATGCCGCCGAGAATTACAAGCAAAAGTTCTGTATGCGTAAGCAGCGCCAGCGCAGCAACACCGCCGCCGATTGCCAGCGAACCGGTATCGCCCATAAACACTTTGGCCGGATGGTGGTTAAACAGCAAAAAGCCGAGGCACGCACCGGTAATGGCCAGCGCAAACACGCTTAAATCGGCATGGCCGGTATTATAGGCAATAAAAGCATAAGCAACTGTTACAGGCAGCGTAACGCTTGCCGCAAGCCCGTCAAGCCCGTCGGTAAGGTTTACGGCGTTAGTTGTGCCCACAAGCAGTAAAAATACCAGCACGTAATATAACCAGCCTAACGGAAACATATATTCCGTACCGGGTATGGCTATGCTTAAATCAGACTGCACATGGGTTTCAATATAATAAACATACGCCCCTGCCAGTACAAACTGCATAAAAAACTTCTGGGCAGCAGTAAGGCCAAGGTTGCGTTTCATTACAACTTTAATATAATCGTCAATAAAACCAATCAGCGCATGGCCGAAGGTTAAAAGCAGCGCAATGCACAACGCCGGTGTAAAATTACACCATACGGCAACGGCAACCAGAATTGCCATCAGCATCATAATGCCGCCCATGGTAGGCGTGCCGCTTTTTTTCATGTGTTCTTTCGGGCCGCATTCGCGGATGCTCTGCCCAAAATTCAGTTTATGCAAAACCGAAATAAAACTCGGCCCTGTTACGGCACAGATAATAAACGCCGTAGCCAGTGCACCAAGAAGATTAATTGTCATTTATCCAACACTCCGGATTTTATTTTTTCAGAACAAGGTCAATCAAACCATCAACCTGCATGGAATGAGAGCCTTTGAGTAAAATTATATCATCATTGCGTAAAATGCCGCTTAAAATTTTGGCTGCTTCCGCACGATTATGGCAAATAAAAGTTTTTACGCCTTTTTCCTGCGCTGCGCGTCCAGTATGTACTGCTTCCGTGCCATAGGTAATAAGCACGTCAACGCCTTCGGCAGCGGCCATTTCGCCAACTTCTTTATGTGCCTGCACGGAAAGCGCGCCAAGCTCCAGCATATCGGCCAGCACGGCAACCGCCCTGCCGCCTTTGGCATCTTTTACGGCATGCAGTGTTTTTAAAGCACTTGTCATAGAGGCAGGGCTGGCATTATAGGCATCATTAATAACCGTTACGCTGCCAAACTGCATAAATTCCTGGCGTTTGCCGGTAAGGCGCACATTTTTTAAGGCTTCTTTTATCTGCGCCAGCGGAACATTAAACGTAACTGCAACGGCAATGGCGGCCAGCGCGTTATAAACATTATGTTCGCCCAAAAGCGGAAGCACGATATGTTCTTTTTCGCCTGCTGCGGCACAAACACAGTCAAACTCGCTGCCTTCTGCCGTAAGTTTAATGTTCTGCGCATATACGCCGGCTTCTTCCGTACAACCGTAGCTTATAACTTTGGCTGCGGTTTTATCTGCCATGCGGCGCACAAAAGCATCATCGTTATTAAGCACCGCAAACTGCTGCGCCGTTAAATTTTCAACAATTTCGCTTTTGGCTCTGGCAATATTTTCCATACTGCCCAAAAGTTCCATATGTGTTTCGCCAACGTTTGTTACAACGGCAGCGTCGGGGCTTGCCAGTTTGCACAAGGCGCTTATCTGCCCCAAGCCGCGCATGCCCATTTCCACAACGGCAATTTCCGTATCATTTTTAATGTTCAGCAATGTTTTGGGAAGCCCTATTTCGTTATTAAAATTGGCCTCCGTTTTAACAACATTATACTTGCAGGCAAGGCAGGCTGCAATCAAATCTTTGGTTGATGTTTTGCCGTTGGAACCGGTTACCGCAACAACCTTTAAATTTTTCTGCTTATCCCGCCAGGCTTTGGCAATAAGCTGATATGCCTTTAAAGTGTCATCTGTTTTTATAACAACGGCATCCTGCGGCAAGCCTTCAACATCATGGCTTACAAGTACGCCCGCTGCGCCCAGTGCCAGTGCTTTGGCACAATAGTTATGGCCGTCAAAATTTTCGCCGCTTAACGCTACAAACAGTTCTCCGCTTTTAATGGTGCGGCTGTCCGTATTAATGCCGGTAAATTCAACATTCTGCAAACTGCGGCAGCTTCCTCCCGTTGCCGCCAGTATTTCCTGCAAATCAAACATCATATCACCTTTTGTTCTGCCAGTATTCCTGCACTACTTCACGGTCATCAAAATGAATGGTTTCATGACCGATTATCTGATAATTTTCATGCCCTTTGCCGGCAATTAAAACAACATCATCAGCGGCGGCATGTGCAAGGGCATAGTTAATTGCTTCGCGCCTGTCGCTTAAACGCACACTGGTTTTGCCTGCCGGAATTTCCTTAAGAGCGGTTTCAATTTCATCAATAATAAGTTCCGGGTCTTCGGTACGCGGATTATCGGAAGTTACAACAACATTATCGGCCAGCTCCAGGGCAATGCGTCCCATAATCGGGCGTTTTTTGTTGTCGCGGTCACCGCCGCAGCCAAATACAACCCAAAGTTTGCCGCGGGTAATGCCGCGCGCGGTTTTCAGTACGTTTTCCAGTCCGTCCGGAGTATGTGCGTAATCAACAATTACGGTGTAGGGCTGCCCGGCTTCAACAAGCTGAAAACGTCCCGGCACACCGTCAAAGCCGTCAAGCACATCCATAATAATTTTCGGGTCAATCTTTTCGGCAAGCATTGCGCCCACGGCGGACATTACATTATATACGTTAAATTCACCAGTAATTTTAAGCACCAAATCCATATCGCAGGCAGGCGTATGCAGCTTTAATGCCATTTGTTTGGCCTGCACATCAAAACTGATGGGATAAATGTCGTAATCCTTGCTTTCGCCATAAGTAATTACAGGCACTTTAGTGCGTGCGGCAATAATTTTACTGCTGGGGTCATCCATGTTAAGCACGGCAGTTTTGCCTTCCTTGGTGCCGCCTGCCAGATGTTCAAACAAAAGGCTTTTGGCATCACGGTAATTTTCAAAAGTTTTATGAAAATCCAGATGGTCCTGCGTGATATTTGTTAAAACAGCAGTATCATATTCAATACCTGCAACGCGCTTCAAGGCCAAAGCGTGGCTCGAAACTTCCATTACCACATAATCGCACCCGCACTGCTGCATTTTATACAGAGTTTTCTGCAAATCAACAACATCCGGCGTTGTATTATGCGAAACTGTTTCTTCGTCTTCTATCATAATATTAATGGTGCCAATCATACCAACCTTATATCCTGCCCTGCGCAGAATAAGCCTTATAATATTGGTGGTAGTTGTTTTGCCGTTAGTTCCGGTAACGCCAATCATGCGCATTTTTTTGCCGGGATAGTCAAAAAAATAAGGGGTCACTAACTCCATGGCCCTTCTGGTATCGTTTACCTTAATCAGCGTCATGCCTTCCGGGCATACAGCATCATCTTCAACAATGGCTGCCACAGCGCCCTTTTCATGCGCCTGCTGTAAAAATTTATGCCCGTCAACGGTTGCGCCTTTCAGGCAGATAAATAAACTTCCCGGTACAACAACGCGAGAATCGGCAGTTATATCAGTAATGGTTTTGCCTGCCGCGCCGGTAACTTCTGCTTCCGGCAGCAGCTTCAGCAAATCCTGTAAATTCTTTTCCATCCGGATACCTCCAAAAGTGAAACGGCAGCCTTAATACACTCAGGCTGCCTCCCATAAAATTTTATATTATTATACCATATCTTGCTTAAGAAGGCTATGTTTTTTACTTTGCATAAGCATAACCGTCATAAGCAATTTTACCTTTATCTGCTTTAACATAAATATTGTTGCGCGCTACCTGCATGCCAAGCTGCTTTTCTGCAATAGAGGTAATTCTTTCAGGCCCCTTAAGCTGCTCAACAACAATGCGTTCCTCGCTGTTTTCCAGCATCAAAGCCGCTTCCTGCTGTTTTAAGGCTACAAGCTCGTTGCTTTTGGAGATAAGGCATTCGCTGCGTACAACACAGGCAAAATAAGTTGCCAGCAAAATTCCTGCAACCACAGCAATCCGGCGGCGCATAAGTTTTAAATTGCGCTGTTTGGGCCTTTTTACATACGCTGTCTGCCGTACAGTATTTTCTTGTTGTTCTTCCAATTCCCATGCATATTCATCATACTTTCTGGCTAACATAGCGTTTTCCTCCATCAATATTTATCAGCATTTCTCGGCAAACCTAAGCCTTGCACTGCGCGCACGCGGATTTTCTTCAACTTCTTCCGCAGGCGGCACAATATTCCCCACTTTTTTCAGCTGCGGTTTTCTGCCGCACACACATACCGGAAACTGCGGCGGGCAAATGCAGCCTTTGGCAAGTGCTGCAAAAGTTTGTTTTACAATTCTGTCTTCCAGCGAATGAAAGGTTATTACGCCAATTTTTCCGCCTGTTTTAAGCCTTGCCACAGCATTTTCCATTGTTTTTTGCAGTATGCCGAGTTCATTGTTAACTTCAATCCTCAGTGCCTGAAAAGTTCTTTTCGCCGGATGCGGCCCATCCATTCTGGCACCTTTAGGTATAGCTTTTTTTATAATTTCCACCAGTTCAAACGTGGTGGAAATATGTTTGTTTTTGCGCTCTGCCGCAATAAAAGCAGCTATGCGTTTGCTCCAGCGCTCCTCACCGTAACGGTGAATTATATCGGCAAGCTCGCTTTCGGAATAATTATTTACAATATATTCCGCGCTCAGCTTCGCGCTTTTATCCATACGCATGTCAAGCGGCCCGTCGTGCATATACGAAAAACCGCGTTCCGGTGTATCCAGCTGATAGCTTGAAACACCAAGGTCAAAAAAGATACCGTCAATCTGCTCTATATTAAGGCTGTCAAGCACAGCATCAAAATCTTTAAAATTGCTTTTTACGGTAGCTATCCGGCATTTGCACGGAGCCAGGCGTTTTTTGGATGCGGCAATGGCATCTTCGTCCTGGTCAATGCCTATAAGCATTCCGTCCTCGTTAAGCTGCGAGGCAAACCCGAAGGAATGCCCGGCGCCGCCCATGGTGCAGTCCACATAAACGCCGTCTTTATTTGTTATAAGCCATTTAACGCTTTCATCAAGCAAAATGCTTTTATGCTTAAATTCGTTTGCTGCCATTTTAAATACCTATATCCATATCAGCAAGCTGCGCTGCCACAGCGTCAGCATCTTCGGCATTAACTGCGTTATATTCCTGCCAACGGGCTGCGTCCCAAATTTCAGCCCTGCTGCCTACGCCAACTATTACCGCGTTTTTTTCAAGCCCGGCAAAAGTACGCAGGCTTGCCGGAAGCAGTATACGCCCCTGCTTGTCACATTCTACTTCGGCTGCGCCGCTGAAGAAAAACCTGCTGAAAGTACGGGCATTTTTATTCGTCATCGGCAAAGCGTTAAGTTTAAGTTCCAGCTTATGCCATTCATCTTTATCATATACAAACAGGCAGCCATCCAGCCCTTTGCTGATGATAAAACTGCCGCCAAGGGTTTCACGGAGCTTTGCGGGCATGAAAAGGCGGCCTTTTACGTCAATAGTATGCTGATATTCACCCATTAACATAGCGGCACTCTCCTCCCCTTTTCCCCACTTTACACCATTATACCCCACTTTAAGTTAAAAAACAATATTATTATGCATATTAATGCACTTTTTTGTAAATTAACCGGCTGGCAAAAATATTTTTAAGCAAGTTACCCTAAAGCAACTTTTATTTTTGCCAAACTGTGGTATAATAAAAAAGCCGAAAGGCAAAAAGTAAATAATTTAGCATTTATGCTTTAAGGAGGATTATTAAATATGCTTACCAAAGATACCGGCATTATTGATGCCGTTCAGAACCATCCTGAAATTTTAGAAGTTTTTGCAGAATACGGCCTCGGCTGCGTTGGCTGCATGGCATCCCATTTTGAAAGCATCGGCCAGGGCGCTGCTGCCCACGGCATTGATGTTGACGCCTTCATTGCCGACTGCAACAAAGCTATTGAAGCTGCAAAAAAATAAAACCGCAGCTTAACACCGCGGTTTAAAATTTAAAACTGTTTATTTTTGTAAAAAAGCAATACCGCCCTTACATAAAGTAAAGGCAGTATTGCTTTTGTTTTTTTATTATTTTACCAAACGGCTACCATGCCGTCGGCGCGGGGTTCTGTTGCGCCAACAAGCACGCCGTCATCATTGCGCCAAATCATCTGGCCGCGGCCAAAATCAATAAAATCATCGGTTACGATAAGTTCGTGCCCGCGGGCGCGCAAAGTGTTAATTAATTCTTCACCAACGCCTGCTTCAACCATAACTTTTTTGCCTTCAATCCACTGCCAGCGCGGGCAATCCAGTGCTTCCTGCGGGTTCATGCCAAAATCAATTACGTTATGGATAACCTGCAAGTGCCCCTGCGGCTGCATGTAACCGCCCATTACGCCAAACGGGCCCACGGCTTTGCCGTCTTTTGTTAAAAAGCCCGGTATAATGGTATGATATGGTTTTTTCAGCGGTACAAGGTAATCGTCGTGCTGCGGGTCAAGCGTAAAGCCGGAGGCCCTGTCGTTAAAGGCAATGCCGTAATCCGGCACAACTATGCCGCTGCCAAAGCCCTGAAAATTGCTTTGGATATACGAAACCATGTTGCCTTCGCCGTCTGCCGTACACAGATATACCGTACCGCCGCAGAAGGGATTGCCGGGCCTAGGCATAATTGCCTCTTCGCCAATAAGTGCGCGGCGTTTTGCCGTATATTCATCACTAAGCAGCTCTTTAACCTGCGCTTTCATATAACGCGGGTCGGCAACGTATTTTCTGCCATCGGCGTAGGCAAGCTTCATAGCTTCAATTTCGTGGTGCAGGTTTTCGGCACAGTCTTTGCTGCCATGTTCAAAACCTTTTAAAATATTAAGCGCCATTAACGCCACAATGCCGTGCCCGTTAGGAGGCAGTTCCCATACGCGGTAACCGCGGTAATCGATGCTGATTGGCTCTACCCATTCGGCACGGTAAGCAGCTAAATCGCTTTTGCGGATATAACCGCCTGTGCTGCGCGAAAATTCATCAATTTTATCGGCAATTTCGCCGCGGTAAAAGGCTTCGCCGTAGCTATCGGCAATAAGGCGCAGCGTTTTAGCCTGTTGGGGCAGTTTGGCAACTGTGCCAGCCGCAGGGGTTTCGCCGTTTTCAGTAAAGGTATCAAACCAGCCTTTAAAGGCCGCGTTATTTTTATACGGAGCAAAAACGCCTAGGCCTTCATGCCATAAGCGGCTGATAACAGGCGATACCGGGTAACCGTTTTCGGCATATTCAATCGCCGGTGCAAATAGTTCGGCAAAAGGCAGCCTGCCAAAGCGTTTATGCAGCTCTGCCCAGGCAGATACCGCACCCGGAACCGTTACCGATTCCCAGCCGCGCTCGGGAATTACCGTTTTATCTTTTAATGCCGCACAGTCCGGTGTTAAAAGTTCAGGCGCATAACCGCTGCCGTTTAAGCCGTATAATTCGCCGCCAACCCACACCTGGGCAAAGGCATCGCTGCCAAGCCCGTTGCTGGTAGGCTCTAAAATTGTAAGCGCAATGGCGGTTGCAACAGCGGCATCAACGGCGTTGCCGCCTTTTTTAATCATATCAAGCCCGGTCTGCGCTGCCAGCGGCTGGCTGCTGCAAACCATGCCCTTTGTGCCGTACATTACGCTGCGGCGCGAAGGGTATTTATATTGTAAGGGATTAAAACCAAAATCCATTTTATGCGCCTCTGTTTATTTGCTGATGTTGTAGAAAACATCCATTCCTTTATATTTGGCTGCGCTGCCAAGGTCTTCTTCAATGCGCAGAAGCTGGTTGTATTTTGCCACGCGGTCAGTTCTTGCCGGTGCGCCGGTTTTAATCTGGCCTGCGTTAACGGCAACTGCAATATCCGAAAGCGTGGTATCTTCCGTTTCGCCGCTGCGGTGGGAAATAATGCAGGTGTAGCCTGCGCGTTTGGCTGTTTCGATAGCGCGGAAGGTTTCGGTAAGCGTGCCAATCTGGTTTACTTTAATAAGGATTGCGTTGCCGACATGTTTTTCAATGCCTTCTTTAAGACGGGCTTCGTTGGTTACAAACAGGTCGTCGCCAACAAGCTGAACTTTTTTGCCAAGGCGTTTGGTAAGTTTTTTCCAGCCGTCCCAGTCATCTTCAGCAAGGCCGTCCTCAATGGATATAATAGGATATTTTTCGCACAGCATGGCAAGGTAGTCAATCATTTCTTCGCTGGTTTTTACAACGCCTTCGCCAGCCATGTCATACTTGCCGTCTTTATAAAATTCGCTCGAAGCAACGTCAAGAGCCATAACAATATCTTTGCCGGGTTTGTAGCCTGCTTTTTCAACGGCTTCCAAAATAACGGCAATGGCTTCTTCGTTGGATTTCAAATCCGGCGCAAAGCCGCCTTCGTCACCCAAACCGGTGCCAAGGCCTTTTTCCTTTAAAAGGGATTTAAGCGTATGGTAAATTTCAACATTCATGCGCAGGCATTCAGTAAAGGATTTTGCGCCAACAGGCATAATCATAAATTCCTGAATGTCTACGTTGTTATCGGCATGCTGGCCGCCGTTTAAAATGTTCATCATCGGCACGGGCAGTTCCTGTGCAGCTACGCCGCCAAGGTACAGGTACAGCGGCAGCCCGCAGGAGTTGGCTGCGGCTTTGGCTACTGCCATGGATACGCCAAGTACAGCGTTGGCGCCCAGTTTGCCTTTGTTAGGGGTGCCGTCAAGGCGGATGAGCATTTCATCAATTTCAGTCTGGCGGGTTGCTTCAAGGCCAATCAAAGCTTCTGCAATAACGTCGTTAACGTTATCAACTGCTTTGCTTACGCCTTTGCCGCCATAGCGTTCTTTATCGCCGTCGCGCAGTTCAACTGCTTCGTGTGCGCCGGTAGATGCGCCGGAAGGTACGGCTGCGCGGCCGACAGAGCCGTCTTCCAGCCATACTTCAACTTCAACGGTCGGGTTTCCGCGCGAATCGAGTATTTCTCTTGCGTAAACTTCGGTAATCATTGCCATGAGTTTTCACCTCTGATTATTTTACTTTTCTATCAGGCTGTGCCCTGTCATTTCTACAGGCTGCGCTATGCCCAAAAGTTCCAGCAGCGTCGGCGCTATATCTGCCAAAATGCCTTCATGCAGTTTCGGCCTGTCTGCCGATACCATTAAAAACGGTACGGGGTTAGTGGTATGCGCCGTATACGGCTGATTAGTTTCTCCGTCATACATTTTTTCAAGGTTGCCGTGGTCGGCAGTTATACAAACAGCGCCGCCAAGTGCAAGCACTTTTTTTACTATTTTACCGGCACAGGTATCTACCGCTTCCATCGCCTTAACGGCAGCATTCATTACGCCGGTATGCCCAACCATATCGGGGTTGGCAAAATTTAAAATAACAACATCATATTTATTTTCATCAAGCAGCGCTAAAAGTTTGTCCGTCACTTCATAGGCGCTCATTTCCGGCTGCAAGTCGTAAGTGGCAACCTGCGGCGAAGGTATAAGCACTCTGTCCTCCAGTACGTTTGGAGTTTCCACGCCGCCGTTAAAAAAGAACGTTACATGCGCATATTTTTCCGTTTCGGCAATGCGCAGCTGGCGCAGATTATTTTTTGCCAGAACCTCGCCCAGGGTATTAACAAGCGTTTCCGGCGGAAAAGCCACTGCGGCATCAATGGTTGCATCGTACTGAGTCATGCAGACAAACGCCACATTTAATTTAACGCGTTCAAAACCGGCAAAGTCACTGTCCGTAAAGGCGCGTGTAAGCTGCCTTGCCCTGTCCGGGCGGAAGTTATAAAATATAACGCCGTCGCCGTCTTTTACGCGGCTGTCATTTTCGGAAGCAACAACAAACGGCTCAACAAATTCATCGGTAACACCGGCAGCATAACTTGCTTCAATGCCTTCAGCGGCAGAAGCAAAAGTTTTTCCGCTGTGCAGCGTTATGGCATCATAAGCCTTTTGCGTACGCGCCCAACGCTTGTCGCGGTCCATGGCGTAATAACGCCCGCTGACTGTTGCAATTTCGCCGCAGCCTGTTTCGTCAATAACTTTTTGCAGGCGTTCAACATAAGTCAGTGCGGTGCTCGGGCCAACATCACGGCCATCTAAAAACGCATGCACGTAAACTTTTTCAAGGCCGTTGGCTTTCGCCATTTTTAAAAGCGCCCACAAATGGCTTTCGTGGCTGTGTACGCCGCCATCGCTTAAAAGCCCCATTAAATGCAGTGCGCCGCCGTTTTGCTTTACCCGCGCCATACATTCAAGCAGCGCTTTGTTTTGCAGCAGCGTGCCTTCTTCGCAGGCTTTGGTAATACGCGTCAGTTCCTGGTACACAATGCGCCCGGCGCCGATATTTAAATGCCCTACTTCCGAATTGCCCATCTGCCCCTCCGGCAGACCGACCGCATTGCCGGAAGCTAAAAGCCTTGTATGCGGGTAAGTTTCAAAAAGGCGGGAAAGCTCCGGCGTTTTTGCTGTTTTAGCCGCATTATAAGGCCCGGCCGGGGCAATGCCCCAGCCGTCCAAAATCATAAGCATTACAGGTTTCATGTTATCCTCACACACTGCGTACAATAGCGCTGAAGCTGTCTGCTTTCAGGCTAGCGCCGCCAACCAGTACGCCGTCAATTTCGCCCTGCACAAAATCGGCAGCATTCTTTTCGGTTACGCTGCCGCCGTACAAAATACGTACTTTGCGCGCAACTTCTTCCGAAAAGATTTTTTCTATCTTGCTGCGGATAAGCACGGCAACTTCCTGTGCATCTGCCGCCGTTGCAGCATTGCCGCTGCCAATGGCCCATAAAGGCTCATAAGCAACAACCATGTTTTCTGCTTCCTGGGCGGTAATGCCTTTTAATGCGTTTTGCAGCTGCATGCTTATTTTACGGGAGGTTTTGCCTTCCGCGCGTTCTTCGGCATTTTCGCCAACGCAAAGCACAGGTTTCAGGCCGTTTCTGTAGGCAGCACGCAGTTTTTTGGCAACGGCAACTTCGTTGTCACCAAACAGCGTGCGGCGTTCGGAATGGCCGATAATTACATATTCCGCGCAGATATCGGCAATCATTTTGCCGGAAACAGCGCCGGTGTAAGCGCCTTCATCTTCCCAGAAAATATCCTGCGCGCCGTAGCCGACATGTTTGCCGTCGATAGCATCGGCAACGGTTTCCAAAGCAGTAAACGGCGGGAAAATAACAACCTCGTTCAAAGTTCCGTTCGTTTCTTCTACAATGCTTTCTGCAAGTTCTACCGCTTCGCCGACTGTTTTGTGCATTTTCCAGTTGCCTGCAACCATTTTGCGGCGCAGGTCATCCAATGCGGCAATACCGGGCAGCACTTTGCCTTCCAGATACTCAAGGCTTGCACCGCCGCCGGTAGAAATATGGCTTATTTTAGAAGCAAGGCCCGTCTTTTCAATAGCGGCAACACTGTCACCGCCGCCTACAATGCTTACAGCCTTGCTCTTGGCAACTGCTTCGGCAACAGCTTCAGTGCCATGTGCAAAAGCATCCATTTCAAATACGCCCATAGGGCCGTTCCAAACAATCATTTTTGCGCCCTGCAAAGCAGCTTCATACTGCAAACGGCTTTCCGGGCCAATGTCAAGCGCCATATAGTCCTGGCTCAGGTTTTCAACACGTTCAACTTTTGTATCGGCGTCAGCCGCAAAGGCAGAAGCCATTACAAGGTCAACCGGCAGCAGCATTTTAACGTTGTTTTCTGCTGCTTTTTTAAGCAGGGCACGCGCCAGTTCAAGTTTATCTTCTTCAACAAGGGATTTGCCCATTTTGTGGCCTTGTGCGGCAAGGAAGGTATTAGCCATGCCGCCGCCGATAAGAAGCACGTCAACTTTATCAAGCAGGTTTTCTATTACGCCGATTTTATCGGAAACTTTTGCGCCGCCGATAATTGCCGCATAAGGATGCAGCGGATTGGTAACGGCACGCCCGATAAATTTAATTTCTTTTTCGAGCAGGAAGCCTGCGGCAGCCGGTAGAAAATGCGTAACGCCTTCTACCGAAGCATGCGCGCGGTGCGAAACGCCGAAACCGTCATTAATATATACATCGGCCAGCGAAGCAAGTTTTTCGGCAAAGCCAAGGTCATTTTTTTCTTCTTCTTTATGGAAGCGCAGGTTTTCCAGCATTAAAACTTCGCCCGGTCTTAAAGCCGCTGCCATTTTTTCTGCTTCTTCGCCAATGCAGTCATGCGCAAAGGCAACAGGCATATCAAGCAGTTTGCTTAAATATGCGGCAACAGGCTCCAAAGAATACTTTTTGTTTACTTCGCCTTTCGGGCGGCCAAGGTGAGCCATTAAAATAACGGCAGCGCCATGCTCCAGAAGATAACGCAAAGTATCAAGCGAAGCAGTAATGCGGGTATCGTCCGTAATATTGCCTTCGGCATCCATCGGCACGTTGTAATCAACGCGCACAAGGGCTTTTTTGCCGTTAAGCTCTAAATCACATAAGGTTTTCTTTTCCATTACTCCACCTTCTTACAGGCCTTTGGAGGCAATGTAGCAGGCAAGGTCAACAACACGGTTGGAATAACCCCATTCGTTATCATACCAGGCAACAACTTTAGCCATACGCGGGCCAACCATCATGGTAGAAAGGCCGTCAACAATGGAGCTGAGCGGGCAGCCGTTGTAATCGCGGGAAACCAGCGGCAGTTCGTTGTAGCCCATAATGCCTTTCAGTTCGCCTTCTGCTGCTTTTTTAAGAGCTGCGTTAATTTCTTCGGCAGTGGTATCTTTTTCAAGCAGTACGGTCAGGTCAGTAATGGAAACGTTCGGGGTAGGAACGCGCATTGCAAAACCGTTCAGTTTGCCTTTAACTTCCGGCAGAACCAGGGAAACTGCTTTGGCAGCACCGGTAGTGGTCGGAATGATGGACTGCGCAGCTGCACGGGCGCGGCGCAAATCTTTGTGCGGCAGGTCAAGGATTCTCTGGTCATTGGTATAGGAATGAACGGTGGTCATAAGGCCGCTTACAATACCAAAGTTTTCCAGCAGAACTTTGGTGAACGGAGCCAGGCAGTTGGTGGTGCAGGAAGCGTTGGAGATAATATTGTGTTTATCTGCTTCATATTTATCTTCGTTAACGCCCATAACAATGGTAATGTCTTCGCCTTTAGCCGGAGCGGAGATGATAACTTTTTTAGCGCCTGCTTCAAGATGTGCTTTAGCTTTTGCGCCTTCGGTAAAGCGGCCGGTAGATTCAACAACGATTTCTACGCCGAGTTCGCCCCAGGGCAGTTTAGCCGGGTCGGTCTGTGCCAGTACTTTAACTTTTTTGCCGTCAACTACCAAATATTCGCCTTCGGCAGTAACATCATGGTCAAAAGTGCCATGAATGGAATCATATTTTAACAGGTGTGCAAGGGTTGCAGCGTCCGTCAGGTCATTTACAGCCACAACATCAAAATCGGGGTTGCCGAATGCTGCACGGAAAACATTGCGGCCGATACGGCCAAATCCATTAATACCTACTTTTGTCATAATAAAATCCTCCTTTAAAATATATGATGATTTATTTTTGCACAAAAGTGCTTTATAACTTAATCTTCAAGCATTTCTGCAATACAGTGCGCCGCGGCTTCGTCCGTAACAAGAATATCCTGCCGTGAAGCACGTATTACCGATAAAATTGCTTCTGCCTTGCTGCGCCCGCCGGCCACGCCGATAACAGTGCCTATTTTAGGCAAATCCTGTAACATCAGCCCGGCATTGTTCGTCATATAAACCTGCCTGCCATCCAGCGCACAGTACTGGCCAAAGGCCTCGCCAACAGCGCCGTCGTCCAAAAGTTTTTGAATAAACTCCGGTGCCATGCGGCGGTGACGCGCCATAACGGCTGCCTGCCCCACGCCATGCACAAGAATATCAGCCTGCTTGATAATATCAACAACGGCTTTAACGCCGGTGTCTTCTGCCAAAATGCTGTTTAAAATTTCCTCGCTCACGCTGTCCGGCACATACAGCTGGCGGTAAGATGCGCCCATACGCTGCGCCAGCACCGTTGCAATGGTATTGGCCTGCAATTCCACGTTATCGCCAAGGCCGCCGCGCGCAGGCACAACAACTGTTTGTGGGTGGCTGCCGCTGATATTGGCAGCGCCGCCATTGTAGTACCGCCGCTGACAGCGACAATATGCTTTTTACCGTCGCCCAGCAGCCTGCTTAAAATACGTGCGGCCGCACGGCCTATCTCGCGCTTAACAACTTCTTCCTGGTCGGAATCGCCGGGAATGATAACCACCCTGCCGATGTTCAGCTTACTGCATAAAAGCTGCTCCAACGAGTTAAGCCCCTGCAATTTGCGCACATAATCGGCAAGCTCGCGTAAAATATCCATGCCTTCCTCCGTTACCGTCATTCCGGCCGAAGAAAAAACAAGCAGCCCGCAGCCTTTTAAAAAATCGACCTGGGCGCGCAAAACCCTTTCGCTCAGCCCAAGCCTTGCTGCCAAAGCACGCCTGCCAATAGGATGTTCGTGGCTGACCTGGCGCAGAATCTGGTAACGCTGCACCAAAAGGTTGGTCAGTTCGGGAACAATTTTCTTTTGTAAGTTGATAATACTATCCATAAGCCTTCACCTATCGCGTTTTGTCCCTCGTGGTCCTTTTTAAGTCCCACGTTTTCTAAACAAAACAAATAAGAGTACCTTATTTGTAAATATTGTACCACATTAGGCGCAAAAAAAGAAGTAGAAAGATATTAAGGCGCAGTAAAATTTTAGGAGCGTGTTGTTTTATAATAAACAGCCCGGTAACCGTAATGCTGAATGCACTGTCAAAACTGCGGCGGCTGAATTTAGGGCACTCTGTAAGAGAGTCCGGTTACTATTCCGGACGGAATCGGAGGAGCCGCAGCATTTTGATGCGTTTAGCAGAATGGTTACCGGGCTGTTTATCTGTTATATCATCACCCTTTTTAGAGAAAGCTATGCAAAGCAACTTTATTGTAATTAAATTTTTATTATTAAGCTTTGAAAACACACAAACGCAAAAAGAGCGGTATTACCAAATGAAATAACATTCAAAAGTTTGGTTAATACCGCTCATATAAAACTTTAGCAAAAAAACTATATATTTTATTTTCTGTAATTTACAATTTCCGGGTTCATGTCGTGGTAATGCATGCGCTTTTTGGCAACTTCTTCCCATTCGGTGCCGGGTTTGCCGTAATTTGCGTATGGGTCGATAGAAAGGCCGCCGCGCGGGGTAAATTTGCCCCATACTTCAATATATTTAGGCTCCATCAGCTTAATCAGGTCTTTCATAATAATATTTACGCAGTCCTCATGAAAATCGCCATGGTTACGGAAGCTGAACAAATACAGCTTCAGCGATTTGCTTTCCACAAGCTTCATATCCGGCACATACGAAATATAAATGGTGGCAAAATCAGGCTGTCCTGTCATCGGGCACAAGCTGGTAAATTCCGGGCAGTTAAATTTTACAAAATAATCGTTGCCGGGATGCTTGTTAATGAACGATTCCAAAACCTCCGGAGCATAATCGGTTGGATAGTTGGTTTTATGCCCTAAAAGTCCGACGCCCTGTAATTCTTCTTTGGTTCTTCCAGATGTCATGTTTATTTCCTTTCCGCCGCAATATTTACGGCAAACGATTTTTCAAGTGCAGTTACAAGCGCCGCTCCGGCAAGGCCGCATACAAACTGGCCTACCAGCACGGAAGATGCCAGCAGCCAGTACGGCAAATCGAGCAGCACGGAAAGCCAAACCGGTACGCCAAGGCCGGGAATTAAAGTTATGGCAAACAAAATGCACCAGTTGCCGCAGCCGTATTTTTTGGCAAGCACGATAACAGAAGTAGTAACAATGCCTACAATGCCGCCGCCAATCATATCAAGAGGCCCAAGCCCGCCCATAATGGTATTGCTTATAACATTGGCTATGCCAAACGGCACAATTAAAAACGGAAAAATTGCACTTAATCCATACATGGCCGTTGCTATGCGCACCTGATACTGCCCGAAGGCAAAAGTTTGCGTACACATCATTACCGCAATGTACAAGGCTATGCAAATACCGGCAATAGTTAATTTTTGTGTTTGTGTGTATCTTTTCATATAAATCTCCTTTTAATCTTCGTATTTTAAGGGGTCCTGCACTCCGTTTGCCGCAAAGGCCGCTTTTCTGTCGATACAGGTTCCGCAGCTGCCGCACGGTTTTTCGCCGCCGCAGTAGCAGCTCCATGTAAGTTCGTAAGGCACTTTCAGCTGCAGACCTGTTGCCACAATATCTTTTTTACTTAAATTTACAAACGGCGCAATAAGCTGAACCTTACGCCCGCTGCCGATATATATGCCTTCATTCATTTTATTGTTAAAATCGCTGCTGCAATCCGGGTAAGCACTGCCTGCCGCGTCATCTGCATGGGCGCCGTAATAAACAACACTGCAATTTTGCGCCAGTGCAATGCTTGCGGCCACGCTTAAAAACACGCCATTGCGGAAAGGCACATAAGTGGATACCGGTTCACCGTGCTGCTTTTTAATCTGCCCGGCATAAGATTCATGCGGAATTTCTTCGGTTGACTGCTGCAAAAGCGAGCAGTTGCTGTACGCAAAAACTGGCGTTAAATCAAGTTTTATCAGCTGCGTATTATAATATGCAGCTATTTTTTCCGCCGCCGCAAGTTCCTTGCTGTGTTTTTGCCCGTAATACAGTGCCAGCGCGATAACCTCGCTGTATTTTTCTTTGGCAACGGCAAGGCAGGTTGTACTGTCTACCCCGCCGCTTAATAGTACCAGTGCTTTCAAAATTATGCCTCCGTAAAATAAAAAATCCGTCTGGCTACAGACGGATTGCATAACAATATAAAGGCCGCTTATGCGGCACACGCCCGTAGTTTTGTTTAGGGACTGGATGGTTCCGAACAGTCCTATTAAGTTACTTAAATATTATAACCAAAAAATTTATATTTGACAAGCAAAAAATAAAAGACAGCAGCCAAATTGAACTGCTGTCTTTTAAAATGGAGAATTTCAAAATTACTGCCGTTTTTTAGGCAGAACAAAGGTTATCGTTGTACCAACACCGGGTTCGCTTTCAAGCTCTACCCTGCCTTTGTGGAACAGCACGCCGTGCTTGACTATGGAAAGCCCAAGCCCCGTGCCGCCAATTTCTTTGGAATGGCTCTTGTCCGCTCTGTAAAAGCGTTCAAAAACGCGTTCCCTGTCGGCTGCGCCAATGCCAATGCCGGTATCGCTTACGCTGACGGTTACTTCTTCGCTGCCGTCCTGCACTTTAACATCAACTTTGCCGTTGTCTTTGTTGTATTTTATCGAATTATCGACAAGGTTATACAAAACTTCGCTTAAAATAGACTGCACGCCGCAAACACATGCGCTGCTGCCATTTACGTTAAGCGTTACGCCCTTGGTCTGTGCTTTATGTTTCAAACGTAAAGTTACCGACTGCGCAAGTTTAAGCAAATCAACATCTTCAAACTCATCCAGCGTTTTGTTTTCGTCCAGGCGGGAAAGCTCCATGATGTTCTGAATAAGCTCTATCATATTGCCCGCTTCGGCGTGGATGCGTTCCAAAAAGCGCTGCTTGTCCTCGTCTTTTACAAGGCCGTTTTTCATTATTTCGGCATAGCCCAAAATAGATTGCAGCGGGGTTTTAAGTTCGTGCGAAACATTGGCGCTGAATTCGCGGCGCAGTTTTTCGGCTGTCATTTTTTCGGTAACATCATAAATTAAAATAACGCTGCCGCTGCCGTTTACGCTGCTGCCGGAAAGCTGGTAAAAATGCCCGTCTTTTTCGTAAAGCCCTTCACCCTTACCTGCCTGCGAAACCTTCTGCAAAAGGTCCTGTACTTCCTGGGCACGGTCAACAGTTAAAATATTCCTGCCAATAACCTCTTTAGCACTGAAGCCAAAAATTTTAGCCGCACTTTCGTTAATAAACAGCACATTCTGCTGCCCGTTTAACAAAACAAGCCCCTCATTCATGTTATTGGTAATAATGGTAAGTTCTTCCTGTTTGCCGCGCAGCTTTTTAAGGTTTTTGCTCAGCTGCCGTTTCTGCTTGGCAATACGCGTTAAAAACGGAGCCAGCTCGTCATAGGTTTCGTTGTCCAGCGGCTCGTCAAGGTTAACCTGGTCAAGAGGCTTAATAAGGTTAAAAGTAACCCTGCGCGCCACAATGCTTGCCAAAAACGCAACCACAATTACAATGCCGCCCATTATCGGCAGCATTTGCAGCACCGATTTATAAATGCTGTCAATAGTACGCGCAAGGCGCAATATTTTACCGTCCTCAAGGCGTACGGCATAATAATACGTTGTTTTGTCAAGCGTATCAGAAAAACGCTCTGCTTCGCCCGCGCCAACGGCAACAGCTTCCATAATTTCCTGCCTCATGGCATGGTTTTCAAGCGTTTTTGCTTCTGCCTGATTGTCAAAAAGCACTATGCCGTCTTTGTCTATAAGCGTTATACGCACATTGCTGCCGTTTTCGGCTGCAATTTTATTTAAAAAGTCATTGCCGCCGCTTTCCAGCCCCATGCTGATATAGCGTGCTTCCTGTGCAAGTTCCTTTTTTGTTTCGTTAAAATAATCCTGCGAAACAAGGAAAGTTATCAAGCCCGATGCCACAAGCACTGCCATTGCAGCCAGCGCCACCAGCGCGCGGAAAATTTTATTTTTCATGCTCCGCACCTATACGGTAGCCAACGCCGCGCACGGTTTCAATAACCGTACTGGCGCTGCCGAGTTTTTGCCTGAGTGTGCGGATATGCACATCGACGGTTCTGGTTTCGCCTGCAAAATCATAGCCCCAGATATCGGTTAAAAGCTGTTCGCGGGTAAAAACCTGCCCCGGGCGTTCCATAAGTTTATGCAGAACTTCAAACTCTTTATAAGTCAGCACAACTTCTTCACCGTTTACAAAAACCATATGGCGGGCAATATCCATGGTAATCAGGCCGTTGGTAAGCTCGCTCGATTTATCTTCTTTTACATAACGGCGCAGCACCGCTTTAACGCGCGATACCATTTCCATCATGCCGAACGGTTTGGCAATATAATCGTCTGCACCGCTGTCAAGCCCGTGTACTTTGTCGAACTCCGAACCTTTGGCCGTAGCCATGATAACAGGGATGTCCGCAGTGCGCTTATCACGGCGCAGGCGTTTTAATATAGCCATACCGTCCTCGCCTGGCAGCATAATATCAAGAATTATCAGCTGCGGCAATACGGTTTCCAGCGCTTTAAAAAGTTCATCGCCGCTTTCCAGCCCCAACGCCGGAAAACCGGTAGATTTTAAAGTATAAACTTCAAGTTCGCGGATATTAGGATCGTCCTCCACGCAAAATATCATGTATGCTGTCCTCCTCAAGCGTTCCGGTTATCATAAACAACACCCATTGCGAGATATTTACAGCATGATCACCGATTTTTTCAAAATATTTGGCAATCATCAGATAATCAATGGCCTGTTCGCCGCTGTCCTGAGAATTACGGATAATCTGAATCAGCTCATGTTTGGACTGGGCAAACAATTCGTCAACCTGGTCATCATCACGTTCAACCTGCTGGGCAGTACGGATATCGCTTTTTACAAAAGCATCCAGAGTATTGGATACCATCTTTTTGGTAGCGGCAGCCATTTTTTTAAGAATGCTTGTGTCATAGTCCATTCTTAAATTGTCCTGGCTTAAAATTTCAGCAATGTTGCCTGCTACTTCGCCGATACGGCGCATATCCGTTACCATTTTTAAAGCTGAAGAAATCTGGCGCAGGTCGGAAGCAACCGGCTGCTGTTTCAAAAGCAGGTTAATGCAGATGTTTTCCAGTTCCCTTTCTTTTTCTTCTGTTTTTTTGCTTAAAATAATTATGTCCCTTGATACTTCATCAGTAGGGTTCTCAAGCGCATTTGCAACTTTTTCCAGAGCGTTTTCGCACAGAGTGCCCATTACGATAAGTTCCGTATTGAGCTGCTCCATCTGTGCCATAAATCTGCTTCTTACCATCAGCCGAACCTCCCTGTAATGTAATCTTCCGTCTTTTTCTCTTTCGGATTGCTGAACAGCGTTTCAGTGTCATTAAACTCAATAACCTCACCCAGAAGGAAGAAGGCTGTTTTATCGGAAATACGCACTGCCTGCTGCATATTGTGCGTTACTATAACAATAGTATAATTCTGTTTTAATTCTACTGCAAGGTCTTCAATTTTTAAAGTTGAAATCGGGTCAAGGGCGGAGGTAGGTTCGTCCATTAAAAGCACTTCGGGCTGTACGGCAAGGGCGCGCGCAATGCACAGGCGCTGCTGCTGGCCGCCGGAGAAGCCCAGCGCGCTTTTGTCAAGGCGGTCTTTTACTTCGTCCCAGATGGCTGCTTTGCGCAGAGAATCTTCAACAATATCATCCAGTTTGCTTTTGGAATGAATGCCATGGGTTCTCGGACCGAAAGCAATGTTATCATAAACGCTCATCGGAAACGGGTTCGGTTTCTGGAACACCATGCCTACGCGTTTGCGGAGCATGTTAACATCGTCATTCAGATAAATATCATCGCCGTTAAGCAAAACTTTGCCTGTTACACGGCAGCCTTCAACCAAATCGTTCATACGGTTCAGGCAGCGCAGCAAGGTGGATTTGCCGCAGCCGGAAGGCCCGATGAATGCAGTGATTTCTTTTTCACGGATATGCATGTTGATATCCTTCAATGCGTGAAATTCGCTGTAATATAAATCGAGGTTTTGTATAGTAATTTTATCTTCCATCTCAGTTCCCTTTCATCAATTTACGTGCCAAATAAGAAGAAGCCGCGTTAATGGCAATTACAATTACAACAAGTATAACAGCCGTTGCATAAGCCTGTTTCATAAAAAGGCCTTCGCTGGCAAGTACGTACATATGCACCGCCAGAGTACGGCCGGACGAAAATACGTTGTGCGGCAGCGCTGCAACGGTACCGGAAGTATACATAAGCGCTGCAGTTTCGCCTACAATACGGCCAATGCCTAGAATTACGCCTGCCAGAATGCCGGGAATGGCAGAAGGCAGAACAATTGCAAATACCGTGCGCAGTTTGCCGGCACCAAGGCCGTAGCTGCCTTCGCGGTAACTATCGGGAATTGCTTTTAACGCTTCTTCGGTAGTACGCATAATCAGCGGCAAAATCATAATTGCAACCGTGCAGGAACCTGCTAAAAGCGAGTAGCTCCATTTTAAATAGGTTACAAAGAACAGCATACCGAACAAACCGTAAACAATGGAAGGAATACCGGACAAAGTATCTGCCGTAACCCTTACCACGCCGACAATTTTATTGTCGCGGCTTGCGTATTCAACAAGGTAAATTGCTGCAAAAATGCCCAGCGTCGTGGCTATTGCCAGAGCCAGCAGCACCATGATAACGGTATCTACCAAAGCAGGGAAAAGTGAAACGTTTTCCGTATTATATTCAAAAGCAAATAAATCTAAATTAATATTCGGAATACCCTGCAAAAGAATGTAGCCCAACAAAAAGGCCAGCGACAGGAATGTAATTACTGCCGAAACTATTACGCATACAAGTAATGTCATGGACACAGGGTCGCGCCCGTACCTGTACAGCGTTTTGCTTAAAGAACTGCTGCTCATTGCTGTACCACCTTACCCTTCAGATACGAGAACGTTAAATTGATAATGAGAATAAATATGAAAAGCACAACCGCCGTTGCAATAAGCGCGTCGCGGTGCATATCGGCTGCGTAGCCCATTTCAATAACGATATTGGTCGTCATTGTACGCACGCCTTCAAGCAGCCCCTGCGGCATACGTGCCTGGTTGCCCGCAACCATAATTACTGCCATTGTTTCGCCAACCGCACGGCCAAGGCCTAAAATAATAGCCGCCATAATACCGGATTTGGCAGCCGGCACAATCGTAAAAAATACGCTGCGCACATGCCCTGCGCCAAGCGCCAGAGCACCTTCATAATAGCTGTTGGGCACTGCCCTGAGTGCAGCTTCGGCAACGCTGATAAGGGTCGGCAGAATCATCATGGCCAAAAGTAGTGAAGCCGTAAGCATGCTGCTGCCGGTGCCGCCAATGTTGTCGCGGATGAAAGGAACCATTACCACCAGGCCGAAGAAGCCATAAACAACGGAAGGAATACCGGCCAGAAGTTCAACTGCCGGTTTTAAAAATCTGTACATGCTGTCCGGGCAGAAACGCGCCATAAATACTGCGGTTAAAATGCCGATAGGCACGCCGACAACGATAGCGCCCAAAGTAACATAAGCGCTGCCCAGTATCATCGGCAAAATGCCGTACAAATCGTTATTAGGCCGCCATGTTTCGCCCAGGAAAAATTCAGTTACGCCAATTTTGCCTATTGTCGGCAGGCCGTTGCCGAACAAAAATACGCAAATCATTGCAACAAGGGCAATGGAAGCGCATGCCGCCAGCAAAAAGACAAGGCGCATTATTTCTTCTTTACCTGTTTTCATAAACCCTCACAATTTCCATCAATAATAATTTTCTGCATTATTATAATTAACGGTTGCCCGGTGAAAGGCAACCGTTAAAATTTGCTGTATTGTCGATATTAAAGCTGAATGTGAATTACAGTTTGTTCCATTCGGTTGCTTTACCGGTGAAGATATCTGCAACCTGAGCTTTGGTAAGGTTATCAACCTTGTTGGCTTTGTTTACTACAACTGCAATGCCGTCGGTAGCAATAACGGTGTTTTTAACGCCTGCATCAAGTTCGCTCTTTTTCAGTTCGCGGGAAGCCATGCCGATATCGCATACGCCGTTGATTGCGGACTGAACGCCGGTGGTGGAGTCGCTCTGCTGAACTTCGATGTTAACATCCGGATTCAGTTTTACATATGCTTCTTTCAATTTTTCCATAACAGGGGTTACGGAAGAAGAACCGGCTACAACAATTTTGCCGCTCTGTTTGCTGCCTTTGTATGCTTCAGCTTTGTCGCTGCCAATGTAACCGTTCTTGGAAACTACTTCCTGGCCTTCTTTGGACATGATGAAGGAAATGAAGTCCTGAGCAACAGCGCTTACGCCGTCTTTAGTTACAATGTTGAACGGACGGGCAACTTTGTAAGTGCCGGATTTAATGTTTGCTGCGCTTGCTTCTGCGCCGTCAATTTTCAGTGCTTTAACGGTATCGTTTAAAGAACCGAGGGAGATATAGCCGATAGCGTCTTTGTTGCCTGCAACGGTGGTCATCATAACAGCGGTGCTGTTGGTGATGGAAGCGTCCTGAGTGGTCATATCAACTTTTTTGCCGTCGTCACCTTTCTTTTCAATGCCGAAAAGTTCGATGAATGCGCCGCGGGTGCCGCTGCCGTCTTCACGGGAGATTACAACGATTTTGCCGCCTGCTGCCGGAGCTGCTTCTTCTTTTTTCTCGCCGCCGCAGCCGGTGAATACAGCTGCACTCATAACTGCCAACATAACGCCTGCAATAAGTTTTTTGTTCATTTTCATAATTACATAAGCCTCCAGATTTTTAATTTGCTTTTGATTTGCTTTATTTAATTGCTATGGTTAAATAATACTGACCAAACATTAAATCTGTTAGAGGAGAAATGTTAAATCTATGTAAAACGGCTCTGTTTTTTGGCAATTTTTTATAAAAAACATTACATTTTTATTCCGTTATATAAAAACGGCCGGTTATATTTTAACCGGCAGCACAAATTTCTTAACATAAATAAATTTATATGCTAAACTGTAAACAAGTAAAGGAAACGGAGTGATAATTATGTCATCAGCAGATACTAAAGCCCATAAAACCGGCCCGGCGCGTCTTTTAACTGATAAAGACGTTTCAGCCCTGGAGGCTTTTGACGAAGGCTATGAAGCCTATTTTGGCAAAATGATTGATTATCTTGATAAATTTGTGGAACGGGGCGTAAAAGAAGGCCGCTTTACAGAGCAGCAGGCAGCGGAAGACCTGGAGCTTTCCCTGTGGTACGGCTTTGCCTACAACAATCTTGATATTTACCCTGCCTATTACCGCTCACTTGAGATAATGAAGCCCGCAGTAAAAAATGCCAAAGGCTGCGGCGCATGGTACTACCGCTATTCTATTGCGCTTACGTACTGCGGCAAACCAGCCGAAGCCATGGAATACGCCGAAAAAGCAGTAACGGAAGAACCAACATATCCGTGGGGCTGGTTACAGGCAGCAAAGCTGCGTTATCACTTCGGCTCTACGGAAGGCGCATTGCAGGCCATTGAAGAAGGTTTAAAGCTTGTGCCTGACGATTACGAATTTTTAACGCTGCGTAAGGAAATCGGTCTCGGTTATACTTTGGAACAGCTTGAATACCACTGGATTGGGCCGAAACAGGACAAAAAGCTTCAAGCCGGGCTCGATAAGGACGCCGATGAAAAACAGCGTTCCATTGCCGGCATCATTAAAAACGAAGAACAATTCAACAAAATTAAAATGCTGTTTGCCCCGCAGGACTGGGAAGCCGACTCTCCCTTCTGCCATGGGCTGATAGAACTGAACAATATTAAATTCCGCGTTATGTTCCGCATGAACGAAGCGGCAATGTCCAAATTAAATTTTGACTGGCTGGCTGCACAAAAGGATATTATAGCCATGCACTATTTGCAGCGCCCCTGCGACAGCGGCATTTGCCAGCTTGTGCTTGTTGTGTTCAACCTTGATTACAGCATCACCCTTGTTTACTACGACCCTGCCAAAGACAGGCATTATGAAATAAGCACTCCCAAAGAAGGAGCGCTCGATTCGCCGGTAATGCTGAATATGGAATTTCCGGACGAAGAAATAGACAACAACAGCTTGAATTAACAAAAGTTCAGGTTAATAAAAGTTTTGATTAATCATTAACAAAAAATCCTGCCTGCATACTTTAACGGTATACAGACAGGATTTTTAATTTTATTTTTTCTTTTTGCCAAGGTAAGCGGCTTTGATTTCAGGATTTTCCAAAAGTTCGGCGCCGGTGCCGCTCATGGTAATTTTACCTGTTTCAAGCACGTAGGCACGGTGGGCAACTTTCAGCGCCATATTGGCGTTCTGTTCAATCAAAAGTATCGTCATGCCTTTGGAATTGATGTACTGAATAATATTGAAAATATCTTTAATAATCAGCGGCGCAAGGCCCAGCGAAGGTTCGTCCATCATCAAAAGTTCCGGACGTGACAACAGCGCCCTGCCAACCGCCAGCATCTGCTGCTCACCGCCGGAAAGCGTACCGGCCATCTGCCAGCTGCGTTCCTGCAAACGCGGGAACATTTCATATACCCAGTCGATGTCCTTTTGAATACCTTCTTTATCGCTGCGCATGTATGCGCCTATCTGCAAATTCTCCAGCACTGTAAGGTTAGGGAATATGCGGCGCCCTTCCGGCACCAGCGTTAAACCTTTTTTTACAATCTGCTGCGAATTAAGCCCCGTAATATTATCGCCGTTATAAACTATCTGCCCGCTTTTAGGCTTTACAAGGCCGACAATGCTGCGCAGCAGCGTGCTTTTGCCTGCACCGTTGGCACCGATAAGGGTAACAATCTGCCCTTTGGGCACTTCAAGTGAAATTCCCTTTAAGGCTTCAATGCCTCCGTAGGATACGACAAGATTTTCTACTTTAAGCATCTTCATCCACCCCCAGGTAAGCATCAATAACCCTCTGGTTATTTTGAATTTCTTCAGGCGTGCCTTCGGCAATGGTCATACCGAATTCCAGCACATAAATGCGGTCGGAAATTTCCATAACCAAATCCATATGATGTTCAATCATAAATACCGTTAAATTGTATTCTTTATGAATCTGGCGGATAAATTCCGTAAGTTCTTCCGTTTCTTTCGGGTTCATACCTGCCGCAGGCTCATCAAGCAGTAACAGGCGCGGCCTGGTTGCCAGTGCGCGCACAATTTCCAGGCGGCGCTGCTGGCCGTAAGGCAGGCTCGAAGCCTTTTCGTTGCGCAAATCCCACAAGCCTACTTCCTGCAAAAGCTTTTCGGTATTGCGGTGCATTTGTTTGGCTTCTTTCATGTACCACGGCAAATGCAGTGTTGCCGAAAGAAAATCCGATTTTAAATGCAGATGGTTTGCAATCAGAACATTTTCATAAACCGTTAAATCTTTAAAAAGCCTTATATTCTGAAAAGTACGGGCAATGCCAAGTTTGGCAATTTCGCTCGGGCGCTGGCCGGTAATATCAATATCCTGCCCCTGCGCATCGGTGTAAATAACTTTGCCTTCGGTCGGCGTATAAACGCCGGTAATCATGTTAAAAGCCGTTGTTTTGCCGGCACCGTTAGGGCCAATCAAAGCAATAATTTCATGGTCATTAATTTCTATGTTCAGTTTATAAACAGCGGTTACGCCGCCAAACTGCATGGTAATATCATTGGTTTTTAAAATCATTGCGCAGCCCCTTTCCGCTTAATAAAGCCAAGAGGATTTTTCACAAAATTAATGGCTTTCTGCCAGGAAAATTCCCGCGTGCCCATAATGCCGTGGCGCCAGAACAGTACGCATACCATTAAGAGTACGGAGAAAATAACCATACGGAAGCCCGGGCGGAACAGCGGAATATCCATGCCGAACAGCATCAGCGGTTCATCGAAGAAACGCAGGTATTCCAGCCCTGCCGTTACGATAATGGCGCCAATTGCGCTACCGGTAATGCTGCCCATGCCGCCAAGCACGATAATCAGCAGGAAGTTATAAGTAAGCGTAAAGAGGAAGTTTTTCGGGTCAACCGTGCCTAAAAGCGCACCGTACAAACCGCCGCCGATACCTGCAAAAAACGCACTTACCATAAAGGCAAGGTTTTTATGCCAGAACAGGTTAATGCCCATTGCTTCGGCAGCAATTTCGTCTTCGCGGATGGCTTTAAAAGCCCTGCCGTAAGAAGAATTAACCAAAAGCGTAATAAATACAAAGCTGATAAGCGTTACAAGGAAGATATAGCGCACGTCGTTCAGCGGCGGAATATCCTTAATGCCCAGCGCGCCGTTGGTAATGCTCTGCGCGTTGGTAATCCAGATACGGATTATTTCAGAAAAGCCGAGCGTTGTTACTGCAAGGTAGTCGCCGCGCAAACGCAACACCGGCGTACCAATCATAAACGCAAACAGCGCGGCAAGCACGCCGCCCAAAAGCAGCGCCGCCCACAGCGGCAGTTCTATATCCGCAATAAGCGGGTTCATCGGCACGGCGTAAAAAACATTTTCCCTGAATTCCACAGGTACGGTAAAAATACCTACCGTGTAAGCGCCAATGGCCATAAAACCCGCCTGCCCCAACGAAAACTGACCAACAAAGCCGTTGGTTAAGTTCATGGAAAGGCCGATAATGGCATAAACAAGGCACAAATTAACTATTCTGCGGATATAAGAGTCCATTTCCTCCTGTACGAAAAACGCAAGCCCGAAAAGGACAATTATGCCGGCTATGGTTAACAAAGCATCTCTTTTTCTCGTCATAATTACACCTTCTCCGTTGTTTTTTCGCCCAAAAGGCCAGTAGGTTTATAAAACAGAATAACAATAAGCACAATAAAAGCAAAGGCATCACGGTAGCCGCTTAAATCCGGAAAGAAAGCAACAATTAAAATTTCGCCGAGGCCCAGAATAAAGCCGCCCAGCACCGCACCCTTAATATTGCCTATGCCGCCGATAACGGCCGCAATAAAGCATTTCAGGCCGGGCATAACGCCCATCATCGGCGTAATGCCGGGATAGCGGATGCCGTACATAATAGCGCCGATAGCGGCCAGCGCCGAACCTATAATAAAGGTAATGGAAATAACGTTATCAATATTAATGCCCATTACTCTGGCAATTTCGTAATCTTTGGAAACCGCACGCATGGCCATGCCTGTTTTGGTATGGTTTACAATGTGCAGCAGCACTACAAGGCTGATAATAGTTACAACAGGAATTACAAGGCAGATTGCCTGAATTTCTATGCCGCCGACGCTGATGTTCTGCGACAGGAGCGGCACATCAGGGAAACGCATCGGGCGTCCGCTGAAAAGATAGTTGGCAAGGTTTTCCAGCAAAAACGATGCGCCGATAGCGGAAATTAAAATAGAATTTTTAGGCGCTTCACGGAGCGGGCGGTAAGCACTGCGCTCTATTAACACACCAAGCAGCGCCGTCATAATAATTGTTATGATAAAAGTAAAATACCACGGAATATGAAAAGCCGTAATTCCGAAAAAAGCAAAATAACATGCCATCATTACAATGTCGCCATGGGCAAAGTTAATCATCAGCAAAATGCCGTATACCATTGTATAGCCTATTGCTATCAATGCGTACAGGCTGCCGAGCGATATTCCGTTAACCATGTGCTGCACAAAGCTCAGCGCCGACATGTTGGCAATAGCGTCAAAAAACTCCATAAGGGCACCTCATAACCAAAAAACTGCTCCCTTCCCTCAAAGGAAGGGAGCACCTTTTACTTAAATTTTAAATCACTTAGCTTCTACGTAATCTTTAAAGGTAAATTTGCCGTCTTTAACGGTTTTAATAACAACGCCTTTAATCGGGTCGCCGTTTTCATCAAGCGTGGTCATGCCGGTTACACATTCAAGGTCTTTGGTTGCGGCAATCGCATCGCGGATTTTAACGGTATCGGTTGCAGTACCTGCTTTTTCAATGCCGCTTACGGCAATCAGGTAAGCATCATAAGCCATTGCGGTTAAAGCGGAAGGTTCGCCGTTATATTCTTTAGTGTAAGCATCAAGGAATTTCTTAGCTTCTTCGGTGCTTGCTTTTTCGCGGTCAAACGCGGTGGAAAGTGCAACGCCTTCAACATCTTTGCCGCCTACATCAATAAATTCCTGAGTTTCCCAAGTATCGCCGCCCATGAACTGTGCGTCAATGCCAAGCTGGCGTGCCTGTTTAACCAAAAGTGCAGATTCGGTGAAGTTGCCGGGTGCAAATACTGCGTCCGGGTTCAGAGCTTTAATGTTGGTTAAAATAGCGGTAAAGTCTTTATCGCCGGTCTGATAGTTGGCAACATCAACAATGCTGTTTTCGTCGCCGGTAAGTTTAACAAACTCTTCGCGGAAGAATTTTGCAAGGCCTACAGAATAGTCATTGGAAACTTCCTGTACAATGGCAACTTTCTTAAAGCCGTTCTGATGTGCATATTCTGCCATTACCTTGCCCTGGAACGGGTCGATAAAGCATGCACGGAAGTAATAATCGTTGTTTGCGGTTACCTGCGGGTTAGTGCAGCTTGTGCCAACAGCAGGAACTTTGTTTTCTTTAACTATATTGCCGGCAGCCATAGAAAGGGAAGAACCGTAAGAACCTACCAGCACGCTTACTTTATCCTTTTCAATAAGGCGTGCCGCAACGGATGCAGCTTCTGCTTTATCGGATTTGTTGTCAGCTACAACCAGTTCAACTTTTTTGCCCAAAACTTCGGGATGCAGTTGGTTTGCCAGTTTAATGCCGCGCAGTTCCAGTTCGCCGCCGGCGGCATTATCGCCTGTCAGCGGTAAAAATACGCCAACCTTTACTACATTCTGGTCGGCAGCTTTTTCTTCGCCGCCGCAGCCGGTAAACAGACCCATTGCCAGAGCCGAAACAGCCATCACGGATAATAATTTCTTAAATTTCACTTTGCATCTACCCCTTCTTTACTGCTTTTACAGTTTTGTAACTAACTTGTGTAAAATTATAACACCAAAGTGTACTTGTGACAAGATTGTAAAGTCAGCGTAAATTTTAACAGTATTTTGTTTTTATTTTGACATTTTCTGTTAATATGTAGCGGCAGCGCCGTGGATATTTTCTAATTTCTTCTCTTTTTGTTTTTATACAGTAAACTTTACACAAAAGTACTTTTGGACACGTCTACTGTTAAAAGACACGTTTTGAAAGAATTTTCTAAAAAATTTTTATGTATACACGAATACAATCCAAATTAAGTATAATTTTTTACAGTTTCGGGTAAAAACATAACTATATATGTTATACTTTAAGAAAAGCAGCAACAGTGTTAGCACAAATATGCCTAAATTATCAAAAGAACGCACTGCCGGAAAACCGGAAAGAAACTCAATGCAAAGGATGCAGAAACCATGAAAGTAATTGATTTAACGCATACAATTACAGAAAAAATGCCTGTTTTTCCCGGTACGGAACAGCCGCAGTTAATAACAGTTAACAACTATGATGAAAACGGATTCAGGGAAACACTTTTAAAAATAACAACGCATACCGGCACACATATCGACCCGCCTGCGCATATTTACAGCGAAAAAGCAACTCTTGACACCCTGCCGCCGGAACAATTTATCGGTAAAGCGCTGGTGATAGACTGCCGCAGCATAAAACCCGGCGGCTACATTACCTTGCAGCATATAACGGCTTACAGCGCTAAAGCAAAAGCCGCAGATTTTTTGCTGTTCAACCTTGGCTGGGATAAATATTGGGGCACTGAAACTTATTTGGGTCAGTATCCCTGCCTGAATGATGAGGCAATTAACTTTATTTTGGAAGGCAACTACAAAGGCATTGGCTTTGATGTAATGGGCATTGACCCTATTGATGACGAAAATTTAACTCTGCATAAAAAATTGTTTAAAAACAAACAGATTGTAAATATTGAAAACCTTAAAAATTTAGATTTATGCGGCAGCGATTTATTTTGGTTCAGCTGTTTTCCTCTGAAAATAGCAAACAGCGACGGTTCGCCTGTCCGCGCCGTCGCCTGGTTTGAGGAATAAAATTTTAATTATACATAATTTGCCTGATATTAATTGCATAAGTAAAGGTGGGCATGTACGCAAAAAGCGCAAACTGATAAATCAGTTTGCGCTTTTAATTTTATTGCAGTGAATTAGCGTAATTTACCGCGCTGACGGCATTTGGCGCATAACAATCCGCTCCGATGCTGTCGGCATAATCCTGCGTGAGCACCGCACCGCCAACGATAATTTTAAAATCGCCCGCCGCGCGCAGCGCTTTAATGGTTTCTTCCATAGCACCGACGGTTGTCGTCATCAGTGCCGAAAGGCCAACCACGCTTACTTTATTCTGCACCGCAGTTTCTGCAATTTTTTCAGGCGGCACATCCTTGCCAAGGTCAATAACCTGATAGCCGTAGTTTTCAAACAGTACTTTAACAATATTTTTGCCGATATCGTGAATATCGCCTTTAACGGTGGCCAGAATTACTTTTATGCCGTTGCTCTGGCTGCCGCCTTCTGACGCCATTTTATCACGGATAACGTTAAAGGCTGCTTTGGCTGCTTCCGCACTCATTAAAAGCTGCGGCAAAAAGATTCTGCGTTCTTCAAAGCCTTTGCCAACATAATCAAGCGCAGGTATCATTTCAGCATTAATAATATCAAGCGGCTGCTTTCCGGCAAGCTGTTCTTTAACTGCTTTTTCGCTCTGCTCACGCAGGCCTTTAACAATGGCTTCGTACAATGTATATTCCGCAGTCTGCACCGGCTGGTGTTTTGCCTGGGCTGCACCGGCAAACATGGCTACATATTCCTTGCAGCCTTCGTCTAAACCGCTGAGCGCGCCAAAAGCATAGTAAGCATTCATCATGGCATCGCTTTGCGGATTGATAATGGCACAGCTTAACCCGGCCTGCATTGCCAGTACAAAAAATGCGCTGTTTACGGCATCACGTGCCGGCAGGCCAAAGGAAATATTTGACACGCCCATAACGGTTTTTATGCCGCGTTTTTTCAGTTCACTCAACACCTGCAAATCAATATTGGCATTATCGCTGCCGGTACTAATCGTAAGCGCCAGCGGGTCTACAATAATATTGCGCTTTTCAATGCCATATTCCGCCGCACGTGCAATAATTTTTTCGGCAATGGCAATACGCCCTTCCGCAGTCTGCGGTATGCCGCTGTCGTCCAGAGTCAGCGCAACAACTGCAGCGCCGTATTTTTTTACAAGCGGCAAAACTTTTTCAAGGCTTTCTTCTTTGCCGCACACGGAATTCAGCAGCGGTTTGCCGTTATAAAGGCGCAGGCTGCGCGCCATGGCTTCATAGTTGGATGTATCAATCTGCAAAGGTACGCTGGTTATTGCCTGCAAGCGCTGTACTGCTTCCGCACTTACAGCTGCTTCGTCAATTCCTGGCACGCCCACGTTAACATCCAATATTCCGGCGCCGCGGTCAATTTGTTCCAACCCCAGACGGCAAATATAATCATAATCGCCGTTTAAAATGGCCTGTTTTAAGCGCGGTTTGCCTGTTGGGTTAATGCGCTCACCAATTATTACCGGCTTTTGCCCGATAACAACTGCACTGCCGTAAGCGGCAACCGCCGTTAAATCGCAGCTGCGCTGCCTGGAAACTACATTACGGCATTTATTTACCAGTGCAGCGATATGCGCAGGCGTTGTGCCGCAGCAGCCGCCCATGATTGCAAGGCAGCCGTCCTGTGCCATTTCGTACATCAGCTGCGCAAATTCTTCCGCATCAACATCAAAAACAGTTTTGCCGTTTACTTCTTTGGGCAGCCCGGCATTTGGGTTCAGCACAGCAGGCAGCGGCGTTGCCGCAAGCAGCTGCGGCAAAAGCTTCTGCATCTGCGCAGGTCCAAGTCCACAGTTAAAGCCAACAGCGTCAGCACCAAGGCCTTCCAGCATCACAGCAGCCGCTGTAATATCGCCGCCGGTTAAAAGTTTGCCGCCTTCGTCAAGCGTCATTGTTGCAACTACCGGCAGGCTGCTGTTTTCTTTTGCTGCCAAAAGCGCGGCTTTCAGCTCGTAGGTATCGCTCATGGTTTCAATTAAAATTAAATCAGCCCCGGCTTTTACGCCTGCCTGTACAATTTCCGCATAAATGCTTACGGCTTCTTCAAACGGCAAATCGCCGTAAGGCGCAAGCAGTTTGCCGGTTGGCCCCATATCAAGCGCTACAAAGCTGCCCGGCTTTTTAGCGCAGGCTTTTTTTGCTATTGCTACTGCCTGTTCAATTACATCGGCAGTTTTAATTTCCGTACCCGCAAATTTAAGGCGGTTTGCGCCAAAAGTATTTGTTTTTATAATATCCGCACCGGCGTTTAAATAAGCGGTGTGAATTTTTTCAACTTCACCGGCATGGCTGAAGTTCCACAGCTCCGGCAGCTCGCCCGGTTTAAGCCCGGCAGCCTGAAGCATGGTGCCCATAGCGCCGTCAAAAAATAAAGTTTTTTTGCCAAGTAAATCTTTAAAAAGCATATTGTTCCTCACAGTTTTTTATATATACAATTTTCATTGTTTTCGCAATTTTTGCAGTTTGAAGCTTTATTTTCACATTCATTGGTAATGCCGATAATTGCCGTTACCGATTTTACCGGAGCCAGCATGCCGCCTGCCGTCACTGTCAGCCCAATGCGTTTTTGCGCATCAAGCATTTTTAAAAGACGAGGCTGGTCAGTCAGCGCCCAGTCGGCATAACCGGGCGAAAAACGCGGCTTAAAATGCAGCCCGCCGTATTCTGCGCTTATTTTTGCTTCCGTTTCGTCGCAGTAAGTTTCAATAAGCGCCGTACACACGGCCTGCCCGGCAGCGCCTTCGGCTATATTGGCCACAGCCATACGGCGCAGCATTATATCTGCTTTGGCACCAAGTGTTGCTGCCAAAAGTACGGCTCTGGTGCAGCCTTTAATATGCGCGGCAAGTTTGGCGCTTTTAAAATGCTCTCCGCCAAGCAGTACGCCGCCTTCATCAACATTACAGTCCAATACACGGTACACGCTCCGCGCCTGCACCTCGTTGCGCAGTTTTAAATAGGCAGTATCGGCAAGAACGGCCGCTTCCCTATCATCTTTGCGCGCGCCCATGTAGCGTACCGCTTCGTTCCTGTCATATCTCATTTAATTATCTCCGACAGGTTTTTCATAATGCCGCCGATAACCTCCGGCTTGTTCATGGTATAAACGTGAATGTTCTTGAACCCGTTGGCTATGAGGTCAATAATCTGCCCCAGGGCATAAGCAATACCTGCCTGCATTAATGCCTGCGGGTCATCGGCAAAACGCTCAACGATAGCCCGGTAATGCGGCGGCAGTTTGGTGCCGCTCAGCTCGCAGATGCGGTTAATCTGCTTGGCGTTTGTTACAGGCATAATACCAGCAACTACCGGCACATCAATGCCGTTGCGCAAAAGCCTGTACATATAATTGTACATAATATTGTTGTCAAAGCACATCTGCGCTACCAAAAACTCACAGCCTGCATCAATTTTCTTTTTGGTATTTTCTATATCTTTGTCAAGCGAACCGGCTTCCGGGTGCCCTTCCGGATAACATGCGCCGCCAATGCAAAAATCGCCGGACGCGGAAATTTTACGCATTAAATCACTGGCGTGCATAAATTCGCGCGGTTTGTCGGTAACGGCGTCTCCGCGCAGTGCCAGCACGTTCTGGATGCCGTTATCACGGAATTTGCCCAGCATGCCTTCAATGCCGGCGCCGGTTGCATCAATGCAGGTTAAATGCGCCAGCGCGGGAATATTATGTTCTTCCACGGCTTTGGCAATAGCTACCGTCTGCCCGGCAGAAGTACCGCCCGCGCCGTAAGTAACACTCATAAAATGCGGTTTTATTTCCGCAATTTTATCAACTATTTTTAATGCGTTTTGCAGTTCCGAACCGGCCTTGGGCGGAAAAAGCTCGCAGGAAATACACGGTTTATCATCTTTTAAAAGTTCTGTTATTTTCATACTCGTCCCCCTCATTTTTTCAGCGTAATATTTATTTTACTACATTTATATGTTTTTTTCTATATCGGTGCAAATTTATTTAGTAAAAGCGCAGCCGCCATAAAAGTAAAATTTTTAAATTGGCGCTCGACATAGGTCCACTAATTTCGCTCCTTATTCAGTCGCGAAATTTGCGTAGCTTTGCTGGCACAATTATTACCTTCGCTAAAGCTCGGCACTAATTGGCGACTCAGCTAAAAAAAGCACCCCATACTTTTGTATGAGGTGCTTTTAATTTGCTGTTCGGTTCTGTTATCTGCGTTCGCGGATACGAGCTGCTTTACCGGTGAGATTACGCAGATAGTAAAGTTTTGCACGGCGAACAATACCGCGGCGTGCTACTTCGATTTTTTCGATTCTGGGGCTGTGCAGAGGGAAAGTTCTTTCTACGCCAACGCCATAGGATACACGGCGTACAGTAAAGGTTTCGCGTACACCGCCACCGCTGCGGGCAATTACAACGCCTTCAAACATCTGAACGCGTTCACGGCTGCCTTCAACTACCTTTACATAAACTTTTACAGTGTCGCCTGCACGAAAATCAGGGATGTCGGAACGAAGCTGTTCTTGTTCCAAAACTTCAATAATGTTCATAATATCCTCCTCAATCATAGACGTTCATGTGCGAACACTTCACAGCGGACCGTCCGTTTTACACAAATGCTATTATATCATAGCCTGCTTTAAGTTGCAAACATTTTTACAATTTATTTTTCCCACCATGGCTCGCCTGCCAGCCTGTCCAGAATAATTGCAACAGCGCTGCGCACGCACAGGTGGTTATAGTTGCTCGGGCCGTAAACCGGCTCCAGAATGTAATCAAACGCCGCCATGGTTTCTTTTTCCATACCAAAGCCTGTTCCAAAAAGTACCAGCACCGGCCGCTCCCCTTCATGAAGCATCTGCCGTGCGGCTTTATAGGTAATGGTATTGGGGTAAATGCGGGCATCTGTGGTAATGGTTACAGGCACTTTGCCGGTAAGCTTTTTTATTTCCGCAACGGCGGACGCAATATCCGGCAGGTACTGCACTCTGTCAAGCGCTTCGCTGCGGTCCGGATTATACACACGCCCAAAGCCGTGCTGCCAGTAACCGGTTATTTTTTTGATTATTTCTTCCTGCACCTTCAGCGGATGGATTAAAAAATATTTTTTTACATCATAAGTGCGTGCTGTACGGGCAATGTCATGAATATCAAAATTTGTAACGGCAGTGGCGATAACCTTCATGTGCTTGTTATAAATCGGGTAATGAACAAGCCCTAAATATAAATCAGCCATTATCTTCACCAGCCAGTTCCGCTTTAATTTCCGCCATTAATTTGGCGTCGGCCTTGTCAAACTTTTCCGGCAATAAATCAGGCCTGTGCAGATACGTTGCTTTAAGCGACTGTTTGCGCCGCCATCTGGCAATCAGCGCATGGTTGCCGCCGCGCAGAACCTCAGGCACAACCAGTCCCTCAAATTCAACAGGGCGCGTATACTGTGGATATTCCAAAAGCCCGGTTGAAAACGAATCTTCCTCGGCACTGGCCATTTTGCCAAGCACGCCGGGTATAAACCTTGCCACGGCATCAAGCACCATTAAGGCCGGCAGCTCGCCGCCCGTCACCACATAATCGCCGACGGAAAGCTTCTCGTCCACCCAGTTAAAAATGCGCTCGTCAAAGCCTTCGTAATGACCGCATACAAAAATCAGGTCCTGCCCGGCATGAGCGTAATCTTCAACAATGCTCTGCTTCAGCGTTCTGCCGCCGGGGCACAGAGCAATTACGCGCGCGTCCGGCAGTTCTTCCTTCGCTTTGCGGATAGCGGCTACAAAAGGTTCCGGCTTGAGCACCATACCGGCGCCGCCGCCAAAGGGCGAATCGTCAACCGTGCGGTGCTTATCATGCGTAAAATCGCGCGGGTTTATGCAGCTGACGCTTAAAAGCCCGGCAGACATGCCGCGCCCTACAATGCTGTAACTGCAAACCTGCTCTATCAGTTCCGGGAAAAGGGTTACAAATAAAAATTTCATTTTTCATCAACCCATTCGGGAAGTTCTACTGTAATACGGCGCTCGTCAAGGTTAATTTCCTTAACGTGCTTTTTAAGCGCCGGTATCAAAAGCTCTTTGCCGTCCGTGCCAGTAACGACATAAACATCGTTGCTGCCGGTGCTGATAACGTCCTTCAGCACGCCGACAGCGTTTCCGCTTTCGTCAGCTACATTGCAGCCCAACAGGTCAGCCACATAAAATTCGCCTTCTTCAAGTTCCGGCAAATCCTCCGTGTTAATATACACCTTCTGGCCGCGCAGCATTTCGGCTTCGTTCATATTATTAACCTCACGGCACTTTATAAGCGCCATTCTTTTATGAAAACGGGCATTTGTCAAATGCAGCGTGCGCCCATCCTCCAAAAGCAGATAATCCAATTCAAGAAACTGTTCCGGATGCTCCGTTTGAGGCAATATACGAATATCGCCCCGCACACCGTGCGGAGCGACGATTGTTCCAATACAAACCTGTTTATCCATTAGTCGCGGAAGGCAATGATTTTGCCGTCTTCAGTAAGGATTTCCGCTCTTGCAAGAGCGTCAAGGTCAGTACCTATTCCTATTTCAACGGTACGTTCCAAAGTACCATGGCCTATTTCTGCGCCGATTTCCAATGCTTCAGCACGTTTCAGCCTTGCTTCGGCTTCAGCCTTGGCTGCCTGGCGTTTGCTTCTTTCAGCATCAATCTGGCTGCGCAGCGCCGGCAGCACGCTTAAATCACCGGCAGCCTGTGCAAGGGCCTTTTTAGCCTGGAATTCAAAATGCTCAAGTTCCAGATCCATCTTTTTTATAGTATCTTGGACATCGCCAATAATTTTCATTTTTAAATCTTCGGTTACTTTTGCTTTAACAGCAACAGGTACCCTGACAAACATTTTATCCATTATCAGCCCATCCTTTAGACGATCTCTACAATCACTTTTACATTCTCGCGGGTAGCTACTGCTTTCATAACAGTGCGGATTGCCTTGGCAATGCGGCCCTGTTTGCCAATAACCTTGCCCATATCTTCAGGAGCAACATGGAGGCGGAGAACCGTGGTTGTACCTGTGGTTTCCTCCTCCACTACTACTGCAGACGGATTGCTGACCAAAGACTTGGCCATAACTTCTACCAATTCTTTCATGTCAATCACGCCTCATTTCATTTTGCTTTAGATTCAGCATATTTTTTCATGATACCGCCTTTGCTGAAAAGGTTTTTAACAGTATCAGTCGGCTGTGCGCCTTTAGCCATCCAGGAGAGAGCTTTTTCCTCATCAATTTTAACGGTAGCCGGTTCAGTGGTGGAATCGTAGTAACCGATGCTTTCAATGATACGGCCGTCACGCGGAGAACGGGAATCTGCAACTACAACACGGTAGAAAGGAGCTTTTTTAGCGCCCATGCGTTTTAAACGGATTTTAACTGCCATTTTATTTTCACCTCCTCCAATTGGATTTTATAATTTATTAGTGCATAAAAGGAAGCTTGAAGCCGCCTTTTGAAGCAAACTTTGCCATACCGCGCATCTGTTTCATCATCTTTTTGCTTTCTTCAAACTTTTTCAGCAAACGGTTAACGTCCTGCACGCGCGTGCCGCTGCCTGCGGCTATACGTTTGCGCCTGCTGCCGTTGATGATTTCGGGATTGCGCCTTTCCTTAATGGTCATGGACTGAATGATAGCTTCGATGTGAGCGAATTCCTTTTCGTTCACATCGGTTTCTTTCAGCTTTTGTGCTATGCCGCCCATGCCGGGAATCATGCCGAGAATATTTTCCAGCGGGCCGAGCTTTTTAATCTGCTGCATCTGTTCAAGGAACTGCTCGAGCGTAAACTCGTTTTTGCGCAGTTTCTTTTCCATCTCCAGCGCTTTGGCCATATCGGTGGTGGACTGTACCTTTTCAATAAAGGTTAAAATATCGCCCATGCCAAGGATACGCGAAGCCATGCGGTCCGGATAGAAAGGTTCCAGAGCGTCAAGTTTTTCGCCCATACCTACAAACTTAACGGGGCGTCCGGTAACGGCTTTTACGGAAAGCACCGCGCCGCCTCTGGCGTCACCATCAAGTTTGGTAACAATCAAACCGTCAATGCCCAAATCGTTATTGAAACTTTCGGCAACTGTTACGGCGTCCTGACCGGTCATTGCGTCAACAACCAGGAGGATTTCATGCGGCGAAACAGCAGCTTTAATGTTGCGCAGTTCGCCCATCAGTTCTTCATTGATATGCAGGCGGCCTGCGGTATCTATAATGACGGTATCATAATTCATGCTGTGTGCTTTAGTCATTGCTTCTTTGGCAATTTCCACAGGCGATACCTTGTCACCAAGCGTAAATACGGGAATATTAAGCTGCGCGCCCAAAACTTCCAGCTGTTTTATAGCTGCCGGGCGGTAAACGTCGGCCGCAACCAGCATGGGGTGCTTGCCTTTTTTACGCAGCATATTGGCAAGTTTGCCGGCCGTGGTGGTTTTACCTGCGCCCTGCAAGCCTACAAGCATAATAACCGTCGGCGGTTTCGGAGAAACTGCAAGTTTGCTCTGCGTGCCGCCAAGCAGTTTGGTAAGTTCTTCATTAACAATTTTTATAATCTGCTGGCCTGGTGTTAAGCCTTCGTTAACAATTTCGCCAACAGCGCGTTCGCGGATGGTTGCCACAAAATCTTTTACAACCTTAAAGTTAACGTCCGCTTCCAGAAGCGCCATGCGCACCTCACGCAGCGGAGCCTTTAAATCGTCTTCAGTTATCTTGCCGCCGTTGCGGAACATTCTGATAGCTTTTTGCAAGCGTTCAGATAAATTTTCAAAAGCCATTTTTACCTGCCTCCGGCTTACGAATCTTTAAGCAGATTTTTCAGCCTTTTAAGTAACTCTGTATTATTCGTTTCCATATATCCGTCAAGCAGCCTGCATGCCTCCATGCGCAGCAGCTGTTGTTTTTCTTCGCGTTCCAGAAGCTTCATTTTGGTTTCGTAGCGTTCCAGAATCTGCTCTACGCGGTGTATCAAATCATGTACGGCCTGCCGCGATACATCAAGCTCTGCGGCAATTTCAGCCAGTGACAGGTCATCACAAAAATATAGTTCCATGCAGCTTTGCTGTTTGGCCGTCAAAAGCGGCCCGTAAACATCATACAGCCTGCCGAGGCGTATTCTCTGCTTAAAACTGTCATCCAGCATAACGATACCCGTACCTTCTTAATTAAGTCAACGTATGTATTATACATAAACAGGCACAGGCTGTCAAGTGTTTTTACTTGTCAGTATTAAATAATGCGTCAACAAATTTTTCTGGTTCAAACGGGCGGAAATCCATAATGCCTTCGCCGACGCCAATCCATTTAACGGGCAGCCCAAGTTCTTCACGGATGGCGATAACTACGCCGCCTTTGGCAGTGCCGTCAAGCTTTGTCAGCACAACGCCGGTAACATTGGCGGTTTCCGTAAATACTTTGGCCTGCGTAATAGCGTTCTGCCCGGTTGTGGCATCCAGCACCAAAAAGGTTTCGTGCGGTGCTTCCGGAATTTCGCGCTTGATAACGCGGTGAATTTTTTCCAGTTCGTTCATCAGATTGGCCTTGTTATGCAAACGCCCTGCCGTGTCGATAAACAGAATATCCGCCTTGCGGGCGATTGCAGCTTTCATGGCATCAAAAACAACTGCCGCCGGGTCTGCACCTTCTGCGTGCTTGATAACATCGCAGCCGGCGCGCTTGCCCCAGATTTCCAGCTGTTCTGAAGCAGCGGCGCGGAAAGTATCGGCAGCGGCAATCATAACCTTGTAGTTAAGCAGGTGGAAATAATTTGCCAGTTTGCCGATGGTGGTAGTTTTGCCAACGCCGTTAACGCCTACAACAAGAATAACGGTAGGAGTGCCGCTGATGCGCGTGCGCTGGCCTTCTTCCGTAAGCATCTGCGTAAGATATTTCTTTAAAAACGGAACAACATCTTCCGTTCCCTTAATTTCTTTTTTGCGTGCTGCCTGGCGCACAGCTTCAATAAGTTTTTCGGTGGTTTTTGCGCCAACATCGGCACTTAAAAGAATCATTTCCAGTTCGTCAAGAAAATCATCGTCAATTTCTGCGGACATGCCAACCAGAACTTCAATGCGTTCCGTAAAATTTTTTCTGGTTTTTTGCAGCCCGTCTTTCAATCTCTCAAAAAAGCCCATCATTTTACTCCTTTTCCGTTAGTTTTACAGATAATAATTTTGAAACACCGGATTCTTCCATAGTTACGCCATGCAGTACATTGGCGGCTTCCATAGTGCCTTTGCGGTGTGTAATGACAATAAACTGAGTGTTTTCGGCATAAGCCGTTAAAAAGCGTGCAAAACGGTCTACATTGGCTTCGTCAAGCGCCGCGTCAATTTCGTCCAAAATACAAAACGGTGCCGGGCTGTAGCTTAACAGCGCAAAAAGCAGCGCAATTACCGTCAGCGCCCTTTCGCCGCCGCTTAACAGATACAGGCTCTGCAGCTTCTTTCCCGGCGGCTGTACTTCTATATCAATGCCGCTCGAAAGCACGTCACCCGGGTCGGTAAGTTTTAAATAAGCCGTACCGCCGCCAAACAGTTTTACATAACATTCCGAAAAATAAATGTTTATTTTGGCAAAAGCCTCTTTAAACCTTTTGCTCATACCGGAATTAATTTCACTGATAACGCTTTCAAGATTTGCTTTGGCGCCTGCAAGGTCGTCATACTGTTTCTGCAAAAACTCAAAGCGCTCTTTAACGGCGGCGTACTGTTCAATAGCGGCCGCGTTAACAGGCCCAAGTTCTTCAATTCGCCTTTGCAGGCTCAATTCCTGCCTGCGCAGCGAGTTGTCGCCTGCTTCAAGCAGTGCTTCCTTATGTGCTTCTTCAAGCGTCAGGCCATAATCGCTTTCAAGCTGCTGCAATACGTGTTCGTATTCGGCATTTTGTTTTACGCTTTCCAGTGCAGCCTGGTTGCGTTTCTTTTCGGCTTCTTCCAGCGCTTTCTGCGCCTGCGCAAGTTCCAAAGCCGCTTTTTCCTGCCTTGCGGCAATTTCTATGCGTTTGGCAGTAAATTCTTCCCTTCCGCCGCTGATAACGTTTAATTCTGCCATCAGCGCTTCTGTCTGCTGCGCCAGTTCCGCCTTTTTATTTTCGCTTTCGGCAATGGAGTTTTCCAAATTCTGCTGTTCGTTTTCATTGGCAAGAACCTCGCGCTGCAAGCGTTCCATTTCACCGTCAAGCTGGTGCATGCGCTCTGCCATCATGGTTGTTTTGGCAGTAGTCGCTTCACTTTCCACGCGTGCATCCTGAAGCTGCCTGCGGATGCTTTCAAGCTCACTGTTTTCTGCCTGCATTTTTTTCTGCAAGGCATCAAGATGGCTCTTGCTCTCCGTATCTTCTTTTTCTATTTCTGCAAGCTGCGGGCGCAGTTCCTGCAATTTGCCGCGCGCCGCCAAATATTCTTCCGCCGCTGCTGCGCGGTCATCCAAAAGCACTTCCAGATTTCTGCTCATGCGCTGCTTTTCGGCTTCGGCACGGCTTAAGCCGGAGGTTATTTCGGCACGCCTTACGGCATATTTTTGCAGTTCAGCTTTTAAAGCATTCAGCTTGGTGCTGTAATCTTTAATAACTTCTTCAGCAGCTTCTGCCTGCTCCTGATAGCCGAGCAGTTCATGGCGGAATTCTTCTTCCTGCCGGGCAAGCGTTTCTATTTCCTTAACGCGCGATAAAAAGCCCGCTTCCTTCTGCTGCCTGCTGCCGCCTGTAAGCGAACCGCCGGCATTTACAACGTCGCCCTGCAATGTAACCACGCGCATACGGAAGCCGCTTCTGCGTGCTGCCTCAAGCGCCGCATCCATGTCCTGCGCTACCAGCACACGCCCCAGCAAAAACTTAAATACCTGCTCAACATCTTGCCCGCAGCTTATAAGTTCATCGGCAAAGCCAAGAACGCCCGGCATTTTTTTCAGCTGCTTGTCCTCCGCTTTGCGCGGATAAGTTTTTATGGTATCAAGCGGCAGAAAAGTTGCCCTGCCGTATTTATGCAGTTTTAAATAACCGATTGCCGCCTTTGCCGCTTCGGCATCACGCATTACTATATTCTGCGAAGCCGCTCCCAAGGCGGTTTCAATCGCAGTAACGTACTGCGCGTCAACGCTTATCAGTTCTGCGGCAACGCCAATTACTCTCCCGCGCCAGCTTTCTTCCGCGCGCAAGACCGCTTTAACGCCGTAGCCGAAGCCTTCATATGCCTTCTTCATATTATTTAATACATTCTGGCGGCTTTCAAGTGCTGTAATTCTGCGCTGGCAGTCATTATATTTCTGGCGTACAGCATTTAAAGCCGTATTTTCGTCTGCCAGCTTACGCGCCAGTTCCGCACTGCTGCGCTGAGAAAGCTGCACATTGTTTTCCAGGTCAGCCTGGTTTTCCAGCAATTTGCGGTAAGCTGCGTCCTGTTTTGCAAGCTCGCTTTCTGTTTCTTCTATATTCTTTTTTAAAGCCTCGCGCCTGCGCATGCGCTGCTCCTGTTCAGTTTCCAGCGTGCGTATCCTGTTGCGCAAATCAACCATGCGGCGCATGGTGTCAAACGCTGCGTCTTTCAGGCTTTCGGCTTCCTGCCGGGCTTTTTGTACAAGCGCTTCTTTTTCTTTCTGCCCAAGCGTAAGTTTCTGCACCAGCAAACCTGCTGCCGTCTGCTTTTTCTCCAAAACATCATATTCATCCGTTAAGGAAACAAGCTGTTTTTCAAGACTTGCAACCTGCTGTTCCAGTTTTTCGTTTTGCTGGCTTAAACGCATGCCTGCCTTCCGGCTCTGCAAAATGCGTTCCTCCAAAACCGCACCCTGCCCGCGCACTTTTTCCAGCGCAGTTTCTTTGGCTTTTATATCGTCCTGTAATTTATTGTAATTTTCGCTTAAAGCATCCGCTTCCTGCTGCAGCTGTGCGCATAACGCCTGCTGCCTGCCTGCTGCTGCCGCATTTTGGGCAACTTCCCGTTCCAGAGCAGCGTCTTTTTCTTCCTGTTGGGCGCGTGCCTGTTCAAGCACATCTATTTTGCGCACAAACTGCGTTAAACGGCAGGTGCGCAGTTCTCCTGCCAAAACATTATACTGTTCCGTTTTGGCTGCCGCTTCTTTTAAAGGTTCAAGCTGCGATTCCACTTCCGTTTTTATGTCGTTAATACGCGTCAGGTTGGCTGCCGTATCATCCAAACGCCGTGCCGCATCTTTTTTGCGCAGGCGGTATTTAACAATGCCTGCCGCTTCTTCAAATAAATTGCGTCTTTCCTCCGGGCGGCTGTTTAAAATTTCGTCTATTTTATTCTGCCCGATAATGGAAAGTGAACCGCGCCCAAGACCTGTATCGGCAAACAGGTCAATTATATCCTTCAGGCGGCAGTTCTTTTTATTAATGGCGTATTCGCTGTCGCCGTCGCGGAATACGCGGCGGGTAATGCTTACTTCATCAAAATCCAGCCCCAGGCGGTGGTCGCTGTTGTCAAAGTTCAGCGTAACTTCCGCCACGCCAAGCGCGCGCCTTTTGCTGCTGCCGCTGAAAATAACGTCTTCCATTTTGCTGCCGCGCAGATATTTGGCGCTCTGTTCGCCCAGCACCCAGCGCACGGCATCGGAGATATTGCTTTTGCCGCTGCCGTTAGGGCCTACAATTGCCGTTATGCCGCTGCCAAAATCAAGTTCTATTCTGTCGGCAAACGATTTAAAGCCGTATGCCGAAAAAGATTTTAAATGCACGTAATCACCCGTTCCAAAAGTCTTAATACTTTATTTTATCATACTTTATAATATATTGTCTTGTTTATTTAAAAACTTTGACAGCTTAAGTTAATTAAGCTAAAATTAAAAAGTAACCACAGGCAATTAATTTAAACGGAGATGAAAAAATGGACAGTTTTAAACTTATTAACGATTTTTTAACTTTTAACGGCCGTTTGGAAAAGAAGCCGTTTATAAGAAGATACTTAATTGTTTTTGTGCTGACTTATGCTTTGATAACAATCGGGCGCGCCATAAACATGCCGCTTCTTGTAGCAGCATCGTCCGTCTTTGTTATTCCGCAGATGTCACTGGCGGTAAGGCGCTGCCATGATATCGGGCTCAGCTGGCCGAAAACAGTTCTGGTTCTCGTAGGGCTTATTATTCCGCTTGTTTCCCTCGTTTCCCTGGTTTTCCTCTGCTGGGGCAAAAGTGACCCTTACCGCAACCAGTTCGGCTGATTTAAAATTTAAAATAATTGCCGTTAACGCACAAAACCGGGCCTGCCTTCTGGCAGTACCCGGTTTTATTTTTCAGCTTATTATTTTATTTGTTCTGGTCTGCCTGAGCCTGGTCTTGCGGCGGCTGAGGCGGAACAATAGCAATATTTAAAAGCAGCGGTTTTTCGTTATTTACGGCAAAATCGGCAATTACCATCATTACTTTGCCGCCTTCAAAGCCTGCACCGTAAACCAAACGGTCAATGCCCGGTCTTTTAATAACGTTAACAAGCTGTTTTTCTTTAAAAGCACCTAAATCTTTAGTAATGCTTGCTTTATATTCATTGAATTTGGTTTCATCAAAGTTAGCTTTCATGTCATCGCTTAAAATTGAAGAAACATTTTTGTAAGAAGACGCGTTCAAAAACTGATCTACCATTTTAGCTTCCGCATCAAGCACGCTGCCGTCGCTGGCGAAGCAGGCAGAAGATACGCACATTACAAGCATCATCACAATCAATAAAATTTTTTTCATTGAAGAACCTCCCTTAAATTTATCTTTCACTATTATAGCACAAAATACCGTAAAAAAAGCAGGTGAATTCATTTTTCACCTGCTTTTCACACATTTTTTATAAACCTTTTTCAATTCTTTCCATAGCTTCAATGGTATTTTCCCTGCTGCCAAAAGCCGTCAGGCGGAAATAACCTTCACCCATGGAGCCGAAGCCTGCGCCCGGAGTACCGACAACAGCCAGTTTTTCCAGCAGATAATCGAAAAACTCCCAGGAACCCATGCCGTTGGGGCACTGTATCCAGATATACGGGGAATGTGTGCCGCCGTAGAACTTAATGCCTTTTTTAGCAAGCGCTTCCGACATAATGCGGGCATTTTCTTTATAAAAAGCCAGCATTTCGCGGCACTGTTTCTGGCCTTCTTCGCTGAATACAGCTTCTGCGCCGCGCTGAATAATATACGGAACGCCGTTAAACTTGGTAGTCTGGCGGCGCAGCCACATTTTGTTCAGTGACATTTCCCTGCCGTCTTTGGTTTTGCGTACCAAATCATGCGGCACAATGGTATAACCGCAGCGGGTGCCGGTAAAGCCGGCAGTTTTGGAAAGAGAGCACAGTTCAATTGCACATTTTTTAGCGCCTTCAACAGCAAAAATGCTGCGCGGAATTTCAGGGTCGCTGATAAAGGATTCGTATGCGGCATCATAAAGAATAACCGCATCGTTTTTCAGCGCATAGGCTACCCATTTTTCCAGCTGTTCTTTGGTGTAAACAGCGCCGGTCGGGTTATTCGGCGAGCACAGATAAATAATATCTGCTTTTACGCTGTCATCCGGCATCGGCAGAAAATCATTTTCAGGTTTTCCCTGCATGTAAATAATTTTGCGCCCGCACATTACGTTGGTATCAAGGTATACCGGGTAAACCGGGTCTGGAATTAAAATTACATTGTCGTTGCTGAAAATATCGGTCATATTGCCGCAGTCGCTTTTAGCGCCGTCGCTGACAAAAATTTCGTCACTGGCAACGGATACGCCAAAGCCTGCATAATATCTGGCAATAGCTTCGTGCAGAAAATCATAACCCTGTTCCGGGCCATAGCCGCGGAAGGTTTCCTTAACGCCCATTTCGGCAACTGCCTTCTGCATTGCTTCAATAACGGCAGGAGCCAACGGCAAGGTTACGTCGCCAATACCCATTTTTATAATTTTCTTTTCCGGGTGGGCTGCCGTAAATTCTGCCACTTTATGGGCAATTTGCGAAAACAGGTAACTTTCTTTTAAATTGCAATAATTTTGGTTAACAAAAGCCATTCGTATTCCCCCATTAATAATAAATATATAAAATTTTATTTGGAAACAATTTCATCCGGAATATCAATTACTCCGTCAAATACAAGAGTTGCAGGCCCTTTTAAAATAACGCTGTCATCTTTGCGGTAGGTTACTTTAAGTTCGCCGCCCTTGGCAATAACTTTTAATTCTTCATCACGTTTGCCGGCGTTATTAAGAGTTACGCAGGCTACCGCAACAGCGCAGGCGCCGGTGCCGCAGGCCCATGTTTCGCCGCTGCCGCGTTCCCATACGCGGAATTTTACGGTATTTTTGTCAATTACCTGTACAAATTCGGTATTAACGCCTTCCGGGAACAGTTTGTGATGTTCAAACAAAGGCCCTAATTTTTCAAGGTCAAGGCTGTCCACATCATCAACAAAAGTTACAAAATGCGGGTTGCCCATAGATACGGCAGTACCGTTATAAACAACGTCTTCCGCAATTACAAGCCCCTGGTCAACAAATACAAAGTGGTCGCTTATCATCGGAATGTCCGTGCATTTTAAAACCGGTTTGCCCATATCGACGGAAGCCTCTGCAACTTTGCCGTCTTTTAAGGTTACGTCAATAGTTTTAATGCCGGATAAGGTTTCTATCGTGAAAGTGGTTTTATCGGTTAATCCTTTATCATAAACATATTTTGCCACGCAGCGGATGCCGTTGCCGCACATTTTGCCTTCGGACGCATCGGCGTTAAACATACGCATTCTGAAATCTGCCTTGTCGGAAGGCATAATTAAAATAAGGCCGTCAGAGCCGATACCGAAACGCCTGTGGCTTACATATTCGGAAACAGCACCGGGATTGGGCACTTCTTTTTCCATGCAGTTTACATAAACATAATCATTGCCGCAGCCGTGCATTTTGGAGAATTCCATTTTCATTTTCAATTCCTCCTGTTATAAACGGACTTATCAGTAATTAAAAACGGCGCTCAGAGCTGAACGCCGCTGTCCTCTATCAAGTATACTATGAGCATAAAATACAGTCAACTTAATAAATAGTTTTTTCTGTCTGCTCTGCAAATTTTTTAAAAGTTACAATGGTTTCGTCGCGCTGCTGCTGCTCCAAATCCAGCACCTGCACATCTTTGCAGCCGCCTTCAATAAACTTATAAATAAAATCATCGCGGAAGCCGATATCAGCGGCATCCTCCGCAGTATTGCCGTAATAAACCTTTTTTATGTTAGCCCAGATTGTAGCCGAAAGGCACATCGGGCATGGATAACAGGAAGTATAAAGTTCGCAGCCGGTTAAATCGAAGGTTTTTAAATTACGGCAGGCATCGCGGATAGCCTGCATTTCCGCATGGCAGGTAGGGTCATTATTTTTTAATACTTCGTTATGGCCGGTGCCTACTATAACTCCGTCTTTAACAATAACAGCACCAAACGGTCCGCCGTCCTTGCTGATAATGTTCTTTTCTGCTTCAGCAACTGCTTTTAACATAAATTCATGCATTTTTGCGCTCTCTCCTGTTTGTGCATTTTCCTGCGCCCAGCAAAAATTGGTCATTCCAAGCATTAATAAAAGTACCGCCAAAAATTTTTTCATAACAAGCCTCCGCTCTTTAATTGCTGCGTTCAGCAAATTTAGCCTTCATAATTTTTTTATAGGCTTCAACGCCGGGCTGGTCAAAAGCATCGACATTGGCAAGTTCGCCTTCATAAGCCACGCTGAGCATTAAAAAGTAGAACAGCTCGCCTAAATGATAGGCATTCATTTCCGGCAGAACGTAACGCGCATTAAAACGTCTGTCGCTGTTCAAGGCTTCCGCATTGGAATCAAGCGCCATTGCCAAAGCATCGGACATATTCAGCCCATTATACTTTTTAAACGCAGGTTCTTCAAAGGGCATGCCAAGCACAATATCGCCCGGCATATTTTTTATCTGCAAAAACTGTACAACTTTATTGCGTATGCCATCCTGATGTAGCTGTGTCTGCGCGTGCATATCGGTTGTGCCTACGGCAGGCACCGGAGTACGTCCGTAATAAACTATTTCGCCGTTTCTGTTGTGCTTTTTGCCAAGCGATTCAGCCAGAAGCTGCACATACCACTGCCCCAGCGAACCTAAACGCTCGCCGTAGCCCATAAACACTTCTATGTGGCAGCCGTACCTGTCAGAAGCAATATATTTTAATGCGGCGTTCATCAAAGCCGGATTGGCATACACATCATCCGTGCGGCAGGCTTCTTCCATCTCTCCCGCACCTTTAAGCAGTTCTTCCACGTTCATGCCGATAGCGGCAGCCGTAACAAGCCCCGGGTCTGTAAGCACGCTGAAACGCCCACCAATGCCGTTTTTAATATCAAAGCACCGCCAGCCATGCTTCTGTGCCAGCGCAAACAGGGGCGAACCGGCTTCAGGATTGCGGTCTGTAACAGCGGTAACTTCGGTATCAAACATAACACTTTTATTGCATGCTCCATAAAAATAAATAAACGAAGCCAGCGTTTCGAGCGTTGAACCGGATTTGGAAATCGGCACCAGCATTACCTTAAAGCGTTTTTTCTTAGGCCATGCATGTACCGACCAGTAACGCAGCTCATTCATAATTTCTTCGCACTGGCCTGCGTCCAAATTGTTGCCGGAAAAATAGATGCGCGGATATCCGTTGCGGCGCTTTTCGCCCATGGAGTTCCAGCTCGGCCCGGCGCCAATATCAAACAATACCTTATTGCCCAAATACGAGCCGCCAACGCCTAAAAATACAACCGCATCAACATTCGTGCGCAAATAATCGCCAAACTCTTTTAATTTCTGCAAAGATACCGGCGTATTGGGATTGCCGTTTTTTATTTCCGGCAAACGCGTAAAATATACGGGTTCAGGCGTGCCATCTTTCGAAAGATGGTTATAGGCCGTGCCGCTGGTGCGCATTTCGTTAACTGCGTCACGGGCTTTTTGCATGGCAGTTTCCATTTCCTGCAAATCTTCTGTTTTAATTCTGCCTTCACCCAACATGTTGGTATAATCAAAAACAAAACCGCTGTTTAAAACAAGCTTATTTACAAATTCCACGTACTCACCATCCGTAAAGTTATTTTTGTGCTACACGTACTTCAAACATGCGCTGCCACGGCAGATTAAACTTATATTCGTCAACGGTTTTTTCCGTCATAAGCGGCGCTGCGGTATTTTTCATTTCTTTTGCAATCAGCTTTTCTGCCGCTACAAGCTGCTCGCTGTTAAGCCCGCTGTTCGGCCAGTGGTTGGGCCAGATTAATTCTGCCGATACTTTCATGCGTACATTGGCCTGATAAGCCCAGTCATCAAGATAACGTATATTAAGCAGATTATCTTTGCCCGCTTCCGTCATACGCGGTGCCAAAAGCCCCTGCGACAGAGCAAAGCCGATAGTATTTCCGGCAGTGTTCCAGCCGCCGTAGGCAGCTATCCTGTAAGCCTTGCCTTTATTAAAAAGTTCTTTTACCAGCGCATTATCCGCGCCGTTGCCATAGGCAATATCGGCAACCGCAACAGGCTTATTCTGCTGCATAAAATAATCAAGTTTTTTCATAAAGCGTTCCTGCTGTCTGGTTACGGTACCGTTATTCGACGGTGCTGAAGCCTCGAGCGTTACTCCGCTTGCAGGCGTGTTTACCAAAAGCACCATATCCGCACGGTGCAGGTATTTGGTAGGCCAGCCGCCAACGGCGTGAATATGTTCATTTACGCTAATATCCACGGGGTCATCTTCATACGAAGGAATGGTATTTTTGCCTTTGCCGTCGCCATATGCTGCAAAAACCATAGGAATATCATAACTTAAACGGTTTGCTGCTCTGTTTAAAAGCACCATGCCAAGCTGGTCGGCTCCGGCAAAAAAGCGGATGCGTTCTTTCGGCAGCTCGCTTACAAGGATGCCCATTTTGCGTGCTTCTTTATGTGCCTGTGAAAACGGTGCTGTATCGTCGCGGCCAATCAGCATGTAATCAAAGTCGCCGCTTTCCACGCCATGCAGCAAAAGTTCTGTCATTTCAATATTCAAGGCACGGCGTTTCATATTATCGGCGCGTACCTCTGCCGGAATTTCTTTTCTCAGGCGTTTTAAATCTTTGCGTTCACGCCTTGTTATTTCTTTTAAATCTTCCCTATCTTCAAGCTCGCCAAGCTGAAAAATACGGCTGCCCCATTCGGCATAATACGGTGGTTCCACAGGTGCCGCACTGGCACGCGGCGAACGCATAATGGTTGTAAAAACATAAACCAGCGGGTCGCCGCCAAGGTCCTTTAAGCTTACAAGGCGTTCGGCACGTTCCTTTAAAACTTCGCGGTCAATATGGTGCGTGCGCGAATCCACAAGCCCGCCGTACAGCATGGCGTCGGAAGACACAATAACTGCATTTGCCAGCGGCGCACGTTCTGCCAGCCATTCATACAGCTTATCCGGATTGCCGCTGCGGTGATTGGAAGCAATATATTCTTCCGGCGGCGTTTCCACGTTCCAGCCTGCTGCCTGCATGCTGTTTACGGAATACTCCAAGCATACCGGGCGGTTATCGAGCGGCACAAATAAAATAGTGCCCCTGCCTGCCGCTCCGGCCGTATTTAAAAGCGTTAAAAATAATATGCAGCATATAAAAGAAAGTAATTTTCTTAACATTTGCAAAATCCTTTCGGGTTATATATAAAAAATCTCCTGCTGTAAAATTCTACAAGCAGGAGAAAAATCCTTTAAGTTTTTACTGTTTGCCTAAATTAAAGCGGCTTAAAAAGTCCTTGGTGCGCTGGTTTTTAGGCGCAGAGAAAATTTCTTCCGGACTGCTTTCTTCTGCGATAACACCCTGGTCAATGAAAATTACTCTCGAAGATACATCACGCGCAAAAGCCATTTCATGCGTTACAATTACCATCGTCAGGCCTTCGTCGGCAAGTTCTTTCATTACAGCCAGAACTTCGCCAACCATTTCAGGGTCAAGCGCCGAAGTAGGTTCGTCCATTAAAAGCACTTCCGGTTCAAGCGCCAAGGCACGGGCAATGGCAACACGCTGTTTCTGCCCGCCGGAAAGCTGATGCGGCTTGGCATTGATATAACTTGCCATACCTACATGTTCCAAATACTTCATTGCCGTACTGTGTGCCGTGTCCTTATCTTTGCCGAGCACTTTAACCTGCCCGACCATGCAGTTTTCAAGCACAGTCATATTATTGAACAGGTTGAACTGCTGAAATACCATACCTACTTTGGTACGGTACAAAGCAAGGTTTTTAAAGCTTTCCAGTACATTTTGCCCGCGGTAGGCAATAATGCCGCCCGTAGGCTGCTCCAAAAAGTTAACGCATCTGATAAGCGTGGATTTGCCGCTGCCGGAAGGGCCGATAATACAAACAACGTCACCTTTTTTTACATCAAAACTGATGCCTTTTAAAATTTCACGTTCACCAAACTGTTTTTTTAAATCCTGAACGGACAACAGCAATTCTTTTTCATCTGCCATTTCTGTTACCGCCCTTTCTTGTTAGTTACCTGAAAATGGCCGCACGGGTCAGCCATGGGGTCATACTCTACCAGCTGATAATCTTTCGGGCCGTCCATTTTGCTTTCCAGCCAGCGTAAAATTCTGGAAGCCGTAAAAGTCATAATAAAATAAATTACGCAGGTAATGAAGAAAATTTCAAAGTATCTGTAATAAACGCCCGCTGCTGACTTAGAAGCAAAATAAAGCTCTGTAACGGAAATAACGTTCAATACGGAAGTATCTTTGATATTGATAATAAGGTTGTTGCCAATCTGCGGCATAATGTTGCGCAGAGCCTGCGGCAAAACTACATAGCGCATGGTCTGGAAATGGTCCATGCCAATAGCAACGGCAGCTTCGCGCTGGCCTTCATCAATTGATTCAATGCCGCCGCGCACAGTTTCTGCCATGTACGCACCGGTATTAATGGAAACAACAAGGAAACCGGCAAACATTGCCGACATATCAATATCAAACAGGCTCATCGCACCATAATATACAACCATTGCCTGTACTATCATTGGTGTACCGCGAAAAATTTCTACGTAAGAAGATAAAACGGCTTTCAAGCCTTTAACAAGTGCCTGTTTAAAAGAACTGCCGTTGGGGTCTTCGGGAATTGTCTGGCAGATGCCTACTGCAAGACCGATTACGCAGCCGATAAAAGTGCCGACCAGTGCCAAAAGAAGGGTTACGCCTGCGCCCTGCAAAAGAGTGGCGCCGTATTCATTCAGCAGAAAAACTACCCACGAAAAGAAAGAATCGGGCATTGTAGCCATAATTTAACCACCTAACATTAAGTCATTAATACAATCGAAATAAATACGGAAAGAAGGGGACGGATTAAACCGGCCCCTTAAAAAGCATAAGTTAAATATTATTTTGCCAGCGGCTGTTTCTGAATAGCTTCATCCATCATTTTATCGAAATCAGCAGGGGTCATTTTGCCAAGAACTGCGTCCATAGCGTCTTTCAGTTCTTTGTTGCCTTTTTTAATGGCAATGCCGATTTCAACATCTTCTTTGGAAGTTTTAAAGCCTTTGTCTTCCGGGAACTGGAGAACGGTCAGTTCGGGGTTTGCAAAAGCAGCAGCTTTGGCAGTCGGGATATCGGTTACGATAAGGTTGCATTTACCGGAGGTTAAAGCAACAATCATGCCCGGTACATTGTCGATAGCAGGCAGTTTGTTAACTTCCGGAACCTGGTCAATCTGGTCATACCAAATGGTGTTCAGCTGGCTGGTAGCAGTTGCGCCGCGCAGTTCTTCAACGCTGGTTGCCTTTGCCTGCGGGGTGTCTTTTCTAACCAGTGCAACTACATTTGCATAATAATACGGTTTGGTAAAGTCTACGGACTGTTTGCGTTCGGAGGTAATGGACATACCTGCGATTGCAGCGTCAATTTTGCCGCTTACAACAGCCGGTGCAAGGCCATCCCATTCAATTTTCTGGATTTCCAGTTCAGCGCCCATGGAGTCGGCAAGTTTTTTGGCCATCATTACGTCATAGCCATAAGCATATTCGTTGCTGCCCGCAATTTTTACGGCACCGCCGTCAGCACTGTTCTGAGACCAGTTATAAGGAGCGTAAGCACATTCCATGCCAACTTTTAAAACTTTTTTGTCCGATGCTTTATCGCCGCCGCAGCCTGCAGCAAAAATCATTGAAGCAGCCATTACGCCGGCAACAGCACAAAGAGCCAATTTTCTTAAATTCATATCAAACAGCACCTTCCTCTAAAAACATTATGAGATAATTTTACCTTTAGATTACAAATATGTCAATCAGGTAAAATCAGTTTTACATTTTTATAATATTATTTTACGTAATTATTCATGCTGTTGTCTTTAAGAATAACGTCGTGTGCGCCGCCTTCAACAATGGAAGTTGCAGATACCAGCGTAATTTTTGCTTTGGCCTGCAGTTCGGGGATATTAAGCGCGCCGCAGTTGCACATGGTGGAACGTACTTTGTTAAGGGTAAGGGTTACGTTGTCTTTCAGGCTGCCTGCATACGGAACATAGGAGTCAACGCCTTCTTCGAAGGAAAGTTTCTGTGCGCCGCCCAGGTCGTAGCGCTGCCAGTTGTGGGCACGGTTGCTGCCTTCGCCCCAGTACTCTTTCATGTAGTTGCCGTTGATGTTAACTTTGTTGGTCGGGCTTTCATCAAAACGTGCAAAGTAACGGCCCAGCATCAGGAAATCTGCGCCCATTGCCAGCGCAAGAGTCATGTGGTAATCGTAAACAATGCCGCCGTCGGAGCAGATAGGCACATAAATGCCGGTTTCTTTATAATATTCGTCACGTGCTTTGGCAACTTCAATTACTGCGGTTGCCTGGCCGCGGCCGATACCTTTTTGTTCACGGGTAATGCAGATGGAGCCGCCGCCGATACCTACTTTAACAAAGTCTGCGCCGCATTCGGCAAGGAAACGGAAGCCTGCTGCGTCAACAACGTTGCCTGCGCCAACTTTTACGCTGTCACCGTAATGTTCGCGAATCCATGCCAGAGTGATTTTCTGCCATTCGCTGTAACCTTCGGAAGAGTCGATGCAGAGTACGTCAACGCCTGCGTTAACCAGTGCCGGTACGCGTTCTGCATAGTCGCGGGTGTTAATGCCTGCGCCTACGATATGGCGTTTTTTGCTGTCCAGAAGTTCCAGCGGATATTCTTTATGGGTTGCATAGTCTTTGCGGAATACCATGTACAAAAGACGGCCTTCGTCATCAATAATCGGCAGTGTATTCAGTTTGTTTTCCCAGATGATGTCGTTGGCTTCCTGCAAAGTGGTTTCTGCCGGAGCAGTAATCATTTCGCTGATAGGAGTCATGAATTCTTTAACTTTGGTATTCAAATCCATGCGGCTAACGCGGTAGTCACGGCTGGTAACAATGCCTTCCAGCTTGCCGTTAACGGTACCGTCGCTGGTAACGGCAACAGTGCTGTGGCCGGTTTTTTCCTTCAGGGCAATAATATCAGCCAGGGTGCTGTCCGGGCGGATGTTGGAATCACTGCTTACAAAACCTGCACGGTGGGTTTTAACTCTTTCAACCATTGCAGCTTCGTCTTCAATGGACTGGGAACCGTAAATAAAGGAAATGCCGCCTTCTTTGGAGAGGGCAACTGCCATTTTATCATCAGATACAGACTGCATGATAGCGGAAACCAGCGGAATGTTCATGGTAATAGCAGGTTCTTCGCCTTTTTTGAATTTAACAAGCGGAGTTCTCAAATCTACATTTGCAGGAACGCATTCGCTGGAAGAATAACCGGGGACTAAGAGATATTCACTAAAAGTATGTGCGGGTTCATCGTAATAAAATGCCATTTTCATCCATCCTTTGCTTAAAATTTTATTTTTATGTATAAATTATTAACCGGTTAGGTGTATACAAAATGTCCCGGCGCATAAAGCGCAGGGACAAAATTTTATTTTTTCAATGCACGCCAGGCAATATCTTTGCGGTACTGCATATCTTTAAAGCTGATAACGGAAGCTGCTTTATAAGCACGTTCCTGCGCATCGGCAATATCCTTGCCCACTGCCGTAACGCCAAGCACACGCCCGCCTGCCGTTACCACGCTGCCGTCGCTGATTTTCGTTCCGGCATGGAACACAACGGTTTCCGGCATTTTGCCTGCTTCGTCAAGGCCGCTGATAGGATAGCCCTGAGCATAATGTTCCGGATAGCCTCCGGAAGCAAGCACTACGCATACGGCGGCTTTATCGTGCCAGCCTATACTTACTTTGTCAAGCCCGCCGGTTGCGCAGGCCAGCATAATTTCAGCAAGGTCGCCGTCCAGAAGCGGCAGCACAACCTGCGTTTCCGGGTCGCCGAAACGGCAGTTAAATTCTACAACTTTAACCTCATCGCCGCAAACCATCAGGCCTGCATACAGGCAGCCTTTATAAGTTCTGCCTTCTGCCTTCATGGCTGCAACAACCGGTTTTAAAATCTTTTCAACAGCGCGCAGGCGCAGGATATCGGTTAAAACCGGAGCCGGTGCATAAGTACCCATGCCGCCGGTGTTGGGCCCTTTATCGCCATCAAAAGCGCGTTTGTGGTCCTGGGAAGCAATCATCGGCACAATGTGTTCGCCGTCGGTAAATGCCAGCAGCGACGCTTCTTCGCCCTGCATAAATTCTTCGATAACAACGCGTGCGCCCGCGCCGCCGAATTTATGCTGCTCGCCCATCATTTCGTCAATGGCTTCGTATGCTTCCGCTTCGGTCATGGCAACTACCACGCCTTTGCCCGCAGCAAGCCCGTCCGCCTTAATAACAATCGGCGCGCCTTTTTCCTTAACATAGGCTTTGGCGGTTTCCAAATCTTCGCAAACTTTAAAGAAAGCCGTCGGGATATTGTACTTGGCCATTAAATTTTTGGCAAATGCCTTGCTGCCTTCAAGTTCTGCCGCCGCTTTGGAAGGGCCGAACACAGCAAGCCCTCTTGCAGCAAAAACATCGGCAATACCGGCAACCAGAGTTGCCTCAGGGCCTACAACAGTTAAATCAATGCCATGTTCTTCGGCAAAATCTGCAACACTGTCAAGGTCATTTAAGTTAAGTTCAACACATTCGCATTTTTTTACAGCGGCAATGCCGGGGTTGCCGGGCGCTGCAAAAATCTTTTCAACCTGCCCGCTCTGCGCCAGTTTCCATGCCAGTGCATGTTCACGTCCGCCGCTGCCAATAAGTAATATCTGCATGATGCTTCTCCTTATTTGCCTTCGGCAAGCTGTTTGGTCAAATATGCGCTGATAGCCGCATCATATTCGGAAGTATGTGTAAATGCTTCTTTGGCCAGAGTTTTGCGGGTTTTCATATCGGCATCGCCATGCTGCTGCAGCATTGCAATCAGGCTGCTGTAACGTGCCGGGTTGGTAATAATAATAACGTCACGGAAGTTTTTGGCTGCCGCCCTTACCATTGCCGGGCCGCCGATATCAATGTTTTCAATGGCTTCGGCTTCGGTTACGCCGGGTTTGGCAATGGTTTCCCTGAACGGGTAAAGGTTTACAACGACAAGGTCAATCGGTTTAATGCCGTGTTCTTCCATGGCTTTTACATGTTCCGGGTTGCTGCGTACAGCAAGAATGCCGCCATGAATCTTCGGGTTCAGGGTTTTTACCCTGCCGTCCATAATTTCCGGAAAACCGGTTACGTCACTAACATAAGTTACAGGAATGCCTGCGTCCTGCAAAGCCTTCATGGTACCGCCGGTAGAAATAATTTCCACGCCGATATCATGCAGAAACTGCGCCAGTTTAACAATGCCGGTTTTGTCGGATACGCTTAAAAGAGCTCTTTTTATTCTCATTTTCATTCACCCCACTACCGGAAGCACCTTTACGTGCCTTCCTTCTATTTGCAGCCTGCCCTCACTCCACAGCCTTACGGCTTCGGGCAATGCTTTGTGTTCCTGTTCCAAAATTCTGTCTGCCAGCGTGTCATGCGTGTCATCGTCAAGCACGGGCACTGCCTTTTGCAGAATAATCGGGCCGCTGTCGGTGCCTTCATCTACAAAATGCACTGTGCAGCCGGCAATTTTAACGCCGTAATTAAGCGCCTGGCCCTGCCCGTCAAGTCCGGGAAAACTCGGCAGAAGCGCCGGGTGGATATTAACGATTTTATGGTGCCAGTGCCCTACAAATTCCGGGCTTAAAATACGCATAAAACCTGCCAGCACAACAAGTTCCGCACCGGCTGCTTCCAGCACGCCGGTAATTTTATTTTCAAATTCTTCTTTGGAAGCACATTCTTTACGGTCAATGGCAACAGCCTTAATACCTGCTTTTTCTGCGCGTTCCAAAGCAAAAGCGTCTTTTTTGTCGCTGATAACAACTGTAATTTCAACATTAAGCGTACCTGCGGTAATCTCATCCATCAGGGCCTGCAAATTGCTGCCCCTGCCGCTAACAAGCACGCCGATTTTGCGCTTACTCACCGAAAACGCCGCCTTTCAGCACAGCTTTGCCGCTGCCTTCTATAATAGTACCGAGTTCATAGAAGGTTTCACCGGCATTTTTCAGGTGTTCGCGTACAGCGTCAGCTTCTTCCGGAGCAACTACCAGCACCATGCCTACGCCCATGTTAAAGGTGCGGTACATTTCATGCCAGTCAACATTGCCCCATTCCTGTAATTTTTTAAATACAACAGGAACTTCCCATGCGCCTGCGTTAACGTCTGCGTCGCAGTTTTCCGGCAAAATGCGCGGAATATTGTCATAAAAACCGCCGCCGGTAATATGTACCATGCCATGCAGGTTGAATTTTTCAATCAGCGGCAGGCATACACGCGGATAAAGGCGGGTCGGTTTCAGAAGTTCTTCGCCCAAAGTAGTGCCGAATTCTTCAACCGGGGTATCCATGGTAAAGCCCATTACGTCAAAGCAGATTTTGCGCACCAGCGTAAAGCCGTTGGAATGTACACCGGCAGAAGGCAGGCCCAAAAGCACGTCGCCCGGTTTAACTTTTTCGCCGGTAATCATTTTGCTTTTTTCTACCACGCCTACGCAGAAGCCTGCAATATCGTATTCGTCCTTGCCGTACAAATCGCTCATTTCGGCAGTTTCGCCGCCAATCAGCGCGCAGCCGGATTCTTTGCAGGCATTGGCAACGCCCTTAACAATCTGGGCAACCTTTTTGGCTTCCAGAGTTTCAATGGCGATATAATCGAGGAAGAACAGCGGTTCAGCGCCCTGTACGAGAATATCGTTTACGCACATGGCAACGGCGTCCTGGCCGATGGTATCATGTTTGTCAGCCATAAAAGCCAGTTTCAGTTTGGTGCCTACACCGTCGGTGCCGCTAACCAGAACCGGTTCTTTGTATTTGCCGCTGTTTAAGGCAAACAAACCGCCGAAACCGCCAATATCGCCGATAACTTCGGGACGGTAAGTAGCCTGTACACTTGCTTTCATCAGTTCAACGGCTTCATTGCCGGCATCAATATTTACACCGGCGTCTGCATAAGTAAGTTGTTTCTTGGTTTCTTCGCTCATCATCGTCCTCCTGTATCAGCCTTCGTTTTCAAAAATATATTTAGAACCCTGCCTCAGGGTTTCTTCCGCATTATCCGGGTATTGGGCATTAAAGCAGGCATAGCACATTCCTTCGGGGTCCATGCAGTCCAGAGAACGCTTCAGGCCTTCCAGAGAAATGTAATGCAGCGAATCTGCTCCGATATACTGGCGGATTTCTTCTTCCGTATGAGTAGAAGCAATCAGTTCCTTGCGCACGCTGGTATCAATGCCGTAATAGCACGGGTCGGTTACCGGCGGGGAGCTGATGCACATATGCACCTCACGCGCACCGGCATCTTTTAACAGTTTTACTATTTTGCCGCTGGTTGTGCCGCGCACAATGCTGTCGTCAACTACAACAACGGATTTGCCCTTAATAACGCTTTCTACCGGGTTAAGTTTAAGCCTTACGGCGTTAAGGCGCTGTTTTTGCGTAGGCTGAATAAACGTCCTGCCTACATAGCGGTTTTTGGTTAAACCTTCCATAAACGGCACGCCGGATTCCAGGCTGTACCCTACTGCTGCTGCCGTGCCGGAATCCGGAACGGAAATTACAATATCAGCCTTGATATCTTTTGTTTCTTTGGCAAGTTCCCTGCCCATATTGATGCGCGCCTGGTAAACAGACTGTTTGTCGATAACGCTGTCGGTACGCGCAAAATAAACATATTCAAATACGCAGTGCGCACGTTTGGCAGGCATGTTTTCTGCCCAGCGGCTGCTTTTCGGCTCATCGTGGTCATTTTCAAATACCAGCATTTCGCCCGGTTCAACATCGCGTACAAACTCGGCGCCAACAAGGTCAAACGCACAGGATTCGGAAGCCACAACCCAGCCGCCGTCCATTTTGCCAATTGCCAGCGGGCGGAAGCCGTACTGGTCACGCACGGCAATAAGTTTGTTGTCGGTCATAACCAAAATGCCGAAAGCGCCTTTAATGGTGTTTGCCGCTTCGGCAACACGTTCTTCAATAGTTTTTTTACGGCTGCGGGCAATAAGGCTTACAACAACTTCCGTATCAACCGTTGTCTGGAAAACCGTGCCTTCCAGAGCCAGGCGTTTGCGCAGTTCTGCTGCGTTGGTAAGGTTGCCGTTGTGCGCCAGCGCGAGGTTGCCGCCGTCAAAATAAACACGCAGCGGCTGAATGTTGTATTCCATGCTGGAACCAGTGGTGGAATAACGCACATGCCCGATGGCAATATGCCCTTCCAGCCCGTCAACGCCGCCTTTAAAAACATCGGCCACAAGGCCCATGCCTTTTTTGCCTTCCATATGAGTGCCGTCGGTAGCTACAATGCCGCAGCTTTCCTGTCCACGGTGCTGCAAAGCATACAAGCCCCAGTAAGTATTCAGCGCCACATCGTCATTATGGGAATAAATGCCGAATACGCCGCACTCCTCATGCATTTTATCATCCTGAAAATCAATGCCAGACATTCTCTGCTCCTTTTCTGCCGCCGCAATTACTGTTCGGATGCACGCAGTGCAGCCAGTTTTTCACCTTTGGCCTTTACTTCTGCTTTCATCTTTTCACGGTCTTCGGCCAGCTTTTCAACAAGTTCCGGATATTTGGTTGCCAGAATCTGTACGGCAAACAGCGCTGCGTTTTTGGCACCGTTAATTGCCATGGTTGCAACCGGAATACCGGAAGGCATCTGTACAAAGCTCAGTAACGAATCCATACCGTTTAAGGGAGTGGCATTAATGGGTATGCCAATTACCGGCAGTGTTGTAAATGCTGCAATAACACCGCCAAGATGCGCTGCAGCGCCTGCTGCGGCAATAATTACCTCAACGCCGCGTTCACGCGCGCCTGCCGCAAACTCATGAACCATTTCGGGAGTGCGGTGTGCAGAAGCAACTACAACTTCCACTTCAACGCCAAAACTTTTTAAAGTTTTTTCTGCCGGTTCAAGTACCGGCCAGTCAGAATTGCTGCCCATAATAATTGCAACTTTCATTATCCCACTGCCTTTCAATAAAAAATAAAGCCCGGCATAAAAGTTTCATTGTGCTGTTCAACCAACTACAATTTCTCCGGGCATCGTTACGTAAAGAATATTATTAATTTATTTTACCAATCTGTGCCCTTTGTGTCAATAAATTTACACATTTTTGCTGTTATTTGCTTTTTTCGGTTTCATAGGGCCAGGCACTCATGCTTCCTTCAAGGCTCTGTACGTTTTTATAGCCCTGGGCGCGCAGCATGGTTTCGGCTTCGTAGCCGCGCAGGTCAATCTGGCAGCTGCATACAAGCCGTGCATCCTTATCGGGCAAAACCTTGCAGCATTCGCTGCGCACTTCATCCAAAGGCAGGTTTACAATATTGCAGCAGCCTGCTATATGGCAGTTTTTAAATTCGCCGGGCGTACGCACATCAACCAAAGTATAAGCTTCGCTTTTGCGCAGTTCTTTAAATTCCTTCGGGTTAATGCTGCGCAGCCTGCCTTCAATTTTATTCAGCAGCACGTTGGCAGCCGTGGCAATGTTGTCAATCGGGCCGTTAAACGGCGGCGCATAGCCAATGTCAAACTCACTCAAATCTTCAAGCGTTGCGCCCATGCTGATAGCGGCAACAAGCGTGTCGATGCGCTTATCAACGCTTTGCCCTACCGCCTGCACGCCGATAACCTTATGAGTTTTCCTGTCGGCAAACAGCTTAAGCACCAAACGTCCTGCACCCGGCATATAAACAAGCCTGTCATTGCCGGGAACGATTACGGATTCAAAATCAATTCCTGCCGCTGCGGCAGTTTTTTCGTTAAGGCCCGTGCTGCCTGCTTCCACGCCCGGCATACGGCACAGCCCCGTGCCCAAAACGCCGGGGTATTTTACCATATCGCCGCAAATATTATCGGCAATAATGCGTCCGTGCTTGTTGGCAGTGCTGCCCATCGGCGCAAAAATTTTAGCCCCGCTTACGCGGTGAGTATTTTCCGCACAATCGCCGCCTGCATAAATGCAGAGGTCGCTCGTCTGCATATATTCGTTAACGGCAATAGCACCGCTTGGGCCAATGGCAAGCCCTGCTTCACGCGCCAGTTCAACATTCGGGCGTACGCCAACAGCTACAATTACCATCTGCGCCGGAATTGTGCGCTTGTCCGTTTTAACGGCGGCAACACGCCCTTCGCCTTCAAACGCAACTGTTTTTTCTTCAAGATACAAATTTATACCTGCAGCGGCAACAGGTTTTGCGGCAAGTTCTGCCATTTCCAAATCAAGCATCTGCGGCAGAATACGGTTCTGCATTTCCACAACGCTTACCTTAACGCCTATTTTGTTAAACTCCTCCGCCAGTTCCATGCCGATAAAGCCCGCGCCTACTATAACAACATCCGTAACATTATTGGCGGCAATTTCTTCTTTAACTTTTAAAACTTCCCACGGGAACCAGAAGTTATGAATACCTTCCAAATCAGCACCCGGCACCGGCAGGCGCACCGGCGTTGCCCCAGTGCCAAGCACCAGCACATCGTAAGGCATTTCTGTAACTTCGCTGTTTTTCCTGTTCAGCACAGTAACCGTTTTTGCCGTGCGGTTAATCTTCTGCGCCTCGTGCCCGGTTAAAACATCAATGCCCTTAACTTTTTTAAAGTAATCCACATCGCGCGCAATGCCCTGCGGCGTATGCGTAAATTCATTAAAATTTTTAACTTCGTCACCAATATAATAAGGAAAACCGCACGCACCGTAACTTACAAGTTCTCCGCGTTCAATAACCGTAATTTCCGCATCTTTATCCCTGCGGCGCAGGCGCGAAGCAGTTTTCATTCCTGCCGCCACACCGCCGATAATTAAAACTTTTTTGCCCATATACTTCCGCTCCTTCCGTTTACAAATCCTATACTTATATTATATCATCATATCCTTATAAAAAATGTCCTGTTTTAATGAATACATCACTAAAACAGGACTTTTTGCTGTTATTTATTTTTTATAATTGATTATTCCTGCTCAACTTCGATATTGCCGTCTTTAAGCACAACTTTTACTTTTGTGCCGCTGCCGATTTCACCGGCAACAATCTTCTTGCCGAGAATGTTTTCAACGGTATGTACAATAAGGCGTTTCAGCGGGCGCGCACCAAAGGCAGGGTCAAAGCCTGCGCTTGCAAGGTATGCCACAGCTTCGTCGCTGGCGGTAAGCGTCATATCAAGCTGTTTTTGCAGTCTGTCACTGAGTTCTTTAAGGATAAGTTTAACAATATCCTTAATCTGTTCTTCCTGCAAAGCCTTAAATACTACAATATCGTCAACACGGTTCAAAAATTCCGGGCGGAAGAAACGCATCAGCATGCTCTGTACTTCTTCGCGCGTTACTTCGCCTTTTTTCTGCATAATTTCGGCAGAACCGAGGTTGCTGGTCATAATAATCAGCGTGTTTTTAAAATCGACAATGCGTCCCTGCCCGTCAGTCAGGCGGCCGTCGTCAAGCACCTGCAAAAGTACGTTAAATACATCGGCATGGGCTTTTTCAATTTCGTCCAGCAAAATTACGCTGTACGGACGGCGGCGCACTGCTTCTGTAAGCTGGCCGCCTTCGTCATAGCCAACATAGCCCGGAGGCGCACCGATTAAACGAGAAACAGTATGTTTCTCCATGTACTCGCTCATATCAATACGAATCATGTTGCGTTCGTCGTCAAACAAAACTTCTGCCAGTGCTTTGGCAAGTTCCGTTTTACCTACGCCGGTAGGCCCAAGGAAGATGAACGAGCCAATCGGGCGGTTGGGGTCTTTAATGCCTGCGCGTGCGCGGATAACAGCTTCGCTTACAGCTTTAACCGCTTCGTCCTGACCGACAACACGCTGGTGCAGGCGTTCTTCCAGATGAATGAGTTTTTCGCGTTCGCCGCCGTTTAAGCGTGCAACCGGGATACCCGTCCAGGTGCTTACAACTTTGGCAATGTCTTCTTCGTCAACTTCTTCTTTTAAAAGTACGCCGTCTTTGTCTTCGGCATCACCTTTGGCAAGGCGCGCCAGTTCTTTTTTCAGTTCAGGCAGGCGGCCGTATTTAAGTTCTGCCAGTTTGTTCAAATCGTAATTGCGTTCTGCCGTTTCCATGTCGTGTTTAACGGCGTCAATTTCCTTTTTAACTTCGCGCACACGGCTGATGGCAGCTTTTTGTGCTTCCCAGCGTTTAACAAGTTCGTCGTTGGATTTTTTAAGCTCTGCCAGTTCTTCTTCAATTTTGGCAAGGCGGTCTTTGCTCTGCTCGTCGTCTTCTTTCTTTAAAGCCTGTGCTTCAATTTCCAGCTGCAAAATGCGGCGCTTGCTTTCGTCAAGCTCGGCAGGCAGGCTGTCGATTTCGGTACGCAGGCGTGCTGCGGCTTCGTCCACAAGGTCTATTGCCTTATCCGGCAAAAAGCGGTCATTAATATAACGGTTGCTTAACACAGCCGCTGCAACAAGAGCGGCGTCTTTAATGCGCACGCCGTGGTGCACTTCGTAGCGTTCTTTTAATCCGCGCAGAATGGAGATGGTATCTTCAACATCCGGCTCTTTAACCATAACGGGCTGGAAGCGGCGTTCCAGAGCGCTGTCTTTTTCGATATATTTGCGGTATTCGTTCAGCGTGGTTGCACCAATGCAGCGCAGTTCGCCGCGGGCAAGCATCGGTTTTAAAATATTGCCTGCGTCCATGGCGCCTTCGGCAGCACCTGCACCAACAACGGTGTGCAGTTCATCAATAAACATAATAATCTGCCCGCCGGATTCGGATACCAGTTTTAAAACTTTTTTAAGGCGTTCTTCAAACTCACCGCGGTATTTGGCACCGGCAACAAGGGCTGCCAAATCCAGCGCGTACAGAGTTTTGTTTTTAAGGCTTTCCGGAACATCGCCTGCCACAATGCGGCGGGCAAGCCCCTCTACAATGGCGGTTTTGCCAACGCCCGGCTCGCCAATCAAAACAGGGTTGTTCTTTTTGCGGCGCGAAAGAATTTCAACCACGCGGCGGATTTCTTCATCCCTGCCGATAACAGGGTCAAGCTTGCCTTCTTTGGCTTTGGCGGTTAAATCCTGCCCGTACTTTTCAAGCGTCTGTTTCTTTTCGTCGCCTTCGGCGCTGTTGGTATAAGCCATGTACAGCCCTTCGGCCTTGTTTTTGGTAATGCCGTATTTTTTCAAGAGCGCGGTAACGTCGCTGTCGCCGTCACTGGCAAGGGCACCGACCAAATGGCAGATGTTAACTTCGCCCTGCCCTGCGTTCTGCGCTGCAATAGCCAGCACGCGGGCTGCGCCGGTACTCATCATAAGCCCTCTGTCCTGCCCTTTTACGGAAGGTATTTTTTGCACAAGGCGTTTGGCCTCCGCAGTAAAGGTGCCGGCATCAGCGCCGGCATTTTTAAGCAGGAACGGGAAAAACCCTTCGCTTCCGGCCAGCGCAACTAACAGATGGGCGCAGGTCAGTTCCTGGTTATAATTTATAACAGCCTGCTGCTGAGCAGCTTCCAATATGCTTTTTACTTCTTCACTGTAGCGTTCATTCATAGCGCTAACCTCCTTCAAACTGTATAAACAGTAAAATATTTTACATAAATTTTTATGTTAAATACGCAGGGAAACCGCTTCCGGCGGCGAATATGCAAGTAAATGCTTTTTTCACGGAGGATATTTTATGAATACATCCATGATTGTATACCGTCTTTTTGACGTTGCCGACGAAATTGACCTTGATTTGGTGCAGGCCCTTTGGACCAGCCGCAACAAAATCGCTTCCAGGCTCCGCCTGGACCGTATATCTACCAAGTCTATTACTTTTAAGGACCCGCCGGTTCTTGTTGAGCTTGGTTCCCATGATATGAAGCTGGGCAACGGTACTTACCTTACCGAAGTTAAAGCCCGCATTTTTGATTTAGGCGTTATCAGCCTTATTCTGCGTATTCATTTCGAAGATGATGTAACTTTTGATGAATACATGGATATGTCTATCGTCAGCGAAAACATGCCGGAAGACGAAATCCGTTCTTACCTTGACGCCGTTTTGGAAACCATCCGCCCGGCGTGCAGCAATGAGCGCGTTTCCGACTTTGACGAAGATTTTGTAGTTTATTATTTTCAGGACAAAGTGCCCGAAAACTGGGATATTGTGCCGCTGCTTCTGAAAGACCGCACGCCCGTAAGCCCGGAAACCCGCGCTGAAACACTGGCCAACCGTTTTACTTACGCCGATGACGTATGTTACCTTGCGTGGGATTCCGCCGTTGTGTATGACCCCAGCGGCAGCCTTGACGTGCCTGACCTTTTAGAATTTGCCAACGCCCAGTTTCTGGAACTGCGCTACTACGACAATGCGCTTAACGAAGCCATTGACCGCACTTACGATGAACTGGAAGCCGCCGAAAAAGGCAGCACCGGCAGCCGCCAGACAAGCTACCGCAAAATACGCGGCAGGCTGATGGAACTGATGGCTGATGTAAGCACGCTGACAAGCAATATCAACAATGCTTTGCAGGTTACGGAAGATATTTTCTACGCGCGCATTTACACGCGCTATCTCGACCTTCTGCGTGCTTCGGTTTGGAAGGACAACATTGAAAACAAAATGCTTGTCATTCAGCGCAGCTACAATCTTCTTAACGAAGAAGTATCCATGTACCGTTTTGAATATATCGGCATGAGTGCCGTTACGCTTTTGGCAATTATTTTACTTTTAATAATTTACCTTGCTGTGCGTTAACAGCATATTTATTAACAGGGGCATTTTTCTGCTCCTGTTTTATATTATAGCAACAAAAGTCAAAAAGTCAAATATTTTTTGTATGTTTTTGTGATAATTTTTTCGTTATTTTAACTTGACAAATTGACGCTGCGGAAGCAAAATATACACATTACTTTATTTTTTGAGAGGGGAAAGAAAATTATGACACCATCATCAATTTTGAAAGGAACTGCTGTACTGCTTTTTTTGCAGGGCGTCAGCACGGTTGCGCTTAATTTATGCGGCATTAAATTTCCGCCTGCGCTGCTGGCAATGATTCTGCTGCTGGTACTTTTGCTCAGCGGCGTTATAAGGGTACGTACCATTGAAGATGTCTGCGATATTTTAATAGAAAAAATGGGCATGCTCTTTTTACCGGCAGGCGTAAGCATTTTGCTGTATTTGGACGTTATTCTTGCAGAAAGCACCGCTATTGTGGCTACCGTTATTATAAGCAGTTTTATGATACTGATTGTAACGGCTGTGTTTTTAAACTTTATGCTGAAAAGTAAAGGCGGTGCCGGAAAATGACTTTTTTACCAGAAGCTTTCATCCAATCGCCGCTGTTTGGCATTGCTCTTACCATAGTTGTTTATGTAATATGCGAAATTATTGTAGATAAGTTTGAACTGAGCATTATTCCACCGTTTGTGTTGGCGTGCCCGATGATAATTTCCTTTATTTATTTTCAGGAGCCGTATATTACTTACGAGGACTACGAAACAGGCGCAGGCTTTATCAACTTTCTGCTCGGCCCTGCCACCGTGGCACTGGCCCTGCCGCTGTATAACAACAGGCGCATTATAAAAGAAAACCTGCCGGTAATTATAAGCGGCATTCTTGTTGCCACCGTTACAGGAATTGTCAGCATCTTCATTTGCGGCAAAATGTTTGGCGCAAGCAGCCAGGTGCTGCTTTCCATGATTCCCAAATCAGTAACAACGCCTATTGCCATGGATATTTCTTCCGCTATCGGCGGTATTCCGGCGCTTACGGCCGCCTGTGTAATTTTTACAGGCATGCTTGGAGCAACCTTTAACCACAAAATTTTAGAAGCTTTAAAAATTAAAAACAACATTGCCATCGGCCTTTCCATAGGCGCTTCCAGCCACGGGCTCGGCACAAGCGTCTGCGCCGGCAAAAATGCCCTGCAGCTGGCAATCGGCGGCGCTTCCATAGGGCTTACCGGCATAGCAACTTCCATTTTGGCTCCTATTCTGCTGCCGTTTATGGAAAGCTTATTTTAAAATTTAACACTATATACGCAAAAACGGTATTGCCTTTTACGGCAATACCGTCTTTTTATTTTGCTGGTCTTGTTAAATTTATCCCGCACAGCTTCATGCCGCGCTCATATTTGCTGCGGGTTTCCGGTGTTACAGGCACCAGTTTTGCAATCTGCCCTGCATAGGCAAGCAGGTCTTCTTTGGTGCCGCTTTTAATTTCCAGTTCCGTTTCGTTAACGGCACATTCATTTCCGGTTATGCCGGAAATAATTTTGCCGCGGTCAACAGCCAGCTCCACCGTTGTAGCCGCGCTTATTTTAAGCAGGCACAGCCTGCGCTCAACATCAACAGTAAACAGTTTTACAAGCGGCTCACCGGCAATAAGTTTTTCCAAATCCGTATCAAAGCCTTCTTCTTTAAACCCTTGCAAAACAGGCTTGCCGTCAGGCAAATCAACATTATATTCGTTGCGGCTGGAAAATCCGCCGTGAGCTTCTTTTTCCGTTTTAATGGTGGCTTCGTATTTAGTGCCGTTTTTGCGCACGCGGTAAGCAATGCCGCTGTGCATCAGTTTAAAAGACGGCGTATCATAATACGAAGTTTCAAGGTGGTGTACGGCTTCGCTGCCGCCGATAATTTTATCCGCTACAAGCGGAGAAGCAAGCAGTTTTTGCAAAGCCTCCGCCCCAATATTAAGTTTTATTTCAATTTCTGCCGGCATTTTTCCACTCCTTTTAGGCGATTGAGCCTCTCAGTTCGGTAAAAATAACTTTACCTTCATCAAGACTGTAAACAGTAGGTTCAAGTTCACGCAAATCCTCCGTGCGCCAGCCTTTATGCTGCTCCTCCAAAAGTTTAATCGCTTCTTCAAGGCTTTCCGCCGCCACAATGGCAATGGCATCAAGGTAAAATTCCGTGTTAACGCAGGGTTCCTGTATCATGCTGTGGCTATGGTAGGTTTTGTTATGGCGCCATACATAAAGTTTCATAAACGCACCTTCTTTCCGTATTCTTTTAAATTAATTATAAACTTTTATCGCCGCCGCGGCAACTTTTAAAGCGCCTGCTTTAAAAATTTGCCCCAAAACAGCAAAAACCGCCGGAATAAACCCGGCGGCACTTTGCCATGAATATTAAAATTAATCTCTTAATTTAGCTTTGTAGGCTTCGCCAACTTTTTCCACAACATTTTTAATAACGGCATCAATTTCTTCATCCGTTAAAGTACGGTCGTCTGCCTGGAAGGTTAAGTTGAACGCCATGGATTTATAACCTGCTTCCACCTGTTTGCCGGTGTAAACGTCAAATACTTTTACCTGTTTCAGCAGGCTGCCTGCGTTAGCGCGGATAACTGCCTCCAGTTCTTCCATGGCAACATCCAGCGGTACAACAACCGCAATATCGCGCGAGGTTGCAGGATATTTGGGCAGATGTACAAACTGCGGCACATGGGATGCACTTGCGACAAGCGGTTCAACTTCCAGTTCCAGCACGCATACGCTGCCGTTAAGGCCGTAATTTCCGGCAACGGTCGGGTGCAGCTCACCAAACCAGCCAATTACCCTGCCTTCGTATTCAACGGCACAGCTCTTGCCGGGGTGCAGGTAAGGCTGAGCTACCGGCACATATTTTGCACCTGCAATCTGCAAATTTTCCAAAAGGCCTTCCACAGCGCCCTTCATATCGTAAAAATCAACTTCGTCTTTGGTTTCAGTCCAGTTAAGGCTGCTGCGTCTTCCGGCAAGTACGGCACATAAAACCGGTTTTTCTTCCGGCAGTTCTTTAAGCGGCAGAGCCTTGGGCAAAAATACTTTGCCGATTTCAAAAATCTTAACGGATTCTGCCTGGCGGGCCTGGTTATAAGCTGCCGTATTAAGCATACCCGGCAGCATGCTGGTGCGCATTACCTTAAATTCATCGCTCAGCGGGTTCATCAGTTCAATGGCGCCGCGGCGGCTGTCTGCTTCGTCCAGCATGATTTTATCAAAAGAATTAGGGTTAATGAAGCTGTAAGTCATAACTTCGTTCAAACCGGCAGCAACAAGATAATCCTCAATTTCTTCGCAGACATCGTCAATTACAGCCTGACGGCCCTGTACCAGCGGCAAATCCGGATTATGCGATTCAATCTTGTCATAAGAATGCATTCTGGCAATTTCTTCGCTAATATCGGCATCACAGCTGATGTCATAACGCCAGGAAGGAGCGGTAACGGTTAATACGCCGCCGCTGTAATCAACGCCAAACTGTAATTTTTTAAGAATATCAACCATTTCTTCAGCGGCAATTTCCACGCCGATACGGCTGTTAATAGCCTGCGGAGTTACGCGGATAACGGCAGGTTTAACTTCTTCCGGATAATCTTCTACGATGCCGCAAACCGTTTCGCAGGCACCCATCTGTTCCAACAGGTGTACGGCGCGGTTTAAAGCATTATGGTTCAGCACCGTATCAACGCCGCGTTCAAAACGGCCGGAGGCTTCACTGCGCAGCCCCAGTGCTTTGGAAGTACGGCGGATGGAAGGCCCGTTAAAGGTTGCTGCTTCCAGCATTACGTTAACGGTTTCGCCGGTAACTTCGGTTTCCAAACCGCCCATAACGCCGCCAAGGCCAACAGCATGGTCAGGGTCGGCAATGGTAATCATGTCAGGGGTTAAAATGCGTTCCTGCCCGTCCAAGGTTACCAGTTTTTCGCCGTCTGCAGCGCGGCGCACAATAAGTTTATGCCCGCCTACCTTGTCATAATCATAAGCATGCATCGGCTGGCCAAGTTCCAGCATTACATAGTTGGTTACGTCAACAACGTTGCTTATCGGGCGCATACCACAGGAACGCAAGTGTTTCTGCATCCATTCCGGGCTGGGCCCGATTTTAATGTTTTTCAGCACGCGCACTGCAAAACGGCTGCACAAATCTTTGGCGTCAACTTCAATGGCAGCCATATCATCAGCATTACCGCCGGCAGCTTCTTTAACGCTCATATCCGGCATGCGCAGTTCTTTGCCAAGCACTGCAGCAGCTTCACGCGCCAGGCCGATAATATTGGTGCAGTCGCCGCGGTTGGCGGTAAGGTCTATATCAAGCACTACATCGTCAAGGCCGAGCACTTTTTTAATATCCACGCCAACCGGTGTATCCGGCGGCAGAATGAAAATGCCTTCGCGCTGTTCCGGCAGCAAAAGTTTGGCGTCAATGCCAAGTTCAGCCGCGCTGCACAGCATGCCAAAGGAATCAAGGCCGCGCATTTTTGCTTTTTTAAGCGTCATGCCGTTCGGCAGATGAGAGCCGATAACTGCTACCGGCACCATATCATATTGATGAACGTTCTGCGCACCGGTTAAAATTTGCAGAATTTCCGGCCCGCCGACATCCATCTTGCAAATCCACAAATGGTCAGAGTTCGGATGGCGCTCGATATGCGTTACCTTGCCGGTAACAACGCCTTCCAGCCCTTCACCGAGATGGTTTACGCTTTCAACCTCCAGCCCTACGCGGGTAAGTTTTTCAGCCAGCTCCTCAGGAGTGACATCAATATCTACATATTGTTTAAGCCAATCAACAGATGCTAACATGGTACCCCTCCTTATTTAAACTGGCGGATGAACCGCAAATCATTTTCAAAGAACAAACGCAAATCGTCAATGCCATATTTAAGCATGGCAATACGTTCTACGCCCATGCCAAAGGCATAGCCGCTGGTTTTTTCGGGGTCGTAGCCGCTCATGCGCAGTACGTTGGGGTGTACCATGCCGCTGCCTAAAATTTCCAGCCAGCCGCTGTTTTTGCACACACGGCAGCCCTTGCCGCCGCAGATAACGCAGGAAATATCAACTTCCGCGCTCGGTTCGGTAAACGGGAAATAACTCGGGCGCAGGCGGATGCTTACACTGCTGCCGAACATTTCCTTACAGAAGGTTTCCAGTGTGCCTTTTAAATCGGCAAGGCTGATATCCTTGCCCAGCACCAAACCTTCCACCTGATGGAACATAGGCGAATGGGTTGCGTCGTAGTCGTTGCGGTATACGGTACCCGGCGAAATCATGCGGATTGGGGAATCCGGCACGCTTGCCTGCATTTTGCGCGCCTGCATAGGCGAAGTCTGCGTGCGCAGCAAAATGTCTTCGGTAATATAAAAAGTATCCTGCATGTCCCTTGCCGGATGATCTTTCGGCAGGTTCAATGCTTCAAAGTTATAGTAATCGCTTTCAATCTGCGGCCCTTCCAGAACTTCAAAGCCCATGCGCATAAAAATCTTTTTAATTTCGCGCATCGTCAGCGTAATGGGGTGCAGATGCCCGCACTGCGGTCTGCGGCCGGGCAGCGTAATGTCAACTTTCTCGCTGGCAAGACGCTGTTTTAATGCTTCAGCTTCCAAAACTTCGGCTTTGGCGGCAATAGCTTCTTCCAAAACCTTTTTTACTTCGTTTACAATCTGGCCGATTTTCGGTCTTTCTTCTGCCGGCAGGCTGCCCATGCCGCGCAGGATGTCAGTCATATGGCCTTTTTTGCCAAGATACTTAACGCGCAAATCTTTCAGCGCGTCCACGCTTGCAGCTGTTTCCAGCTCTTTAAGCGCCTGCTCTTTAAGTGCTTGCAGTTCTTCTCTCATACTTAACCTCCCAAAATTCAGCATTCAGGGGCAGGCGGTAAAAATAAAAAAGCCTCCGCCCCTTCAAAGGGGCGAAAGCTGCATAACTTCCGCGGTACCACCCTGTTTTGTACCTCATAACGCCTTAACGCGGCAAACGCCGTTCCTACTTATTTTCAAAACGGATGCTCCAAAGTGAACTTCGGCACAACCTGTATCACGGGGCTTTCAGCCATGGCCCTGCTCTCTGCGTCGCAGTTTATGCCTACTCTCTTTTTCATAGCACAAATTTTATAAATTGATGTGTACTATTATAACACAGCCTTTATTTTGTTGCAAGACGGCGGCGCATGGCTTCAAACATAACTACGCCCCCTGCCACTGCCGCATTAAGCGATTCTGCCCTGCCCTGCATCGGTATAAACACCCTTTTGGCAGCGGCAGCCTTTAAACTTTCCGAAGCACCGTAAGCTTCGCTGCCCACAACTATGGCCGTGCGCGCGCCAAACTCCGCCTCATAAAGGTTTTGTGCGCCGTCAAGGCAGGTAACCATAATTTCGTAATTGTTTTTATGCACCCAACTGATAAACTCATCTTCCGGCATATCGCACAAAACAGGCATGCGCAAAAGCGAGCCCATGGTGGAGCGCACTGTTTTTGGCGCATAAGCATCGGCGCAGCCCGCCAGCAAAACAACCGCTGCCATGCCTGCCGCTTCCGCCGTGCGGATTAACGTGCCGACATTGCCGGGGTCAGCCACACGGTCAAGCACAAGCACAGTACCGTCTGCCACAATAAAATCCTGCGGCTTGCTGCACACCGCCAAAACACCCTGCGGCGCTTCCGTGTCGCTCATTTTTTTCATAACCTGTTCCGTTACGCTGTAAAGCTCAATATTTTTTGCGGCAGCATCAGCCAAAAGCTGTGCCAGCCTGGTATTTGCAGCATCCGGCACGGCAAAAACTTTCTGCACAGTGGCATAACGCACCGCTTCTTCCACGGCGCGCAGGCCTTCAACAACAAAACTGCCGCTGCGTTCGCGGTACTTTTTCTGTTTTAAATTGCACACATCCTTAACAACGGCGTTGCCAAGGCTTGTAATCTCTTTCATTAAACAATTTCCTCTAAGGCTTTAATGTTCTGATGCTCGCCTATAACAATCATCTCGTCGCCTTCTTCCAAAACCTGCGTCGGTTTCGGGTTAATATAAGTTACGCCTTCGTGCTTGATGGCAACAACGTTAACATTGTAACGTTTGCGCAAATCGGATTCAATAAGGTTTTTGCCAACCAGCGAATGAGGAATATTCGTACTCATAAGGCTGATGTTGTTGCTCATTTCAATGTAGTCAACAATGCTGCTGGAAATAAGGTTATGGGCAACACGCTTGCCCATATCGCGTTCAGGGTAAATAATTTTATCCGCGCCGATTTTTTCAAGCATTTTGCCGTGTACGGCACTGGTTGCTTTAACGGCAACAAACGGCACGCCCATTTCCTTAAGGTTCAGCGTTGTTAAAAGGTTGTCTTCAAGAGGGCCAATGCCTACAATAACAACCTCGTAGTTATTAATGCCAAGGCTGCGCAGGGTGTTTTCGTCAGAAGCATCCGCACTTACAACATGCGTCAGCTCGTGCGACAAATCCTGCACAATTTCTTCATCACTGTCAACGCCCAAAACCTGGTAGCCAAGCTCATGCAGCGTAAGTGCCACGCTGGTGCCGAAGCGCCCCAGGCCAAGCACCGCAAACTGTTTTTGTTTATTGTTTTTTGCCATTATTTACACCCCATTAACCTATGTTGATATGTTCCGACGGATACCTTATTTTGTTGGTACCGGAACTTAAGAAGCTCAAAATAAAAGTTAAAATACCGATACGGCCGATATACATGGTTAAAATTAAAATCCATTTGCCAAACGGCTGCCAGTCGGGCGTAATGCCAATACCCAAACCTACCGTACCGAACCCGGAAACAACCTCAAACAAAATATCTATAAACGGATAACGCCCGTTATTTATTACCAAAAGCATCATGGTGGCAAAAAGCACCCAGATAAGGCACAGTACAGTAATTACAAACGATTTGTCAACAATCTTTTCATCAATGCGCCTGCCAAACATAACCACATCACGCTGGCCTTTCAGCATATACCATAACGACGCCATCAGTACAATAAACGTGGTTGTTTTAATGCCGCCGCCGGTAGAACCGCTGCCCGCACCAATAAACATCCAGATAATCAGCACAAACAAGCTGCTGTCATGCAGATGCATTAAATCAATGGTGTTAAAACCCGCAGTACGCGATGATACCGCCTGGAAAAACGCAGCCATCCAGCTGTCAAACATGCTCATATTGCCCAAAGTATACGGATTGTTCGATTCAAAGCCCCATAAAAGCAAAGTGCCCACAACGTTTAAGCCAACGCTTGTTAAAAGCACTATTTTGGTATGCAGGGAAAAACGCTCCCAGTTCCAGCCGCGCTTTAAATCTTCCAGCACCATAAAACCAAGGCCGCCGAGAGTAATCAAAAGCGCAATGCTTAAATTAATAACGATATCGCCGTGATAATCAATAAGGCTCTTATAATCGCCCATCAGGTCAAAACCGGCATTACAAAAGGCCGATACTGAATGCCAGTAGCCGTAAACAACGCCAATCCAGCCCATATCCTTAACAAAAGCAAAATGCGCCGCCAGAATTGTGCCAAAAAAGAACTCAATTACAAGCGTATACTTAATAATGTTCAGCGCAATGCGTACAACGCCGGATATTTCCGTCTGGTTCATAGATTCCTGTAAAAACAGACGCTCACGCAGGCTAACCTTGCGCCCGGCAATAACCATTACCAGCGTCGTCATCGTCATAATGCCAAGGCCGCCGATTTGTATCAGCGCAATCAGCACCATTTTGCCGAACCACGAAAGCTGGTTGCCAACGTCGATAACCGTCAGCCCCGTTACGCACGAAGCCGATGTTGCCGTAAACAGCGCATCAAGAAAAGCAAGGCCCTGCCTGTCCTGCGTGGAAATTGGCAGCATAAACAAAAGTGCGCCGCTAAAAATAAGCAGTATAAAGCTCAGCGCCACAAGCTGACTGCCATTAAAAGTTTGCCCCATCCAACGCAAAAACTTATTTTCACGCCCCAAGGTATACTCACCTCATTTAAAAACTTTTTGCTAAAATTTTTATTATTAAAGCCATTACGGCTGTTACCACGTATTATACCAAATTATGAAATTTTTGCAAATTTTTACACAAATAAAAAAGGACCAACGCTGTAAAACGTTGGTCCTTTAATGCTTATAAATTACAGAGCAGCTTTAGCGGTTTCAACCAGTTTTGCAAATGCAGCTGCGTCAAAAATTGCCATATCTGCCAAAACCTTACGGTCAAGCTGAATGCCTGCTTTGGTAAGGCCGCAGATAAAGCGGCTGTAGCTCATACCGTTAGCACGGGTTGCAGCATTGATACGTGCAATCCACAAACGGCGGAACTCGCGTTTTTTAGCACGGCGGTCGCGGCGTGCATAACTCAATGCTTTCATTACAGTTTCGTTAGCTTTTTTGAACTGTAAATGTTTAGCTCCGCGGTAACCTTTAGCCAGTTTTAAAATATGTTTATGACGGCGGTGTGCAGTTACACCAACTTTAATTCTTGCCATTAGTAATATCCTCCCTTAACTCCACTAATTATGCATACGGCAGCATTTTAACTACGCGTTCATGGTCAGTTTTATGCACTAAAGTAGCTTTGCGCAGATTTCTCTTGCGGGCAGGAGCTTTTTTCTCAAGAATATGGCTCTTATAACCTTTGGCACGTTTAAATTCACCGGAAGCGGTTTTTTTGAAACGTTTTGCAGCAGCTCTGCGGGTTTTCATTTTCAACTTCATTTAAAAAATCCTCCTTATTTACTCGGTTTCGGCGCAACTATCATAATCATGTTTTTGCCTTCAAGTTTGGGCTGTCTTTCAACAACTGCCATTTCTTTAAGCTGGGCAGCCATTTTGTTTAAAAGAACTTCACCCAGTTCCGGATGCGAAAGCTCACGTCCGCGGAACATAATGGTAACCTTTACTTTGTCGCCATCTTCTAAGAAACGCACGGCATTTTTAAACTTAACGTTAAAGTCATGTTCTTCAATGCCGGGGCGCAGCTTAACTTCTTTAATGTCAAATGTTTTCTGTTTCTTACGAGACTCTTTTTCGCGTTTCTGCTGCTCGTAACGATACTTGCCGTAATCCATAATCCGGCACACAGGCGGTTTGGCAGTAGGTGCAATTTCCACCAGGTCGAGATGTTTTTCATAAGCAAGCTGCTGGGCTTCGCGGCCGGACATAATGCCGAGCTGTTCGCCATCGCTGCCGATAACGCGCACTTCACGTGCCCGAATTTCTTCATTGATACGCAAGTTTTCCTTAGCTATGACAAGTCACCTCCAAAATATTTCAGTCAAAAAGAAAAGCGGGCAGAACAAATCCACCCGCGTTAGTACATATCCAACCCTGTCGAGCACAGCTGCAAGGTGAGAAGCGAGCGGCTTCTACTTTGTTACCCGAATATAATAACACAACCATGCAGCCTTGTCAACAAATTATTTAATTATTTTCTTGCGCCAAGCTGGCCGTCAATAATGAACAGGCCGCCAACATTATCGCCAACCATTTGCAGTTTTTCAACAATTTCGGAAGCGCTGGCTTCTTCTTCAACCTGTTCGTCAATGAACCATTTCAAATGGCTCTGGGCAGCATAATCTTTTTCTGCCAAAGCTACTTCATACATATCGTGAATGCGGGAAGTAACATATTTTTCATGTTCCAGAACTTTTTTGAACAGTTCCAGCGGAGTGCCGTAATCGGCAGCCGGTGCTTCAATAGCAAGCAGTTCCGGTTTTTCGCCGCAATCCTGCATAAAGCCCATTAATTTAAAAGCATGCTCGCGTTCTTCTTCATACTGTGCTTTCAGCCAGTGTGCCATGCCTTTAAAATTTTTGGCTTCCATATCAAGGCTCATTGCCAGATACATATATGCAGAGTATAATTCAGCCTGAACCTGCTCGTTAAATGCTTTGTAAACTTTTTTCTTCATATTAAAATCCTCCTTTTTTTGGAAACGCTTTCTTGATGCTTTAAGTATAACACAGTCCGCGCATTTAATCAATAATAATTATTTATTTTTTTGTAAAATATTTGTTCATTCCGCAAAAATAATAAAAAATTCCGTTTTCTGCCATCAATAAAAAAGCACCTTAAAAGCCATTTTAAACTTTAAGGTGCCGGTAAAAATTATTTTTCTTTCATTTGCTTAATAATAAGCGATACGGAAGGCTGCGTTATACTGAACAGGTTTGCCAGAAAGACCTGCGTTAAATGTTCTTCATTATATAAACGCCATATCTCCCTGTTGCGTTCTTCCCTGCCGCAGAACGGTTTTAACTTTACCTCTCTTGGTTCTATGCAGAAACCTCTGTCGGCAAGCACTACTACCTTGCGCCTGCCTTCGCTGTCCGTTATTTTAAGTTCCAGAGTTCTGCCTCCGTTTTCGTCACGCTGGTTGATGTTATAGTATTCTATTTCATCTTCCCCTGCCGCTTTTTTCAGCATCGTCTGATTAAACGGTATTTCTTTTATTTCCACCATATCACCTCGTATGTATTGATATGTTTATTGCCTTACAGCAAGCCTTTGCCTGCTGTAAATGCTTTGTTTGCCACATTATTTTTATTGTGCCTTACTTTATGCTGTTTGCCTGCCTTTTACTGCCCGGCGTTTTTGCGCTGTAATATTTTAAGCGCCATTGTGTAGGCATTGCGCAGAGTTTTATTGCCCCTTGCATCCTGCGGTATGGTATTTGCACCAAGGTCTGCACAAATTTTACCTTCCGCATCCACCACATAGCTTGCGCCGATAGTATACTCACTGCCGAAAGTATTAAACAAATACAGGCTAATGCCGCTTACCGCGTTCTGCATATCTTCCCCCTGCCTTAATACCGCAAGGAAAGCTTCATCTGTATATTTTTCTTCGGCAAAGAAGGCAAGGTAATATTTGCCGTCTTTTTTTACGGTACTTACGCTCTCGCTGTCTAAATAAAGCACCCCTACATCCGTTTTACCTGCTTCAATCAGGGTCTGCGCCAGCGTTGGCAGCGGCAGCATGCATAAGGCCGCTGCCGTAAGGCAGGTTGTCATTAGTCCTTTAAGTTTGCCCATAAAATTTTATCCTGTAATATCCTTATAACAACAAAGGCAGGGTTGCCCCCGCCTCCGTTGTTTCAAAACTCGTTGCTGCTTAAATTTTTATATTTCAGGCTTCTTCCAGTGCTGCACGTTCTGCTGCAAGTTTGGCATGGCGTTCCATTTGTGCCTGTACTTTTGCTTCCTTGGCAGCTTTCTTCATTTCTTCTGCTTTAGCAAGTTTTTGTTCTTCCGCACGTCTTGCGTCAGCTTCTGCCTGTGCTTTTTTAATTTCGGCTACTTTTTCGGGAGATTTGCGGCCAAATTTCCAGGTTGCGCCAATACCGCCCATGTATTCATCACCGCTGGTGGATACGGACAAGCTCAGCATGAAGTCGCGGTTCGGGTAATGGAACAGGCCGAGTGCCATACCGGTTTCATCACGGTACTGGCCTACGCCTACTGCTACTTCGGTCGGTGCGGCAGGGTCATAACCCATGGTACGCAGGTTGGCAATAGCTGCTGACATTGCACCTACTTTATCAATGCGGTCTTCCAAGCCGTCAACACGGTTTTCAATACCATCTACGCGGCTGTTAACGTCGCTGATAGCAGCGTCAAGTTTGCGGTCTGCTTCTACCATATTTTCAGCGTCGCTAATATAATTAGTACCGCTGTAAGCGCCTTTAAGATCTTCAGTACTATCAGCACCAATTACTTCGCGTTGAATATCAATGCTTTGCTGAAGTTGTTCATCTCTGTATTTAGATTGTTCTTCTTTGGCATTAATGTCAGCCTGTAACGCATCATCAGCATCTTTACGCGCTTGTTCTTCCGCATCTATATTTGCCTGCAATTGTTCGTCTCTGTCTTTAGACTGCTCTTCTTTAGCATTGATGTCAGCCTGTAATGCATCATCGGCATCTTTACGCGCTTGTTCTTCTGCATCTATATTTGCCTGCAATTGTTCGTCTCTGTCTTTAGACTGAGATTCTACTGCGTCAATATTATCTTGGAGCGCCTGATCGCCTTCCTGTCTCTTAACGGATTCTTCGTCAATTTCGGCTGTTAATTTATTATCGATTTCTCTTCTTTCGTCAGCTTCTTCCCAAAGTTCAGTCTGGCTTGCAACATCGTTAATAGTTACATTACCAACAGTTTCGCCTTTATCATTTTTAATGGGCATTTCAACTTTGCCATCTTTTACATCATAGCTACCGCTGGCAATAGAATCACCTTTTGCACCGGTGTCGCCTTTATCACCTTTTTCGCCTTGGATGCCTTGGTCGCCCTTATCGCCTTTTTCACCTTTTTCGCCTTGGATACCTTGGTCACCCTTATCGCCTTTATCACCTTTTTCGCCTTGGATACCTTGGTCACCCTTATCGCCTTTTTCACCTTTTTCGCCTTGGATACCTTGGTCACCCTTGTCGCCTTTATCACCTTTTTCGCCTTGGTCGCCTTTATCGCCCTTCTCACCTTTTAATTCACCGTTTTCATAGGCATCATTTATTTTATTAACGGTGTCTTCAACTTTATTAATTTTTTCTGTATTAGCAACATCATTATCAACCAAATCGCTAACTACTTTATTTATATCACCAACTGTAACATTGGTATCAGCAATAGGTTCTTCACAATTTTCATCACCAACTATAGGATGTCTATCACCATACCAAGTTTCATGATGAATTTCAGGATTTTTCAATGTTGTATCACCAACATTAGTTGTTCCTTCTTTGTAATAAAAATCATCCGCTAAAACAACATTTGGAGCATAAATACCGCTCATTACTGCTGCGCAAAAAGCTATTGCTAATACTTAGATTTTTTGCTTGCCATCTTTATCACCTTTCCCGTTGTTATTTAAAAGCGCGCGCCTTTAAATATTTTTACTCTGTAAGCCATCAGGGAATGTTACCGCGGCGCCACATTCCTCAAAGGGTTTGCAGGTTTAACTTTGCTGATTTAGCAGAGATAAAGCGTCCTCTATCTCTTTGCTAAAATTATACCACGTTCTTCCCCCCCCCGGCAAGACCTTACTTTAACTTTGTGTCTTTCTTTTACGTATCTTGCCAACTGGTAACCTGGTTTGTGTTAATTCAAACTTTTTTATTTTTTACAAAATTTTTCAACAAACTCTTTACAAACTGCCAAGCTTTCGGTTATAATCTTGCTTACGCCGATTTTTGGGTGCGCACCGCTAAACGGCTTATTACTTTAACAGGGGGTTTATTTTTGAATAATTACCAAAACAGAAAAAACTTTTTATTTACTAACGCGGTGCCTGAAACGCCAAAGCCAAAATCTGCCGTGCTGGAAATGGATATTATACCTAAAACCGTGCGCCACAAAACTTTTACTACTTTGGCAAATAAAACAAAAAATTTAATTACTGCCGCTCAAAATGGTGACAAGCAGGCGTTGGAAAAGCTTTGCCTTGCTTTTGAGCCTTTGTTCCGCAGTGAAATGCGCCGCGATATGTTTTACACTGCCCTTGGCTTTGAGGAGGGGTTAAGCCTTGCAAGGTTAAAGTTTATTGAGCTTGTATTAACATATAACGGAGCTGATTACGAGCATTTTGCAGGATATGTAAGATGCCGTATTCACTTTGCACTTTACGACGAAGTTAAAAAAGTATGGGCGGATAAAAATAAAAAAGCACCCCTGCCCGATAGTGAGGCAGAAGGCGCTGAGTTCAGCGACGATGTTATTGAACGTGAGGAATTAAGTATTTTATTAAAACTGGCGCTTAATAAGTTAACTGCCAAACAGCGGCAGACTATTGAGGCGCTTTACATAAATGGTTACAGCGGCAGGGAAACTGCCGAACTGTTAAACTGCTCGCCTGCCATGGTTACCAAACACCATAAGCAGGCATTAAAAAACTTACGCGGCAATATTGCTTAAGTTAGGTTTTATTTTAACCGCTGATTTGCTGTTTATATAAAAAAATCGCTGTACCAAAAAGTACAGCGATTTTTATTTTATGCTTTATTATTTTTTCTCTGCAATTTCTTTTTGCAGCATGGCGATAAATTCATCCTGATTCATAGCGCCAATGTCGCCTTCACCGCGGCGGCGTACTGCAACGGTGCCGTTTTCAACTTCTTTTTCGCCAATTACAAGCATGTACGGAGTTTTCTGCATTTGTGCTTCACGGATTTTGTAACCGATTTTTTCGTTGCGGTCATCCACGTGTACGCGCAAACCAAGTTTAAACATTTTATCGTACAGTTTCTGTGCGTAATCATGCTGTTTGTCGGTAATCGGCAGAATGCGGACCTGGCACGGAGCAAGCCATGCGGGGAACGCGCCGGCATAGTGTTCAATTAAAATGCCGATAAAGCGTTCAATAGAACCGTAGGCAACGCGGTGAATCATTACCGGGCGGTGTTTTAAGCCGTCTTCGCCGGTGTAGGTTAAATCGAATTTTTCCGGCAGCAGCATATCAAGCTGAATAGTGCCGCACTGCCAGGTACGTCCGATGGAGTCGGTAAGATGGAAGTCAATTTTCGGGCCGTAGAATGCGCCGTCACCTTCGTTAACAGTGTACGGCAGGCCAAAGTCTTCCATAGCGGCTTTAAGGCCGTTGGTTGCTTTTTCCCAGGTTTCGTCATCACCCATGCTGTCATCCGGGCGGGTAGAAAGTTCTGCATGGTATTTCAAGCCGAAGGTTGCATATACTTCGTCAAACAGGCGGATGGTTTCCTGAATAACATCTTTAATCTGTTCGGGCATCATAAAGATGTGGGCATCATCCTGCGTGAAGCAGCGTACACGGAACAGGCCGTGCAGTGCGCCGCTCAGTTCGTGGCGGTGTACAAGGCCAAGTTCGCCAACGCGCAGCGGCAGTTCGCGGTAGCTGTGCGGATGGGTACGGTAAAACAGCATGCCGCCGGGGCAGTTCATCGGTTTTACGGCGTAATCGGCTTCATCAATTTTGGTGAAGTACATATTGTCGCGGTAATGGTCCCAGTGTCCGCTGCGTTCCCACAGGGTGCGGGAAAGAATCATCGGGGTCTGAATTTCGTAGTAACCGTAGCGGCGGTGTACTTCGCGCCAGTAATCAATAAGGGTGTTTTTAATAATCATGCCGTTGGGATGGAAGAACGGGAAGCCCGGGCCTTCATCCTGAATACTAAACAAATCGAGTTCTTTGCCGAGTTTGCGGTGGTCGCGCTTGGCGGCTTCTTCCAGCATGTGCAGGTAAGCGTCAAGTTCTTCTTTGCTGGGGAAAGCGGTGCCGTAAATACGCTGGAGCATTTTATTGTGCTCGTCGCCGCGCCAGTAAGCGCCGGCAATGCTTTGCAGCTTAAAGGCTTTAACACGGCCGGTGGAAGGGCAGTGCGGGCCTGCGCACAAATCGGTAAAATCGCCCTGGGTATAGGTGCTGATGATTGCGTCTTCCGGCAAATCGTTAATAAGTTCTACTTTATATTTTTCGTTTTTCTCCTCAAACATTTTCAGTGCTTCGGCACGGGGAATTTCTGCCCTTACCAAAGGAATGTTGGCTTTAATGATTTTTGCCATTTCTTTTTCGATAGCGGCCAAATCTTCCGGAGTGAAAACGTGCTCGCTGTCAAGGTCGTAATAAAATCCGTTGGCAATGGCAGGGCCAATGGCAAATTTTACATCCGGGAACAGGTGCTGAATAGCCTGTGCCATTACATGCGCCGCAGTATGGCGGATAGCGTGCAGGCCTTCTTCGCTTTCTGGCACAACAAATTCTACGCTGGCATCATGGCTCAGCTTATCGGACAGGTCTTTGTTCTGTCCATCTACAACAGCAAGCAAAGCCTGCTTGCCAAGTTTTTGTGAAAGGCTTTTGGCAACTTCAAGCAAGGTTACGTTATCTTCGTATTCTCTTACGCTGCCGTCTTTTAAAGTAACTTTAACCATAATTTTACCTCCTGAATAAAATAAAAAACTCCATCCCTTATATAAGGGACGGAGTTATCCGCGGTTCCACCCTAATTGGCTGCCTGGGCAGCCCTCTTAGTTAACCGTTAACGCCGGTATACGATGCCGCCTACTGCTGTTTCGGGGCATAGTTTGAAGGTGGTTTGGCAATTACCGTTCCCAACTGCTCTCAGCCAAGGCAGTTTTTTCTGTAAGGCCGCTTTAAATGCCTTTTCCTTCGCATTACTGATGTAATATTGATTTACTACTATATTATAAGCATCAGGGCAGCAGTTGTCAAACCTTTAGCAAATAAATTTTTTAACTGGAAAAAAAACGTAAATAAATTTATAATAATACAAGGCAATGTAAAAATGTTTGGTGGAGATGGTTAAATGCATTTTAAATTTTATAAAGCCATGCTTAAAATATTATTTGCCGCGCTGTGTACTTTTTTAATGCTGCCGGGCGTACAGGCAAAAGAAAAATACAAGGGAACGTTTATTTATATTCCGCTTGATGACAGGCCGGTTACTTACAGCTACCCTGTAAAAAATTTACAGGCTGCCGGCTATGAAATACTGACGCCGCCGGAAAAATACCTTGCTTCGGCAGACCGCACCGGCGACCCGGACAGGCTTTGGCAGTGGCTGGTGGAAAATGCGCCTGACGCCGATGCGGCAGTAATATCTTCGGACGCGCTTATTTACGGCGGGCTGGTTGCCAGCCGCACGCATTTTTTTGACGAAACAACCTTGCAGGCACGTGTTCAGCGTTTGGAAATGCTGCGCGAAAGGCTGCCCATGCCGCTTTATGTTTATTCCACATTAATGCGCACGCCGCGTGCAAGCTACGGCAATGTTGAACCGCCGTATTACAGCAAAATCGGGCCTGCCATTTTCCGTTATTCCGAACTTATAGATAAAGAAGACATGTACGGCTTAACCCTGCGCGAAAGCCTTGCAAAGCAGGCTATAAAAAACAACCTGCCGCAGGCCGATTTAAACGACTGGCTGCAAAGGCGTTTAAAAAACTACCATGTTAATAAATCGCTTACGGAGCTTACAAGCAGATACCGTTTTCATTATCTTGCCATAGGCAAAGATGACAATGCGCCGCTTTCGGCAACGCACATGGAAGCGCGTTATATAAAACGCGATGCCTTTGCGCTTTCCGACCAGATTTTTCAGATTATACCGGGCGTTGACCAGCTTGGCATGTTGCTTTTAACGCGCGCCGTTAACGAAAAGAACCGCGAGCACCCGCTTGTTTACACTTATTATGCCGAAGGAACCGGGCGTACCACAATACCGCAGTATTCCGACAGCACGCTTGGCGAATCTGTGCCGGAACAGATACTTGTTGCCGATGCACGCCCCACCGTTAACGCCGCCGAAGCCGATTTTATTTTGGCAGTTAACACGCCCAAAGACGGCGTAATGATGGATTCCACCGCGCCAAGCAACCAGTTTTTCGCCTCGCCGCGCGACAAAAAATATATTGGCGAGCTGGAAAAATTTTTAAACAGCGGCACAAGGGTTTCACTGGCAGACGTTACATATTCCAACGGCGCCGATAACGGCTTTATGAACGAATTTGCCAACCGCGGCAATTTGGAAAAGCTTACCGCGTATAACGGCTGGAACACCGCCGACAACACCATTGGCTTTGCCATTGCCCAGGGCATTTTAGCCCCGCAGATAAGCGACGAGGACAACGCGCTGCTGATGCGGCTGCGCCTTGTTGATGACTGGTTCTACCAATCGAACGCGCGGCGTGATGCCACGGACTTTTTGGAACGCAGCGGCAGCAGCGAAGAAGTTTATAAGCTCGGCAGTTCCAAAAAGCATGTTTCTGCGCTGGCGCAGGATGTCTGCAATGAGCTTGCACGCAAATATCCCTTTACCGAAGATTTTAAATTTAAAGTAGGTTTTCCGTGGGACAGGCTTTTTGAAATAAGCGTTACGCCCACAGGCAAAAAGAAATAGGCATATACAGCAAAACTCCCGAAGCAGTAAACTTCGGGAGTTTTTATTTTGGCGTTATTTTGCAAAATTCTTTTCTTTATAGGGGCACAGTTCTGTCAGCATACATTCGCTGCACAGTGGTTTGCGCGCTTTGCAAATTTTGCGGCCGTGCCAGATAAGCCAGTGATGGGCATCGCTCCATTTTTCCATGGGTATTGCCTTTTGCAGTTCTTTTTCGGTTGCAAGCGGGTCTGCACCCTTTGCAAGCCCCAACCGGTGCGAAACGCGGAAAACATGCGTATCTACGGCAATGGCCGGCACATTGTAAATAATGCTTGCTATGACATTGGCCGTTTTTTTGCCGACACCCGGCAGCGTCATAAGCTTTTCAATGGTATCGGGCACGGTGCTGTTGTATTCCTGCACCAGCATATGGCAGGTTGCCAGAAGGTTTTTGGCTTTGGCGCGGAACAGGCCGCAGTCGCGGATTTCGTTTTCCAGTTCTTCCTGCGTAAGCGCGCCCATTTTTTCGGGCGTATTATATTTAGGAAAGATGCGTGCCGTAATTTTGTTGACACGTTCATCGGTACACTGGGCAGACATAATTACCGCAACCAAAAGTTCAAACGGCGAATTGTAATTAAGCGCTGTTTTTGTATCTTTATATGTTTCTTCAAGTACTTTTAATATTTCATCACGCTGCTGCTTGCGCATTAGTTGGTCAGGCTCCTTACCGGTGCGGGTATTCTGCCGCCGCGGGCAATAAAGGCATCGGGCTTGAATTTGCTTACGGCAATAACCGGCGCATAGCCCAAAAGCCCGCCAAATTCTACCCTGTCGCCCACTTTTTTGCCCGGCACGGGCACAAGGCGCACTGCTGTGGTTTTATTGTTAATCATGCCGATAGCGGCTTCATCGGCAATAATTGCCGAAATGGTTTCTGCCGTAATATCGCCGGGCACGGCAATCATATCAAGGCCTACGGAGCATACGCAGGTCATGGCCTCTAGTTTTTCCAGCGTCAGGCTGCCGCGTTCAACGGCGGCAATCATGCCGGCATCTTCGCTGACGGGAATAAAAGCGCCGCTTAAGCCGCCGACATAGCTTGACGCCATTAGGCCGCCTTTTTTAACCGCGTCGTTAAGCATTGCAAGTGCAGCTGTTGTACCAGGGCCGCCGGTACTTTCAAGGCCGATTTCTTCAAGAATGTGGGCAACACTGTCGCCAATGGCAGGCGTCGGCGCAAGCGAAAGGTCGATAATGCCGAACTGCGTATTTAAGCGGCGTGCTGCTTCCTGTGCAACCAACTGGCCTACGCGGGTAATTTTAAACGCCGTCTTTTTAATGGTTTCGGCAACGGTACCAACATCGGCGCCGCGTACGGATTCAAGCGCGTGTTTTACAACGCCCGGTCCGCTGACGCCTACATTAATAACGCTTTCCGGTTCAGTAACGCCGTGGAAAGCACCGGCCATGAAGGGGTTATCCTGCACGGCATTGCAGAAGATTACAAGTTTGGCGCAGCCGATAGCATCACGGTCGGCCGTTAACGCAGCTGCTTCTTTAACAACGCGGCCCATTTCGGCAACGGCATCCATATTAATGCCGCATTTGGTAGAACCTACGCTGACAGAAGAACAAACAATCTGCGTTTCGGCAAGTGCTTCCGGAATAGAGGCAATCAGTTTGCGGTCGCCGTTGGTGTAGCCCTTATCGACAAGCGCGGAAAAACCGCCGACAAAATCAACGCCGATGGTGCGGCCTGCGTCGTCAAGAGCTTTGGCCAGCGGCACATAGCTTGCTGCATCGCAGCTTTCGCCAACAATGGCAACAGGAGTTACGGATACGCGCTTGTTAATAATGGGCACACCGAGTTCCGTTTCCAGCTCCTGCCCTACTTTAACAAGGTTTTCTGCTTTTTTGGTAACTTTATCGTAAATTTTCTGCGCCGTTACCTTAATATCCGGGTGTGCGCAGTCACGCAGGCTGATGCCCATGGTAATGGTGCGCACGTCAAGATTATTTTCGGTAATCATGCGCGTGGTTTCTAAAACGTCTTTAATTTCAAACATAGGCAGCCTCCTAAATACGGTGCATAGCCGTAAAAATTTCTTCGCTCTGCACGCGGATTTCCACGCCTATTTCATTGCCAAGCGCAGTAAACACATCTTTTAATTTATCAAGCTGCAAATCGGCTTTTTCCATATTGGCAATAAGTACCATGTTAAAAAAGCCATCCATAATATTCTGGTTAATATTAAGGATATTAATGTTATGCTCTGCCAGTACGTTGCTGGCGCGTGCAATAATGCCTACTCTGTCTTTACCTACAATTGTTACAACTATGCGCATTTTTGTTCCTCCTCTTAAGGGGCCTTAAAATTATAAATATGTTATATTTTACCATAAAATGAGTGGTAAGTGTTCAATTTTCCAAAAATATTAATTATCTTTGTACACTCGTGCGCAGTTGTATGGCTTCGGCAATGTGCGCCGCTTTTATAGCTGCGCTGCCTTCAAGGTCGGCAATGGTGCGGGCAACTTTAACAATGCGGTCATGCGTGCGGGCGCTGAGCCCAAGCGCGGCAAAGTATTTGCCAAGCATGGCTTCGGCCTGCGGCTCCAGTTTGCAGTATTTATTAAGCTGCTTTTTGTTCATCTGCGCGTTGCAGTGCACGCCGCTGCCTTCAAAACGTTTGCGCTGTACGCCGCGCGCTTTTACAACACGGCTGCGTATAACGGCAGAACTTTCTCCTTCGGTTTTATCTTTTAAGTCATCATATTCAAGGCGCGGCACGGTTACCTGTATATCAATGCGGTCTAAAAGCGGGCCGGAAATTTTGCGCCGGTAACGCTCAATTTCGTGCGGGCGGCAGGTACAGCTGTGAACCTTATCGCCCAAGAATCCGCAGGGGCACGGGTTTTGAGCGGTTATTAAAATCAGCCGTGCGGGGAAAGACAAACTTGCCTGCACGCGGCTGATTGTTACCACGCCGTCTTCCAACGGCTGGCGCAGAACCTCCAGCGCCTGGCGTGAAAACTCCGGCAGTTCATCCAAAAACAATACGCCGTTATGGCTGAGCGTAACTTCGCCCGGCTTCGGCACGCTGCCGCCGCCAATTAACGCGCTTGCCGATACCGTATGGTGCGGGCTGCGGAAGGGGCGTTCCAGCACAAGCTGTTTTTTGCCGTTTAAAAGCCCGGCAATACTGTAAATTTTGGTTATTTCTAAAATTTCATCTTCCGTCATCGGCGGCAATATGGTTGGCAAACGGCGTGCCAGCATGGTTTTGCCGCTGCCCGGCGCGCCAACCATCAATACATTATGCCCGCCTGCCGCGGCAATTTCCAGTGCGCGCTTAACAACCTGCTGACCGCGCACTTCGGCAAAGTCAACGTCGCCGCCCCCTGCCGTTTCCGTTCCAAACTGTATTTTTGGCAGCGGCGTTAAACGCTCCTGCTTTTTCAAATGTCTTACAAGCTCGCTTAAACTGGCAGGCGTATATACATCTATGCCGTCCACCAGTTCGCCTTCCGCCGCGTTGCCCTGCGGTATGTAAATTTCGCGCCAGCCGTGTTCGCGAGCATATAAAATCATCGGCAAAACGCCCGCAACCTGGCGTATGCTGCCGTCAAGAGCAAGCTCGCCCACAAAAATTTTACCGTCTGCTTCTTCCTGCAATAAACTTCCGGCTGCCGTTAATATGCCAACGGCAATCGGCAAATCAAGGCTGCTGCCGTCTTTGCGCAAATCGGCCGGGGCAAGGTTTACGGTAATGCGCGTCATGGGAAACATCAGCCCGGAATTTTTCAGCGCCGCCCTTACGCGCTCGCGCGATTCCTTTACCGCCGTATCAGGCAGCCCTACAATGTCAAATCCCGGCAGCCCGTTGGATATATCAACTTCAACAATTATTTCTTCACCATTAATACCACAAACAGTTTCCCCGAAGGTTTTTGCGTACATTATATCTCCCCTAAAAACAATTTTGCAGATGGCGCAATTTTGCCTTGCCGTCATCTGCCACAATTTCTATTACATCAAAAGCTATTTTATTGTACCCTCCGCCGCACTGCTGCAAATAGTGCAGCGCCGTGGTGCGGATTTTCTGCTGCTTGGCATAAGTTACCGCCATGCCCGGCGTGCCAAACTTTAAGCTGCGGCGCGTTTTAACCTCAACAAACACCGCTCCGCCGTCTTTAGCGGCAATTATATCAATCTCTCCGCGGCGGCAGCGGTAATTGCGCTCTACAATGCTGTAACCGTGCCGCAGCAAATAAGCGCAGGCCGCATCTTCGCCGCGCCTGCCAAAATCACCGCGCCTGTCAGCCATCAGCATTCTCCGGCAGGCGGATTATTTTATTCGGCACCGGTTCGGCCGGAGGCAGGTGCATGCTTTTTACCGGTTCATAGCTGCGGCGGTGCCAGCTTGTTGCGCCGTATTCCAACACTGCCTGCATATGCTCCGCACTTCCGTACCCTTTGTTGTGTGCCCAGCCGTACTGCGGATACTCTGCCGCAAGCTGTTCCATCATTCTGTCACGGGTAACTTTTGCTATTACTGAAGCCGCCGCTATTGAAGCGCTGAGAGCATCGCCGTGAATAAGTGAATAGGTTTTAATATCCCCTGCCTGCACGGGCATGGCATCTATAAGCGCCGCCTGCGGGCGGATTTTTAAACTTTCAAGCACTTGTGCCATGCCTTCCTGCGTGGCACGGTAAATATTAAGCCTGTCGATATTGTAAACGCTTACTATATTAACCGAAACTGCCAGCGCTTTTTCCAAAATTTCCCCGTAAAGCTGCTCACGTTTGGCTGCCGTAAGTTTTTTGGAATCGTTCAGCCCTTTAATAAAAACATTCTGCGGCAAAATAACCGCGCCTATAACCATAGGCCCGGCCAGCGGCCCGCGCCCGGCTTCATCAACGCCTGCCACAAACTGCGCCCCTTCATTATAGCAGTTATTTTCGTACATCAGCATTTTAGCAAAACGTTCGCGCTCGGCCTGTTCTGCCTGCTGCTTTTTATAATAAGCCGCTATGAGTTTCTGCACGCCGCTGCGGCCGTCTTTGGCAAGTTCTGCCAAAAGTTCTTCATTTGGGTTATTGGCAAGCAGTTCTTTTATTTCTGCAATTTTCATGTTTACAGCCCCTTAAACAAAAAGCCGCTTACAGCGGCTTTAATTTCAGTTATTATTTATCTGGTTCATCCAGTGTTACACGGCCAGTTTTGCCGCTGCGGAAATCACGCAGAACAAGCTGCACCACTTTATCAAGGTCAAGCAGCCCGCCGCTTTTCAGGCAGCCGCGGCTTACGGCAATTTTTTCAAAAACGTCCTGCACCGGTGCGCCCGCCTCAAAATCAACGGCATATTTGTCTTTTAACAATTGCGGGTAAGCGGCAATTAATTTTTCCGTTAAAAGCCATGCCGCCTGTTCACGGTCATACACGTCTTCTTTAATGGCGCCGGTAAGGGCAAGGTTAAGCCCAATCTGCGGGTCATCAAACTTTGGCCACAGCACGCCCGGCGTGTCTAAAAGTTCCAGCCCTTTGGCAATGGTAACCCACTGCTGCCCGCGCGTAACGCCCGGTTTATCGGCAGCCAGCACTTTGTTTTTGCCAACAAGCCTGTTAATAAGCGTCGATTTGCCTACATTGGGTATTCCGACAATCATAACGCGTATAGAACGGTTTTTTACGCCGCGCTTCAGCCATTTGTCTATTACAGGCTGCGCCGCTTTCTGCACGGCGGCTACAAGCTGTTTTACGCCTTTGCCTGTATTACAGTCGATAACGCATACCGGCAGACCGTTATTTTTAAAAATTTCTTTCCACGCTTCTGTTTTGGCAGGGTCTGCCATATCAACCTTATTTAAAGCTATAATTTTAGGCTTCTGCCCCAAAAGCTGGTTCAGCATGGGATTGGTGCTGCTGCGCGGCACACGTGCGTCAAGCATTTCCACAACCACGTCCACCAGTTTAAGCTGCTGTTCCATCATGCGCTTGGCTTTTGTCATATGGCCGGGAAACCACTGTATTTTAAAGTCCATTTATAACACTCTCCCTGTCAGGGCAGCATGCGCCATCTGTCAACCGGCCAGAATGCCAGGCTGGCTTTGCCTTTAACCAAATCCAGCGGCACAAAGCCTACATCGGCAAAACGGCTGTCCTCAGAGTTGTTTCTGTTATCGCCCAGTACAAAAATATGCCCTTCCGGCACAACGGATTTTCTGTAATCAGAAAGGTTCGGCCCTTTGGGGTCTTCCTTCCATGTATAAGGCTCGTCAATTTCCGTGCCGTTTACAAGCACTTTGCCGCTGCGCATTTCAACGGTATCGCCTGCCGTGGCAATAACGCGCTTAATAAAATCGCGGCTTTCGTCTTTAGGGTAACGGAAAACAATAATTTCACCCTTCTGCGGGTCGCTTACAAAATAGGTAAACTTGTTTACCAAAAGCCTTTCATGGTTTACCAGCGTGGGGTACATGGAAGAACCTTCTACCATATAAGGTTCTACAATAAATGTTCTGATGCAGAAGGCAAGCGCCACCGCAACAATAATGGAAACCAGCCAGTCGCTGACCGTATCCTGCCAGGAAGTTTTTTGTTTGCTCATTTTATTTACCGCTCCTTTTTCTGCCGTAACCATACGGCCTGCCAACGTTAATATTCCAACACAATGTGCGTGTTTCTACAACTTATACAGTATGCTTTCTTATACTAACAAACATTAGCCTATTTGTCCATACTGTTCACGCTTTTGACACATAAAAAAATATTATACTATTAACGATTTTACTTGCATTATAGCCCGCGTTTGTTGTAAAATTCTTTTGTTGTGCTGTACATTTTTTGTAGTAAATTTTACATTCAGCCCTGCTTGCGGCAGGATTTTTAAATTGAATAGCCAATATAATAATATTGTACACTATTTCTTGTATGTAAATTTAACATTTTAAAGGTTAAAGGAGCATGAAGCACATGACACAAATTAGTATCGCCGTTATCGGCAGCTGCAATATCGACGTTGTTGTCGAAGCGCCGAAACGTCCGCTGGCTGGCGAAACCATTTTGGGCAGCCGCCTTATTATTGCCCAGGGCGGCAAGGGGGCAAACCAGGCAGTTGCCGCAGCAAGGCTCGGCGCCAAAGTTTATATGGTTGGCTGCGTCGGCGACGACGATTACGGCCGTTCCGTAATTAAAAATTTTGAAGCGAACGGCGTTGATACCGGAAACGTAAAGGTTGTGCCCGGCGTAACTACCGGCACCGCACACATTACGCTTGCCGAAGGCGATAACAGCATTATTGTTATTAAAGGCGCCAACGACCTTGTAACGCCTGAACTTATAGATGAAGCCTGGCCGCAGATTGCAGGCTGCGATATGGTAATGCTGCAGCACGAAATTCCTGCTGCAGCCATTGCCCACACCTTAAAAAAATGTGCAGAAGCCGGTGTAAAAGCATTGCTGAACCCGGCGCCTGTTCTTGAAGGCGCACAGGACTGGGCCAAAGACGCCGCCTTTATAACGCCTAACGAACATGAAGCGCAGGCTCTTTTTCCCGGTAAAAGCACCGAAGAAATACTTTTGGAAAACGAAGGCCGCCTTTTAATGACGCTCGGCAGCAAAGGCGTTGCTTATGCCGAAAACGGCGCAATTAATACCGTGCCCGCCTTTAAAGTGCAGGCAGTTGATACTACCGGCGCAGGCGACACTTTCAACAGTGCTTTCGCCGTTGCACGCGCTTCCGGCAAAACCATGTCCGAAAGCATTACTTTTGCCAATGCGGCAGCCGCCTTATCCGTACAAAAAATCGGCGCACAGGGCGGAATGCCTTATTTAGATGAAGTGGAAGGGATGTTGTCCGAATGCAGAAAATAGGAATTTTAAACAGCGAAATTGCCAAAGTACTGGCAGATATGGGGCACACCGATACTATCGTTATCGGCGACTGCGGGCTGCCTGTACCGGACGGCGTAAAAAAGATTGACCTTGCCTTGAAGCTCGGCACGCCGCGTTTTTTGGAAGTTGTTGAAGAACTTGCCAAATATATGGAAATTGAAAAAATCCATGTTGCTGCCGAAATGCAGAGCAAAAACGAAGAATGCTGGCAGCAGATGCACAAACTGTTTGACGGCAAGGAATGGATTGTTACCGACCACGAACATTTTAAGCAGGCCACCAAAACCGCTAAAGCAGTTATACGTACCGGTGAAACAACACCGTTTGCCAATGTAATTTTACATTCCGGCGTTATATTCTGATTTAAAGGAGTACTGTCAGCTATGGAAATTACCATGCAAGGTATTTCAAAGGCCTTCGGTTCCAACGAAGTTCTGCGCGGGGTTGATTTCACACTGCATTCCGGGGAAATCCACGCGCTGATGGGCGAAAACGGGGCCGGCAAGTCAACTTTGATGAATATCCTCACCGGCATACACAAAGCCGATGCGGGCAAAATTTTCGTTGACGGCCAGGAAGTACATTTTAAAAACGCACGTGATGCCGAAAACCACGGCATTGCCTTCATTCACCAGGAGCTTAACATCTGGCCCAACCTTTCAATACTTGAAAACCTGTTTTTAATGAAGCAGATTACCAACTCCTTCGGCATACTCGACACTAAAAAAATGCGTAAACTGGCCGAAGAAAAATGCGCGCAGATTGGCATTGAGCTGCCGCTTGACGCCGAAGCCGGCGAATGCAGCGTAGGCCAGCAGCAGATGACGGAAATTATCCGCAATTTAATGCTGGACGCAAAAGTTGTAATTATGGACGAACCTACCGCGGCGCTTACCGAACGTGAAACCGCCAAACTGTTTGAAGTTATGCACGCATTAAAGGACAAAGGCGTAGCCATTGTTTATATTTCTCACCGCATGGAAGAAGTATTTACCCACTGCGACACCATTACCGTTATGCGCGACGGCCACTCCATAAGCTGCCGCCCGACACGCAGCACCACTATGGAAGCCGTAGTACAGGATATGGTTGGCCGTGCTATTACGGAATATTATCCCGGACGCACCACCGAACCCGGCGAAGTAGTTCTGGAAGTTAAAAACCTGTGCCAGCCGGGCGTGTTCGACCACGTTTCATTTAATTTGCGCAAAGGCGAAATTTTGGGCGTTGCCGGGCTGATGGGCGCCGGACGCACGGAAATTATGCGCGCGCTGTTTGGCATTGATGACTGCCGCCAGGGCGAAGTTTACCTGCACGGACAGAAAATAAACATCAAAAAACCGGAAGACGCCATTAAGGCAGGCATTGGTTTTATTACCGAAAACCGCAAAACCGAAGGCCTGATTCTGGACTTTTCCATTTTAAAAAATATTGCCCTGCCAAGCGTTGATACCTTCGCTTCAAAAAGCGTCATCAACGATAAAAAGGAATTTAATTTCTCCAACGAATTATCGCACAAGCTCGGCGTTAAAGCCAATTCCATCCAGCTTCCGGCCGGTGCGCTTTCCGGCGGCAACCAGCAGAAGGTTGTTATAGCAAAATGGATTGGCATGCACCCGTCCATTATCATTATGGACGAACCTACGCGCGGCATTGACGTAGGCGCCAAACGCGATATTTACGATTTGATGAACGAACTTACCGCACAGGGTGTTGCCATTATCATGGTTTCTTCCGACCTGCCGGAAGTTATCGGCATGAGCGACCGTATCCTTGTTGTGCACGAAGGCAAAATTGCCGGGGAAATACCGCATGACCAAGCAACCCAGGAAAATATCATCACCCTTGCAACAGGAGGAATATAACAGATGAACGTTTCTGCCTTAGTTAGAAAAATGGGCCCGTTAATCGGGTTAATTGTACTTTTTGTTGTTATATCTGCTTTAAACAGCAGCTTTATCGACCCGTCCAACTTAAAAAACCTGCTGCGCCAGGTTTCCATTAACGCACTGATTTCCTTCGGCATGACCTTTGTCATCCTTACAGGCGGCATCGACCTTTCCGTCGGCAGTACGCTGGCTCTTTCCAGTGCAATTATGGCAAGTTTAATTAAAGGCGGCATGGACCCGATTATGGGCATTGTTGTTGCTGCCATTATCGGCCTTATTCTCGGCACTATTAACGGCGTTGTAATTTCTTACGGCAAGGTTGCTCCCTTTATTGCCACTCTGGCAACCATGACTATTTTCCGCGGCCTGACTTTGGTTTACACCGACGGCAACCCTATCAGCAGCTTAACCGATAACCAGCTGTTCCATATGTTCGGCCAGGGTTATTTTGCAGGCATTCCTGTACCGGCAGTTGTTATGCTTTTAATGTTCGCCCTCTGCTGGTTTATTCTTAACAAAACACCGCTGGGCCGCAAAACCTACGCTGTCGGCGGCAACGAAAAAGTTTCCTTTATTGCCGGCATTAAAATTGAACGCATTAAAATTTTTGCTTATGCAATTACCGGCCTGTTCTGCGCACTGGCAGGCGCTATTTTAACCTCGCGCCTTAACTCCGCACAACCTACTGCAGGCACCGGTTATGAACTTGATGCCATTGCGGCAGTAGTTCTCGGCGGCACAAGCCTTTCCGGCGGCAAAGGCCGTATCGTGGGCACGCTTATCGGCGTACTTATTATCGGTACCCTTAACAACGGCCTTAATATTCTTAACGTATCCAGCTTTTACCAGCAAGTTGTCAAAGGTATAGTTATCTTACTTGCAGTTCTTATGGACCGCAAAAAATCGTAGGAGGTTATGTTTTAAATGAAAAAAACTTTATTAGCTGTTATGGCAGTACTTATGATGTCGGTAATGCTTATTGCTGGCTGCAGCTCCGGAGAAGAAGCTGCCCCGGCTGCCGATAAAAAAAGCGGCACTACCACTATCGGTTTTTCCATCTCTACTTTAAACAACCCGTTCTTTGTTTCCGTTAAAGACGGCGTTGAAGCAAAAGCCAAAGAGCTTGGCGTTAACGTAAAAATTGTTGATGCCCAAAACGACCCGGCAAAACAGGCTAACGACGTTGCAGACCTGCTCCAGCAGGGCGTAAGCGTACTTTTGGTAAACCCGGTTGACTCTGCTGCCATTTCCACTTCTGTTGAAGCTGCCAATAAAGCAAAAATTCCTGTAATTGCTCTGGACCGCAGCGCCGACAAAGGCACCATTGCTTCCCTTGTTGCTTCCGATAACGTAAAAGGCGGCGAAATGGCTGCTGAATACATTATTAAAAAACTTGGCGAAGGCGTTAAAGTTGCTGAACTCGAAGGCATCCCCGGTGCTTCCGCAACCCGTGAACGCGGCGAAGGCTTCCATAAAGTTGCCGACCAGAAATTAAGCGTTGTAGCTAAACAGTCTGCTGATTTTGACCGTACCAAAGGCCTGACCGTTTCCGAAAACATGCTGCAGGCTAACCCCGACATTCAGGCAATTTTTGCCCAGAATGACGAAATGGCTCTCGGTGCTATCGAAGCCTCCAAGAGCGCAGGCAAACAAATCTTTATCGTTGGTTTTGACGGTACTGACGACGGCCTGAAAGCTGTTGAAGCAGGCACTATGGCTGCTACCATTGCCCAGCAGCCGGAACTGATGGGCCAGCAGGGCCTTGAAGCTGCCGTTAAACTGGCTAAAGGCGAAAAAATTGATGCCAAAATTTCCGTTCCTCTTAAACTTGTAGAGAAAAAATAATTTAACTTTCCTTTGACAAATTGCGTACAAAAAATCCCGCTCACTGAGCGGGATTTTTTATTTAATTTACTTTTAAAACATAATGTCGCCGGGTTCGTAATCAACCGTAGTTTTTACAAAAGCAATTTCGTTGCAGTACGGATACTGTGGGCAATAAACACATTCTTTCCATACCTTCTGCGGCAATTTTTCTTTGGCGGTTTCAATGTAATCGCACTTGGCAAAAAAGCCGGGCTGGTAAGTAAGCGTAAAAAACATTTTTACGCCGCGCTCTATGCCCTCTTTTTCCAGCAAATGCACAAGGTTACGCCCTATGCCGCTTGTTTTGCGTTCCGGGTCAACGGCAAGCGAACGTATTTCCGCAAGCCTGTCCCACACAAAATGCAGCGCGCCGCAGCCAATCAGGCGGTTATTTTCAATCGCCACAATATAATCGCGCAGGTTTTCGTAAATTGCGTTGCGCGCACGCGGCAGCATCAAGCCTTCGTGCGCATAATCATTCAGCAGTTTATGAATATTTTCTACATCATCAAACGTAGCTCGACGATATGTAATCATGCACCATGCCCCCTCAAATAACTGTTAAGCCATATCCTAACACTCATTTAATAAAAATGCAATATCTGAGCGCGCATTTTACAAAAAATTTTCCGTCCCCTAAAGAGGCCAATTGTTTTAAGAAATGATGATTGGGTTCGTTAATTTTAACGGCGTCCGTCCCTGTATCAGGGTAAAAAACTTATTTTTACGCCCCCCATGCCCAGCGCTGTTTTAACGCCTATACCGGCATATTCGGCGTATGCGGCTAAAAGCGCCGCAATCCTGTTCTGGCTTTGCGTGCCGCGGAAAAGCAGCCTGTAACGGCCTTTAAACGCGTCTATCGGCGCGCCGCCGACAGAATACTGCTGCAGCGATAAATTATAGCCAATAACCTTCACCGCCTGCGCCAAATGTTCTTCAAGGTTATTTTCTTCAAGCACAAGACCGCCGCAAAAAGCGTTCCAGCGTTTTAAAAGGCTGCGGAAAATATAAACATTATCCGGGTAAATTTTATAACTGCCAAATGCCTTAAACGATGCGGAAGTTATAAAATTAAATTCTGCCTGGCGCGGAGGCTGCGGCATGGTAAAAAACTGCTCTGCCATGTCTTTATAGCTTGTTTGCTTTACCGGCTGCGGTTTACTTAATTGTATCACATATTCTTTTTGCTTTAAATATAAATTTTGCGGCAGCCTGCCTGACGCATATAAAATTTCTTCCGCAGCTTCTTTGTTAAGCGCCGCAAGCTGCCATACCGCGCTGCCGCGTACCTTATCGTAATACACAAACTGGCTGAACGGGCGCAGCGCAGAACGGTGCATGGCTTCCGCAAAATCCGTATGGGCGTACTGCATCAGCGCGCCATGAAGCACGCTGCCAAACGATTGATGCAGGCGCTGCCCTTCCGGCAGCTGCAATAAAACTTCCCAAATTTGCAGCATAATTATTCCTCCGTAACTGCGCAGACACCCATTAAAGTTATGCCCTTGTGCGTTTTGGCTGTTTGCAGGCCGCGAGGAGCAGCAAACTTATCAAGCCGCAGGTGCGCGTGCTTATAAAAATTATTATGCAAAATTACCGCTGCCGCATCTGTAAACGATTTTTGGTCCGGCGCAAGTGCCAGCAGCAGGCTTTTGCTTAAAAAGCCGCTGCCGCTGCCCAAAAATAAATTGGCGTTTTCTGCCCGGGCAAATTCCTGTTTTAGTGCCTGCCCAAAAATAATTTTTTCTCGCTGCAGCACAAAATCGGTAAAATAGCGCTGGCGTTTAATAAATTCTTCCGCCGACGTAATGCCGATACCGCCAAACACCGCTTTATCAAGCGTTATGCTGAAATGCTGATACGCGCCCGGCGGCAGGCATTCACGGAACAAGGTAAGGTTTTTGGTTTTTACCTGCCCTGTTTTAACAATATAAACAGCCTCGCGCTTCTGCACAATTACAGGTATTGTTTTGCCGCTGCTGTATGAATCGCTTACCGACAAGCCTTTCATAATGCTGCAGTTCATGCTGGCCTGCGGTATTAATTCCGCACTGTACTCGTTTTTTGGTATTTTTAAACGGTGCAGCAGTACAATTTCCAACTTCTGCGCAAGCCTGGCAAAGGCAGAATTTTTATCACGCAGGCGGTTATCATTAATAATGCGGCTGACTTCGGCCCAAGCGGCATTACGCAGCCTGTCTTCCTGCAGCAGCAGGCTGAACAGCAGCCCTGTGCGCAGCGCACCCTTTATGCTGCTGCCCGGTATGTACGGCTGGCCTTCAACGCTGTGCACGGTGCGCACAATTTCCGTAAGGCGCATTTTGTTGGCGGCCAGTATTTCCGGCACTACTTCAACATTGGCATAATCTGTTACAGCGTCCTCCAAATCTTCTATTTTAAAGCCTTTTTCCTGAACCCATTCGCACAAAGTTCCGGCGCGCAGCCTGGTTTTTATCAGTTCTTCAAACTCTGCCAGCAAATTGTGTTTATACAAAAATTTTACCCACAGGCGTTCATTCAAAAAATATACCCGCCTGCTGCCGGCATCGTACAAATACTGATAGCTGTATACCGTTCCCACTTCGTCGGTTATATGCACCGGGCCCAGGCAGGTTACAGACATTTTTTTATATTCAAAATTACTGATACTCATACAGGCAACCCCATATATACGGCCTTGCCATAGCGGTACACGGCGTGCTGCGCCCCCAAAGCCGTAAATTCAAGCAGGCGCCCTTCAACCCTTTCGGGGAAGCACGAACCTGCCTTTAACATATATACGCTGCTGCGTTTTTCAAAATTCTGCGAGTTTTGGTTATAAACAAAACCGCTGCGTTTTAATAAACTGAACGCGCCTTTTTTTACGGTGGCAATCTGTTCCTGCACCGGGCACAATACGGAAAGCGACATTTGCAGGCTGCTTGTTTTGTTTTCGAGCAAAACCTTAAGCATACCGGCATCACCGCCGCAGTCTTCGCTTAAAAGCTGCGGAGCGCCTTTTAAAACAAATTTGCCAAAGCCGCTGCTGCGCCTCCCGCCAATGCCGCCCAGCCCCAGCAGTTCCACCGCTTTAACAAGCCCTTCAAGCAAAGTTCCGTCATCCAACCCAACTATGCAGTATAACCCGGCACCTTCCGCAAAAGTATAATTGCTTACATAATATGCCCGCCCGCCGTTTCTGAAATCGAGCCTGCGCTGTACGCCGCTCCAGCCAAAATCGTGCTTTTCCTGCTCTTTAGCCGTGCTTTCATACGGGTGCAGGTAGTCATAAATGCCGCTTACGCGGATATAAGCCATATTTTCGTGTTCGCGCAGCGCTTCATACTGCAAACACAGCTCTTTAAAAGACAGCTGCAAATCAAGCGGATTTACTTTTTCCTTGCAGTTATACGGCACCGGCACATACAGTTCTTCTTCCGCACCGCTGTAATAAGGCAGAAAATCGCTGAAAAGCAGCCCGCCCTTTTGCACGGCTTCAATAAACCGGCTGCAAAGCTCTCCGTCAAGCGCAGCTGTTTCCGTTACAAGCGCGCTGAAAAAAGTATCGGCGCAGCAGTTAAAAGACTGCAAATTGCCGCTTTTTTTATTTTCGGCTGTGCCAAAATGCACCGGAGTTAAAAACTTAAACTGCAAAATATAATACTTCATTTTAAGCAGCTTCCTTCAAGAGCAGTTTTAAGCCTTCCGGCATACTCCTCAAGATTTTTGTTTAAACCGGCGTACCGCACCGAAAAATTACTGAAAGCAACCCTGCCGTAACCGCGCGAACCATGGCCGCCAAGGTAGTCCATCTGCAGCATCATAAGCGCTGCCGATAAGGTTGCGAAATCTTCTTCGATTTCCTTTTCGTTTTCGATGTTGTACACAAGTTTAAACGCAAAATCGGTACCTGCCGGCACCCTTTCAATCTGGCGCGGTATTGCCGTTGCCGTAAGCCTTGTAATGGAGTTTTCAAATTTTACTTCGCCCATGTAGGTATCGGTATCCATACGGCTTATTTTTTCAATGCTTTCCGACGTTACAAATACATCATAAAATTGCAGGCGCGCGCCTATAACACCGTTTTTGGAAGTAGAACCGAACAAACGGCAGATAACTTCGTCGTCATCTTCAATTTTATTTAAAACATAACCCGGCGAACGCATTTTAGCCAGCAAAGTGCGCAGCTTGCCTTTAAGCGAACTGCCCGGAATAATGGGAACTTTGGTAAAATGGTCGCGCACAAAGGGGCTTTCTACCGCGCCGATAGGAGTAAAATCGCTGGAGGTGCCAATGTGCAGCCCCGTTACCAGAGTAATAACAGCCTCTATTAAAAACTTTCCTTTTAAAACCGCCTGCTTCATTATTTATCCTTGCCTCCGTAAAATTTATGAAATGCCCCCAGCGCCTGTACGTATTTGGCAAAAGTGTCAAATCTTTCCGTACTGTCGCCAATGCTGTCAATCATTTCTATCAGCCCGGATTTTTCTACAAACGCGCCAACAATATTTTTTTCGCGCCCGGCCAGATACATTAATTTAACCTTTAAAAATTTTACCTCCGCAACCAGCTCCGGCGGCAGCCTGTCCGGCTCCTGACCGCGCATTTTATAAACCTCCACGCGGTCGCGCACAAGGTTGACCGAAGTTAAAAACTTACGGATATGGCCGGTTTTTAACAGCAGTACATTATTATTAAATTTGTCTTTAACCATAATGCCTTTAATGGCATTTTCGGCCCTGGCTATAATATCCATTAAAAGTCCTCCTTAGGCGCATTGGGCAAACTGTAAATTAAAAGTTCCAGCGCCGTTAAAAGCTGCCTGCGCCCTTCCGTATCAAGCGCCCAGGCATACAGCCTGCTGCGCAGATTATTATATATTTCCGCCTGTGCGGCATTTTCCGATTTAGGTTCAAGCAGAGCAACCGCATAAGCAAACTGAGCCAGATTAAACCTGCCTGCCGCTGCGGCAAGCACGCCGTGCAGCTTATACAACGTGTTCCTGTCGGCCTTTATTTTGCCGGGTACTGCGGAAATGCCGAAACTTAAATTATTTGTTAAAAAGTTAAGTTTTTCACCGCAAACCTGTTTTTCAAAAACATTCCAGTCATAAACGTGGGCCAGCCCGCCTTCAGGGCCGCTTACATAATCCGCATTCTGCCCGAACAAAGCAATTTTGCCGGTACCCGGAACATTTTTAGCGGTTTTTTTCAGCAGCTGCGCCTGAATAAACATCTGGCTTACGGGGAAATCGGGCGTAAACATGCCTATGCCCGCCGAAAATGCCAGCTTGCCGTTGGTATAGCTTTCAAACGCGCGGTGAATATCAACCGCCACTTCCACCACGTCATCCCATGCGCCAAGCAGAAAAATGTTATCGCCGCCGCTGTAAATTACGTGTATGTTGCGCCAAAGCTGCTTGGGCTTGTTAAACAGCCTGAACACCGGTGTTACTTTGCCGGAAGCGTTCTGCATATCGCCTTTAAAAATTTTATTTAAAATTACTTTAAAAAAGAATGACAGCCTGCCGGAAAACGCCGCCTGCCTTGATAATGTAAGATACCTCAGCGGGTCTGGCAAATCGTTGCGGTAAAAACCTGCTTTTAAAGCTATGCCGATGGCATCGACGTCCGCCATTAAAACGCCCAGGCGCTTAACACCGGTGTAAGTTTCGCCCATACTTTTGGCCGCCAGCATCTTCATATCGGGCAGCCTGCCACTTTTAGCGTCGCGCACGCAGTAATCGCAGCGGCGGATACGGAAATACGGGCAGTTATCGGAAGTTCCGCCTTTAATACTGTAAAGATAAGCCAGTTTATTATGCTGCTTAAATTTTTCCAAATCTTTAGCAGCTATTATTTTTAAGTACAGCACCCTTTTATAGCCCGGCACTGCAATACATCCGCTGATGCGGTTTGAACATACTGCCAGCACCTTATCATCCATAAAAGAGGCCTTGCCGAGTTCGAGCAGCGCACGGCAGTTGCTGCACAGGCCGTCTTTGCGCCCTTCATCGGCAGCAGCAACGTTTCTGTGGCATACGCAGCATTCCGAAGCCGCTTCGTTGTGGTTAAAACTGCTTTCAGGGTCAAACAGCCCTGCCAGAACCGATTCCGAGTAGCGGTTCTTTTTATTGTTTTCCACCTGCAAATCGGCACGCGCCATAACATCACTGCCAAGCTGCCTGCCAACAAGCTCTACCGGCGTAAATTCCGCCGCGCCGACAGATACATAAAGCTGAGTGCCAAAGTTTTGCAGCAGCCACCCGTTAATGTACTCCGCAAAAGTTTTTACGCCCTCTTTAAACTGCGGCGTATTAGGCGCCAGCAAATACAAACGCCCGCCGCCGGTATAAATAATGTTTGCACGTGAAAGTTTTAAATAATTTACAAGTTCGTCTGCTATAAGCTGCGAAAAATATTCCAGATACAGCGAGCGCCCGCGCATGGTAGCAAGCGGCGACTGCTCTGCCGGAGTTGTTAAAAAGCCGTAAATGCCGGCAATATCGGCAGAAACAATTAAAAACAGCGGCTCGTTTTGTATTTGGGCAATTTTTTGCTTTTCACAAAGCGAAGCATACGAAGTAATTCCGTTAGCTTCAAAATAATGGGCTATACTTACCGCAAGCGCCGCCGTTATTTTTACATGCTCAAACATCGAAATATCGCGCGGCAAATCCTCGCGCACCGTAAGCGGCACATAATACAGTGCGTCTTCAAGAACCTGCAAAAGCTCATAGGGGTACATCTGCGCCAAAGGCTTTTGCTTTAATTTATTTTCAATTATTTTTAAAAGTTTTAAATAATCTTCCGGGCTTGCTTTAATGTTATCACGCACTGCGTAATTAATTTCTTTGCCGGTATTTATTTCTTTAAGCAAAAAATAGCGTTTATAAGTATCGTGGTCCGAAAAATAATTAAATACCGATTCCAGGCACAGCGAAGCGTCAAACTTATCATCCTGGCGGCGTTCGGTCTTTTCTGCGCCGAACGCAATCGTATCGGCAAAATAAACTAAATATGCCAAATCATCGTCTTTAAGTTTTACTGCTTCAAAATCGCGCCTGCGGTGATAGCTTATGCAGCGCAGAAGCTGCTGCATGGCTTCATCATCTTCGGGCAATAAACGCGCCAGCCACCGGGCACCATATTCTGGATATGTTTCCGGCTCATTTGTAAGCCCCGCACGATAGCATAATTTGCCAATATCATGCAGCAAAGCAGCTTTTGCAAGTAAAGTATAATCCACCATAACAGACTCCATAAAACACACTAAAATATATAATAATTAATTCGACAAAAATATAAGAAATCCTTTATATTTTAAATATCTGATATTAAAGTAGTAAAAAAATAAATAAAAAACGGCAAAATTTTAGTACTAACATTATAAAAAAGCATACAGTAAAATTAATGTATATTTTATCTCATTCAAAAAAGCGCCTATGTAAAAACATAAGCGCCACAGAAATTGATAAATATGTTATTGGCTGATTGGTTACAATTTTGACAATTCTGAATTCATCATTTATACTTTGAATTAAGAAGAAGCTGCCCGGAATACGGTTTGGGTCTTTATTTAGATACCTCTCCAAGCGTCCGGGAGTTCTTCTTATTTTTTATTCAATTGCAATCACACCGTGCTTGTATTGAAATACTTATTAATGTTTTTATAACTATCTTTTCAAAAAAGTCTTCCCTACTCTACCTTTTTAAACCTGCTTTTAGGCTGGCGGCAGATGGGGCAGGTAAAGTCGTCCGGCTCTTTGGTTAAATCGCCTTCGTACACGTAGCCGCAAATGGTGCATACCCATTTTTCGCCTGCGGTTTCCACAGTTTCTTCCTGGTAGGTAGGCGCGTTTTTAGGTGCTTTGCCTTTAATTACATCATGGTAATATTTATAGGTCATAGGTGTGTAATCGCCAAGCACTTCGGCATCAACAACGCGCGCCAAAATTACAAAATGGGTTTCCATTTCATATTTGCCAAGCACTTCGGCAGTAATGTAACCGCTGGTTTTATCAGTTATAACAGGCAGGCCGTTTTTCATTTCCCAGCTAAAGCCGCAAGCCTCAAATTTATCTGTATCACAGCCGGAGCAGAAGCCTAATCTTGCAATAACATTTTGCGGTGTTGCTTCCGAAAGGATTGTTAAGGCAAATTTTCCGGATTTTTCGAGCGCGGTAAAGGTATAGTTATTTTTATTAACGCTGATAGCAATGGTTGGGTTATCGCTTGTTACCTGCACTGCGGTGTTTATAATGCAGCCTGTTGGCCTTTCGCCGTCCATTACCGTAAGCGCATACATGCCATACGAAATTTTCCACAAAACTGATTTATCCATTTCACTGCCTCCGTTTCTTGTTAAAAAATTTTATGCTTTGCACTTTTTGTTAACAAAACAATTATCACTGCTATAATTATTATAACTTTTACATATTGTAATAAGCAATAAATATTTAAAAATCTGCAAAAAATAACCCGGCTGCAGCCGGGCTGTTTTATATTGCCGTTATACCTGTCCAAGCACAACCATGTCTTTGCCGAGCATTGGCAGTTTGTTGCCAAAATCGTCGTACTTATATAAATCAAGGCGTTCTATATCGGCTTTTTCGGCAGGCAGGTTTAAATTATACTGCTGGTTTAAGGTGTTTATTAAATCAACCGCTTTCATGCTGCCGTTTGGCGTTATGCGGCAGCTGAAATTAAGCACCAGTTCTCCGCCGCTGTTTTGAGCTGTAATATGCGGTATAAAAAACTTAACGTCAATTTCTTTTACTTTTGTTTTGGCTTTCGGCGCCGCTTTGGCATAAATTATGCTTTCAGCTTCATTAAACGCCGTCACAGCTTCGTCAACCGGCTTGTCATACGGCAGGGTTACGCGGTAATCTGCGCCGCCTGCTTCCGCCATAAGCGCCGGTGCATTGGTTGCCGTTACATCTGCCGCCAAAATGCGTATGCCGCGCGGCAGTGCTTTTTGCATTTTTTCTGCGGCTTCTTCTGCCGTCATAGGGTCGGCCAGTTCAATTTCGCAAAATTCGGCATAACTAACCACGCCAACGCCAAGTGCCGATGCCAGCGAGAATTTTAAATGCGGGTTAAAGCCTTCGCTGTAAGCAGCAGGCAGTTTTGCCCTGCGGATAGCGCGTTCGATAGTACGCACGTATTCAAGATGGGATATAAACCTTATGCTTTTATCTTTGGTTATTTTTAATCTCAGTTTCATTTTATTAACCTTCCACTTTAACTTGTACGCCAAGTTTTTGGCAAACACCGCAACCGGTGCAGCTGCCGCGGCGGCAGTCGTGCGTCAGTTCGCCGCGCTGTGCTTTTTTATATTCATTGCGCAAAAAGGCGCGCGATACCGCAGGCTGAATATGTTCCCACGGAAATACTTCGTTTTCGCCGCGCTCGCGGGCAATGTAAAATTCTTTATCAAGCCCGCAGTCCTGCAAGGCTTGCAGCCAGCGTTCATAATCAAACTGTTCGCTCCAGCCGTCAAATTTGGCTCCGCGCTGCCATGCAAGATATAACGCTTTGCCAAGGCGTCTGTCGCCGCGCGCAAAAACAGCTTCCATAATGCTGGTTTCCGGGTCGTGATACTGGAAAGTAATATTTTTTACCTTTAAGGCGTCTTTTAACAAATACTGTTTGCGGCGCAGTTCGTCCATGCTGTTCTGCGCGCTCCACTGAAACGGCGTATACGGTTTTGGCACAAAGCTGCTGGCGCTTACGGTAACTTTGCAGCCGCCTTTGCCTGTAATTTCGCGGTATTTATACTGCACCTTCTTCGCCAAGTCGGCAATAGCAAGTACGTCCTCATCGGTTTCACCGGGCAGGCCAATCATAAAATACAGTTTTACACTGCTCCAGCCCGATTTAAATGCCGCGCTGACGGCGTTCATCAAATCTTCTTCGGTTACGCCTTTATTAATAACGTCGCGCATACGCTGGCTGCCTGCTTCCGGCGCAAAGGTAAGGCCGCTTTTACGCACTGCCTGCACTTCTTTGGCCAGGTCTACCGAGAAGCTGTCGATACGCAGCGACGGCAGCGAAACACTTACGCGTTCGTCTTTAAATTCGGCAATCATGTCGTGAATCATCGGCGCAAGGCAGGTATAATCGGCCGTGCTTAACGATACCAGCGAAATTTCGTTATAACCGGTGTTATCTACCAGTTTGCGCGCCAAAGCCTTTAAAACTTCCGGATGGCGTTCACGCACGGGGCGGTATACCATACCGGCATGGCAAAAACGGCAGCCGCGTGTACAGCCGCGGAATACTTCAAGCATAATGCGGTCGTGTACAATTTCGCCGAAAGGCACTACCGGCGCTGTCGGGAAATCAACGTCGTTCAAATCTTTTATAACGCGTTTTTCAATAACGGCAGGCGCACCTTCATAAATAGGCACCACTGCTTTTACGGTGTTATCTTCGTTGTATTCGGTTTTATAAAAACCTGGTACATAAATGCCTTTAATCTTTACGGCACGCTCTAAAAAGCCTCTGCGTCCGCCAGAGCGGCCTTGTTTCTTCCATTCGCGGTAAGCATTTAAAAGTTCAACCAAAACTTCTTCGCCTTCACCGATAACGGCCATGTCAAACACATCCGCCAAAGGCTCCGGGTTATATACGCACGGTCCGCCAACAACTACAAACGGGTCAGCTTCGCCGCGTTCTGCCGCTAAAACAGGCACCTGCCCCAAATCGAGCATGTTTAAAATATTGCTGTACGAAAGTTCATACTGCAGGGTAAAACCAACAAAGTCAAAATCATTCAGCACTTTATTGGTTTCCAGGCTGCGCAAAGGTATGCCGTGTCCGCGCATTTTTGCTTCCATATCGGTCCATGGCGCGCATACGCGTTCTGCCGCCAGCCCGCGTTCTTTATTTACAATATGGTACAAAATTTTAAAGCCCAAATAGCTCATGCCAATTTCATACACATCCGGGAACGCCAGTGCAATGCTTACTTCGGTTTCTTCCGGCGTTTTTACAATGCTGCCGAACTCATCGCCGGTATAACGTGCAGGTTTGGCAACACTGCTTAAAATATCTATCGTCAGTTCTTTGTTCACGTTCTTCCTCCTCAAAATTGCAGCTGCTGCTTGCGCAGGCGTATGTTAAGCAAAAGCCCCACCAAAAACATATTGGTGGTAAGCGAGCTTACGCCGTAGCTTAAAAACGGCAGCGGTATGCCGGTTACAGGCATTATGCCGGCCGTCATGCCAATATTTACAAACATATGGAAAGTAAACATAAAAGTTATACCCACTGCCAGCAATGTTCCGAAGTCATCTTCGGCATTAAGGGCAATGGTAAGCCCGCGCCAGATAATAATGCCGTATAAAAATAATATTACGCACACGCCTATAAACCCGAATTCTTCACCGGCAACGGCAAATACAAAGTCCGTATGGTTTTCCGGCAAAAAGTTCAGCTGGCTCTGCGTGCCCGAAAACCAGCCTTTGCCGGTTAACAGCCCGCTGCCAATGGCGATTTTGGATTGTATTACATGGTAGCCTGCACCGAAAGGGTCAAGCTCCGGGTCTAAAAAAACACGGATACGGTTTTTCTGGTATTCCTTTAAAATCATCCAGAAGGCGGGCAAAAGCACCACGAAAGCACCGCTCAGCATTGCCAGCCAGCGCATTTTAAAGCCGCTTATAATTAGCATGCCCAGTGTTATAACGGCAAAAACCAGCGAAGTACCTAAATCCGGCTGGCGCATTACCAGCACAAACGGCACAAACACATAGGCAACGGCAGGCAGATAATCGGTAAAATCAGTATAAAGCTCTGCCCTTTTTGCCAAAAACGCCGCCAGGCAGATGATAATTATCGCCTTGGCAAATTCCGAAGGCTGTATTGTAACCGGCCCTATCTGAATCCACCTTTGTGCGCCCAACGCCGAATGCCCCACAAACATTACCGCCAAAAGCAGAACCAGGTTAAAAATATACAAAGGCTTTGCTATCTGCTGCAAAAGACGGTAATCAAAGCGCAGGCAAAAAATCACCAGCAGCACGTTAATGCCAAAAAATATGCCCTGGCGTTCTACAAACCACGCTTCCCCCCTGGCAACGGCATACGAATGCGTAGCGCTGGCAATCAGCATCAGCCCGATGCCAACGAGCGCGCACACAGCGCCTACCAGCCACCAGTCTATGTTACGCAAATATCTCTGCATTTACTGCCTCCGTCATTTAGCGGCAGGGTTATCGGTTATAAACCCCTCCTGCCTGAACCATTCTTCAAAAACTTTATATACAATAGGGCCTGCGGCCGAAGTTCCGAAACCGCCCTGCTCTACAATGCAGGCTACAACAAGTTCCGGGTTTTCTGCCGGTCCATAGGCAACAAAAAGGCCGTGGTCGCGCCCGTGCGGGTTTTCTGCCGTGCCTGTTTTAGCTGCAATTTGCTTTGGCAGGCTGGCAAAATACGATGCCGTACCGCCTTCTTCAGCTACGCCCTCCAATGCGTTTTGGATAAGCCTCAGCGTATGCATGGATATGCCGATATTTCTTGCCGGAGCATGTTCTGCCATCTGGTATACGCTGCCGTCATTATTCAGCAGGCTTTCTACCAGATACGGCGGATGGTAAACGCCGTCTGCCGCCACGCAGCTCATCAGCATAGCCAGCTGTATCGGCGTTGCCAAATCTATGCCCTGCCCGATAGAAGCATTAAAGGTATCGCCAAGCATCCAGCTTTCGCCGGGGAAGATTTTCTTCTTGTTTTCCGGTGTCGGCAAAAGCCCGGAAAGTTCTCCTTCAAGCTCTATGCCTGTCGGCGAACCGAGCCCGAACTTTTTGGCAAATTCCACAATATTGTTTATGCCAAGGCGGTTGCCCATTTCATAAAAGTAAACGTTATCAGATTTACGCAGAGCTTCATGAAAGTCAATCCACCCCAGTGCCTCGCCGCCGGCGTTGCCCATCGGCACAAGCCAGTGCTTGCCGCTGTCAAAAATCTTTTCTTCGGGCGTTACCTTGCCAAGCTCCAGCGCTGCAGAACCGGTAACAATTTTAAACGGCGAACCCGGCGGGGATTCACCGCCGATAACTTTATTGCCCATAGGATAGTTAGGGTCATTATTAATGATATTCCAGTCTTTTTCACTGATACCGTGCACAAAAAGGTTCGGGTTGAAAGCAGGGCGGCTTACCATAGCACGCACAGCGCCTGTTTTAGGGTCGATAGCAATAATTGCCGCCGCCCTTGCCCCCTGTGCCACCCCGGAAGAACGCAGATAAGCCAGATGCTCATCCACGGCTTTTTCCATGCACAGCTGCAAATCTTTATCTATTGTAAGTTTAAGGCTTTTGCCAGGCACAGGGTCTATCTGCCCAAGCTGCTTAACTACATTGCCTCCAACGTCAACTTCTTCGTCATAACTGCCGTCCTGTCCGCGCACATAACGGTCGTAAGTTTTTTCCAGCCCAAACTTGCCAACCACGCTGCCTACCGGCATATTTTTGTAAGAGCCTTCGGTAATATCGTAATTGCTTACTTCGCCAACATAGCCAATGGCATGTACCGCAAGCTCTTTATATAAATAGTTGCGCACCGGCTGAATTTCAATCATTACACCCGGCAGCTCGTTCTTTTTTTCTTCCAGTTTGGTAAGCATTTCCGGAGTAATATTTGTTTTTAAACGCGTTGGTTCATAACTGTCGCTGTTGGCTTCTATTTTCTTCTGCATTTCTGCCACAGGCATTTCAATTATTTCAGAAAGCAGGTTCAGAATTTCCGCATCATAAGGACTGTTCTGCCTGCGCAGGGCAACTACATAGCCAGGCAGGTTATTAACCAGTTCTTCGCCGTCACGGTCATAAAAAATTCCGCGCGGAGCCACAACTTTTGTTCTGCGCAAACGGTTGCCGTCAGCCTGGTCGCCGTAAAAATCGCCGCGCCACAGCTGCATATACGCCATACGCCCCAGCAATACCAGCAATATGCAGATAGCGGCAACAAGCATCGCCTGTAATCTGTTAGCATATCTTTTGTTCAGCATTGCCTAAACTCCTTTAAAACAAACCTACTCATCTTTATGCCAATGGCTGATAAAATAACATAATTTATAAACGGGAACTACAAATAAAATATTTCCCAGGCAATATGCAAGTGACTGCTGCAAATACCCGCCCACAAAGGTTAAATCTGCCGCAGGCGTTAAAAACAGCGCCACAAAGAAAAACAGCATGCGTATGCCTGCTGTTATTACCAATGCTGCCACAATATGGTAAGCAAAATGTTCTTTAAACACCTGCCCTTTAATAAACCCGGCAACAAAGCCTACCATACAGCGCGTTATTGTATGAAAGCCAAACACCGCTCCGCTCAAAAAATCATACATCAACCCGGCTGCGGCACCTGTAAGCGCCCCTGTTTGCGGGCCGTACAGCATTGCCATTGCATAAACAAACAGCAGCACCAGGTCAAATTTCAGCCATGCAGGCTGCGGCACTGTTACCTGAATGCCAAAAAATATCAAATAAACAACAAAGAACAGTAATTTTCTCATTTTACATTACCGTCCTGCTGATGCCATACTACTACGAAAACTTCTTCCAGCCCTTCCCTTACTGCCGCAGGCTCAACGGTTGCGTTGCGCAAAAGGCCTGCCGCATCAAGGCTGCTTTCTTTTACCGTGCCTATTACAATACCGGCAGGATGGTTCTGGCTGTAACCGCTCGTTACAACAACGTCGCCTGGCAATACATCTGCCTCACGCTGCAAATGCTCCATTAAAAGCGGCACATTATTGCCGCCGCGGCCCGTAACAATGCCTACCGCACGCGAATTGGCACGCAGAATGCGCGCACCTACATTACAGCGCGTGCTTGTAACCAAAGTTACGCGTGCCGATGAAGGATATGCTTCATCCACCAGCCCTACCAGACCGTTAACGGTTACTACCGCCATGTCCTGTTGCACGCCGTCATCCGTGCCTTTGTCAATATACAGGCTGTCGCTTAATTCGCCGGGTGTACGCCCCAAAACTTTAGACACTACAATCCTCTGTTCCGGATGCGCATTTTTATAATTCAGCATTTCACGCAGGCGCTGGTTTTCTGCATAAATTTCTGCCATGGCAAGGTTGGCGTAACGCAGTTCGTTAATTTCGCTTTGTAAACTTTCGTTCTGCTGCTGCAAGGTTTTAACAGTCGTCATAGCCTCGCCGGTATCATCAACCCAGCCGCCAACGGCAGAACTTGCCGCCGCAAAAGGCGTAATAACGGCAGTTACCACCCTGTTTATTACAGGAAACCTCAGCGGGTCGTGCAGCGCCATGGCAAACAAAGCCACAAGCACCGCCGCTGCCAGCCCAAGGCTTAAATACTTCTTATTCACGCTTCATTCCTTCAGTTCGTACTATTGGAGGCCATAAAGCCTTTCTTGTAAACGTCAACATTTTCTACTGCAAGGCCGGTACCCAAAGCAACACAGCTCAGAGCGTCATCCGAAACATATACAGGCATGCCGGTATCCCTGCTCATAATGCGGTCAAGGTTGCGCAAAAGCGAAGAACCGCCCGTCATAACAACGCCTCTGTCCATAATATCTGCCGCAAGTTCAGGCGGAGTACGTTCCAGAGTGTTTCTTACAGCATCAAGAATATTGGTAACAGGTTCGTTAAGTGCTTCACAAACCTGATTGGAATTAATGGTAATGTTTTTCGGCAGGCCGCTTACAAGGTCGCGTCCGCGGATATCCATTTCTTCCGGATTTTCCAGCGGCATAGCCGTGCCGATATTAATTTTTACTTCTTCAGCCGTACGCTCGCCAATAAGCAGGCTGAAAGTTTTGCGGATATAGCGCACAATAGCATCGTCCATAGCATCGCCGCCAGTGCGGATGGATTTACTTACAACAATGCCGCCGAGGGAAATAACGGCAACTTCGCAAGTACCGCCGCCGATATCAACAACCATGCTGCCGGTAGCTTCCTGCACAGGCAGCCCTGCGCCGATAGCCGCAGCCATAGGTTCTTCAATCAGATATGCTTCGCGCGCACCGGCCTGCACCGTAGCGTCAATTACCGCACGTTTTTCAACTTCGGTAACGCCGGAAGGCACGCCTACAACAATACGCGGGCGCACAAGCGAATTTTTGCCGATTGCCTTTTTGATAAAAAATTTCAGCATTGACTGCGTAATGTCAAAATCTGCAATAACGCCGTCTTTCATCGGACGGATGGCAATAATATGCCCCGGGGTACGGCCAATCATCTGCTTTGCCTCAGCGCCTATGGCCAGCACTTCGTTGTTGGCTTTGTCAACGGCAACTACCGAAGGCTCACGGATAATAATGCCCTTGCCTTTTACATGCACCAGCGTATTGGCTGTGCCAAGGTCAATGCCCATATCATGCGAAAATTTATTAAAAAAACCAAACATTGCTTACACCTCATTCATCAAGATAACCATTTTCTCTAAAACTGAAATACCTGCCGTCGCCAATAATAATATGGTCTAAAAGCGGTATGCCCATCACAATACCTGTTTCCTTCAATGCAGAAGTCAAACGCCTGTCCTCACGGCTTGGCGCCGGGTCGCCGGAAGGATGGTTATGTGCCGCCAGAACGCACGCTGCCCTGTGCAGAACAGCCGGGGCAAATACCTCGCGCGGATGCACCACCGAAGCATTAAGCGAACCTTCGGAAACCTGCTGCATTTTTATCAGCTGGTTTTTACTGTCCAGCAGCATTACCACAAATTTTTCATTTCCTTCATAACGCAGGCGCGGCATTAAAAAGTTAACGCAAGCCTCAGACGAAGAAAACCTTATTTTCTTCTGCGGCTGTGCCCCGGCCACGCGCCTGCCTAACTCTACTGCGGCCAGTATCGTGGCGGCTTTTGCCGGGCCAAGCCCTTTTATTTTTGATAAATCAGCCACACTGCGCGCTTTGGCGATATTGCTGTAAAAACCGTCATCGTCGGTAAGTTCCCTTGCTATATCCAGTGCCGAACGCTGCGGCGTGCCTGTTCTGATTAAAATTGCCAATAATTCCGAATTACTCAATATATCCGGGCCATGTTCTATCAGCTTTTCTCTGGGCCTGTCATCCGCCGGTAAAAGCTTCATCTGCTGGCTCAAAAATTAATCACCCTTTCAAAACATCTTACAAGTAACAGTAAACGCCAACAGGCCCGTACTTATAAACATTCCAATTAATTATATCAAATTTTTCCGTATATGTGTATAGACAAAAAAATATCTGTAAAAAAATTCACAAATAAAATAAAAAACTGCCTGCTGATTAAACAGGCAGTATAATTCATTAAAGCATATTTAATTTTAATCTTTTATTTTTCTTTCAAAATCAAGTTCAAACCATCTGCGGCGGCAGCCGGGCAATTTTTTCCAGCCGTCCACGGCAAGGGTTAAAACAGCTTTTTCAACAAGGTCACGGTATTTTTTGCTTACTTCTTCCGGCCCGTCATAGCTAAAGCCACTTACTTTAAACTTTTCGGATTGATAAATTACCTGTCCGTCATCGGTAACAGCCTGAAATTTGTTGTGGGTGTTGCCGAAAAGCGACCAAGGGCTGTCTATTTCAACAAGTTCGAGGCGGCAATGTTCAACCTTTTCAGCCGGCGGTGCAGCCTGTTTTACAGGTTCGGCAGCTATGTTGCCATCATGCTGCACTTTTTTGCCACACTTGCTGCAAAATGCAGAATCGTCCGGCAGCTGCTGTCCACAATATCTGCAATACATAATCCTACACCTCTTTATTTCTTATCCTGCTTTTTAGATTTAGCTGCGTCTTCTTTAGCTTCCTGTTCGGCAACCATTTCCTTGGCAATTTTTTCTTCGGCATCAAGCTGTTCTACGCTTTTATCCAAAATTTCAGCTTCAGCTTCTCTCAGTTTTCTTTCGTTATTTACAATTACGCCCTCTTTAACAAGCATGTTAAAATCAGCCAGTTCTTCAGGTACGTTAACTCGGTTCGGCATTTTCTCTGCCAATGCATCCATAACCTGCTTGGACGCTTTAAAATAAATACGTACGTTGGCTTCGCTGCCGTCGTCAAATCTTCTGCGCCATGCCAAAGTCCATAAAGTACGCGCATCCAATGCGGAATTTAATCTGTAAGAATAACGGAATTTTACGGTACGCATCAGCTTGGGCTGATAGCTGAAAATAGCAGCAATTTCACGGTACGGGATTTCGTAAACCTTGGTTTTACCCCAGATAGTGTGCTTAACGATTCTTAAATATTTGCGTTCCACGCTGATATCGTAAGTAGGTTTGCAGCGCAGGAGCAAAATCCATACCAGCATTGCATAAAAGAAAATTGGCACGGGTTCCAGCACATTAAGGTATACATAACGTAAAATAGATACAATAAACATAACAAAGCATGCTATGCCTACTACAGTGTAAGTAATAACATATTTTTTACTGCGTTTGGTTGTATCAACAGCTAAACTCATTAAACAGCCTCCTAAATTTAATTATAATTAACATTATCATTATATAACAAAAAAGCATAACGGTAAAGGAAAAGATAGACAGCATATTAAAATTCGCAGTAAAAAAGGATGGGCACAAGTACCCATCCTGATATCAATTAAAATTTTAAGTTGGATTAGATTGAGAAATATGAGAATTAAACTGCTGCTACTTCATGCAGTTTTGCAATTTCAGCATCGTCAAAGCCAAATTCTTTCAGAACTTCGTCAGTATGCTGGCCAAGTACCGGAGCTGCTTTTTCTACGCTGCAAGGAGTTTCGGAGAATTTAATAGGTACACCGGGGATTTTCATCTTGCCGGCAGTCGGATGTTCAACTTCTACAATCATCTCACGGAAGTTAACCTGCGGGTCGTTTACAACCTTATCAATGGTATTGATAGGTGCGCACGGAATAGCTGCTGCTTCAAGTTTTTCCAGCCAATGTTCAATAGTATCGGTTACAAATACTGCATCCAGAATTTCTTTCAGTGCAGGTTCGTTGTTCGTTCTGTCAGCATTGGTAATAAAGCGCGGATCTTCAATGAGTTCCGGTTTATTGATCAAATCACAGAGCTTCTTCCAAAGTCTGTCGTTGCCTGCGCCAACAATCAGCAGGCCATCGCTTGCCGTAAAGGATTCGAACGGAGTGATGGAAGGATGGCGGTTTCCGAGCGGAGTCGGGTTTACGCCATTTACAAAGTAACGGCTTACTGCGTTTTCAAGAATTGCAACCTGGCAGTCAAGCATGGATACGTCAATTTCCTGGCCAATGCCGCTTACTTCGCGTTTATAAAGAGCAGTGGTGATACCAGTTGCAAGGAAGATACCTGCAATAATATCGCCTACGGAAGCGCCAACACGGCAGAAAGTATCTTTATCCGGGCCGGTGATGCTCATGATGCCGCCCATAGCCTGTACAACAACGTCATAGGCAGGTTTCATGGTGTAAGGGCCGGTCTGGCCGAAGCCGGAGCAGGATGCGTAAATAATTTTCGGGTTGATTTCTTTCAATACGGAATAGTCCAGGCCGAATTTTTTCATGGTGCCCGGTTTAAAGTTCTCAACAACAACGTCAGCTTTTTTAACCATTTCTTTGAAAACGGCTTTAGCTTCTTCAGACTTGAAGTTCATAGTCATGGAACGTTTGTTGCGGTTCAAGCTCATGAAATACGCGCTTTCTTTCCCGATAAAAGGTCCGTAAGCACGGCTGTCGTCGCCAATTTTTGGCTGCTCGATGTGGATTACATTTGCACCCATATCAGCAAGCATCATAGCAGCATAAGGGCCGGACAATACACGAGTGAGGTCCAGTACAACTACATTTTCCAACGGTTTCATTATCATTTTCCTCCTGTTTGTAAAAAACTCTCTGATTCAAGCAATACATCCGGATTTCTCCTTATTTATTGCCCATCAGCCAAACAATATTTATTCTGTGAGAGCCGCACAGATCAAATATTAACAAACTTATCTTAACAAATTATTGTTAAAATTGCAAATCTTTTTAGTTAAATTTACTGATAAGAATAAAATATTATGCAGGCACGGAAGAACCGTACCTGCATAAGTCCGAATCTTAACTCTAATTAATTAGAAGCCAAGGATACCAAAGAATACGTAGCAAACGATACCGGAAACGATGGACATGGAAAGACCCCAAATCAAAAGTTTACGGAACAGTACGCCTTTGTCTTCTTCTTCACCGGCAGAAGCAATGCACAGTGCGCCCAAAGTGGAGAGCGGAGAAGTATCTACCAGGTGAGAGCCAACGTCGATTGCGGAAATAATAGAAATCGGGTCGCCGCCGGTCAATTCTACCAGACCAGGAGTCATCGGCAGGAACATCGGCATTACTACACCAGAGCTGGAGGAGTAAGCAGAAATTACAGCCGGTACAAATGCTGTCCAGAAGCAAATGGTGGTCGGGCCAGCTACGGAAGCCATAACTTCAACGAGGAAGTTCAAGCCGCCAGCTTTATCCATAACGTCGATAAGTACGGATACGCCGCAAACCATCATGATAACGGACCAAGGCATTACTTTAACAGCAGCTTTGGAATCGCCATAACCGGTAAGCATAAGGATGATAGAAAGAACGAAGGAGATAGAACCAACGTTGGAAAGCATGTTGGTGATGTATTTCGGAAGAGTACCTTTAACGCCAGGCAGACCAGGAACTACTACAAGGATAATGAGGATAGCAACGAGCAGCAGAGTAGTTTTCTGTGCAGCGTTGAACGGTTCCGGTTTCGGAGCCAGTTCATCAATATCAAGAGCAGCGCCTTTCTGTTCTCTTAACCATTTCAAACCGCCCATTACAAAGAAGCCGCC